>Ga0105104_10000001_pt1 | contig 400782 bp, 322 predicted proteins | sample PPLLaktember2015_3_FD_87034 | JGI IMG/M metagenome (GOLD analysis project Ga0105104, IMG submission 87034) | Freshwater sediment microbial communities from Prairie Pothole Lake near Jamestown, North Dakota, USA - PPLs Lake P7 Core (6) Depth... | ecosystem: Environmental > Aquatic > Freshwater... | reverse complement strand
CGTTTCAGACGGGCGATGTATAATTGGAAACCGTATGATATGAGGTTTTTCCTTGCTCCTGTCATTATACAATTGTTGACGATGTTATTGACGCATGACTTCAATAATATAATGTTTGCAATAATTTTTAGTGTTTCTTTGCCTTTAGTTATTTTGGGGCTGATAAGCCATAGAATACCCAGATACGAGATTGATGAACAGCAGGAGGAATTTACTGAATCAGAAGAGCTTGCTCAGTTGCCTTACGAATAATCTCAAACTGTAGCCATCAACTTCTCAAGTTGTTAACAAATGCTGTAGCGGCTCTCCTCGCCGTGGAAATATATTTAGAAAAGTCAGTTGCGTAAAGGCCTTATTGGTGCTCAGAAATATTAGCGGAAAACAATGTGCAAAATAGTTAATCCTGAAGACATTATAATAGGCCAGTTTGCCGAGGCCGATACAATTGAGCGAAGAAGGACTCTTATATTGAAGATTCTTGCCAGTATAGGCATACATCGACCTTTAAAAGTCCTTATTGCGACAAATTGTGTTGGCTGCGGCGGCGAGGAAAATCAAGCCATGAGGCTGATTCCAGAGATGATAAAACTTGGATATGAAGTTGAACACTTATATTATAGTGCACCTCATACATTGGCTGATAAGTATAAAGAGAAAGGCATAAAATCAATATTTATTGATAAAGGCAAACTGGGCAAATTCATATTTCAGAAGAAACTGACACATTTTATCCGTTCGAATCAATTTGATATCGTTCACGCTTTCGGCGGAACGGCTACTATTTATGTCAGAGCTGGCGCTGTTTTTGCCGGTACCAAGCTTATTCTGGCTGGCAGCCGGAACAGAACAGGCCCACAAGGGAAGGCTTCTATTACAATCAATTCCTTGTTGAACTTATTTACGCCCGCATGGATCATTAATTCAAGCACGAATGCGGATGGACTTCAAAAGCTTAAATTTATAAAGGAAAAGCGGTTTTATGTTCTACCCAATGCTTTAGATATGGATGGCATATCACTGCAGCCGGCAGAAATGGATGTTGATCTGAAAAAATGGATCGGCGGCAGAAAAATCGTCGCGGCGGTGGGCAGACTATGCGCTGTTAAAAATTACGACCTATATTTGGATTCAGCCAAACTGGTTCATGGATTTTCCCCGGATTCGTGTTTTCTTATTATTGGGGAGCCGGATTGCAGAGAGGAGGGGGCAATATTTGAGAAACGATTGTCGAAAAGAATAAAAGAGGAAAATCTGGATTCTTTTATTAAGCTTACTGGCAGAATAGATAATCTTGAAACATTTTATCCTCATATTGATTTGCTTGTTTCGACCTCACGGTCCGAAGGATGTCCAAATGTTGTTCTGGAGGCGATGCGGGCTGCCAAGCCGGTTGTCATGACCAATTCCTGTGATACTCGGCGGATTATTCGTGAAGGAGAGAACGGATATGTGGTCGGTTTGGATGATGTTAAAGGCATGGCCCAAAATATTCATAATTTACTTTCCTCCAACCAGAAACGTAAACAGTTTGGTAATATATCACGAGAGATTGTTGAAAAAAACTATTCAAGTGCGAATGCGGCCTGGACCCTTGCTGTAATATATCTTTCAGAAATAAAAAACCAAGGTAGATTTAATTAAAGGTCAGATTTGTAGTGCAGAAGTGAAAGGGACTTTGTTTATGAAAGACGTTGCATCCGGACCAAAGATGGCAAAGAGAATTCGTGTTCTGCAAATGATAAGCAGCTGGGGGACAGGAGGAACGGAAAACGGCCTTAGTCTTATGGGCGGTATGTTTCGTCAAAAAGGAATTGATTTAAAGATTGCAAATTTTTATCCTGGTCAAATCCCAGACAGCTGGTGGCAGCAATATGGTGCTGATTATAAAAGCTTCCCATGTAAGGCACTGACACTGAAATCATTTTTTACCCTTTACCAATTTTTAAAAAAAGAAAAGCCCGATGTGATTGATTTATATGGCCTGCGAATGAACCTGCTTGGGCGTGTTGTTGGGAAATTGGCAGGTGTCCCTGTAATTATAAGCGGTGTCAGGCAAACAGAGGACTGGAGAAAGTGGTATCATGTTATGATGGATCGTCTGACCTCACCGCTGGTGGATTGCTATGTGTCTAATTCTCAAGCGGGCTATCGGATAACTCTGGAAAGAGAAAAAGTCAAGCCGGAGAAAGTGAAGGTTATTTATAATGGTGTTGACCTGAAAAAATATGATGTTGTTGTTAACAGAAAGGATATTCTAAAATCAGTGGGCGTTGATGATCCCGAAAAAACTGTTTTTATTACTCCCGCTGTAATTCGATACGAAAAGGGCCATGAAACACTCGTAACCGCTATTGCTAAATATGAGGCCATGCTAGATAATTGTATATTTCTATTTGCTGGCGAAGGAGTACTTCGTCCAAAAATAGAACAAATGGTTGCAGGTCTAAATTTACAGAGCAAAATAAGATTTCTTGGAAGAAGAACCGATGTCATAGTACTCCTAAAAGCATCGGATGTGTTTGTATTGCCGTCTTACTTCGAGGGGTTGCCTCGTTCAGTAGCCGAAGCAATGGCTGCAGGTTTGCCGGTAATTGCTACGGCTGTTTCCGGCACCCCTGAACTTGTTGATAATGGAGTTACAGGTTTGCTTGTCCCTCCAAAAGACTATAAAGCCCTTGGTGAGGCGATGGTTCGGCTTAACAACGACAAAGAGCTGGCACGTTCCTTGGGAAATGCGGGGAAAAAGAAAGCCTATGAGAACTATGATGTTAATCAAGTTGCATCTCAAATGGCTGATCTATATAAGAAAATACTGCATGAAAAATGTCCATCCTAAGAAAATATAATTGCCCATATTCCAAACGGAAAACAATTTATGTCCGTTAAAATACATATAAGAAGCGTTCTATGTCGAAGACGTGACATTGTGAGCGCAAAACCAATATACCTTATATATCAATGAAGATATTCATAACACGGTAGCTTGTTCTATTTCTGTTCGATTGCTAATGTAAAATGCATAATCAAATCTTACTTGAGAACATTGAAATTGAGGAGTTTTTATGTTGAAGGGAAAGAAAGTATTAGTTACTGGAGCGGGTGGTTTTATAGGCTCTCACCTTGTTGAGGCCTTACTTGAAAAGGATGCTAATGTTCGGGCTTTTGTTAAATATAATGGCCGCAGTGACTGGGGCATGCTTTCCGATTTGCCCAACGAATCACTTAAGAGTATCGAGGTTGTTGCCGGAGATATTCGAGACCCATTCTTTGTGCATAAGGCTGTGCAAGGATGCGATTATGTTTTCCACCTTGCGGCGCTGATAGGCATACCCTACAGCTACGTAGCCCCAAATGATTATGTTGCGGTAAATGTGCAGGGAACGGTAAATGTATTGGATGCCTGTCGTGACGAAAAAACGCCTCGGATTGTGCACACATCCACAAGTGAGACGTACGGGACCGCTGTATATGTTCCGATTGACGAAAAGCATCCTCTCCAAGGTCAATCACCCTATTCGGCAAGCAAAATAGGCGCCGACAAAATGGCGGAATCCTATTATAACAGCTTTAACCTGCCAGTTGTAACAGTACGTCCTTTTAATACTTTCGGTCCTCGTCAGTCTGCACGTGCTTTTATTCCTACGGTTATTTCTCAGGCTCTTACAAAAAGTGAGCTTAAGTTGGGATCTCTTGACCCTGTTCGCGATATGACTTTTGTCAAGGATACTGCAGAAGGATTTATTACTGTTGGGCTTTGTGATAAGGTTATAGGACAAGTTGTTAATCTTGGTGTTGGCCACGGCGATACAATTGGGACAATGGTCAAGACCATCTTGAGGATACTTGGCAAAGAAAATATGCCGGTCAGACAGGATTCTTCAAGGGTGCGCCCTGTCAAAAGTGAAGTGATGAGATTGATTAGCGATAACACAATTGCCCGTGAGGTTTGCGGCTGGCAGCCCAAATACGATCTTGAGGCCGGTCTCGCTCAAACAGTGGAATGGATAAAGAAAAATATCCATATGTATCGTACGGATCGATATGCAATTTAAAGGTAGAGGTAAAAATAATGAAAGATGTTCGTGTAATTGTTTTAGCGGGCGGTAAGGGAACACGGCTTAAACCTTATACAACGGTTTTTCCAAAGCCGCTTATGCCGATAGGTGATATGCCGATCCTTGAAGTTGTCCTGCGGCAGCTTAAATCTTTCGGCTTTGAGAAAATTACCCTTTCTGTCAATCATCTTGCCGATTTGATCAAGACCTTTTTTGGCAACGGCAAAAAACTTGGCCTTAACATCACATACTGCATAGAAGATACTCCTCTTGGCACAGCAGGTTCAATTTCATTAGTTGATGATATAACAGAAAACTTTCTTGTAATGAATGGGGACTTGCTTACAACACTGGATTATGGTGCAATGGTTTGTCGTCACATTGCCAGCAAAGCATCAGCAACAATTGGTGTGTTTCCGCGAGAAGTGAAAATCGATTTTGGTGTTCTTGAGCTTGGTAGCAAAGGAGAGCTTCTTCAGTATAAGGAAAAACCTAAATTTGAATTTCTTGTGAGTATGGGTGTTAACGCATTTCACAAATCTGTTCTTGAATTTATACCAAAAGGCCGGTATTTAGATATTCCCATGCTGATGATGAATCTCAAGAATTCAGGCAAAGATGTGCTGACCTATCGGCAGGATTGTGAATGGCTTGACATCGGCAGGCCTGATGATTATGAGAATGCCGTAGAGGTTTTTGAAACCAACAAGAGCTGCTATTTGAAAGAGCAACAATGATGCGAGTTCTTGTAACCGGTGCAGCAGGTTTTGCGGGACGGTACATGTGCGATTATCTGTCATCGCTGAATGACCGTCCTCAGATTATTGCCACTGATGTTGCTGATTGTAATGTCCACAACTGTGATAGTTTCCATAAAATAGATTTGTTATCTTCCGAAGATGTTGCTAATTTGATTAAGCAAACAATGCCAGATTGCATTATTCATCTTGCCGGTATTTTTGGCATGGAGGATTTTGATGCAATATATCAGGCAAACGTACTGCCGATGTTTTTTTTGTTGGAAGCCTCCTTGAAATATAGACCTGATGTGATATTTATAGCGACGGGATCGGCGGCCGAATATGGCAAAATAAAAACAAAGCAGTTGCCGATTGTTGAAAATACGGAATGTAACCCGGTAACACCCTATGGACTAAGTAAAATATTGGCGACAGAAATTGCTCAATATTATCATCGCAGGCATAATCTTTGCACGATGATAGTTAGACCTTTTCAATTGATAGGAAAGGGAGTAACTGTGCGTCTTGCCCCAGGATCTTTTGCAGCTCAGTTGCAAAAAGCAATTTGTGAGGGTATGGAAGTAATTAAAGTTGGTAATTTGGAAAGTTCAAGAGACTTTCTTGCTATAGAAGATGCTATCGTTGGTATATGGTCGTTATGTAAAAAACCAGCTTGCGGTCAGATATTCAATCTTTGTTCAGGGCAAGCCACAAAAATTTCTGATCTTCTTAATATGATGATAGCCCAGAGTGGTGCTAAAATTAGATTTGAAGTTGATCCCTCAATGCTAAGGGGTAATTCCGATATTTCTAGTGTATACGGAAGCTATGAGAAAATAAAAAAACATTGCGGCTGGCATCCTGAAGTTGAATTAAAGGAAAGTATTAGTGCTATGTTTGTATAAGCAGACAAGACTCTGTAGAAAAGATAATTTAGCAAGATCTAAAACCTTAACAAACGATTTTTCTCATCCAATAGTCTTCTTGATAATTAAGATGAGAATAATGTTTAGGAACATATTTGAATAAGACAAAAAACAATAATGGCAAAATATGTATAATGTCTTCCGTTCCCGGAACGCTCAAGGCATTTTACAGTGTTTTACTAAAAAAAATAACAGATTCGCCCATGGATATTACTATTGCAAGTTCTCCGCAACCTGTTCTTGCAGAATTTGAGCAGCAATATTCTTGTAAAGTTTTCCCGGTTGAGATTACACGTGAAATTACACTATTTAAGGATGTCATCGCGATATTTAAGCTTGTAAAACACTTTCGTAAAGAAAGATATGATATTGTTCATGCTCATACTCCAAAGGCGGGCTTGGTCGGCATGACAGCGGCATTGATAGCAGGTGTGCCAAATCGAATTTATACTATTCATGGGATGCCTCTTGAGACAATGAGCGGGATGAAGCGAATAATCTTTAGGTTTATCTCAAAGCTTACCAGCAGAATGGCTACGGTAAATATTGTGGACAGCAAAAGCCTTAGAGACCTTGTTGCAAAAGAAAATATTTGCAGCTTTGATAATATGCTGATGCTTGGCGAGGGAACAGCCTGTGGCGTTGATTTGGATAGATTTAATATAAATCGAAAAGACCCCCTGATAGTTCATCAGATGAGGCAGAAATTTAATATTTCTGATGATGCTATTGTCGTTGGATATGTTGGCAGGTTAGTTCCTGATAAAGGCATTGATATGCTGATTGAAGCATTTGACATTGTTACAAAACAGGCAGATAACATCTATCTTTTTTTAATAGGTGGTTTTGAACAAGTTCGCAATGAGATAGTTGGTGAGAAGACCAGATGCCGAATTGTTAGCAATGAAAAAATTATCCATATCGACCGTGTTGAGGAAATAGTACCTTATTATTTTATTATGGATATGCTTGTGCTGCCATCTAAAAGAGAAGGTTTTAATTATGTTTTGATTGAAGCGGCTGCAACAGGTCTTGCTACTGTAACGACCAGAGCAACCGGATGTGTAGATGGGGTGGTTGATGGAGTTACTGGTTATGTGGTGGATATTGGTGACCATAAACAGCTTGCTGATGCAATAATATCTCTGATTAGAAAACCGGATCTTCGAAAAGAATTTGGTAAAAATGGCTGTGAGAGAGTAAGACGGCTTTTTGATTCAAACTATCTGGCGGCTGAACATCTAAAGCTTTATGAAAAACTTATAAATGCCAGGCATCAGATGTGTTAAGAGTCTGCCGCAGGAATTGGATGCAATGGGGGAAAACGGGAGAAAATTTTATCAGCAGGAATTGTCTTTGGCAGTTGGAACAAAACGATTTGCGAGAGTATTAGAGTCGGTTATTCAATAATATGGGAAGGAATCTTGTGGATAAGTCACATAGAAAGAATAGTTCGTCGGTGGTTTTCATAGTCGGAGTTTTCGCCGCGGTTGTGATATTAATGTTCATAGCCAGAGTGCGCAGTCAAAACGTACAGAGAATCAGTATTCCGCTGAACAATGGGATAGTTGCCCTGTTAACGTATAACAATCTTCTGGCGGCAATTTCGAACGACAACAAAATGTACGTTTTTAACTGGGCTGACTTGTCAAAGAAGCCCAGAGAGGGCATGGTTGAATCAGGCGAGGCAGTTTTGGTTGTGCCCGATATAATTCTGTCTGTTAAACGAACGAATCCTGATTATCTTGTTGTGTCCGGCTTCGACACTAACAGTGTAAGCCAAAAAATTCCTCTGTCTTTGACGTCGAACGTTGCGAGTTTGTGTGCCAACCGGGACGGGAGCAAAATAATTCTTTTGCTGGAACGAGGCGGCGGCGAATATATAACGTACGAACTGTTTGAGGTGGAGTTTAGCACAAAACAGGTGCGGCTAATAACCTCAGTTCCTGCTGAGCAGGGAAGGGTAGAACATTTCACGGTATCAAATGACGGTCGTTATGTTGTTGCCGCAGGAGAAAAAAAAGAACACGGCTGGTTGTTCGTCGTGGATACCAGAGAAAAGAAAATGTTATGGCAAAAGGAATTGCAGGATTTCAAAAAGCTGTATAAAGGGGTCTTTTCAAAAGACGGGGATATTATCTACCTCAGAGGCAGCGATAGTATGCTGACGCTGGTCAAGACGAGTTCTGGAGAAATAATAGACCGCCTGTTGCCGACCGAGGAAAACAAAAGCACATACAGGACTCAGCCGGCTCAGACGGTTGCAATCAGTAGTGATGGTGATTTGGTGGCGGCAACTGTCTTCGTCAATGTATATATCTGGGATACCAAGACCCGTAAAAAATATGATATTGCAGGAGCGGGCCAGAAAGTATTCAGCAGTATGGTTTTTTCACCCGACGCGAAATTTATCGCGACTGCTGATATGCGTCAGGGAGGCGATATCAAAATTATCCAAACGCCGCGTCATTAATTGTTCGGTGTCCCAGGCGGCAGACAGGCAAAACCTAAAAATTAACATAATGTGCCATTTCACAAAACGGCTGTTCGATATAATTTCCAGTGCTGCGGGGTTGATAGTAATCAGCCCTCTTTTAATAGTACTGGCGATATTGGTTCGTCTCAAGCTGGGTTCCCCGGTCCTGTTTCGACAGCAGCGACCCGGGTTGGGCGGCAAAGCATTTGTCATATATAAGTTTCGGACAATGACTGACCAGCGTGACGCATCGGGCAATTTGTTGCCGGATTCGCAGCGTCTGCCTGCGTCTGGGCGTTTTCTGCGAAGCACAAGTTTCGATGAGTTGCCCGAATTGCTCAACGTGTTGAAAGGAGATATGAGTATTGTCGGCCCCCGGCCCCTTATGATGAAATATCTCGGCAGGTATTCCCCCGAACAAGCGAGGCGGCACGAGGTAAAACCAGGAATCACCGGCTGGGCGCAAGTAAATGGTCGAAACACTATTTCATGGGAAGATAAATTCAAGCTTGATGTCTGGTATGTTGACAACTGGACCTTTTGGCTTGATATGAAAATAATTCTCAGGAGTGTCTTGATGGTGATAGCAAAAAAGGGTATAAATCAGCAGGGCAGGGCAACGATGGACGAGTTTATGGGTACGAGACCAAACGACACCGTTGAACACCCACAGAGGTAATATCGGGAAGACAATATGCTTTCGCACACAAAAGCCAAAAAAGTTGTAGCTGAATTCGGCTCACCGTTTTACATATTAGACGAAACCACGTTCCGGAAAAATTACGATGACATAGTTAGCGCGTTTGGCAAAAGATACGAAAAATTCATACTGGCTTATTCTTACAAAACCAACTACACCCCATATTTGTGCAAAATAATCAAATCGAAGGGCGGCTTCGCGGAAGTTGTTTCCCGGCTGGAATATGACCTCGCAATAAAAGTAGGCCAGAAGCCGAACAAAATTGTCTTCAACGGGCCCGTGAAGTGCTATGAGGATATCGCGCTTGCCCTCGATAGTAAAAGTATCGTTAATATCGACTCCTGGCCCGGAATTGACCATGTGGCCAAGTACGCCAGGAAAAACCCGAACAGGGAAATCAAAATTGGATTAAGGATAAACATTGGCCTGTCGGACAAAAGCGGCCAGTCGCATATTCAGGAGCATTTGAAAACTGGAAGGTTTGGTTTTGACCCCGCCGACGCAAATATGAAGAAAGTAGTTTCGCGTTTGGCCGATATCGGTAATGTTACGGTCAATAGTTTGCATGGCCACACGTCCACTACCGACAGAAACATCTGGTGCTATCAAATAATTACCGAAACACTTTGTCGAATCGCGGAAGAATTCTTTCCTGAATCGGTTGAATACATAAATATCGGTGGAGGAATTTTCGGCCATATCCCGCCAAGTATGCGATGGACAAAAACCCCGTCTTTCAACGGTTATGCCGGTATCGTTTGTAAAGTTTTGAAAAACAATAAATGGGCACAACAACAAAAACCTTACCTTATGCTTGAGCCCGGCATCGCTATGGCTGCGAATGTTCTGAGTTTTATAACTAAGGTGATAAGCGTAAAGGATATTCGAGGCAGGGTATTCGTTACGGTTGACGGCAGCGTGTATAACGTCAAGCCGACGTTTCATAAGAATAATAATCCGTATCAGATAATAAAGAAAAAAAGCGGCGCACGACATTGTACCTTCAGTGTTGTCGGTTCGACTTGTATGGAGAAGGATTATCTCCTGACAGAAATAACCGATGTGCTGCCGGATATTGGCGATTTTATAAAAATCGATAACGTTGGCGCATATACCATCGTTCTAACGCCGCCCTTTATCAACCCCTCGCCGGCGATAGTGGTTAAAGTTAGGGACGGATACAAGGCCATCAGAAGACGCCAGACACTGGAAGATATATTCGGTAATTACAGCTTTGATTGAACCGAGCTTATCGGGAACAGGTGGACAAATGAGAATCGAAGGCCGCACAATTGTGTTGCGGGACATTCAAAGAGTGGATATGGAAAGCAAGGTCAGATGGTTCAACGACCCACAGGTCAATAAGACATTGCTGTTGGAAGACAAACTTGATCTTCAGAGGACATTGCAGTGGTTTGATGAGCACGCTTGCGACGGTTCCGGTTCGGCTGCGGCTCAGACGAGACGGGAATTCATTGTTGAGAGCAAGCAGGGCGAACGGATAGGGATTACAGGCCTTGTGCACATTAATCCCAGACACGGCACGGCTGAGTGCTTCTGTGTGATTGGCGAGAAGGCATATTGGGGAAAAGGGCTTGGAACTGAAGTACACACCCTGTTGATTGACTGGGGGTTCAAAAATCTGGATTTGCACAAGATATGGGCGGATATACGAGCGGAGAACGCCGCAATTATCAAGGTGATTGAACGGCTGGGTTTTAAGGTCGAGGGGACATTGCGGCAGGAGCGGATTATCGGCGGCAAGCGCGTTGACGTTGTGCGTATAGGGCTTTTGCGAGACGAGTTCTATCAGCTTCATCCGGAGTTGAGTTAGCAGAGACATTTTCGGGCATTGTTGCGAGTGATATTATGGTCAAGACGATTAATACTGTTGCAGTACTTGGCGCAAGCGGCACCGTGGGCAGCTTGTCCGGCGGGCTGATAGCGCAAAATGGCTTAAAGGTGTATTTCTTGAGCCGAACACAAGAGGGTTCGGAACGCGGTCTGCAAAGGGCGATATCTCAGGCGCGTTCGGAATTTATAGCACAAAACATTGTGTGCGGCGACTATGAACATCTCCTTAAAGAGGCCGTTGCTGAAGCCGACTGGGTGGTGGAGGCGATTGCCGAAGATGTCGGCATAAAACAGCAGTTGTATGAACGGGTCGAAGCATATAAACGACCACAGACAATTGTTAGCTCGACGACGTCGAGCTTGCCATTGTCGGAGCTGGTGAAAGGACGAAGTGCTGAGTTCAAAAAGAATTTTCTTTCGACTCATTTTTATAACCCCCCAGGAAGAATGCTTGCCTGTGAAATAACAGGCATCGAAGAAACCGACCTCGCTGTTGTCGATTTTATGCGGGCTTTTTTGGTCAACCGGCTTCGTCGTGCGATTATCCCCGTCAAAAACATACCGGCGTTTGCGGGCAACAGGATTGGCTTTGTGCTTTTTGGCCGTATTACATCGCTTGCACGCGAATTCGGCGTGGAAATGATGGACTATCTGATTGGACCATACACCGGCCGGCTTATGGGACCGCTGGCGACGCTCGATTTGGTCGGGTTGGATATCCACAAGGCAATTATCGACAGCTTGGCTGAACATACCAAGGACGCAATGCACAGTTGGCTTACTGTACCGGAATATATCAACACGATGCTCCAGCGTAAGCTGCTTGGCTACAAGACCAAAGGCGGTTTTTACAAAAAACTGGAAAGCGGCAAATATGTGTTCCTCGACCCTGCCACTTGCGATTATGTTCCTGCCATAGAACCGCACGTGGCTTTTGTGGAGAAAGCAAAACATTTTATTCGTATGGGTATGTACAGAGAGGCCTTTGATGTGATACTGTCGGCACAGGGCAGTGAAGCCGAAGTTGTTAAGGATATCTTGTGCGCTTATGTCGCTTACTCCTATTCCCTCGTAGGAGAGGTGACTGACGACAGGATTGGTATCGAGGGAATCGATGATGTGATGTCCTATGGGTTCAACTGGGCGGCGCCAAGTGTTATAGTTGATATGCTGGGAGGCCCAGAGGCAGCCGCAGAGTTGCTTGTCAAAAAGGGTCTTAAGGTTCCGGATACGCTCAAAGCGGGGCTTAAATCCCACTTCAGCATCGTAAATTCCGGCAAATATTTCGTGGCAAAATGAACGTATAAGAGAATAGGCAAATGAAAAATAATACAGTATACATCTTGGGCGGTTACCAGACCGATTTCGCTCGCAACTGGGCAAGAGAAAATAAACATATTGCTGCGATGATGCGAGAGGCGTATCAAGGCAGCATCGAGGCGACGAAGCTTGACGCCGGCGACATCAAAGCGGCGTTCATCGGCAATTTCGCGGGCGAGTTGTATTGCATGCAGGGACATCTTGGGGCGTTCTTCGTGGATTTTGACCCTCGCTTTGTCGGCCTGCCTACGATGCGTTTTGAAGCTGCCTGCGCATCCGGCGCAATCGCGTCGCTGTCCGCAATGGCGCATATTCAGGCGGGGATCCATGACCTGGCATGTGTCATTGGTGTTGAGCTAATGAAAACCGTGGACTCCGCCAAGGGCGGGGATTTCCTTGGGACCGCCGCCTGGTATGAAAAAGAGTCCGTTGGTATAGAGTTCCCGTTTCCCAAATTATTCGGTAAATTAGGCGACGAGTACGATAAAAGATACGGGCTTGATAACAAGTATCTTGCCCGCATTGCCGAGATAAACTATTCCAACGCTAAACATAATCCCAATGCGCAGACCCGCGACTGGTTTATGAACTTGGAACACGCCTGCGCAACGGGGAAATACAATTCGGTTGTCAGCGGAAGAATCAAGGTTACGGATTGCTCTCAGATAACGGATGGCGCCGTGTGCCTGTATCTTGCATCTGAAACATATGCGGCCAAATACGCCAAACAAAGAGGACTTGCTCTTAAAGATATTCCCCGCATTCTCGGCTGGGGACATACCACGGCCCCAATGGAATTTGCCAGAAAAATCGCAGACTCCGCCGACGGCGAGTATGTCCTGCCGATGACTCGCAAAGCGATAACGGACGCGTATCATCGCGCAGGAATAAAGGATTGCTGGGAACTGGATGCGATTGAAACCCACGACTGCTTCACAACCTCGGAGTATATGGCGATAGACCACTTCGGGCTTACTAAACCGGGCCGCTCATGGGAAGCGATAGAAAATGGCGTAATAGAAATAAATGGCAAACTGCCCATTAATGCTTCGGGTGGACTTATCGGCTGTGGCCATCCCGTCGGCGCAACTGGTGTCAGACAATTGTTGGATGCTTACAAACAAATCGCCGGCAATGCCGGGAACTACCAGGTGCCAAACGCCAAACGAGTCGCCACCCTCAATATCGGCGGCAGCGCAACTACAAACGTCTGTTTTATTGTCGGGGTTGGTATTGATGGCTGATCTGGTACCGGCTACTGATGACAACAAAGTTATAACTCTTTTCCCCGAATATATTGAGCAAGTGGCAAAATTGCATCTGGCATAGCTACCGGCTTTATAAGCTCGCTGGGTCTATCCCCCCATGATGCGATTGAGTTAACCAGCGTGAAAAACATAATTCAGTATCTTGCGAACCAGAGCATTTCGTAGTTGTAACAAGGCCGTGGATACGTATCAACAACCTGTGAGCACATTACTCCTGCGATTACGAAATAGGAGCGCTGTTGTTGTCGCCTGCTTCTTTTTTGTGAATCGCTCCCCGCAAACCCGCCATTTTCAGAAAGCCCAGCTGCCAAACAACTAAAAACGATATGGTAAAAATTCCAGTCAATGGAATGAGATTATACGGCGTCGAAAGTATTGAGGTTAAAAGACCTGCTGCTGCGTAAAAGCCAGCTAACAAATAACATATCCCAACAGTTCGTTTCAGGGATATACCCCTATCAATCATCTGGTCGTAAATGTGGCCTCGGTCCGAGACAAACAAGGGCCTTTTATTGATAAGCCGTCTCAATAAGGCGGTACCTGTATCCACTATTGGCAGTCCGAACACAATTATAGAAGCAATCCACCATCGCGGAGCTTGGCGGGCGAGCAGCATCATAGTGGCTGCGACCACAAATCCGAGCAACATTGAGCCGGCGTCTCCCATGAATATCTTGGCGGGATGTCGATTGAAAGGCAAAAATTCGCAAACTCCGCCTACCAGGGCAAGACAAATTATAACCCTGACCATATCACCCTGGTCGCTGAATGCGTAAGTAGAACGCTGGATAGCAAGCAACAACATTCCGGTTGTGATTATAAGGTTACTCCTCCGCACAAACCGTCAAGCCCGTCTAAAAGATTCAGCGAGTTAGTGGCACCAAGAACAAAAAAAATGACAACCGGAATACCCATTGCTATTGCAATGCCATCAGACATCTGAAAGCCGAAAGGCCTTACGATTTCACCAAAGTCCGGCAGGATTCCTGCCAGCATAATGGGTACCGCGGCAATAATCTGGCCGAGCATCTTTTTCGCAGGACTGATGTTGAAAATATCATCAACAACGCCGACAAAACAGGATATAGCGGCACCGGCAATAATACCCAAAAGCCACCGTATTACTATTGGCAGAAAGTTTTCACCGCGGACAAGATAAATGCCGCACAATATCCCGACGGAGAAGCCAATTAGCACCCCGACGCCGCCAAGGCAAGCGACCGGTTTTTTATGTGTTTTAACGAGGTCGTCGGGTTTGTCAACTGTGTTGAACCGAAGCGCAATCGCTTTGCATAACCATGTGGCAATCAATGCACAGGCGAAAGCCGATACTATGACAGGCCAAAAATGAACAGACCAATCAAGCGGTCTTTTAGGTCCGAGGAGCTCATTAAATATATTTTTCGCACCAAATCCTGCCCCAGTACAATAAGCATTGTTGTTACTGGAGGTTGGATTCTACGATTTTACGCCGATTTGTCCAGAAAAAAATCTGTGGACATTAAGCTGTTTTGATGTATAATCCGCGAGCGGATTGGTATGTGGTGGTTACTTGGTGGGAGATTGCAATAAACAGCCGCCAGATACGTCTAATAGCCCGGATTTATGCGTAATACAAGGAATAAATCGTAAATGCGTGTTTTGCTTTCCAGCGTTGGGAGACGTGGTTACCTGGTAAAGTACTTCAAGCAGGCAGTGGGAAATGCTGGCGAGGTATGGGGGGGCGACGGCAGTCCTTATTCTCCTGCGTTCCAATATTGCGACCACGTTATGCTGTTGCCCAAAGTGGGAGAGGCCGGCTATGCCGAGAAGCTCCTCGCTCTGTGCAAAAAAAACAAGATTGATATGGTCGTGCCGCTTATAGACCCTGAGCTGGAGGTTCTTGCGGCGCATTACGATGAATTCCGAAGCAACGGCGTTATGGCGGTGGTTTCGCCTGCCAGAACGATTGAAATAGCTTTTGACAAGTACCAGACTTGGCTGCACGCAAAGCAGGCCGGTATCGATGTCCCTGAAACGGTTACGACCATAGAAGAAGCCCTTAAGTTTATCTCGGCGGGAAAATTAGCCTGGCCGGTAATGGTAAAGCCGCGAAGGGGAAGCGCCTCAATGTATATTTATAATTGTCGCAACGAAGACGAATTGCAATTGGCGTTTAGAAATTGCCCGGCGCCTATTATTCAGCAATTTATCTCTGGCGACGAATACGGCTACGACATTTTATGCGACGGCGATTTCAAACCGGTAAGTGTTTTCTGTAAGCTGAAACTGGCGATGCGGGCGGGCGAAACCGATAAAGCGGTCAGCGTCAACGATAAAAAGCTTATAGATTTAGGTACGAAAATAGCACGGGCGTTTCCTATGTTTGGGCCGGCGGATGTGGATGTAAGAATTGGAAATAACGGGCCCGCGTTGCTCGAGATAAATCCTCGTTTTGGCGGCGGGTATCCTTGTTCTCACTTGTGCGGGGCTGATTTCCCCGCCAAGTTGATTGCCATTTGCAAAGGACAGAAACTCATCCCGAATATCGGCGGTTACAAGGCGGGCGTTTATATGTTAAAACAGGATGAAATCATCTCACTCACTGCCGACGAATTGAAAACCATCACCGATGCACATGGCCCCAAGACTCCTTGAAGCCCTCGCTCGCCATCAGGGCATTTCTACTTGAGAGGTATCATTGGTTAGAAGATATTTAACCGGCTTCGCGACGTTGCTTGTTCTGGTATTTTGCACGATTGCTTTGGCGCTGGAGCCAAACGAGATTCTCGTTATCGTCAACGGGGATATTGAAGCGTCGGCAGATTTGGGGCAATACTATTGTCAGCGGCGCAATGTTCCCCAAAAAAATATCCTCACCCTTTCTCTCGGCAAAACTCTCGCCAATTCGATAAGCAGGGATGATTACGACAAAAACATCGCCGAGCCGGTTCGCGAACGCATAGCCGGCCAAAAATCAGGACAGCCAATCAGGTGCCTGCTTACAACATACGGCGTGCCATACAAAGTGGGACCTCGCGGACCACTTAAGGAAAAGCAGGAGCAACTCAAACAGCTTGAGACAACCGCAGAACAATATGAAAAACAACTCAGGGATTCGCATGCGGCGGATGTGAACGTCAGCATCAGGAAAGAACTTAGCAGGGTAAAAACCGAAATTGACTGGATTTTGGGCAAAGAAACGGACGCTGGCGTTGACAGTGAGCTGTCGATGGTTTTGTTCGGTCCTTATGAGCTTTATCGCTGGCAGCCAAATCAGTGGAACAGGCATAACGGGCATACCGAAGGTTTGATTCTGACAGTTATGGTGTCGCGTCTCGACGCCCCTTCCCCGCAGATTGCCCGCGGGCTAATCGATAAGGCGATATACGCTGAAAAAACCGGACTCCACGGCTTTGCTTACATCGATTCTCGCGGAATTCCCGGCGACAAACAGCCCAGCTCTTTTGGCAGTTTCGACCAGAAGCTGCGCAATCTTGCGGTTTTACTGCGTTTTCGCACGACTTTGCAGGTCAAAGAGGAGCGAACCGAAAAGTTTTTTGAGCCGCATAGTTGTCCCCAAACGGCGATTTACTGCGGCTGGTACAGCTTGAAAAAATACATCGATTCCTTCGATTTCGTTGATGGTGCCATAGGTGCTCATATTGCCAGTTTCGAGGCGATTGACATTCGAGACCCAAACAGCACCGAATGGTGTCCCTCGATGCTCATTCATGGCGTTACAGCGACCTTTGGCCCCGTGGCGGAACCATATCTCAGCGCGTTCCCAAACCCTGAGGAGTTCTTCTTTGAATTAATCAGCGGTAAATGTCTCGTAGAGGCGTTTTATCGCTCACAGCCGTTTTGCTCCTGGCAAATGATGCTGATTGGCGACCCCCTTTATACCCCCTTTGCCAGAAAAGGTTTCTGATACCTCTTTCTTGCGAATAAGCACGTTGCTATTGCAGCAACGATGATTGCACCTCCCGAAAGCAGCATTTCCGCCATTGTAAAATACCTGCCCATAAGCATCGATGAGGCCTTCACAAAGAGCAGGAGGCCCACGGGCACGCCTATCGTCAGTAACAATTGACTGATTATTGTCTTGGGCGACAGGTAAAGATTTATCAGTTGCGCCCATATTAATGTGAAGCTGGCATAAGCAAGGGCATGATAAACAGTATCTAAAGTCGGCGCTACTTTTGACAGGTCGGCGCTTATAAGCGTTGCCACTCCGAAAATTGATATTGCCCAGACCGCCAGTAATGCCGGCCAGAATGTCAGAAAAGTAAAAATCACCAGCCCTGTTGCCGCGCCTTCCGCGTTGGCAAGAAAATCCATTAAATCCTTCGTCCTCCCGAAATAGGGCTGCGTCAGTTCATCAATCCCTCCGTAAACAACAACAGCGAGAAAGACCAGCCATCCCGCCTTCTCCCGCCAGCGCACCTTATCGTCGGGACGAATCGAGAACCACACCAGAAAAACCAGATTCAGGTACGCCAGAAAGTGAAGCCACTTATCCGACACCTTTGCCTGGTAAACCACCCCGGGTATTGTCATGTGCGCAAGAACAACAAGCGCTATCCAGTAAATTGCCAGAACCACAATTGTGGTTTTTTGTCTGCGAGTCATTATCACAACCACCTCTGATTTTTATTGAATATTGATAATTGATAATTTGCCGCCGACGGTCATAATAATCGATTATCAGTTATCGAACATCAATTATCAATAAGGAGCAATGATATGTTGCAGTCGATAGTCGAGTTTTTCAGAAGTACCATAACCGAACAGGTAGCCGGAAATCCGTTCTGGTTCATAATAGGTTTCACCGGCCAGGTGGTCTTCGGCGGAAGATTCATCCTCCAGTGGATAGTCAGCGAATACAAAAAACGCTCTTATGTGCCGGTCGCCTTCTGGTACATATCACTGCTCGGCAGCTTGATTCTGCTGGCTTACTCAATCCACCGCAAAGACCTCATCTTTATGCTGGGTCTTTCCCTTAATACCCTTATTTACGTGCGAAATCTTCACCTGATTTACAAGCACGGGACAAAAGAGCCCGCGGGCAGCCCGGGTTAGAAACCTTGTTCGATTAAAATTTGGAGTGCCAAAGTTATGAGATGGCTTAGAGATTCTCAAATGCCAGGCCGAATGCTAATGGCTGGTTGCTGTTTGGTTGCTCTGCTCGCCGCAGTGTTGCCTGTGTTTGGAAAAGTTCCCGGACGAACTCGGGCAGGCGAGTTGAAAGTGATTCAGCTTCCTGAACCGAACAGGTCAGGTGCGGTCAGTGTGGAAACGGCAATCAATATGCGGCGAAGCGTTAAGCAGTTTGCCGACACGCCGCTCAATTTTGCTCAGATTGGACAACTCGCCTGGGCTGGCCAGGGTATAACCGACAAGCAGCAGGGCCTTCGCGCCGCGCCATCGGCGGGTGACTTGTATCCTATAGAGCTTTATTTGGTCACACCGGAGGGCGTATTCGCTTATAACCCCGAAGGCCATTCCCTTAAACAGATTTCTTCCTCCGACCTGCGAAAGCAGCTCTCAGCCGCGGCTTCAAGACTGGGGCAGGTCGAAGATGCGGCGTGCGATATCGTAATCGCCGGCTCTGCTCGAAAAATCGCCCCCAAGTATGGTAATAAAGCCCAAAAATTTATGATGCTCGAGGTGGGCCACGTTGCCGGGAATATCCAGTTGCAGGCCGTATCACTGGGACTGGCCTCGATGCCCGTTGGCGATTTCGAAATAAGAAATGTCGCCAGGGTCTGTGAATTGCCCGCTGAGTTTGAGCCGCTGTTGATTGTCTGCGTCGGCCATCCCTTTGTGCAGCAAAAATCTCAGGACCAGGCCCAGTCAGCCGTCCAAATCACAAAAAAGGCCGTCCTGATTGTCCCGCCCGCCCGGTTTGCCGATGCCGAGCTTTTTGAGACCCAGCGAATTTTGAATGAGGCGGGTATTGCCTCCGTTGTCGCAAGCTCAAAGATTGGGGTGATACAGGGGGCATTTGGCGGCATTGTCGCCTCGGAGATTACCCTCGATAACTTGAAGGTCGAGGATTACGAAGCGGTGGTCTTTATCGGCGGACCCGGCGTTGCCGATTATTTCAACAACCCTGCCATTCTCAATATTGTCAAGCAGGCCTCCTTCGCGAATAAAGTAATTGCCGCCATAAGCTCCGCCCCGATGATTCTGGCAAACGCCCGTGTTCTGCGAGGTGTCCGGGCGACCAGTCTGCCGCAGCAGCGCGATCAAATGAAAAAAGCCGGCGCCCAATACACCGGCTCCGCCGTTGAACGAGATGGGCGCATCATAACCGCAAACGATTCGTCGGCGGCTGCGCCGTTTGCCCGGGCAATTGTCGTTGCACTCAAAGAAAAACAGCCGAAGCCGGACAAAACGCCGATAAGATAATCCGGGCGGACCTACTTCAAACCGTTGGTGTGATTGTAGCGGTTTGTAATGGGCAGGCGCCTGTCCCTGCCGAAGGCCTTGGGCGTGATTTTTACCCCCGGCGGCGATTGCCTTCGCTTGTATTCGTTGAGGTCAACCATACGAATGACCCTGCTCACCGCCTCTTTGGGCAATCCCTCGTCAATCAGTTGCTGGGCCGACTTATCTTCCTCGACATATCCCTTGAGAATTTTGTCTAACAGGTCATATTCAGGCAGAGAGTCGCTGTCCTTCTGATTCGGACGCAGTTCCGCTGTCGGCACCCTGTCGATAACACTTTTCGGTATGATTTCTCTGCCGTTTGTGTCGTTGATATATTTCGCGAGTTTGTAAACCATCGTCTTGAACACGTCTTTTATGACAGCAAATCCCCCGGCCGTATCGCCGTAAAGCGTCGTATAGCCCACCGCTATTTCGCTTTTGTTTCCCGTCGTCAGCACCAATGCGCCGAACTGATTGCTCAGTGACATTAAAATTGTGCCCCTGATTCTTGCCTGTAAATTCTCGTATGCCAGCCCCGAGCTATCCCAGCCGTCAACTTTTTCCAGCGAACCGTTGAATTGCTCCAGGACGGAGCCGATTGGGATGGTCATAAATTTAATCCCAAGATTTTTGGCGCATTTTTCAGCGTCGCTGATTGTCTCGGCGCTGTTGAATTTCGACGGCATCGTGATTCCGATTACGTTCTCAGCCCCCAGCGCCGCTACCGCGATGGCCGCGGTTATCGCCGAGTCAATCCCGCCGCTCAATCCTATCAGCACCTTACTGAACCCGTTTTTGCGAACGTAATCTTTTGTCCCAAGCACAAGCGCGCGGTACGCCTCTTCGAGTAAGCCAATATCGGCTCCGCTGCTGTGCGGCTGCGGTTCGATGTGAACTGCTTTGCCTTTCTTTGTAATATCCGCTATCAGCAAATCATCCTCGAACGCCCTGCCCATAGCGACGATTTGGCCCGTTGCGTTGGTGAACATGCTCCGCCCGTCAAATATAAGCTCGTCCTGTCCCCCAACAAGATTGCAGTAGCCGACAGGGCACTTGAACTGCGTTGCGCATTCGCTGACTATGTCCTCCCTTGTCCTTATTTTTCCAAGATGAAAAGGCGACGCCGATATATTCAGCAGCGTATCGATTTGCCCCGCGCCCTTGAGGAATTTGCCAAGCCACTCGATGTCCCATATATCCCTGCAAATGGTTATCGCAACATTCAAACCGCCCAGTGTGATAATCGTTGGTTTGTTACCCGGCTCAAAATACCGCTGCTCATCGAAGACGCCCTCGTTTGGCAAAAGCCCCTTGCGATAAACAGTTGCCAGCCGCCCATTCCGTAAAACCCCCGCGGCGTTGTAGGTTTTGCCGCGATAATAATCTGCGAAGCCGACGACTATTGTCGCATCCGGACACCTCCGCGCCAGTTTCTCCACGACTTTGCGGTTGTCATCCAGAAAATGTTTCTTGAGCAGCAAATCCTCAGGCGGATAACTGCAAACCGCCAGCTCCGGGAACACGAGCAAATCAACCTTTTCTGCGACCGCCTGCCCGTAAATCTCCCGCATCCTCTCGGCGTTACCCTCAAGGTCTCCAACCACCGCGTCAAATTGTCCTAATCCAATGCGCATTTGAGCCGCTTTCCAGTAACACAAAATCGGTACTGGGGTTATTTATACCCCTCTATATAAACGCTTGTCCCGTAATCATCAAGAGATTCATTTTCTCCCAATGCATCAAAAGCGGCATTTCGAGCTGTAAAAGGGAGAACGACAAACGTTGCTGACACTTAGTTTTGGCGTTTCTCAACCGGCATCAATTTCAGAAAATAGCTGATATTATCGGAACTATCCTGTTTTATTATTAAGGTGCTTAAGAAGGTGCTTAAGATGGAGCAATTGGCCTCGATAATTATGTTTTGAGGGCGGATGATGTCGTTCGCAATCCGCCGGCACGTTAAATAACCGCTTTGTGGTCGGTAACGAATGGACAAGCAGGGGCAGGCGATACTGTCGGAATACCAGGATCAAATTCGCACAGATGAGTGTGCGGCGGTGGGAACTGCGTGCCTGAGCGAGCCGACAGCAGCGGATCAGCTTCACATGCCGACGGAAGACAAACTTCTCGAAAAAAACCTCGTTTTTGATATTGGCAATGCTGCTCCTCTGACCAAACGGGAGGAGGAGATACTTCGGCTGATAGTTTCAGGGCAGACCAACAAACAGATAGCACATCGGCTGTCACGCAGTGAAAGAACCGTCGAATACCACCGTAACCGGCTTATGCAGAAAATTGGCGCCCACAATGCGGCCCAGCTTGTCAAAGTCGCGATGGTTATGGGCCTGATTTAGTTGCTGAAAAGCAACTGGTTTATCGGCCTTTGTAAATTGTTACCACGCACGTCGTAAAGACAAATCAGGTAGTTTCCGCAGTTCACTCCGATGATTACTTTGACGAACAAATAGAAGTGAAAAGGGCGATAATAACCGCCTTAGAATCTCTTTAATATCAACATAATCGTCAGCGGTACACACCCGGCTGACTGGCAGCAGACAAGCCAGCATTGTGATTATGACACCGGATAGGAAGCGGTTGTATGGCAAACGAAGAAAGAATCAGGGAACTGATAAAAAACAGGGCGCAGGATATATCATCGAGCTGTCTTGTTACTTCCAGCCAGGTTTGGCTTAAGGTAAAAGACCTTATGACTACCGATGTTGCTGTCGTCGGGCCTGAACAGAGTATGGCAATGGCGGCGACCGTGATGGCTGACGATGGGCTTTCGTCGCTGATTGTGGTGGACAATGGGGCTGTGGCGGGAATCATCACGGAGAAGGACTTTCTCGAAAGAGTTGTTGCGAAGGGCAAAAGCGCATTGGATGTGAAGGTGCGGGATGTTATGTCATATCCGGTTGTGAGTGTTTTGCCTGGTGCGACGGTGCTGGAAGCCGGACAGGTGGTCAAGGATAAACACGTAAAACGGCTGCCTGTTATCGACGGGGACAAGCTGGTCGGTATTGTTACGCAGACCGACCTGATTCGCGTGCTGACGTCGTACGGTATGTGGAGAGATGTCGCGGAGATAATGACCAAAGACGTGGCTACCATTCAGCGCGACGCCACCGTGGCAGAGGCGGCGTCGATAATGGCGTCACGAGGCATCTCCGGCATTGTCGTTATGCAGGCAGAAAAAATTGTGGGCGTTATGACGGAAAGAGACCTTCTGAAAAGGGTTGTTGCCGCCAACCGTGACCCGGCCTGTGTGAAGATGGAAGAGGTAATGTCGTCTCCGGTGGCCAGCATTCCTCCGCATTTTGCAGTTTTCACCGCGAGCCGGATTATGGAAAAGTCGCACGTTCGCCGGCTTGTCATTGAGGACAACGGCTGGTTGTGCGGCGTCGTAACCCAGACGGACATCTTCAGGGCGGTAGAAGAAAAATGGCGACAGGAGGAGGAAAAGAACATCAGGTCGCTGGATGAATCTGATACGTGTATCTACACTCTCGATTTGAATGGCAGGACCACTTATGTAAATCCGGCTTTTATGCGGCTGCTTGAAGTTGACGATGGGGCCCAAATAATTGGCAAGCCGTTTTTGCCAGAGCGGTTCTGGTTTGACCCGCTGGAGAGAGGGCGGTTTATTAAAGAGATTGAGAAGGGGTGCGTGCATATCAACGATTTGACGCTGAAGACGGCCGACGGCAAGAGAGTGGACGTTACTGTGTATTCGAGCTTTACCAAAAACATCCACGGCCAGGTTGACGGCAGCCAGGGAGTTGTAAACGACATAACTGCCAAGAAGGATTTGGTCATGCTAAAGGAAGCGCAAAAGGCGCTTGCCGCCAGCGAAGAGCGTTATCGGCGAATCACCGAGGCGGTTACAGATTATCTTTATACGGTTCGTTTTGCCTCCAGCCGACCAGTGGAGACCGTCCACAGCCAGACCAGCGCTGCGGTGACCGGATATTCACCCGAAGAATTCAAAGTAAACCCGGCGCTGTGGCTGAACATAGTGCATCCGGAAGACCTGGAAGTGGTTCGCGAACAGGTTTCCAGGTGTATTAGCGGCCAGGATTGCGGGCCGATAGAGCATCGGGTAATCCGCAAGGGCGGGGACATTCGCTGGGTGAGAAGGACGTTGGTGCCGAGTTTTGATTTGCAGGGTAATATATTGTCGTATGATGGTTTACTTCAGGATATTACCGAGTTGAAGGTCGCCGAGCAGGTTCAGATACAATTACTCGACGAGCTTGAGCAGGCCACCGAGGAATTGAGGGATTTTGCCTACGTTGCGTCGCACGACCTGAAAGGGCCGCTGCGGGGAATCAGTGCGCTGGCGGGGTGGCTGTCCACCGATTACGGCGATAAACTGGGGGACGACGGTAAGGAGCATATCAAGCTGCTGCTCAGCCGTGTCAAACGAATGTATAACCTTATAGATGGCGTTCTTGCTTATTCGCAGGTTGCCCGTAAGGAAAAAAGCGTGGAAGTGGACATCAATGAAGTGGTTGCCGAAGTTATCGCTGATATAGGTATTCCGAAAAGCGTCGAAACCGTGATAGAAAATCCTTTGCCTGTTGTCGTTTGCGGCAGGAATAGTATCCGGCAGGTGTTCTACAGCCTGATTGGCAACGCCGTGAATTTTATGGATAAGTCGGATGGCAGGGTGGTAATCAACTGGAACGAAGAGCACGGTTACTGGAAATTCAGCGTCGCTGACAACGGTCCCGGGATAGAAGAGGAGCATTTTGAGAAGATTTTCAAGATATTCCAGACGCTGTCTCCGAGAGACAGCGTTGAGAGTACCGGCGTCGGGTTGACAATAACGAAAAAGATAATCGAATTTTACGGCGGCAAAGTATGGGTGCAGTCAAAGCCCGGAAAGGGCAGCACGTTTTTCTTCACGCTGCCCAAAGAGCAAATGCTGGGCAAATGTGAGAAAGTGGCTGCGGCTGCCGGTGTGAGTTCTTAGGGTATTTGAAAGAAGAAACGACTATGAAAGAAAACAGAAATTTATTGACCGCGGGAGTGGTTATTTTGGTTTGTCTGGTAGTGGCGGCGCTGGCGGCGTCGATGCCGGGCAGGGAAAGAACCTATGAGGTTGAGACGATAAATTCGCCTGAATACAAGACCGACGCGGCCCGCGCCATCGACGCATACGAACGCCTGATGGACAGATATATGGATTTGTCGGAAAAAATCTTTTCGAAAATGGGCGGCGACAGCCAGGCCGTTTCGACAAAGCTGGATTCACTCGATTCACGACTTGCCGATATTTCTGCGAGATTGACCAGAATTGAAAAGGCGCTTGGCATCGACCCAAACGGCAATCCTTCGCCTTCCAAATCACCAAATGCGTCCGGCGTAAAATAACGAGGTATCAGGTAGGCATACTGCCGGATTGCTCACGGGCGCCGATTTCGAGGTCAACGTCTTGGGCACGCAAAGCGTCCTGCAGTTTAGCGACATTAATCTCCCGCGGCTGACAGCGATTTTTGTTTGCCATAGCGGCAGCAATTCCCGCTGCGTGACCTACGGCGATGCAATTACCCATTGATTTACCCGCTGAGGCGGCCTCGTGTGTCGCGGAAATACAGCGGCCGGCCGTAAGCAGACCGTCTATTTTCTCAGGGACAATCGCCCGGTACGGTACGTCGTGGATTTTCATCTGCTCGAACCGCACAAAGCCGATATCGAGGTATCCCGAACGCCAGGCGATAACGTCATCGAACCGTGCGCCCTTCTTGGCGTCATCCTCAGTCAAAATGTAAAGTCCCTTTACCCTGCGTGTTTCGCGAACCCCGACCTGTGTCCCCGTTCCGGTAAGCTCGACATCTTTCAAAGCATCCCCGCCGAATTCTCGCATCGCGTCAATCATCTGAAGCACCTGGCGCCGGCTCATACACTCAGCGCGGGTCCGCATCACGGGGTCAGTGGCGTCGAGGGTAAGCTCCGCGAAGGCGCGTGTGCCGGCGTGATTGATAATGTAACTGTGGCTGTGGTCAATCTGGACCAAACCCCACTCAGGCGGGATGAGCGGATATTTTTGTCTGGCCTTGGGCACCATATCCTTGATATTGACGCTGCTTAGTTTTTCCTTGTCAACGTTGGTAACACTGAGGCATAAGGTCATTGGCGAGAGATTCCCCGTCTCTTTCATTGTTTCTGCGCCTGCGAAATAGGCGATATCCGCGTCGCCGGTGCAGTCAATAACGATATTGGCCTTGATAGTCATCAGGCCATTCTTGGTGGCGATAACGACGCCCGCCACGCGATTTCCTTCGACGATTGTATCGACTGCCCGTGTCGCGACAAGATACCGGCAGCCGGTTTCATCCAAAGCGTCGGCTACCGCGACTTTGAGATAATCGACGTTACACAAAAGCTGGTGCTGATTGATTCGGCAGGCCTGGTTACCGAGAGCAAGGAGTTTTGTAATGACCAGCTCGTGGATTTTTGAACGTGGTTTTCCCTTCGGCCTCATCTGATTAATGGGCATACCGACGCACCAGGCGCCGACGCCGCCGAAAAACGAATGGTTTTCAATCAGCAGCGTCTTTGCCCCCGCCTGCGAAGCCCCCATCGCTGCCCCTATCCCCGCCGGGCCTCCGCCGACTACAAGCACGTCAGCCGTATCGAAAACCGGGTGCTTTATTGATGATTGCAATTTGGTTTTGTTCGCCGGCTCAGCGCACGACAGCATCAGCGTTCCTGATACCGCCGCTCCCGTTGCGTATTTTATAAATTCCCTGCGATTACCTGATTGTCTGTTCATCGTTATCTCCTTATATCAGATTTTTTGCCGCAGAGTATTTTAGCCGCAGATTTCACAGATGACACGGATTTTTTTTTAGCCGCGAAAAGGCACAAGAAATACTAATGCTGTTATAAGTAAGTTTTTAGTTGCCCCCCGTAGCGCAGCGAAGGTCCTTGACTCAAGCTCCATAGGAACCGCAATCGGGGATCCATCTCTACTTGCCCCTTGTTGCCCCTCGTTTTTGGGTGTGTCGGTCTATGGGCAAGTCCCGTTAGGGATGCTGTGCATTGCGTTTTTACCCTGAAATCGGGCCTTGACTCTAAATCACCTTTGCAGCAGAATGGTTGTAGTAATCTTGCAGGAAGTTAAACCAATCACTTTGTGAAATATTTTAAATAATGGTCAGGGTAAAAACAGCGAAGAATGGCGAAGAAAAATAAATATACGGACTGGACAAAAGAAAAATTGCTAATACTTGTTGAAAAACAAGAGGCAGAATTAGCTTCCAAAAAATATGGGCTTGTTTGGGATAGCGAAAAAGAACCCGAGCAGGTAGTTTTGGATTGCGAAAATAATTTACCGATACTAAAAAGAATTAAAGATAAACAGATAAAAACCAATGAAAGCGATGACAATATTTTTATTGAGGGCGATAATTATCACGCTTTAACCGTTTTAAACTATACGCATAAGGGGAAAATTGATCTTATTTATATTGACCCGCCATATAACACAGGGAAAAAAGACGAATGGCAATATAACGACAAGTTTGTTGATGAAAATAACTCATTCAGGCACGCAAAATGGTTGAATATGATGGAAAAAAGATTGGAGCTTGCCAAGCATCTTTTGAAAGAAGACGGAGTTATTTTTATATCCATAGGCGAACAGGAAGTTTCTAATCTAAATTTGTTATGCGGAAAAGTTTTTAGACACGAAAACTTTTTAACTTTGATTGCCCGAATATCAAAAACAGCAAGTGATTTAGGAAGTCATTTTGCACCCTCTTGTGATTACGTTGTTTGCTACGCAAAAAACAAATCCAATATAGATACGAGCAATTTTTATGATGAAGTAGATGAAGACCTTTACACGAAAGAAGATGAAGACGGCATATATAGAGATGATATTGCTCTATATCAAAAGTCATTAAAAGATCTAAGGCCAAATCAAAAATATTTTATAAAATGTCCTGACGGTTCTAAGGTAATACCTCCCTGCTCAATACTTGACGAAACTATGAGAGAGGGCGATGGTCGTTGGAGATGGACGAAAGAAACTTATTTAAAACAAAAACACCTTCTGTCTTTTAAGGAAACAAAAACTTCCCCTTTGTTAGATCAAAATGGGAATAAAGCAAAATATAATATCTACACAAAAAGTTATTTGAAAGGAAGAAAAGACAAGGGAACAAAACCAAGAAACTTTTTAGTAGATAAAAAATTTCTTAATAGACGAGGCTCTGATTATCTAAAAACTTTAGGGCTTAATTTTCCGTATTCAAAACCAAAAGAACTGATTGATCATTTGATGAGGATTGCCCATATTCCAACGGACGCAATCATTTTAGATTTTTTCGCTGGTTCTGGTACAACGGGAGAGGCGGTCTTAGATTTTAACAATGAAGACAAGGGCAAAAGAAAATTTATTCTTTGCACTAATAACGAAGGACAAATTGCAGAAGAAGTTTGTTATCCTCGCATTGAAAAAATCATCAAAGGATATACTAAAAAATCAAAAAATAGCGAAAAAATAAAAGGATTAGGCGGCAATCTTCAATATTTTAAGACTGATTTAATTCCGGTAGAAAGAATTGATAATATCAATGACAAACAAAGGCATGAACTTACTGAAAAAGCAGGACAGATGATCGCCATTAAAGAAAATACTTTTGAAGAAGTGGAAATTTGCGAATGGTATCAAATTTTTGAAAACAAAGATAAAACAAAAAATACGGCGATTTACTTTAGAGAAGATACATCTAAATTCGAAGAATTATTGAAAAAAATTAAAAACAGGAAAACGGTTTTGTATGTTTTTTCGTACGGAAGAATAGACAAAAAACTGTTTAAATATTTGGGTAAAAATATCACTATTGAGGATATCCCCGAACCAATTCTTGAAATCTATAAGGAAATCAATTTAACACTGAAAGATAAGTAATATTATGCAATTAAAAGATTTTCAAATAACAACAATAGACCATCTTAGCAATACTTTTTTAGCATTGTGGAAAACTGGCAAATATAAAATCCCATTAGTCTTTAAAGCTCCAACTGGTGCAGGGAAAACGATAATGATGGCGGAGTTTTTGAGATGCCTTGATGACAATTATCAATTTCAGGAAGACAAAGCGTATCTATGGATATCATTTGGCGGGGAAGATTCTTATACGCAATCCAAAAACAAGCTTTATCAGTATTTCAATGAAGGTACTGATATGAATCTCAAAGATATAAATAATTTGAGCGAAGGTAAGCTCTACAAAAATAACATATTCTTTATCAATTGGTCCAAGATAAAAGGAACAGACAAGGAATCAAAAAAACTAAGAAAGAGTGGAGGAGTTGGATATGGTGGCGAAGCAGTTTTTGATGAATATATACATGAAACGAAAAAAGAAAGAGATATTATATTGATTATTGATGAGGCTCACACGGAGGCAGGTGAACACTTGCCCTTATATAATGAGATAATCGACTTGCTTGAACCAAGAATTATCATCAAAGTAACTGCAACACCAAAAGATGAAAAAGAAATGAAAGCTTTAGCTTACGATAAAAAAGCTGGATTTGTAGAAGTACTGGAAAGCGATGTAATAGCGAGTGGGCTTATTAAAGAAAGAATTATTACCCAAACAGAAGAAGAAATAAAAAAATTGGGAAATAAAAAGCTCTCTGATAAGGACATAACGGACATAATGCTTGAACTTGCTTATAACAAAAGAATTGAACTCAAAAGTTACTATGAAGAATTAGGTCTTGATATCAATCCTCTTGTTATGATTCAGCTTCCGAGCGACTTCAAAGAAAAAGAGGAGGTACAAGCAAATCAAAAAGTTCTAGTTTTGTCATATTTGAAACAAAAAGGGGTAAAAGAAAGCGAAATCGCAACTTGGTTGTCCGGCAACAAAGATGAGGAAAAACTAAAATACATTACCAATAATAATGACAAAATTAATTTCTTGATTTTTAAAGTTGCTCCAGCGACCGGTTGGGATTGTCCGAGAGCTGATATCCTTGTGATGTTCAGAGAAATCACTAGTCCGACTTTTCACACTCAAATTATTGGAAGGATTAAAAGGATGCCCGAGGGGCATCGTTACGAAAAAGAAGAGCTAAACAAGGCTTATATTTATACCAACTACAACAAAAGCCACATTAGAGATGTCAAAGTAGTAGAAAATCAAAACAAGCCACCTATTTATTACACAAAACTAAAAAAGAATATAAAGAGAATTATACTAGAGACAACCTATCACCATAGAGTTGATTTCAATACGCTTACGCCCCCTCCGTTGTGGCAAAAGTTATTCCTTGAAATAATGGATCGAGAATTTGGAACAAAGCTTCAATTCGTTGCGGAAAATGAAAAAATCATAAAATCACAGATCGATCTTGCCTCAACAAACGTAAACAATCAGATTATTGTAAATGCAGAAATTGACAGTTTTGATAATTTTGTCCAAGAAATAAAAGAGAGAGGACGAAACCTGGATTATCATTTTTCGCAGTTAGATGTAGAAAGGCTTTATAATTTGCTTTGTTTTGAGGAACTTAAAAAACAAGGAGACGAAGAAGCGAAATATAATCCTTCAAGATCGTGGGGGCAACTGAAATCCGCAATAAATGTTTGGTTTAATACAAGGTTCGGGCTTGATAGACCTATTTATTACCCAATCGTTGTTAATGAATTATTAAAAGAAACAAGCAAGCTAAAAGCAACTATCAGTAAGGCGTTAAAAGAATTTAGGAATAAATATGAAATAGAAATAAGAGAAAAGGAAGAAAAAGACATCTATAGTTTAGAATTGCCGGAACAAGAAACAAGTTATACTGAAGATTACGAAAAAACAGACGGCATATACAAAAATGTGTATGAGGAATTTTATAATAGAAAACAATATCTCGGAAAAGAGAACGAGGGGAAATTTATAAAATATTTGGAATCACAGAAACATATTATTTGGTGGCACAAGCAAGATGACAGCGGAATGAATGTTTTTGCTATCGAATATTTTGACACGCAGGAAAAGAAGAATAGACTTTTCTATCCTGACTTCATCATCAAAACAAAAAATGGAACTTATTTATTAGATCCCAAAAAGGATATTACAGCGAAAAGCCAAGAAACCGCCGATAAAAACAAGGCACTTCAAAAGTGGATCAAAAAAAATCAATCAAAATATAGTTTTGAAATTATTGGCGGAATAGTGATCGAAAAATACCCAAGCTGGTATATAAACAGAAAAGAAAATTATGTTTATGAAAACGAGAGAGATTGGGAAATCTTAGATATTAAGTAATAATAAATAGGGTCATCCACCCATTATTATATTTTATATAGTTAGCTCTTAATCTAATATTGAAAATCCGCGTCTAAAAAACCGAGTCACGAGCGACTAGCGACGAACAAAAACCTCATTAGCGGGCTAAAAACAGGTACGTTTTTCGAAAAAATTCAAAAAATCGGGCTTTTTTTAGGCCGTTTTTATGCGTTTTTCCGCGTTTTTGAGGCCAAAAACACAGTTCCGAAGGAGTGCTATTTCTTGTGCCTTTCTTGCCCTCGAACGTCGTAGTCGGGGGTTGTGGCAATAATCAGAAACAGTGTTAATCCGCCGCGGCGGATTAATCCGTGTTTCAGCCGTAGGTCCTGCCCGCTTCATCCACGTAAACTGTGCCTTTCGCGTTCTTTATTACCCCCGTTGCCTTGGGTACGTCCTCCAGATTAGGCACCTTAAAGAGCTTGTGGCAGTTTTTGCACCTTATCCGTTTGTCGGCGGAACTGTCGTCGAGCAGCCAGGAATAACCACACAAAGGGCATTGTGATATAATCTGCATAATTGAGCCTCTTTTTTAATCATCGGCAGGTTCGCCTTTTGTCCTATAAAATTTGCGACTGTATTTAAACAACCGCTTTGTCCCTGTCTGGGATGTCTTTGCCGGCGATTACGCTTGATTTAACAGCCCTGATTAGCTATAATACCGGCAAGTGAGGGATGAATTAATTGCCAAAAAATTTCCGCTGCTGCGGGCACGAAGCGTGTCCTGCACAGTCGTTAAAACGAGAAGACCATATCCTGCCGGCGATACATTGGTCGGTGGGCCGTGGGGTGAATCGAGTCGTTTGCAATCATCCGTTCCTGCAATCCGGTTGCCCGCCCATAAAACAGCAGACAGTGCCGTCAGAATGTTCGTTGATTTTACCCCGCCCAGATGGGTTATCGACTACTACGCCTAAAAAAATGGCGAGGCAAAGTAACGGGGATTGGGGAAGCCCTGTGTACATTTCCTCGCCGAGTTGTTCATCCCTGCAGCTTGTTGTGTCGTCCATCCATGGTCGACATCAGACACGGTATTGCTTTGGCACAGTTATACGCCGAATTTTATGATGTTGGCTGCGGCTTCCCTGATGTTCGCAGGATTATCAAGCTGGCCTGATTGCAGAAGTTCTTTCGCCTTTTGAACAGCATCGGTTTCGGTCGGCTGGCTGTTAATTGCCTGTTCAATCAGGCGGGCATAATCGATTTGCAGCGTCGCGTCCGCCTTGTCATCGGCAACCGGTTTGGTACGGTTTGGCTGGTCGGCCGATGAGCCGTCCCCGGCACGCCGGGGGTCTGGAATCTGATTGATATTTATCTTGTCTATCATTTCACAACTACCACAAAGTCAAAGTATATCTGGTTCTGATTCTTTTTCGTGTATTTTACGGATAACTTAAGGGGTCTGAGCATAATTTTTCGTCTTTTCTTCGATTTTCCTTAAAGTTGCCCTGTTTTTTCGGGCGATAAACAGATTTTTATCGATTCTGGCGTCATTTTCTTGTCGGTTACAAAGCCTCGGTCGCGTCGTAGGTTACAAACCTGATAAAGTTGATTGAGCTTAGCGCTGCCAGTTGTCCGCCAAGCGGCGAGAACCCCGAGCGCAGCTGCTGTTCAAAATACTTCTTTATCCGTTCTTCCGTGGTTTTGTCGGCGGTGTCCCAGATTTGCTCGACCGCCCAGACAACCTGACCATCTCTTAAATCTATCAGTTTCAGCTGCAGCCCCATTGCCATATGGGGGTATGGCGTATAACTTGTGACTGTGCCTGCCAGAATCGCGTCAACACCGAGCATCTTACGCGCGGCCAGCAATTGTTCAAGGGTATAAGCCGAGCCGGGTTGAATCTCCAGGCTTCTCCATGTGGTGTCGGTTTGTCGGAGCAGCGACAAGCTGAAGATCTGTTTTTTTTGCAGCGTCTGGTAGAGGGAGTCGGTTACATCGCTCGATATCTGGGGGTAGGTGGTGTTGTTATGCAGTTCAACTAAGCAAGCTGTTCTGATGGTTGACAGGTTCTTTGACGTACCGTACTGACCGGATGACGCGGACAATCCGTGCCTTGAGCAGCCGGTCGAAGCGATGGCAAGGAACAGTATTGACCATAAAGACGCGAGGATTTTCAATTTCTTGAAGCGCAAATCGAAAATTGAAAATCTAAAGTCAAAATTGATATTCTTCATTTTTATTCCTTTGGGGCCTGGGTCTGTATATTACCGGGCTGGTTTACCTCTCCGCCCATAAGTTTCAGTATTTTCAGCAGCGCCTCCAGCTGGACCTTTTGGGCGTCCTGCATTTCGCCGCGAAAGCCGAGAACGTCGTTTTTCCAGTTGTTTAATTCGACGCGGGTCTGGAGCAAAAGGTCATTGGTCTGGGCCAATTCCTTTTGTGCCTGTTCCGACTGGACGCGGCAGCTTTGCAGGTCGTTTTTCAGCCGCTGGTTTTCGGTGTCGAGTGTTTGTTTCTGTAGTCTGAGAGCCGCGGCTTCCTCGGAGAGTTTCGCGTATTTGTCGGATAACGCTATGGCCGACTCTACAGCCGTGGGCCCCTGCGATACTGTCGATGTGGACCCATTGTCGAGCTGCCAGTCCGTTCTGGTGGGACTTTCTGAACGGTGGCAGCCGACAAACGGCAGGAGCGCTGCGGTTGTGGCTATCCATATGATAAGTTTGGTTTTGGCGTCCATATTTTTCTCCGGTTAAGGTTTTTTCTGGTTGGCTGTGCCGGCTGGCTGCGCGTTCTTGGCTGCGGACGCGCCGCCGTATTCGCACCTGACAATTGTTTTTCTGCCGCAGGAACATATAAGTTCTATCACTGCATACTCATTGTTATTATCGAGTATTCTGGCCTTCGCTGTTCCCGTGGCGGCGTTTTTACTGTGTTGTGCTGATGAAACGGGACCTCCGAGGTCGAGATGGAATTGGCCTTCGACTTCCACGTCGTCGCTTTTCAAAATCCGGCTTGTTGTCTGCATCATGGTTTTTTATGGCCTTTCATTTTTATCAATCCTGCTTGTCGGGACGGTTTAGGCACGGTAATCAATGGAACCAGGCGCGGCACTTGCGGAATCGGTTGTCGCGGTTTCGTCCTGCCCGGTTTCCGGGATATCGTGCGGGCTGGTTGTGCCCCTGCGTTTTTCCTGCCTTCGTCGTTTCTCGGAATGCTGGTCGATAGGTGCCAGCGAGCCGACGTTGGACAGGTTTTCAACCGGCTTTATATTGTAATCATTTTCCAGCATCTTCGTCTTGCCTTAATTTGACGGACAGATTGAACAAAGCGGCTGCGTGCAGCTGGCTGACTCGCGGCTCGGTAATGTTGAACACTTCCGCTATTTGTTTCATAGTTAAGTGCTGCTGGTAATAAAGCACAATGACCTGGCGCTGGCGTTCATTCAATTGTTGAATGGCCTGGGCAAGCTGGTCGATAAGTTCGGTCTGCTCAAGCTGCTCCTCAGGCGTTTTGGCGTCGGATTCGGAAAGTATGTTAGATAGTGCCGGCGTATCCCCGCCGGTGCCGTCGATGGAAATGAATTTCTGCGCCCGTGCGGTTTCGAGCGTTTCAAAAATCTGTTCGACGGTCAGACCGAGTTTTTCTGCCAGTTCGGCTTCTGACGGCGCGATGCCTGTTTGTTTGGTGATTTCGATGCTGAGGTCCATTGTCCGGCGAATCTGTTTGTTAACGTTGGGCGGGATGAAGGCCCAGCCCCTGAGTTCATCAATGATGGCCCCTTTGATTCGTATATAGGCATAAGTTTGGAATTCCGCGTTAAAGGAGGCGTCGTAATCGCGGGCTGCCTTAACGAGTCCTACCGTGCCTGCGGAGACGAGGTCGTCGTATGTCAGGGGTGGTCGCAGGTAGGTGGCTGCCCGTTGGGCGATTTTGTGAACGAGCGGCAGAAACTGGGCAATCTGCTTCTCGTCGAGCCCCTTCTCGCCGGGATTTTTCTGCCCGGCGTAGGCCCGCCTTGCCGCTTTGTTGAGATGGCCACTGGCGATTTTTTCATCCGGCGGCTGTTGCGTAATCAAGCTTTCAGTTTCAGGCGGCACGTTGGGTTTCCTTTTGTTGTCTGTTTGTATGACTGTCAATTATTGCGCTTGTGAGGACCGCGTTAACGATATTGACCGCCAGCGAGGTTGCCAGGTAAGCAAGGGCCGCGCCTATAAAGGCCCTCTTGCAGCAGGTGAAGGACGCCAGTCCGTTGAACAGGCCGACAATACTCAGCCCGAAAAAGAATACCACGGCTACGCTTATCGCTATTGGTCGAACGCGTATCAGCATAATCAGCTGCCTTTGTTCATTTCTTCGACTTTATTTTTGTTTAATGACGTCATTGCGCCGCTCCAACAAGCTGATGGCTGCTCGGAGTTGTAAGCTGTTGCTGCTCAACGACGATGGTTTCAAACGGCTCAACTTCGGTCCCGAGGACGATTTCGTCGTAGGCGACAACGGGCAAACTTGGCACGGTCCGGGTCAGTATGTCCGCCAGGGCGGGGCGCAGACGAGAATCGCACAACACGACGATTTTGTCTTTGCCCTTGTCCATTGCCGAACGCCAGGCCTGTGCGACTTTCCTGCTTATCTCGATTGTTACCTGTGCCGGCAGGGCGAGCGTTACAGTTTCGGCTTCCTGTTTAAGATTGTTCAGCATTTGATGTTCGAGCGGAGTATCCAGCGTTATCGCCGGGATTCTTCCTCTTTCATCTTTGAGACGGTCGGTGATGGTTCTGGCAAGTGACTTGCGAACCATTTCAGTGAGTATGGCGGTGTTCTTGCTCTTAGGGGCATATTCGGAAAGCGTCTCGATTATCGCCGTCAGTTCTCTTACGGGCAGCTGGTCTTTGAGCAGGTTTTTCAGGACTCGCTGGAGAAGCCCGATGGAAACAGGGCCGTCGGCGGCAAGGACGTCGCCGACGAGAGACGGCTGTATCTTTCGCAGGCGGTCTACTAATTGCTGAACGTCTTCACGAGTGAGAAGTTCGTAAGCGTGTTTTTTGAGCGTTTCAGAAAGATGCGTAATGAAAACCGACTCAGGGTCGATAACGGTGTACCCGTTAATCTCGGCTCTTTCTTTGTCCTGCGGTTTAAGCCACAGGGCCGGCAGACCGAAAACCGGTTCTGTGGTTTCAATTCCTTTTATTTTTGTCTGGACTGTTCCCGAATCCATCGCCAGCAGCATATCCGGTTCGAGCCGGCCTCTCGCGACCGGCAGGTCGGAGAGCCGAATCTCGTAGGCGTTTGGTTCAAGTGTGATGTTATCGCGGAGACGAACCAGAGGCATAATCATACCTAATTGCTGCGCGAATTTTCTGCGCAGTGCGCCGATGCGGTCAAAGATGCTGCTGCCTTTTCGCGGGTCAACCATAGAAATGAGGCGGACGCCCACCTGAACGGAGATGCGGTCAACGTCGAGCAGCTCTTCGACGGGGGGTTCGTTTTCCTTGCTCTTTTCACTTGCGGACTGCGGTTTTTTCTGCCCCGGGGTTTGCGATTTTGTGGCTGTCCTTCCGAGCAAAGCCGCGCCGGCGGCTAAGAGCAGGAATGGTATTTTAGGCAGGCCGGGCACGAAAGCCAGACCTGCTATTACCAGTGACGCCAGCGACAACGGTGCGCCGCCCTTGAGCAGTTGTCTGCTGAGGTCCTGTCCGACGCTGTGCGGGGATGAAATTTTTGTTACCAGGAAGCCGGAACTTATGGAGATTATGACGGAGGGTATCTGGCAGACCAGGCCGTCGCCGATGGAAAGAACGCAGTAGGTTTTTACGGCTGTCGCTATCGACAAACCGCGGGAGTAACCCATCGCGATGCCGCCGATGAGATTAACCATGGTGATGACTATACCCGCCTTCGCGTCGCCACGGATGAATTTGCTGGCGCCGTCCATCGCGCCGTAAAATTCGCTTTCCTTGACAATTTTTGTTCTTCGTTCATTGGCCTGCTGTTCGGTGATAAGCCCGGCGTTCAGGTCGGCGTCGATTGCCATCTGCTTTCCGGGCATAGCGTCGAGTGTGAATCTCGCGGCCACTTCGCTGATTCTTTCGGCGCCTTTGGTGATTACGATGAACTGGATGATAACGAGTATGAGGAAAATCACGATGCCTACGACGAAGCTGCCGCCCGCGACGAAGTTTCCGAAGGTATCGATTATCTTTCCTGCGTCGCCCTGCAGCAGTATCAGACGCGTTGAGGCGACGTTGAGCGACAGGCGGAAAAGTGTCGTAAACAGCAGCAGAGAGGGGAACGTGGACAGCTCGAGCGACTCTTTGGCGGAAAGCGTGATTACCAAAATAGCTACGGCCAATGAAATACTGCACGCCAGCAGCATATCCAGCAATTGCGTCGGCAGTGGTATTATGAGTGTCGCCAGTATCGTCATCAGGCCGGCGACGAGAATAAAGTTGCTTTGCGCCATCAGGGGCGTGTCAATTACCGGCAACAGATTCGATTTAGCGGGTTCAGCCATTATCTTCTTATATTCCTGTCAGGTCATTGTTTCTGGTCGGTTTTTGCGTCGCCGAGGCCGAGGATTTGTTTGATTTTGACGGCGAATCGGCCGTCAACGATGACAACGCTGCCGGTTGCGAATTTAGTGTCTTTGAGATACAGGTCCATCGGCGAGTCGATGGGTTTGTCGAGTTTTACCACGGAGCCGGGGCCCAGATGCAGCAAACGGCGGATGGGTATCTGGGTCGTGCCGATTGTTACAGTTACAGGGATGCTCATATCGAGCAGGATGTCGATGCTGCCGCCTGCGCCTGTTGCGGCGGTTGCGACGGCTTCGGGGAAATCGGCCGCCTGGGCTTTGGTCTTCGAATCGGCAGAGTCGCCTTGATTCTGTGCGACTGGTTCTGCCACGGCTTGGGCTGTATCCGGCATAAGTCAGATTCCTTCTAATCGTTTATATTGTTTCAAAAAAAGTATCAGTTACGGCTATGGCATACTTGCCCGCCGATTTTGCACAGAGACCTTTGCATACCGTCCGTCCGGCGGCAATCAACAGGGCCGGCTCGTCAATTTTTTTGTCGAGGAGCAATATATCGCCGACGGCGAGATTCAACGCCTGCTCGACGGTTACCGGCACACACGCCAGTTGGACGGTGACGGGGATGGATATTTTTTCCACGTGAGCCTGGATTGCGCTGGTTATGTCTTTGTCGGAGAATTTAGCAATAGGTTGCGTTGAGTCGGCGATTGCCGGGGCCAGCTTCTCACAGAGAACAAGGATATGTGCTTCCGAAACAGCTTCAGAACCGACCGTTTTTACTTTGAAGGTGATTTTACAGAACTCCTCGGTGCCTTTGAGCTGAATCGGCAGAGAATCCGTCATGGAATCGGCGCTGACACGAAAAGCGCATTTTTCATTGGCTGCCGCGATTGCTTCGACCACTGAGCGGGTCATATCATACAGCAGTGCCATCTCAAGGTCGGAAAATGACCTGTTCTGGCCTTCTTTGGATGAGGCGTCGCCGAGCAGTTGAGTTGCCCAGATGACAGCGGTTTGCGGCGGTATGCTCGCGAATCCGCAGGGGTCTTCCGGGCCTAAGCCGAACGGCAGGTAATAATTGCGGGGACCCTGTGTATTGTTGTCCTGCCCCTGGCCGAGGAATTGCCCGGCAAAATGTTCGCTGGTCGAAGCTATTGTTACCTCGAAATTTTTCTGGCACAAAGCGGCAAATTTTTCGGCTATGAGCGCAGCAACCTTTGCGGTGAAAACGCCCAGTTGTTTCATTTGCTTACTGTTGAAAAAGTGCGGCAGATGCCAGTCGTAGTCAACGGCTTCCACTTGCGCGCTGTCATCGCGGCTATTGGACCCGATGGCAGCGAGAAGCTGCTGTATCTTTGCTCTGCCGGGGATGGTTTCGGTCGTTTGTGTCATTGTATCGCGAATTCCTTGATTAGAATACTTTTTATAAGGGGCTTGCCGTTGGGGAAAAGTCGCTCATTGAATGTGTCGCAAATGTCGGATTGTATCCTTTTGAGATTCTTGTCGCCCCGCGTTGCTTCGATATTCAGGCCGGCGAGGTATATGGTCAGAAGGTTTGTCAGGAGCGGCTTTTTCTGATCCATAAAGGAGGAGCCTTTTTCGGCGATTAACTCCGGGCTCAATTCGAGCGTAAGGGCGGCCCTGACATATCGCGTCGCCCCTGGCTCGTCGAGGTTCGCTACCACCGGGTCCAAATTGTAATACAAGGCGTCCTCTTTTGTTCCGCCGGCTTTATCGGGTTTAGGTTGTTCGCCATGTTTAGCGGCGCCGTGTTTTGGGGCGGGTTCGGCTTTGGCTTCGTGTTTGGCGGCGGGTTCGGCTTCGGCGGCGGGTTCTTTTGACGACGACGCCTCTTCGGCGGATTTGGGTTTGCTGTTGCCGGCGAACAATCGGCCCAGTCCGACTCCGGCGCCGGCTGCCGCCAAAACAATGACCGTGATTATTATCCAGGGGACAATCGAGCGGCCCTTGCCTTTGTCGGCGGGCTTGTCAGATGCCGGTTTGTCTGGTGCTGGTTCCTGTGGTTTTGATTCCGTCTTTTCGTCAGCCATACGTCGTCTCTTATTGAATTATCTGGTAGTTGTTGTTAAGCCGGTTGGGGACATTCCTGTTGCCGGTACCGTTTCATTTTGTCTCGGAGGGTCCTGTCACTGATGCCGAGGACCTTTGCCGCCCTTGTTTGATTGCCTTTTGCTTGTTTGAGTGTTTCGAGAATGGCCTGCCTTTCGACGTTGGCAAGCGGCATTCCGGCCAGAACGCCGTCGGTATTGTTTATGGATACTGACTTGCGCTGATTGGCGTCCACAATTTCCGGCAGGGGCTGTAGTTCGTTGAAAAGCCAGGATACGTCTGCCAGCGAGAGCGTTTCGCCGACGCCGAGTATCATCGACGTCAGGATGACGTTCCGCAGTTGTCGGACGTTACCGGGCCAGTGGTATTTCGCGAAGAGGTCCATCATTGCCGGGTCGAGGCGGGTTATGCGCCGATGGGCTTGGCCGGCGTAGAGATTTACAAAATGCCAAATCAGGTCCGTCAGGTCATCCTTGCGGTCTCTCAGAGGAGACACCACCAGCCGGACGCCGCAAAGCCGGTAGTAGAGGTCCTGTCTGAATTGTCCTTCGGCTATTTCCTGCGAGAGGTCCTTGTTTGTTGTGCTTATTACGCGGACGTCAACTTTTATGTTCTGGTTGCCGCCGACTCGCTGGAAATCCTGCTGTTCAAGAACGCGGAGAAGTTTGGCCTGGAATCGCAGGGGCGTTTCGCTGATTTCATCCAGGAGCAGTGTTCCGCCGTGCGCCTCCTCAAACCGGCCCTTTCGCTGGGCGTAAGCCCCGGTGAAAGCGCCTTTTTCGTGTCCGAACAATTCGCTTTCGAGCAGCGTTTCGCTTAAAGCAGCGCAGTTGACCTTCACGAAAGGTCCCTGTGCCCGTCTGCTGCCGTAATGCACTACGTATGATATAAGTTCTTTTCCCGTTCCGCTCTCGCCGCTTATCAGGACGGATGCGGAGGTGGTTGCCACTTTTTTGGCCAGCCATACCGTTTGTATCAGGGAGGGACTTTTACCGACGATTTTGTAAACGCAGCCGGCTCCTTCCTCGGTCGAAGCGACGGTCGCAACGGGCCGGCTGGGGACAATTGTGTCGAGCAGTTTTTCGAGTTTGTCGCGTTTTAGCGGTTGAGGCAGAAAATCGCGACACCCGGCGAGTATTGCCCTTACGGCGGTTTCGATTAACTGTTGTTCGGTGTGTGTCCCGCCGGAATTGTGAGCCGCAATCATTATGACCGGCAGTTCGGGCCAGCCCATTCTGATTTTTGCAAGCAGCTCGAAGATGTCGTCTTTATGAGCGGAAGTGCCGGCTGTTATATCTTCAACCAATAACAGAGCGCACTCGTTTTTCTCGAGAAAATCGAGAACGGTTCCTGTGTCCCGGATTACCATTCCCTTTGTTCCTTTGCGGGCAAGCGTCGCCAGGACAAGCCGGACAACGTCCGGCGTTTGACTTACCAGCAGCACATTTGCGGTCTGGTCTGGCTGATTACTGGGCTGTACTTTTGTCTCAGTCACTTATAATACTCCGTTTGTCGGGGTTTTTTGCCTGTTAAACTGCTGGATTAACTCCACAGGTTTTTCCTGCTGATTCCATTCAATCAGGCCGTACCTTACCTTGGCGATTTCGGTCCATGGCGACTCAGGATGCGTTCTGATCAGTTCCGCGTAGCTTACCCTCGCCGTGTTCGGGTCTTCATCTTTCAGGCAATTTCCTATTTGAAACAATATCCATGCTCGGTCTGTGTCCAGATTGGGGTCGTCGGTCGGCATTATGCTGAGAGCCTGTTTATAACACAGTCCCGCCGGCACCATCCTGCCGCTTCGGAACAAAATCTCGGCAAGTTCGAAGGGGTTGGTAATTTGATTGGGGTCTTTGAGCTGCCCTTCGACTATCTGGAGTGTATGGTCGCTGTTTGATTTGCCGGCCGGCTGGGTCGCGGTGGATGAAACGAGAGGTTGCTGTTCTGTTTCGGCAGGGAGGACGGCGGCGGGCGGCTGGGGCTCAACAGCCGGCGAGGTATCGACGGGCTGCTGGGCCGGCTGTTGCGGTTCGACAGATTCACCACGAGATGTTTCAAATTTCACAGAGCGTACTTGCTCGATAATTGCTCGAAGCGAGGCCCGTCGAAGCTCCGTGTGTCTTAGCTCATTACTTTTACTGTTACTGTCATCGGGGCTTTGTGCAGGCGGGCTTATTCTGCTCTCCGAGAGTTGATATTCGAGTTGTCTGCCGGAGGCGTTCGAGGGTACAGGGCTGGTTTGGGGCAGTTTATCTCCAACCTCTGCGGCGAAGTTTACCGCTGTAAAACCAGTTGTCTGAAATAAATTGGAATTGAGCTGGTTCGTCCTGCTACGGCCCGGCGTCTTTATCCCTTCTATGGCCGAAGAAATGGTCGGCGTATCAATTACTTCTTTGGTCTCAGTACCGCCTTCGCCGTGACGAGTCACCGGCTTACCGGGTTGAATTGACATCTCGGCATGAGACGGTATTGGGATATCAGGCAGATCCTGCTCTTGCTGTTCCGAATCGATGGCCAGCAGCGAGGTTGGGTCAAGCTCATCCATATCGGTTGAGCTGAAAGCTGCGTTGCAGCCGATGGGTACAAACAGCAGAGCGCAGGCATATATGCTCAGTCGGCCGAACCGGATGAACAGCGAGCTGCGCTGTCGGCTTTTGTCGTTATTAAATTTTCTGTTCGTTGGTTTAAGTCTCATTTTTTGTTAACCGGCTTACTTATCGTCTGCGTCGGTAATATTATTGCGTGTTTTCGATTTTGCCGCAGGCGCCGTCAGCAGAGCCATAGCTGCCTTGTCATAATCCTGCTGGCTGCTGTAGGCGGCGGCGAGGGTTTTTGACGCCTGTTGTTTTATTTGTTTTGAAGCTGAGGAATCCAGCAGTTGTGTGCATATTGAAATGGTTTGCCGATAGTCCTTGAGCTTGAAACACGCCTCGGCAAGTTCGAGAGAAGCTGTGTGCGCGACAGGACCCGCCTCGACGAGTGAAACTACCTCTGTTAGATATGTTCTGGCGGTATCGAATTTTTCCGCGGCGATCTGACATCTTGCCAGTTCGAGGGTTATATCGGCTTTCAGTTTTGAGTCGGTAAGGTATTGCACCCTGTCGGCCAGAAGCGTTGATGCCTGGTCGGTAAGCCCTAATTCTCGCAGGACATTGCTTTTGAGCAGCAATAGTCGTGTCGCCTGCTCCTGCGAAAAAGGCCAGGCGCGGATGTTTTGGATGGTGCTCAAAGCCCCAACCGAATCCTTCTGTTTAATCTGTGTTTCAACCAGTGATGCGATTGCCTCGACGTACTCTTCGCTGGCATTGGCCCTTTTCACAGTTCGCCCGAGGGCATCACAGGCCTGTTGGAGGTTCCCCATGGCCATGTGCGATTTGCCCAGCAGGAGATAGGCGGTATAAAGGTCGGCGCCGCTTTGCGATTCCGGACCGGCTGATTGCCCGAAACGGGGCTCGAAGCGTGTGTTCGCGGGACGTTGTTGTGCCCCGATGGCTTCGATGTACAGCGTAAGCCATTTTATTGTGGATTCGTAATCGTTTAGCTGATAAAAGCACTTGCCTGCGCCAAAGGTAGCTGCTGTCCTGGCTTCAGTGGAAGAGCCGAGGGTGTATGCTTTTCTGTAGAGTGAGCAGGCCTGTTCATAATGGCCCGCTTTCATTGTGGTCTCGGCCATGTTGAGATGCGCCTGACCAGTCAACTCATTGTCCGGATACTGTTCGATAAGTTGTTTCAGGTCCCGGCTGGCGCCTGTGTAATCCTGCAGTCCCATTTTCAGCCGGCTTGACCGAAGCAGGGCGAAGGGAGCCAGCGGTGTTTGCGAATAACGATTGGCAACAATTTTGTATTCTGCGGCCGCCTCATTAATTTGACCTTTCTGGTCCTGCAGAACCCCCAAAGCAAAGTGGGCGTTCGGTATGCGGTTGTCGTCGCCGTATATCAGCAGCAGTTTTCGCCAAAGCCATATCGCGTGTTCATTAAGCATGCGGGTATGCTCAGACAGGGCGTAATATTCAGCGGGGTCGGTTATTATTACAGTGTTTGTGTCGTCTATCTTTGCCAAAAAGCCAACGGCCCCGGCGGCTGTCGTTGCCGCCTGCTGGGCGGTCGCTGCGGACAGATACAGTGTAACGGAGCGGTTCCAGCTGGAGTTGACGGGTTGCCCGAAACGGGGCTCGAAGCGTGTTGATTCGGCCTTGGAATTGCTGTCAGCGTGACGCGCCCATTTCACATCGAGTGCGGCATTGGAGGCGAATCTTGCCATCAATTCCTCGATGCCGGGGCCGTTGCAGACAACAGACCATCGGCTCAAAGCCGCTGAATCAGGGTTTATATTCACCGCCTGAATCTGCGGAGCCAGCAAACCGCCGTTGATTTTTTCGATTCCGGAATTCAGTGCCTTATACAACTCGGTTTCGCTTAATCCCATAAACGGGTCTTTTTCAGCTGGGTGAGACCACAATTCCTGAGGCAGGTTCTTGTCGGCGTCGGACAGTGACAAGACCTGTCTTGTTATCGCCTCAGCCGCGAGAAACTGGCAGTCACGTTCAATCGCCAGAGCCCACTCACAGTCAAACGCCAGCGCGGCGGTCAGGGCAATGGCCTTGTAAGCCCTTGTTCTGGCCTTGAGATATTGGCCTGAATCCATTTCGAGCAGCGAGATATGATAATTAGCAATGGCTCTCAGGGCTATCGACCGGCTTTCAGAAACCGCCCTGAGCATCTCGCCGGTCTTGTCTGCCTTGGACTTTTGTGACAGGCAAAGGGCCATTCGAAGCTGCAAAAAATCTCTTACAAGCTCGAATTCCGGGCCGACGAGATTTTGACGCAGCCGGTTACAGGCGTTATATGCCCTGACGTAATCCTTCTCTGCGTAGTAGCTCTCGGCAAGCTGAAGAGACAATGGCTCGGCTGTTCCAGCAGAGGACTCGCTGGCTTGCGATTCAGTTGAACTGCCGGTTGCCGAAGCGGGCTCCTTCGCAAGCTCGGTGTGTATTCCCGGCTGGTTCGTCTCTGGTTTGCCCCCACTCGTTAGCTTCGCAAACGAAGCTGTGGGGGTTGGGTCCCGTTGTGCGGTCTTTGGCTGGTTGCCCGAAGCGTGTGTATTCACAGCGTGCGTTGATGGTGGGGCGGCGTGTGCCTGAAGGGATTTTGAGGGGCTGGATGGGGATGAAACGAGTGAATAGGTTAGAAGTGCGGCGCTGAGAATGACACCGACAATAAGGGCAATTTCCAGAATGGATAAATTGCGGTTGCCCGAAACGGGGCTCGAAGCGTGTTGAATCCCGGTTCGCTTGTTGCCCGAAACGGGGCTCGAAGCGTGTTTGGTCTGTGCGATTGGCTGTATGAGGTCATCCGGCACAGTATCGGTGGGCTGGACGGTCGCATTCGCAGCAACGGTGGCCGCATTGCCCAATTCGGTCTGTGCGATTGGCTGTATAAGGTCATCCGGCACAGTATCGGCGGGCTGGACAGTCGCATTCGCAGCAACGGTGGCCGCATCGCCCGGTTCTTTGGGTAGCTGCGCAGAAATTGCCGAATGGGCTTGGCCATCCCTTACGGGAGCGGGCTCGTCGCAATGCTCCGTGTCGCTGGCCTTGGATGTATCAGCCAACGAGACCTCAGGCTGCTTCTTTTCCCGCGTTATTTTGCGTCTTATTATCGCCATTTATTTTCCGAAACGGGCTCCTTCACTTCGCTCGGTGTCTGCCACTCCCATTAGGGATGCCAACTGGCAAAAGGCACAAAGACACTAAGCAACACATTTTGTGTTTCCGCCGAAGCGGGCCCGAAGCGTGTTGGTGTCTTGGCAATATAGAAATAGCAACGGCTATGCCAGGCGTGCAGGGTTGTCAATTTTGCGAGAAAATAGCGGGTTTTAGCGGTAAGATGCGGTTTTTCGAACAGATGCCGGCAATTTCAGGTATTTGATGCGTGTCAGGATTCTAAACGAGCCGATGGATTTTCTTACAACTTTGTCTTGGAGGCGATTGTCAGGCCGCGGTAACTGTTGCCGAATGGGCTTGGCCATCCCTTTCGGGAGCGGGCTCGTCGCTGCGCTCCGTGTCCCGAGACGGGGCTCGAAGCGTGTGTCAGGCGGCGGTAACGGTGTCCTGTTCCATAGGACTGAATCGGTCGTCCTCCTTCGCCAAGGCTATGGAGGACAGGTCTTGTGCGGCTTTTGGCAGGTAAGTGCCTCTTTGGATATTATGCTGTTTGACTTTGGCGTACAGGGTCGCGCGTGTTATGCCGAGCAGTGCGGCCGCTCGTGTCTTTTGCCAGCCGCTTTCCTGCAGAGCGCGTGCGATAAGCTCACGTTCCGCCTTGTCGAGCGAAAAGTCACCCGCAGAAACTTCGGCTTGTGTATTGCCCGAAACGGGGCCCGAAGCGTGTTGTCTGTCGGTTCCCCCACTCGTTAGCTTCGCAAACGAAGCTGTGGGGGTTGTCTCGTCCGCCGTCAGGTGTCCCTCACGGGAGAGCGTGTTATGTTCAATTAAACCGATATGATTCGCGTAACCGCAGTTGTTTGACATATCGTCCGGCTCGATCTGGATACTGCTTAATCCAATCTTGTCGGTGGTTTCCAGCAGAATTGCCCTGTCGATAACGTTGCGAAGCTCGCGGATATTGCCGGGCCAGTAATGTCTTTCAATCGCCTCCAGGGCCATTTCGGTAATAGAAGTTATCTTTTCTGCCTTGCCGGGACAGACCGTTGAGGTCCTCAGAAAGTATTCGGCCAGGATACGTATGTCAGTTCTTCTATCGGCGGTTCGCAGCGGGGCGATATTTATCGGGCAGATATTGAGTCTGTAGTAAAGGTCGCGTCGGAATCGGTTGGCCTGCACCTCCTGCCTGAGGTCGCGATTGCTTGATGCGATTATGGTGGCTTTGCAGACCAGATCGGTAATACCGCCTACTTTCCTGAATGTCTTTTCCTGAAGAACGCGAAGCAGTTTTGCCTGCAGGTCCATGGGCATCTCGCTGATTTCATCGAGGAAGATAGTGCCGTTGCCGGCAACATCGAGCAAACCCGTTTTGTCCCTGTCGGCGCTGGTGAAAGAACCCTTGATATGTCCGAAGAGTTCACTTTCGAGCAGGTTGGCGGTAAGGGCTGCACAGTTGACGGCGACAAACGGCTCGTTCGGATGACGGCTTAAATGTACCGCCCTGGCGGCCAGCTCCTTGCCTGTTCCGGTTTCGCCGATTATCAGCACGGGATTACAATTGCTGCCGGCTACCAGTTTTATCATCTTCAGCGTATGAAGGATTGCCCTGCTTTTGCCCGCCATCGAGACCGCGGCGGCTATGGTATCGGCAAAGAAACGGTTGCCCGAAGCGGGGCCCGAAGCGTGTGCATCACCGGGGCTGCCGGCTTGCCAACGGGACTGTATTTTGTTCAGGATTTGTTGAAGTTGTTCGTAATCATTGGGATTCGACAGGTATTCGATATCGCTTGTCTGTGCGAATTGCGCAAACCAGCCGGGTTCGGGGCCGTTGTTTCCAGCGACTACAATGGCGGTGCGAAAATTATTATGGGACGCATCCAAAACCCTGCGGACATCGCTTGGCTGCGCGAGGTCGTCCATGAGTATCAAATCAGGCGCGACCGTCGTCGCAATATCGACTGCTTCGACTGCGTCGTCGGCCACCAGCACCTGCTGACCAATTCTCCCGGCCAATTGCTGGAGTTCGGTATGCTTACTTATTACAACAATTCTGCGTAGAACCATCATGCGTCAATATCATTTGGTGTGCCCCCACGGTTCTATTAAAATTTCAATATGTCCCCATTGATGTCCCGATAAATCGGCGCTTTTATCAGGGCATCTTTAATCTTTTATAGGACGGGGCGATAATATCGATAACGAGTCGTTTTGACTGCGTTGGCTGGAAAAATCTTACAGGTGTTCTCATTAACTGCTATGCAATCATTAGGGAATACGTCTCAGCTTTTATAGGACGTGAGCTTGCTTTTTTTCTTATAGGACTTTGGAGTGCCGGAGAAAAATCATTACGGCTGAGAAAAAAAATACAGCGAGATGATAGTGATGGGGCAGGCAAATTCTTCCGGGCCGGCAGAAATTTCAGTGTTAAGCTGGCGCGACTATGACCGGCGGCTTTTTGAGTTCCTTTGGCCATTTGCAATCCTAACATCTTTTCTATGAACGAGTTACATTCTTTTGTCTGGTTGATACCATATTCTGGCACGGCGATTGCTGTTAGTTTATCGCTGCGACGAACGACAGCAAGGTTGACTGACGGTGATAACTTGTTTGGAGAAATGAATTATGGCAGTTTCGGCAATAACGCAAAGCGCCAATGACATACAAACGGATTATATGAAGCTTCTGGTGACACAGTTGCAGAACCAGAATCCCCTGGAGCCGATGGACAATAACCAGATGGCCTCTCAGCTCGCGCAGCTTTCGCAGTTGGGGCAGATTGAGCAGTTGAATACGAAGTTTTCAGATGTGCTTGCCACTTCCCAGCGAAGCTATGCCAGCTCCCTGGTAGGTAAGGAGGTTTCATTTGCCGTTACCGGTGAAGCCGGGGACACACAGCTTGTCAGCGGGGCCGTCGGCGGAGTAATCACTCAGGGCGATGATATTAGATTGCAGGTCGGGGACTATACCATTGGTTTGAGCGATGTGTTGGTGGTGAGATAGCGGACAGTTTTGTTTGTACTGAGCGGAATATATAAGGAGATAAAAAATGAGTTTTGCGTTGTCGTCGGGAGTTACGGGTTTGCAGGCGCATCAGCAGATGCTGGACGTGGCGGGCAACAACCTTGCCAATGTGAACACGACCTCGTTTAAGTCGAGCAGAATTCTGTTTTCCGAGCTTTTAAGCCAGACAATCAGGAAGGCATCACAGCCGACCACGAATACCGGCGGTACCAACCCCGTGCAGATGGGAAGCGGCGTGGGTGTAGCAGGTATTACCCCGAATATGTCGCAGGGTAACATCGTAAATACCGGCAACCCGCTGGATATGGCCATAGAAGGCGAAGGGTATTTTGTGCTCACTGACGGCCAGCAGGATGTTTATACGCGGGCAGGGGCGTTTGCGGTTGACCAGGACTCGATTCTTGTTGACCCCGCCACCGGTTATCGTGTGCAGCGCGTCGGCTCAGAGGGAGAGGCCGACGGCTTCCAGGTAGCCGGCGACAGCGACATGCACGTGCCTTACGACGTGGCGATGGCGGCAAAATCCACCAGTGACATAACGGTCGCCGGAAACTTGAGTTCCGATGCGGCGTTATCGACCTCGCAGACAAATGTGCTTGCGTCAAATATCTCATTCACGACCAGTAATGGCACGGTGGCGTCAGGCACTGTCGAACTCGACGAACTTGACCAGTTTACCGCCGGAACTTTTGGTACGGCTACGATTACAGTTTCAGGTTTTAACCACGGCGAAGACGCACTTACTGACGCGACACCTCTGTCGGTAACGGCTGCCACAACACTTGACAATCTTATCACCCACATAAACACCGTGCTTGATGCGGGCGGCACTGCAGGGGCCAATGGTGTTGCTACGCTGGTCAACGGCAGAATACGCATAACCGATGCTGAGAGCGGGTATAGTCTTTCAGATGTGCGATTAACATTTGCCAACACAGGCGGGACGGCTGCGCTGGAAATGCCTTCCTATTTTGAGGTTACCACGGTCGGCGGCGAAGAGGTGAAGAACGTCAATATCACCGTGTACGACAGCCAGGGCGGCCAACATGTATTGAGTGGGGCATTTGTCCGCACGGAAACCCCCAATACATGGGATATGATACTTACTTCGATAACAGGTAACGTGGAGGAACTGACCGCTGGTAATCGGAGGATAAAAGGGATTGAGTTTAACGCGAGAGACGGCTCATACAAAGGACTGAACGGCACAATCGCTGACACTTCTCAGTTCACAGTAACCTTTGCGCACGATTCGACCGCGCAGACCATTGGCATATCGATGGGAGCAATCGGGCAGATGGATGGTTTGACACAATTCGCAGGCAACTCCACCGCGGTAGCCAGGGAGCAGGATGGCTATAGTGCCGGTCGTCTTTCTACCGTCTCGGTTAACAAGGAGGGTTTACTTATTGGCGCATTCTCCAACGGCGTGAAGAAAAATCTCGGGGCATTGCAGATTGCCTTGTTCCAGAACACGTCAGGTTTGGAAAATATCGGCGGCAGTTACTTCATTCCGTCGGCTAACTCCGGCGGGTCGGTGGCTACCCAGGCGCTTACCGGCGGTGCCGGTGTCGTGCACGGCGGTTCTCTCGAGAAATCCAACGCCGACACTGCCACAGAGTTTATCAACCTGATTAACGCACAAAACGGTTTCCAGGCGAATGCCAGAACCATAAGAGTCGCAACCGATATATTGCAGGAACTGGCCACACTTATCAGGTAAGGTTTAGGATGGCTTAATATATGACGACGACGCTGGCTCTTAGTGTGGTTAAGTTGGCACAAGGAGTGGTGGCGCTGTCAGCACGTGAAAGGTGGCAGGCAACACGAAATCTCGGCGCTGCCAACAACATAAACAACATCAACAGCATCAGCAACATCAGCGACATTATGACAACCACGTGGTTTACCGTCACTATGGTCGTGGTACTGGTGGTTTCGGTCGTTACGCTTTTTGTTGTCCGCTTTTATAAAAAGGTCAGCGAACGCAAAGCTACCGAGAGGGAATTCTTTGACAACTCAGCTCGAATACGGCTGACTGAGCCCGAGACCGACACTCTTATGGCCATAGCAATTAAAGCGGGCCTGAAAAGAATCGGGGACATTTTCATTCGGACTGACGCCTTCGATGTCGGCGCAGGTATTTTACTTAAGGAAAGTTTTTTAGAGGGGAAGCCGACGAATGAAACGGGCCGGCTGGAAAAACAGTTGGCCGGCTTACAGGTAAAATTGGGTTTTCGCAAGGGTCCATCTGCGGCTTCGAGCGGGGGTAGTTTGGTCGAGTCCGCTGAAAAGCCGGCTGGTTCCGCGGCGGGCGAAACGGCATTTATAGCGATGTTCCCATTTGCGAAAAAAATAGATTTAATAAACGACGGTCGGAAGCGGCCGCAGCAGGGCGATTCGCCGCCTGGATTAAGCGAATCACTTCCAGAATTTATGCCTGCAACAGTTACCGGCCTTGTTGGCCGTGTTTTATTTATTGAAACAACACTATCGGCGGGTGTCGGTGACAGGGTGCTGGTGGTGATTGGTCAGGAGGGTATCAGCGATAACGACAAAACGTCAAAGTTAATCGAGGATATCGGAATAATCGAGCAGAGTGTCCAGCCGGCGAAATTGCTGACGGAGCCGAATGCTCGCCGCCTTAGCGTCGCATTGGCTGGACTAAGCGATACGCAGGTAGTTCAGCTTGCCGAGGTAGTCATGGGCGTTAAAACTCAGGAAATGGCGAAACAAATGATGCCGGCTGGTTCAAAAGAGGGACCGAAATGACGGAGGCGATGACGCAAGTAGGCAGCAGTATCGACTCGTTAACTAAAGAGCTGGAGATAATCACGCACAACCTGGCGAACGCGAGTACCGTCGGGTTTAAGCGGAGATGCAACGCCTTTTCGAAGGCACTCGATGCGCAGCAGGGCGGAGCGGAAACGTATTCGCCCGGCGAAATAGATTTGAAATCGGCGTTTGATTTTTCGCAGGGCAATCTGGTTCAGACCGACAGGACACTGGATTTTGCGTTGTTGGGCAAGGGATTTTTTGTCGTGGAAACGGCCGGCGGCCCTCTTTATACACGCAATGGGGCATTTCAGACAAATCAGAACGGTCAGATAGTTGACTTGGCGGGAAACCCGGTGGCGGGTGAGTCAGGTCCTATCACGGTGCCCGCGAATGTGGGGCTTTTGGATATTCAGGTTACCGCGGACGGCCGGTTAGTCGCGAACGGAACCAATATAGGCAAATTAAAGATAGTGGGTTTTAAGGACAATGAGAGCAAGCTTGCCCCTGCCGGGAACAATTGCTTTGCGATGCCCGACAAGGATATCCAGCCGGAGCCCGCTGAAAACGTCATAATTAAACAGGGCAGCCAGGAAGCGTCTAATGTAAAAACAATCGATGAACTGGTTGATATGATAATGGTGACCCGCCTTTATGAAGCCAATATGAGATATGTGGCGGCCCAGCGGGAAAACTCCAGCAGTTTAACAAGTGTCGCGATGGGTTAGGACAAGTAAACAGGCAATGGTTACGAGTTGAGGAGATTGCAATTATGTTGAAAGCGTTTTCTACGGCGGCGACAGGTATGGCGGCACAGCAGATGATGGTTGACGTCATTGCCAACAATCTTGCCAACATAAACACCACCGGTTTCAAGCGGAGCCAGATAAATTTTCAGGACCTGCTTTATATAAAGATGCAGCAGGCAGGCGCGGAGGTTGCCTCCGGCGTTAATTCCCCGACCGGGCTGGAAATCGGCAGCGGCGTGCGTGCCGCGGCAACGTCTAAGGTGTTCACCGTCGGTGAAATGGAGAATACCGGCAGGCCTTTGGATATTGCGATTTCCGGCGATGGATTTCTCCAGGTGTCGCTGCCAAGCGGCGAGACGAGATATACGCGTGATGGCGCCCTGCAGGTAAATGCCAATGGGCAGCTTGTTACATCGAGCGGTTACACCATAGAACCGGCAATCACGATTCCGACTACCGCCTCGGCAGTTGATATCGGCAAGGACGGCACGGTAAGTGTTACCGATGCCTCGGGCACACAGTCGTCCGTCGGTACTTTGCAGCTTGTTCGTTTCCCTAATCCCACCGGATTGTCTAATGAAGGTGACAACTTGTATTCTCAGACCGAAGCGAGCGGCACGCCCGTGAGCGGCACGGCCGGCCAGAACGGCCTTGGGTACATCCAGGCAAGTATGCTGGAAAAGGCAAACGTTCAAATGATAACAGAGCTTGTGAATTTGATAACGGCCGAGCGTGCATACGAAATCAACTCGCGTGCGATTCAGTCCGGGGACAAAATGCTGCAAACCGCGACGAATATTGGAAGATAGGCGGGGCTATATGAAGATTAGACTGATTGGTTTAATAGTTGCCTTGTTATTAGTGCGAACGGAATTGTGCTGGTCGTCGATGGATAACGCTTCGGCGAATGCAGCATCGCAGTCACGTCTGACAATTCATTTGCCGAGGGACATTGCGGTCGAGAGCGAAAGCTTGACGCTGGGGCAAATCGCCGTGGTTACAGGCGCAGAGGCGCTTGTGGTAAAGGCCAGAGATATCGAGCTTGGCCGGATTTCGGTTGCGGGGCAGATTGTTACTATTGACCGGTCGCTCATTCTCAGCCGGCTTGCGTGCAGCGGGATGCCTGCCTGTAATCCGGTAATGTCCGGCGCTGATAAGGTTGCAGTCAGGCGGACGGCAAAGGTGATTAAAAGCAGCAATATTATCGAATCAGCTTCGTCATTTTTAGCGGGCTCCATCAAAGAGCAGGCAATCGCGAGGTGGGAGCCGCTGCGTTCGCCTGCGGATGTTATCCTGCCCGCTCAAACCAAAAATATTGAACTGGTCCCGCGTTTAGTTTCCCGAAGCGGGGCACGAGGCGTGTCTCGCGGCGCAAATGGTCAGGCCGTCACTGAGGTCGGCGTAGTCGCGGACGGCAAACAAATAGACACCCGCCAGGTTATTTTCCGCGCCAAATATAACGTTCATAGGGCCATTACAGTGATGGATGTGAAGGAAGGAGTGACTCTGACGGCGAACAACACGAGGACGGAAGAGGTCATTTCGGATGAACCGGAGCCGGCTGAGTGGGCAGCGCCTTACGGACTTGTCGCGGTTCGCAATCTCCCCGCGGGGACCGTTGTCGGCTCGAATATGGCAAAGTCGCCTCAGCCGCCGGTGGTAATCGAGCGAAATCAAACCGTAGTCATACGAATCGAAAGAGCAGGCCTTGTTGTAACGGCGATGGGTAAAGCCACGCAGCAGGGCAAACTCGGCGAATGCATAAAAGTCAGGAACGTTGATTCGCAGCGACTGATAATGGCCAAGGTTAATGAAGATGGAACAGTAGAACCTGTTTTCTAAAGTTGTCCTCGCGAAAACAGGGAAAGGAGCAATGATGAGACAGAGAATACAAAATACGAAAATCATAACTTTCATTGTCGTGGCAGGTGTTTTCTCGGTGCTGTTTGCCGCCGCTTGTGCGCAGGGCGGGTCAATATGGGCCAAGAGGGACAAAAACAGCCGGAATCCTTACGCCGACGACACCGCCAGAAACATCGGCGACGTATTGACCATCAAAATCATCGAGTCCAGCAAAGTTGATAACAAGGCCAAAAGGGATTTGCAGAAAGATACCACCAGGTCGAATACCTTTGACGGAAAGATAGGTAATTTTGCCGACCTCGGTGAGTTCGGATTGAGCGCGGCATCTTCCAACAAGCTGAACGGCAAGGCGGACTACAAGGACGAACGCACCTTCGAGGACAGTGTTACCGTGACAGTTGTGGACATTCAACCCAACGGCAATCTCGTGGTTATGGGTACTCTCAACCGCAATATCGGTGGGGATACTCAGGTTATCGAAGTAAGCGGTATTGTGCGTCCGAGTGACATAATGTTTGACAACACAATAAAGAGTTCACAAGTGGCTGATTTTCGGCTTGTAAGCAAAAACGGCGGCGTGTCCGACCCATACACCAGGCCCGGCTGGCTTGGCAGAATATTCGATGTCATTTGGCCATTCTGACAGTTTATAACAAGGCATTGGTCCGGTTTTTTGGGGATAGCTGTTTATGAAATACCGTCTGATTGTGATGTTGGGAATATTGCTCGGTTGTGTGCAGAGCGGGCGATGCGAACGAATAAAGGACATAGTTGATATCCAGGGCGTTCGCGGCAACCCTCTTTCGGGTGTCGGGCTTGTCATAGGACTGGCGGGTACAGGTGATGCCACCCAGTCGTCGCGCCAGATGCTGACCAACATATTGAGAGATTCGGGGCTGGTGCTTTCGCCCAAGGATTTGACCGGAGGCAATATCGCGATTGTGATAGTTACCGCTGAGCTTGGGCCGTTTGCACGCGAAGGTTCGCGCATCGACATTGATGTTTCTGCAATTGGAGACGCAAAGAGCTTGCAGGGCGGGATGCTGTTGCCCACGCCGTTAAAAGGTCTTGATGACCAGGTTTATGCGATTGGGCAGGGCGGCATCTCATTAGGCGGCTGGTCGGCCGGCGGGAACGATGCCACCATTTCCAAGAATCATCAGACCGTCGGCAGAATACCCGGCGGAGCTATCGTCGAAAAAGCCGAACTGGCGATGTTCGTGGAGCAAATTGCGGACCAGAGGTTTATTACTTTAACTCTTAGAAACAGCGACTTCACCACAGCACAGCGGATCGGCAAGATTATAAATGAGCAGCATGCGGACAGTGCGATGGTGGTTGACGCGGGCACCATAAGGGTAAAGGTTCCCGGCGAGGTTGACCAGAAGGGGATAGCGGGTTTTATTGATGACATAACCCGACCTGATGTAACGGTCGATGTGCAGGCAGTTGTCGTAGTCAATGAACGGACGGGGACAATTGTGGTCGGGGAAAACGTCGGGATATCGGCTGTGGCTATTTCGCAGGGCAGTCTGGTCGTCAAAGTCAAGGAGACGCAGATTGTTTCTCAGCCGACGGCTCCTTTCTCCGACGCGGGGACAACCGAGAAAGTTCCGGATACGATTGTCGGCGTCGAGGAAAAGGGCGGTTACCTCATTCCGGTTACCAAGTCTGTTACAATCGCGGACCTTGCCAAGACGCTTAATGCCATTGGTGCGACGCCCAGGGACCTTATCGCGATATTTAACGCTTTGAAAAAAGCCGGTGCGCTGCAGGCCCGGCTGGAGATAATGTAGGCATAAATATGGATGGCGCTGACCTTATATTGACTACGCCTGTAATGTTGCCGGACCTGCTGGGAAAAGTGGGGAGCGGAGAAATTGCAGGCGCAACCGGCAATATCTGGGCAGCCGGTGTAAAGTCCGCTGATGCCAAAAAAACAGAGCAAATGGCCAAGGACTTTGAATCGGTCCTTGTGACAAAGCTTCTCGACGAGATGAAAGAAACTGTCGGCCAGTGGGGATTTGAGGAGGAAGCGGGGGCAAGTCAGGTCAAAGGGTTGTTCTGGCTTTACCTGGCCCGCGATGTGGCTGACAAGGGTGGGCTGGGGCTGTGGAAAGACCTGAATCGCTTTTTCACAGACCTGCAAAACAAGGACACACAGGCAAAGTCGCTGGATGAAAAATTATGAACGGCAAAACAGTTGATTTATCCCGCAAAGTAGAAGACCTGCTGGGCGTTCTCCGGCGGGATATCGAGCATCTTGAACGGACACTGGTGTGTTTCAATGAGCTTCGCTGTTTTGTGATAAAGCGAGACGAAAAGGGTCTTGCTCGGCTTCTCGATGATATACGCGCGGAATCACGGGACTATCAGGCCAATGAGCAGCGTCGAAATCTGATACGCGAGGAGCTTTCCGTGCTGCTTGGTTGTAAAACCGGGGAGTTGACATTGTCGGTTCTGACGAAGCGTCTCGGCGGGGCGGCAAATACCGCTATATCTGAAAGTCAGCAGAGGTTAAAAATGCTTATGGGGCGTTTGCAGAAAGAATACGTTTCTACGGTTTCGTTATTATCGGATTGCGCGAGAATAAATTCGGCTCTTTTGAAGATTATGTTCAATCGCGGCCGGTCTGGTTTGCTTTGTTATGATTCAGCCGGCCTGACTGAACGGGAATCCGGCGCCGCTTTTATGAATATGCGCCTGTAACAAGTTTTTTGACGGGGACACGGACAAAATGTCGAGTTTTGACATAGGACTTAGTGGATTAAATGCGGCCCAAAAGGCGCTTGAGACCATTGGTAACAATGTTGCCAACGCAGCTACCGAGGGCTATCACCGACAAACGATCAGCCTGACCCCTTCCTACTCACGCCTGGATAACGGAGTGTTGGTGGGCGGCGGCGTTGAGATGAATGGCGTAACCAGAGCAATCGACGTATTTCTCGAAGCTGAGATTGTACGCCAGCAGTCATCGCTCAGCCAGGTTTCACAGGAATCCACGACGCTCGGCAGTGTAGAAGCGGCATTCGGAGAGCTTACGGGAAACACCAGCCTGAATGCCGCCATTGACCAGTTCTTCAATTCACTAAACAACCTCAGTGCTCACCCGGACCAGGTTATTTACCAAAACGATGTGCTTGCGTCAGCCAGTACGATGGCCGGTCAATTCAGGAGCCTTGGTGACTTCCTGTCCAACCTCCAAATGCAAATCAGGATGCAGGCCGAAAACGTTGTCGACCAGGTTAATACGCTCGCAGGCCAGATTGCCAATCTCAATGACAATATTCAGCGCATCGAGATGAGCGGCGGCCAGACGGGCAATCTGCTTGACCAGCGGGACCAGCTCATAAAGCAGGTGTCCGAACTGGTGGGAGTCCAGACGCAGCAAGCGGACTACGGCGTGGTTAATGTTGTTATTGGCGGCGTGCCAGTCGTTATGGGGTCGGCCACGATGCAGGTTGAGGTCGGTCTAAACGAGGATGGTCTGCTTGGTATTACCCCTGCCGGCACCTTCACTTATCAGACGACAATAGATGGCGGCCAGCTTGGTGGTTTGTTGTCCTTGTACAATACCTCTGTGAGCAGCATCAAAAGTGACATCGATACCCTTGCTGCCTCCATAATCCAGCAGGTGAATCAATACCACGTCCAGGGAGTAGGCACCGACGGCTCATTTACGGAACTGAATGGGAAAGTGATGCCGAGTGAAGACGTCAGTGATTTTGTGCCGCCCGTAACCAACGGTTCCTTTTTTATACGTCTTACTTATACCGACCCGGTTTCACACGAGGTAACAGTAACCAGGCACGAAGTAAGCGTTAATACGACCGATACCCTGGGCGATATTGCCGACGCCATATCCGACGACATCACGGGACTTAGCGCTACGGCAGACGACAATAAGTTGAGCATACAGGCCGGTACCAATTACAAGTTCGATTTTCTGCCCGCGGTGCTGCCTGAGCCGACGGGATCCAACTTTACTGCCGTGCCACCATCGTCGAGACCTGCAGTTTCTGTATCCGGCATTTACACCGGCAGCGAAAACCAGACCTTTGCCTTTAAGGTCATCGGTGGCGACCCGGTCGACGGCGGCTCAGTCGGCAACGGTACGCTGCAGCTTGAGGTAAGGGACGGCGATGATAATCTTGTTGATACGCTCAATATCGGTTCCGGTTATGCGGCGGGCGACCAGCTCGATTTCGGCAATGGAATCAAAATCGCCGTCGGTGCAGGCAAAGTGTACAATGACGACAATTTTGAAGTTGATGTCTACGCGAATACCGACACGTCAGGCCTGTTGTCGGCAGTCGGAATGAATACTTTTTTTGCCGGCAGCAACGCCTCCAATATGTCTCTGGCCGGCGACATAGCGGATACGCCCGGCAGGATAGCGACGGCCTTGGGTTCCGGCCTGACCGATAATGCAAATGCCCTGCGATTAGCCTCGATCGGCGAAACAGCAATCAGCGGCCTAAACTCCCTGACTGCCGGCCAGTTTTATCGCCAGCTTGTTTCTGACATTGGGCAGCAACTGTCGGTCAAACAGACGTCGCGAAGCAATACTGAGACCCTTGTCCAAAGCTTGACTGCTCAGCAAGGTGAAATCAGCGGTGTTGACATCAACGACGAGGCCGCCCAGATGCTTGTCTTTGAACAAATGTTCCAGGCGATGGCCAAGTACCTTACTACAGTGAATGCCACGTTGGCAAGTATTATGAATATATTGTAATCGCTGGCTTAAAGGCAATGAAATATGAGCGGAACACTGAACAATGTGTATAACAATGTAACCTTTGCCATTGCCCGACAAGCGCAGGCGCTTACCAGGCTGCAGGAGCAGGCGTCCACCGGCTCGCGGGTAAACCGTCCATCGGATGACCCGTCCACGGCGTATCGTATCCTGACGCTTGATACCGAAAATAAGTCGCTCGAAAATTACCTTGGTGCAATCGCTGATATGTCCGGCACGCTTGAGACCGGTTCATCCATCATTCAGCAAATGGCCTCGGTTATTAGTCAGACCAGGAACAATATTACTCAGATTATCAGCGGCGTTTACGACGAGCAGAGCAGGGACAGGATGGCAGAGACCATAAATGACTCGCTGGAACAATTAGTTCAATTGGCCAACACTAAATATAACGGCCAGTATTTGTTCGGCGGCGCAAATACCGGCTCGGCGCCGTATACCGTTGAACGCACCAACGGCGAGATTACCGCTGTTATTTATCAGGGCAGTACGGAGAGTCGAAGCGTAAATGTGGCTCCGGGCGTCGAAGCCAGTGCATATTATGTTGGCGACGAGGTGTTCAGTTCAAGCCAGCGTTCCACGCCGGTCTTTGACGGCACTACCGGCGCGGCAGCAGGTACGGGGACCTCCAGTGTAACAGGGGACGTCTGGTTGACGGTAACCAACGATGGGTTAAATTATAAAATATCAATCGACGATGGCGCTACCTTCACAACTGTGCCGGCGGGCGGAGAAGCTAATCAGGCTGTGACAGATTCCAGAACGGGGAAGGTCCTTTATGTGGATACAGCCGGCATAAACAGCACGGGCGTCGAGCTTGTCCGTGTTCCGGGAACCCATGATGCGTTCAATACTCTCATCAATATTCGTGACTTACTGAAAAATGACAGAAATCTGTCGGATTCGCAGATTCAGCAGTTGCGGAACTCCTCGGGAGATTCGCTGGAAGAAGTGCAAAACCTCCTCATCCAAAAGCAGGTTTTGATGGGGTCGAAAGTCGGGTTCTTAAATAATCTTAAGAGCAGTATTGAGAGCGTGAAGTACAACAACGAGGATGAAACCAGTCAACTGCAGCAGGCCGACATTGCCCAGATTGCCATCGACCTGTCGCGTCAGCAGGCGCTGTACCAGATGTCGCTGGCAGTAGCGGGCAAAATGATGTCTTTATCGTTGCTTGATTTTATTACGACATAGTCGGCTTTTAGCCAAGCGGGTGGGTTGGGGGGGGGTAAGAGCAGCAATGTTCGATATTTATACACATTTTTGAAGTTCTCCCCGTTGTGTTGTGGCTTGCGCTGTCTGGGGCAGGTATAAGCCGGCGGGCACGCGGTTTGCATCACTTTTGTTGGTTGCAGTGTATCAAAATGGCCATTTATTGGCTGATTGTTGAAACTTACATTTGGAGCGCATAAAAATGGAAGGAATCGCCAATTACTATCAGAAGGGTTTGGAACTGGCCGAAGCGGGTCGGCATAAAGAGGCCCTTGAGTGCCTCCAAATGTATCTGGGAAGCTCCCCTAACGATGGCCAGGCGACAAATGACGCAGGGGCGATTCTGCATTGTCTGGGGCGCAGTGATGAGGCGATAGAGTATTTCCGCAAGGCCAGAACGCTTATCTCGGATTCAGCGGAGGTCCTCTGGAATCTGGCGGAAGCGTATCTTGCCGTCGGCAACGCCAAACACGCGGTAGGGCTTTTTGATGATATGTCCCACAGAGGCATTCTGAATACAGATGTGCTGAACAGGACCGCCAATATACTGCTTGAGCAGGGTGATAAAGCTAATGCCCTTGAGACGCTGCTTCGTTCGCTGCAAATCTCCCCTGACCAGGATTTGCTTAAGCCGATGGTTGATGTTATTCGCAACAGAAGGCCTAAGGTCGCCTTTTTCTGCGGTTTAACGGGCGACGTGAAATTCCTTACGGATATTTATACATATATCGAGCAGCGATTCCAGGTCAGATTTATCGATAGCAGGGATATTAAGCAAATACACGATGCGATGCAGTGGAGCGATATTTCGTGGTTCGAGTGGTGCACGGATGTGGTCGTCGAGGCGTCGAAATTGCCGAAGGTCTGCAAAACGATAGTTCGTTTGCACCGGTTCGAGGCGTATTGTGACTGGCCCGCGAAGGTTCGATGGGAAAATATCGACACTCTTATAACCGTCGGAAATACTTTCGTTAAGGATGCGCTGCTGAGGCAGGTCCCGGCGCTGGAAGCTCGCACACGCTTAGTTGTAATTCCCAACGGCGTAAATTTCCAGAAGTATAAATACGTCGCAAGACCGCGAGGGAAGAATATTGCCTGCATCGGCTACCTTAACGCGAGAAAGAACCCGATGTTTTTACTGCAGTGCATGCAGAAACTGCACTACATAGACCCGCAATACAAACTGTTTTTTGCCGGGGTGTTCCAGGATGCCGCCCTCGAGCAGTATATCAGGTATATGGTAAAGGCACTCGACATTGCCGATGTGGTGTTCTTCGACGGCTGGCAGGACGACATCAATGGCTGGCTGGAGGACAAGCACTACATTGTCTCGACCAGCATCGGGGAAGGCCATCCGCTTGGACTTTTAGAAGGGATGGCCTGCGGTCTCAAACCCGTGATTCATAGATTCCCTGGCGCAGACCAGCTTTTCCCCTCGGAACATCTGTTTAATATCGCTGAGCAGTTCTGTCAGCAGGTCAGTGATGACCATTATGAGCCGGAGCGATACCGCAGATTCGTGGAGGAGCGGTATTCACTCGAAAGGCAGTTGAATTCGATCAATAAGCTGTTTTTGCGTTTAGAGGCAGAGTTAGAGGCGTGCAAAATGCCGGTTGCCTGTGGGAGTCCACTATAACCCTGCGATGCCAGAGAATAGCCAAAGCAATATCGGGCCGGTTGTCAGCGTCATTGTGCCGACGTTCAACAGGCCTTTGTACCTGGCAGAGGCGCTGTCAAGCGTCGTGCGCCAGAGATACCGCAATCTTCAGATAATCGTTGTCAACGACGGCGGATGCGATGTCGCCGGCATTGTTGAGTCCTTCAACGACCCCAGAATCGTATTTATCAACAGGCGACAGAACCGCGGCAAGGCGTTTTCTCTCAATGAGGCGATTGCGGCAGTCAATGGCAAATACATTGCTTACCTTGATGACGATGATATTTATTATCCGAATCATATTGGCACCCTTGTTGATGTAATGGAAAACCATACGGATTGCGGCGTTGCCTATACAGATTTGTATAAGACCTATTGCCGAATTGCGCCCAATGGCAGTCGGACTGTGCTAAGCAAGGTCGTTGAAGTCGGCAGGGACTTCGACCGCTTTTTGATGCTTTATTTTAACCACGTTCTGCACGTGAGCTGTCTTCATCGCAGAGACCTTCTTGAAAAGACGGGGCTGTACAATGAAGGATTGAATATTCTGATTGACTGGGATATGACTCGCCGGCTGGCGTTCTTCTCTGATTTTTACCACATTCCCGAGGTCACGGGGGAATATTATCATCCTGAAGGGGACAGCGACAGGATATCTATCCAGCGGCGAAAAGACAAAATGGAATATGCCCGCAACGTCCTGACCATACGCACCACCAGGCCGGCCAAGCCCTGGCCGAAGCTCGCGGATTTATCTATCGTTTTTCTGGCCGACCGACTTAACCAGCAGGCAGGTAATACCGCGGGCCTTGTCTGGCGACATACCTTTTATCCTTACAAATTGTATCTGTCGCTGCCGGGCGAGGACTTTTCCCGTCTCAACACCGATATGCCGAACATTGTTACAGTTCCCGTTGACCCGGCCAGTACAGAGCAGCAGCGCATCGACAGAGTCCTTGTCGATTGCGAGGGTGAATATGCAGTCATAGTTCCAGCCGGCTTTCCGATACGTGATATGTGGCTGGAGGATTCCCTCTATGCGTTGCTCAATACGTCGAATGACCGCGAAGCGTTTGAGCTTGAAGGTTCAACGCCTGCCTGTTGGGCGGTAGTTGCGCGTAAGGACCAGTTGCAGCTTGCTCGCGGCAAATTCCCCCATTTGCCGCTGCGTGAGGGGCTTATGTCCGCCGGCATCAATGTCCGGCGTTTGCGGCCTGCTGAAATTCCGTTCCAGTTCGACAGCTTGCTCAAAGAAGCGCAGACGGAGGAGAAAGCCGGCAGCTGGAAACAAGCCGCGGAAATCTATGAGCATATGGGCGAGCATTACCGCAACCAGTTATGGATGAAGTCGCAGGCTGCCCGAGTTCTGTTTAAGGCGGGCGATTTTGGCAGGTCAGCCGAGCTTGCCTCGTGGATAAACCAGCGACGCCCTACGGTGGATACTCTGTTGCTGGAGGCCAAACTTAAACGCCGACAAAAGGATTTCAAGTCGGCTCTGGCGTTACTAAAAGGAGCCGAGGATATACTTGCCGGCAATGTCTCGTCTGATATTAAAATGTCGACGATAGTCAATAAATACTGCGAAAGTGTATAGGAACCAGCCAATGTCAGAAGAAATACCTATTACAACCGACACCGAGCAAAACGTGCCTGTTGAGCAGCACAACTCGACGCAGCATTATGAAGTTATGATGGAGCTGGGTGACTGCCTGACGTCTGTGGGCAAATATGACGAGGCGCAGCGGCACTATGAAAAGTCGGCCACACTTTCCCCGGACGCCGCGGGGCCTTATCTCGGCCTGGGGGTTGTTGCCCTGCAGAAAAACAAGCTCGAAGACGCTGATATTGCGTTTCGTGTTGCCTGTCGGCTTGACCCGAAGTGCGCCAGGGCCTATGCGGGCATGGCGATGATATCGCAGCAGCAGGCGCATTACTCGCAGGCGTTCAAAATGTACCTGAAATGCCTTGAGCTTGAGAGTGATAATTTGACCGCGCTGCTCGGGCTGTTTCAGACGTCGTGCCAGATGGGTTCGTTTGAAAAAATCATCCACTACCTGCTGGTCTATCTCGATATGCACCCGGGCGACACGTCGGTTATGTTCGCACTGGCGGCTTTGTATACGAAAGACGGCCGGATCGCTGAATCCAGGGAGATACTTCATAATATCCTGGCGCTGGAGCCGGGGCACAAAGATGCGACGAACCTGCTTGAAGAGGTTGAACGCGGAATAGTGCGGCGCAAGCAAGCCGAGGTTTGCGGTAAATGAAAAAGGACGACGAAGTACGATTACTGGAAGAGCTTGCCAATATCCTGAAAAAACAGATTGGTCTTGCTCTGCACGGCGATTTCGCCGGGCTGGAACGATTGGCTGGTCAATGCGAACCGTTTGTTGCCCGGATAAGTGCCGCCGGCCTGCTTGAAAATCCCGCGTATAAGGCCCAGCGGGAGCGATTGGCAGAATTCTATCGGGATCTACAGGCGGCTGTTTCGATGCAAAAGGATTCGGCAGGCGAACAGCTCAAGTCGATGCACAAGCATAAGAAAACGCTGGCGGCTTATCGAGGAAGCATTTAAAGAAAATACTGTTTATATTTTGGGTCAGGCCTGGGGATGCCAAACGCAAAGTAAGGATTGTACATGGAAAACTCGAATTTTATAAGGCAGGAATATAAGTTAAAAAAACTTGTTATTAAACCTACACTCGCGTGTACGGCCAATTGTCCGACATGTCAGTTGCGAAGGGAACTCCACAAGAGTCTGGCGGTCGAGAGAAAACTTTCATTTGAACAGTGGCTCGCAATTTTTGATGATGCCAATAAACTAGGTACGGAGCGGTTGGATATAAGCGGCGGAGAACCTACGCTTTATAGAAAACTTCCGGATCTGATAAAGGCAGCAAAGAGGTACGGCTGGTATGTGAACGTAAATTCCAACGGCAGTTTAATAACCGAAGATTACGCGAAACAACTGCTGGAGGCAGGTATGAATTCCATCAGCCTGTCGTTATACAGCCATATCCCGCAGGTGCATGATCAGATGCGGAATTGCCCCGGCCTTTGGGAAAAAGTTACGCGCGCCATCAAGATATTCAGCGGTATGGCCGGGCAATATCCTCGGTTCGAAATTCTTACGCAATCTCTGCTGTGCCGGGAGAATCATCAGAATTTGGCTGAATTATTGGAACTCCATTATAAACTTGGTTCCAACCGTCTGGCTTTTACCTATCTCGAAGGGGATTTTGACAGAAGATATTTGCTTAATGAAGATGAGATAAAATATTTCATACAGATGGTTATGCCAAAAGCCAGGGCATTCTGCCAAACGCTTGACCCTTCGATAAGGGATAAAGCTGTTAGTGTCGTTGAGAATATCTACAGTCCCCGGATAAACAGCAGCGTTAATTTTGCGGCAGGTCTTTACAGGCCAAAAGAATCAAATCCTTCCCCGTGTCAAAGGCCAAAGGACTTCACCATACTTCTGGCAAATGGAGATGTGCATCCCTGTAATATGGTGGAATATACACATGAGCCGGTTATGGGAAATCTGTTCGAAAAAAGTCTGCCGGAAATATGGCGAGGTGACAAATGGAATAGATTCAGAGAACAATTGTTTGATTATTGCCACAAATGCCCGATTAATCTGTATATGGGCATCCCATTGAGACCTCAGGCCGGTGTAAGAAAAATAACATCAACGCAAGGTGCCCGGAAATATGCCCCGATATCAGGTATTGTACCGACTACTCCGCATATTGTGTCATCTTCTGTAAATGTGCCGGCACGATTCAGCCGGCCGGATTTACAGCAATCTCAATATTGGCCTTACGAAAAACTGCTCCAGTTTCAAAATGACCGGCTGGCGTTGCTAATGAATTATGTTTACGCAAATATTCCGGGCTATAGACGGAAATTCGATGAAGACGGAATAAAACCGGCGGATATCAAGTCAATCAATGACCTTCATAAGTTGCGCATAACAACACGGCAGGAATTGCAGGATAATCCCGATTTTGTTAATCAGAGTTATGTGTGCGGGACCATGTACACAGGTGGTTCAACAGGCGCATCTCTGCGGTACTATGAATCCGAGGATGCCGGAATTATCCGATTGAATGCGCATCAGCGAGGATGGAAATGGGGCGGGTTTGAGACAGGGATGAAATATTGTATCCTTAAATCGGCTCAATCTTTTGTAACTGAGAATAACCGCCTCTATCTGATAGGCGATCTGACCGAAGAAAATCTTGCGAGAAATCTCAAAGCCGTACAGGATTTCAAACCTCAGCATTTAAAAGGGTATGTAGGTTCGTTATATATTTTTGCAAAATACTGCCTTGATAACGGCGTTCAGCTCAAAGATGTAATATCCGTAATTCCCAGTTCCGAAAATCTCTACGATTATCAGCGCCAGGTGATGGAGCAGGCCTTTGGCTGTAAAGTGTTCGAGGAGTACTGCTGCAATGATGGCGGTGCATGTGCATGGGAGTGTGAGCGTCGTGAGGGACTGCACCATGTCATGGAACGTGCAATTATAGAAGATATTGACGGCAAGATGATTGTTACTGATTTATGGAATTATGCAATGCCGTTTGTCCGCTATGAAAATGGTGATTCCGTAAAATTTACCGATGAAAAGTGTTCCTGCGGCAGGGAATTGCCGCTTATAAAGGTCAAAGGCAGAACAAATGATATCATTATTACTTCAAAGGGGGTGATCACTCCCAGTTTTCTCTTGCATCACGGCATAGGTCTGGTTGGGGTAGATAAGAAAAACCAGCATTTTAGAAGCGGTATTAGAGCGATACAGTATGTACAAAAACCAGGTAGCATACTTCAGGTCAATGTAGTCAGGAATCCATGGTGCACCGATGCCGATATTGCGAATCTCAAAAAAGACCTTAATGAGTTTATCGGTGGTCTTGAAATAAAATTGAATTTTGTTGAGGTTATTCCGACAACCAAAAAGGGTAAAACAGCTTTCATAATAAATGAAGACAGGAAGTTACTCGAGACTTATCTGCATAGCGCTTCCCCGGATGATACCTGGAAAACTTTTGAGCAAACAAAAAATAACGCATCTATTATACTACCCAGCCGCAGAAACCAGACACAAACCGGCATCGGCGATCAAAGCCGAATAAACGCTGCTGCCGTGTCGAAAGTAAGCGTCTTGATGTGTGTTTACAATGCTGAAAAATATATCGCAGAGGCGCTGCAAAGTTTATACCGGCAAACGTTTCAGAATTTCGAGGTAATCATTGTTGATGATGCAAGCACAGACCGTACCCCTGAGATACTTTTGAAGATGAAGGATTCAAGGACATCCATTTACAGGAATTCTGAGAACAAAGGTTTAACAAAGTCCCTGAATATCGGGCTGAAATTGTGCAGAGGTGAATATGTTGCCCGGATGGATGCGGACGACATTTCTTTGCCTCAAAGATTCGAAAAGCAGGTAAAGTTTTTAGATGAAAATTCCAGCTGCCTTGCTGTGGGGTCATGGTGCCTAAGGGTGGATTGCGACAACAAAATCCTGCATAAATGGACGCATCCGACGGAATACGAGGATATTAAAAAGAGTTTGCTGATTCGTAACAGTATCTTTCATGGTTCGGCAATGGCCAGAAGAATCGCCTTGGTAAAAATAGGCGGATACAACGAAAACTATCAATATTCGCAGGATTATGACCTTTGGCTGCGACTATCTGAAACAGGCGAGATACGAAATTTACCGGAATATTTGTATGCATCAAGAGTTACACCCGAAGGCATTTCTATCACAAGAAGAAAACAGCAGGATGAATATGCCGAACTTGCCAGGCAGCAAGCCAGGCAGCGAAAACCAATTCAAGCATCAACAAGCAGTTCCGAAACATTTGTGCAGAAACCTGCTTGTCGTCAAAGTTGTGAAAATACGGCGGTTGATTATTTTCTCAATGCCCTTGGCGAATTCAACGCCGGCAATTTCCAAAAAGCTGCGGAGCTTGTCTCGGCCTATGAAAAGTCAATTGATTTTTCGAAGTTTCTACGGCGAATAAACAACTCTCGTAAGAAAGAAAGCATCGATGTTTCTGTTGTGGTAGTGACATACAACAGGACCGACGATGTGAGAAAATGCCTCGAATCATTGGAAAAGCAGGATGACCTGAATTTCGAGGTGATTGTTGTTGATAACGGCGGGACCGATTACGAGCAGTTTAAGCAATATGTTGACCAATATATTAAGTGTCCCATCAACCTTCAACTTTCCGAAGGCCGCAACATCGGCGCCTGTTGCGCCAAGGGGCGGATACTTGCTTTCCTTGACGATGACGCAGTCGTTCCGCCGGATTACATAAGCTCAATTAAAACTGCCTTCAAAACCCATGACATAGCCGGTCTGCGAGGAAAGGCTTTACCAAAATCGAAGCCCGATGCCAATAAAAATATTAAAAACTATGACAAAGGCAATATACCGTTTCCGACTTTCTGCGATCTTGAGGGAAGCTCAGCTTTCCTTCGGAAGGTTTATCTGGCGATGGACGGAATGGACCCGCTGCTGTTCGGTCACGAAGGGTCCGACCTGACGTACAGGATAGCAAAAAAGTTAGGTGCAATTAATAAGGTTATTTACTGGCCCGGTACAGCAATCTATCACGATGCCATACTCGGAGAATCAAAAAGACAGAGGGAAGAAAAATATAAACTCATGGATGGGTATCTGAAATGGAAACACAACGATAATATTTTTGCTTTGAGACAGTACATTGAAAAGCAATATATACCTGGTCCCCCGGAACTTTCTGATCCTGCTTTCGGACCTGGGACTCCCATATCACTTAAGGATTTGAAGTTGCATCGTCTTGGATCTGAATATGGCGGTTTTGTAGTTGCATTGGACTTGATTATTCCAGGCAGCACTATTATTTCTGCCGGCGTGGGTGAGGACATATCTTTCGATCTGGAACTTATCAGGCAAAAGAACTGTAAAGTTGTTGGTATAGACCCATGCGAGAAAGCCAGAAAATATGTTGAGAGAAACAGATACAATAATTATGAGTTTATTCCCAAGGCCCTGTATTCCCGGAATCACAACAGTGTGACAATGTATAGAAGCAGTCGGCCGGATTATGTTTCAGAATCCGTTTCCTGTTCCCACCGTTCAGTTGCGTCTTCCGATAGTTATCAGGCGGGGGCAATAAGCGTCGAGGAGCTGCTGAAAGAGTATCCTGACATTTCTCTTTTGAAGATGGATATAGAAGGCGCTGAATATGAAGTACTTAACGCTATCGAGATGTTGAATATACCGCAGATTTGTCTTGAGTTTCATCATTTCTGCACATCATACACACCGCAGGATACCTGCAAGTGCATTGAACACATTAAAGCAATCGGGTACGAAGTCGTTCATTGCAAGGACGAGGCGGGGGCGCCCAGAGAAGTCACATTTGTGCACAAACGCTGTCTCAGTCCCTCAGAAAAGCCGGCTGCACCTGTACACACAGATAAAATAGAAGTCGATGTTCCGGTTGTCGTTGTTGTTTACAACAGGCCCAAACATACGCTCGAAGTTCTCAAGGCGCTAAAGCAGCACGATATCAAAAATCTATATATATTTTCCGATGCGCCTAAGCGCAAAGAACACGAACAGGATGTATCCTTAGTCAGACGGCTGATTCACAGCATCGACTGGACGACGCCGAAGATAATCGAACGCGAGGAAAACTTAGGCCTGGCAAAAAGCATTGTCAGTGCGGCTGATTATGTGTTTGAAAAGCACGACCGGTTGATTCTTCTTGAAGATGATTGTGTTCCGCAGCAGCACTTCTTCGATTTTATTCATACCTGCCTCGAAAAATACAGGGACAATCCAAAAGTTTTTGGGGTTTCGGGCTACTCTGTATCAGTGCCTGGCCAGCTTTTGCAGAAATATCCTTACGACCTGTATTTTAGCCCCCGTATCGGCAGTTGGGGCTGGGCCACATGGAAAAGGGCCTGGCAGCATTACGGCAGAGATTTGCGGGAGCTTATTGTGTCGGCTAATGAAAAGAAAATCGACCTCTCTCAGGGCGGGAACGATATACCAATAGCCGTCGAAAGATTCCTTAAGGGCCAGCTAAAAGATGTCTGGACGCTCAACTGGGTACTTTCGGTATATCTTAACAATGGCTACTACATCTATCCGACGCGGTCTCATATTGATAACGTTGGCATGGACGGTACCGGTTTGCACTGCGGCAAAACAGATAAATATAACAGTCCCTGTGCCACTGCAAAACCTGAGCGTTATCCCGGCGAGGTTGTTATTGATGCGGGCATCATCGACAATTTTAAGGGTTATTATAAAGCCGACGCAGAGCAAAGCCGCAGAGCGACCACATTTCTAACCTCGATTGGACGGAAAAATCCCGAGCGTAAAATTGCCATGGTAAGCACAACGGACAACAGGGGCGGGGCCGCAAGGGTTGCGTGGATGCTCAAAAATGGACTGGTCGACAGGGGTTTTGGGACAAAAATGTTTGTTAGTGAAAAGTTTTCCGGCGACGCTGACGTCTATAAAATTTCAAATCCAGGTCTTGACAGAACCAGAGAACTCGAACGTCGGGGCCTGCTTTATTACGATATCAAATCAACCTCGCTGCTGGCCCATAATCGCGATTTCACCAGTTGCGATGTTTTTCATTTCCATAACCTTCACGGCGGATATTTCAACCCGTTTGCGCTGCCGGGTTTAACACGTCTTAAACCGTCGGTGTGGACGCTGCACGATATGCAGGCATTGACAGGCCATTGCGCCTATGCTTTCGATTGCGACAAATGGCAAACCGGCTGCGGCAATTGTCCCAATCTCGGGACCTATCCGGCTGTCGCGATTGACCAGACAGCAAGAATGTGGGAGGACAAACGCAGGATATATGCCGAGTCAAACGTCGAGATAATTGTTCCGTCTCAATGGCTGAAAGATGCCGTTGCGAAAAGTATTTTGAAGGATAAGAAGGTTCACCTCATTTATAATGGTATCGACGAGCGAATCTACAGGCCGTATGACAAATCAGCCGTCCGCAGGCAATTGAAGCTGCCCGAAGATGCAATCGTTATTGGTTTTGTCTCGCATAAAGGATTGCTTGAGCAGCGCAAAGGCAGCGATTTCATACTTGAGGCGTATAAATATTTTATTGCCAAATACCCGAATCTTTATTTTCTGTGCATAGGCGGCAAATCTGAAAATGCCCCCAAAGAACGGCTTCTGCAAATTCCTTTTGTAACAGATGAATCTATACTGGCGCAAATCTATTGTGCGGCAGATGTCTTTATGTTCCCAACGCTCGCCGACAATTGTCCTTTGATTGTTCTCGAGCTTATGGGTTGCGGTGTCCCGATAGTTTCTTTTGAGGTTGGCGGCGTACCTGAACTGATTGAGCACGGGAAAACCGGCTTTCTAGCCCCCTATAAGAATATTGGAGAACTTATACATTTGACAGAGCAGCTTGTGCTCGATGAGGCCGGGCGCCGCCGGTTTAGCCAGGCCGCCAGTGAGCGATTGCGTGAGCGTTTTACACTCGACCGTATGATTGATAATCACATTCGTCTGTATGATAGTTTGACGCAAAAGCGCCTGTCGGGTCAACCTGAGCAGGGCGATGCAAAACCTGTGATATCCGCAGGCCAGACCTCAAAACAGAATCGGTATCTGGTTTCTGCCATCGTCTCAACTTATAACAGCGAGAAATTTATCCGCGGCTGCATCGAGGATTTGGAAAATCAGACCATAGCCGACCGTCTTGAGATCATAGTTGTCAACAGCGGCTCTGAGCAAAACGAAGAATCAATCGTAGAGGAATTCCAGAAGAAATACGGCAACATTGTTTATATCAAAACCGAACGTGAAGGATTATATAGCGCCTGGAATCGTGCGGTAAAAGTGGCGTCAGGGCAATTTTTGACAAACGCCAATACCGATGACCGCCATCGCAAAGACGCTTTCGAGGTAATGGCGAATACTCTGCTTAAGAATACCGATGTTGCACTGGTTTATGGTGACCAGATAGTCACTGATACGCCTAATCCCACGTTCGAGAATCATCACGTTATCGAACTGGCCCAAAAACCTGAGTTCAGCAAAGAGCGATTGCTTTTTAACTGCTGTGTCGGGTCACAGCCAATGTGGCGAAAATCAATGCACGACGAATTCGGCGGTTTCGACGAAACGCTTACTTGTGCGGCCGACTGGGATTTCTGGCTTAAGGTCGCGGGTAAATACTATTTCAAACACATACCGGAATTTCTTGGATTTTACTTCTACAACACGGAAGGGATAGAACACGGGCGAAGAATTCATGGTTTGTATGAGCGGTACTTCGTAGGCAGGCGATACAATAAACAATACATGTCTGGTGTTCCATTGTACGAAGCCCGCGGTAATCCTCTGGTGTCGATTGTGATGGCGGCATACAACGCTGCCGGTTATATCGCCAGGGCGATTGAGAGTGTCCTGATTCAAAATTACAGGAACTTCGAATTGATTGTGGTCGATGACGGCTCTACCGACCGGACCGCCGAAATTGTCCGCGGTTTCAAAAACGAGCCGATAAAGTACTTCTACAAGGAAAATGGCGGAGTGTCTTCAGCCCGCAATTATGCTTTGAAAAAAGTCAGCGGGTCGTTCGTGGTGATTCTTGACAGCGACGACATGATAACACCTGATTTTATTGCCAGGCACCTGATGGTATTTGAAGAGCACCCTGAAACAGACCTGGTTTATTGCGATGATTGCTTTATTGATGATAATGACAAGCCCATCCGTGTGATGAACAGGCCGGAGTATTCAGACCAGAAGGCGATTGTATCAGCTCTGTTTCACTACGGCTGGGCGGTTCTACCTTTCAGGACCTGCATCAGGAAAAGCGTCTTCGACAAAATAGGTCTTTACGACGAACGTCTGATTATGTCCGAGGACTACGATATGCTGAGGCGTTTTGTAAGTCAGGGCCTCCGGATGCGGCATTTACCTGCGGCGCTTTACCTTCGCCACCCAACGGTGAACAGTCTTTCGAGAAGCTTCAATGCTGCCAAAGCAAAGGGCCACTTTGAAGTTGTCCACAAGTTTACAGAGGTGTTCACTGTTGAGCAGTTATTTCCCGACGTGCGTTGGGATAAGCTGCCGGCTGAGCAAAAGTTGCTGTTGGCCAAATGCAAAACAGCCATTGTTTATCTTGGCATCGGCGAGCAGTATCTCGCCTCCAATGCCCCGGATTTTGCAGAGGCGGCCTTCGAGATGGCCTGTGCAGAAATGGACGATTGCTGCAAAATTGAACCGGCTGACCACCAGGTCAGGAATCTGCGTGAAAAATGCCTGGCGATACGCGACAAACATTCGTCATCAGGCAGCCGTGGAGTGTACCAAACGGTATAAACTGCAATGCATAATACGTGTGGAGTTACTAATTCTAAAGCTGTTTTAATCGATAATAAAACACACGGACTCGTCTGCAGCAGGGGCAAAGGAGTGTCTTATAATATCTTTGTAATTTGATTGGAAAGCGGGCCAAAATGGGCACTATAAATTTTCCAGGTCTTTCTACGGGACTTGACACCAACACGCTTATTACGCAGTTGATTAATGCGGACAGCAACATTAAGAATATGTATCAGGCCCGCGTAAACAATTTACAGAACAAACAGGAATCTCTCGTTACTTTTAAGAGCGACCTCAGCGCCCTGCAGACCGCTGTCAAGTCATTGTCTAATGCCAATGATTTAAAGTTGTTCAATATTTCAACCAGTGACGACACTATTGTTACTGCCGATGCCACCAGTAGCGCTTACGAAGGTAACCATACTGTTTTTGTGGAGCAATTGGCAACAGCGGACCGCTGGGTGCAGAGCACCGGCACCAAATACAAAGAGGATTACGTCGGCACCGGCACATTTATCTACTCTTACGGCGGCAAGGAGACCAGGGTTACAACTACAGATGAAACCACGCTGGAGGACTTCGTTGGCTTAATCAATAACGACTCGAATAATCCCGGTGTCACTGCGTCTTTGTTGTTCTACAATAACCAATACCACCTGGTTCTCAGCGGCAAAGACGCCGGCACGGATTACAGCATTCATGTTAATCCCAGCAGCACTGAAGTATGGCAGGCCGACAGTTTGCTAACCGTTGATGGTGATAACGCGGACACAACCACGCTGTTAACTGGGCTCGACCAGTTTAGCGGCGCTTTATCCGGCGACGAAACCTTAGTGATAAGCGGAACCGACCATAACGGCAATTCGATTACTCCCGTTATTCTGGATATTACGTCAAATACAAAAATAAGTCACGTCCTTGACGCGATTGAAGAGGCCTATGACGGAAACGTCATAGCTACGCTCGATAACGGCAAAATTGTCGTTACCGACAAATTTTCCGGCGCCAGTGAGCTTTCCATCTCGCTGGCTTACAACGATACTAACTTATCAGGGTCTCTTGACCTGCCCACTCTGGCGGGGTCTGTTCCTGGCGGCGGCGTAGAGGTGTGGCAGGGAAGCGATTCGCTGACCGCCGACGATGCCAACGCGGGCACAAGCACGCTAATCACGGAGCTCGACCAGTTTGGAGGAGCTCTCATCGGCGGTGAGACCATAGAGATAACCGGGAATGATCACAACGGCGACGCAATATCACTTGCAGCTCTTAATCTTGGCATCGGTACAACAATCAGCCAGCTTCTCAGCGAGATTGAAAGCGCTTTTGGTGGAAACGTCGAAGCTACTATTGAAAACGGCAAAATCACCGTCACCGATAAAACCGCCGGTCCCAGCCAGCTTTCTGTATCGCTGAATTACAATGCCCATGGTTCTGAGGCAACACTTGACTTGCCGGCTATGGCCGTGTTGTCCGATGGAGCAGCCAATACTGCCTCCCTGGCCGGATTCACCGCGGCTGATTTTACCAGGAGTCAGGTGGCTCAGGATTCCAAAATCAAGGTTGACGGCTATCCATCAGACCCTGCGGTTTCTGAAGTCCAGCAGATTGTGCACTCATCGCCGGTAACCGGCATGTTTACTCTTAGTTACGGCGGCTATACCACCTCGGCTATCAATTCCGCCACCGCGAGCATCTCGGATATCCAGACCGCGCTCAATGCGCTGCCCAGCGTCCAGCCGGGCGATATAACGGTAGGCGGCACCGCACTCAGTGGCAGCGGCACTTTAACCTTTGAGTTCAAAAATACCCTCGGCGACGTCAGCGGCATACTGATAAATGCTTCCAATCTGAGCGACCCGACGCTCACTGTCACGGAACAGACCAAGGGAGTCGATGAGTATATAAGCAGAAGTTCGAATACCGTTACTGACGTTGTTGACGGCATTACGTTTTATCTGCACGGTGTCAGTGACTCATCCGGTGAGCAGATAACCCTTACCAGGAATAGCGATGCGCTTACAACAAAGATTAACGCGATGGTAAGCGCATATAATACAGTTGTGGGTTTTATTAAGGATAAAACCGGGTACAATACCCAAACCAAAACAGCCGGCGTCCTGATGGGCGACTATATGGTTACGACTGTAAACAACCAGCTGTATACAACGTTAGTTAATAAGGCCAAAGGTTTCCTGTCGAGTGTCGATGATTACCTGATGCCCGCCCAGATAGGACTTGAGATTGACAGCGACGGCCAGCTTAGTTTGGACAGCGATACTTTCAACGAGGCCATATCCGATAACTATCTGGGTGTGCTTGCGCTTATCGGCGCAACTAAAACAGGGACATCAAACAGCAACACTGTCGGTTTTTATTCGGCGAGCGACAAGTACACGACTGCGGGGCAGTATAATGTTAAGGTGACGGTGTCGGGAGGCGTTATAACAAGCGCAAAAATCAAGGCATCGGACGAAGGCGAATCGGCATGGCGAGACATGACTATATCAGGCAATACGATTACCGGAAACAGCACATTTGACAGCACCAACGGTTCCCCGCTGTATGCCGAGAACGGGCTGCAGCTCACAGTTGATTTAAGCCAGGACAGCGGCGTATCGCCCTTCACCGCAACGATTGACGTCAAGCAGGGGTTTGCCGGTGCGATTGAGGATGCTCTCAACGCGGCGACCAAAAACACTACCGGCTCTGTAGATATCGACAATGATAACATCCAGGACGAAATAGATAGTCTTAATGACAGAATCAGCGAAGAAACCGATAGACTTGCGAGGGCGAAAGATCGGCTCACTGCCCAGTTCGCACGTCTCGAAGCGACGCTGACAATGCTGCAGAGTCAGATGGGCGCTTTGGGTTTGGGTTAATAAAACACCACCGACCTGGCTGATGACCGTTATCTTCTTCTCTTCCGCAGTCGATGCAGTATTGCCATTACCTCCGCGACCGCCACATACAGGTTTTGCGGTATTGGCTCGTCGATTTTCACGGTTGAGAATATCGTTCTGGCAAGCTGGGGCCTGCGAACTATCGGGACGCCATACGCTCTCGCTACTTCCATAATCTTCTCGGCGATTTGGTCTGCGCCTTTGGCTACCACCACAGGCGCATCCATCGCGGACGTCTCATATTTAAGCGCTACGGCTATGTGCGTCGGATTGACCAGAACCACCTTGGCCTTGGGAACCTCACGCATCATCCGCTTCATGCTCATCTGAAGCTGAATCCGGCGGATTTTGCTCTTGATCTCTGGTGCGCCTTCCGTGTCCCTGTTTTCCTGCTTTACCTCCTGCTTGGTCATCTTAAGTTCTTCGATGTATTTCCATTTCTGGTAAAGCGTGTCTGCTATGGCCAGCACTAGCAGAGCTATGCATACCCGGACGCATAACCCGAATATAATGCCGGCGGTAGTGATAATTATTTGTGTTGACCAGGCCCATCGTAATTTCATCAGTGTATCTATTTTATCGCTCAGATAAACACAGACGATTATCGATACCAGTATCAGTTTGAGTATCGAGACAAGCAGCTTGACCATTGACTTGCCGTTAAAAAGCCGTTGCAGTCCGGCAGCGGGATTTAACGCGTCTAACTTCAGGGTGATTGCCTCCGGTGCGAAGTTTGGGCCGATTACAGCTATGCTTGTCAGAATCGAGAACACGCAAAGCGATGCCAGAATGGGCAGGCATATAACCATCGAATCGATAATCTTGGCGTTTATAAAATGTATGAATGCGTCCCCGTTGGTGAAAAACCGTATCTGGCAGGACAGTCCCTCTCTTGTCAATGCTGTTGCCCAGCCCGCCAATTGATGGGACGTCATCGCTATCGTCACGATAAGGACCAGAAGAGTTGCCACCGACTCCAGCTCCTGAATTTGCGGCACGTTGCCTTGGCCCCTGGCCTTTTGCAGGCGACGCGTTGTCGGTTGTTCTGTCCTTTCTGATGCTGACTGGTCAGGCATATATAATCCTAATCACCGTTCACAATGGCAGTACCTTCGCCATCATTTTGGCCATTTCACTGACAAAGCCGTTGATGAACGGCACGAATATAACCAGCATTGCCAGGCCAAGGAATATCCGTAGCGGGAAGCTGATAAAAAATATGTCCATCTCGGGCACGATACGCGCAAGAATCCCCAGTGCAACAAGCAGCACCAGCAGTGCCGCCAATATAGGCGAGGCCAATTGCAGACCCGCTACCAGTATCATTGAAGTCGCGTCGAGCATATTGCTGGTCAGAGTCGCTATGGATGGTATCTTTCCCGGCGGGAAAAGCTCGTAACTGCGATGGATAATCTTTAACAGCAGGTGATGGCCGTTGACTGCGAGAAACGCTATTACGAATATCATCTCCAGCAAGCTCGCCAGCGGCTGGCCTTGCTCTTCCGACAGCGGGTCTAATATCTCGGCCATTGTCAGGCCCATCTGGTCTTCAATTATCCGGCCGGCTAATTTGACTGTGGAAAACAGAACGCTTGCGATTGCCCCCAGTGCCAGCCCGTATGTTGCCTCGCAGCTCAGCAGAAGCACCGCCTGCACCGTCGAATCCTGCTGTGCCGCCGCCACCGGAGGATTTATCAGCGAAAAGAAAATCGACAGCATAACCGTGGCCGCGACCTTTATCGTCACAGGAACGGCAGGCAAACTGAACACCGGTGCGACCAGGAAGAACGTCGAGATTCTCGTAAGCACCATCGTAAAGCCGAGCAGCTTCTCTGTAATAATCGCATCCACGGATTATCGCCCGACGTTCTGGATATACGCGAAAATTTCGTTTGTGAACCGCAGCGTCACTTGAAGCATCCAGCCCCCGAACAGCAATGTGACAACCCCTACGGCCAGGAGCTTGGGAACTATTGTCAGCGTCATATCACGGATAGATGTTACCGCCTGAAACAGTGTTACCACCACGCCGACTATAATGCAGGTCAGCAGGATAGGCGCCGACAAAAGCAGCGCCGTTTCGAGTGTGTGGCGGCCAAGATAAAGAGTGAAACTCGCATCCATATCATTTTTCCTCTTTGCCGCTAAGTCACCAAGTCACGAAGAAATTTTTATTTAATTAAAACTTTGTGTCTTAGTGTCTTCGTGGCGGAATCTTTTATCTGAAACTTAAACTCAAACTTTTCGCCAGCAGGCCCCAGCCGTCAACAAGTATGAATAATATCAGCTTCAACGGCATCGAAATCATCGTCGGGGGAAGCATCATCATACCTGCGCTTAGCAAAACGCTTGCGATGACCATATCAATCAGCAGAAAGGGGATAAACAACAGACATCCCATTTCAAAAGCGGTGCGGAATTCGCTGATTATGAAGGCCGGTATCACGACGTGAAGTCCTATGTCCATTGGGTTGTTGGGCCGCTCTATCTTGGCCATCTGCACAAACAGTGCCAGGTCCGCCGACCTGCACTGCCGCAGCATAAATTCCTTGATGGAATCGCCTGTCTTTTGTGCTGCTGTCTGGAAGTTAATCTGGTCCGCTATATATGGCTGAACGGCGTTGACGTTGATTTGCCCCAGCGTAGGTGTCATTGTGTACAACGTCAGGAATAACGCCAGACCCATAATCGCGATATTTGGCGGTATGGTTTGTGTCGTAAGGGCTCGCCGGACAAATGACAGAACAATTACTATCCGGGTAAACGATGTCACCATCACGAGCAAACTGGGCAGAATCGCAAGACCCGTGAAGATGATTACGAGTTTAAGCGGCGTTGACCAGTCCTTGCTTTTGCCCTGGTCCGCCGTTGCCTTATCGACAATGGTCATCAGATCGCCGATGCTTGGCATTGTCCCGGCAGGGGGACTTGTTGCGGAGTTGGTGCCGGTCGGCATAGCCGGCATAGTCGGCATTTGCGGCAAACCGTTACTTTGTGCGCCACAGGCAAATCCGGCAGTGGCCAGTAAAACAAAAATAGTCAATATCACTCGCCTGTCGAGCATTCGGTTTTTCAACTCCTTTTTTCCAGTTCAGCGGCGAAGTTTGGTCCTGAATCGGTTATCTCCGCCAGCATGGTAATGGTTTCGTCAGTGCTTGCTATCAGCAGACGCCGTGTGCCGACCTGAATCAGGTGTATCCCTTTGCGCGGCCCCAGGTGGGTTGTCTCTACGATTCGTATCTGTTTACCGGGCAGATTCGTAATCCTCGGCATTATTTTTTTCGAAACGTAAACCACGGCGATACCCAGGCCGATAACTACCACTATCGACAGCAGCATCTTGTAAAAAAATTCCCGTCCGCCTGCGATGCCGAACTCATTATATGAGGACTGCGAATTCGAATCGGCACTTTGCATTTGCACGGAGGCGGGAATGACCGGCTTTGAGTTGCGCTCAGATGCCGCTTTGCTCGCAGCCGACAGCAGACCGCCTGCCACTACCAACCCAGCCAGTATCGCAACAAATTTTATTTTGCCTGTCGCCATTCTTTTGCACACCCAAACGGGGATTCACACCGTCTTTATGAGCAAATACCGTGCCGAAGGGCATAAATGGCGATGATATGTGGATAACCACGCCTGAAAAACCGGGCCAAATCAAAAAAACGACGAAGTGTAGAGAAACTTGACACTACTCCGATGGCGATGTTCCTCTTGTGATCCCTATGAAAATGAGCGATTGTCCAGCTATTACGCTGTCCGGGACCGCCCAGTTGCCGCCGGCCCCGGCTCCCCACGAATATATGGCCCATTGATTGCCGGGGGGCAGATTGCCTTGGATGAAATTTGCCACTGTCTCCGCTCGTTTGGCCGAGACGGTCCATTGCTGTTTTTCGCTGGTCTCCTGTGAAGCCAGTCCCACTATGTATAACTTCAGTTGTTCTGCCGAGGATTCCTGCAGGTCCGTCGTGAATTTGGTTAGAAAATCCTTTGCGGACGCATCCAGAACAAGCTGGCCGCTTTTGAACGTGATTGGTGTTACTACGAAATCCGGCTGTCCCCATTGAAATTGCGACTTGCAGGTCTTGGCGTGTTTGCCAAGCCGGTTGAAAACCCGCCGTAATCTTTCTTCTGCCGCGTCTATTGTCCTGTTGGCAGTCTCATTACCCTCCACGGCATAGTAAGTTTTGCGGCTGTCGTAATATAATGCTTCCTCTGGTGTTCCGTGTTGTTCCCGCTTGCCTCCGAATACCTCGGGCAGCCCCAATCCTTCGACAGACTGCTTGAAACCGGATATCGTTGCCTCGAAAACGCCTTCGCCCTCATCGGTTAGCTTGCCGCTTTTTGCGTGGCCCATCGTTAGCAGCATTACGAAAAAAGCCATTAACAGAGATATCATGTCCGCAAAAGAAATTATCCAGAGCGGCGCCTTTTCTCCTGCTTCTTCGACTACTGCCGGTTTGTTTTTCACGTCTATGTGCCTTATTCGAGCAAAGTTATTTCCAGTATTCGCGTGGTCTTTAAATTTGTCCCCGGCATTATGGCCTTTGTTCCGATGCCGCATCGACTTTTGGGTACGCCCTTGCCGCTCAGGTACTCCACTGCCGCAATGGCCCTGAGAATCCCTGTGTCTGAATTGTTCCCGGGACCGACTTCACTAACCGAAAGCCGGCCGGGAATTTTGGCCAAAAGCAAAGCTAAACAGTCAAGAAATTCCCGTCCTTCGGTGGTTATTGTTGTTCCGCTGCTCCAGAATGCCTTTTCAGATTCAATCAGGAAAACCTTATGGCTTCTAAAATCTTTTGCTGTCTCAGCCAGTGACCCGCGGCCCGTGGCGTCTTCGAGAGTCGGTTTTTCACTGCCCCTCTTATTCTGGCCGGTTGCCACCGTTTGATGTCCCATTGCGCCGCGAGTGGGATTCTTGAACCAGCCCCCGTAATAATTAGGCGCCAATGCCACGTCTATCACCTTGCGAATCTTCGCGGATTCTTTTGGACCAAAGCTGGCGAACGTGGTCAGCATCACGAAAAACGCCATCAGCAGCGATATCATGTCCGCGAACGAGATAATCCAAAGCGGTGCACTTTCGCCGGATTCTTCTTCTTGTGGTTTCGGCTTGCCTGCCATTAGACCTGTGCCTTTACTTCTTCACGGCGTTTCGCGGAGATAAATATCTGCATTTTCTCCCGCACAACCGTGGGGCTGTCCCCTTTGGCAATCGCGCAGACGCCAGCCATAATCATTTCCATCGACAGTTTCTCGGTTTTGGAATGCTGGCCAAGTTTGCCCCCGAGAGGAAGAAATACCAGGTTGGCAAATAACGCTCCCCAAAACGTGCAGACCAGCGCCACTGCCATGCCTCTGCCGACATCAGAAGGGTTTTCCATTTTACTTAACATTGATACCAAACCAATCAGTGTCCCCACCATTGCGAACGACGGGCAGGATGCCCCCATAAAATCGAGAATCTTTTTGCCCGTTGCGTGACGTTCTTCGAGGTACTGCACCTCAAGCTCCATCGTTTCGCGTATCGATTCCGCTTCCTGTCCGTCTATGAGCATTTGCAGACCCTTAATCATAAAACCATCCTTGATTTTGGGTATTTCCTGCTCAAGTGCCAGCGCGCCGTCACGCCTGTTAATCGCGGCGTAATTGACCATTCTTCTGATAAGTTCCTGTGGCGAAACAGCTTTGTGAAGAAGCGTCTTTTTGACAATCGAGAATATACCGAGTAGCTGTCCCATCGAAAAGTGTATCATTGTCGCGGCGCCCATACCGCCGAAGACAATTGCGAAAGCGGGGATGTTAATAAATAACATTATGTCCCCTTCGTACTGGATGGTTCCAATGATTACGATAAATCCGAATATTACGCCTAATACTGTTGCGATATCCATATTCTGTTATTGCTCCACTATCCTTTTTAATCGCTGGCACAGAGTCGCAGCGAGTTTCGGCTCGGTTGTCACCATCTCGCCAAGCAGTTTCGCCTTGGTTCGCTCAGTCATATAAAACAGGATTTTCACCGCGTCGTCGATGGCGCCGCCCTCAATCTTGCCCGACTCCATTTGCTTGGCGCACATATTGGTTAGAATCTTGCCTGCGCTTGCCGGGTCCATTTTGTCGTATGTCGCCGCTATTACGGTGAGGTTTGCCTTTTCACTCCTTGCTATCTCGGCTCTGGTTTCAAGTAATTGGTTTTTCTGCTCCTTCAGGTTTGCCACCATTGATGCCAGTTCCACTTTCATTCGGCTCAGTTCGTCGATGTCTTTCTTGAGTGTTTCCTGGGTCATCTGCAGTCGTGCTTCACGGAGGTCCAGTTCTCTAACCTTACCTTCGTAGTCGTTTATTTTTTCGCGGACTTCGTAAACCAGACTTTTAAGTTGTTTCTGCGTCAGCCCCTTTACTGTTTCCGCTTCATCGACCGTTTGTGAATCCGCCGTGGCAGAGTTGGAACCTTCTGCTCCAGGTTGTTTGGCAGGAGTTGTTTGTTGAGCCGTTGCGGTTTTGGTTTCGACTGGCGGCGGGCTTGACCGGCCAAGCAGCCACGTCCCGACAAATGCGGCGGCAAAAGTCAAAAGCCCCGCTCCGGAAGCGATTATTATATGTTTTTTACTCACTTTTAGTTCTCCTGTAAGCTGACTGTTAAATCTATATCATTTTCTGCTTCTGTGTCTTGAGCTGACTGACGGCCTTCTCTGGCAAAATTCAAAGTCGCCGTCTCATCCATCTGCTTTTGTTCAAGTTTCTCCTGCTCTTCTATGTATTTCCTTTTCGCCTGTTCTCGAAGCCGTTCCATGCTTTCCTTGAATCGCCTGAGTTTTAAAACCTCTGCAACTTTCTCTTTTTGTTTTGCCACAAGCTCAACGATGCCGGCCTTGAGCTGCCTGATTCGTTCGTCCGTTGTAGCCGAATGTCGCAGAAAAAATTCCTGTTTGGCCAGCCGTTCCCTTGGGTCCTCATTGGCTATCGACTCCAGTATGTCCCTCAGGATTTGCTGTTGCGCAAGCAGGTTGCTTCTTGCCTGCGCCAGTTTTTCGGTTATAGCAAAAAGCTCCTGTGTCTTTATTTGTTCCTGTTTGGTCTTTATGTCGAGCACTCGCTGTAATCGCCATGCGAATCGCCTCATCTAATTCGTTTCCTCAGTTTCCGCCGCCCAACAGCCGGTCCCATGCGTTGGTAATGGATAACATTTGTGCGACGGTCTCGCGAAGGGTGGTTCTCTGCCGAACGGGCTGAACGAGAAAATCCCTTATATGGTCTATAAGCGAGATAGCGCCGTCAATTCGCCGGTTGCTTCCAGGCGAAAAAGCTCCGATGTTAATCAGGTCCTCGGCGTCGGCGTATGTCGCGTATATCTCCCGCAGTTTTCTCGCCGCCGCTTTGTGCTCTTCAGCGGTAACAGCCGGCATCAGACGGCTTACGCTGGCAAGAATGTCCACCGCCGGGAAATGTCCCCGCTCAGCCAGTTTGCGGGACAGCACTATGTGTCCGTCGAGCAAACTCCTGGCGCTGTCTGCGACGGGGTCGCCCAGGTCGTCGTTTTCCGCAAGGACGGTCAGTATTCCTGTGATGCTGCCTTCGTCGGCGCATCCCAGCCGTTCAATAAGTCGCGGCATAAGCGAAAAAACACTCGGACAATAACCCTTTGTTGCGGGAGGCTCGCCGGCGGCAAGTCCTATTTCCCGCTGCGCCTGTGCGAACCGCGTCAGCGAGTCCATCATAAACAGAACGTCTTTTCCATTGTCCCTGAAATACTCTGCCACCGTTACCGCCACGAATGCCGCTTTGACTCGCTGTATGGGCGGAGAATCCGAAGTTGCAACCACCACAACGCTGCGCGACAGACCGTCAGCCCCGAGGTCGTTTTCCAGGAATTCGCGCACCTCTCGACCACGCTCGCCTATCAGGGCGACCACGTTTACATCCGCCTCGCTCGATGTGGCAATGTCCCCAAGCAGCACGCTTTTGCCGACGCCGCTGCCTGAAAAAATTCCTACTCGCTGGCCCTTGCCGAACGTCAGCATTCCGTCAATTGACCTGATGCCCAGCGAAAGCGGTTCGCTTATTTTTGTCCGGCTCAGAGGCGGCGGGCTGCCTGTGTCAAAAGTTCTCTTTTCGGTTCCCGACAGCGGCCCTTTATCGTCAATGGGTTCGCCTAATCCGTTAATAACTCTGCCGAGGATATTCTCGCTCAGTGTGATTTGTCTTGGCGTCGTCCTTGCCGTTACGGCGTTACCGGGTGATATTCCGTCTATGTGTTCAAGAGGCAGCAGAATCAAATGGTCGTTCTGGAATCCTACAACCTCCGCGAGCACTCGCCTTCCGTCTCGAAGGTGAATCCCGCACAATTCTCCCAATCCCACTATCGGCCCGTTGGATTCCACCGTCAATCCGGAAACCCTTACCACAGTGCCTTGGCAATCCAGAAGATTGATTGCGTTCAGCGTCGTATGAAGCTGCTCGAAATCAATCACAAAGTCATTGATGTGGTTTGTAATCATTGCTTGGCCTGCACCGCCTTGGTCAAAGCTCTGGTGACCTGCTCTAAGTGTTCTTCTATCAGCGCTTCGACCTTGCCTTTCGGCGTATCAATTACACATTGGGCAGGCCCGATATCGGGGTCTGCGACCAGTTTAACGGAAGCGAACGCCCCATCGCCCTGTTGCATTTGCTGGCATCGGGCCAGGTCCTGCGGATTCAGTCGCACGACGACGTTCTGTCGTGTAGGTGAATTGTTCAGCGCCTCCTGGATTATCGATTCAATCTGGTAATCGCCGTCCTTTACTTTTTGCGCAAGTATCTTTCTGGCTATATCAACCGCCAGCTTGGCTATCGCCTGCCTGTGCTCAACAATCATTTTCTCATATATGCGATGCAGTTTTTCCGCTGCTGCCTCAAGCACCTGCATTGCCTGCTCATACCGTTGTTTTTGTATTTCCAGCTCGCCCTGCAAATCTGCCGGCGATGTCCCCGGCTCAACCGCCGTTCCCTGCGACTCGGTTACTTTTATCGAATTAATCGGCATGGCGAGTTTGAGCGTGAGCATATCGGACATAGCGTCATCCTTCTACGAACATAAGCTCGCCCTTTATATTCATTTCGCGAAGGGTCTTGACGAGTTCCTCCCTTGCCGCGGCTATGTCCTCTTTCTTCGGTGATGACATAAGCGATGTTTCCTCGTCCACCATAGCGCTGGCTCGTTCCGATATGTTCGACCGTATCTTCTGCTTTATCGCCGCATCAACGTTGGTCAGGGCAAGCGCAAGCTTTTTCGCGTCAACGCCGCGGAGCGCCTGCTGCAGCGACTTGTCCGTAACAAACAGGATGTCCTCCCAGATTATCATCAGCTCAGCCACTTTGTCGGCTGCGCTGCTGTCTTTTTCCCTGATTGCCCCAAGAAGACCGTCCCGCACCTCTTTGCCGAGGTTTCGCAGAATCACCGCCACTTTTCTGAGGGACTGGTCTGCCGCCGGCGCAGCGGTCCCGGCCGCCGCGGCGCCCATCATGGCCTTCAATCGGTCGTTGACCATTTTTGCTATGCGCAATCTGGCTTCTACGCCGACCGTCTCTTTGCTTGTCATTCGACTGATGACGCTTAGTCGAACCCCTTCCCCAAGCAAGCTGAGAACCTCCGAGCTTTTTTTGGCGTCCAACTCCGCCAGGACCACCCCGATTGCCTGGGGATGTTCGTTCTCAAGCGACCTGGCGAGCACCTTCGGGTCCACAGACCTGATTGGCATAAACGGGTCGCGCCTGTGCAGCAAGTCCCCGATTTCCTTTTGTATCTGTTGCGATTTATCGCCCCCTACGGCGTTCTTGAGCATCTCGTCCAGAAACTTCTTGAACTGGAAAGTGTCGCCGCTGCGAAGATAATTGCAGAAGTCCACCGCAAGCTCGATGCTTTCCTTGCTGTCGCGATATCCCGATGCGTCCAGGTATGCAAGCTCCAGCGCTAGTTCCTGGACCATCTGCGAGTCCATACCCTTGAGCAGTTCGCCGGCTGTGGGCGCATCCAGTCCCATCAGAAGCATTGCCGCCTTTTGTTTTCCTTTAAGTTGTATTGTTGCTTCCGGCATATCGGTCAGGTAGTTTTTTTACGCCCCGTTCTTTTCCTGCAGCCAGTTTGTGAATAGTCGTCTTGCCTGGTCTGGATTATTCCGCATCACTTCCGCTAATTGCCTGCGAACCACCACCGGCTCCGCGGCAGTCGCCATACTGGGCAGCATTCCCGCGGCCTCCGCGCCGGCAGGAAGCGCAACAGCTGTCTCGCCCTTGGCTTTCTTACCGGCTTTTGTAAATATTTTCAGTACCAGCAGCGCACACAGGGCCATAATGCCCAGAGATGCCTGGCGGGCAATCGCAATAAAATCCAGTTTCTTCGGCTGCTGGCTTTCATCAGGCGCTGCAGCCGGACGGAAAAATCTTGCCTCGACAACCTTCAGCGAATCCCCGCCTTTGAGGTTCAAACCGAGTGCGGTCTCGATGAGTTTTTCCACTTCCGCAAGCGGCATTATTTTTGCCGACTGGCCCGCGTTTTGCGCCTGGTTTACCTCAGCCGGCGACAGGTCAACTACGGCCGCGACTGACACCGATGTTACCTTTCCTGGAACGCTGCTCTTTTGTTCCACTGTCTTGCCGACAACGTATTCGGTCGTTGACGTATCGTCTTTCTTGACTCCGCTGGCCGCCGCCTTGCTCGTATCTCCGCCGGCCGCTGGTTCCGTTTCCGAAGTGCTCTTTATCTCTTCTTTGGTCGCCACTTTGCCGGTGGGGCTGTATGTCTCGGTAATCATTTGAACGCTTGTCATATTGACTTCTGCGCTTACCCGGACGGTGGCTCGACCCGGTCCCAGTACCGCCTGAAGCATCTGTTCGACCTTGTTCGCCAGGTTCTGCTCCACCCTCTCCTTGTAATCCTGAACGGTTCCTGCGCTGCCGGCGACCGCCTGGTCCGTCCGGCTGCTGAGAAGATGGCCGTCGCTGTCAACGATAGTTACATTTTCGGTTTTCAGCCCTTCGATGCTGCCAGACACCAGGTTGGCTATCGCCGCGATGTTCGTGCTGTTGAGCCGATAGCCCGCCTTGAGTTTCAGCACAACGGACGCGCTTGTCTGCTGCTGGCTTGAGTTAAAAAGCGTCTGGTCGCCGCTGACGATATGTACCCTCGCGTGCATTACCCCGTCTATCATCTGGATGCTTTTGGCAAGCTCATCCTGAAGCGCACGCTTGAGATTAACGTTCTGAACAAACGGGCTTATTCCTATCTTCTCGTTGTCAAACAGGCTGTATCCGCCCTGGTCGCCGGAAGGAAGCCCGTCTTTGGCGAGGTCTAAGCGAAGCTGATAAACCTTCTCTCTCGGCACATAAACGCTTTTGCCGCCGTTGCGAAGCTCGTAGGCAACGCCTTTCTCGCTGATTTTGTCGGTAATCTTCGCCGCTTCTTCCGGGCCAAGCTCCGCGTATAGCATTTGCATATCAGGCAGTTTTGCCCAGTAAGTCAGCATCGCTCCCACGATGCCCATCGTCAGAATAATCGCCATCAACAGCGCGCGTTGAACTATATTTATTTTTTGCCAGACCGCGATGAGTTTTTGAAAAAAGTCCATATGCTACATTCGCCTCGGCTGTTCGTCGTTTCCCGTTTACAACGGCATACTCATTGTCTGCTTGTAGGCGTCAACGAGTTTGTTCCTCACGCCGACGAGCACTTTGAAACTCATGTCCGCCTTTGCCACCGCCGCCACAACGGATGCGATATCCTCATTGCGTCCCGCCAGCAGGTCCTGTATCGACATATCCGATTGTCCCTGCGACTTGTCCACGTTTGACAGATACTTTTCGAGCGCCTTGACGGTTCCGGAGAAATCTCCCGATTTCTCCGTGCCGCCCTGTGGCTTTAGCGCCTGCTGGAGATTGTTTGTTGTCGCCTGACTGATGTTTGGGTCAAACTTAATCATTGTCTTTCACCTCATTTAACGAAGCAATTCGAGGGTCGTTTCGACCATTTGTTGATACCGTCTCAGTACCGCCGCGTTGGCCTGGTATGTTCGTGTCGCCAGTGACATATTCATCATCTCGACAGGCAAACTGACGTTGGGCATCTGGACGTAGCCGTTTTTGTCGGCCTTGGGATTGCCCGGGTCGAGCATACTGTCGAAGCTGCTCATATCCTTTTCTATCCGCCCAATCTCGACTCCGCCGATTTCATCGGTTTGTGTCTTAAAGACGGCTTCGAGTCGACGGTATGGTTCACCTTTGCCCGCGTCGGTTGTCCTCGCGTTGGCGATGTTCGAGGATATTACCTCCATCTGTTTGTTCTGCGCGCGCAAACCGGACACCGCTATGTCTATTGGCCCGAATGTGTTTCCAACTTTCATTTTCTGCCTTCCATTGTTCCGGCTGTCTACTGCCCTTTACGATGCGAAGCAATTTTGTCGTGCGAGTCGGCTACTTGATATTGATTGCCTCGTCGATTTGATTGTACTTTTTGTTCAGCAGACGGATGAATGCCTTGTGCCTGATACTGTTTTTGACCATCTCGCCGACTTCAACATCCAAACTTACATCATTGCCGTTAGGTTTGACCGCCGTGTTTTTCGGCTGGTACAATTCCGCCTGAAGCTCATCCGGCTCAATTTCGCCGTCGGAAGCCATCGCCTTGGCAAGCATCTGCTCAAACTTAACGTCTATGCGGCGGTACCCCGGCGTCTGAAGGTTGGCTACGTTGTTGGCGATAGTCCGTTGTCGCAGGGCTTCGGCTTTCAGCCCGGCCTCAAGAAACTCAACTACGCTCGTCTTTGACATTTGCCGTTCCTAAAAAAACTTGCCGCTGCACCTCTTTAACAGGGGTGCGCACCTGCTTCTTGCTGTTCTGGTAGTGCAATAATCGTGCCAGATTGCGGCGAGGCGGGATGAACCCCTCATACCTGCCTGAAATCGGCGATTACATAGATAAAAACGCTCGCTGGGGTCCGTTTTGCCCGTTCGGATTCTATACAACAAGCAGGGTTTCTTTACGGTTACTGGGGTCCGATGATACCTTATAACCTGCTGTAAACGGCAATTGTTGCCGGATGATTTCGGAACATTCCGCCGGGTTACGATTGTCAATTGGTGAACCACTCGATAAGCAGGTTTTTTTATGTGCATAACTTCATCAATGACAATTGGTTACGTTCTTGATTGATTGTGACAAATCTCCCTGGCACCGTAATTGCTATTTGATGTAAAGGTTATGAATATGAACATGTTGAAAATCGACGTTTTATCCGCGACGCTGGCAGAGCCGGCTCGCGACGTTTTTGTCCCTCATCGTATGGATCGGGCCCGACGCTCCGATGGGCTTGAACGGGATGATAGCCAGGTTGCCTTGGCGGGAGCGGAAAGCCCCTCTGGTAATAAACGTGGCGAACCACCTGCGACAGCGACTGAGGCATATCAGGCAGACGCGGCACAGTCCTATAATGTCACTCCAGCCGCACAGAAAAACGATAAAATGTCGCCCAATCGCGATTTTGGGAAGATACTAAAAAGTCAGTTAGAACAATCGGATAGCGAACAGAACACAGAGGATGTTTCGCCAAAGACGCAGAATTCCGGCACGGATGGCAAAGCTGAGCAGCCTCCGCTGTGTTGCTTTGCGGAGCAAAGCGTGGGGGCGACCGCACTTCAGGATGGTATTACGGTTTTAGCGGAACAGGTGCAGTCCGTTACTAATGATAAAACGGTCTCGAATCAGCCGAGTCAGTCGGCCCAGAATGCTTCGACTCATATTCTCAACGCCACATCAAACCAAACAATGGTTGTTTTCGGCGGAGACGTTGCGGCTGTTACAGAGAATCAGGAGCAGGGCGCGTCCTCGCAGGAACAAGTAATTTCGGGCGCGACACAAAACCAAGCCAAGGCCGCTCAGGTGGTGTTGCTAACGCCAGGCCAAAATGCAGTCGTTCAGCAGGGTGATGGACAAGGCAAATTAGCGGTCGCGAAAGAGCCATCGTCAAATGCCGACACAGGGCAAACTCACGAGAATACCGCAACGGTTCCACAGCGAGTTACAGACAACTCCGTTAAAATGAATGTGCCCGCGGACGGTGGCGATTCAGGCAAATCAGCCGAAACAGCGAATCAGGGCAACAGCAGTGCGAATACCGAATCAGTCAAATTATTCGGCCCGCAGGAACTGGTGCAGCCAAAGACGCAATCTGCGGTGGTATCTACTGAGACGACGACCGAATTGAAGGATAGCAAACAGGTAGCTGAGTCAGTTGCGGCAGGGGGACGACAGGCGGGTTTGGAAGCAGCATACCGCGGTCGCGTTAAGGGCGGCTCCGGCAACGAGCGGCAAAAAAGCTCTAATGACCTTTCAAACGGCAACGCTAAGGTTGAGACGGGGACCACCGGCCTGAATGAAAAGCTGAATGTCGAAAAGGTTGAACTGTCGTCAGGCAAAAACGATACGACAAAATCGGAACAACAAAGTATTGACGCTCCGCAGTCCGCACGAACACAAATGACCGTTTTTAGTGCCGGCCAGGTTACCAGCGACCGCACAATTATAGTCGATAGTGTCAATGTCGCTGCCAGGAGCGCCTCGGCGAACGATACCGCCGCGGCGATACGCGGCCAGATTTTCCAGTCAGTTCAGACCTCTATCCAGCAGGGGCAGCGAGAGATTACCGTGCACCTCAACCCCCCTGATCTCGGCAGGGTGTCGATAAAATTCAGCGAGCAGGGTAAAGAGTTAACGGGGCTATTGGAGGTCACAAACTCCCAGACCAGGGCTGAGATTCGCCAGGCGATACCCGAAATCATACGCTCTCTTGAGGCGTCGGGAATCAGCATAAAACGGCTTGATGTAGTGCTTTCCGACTTGTCGGGCAAGTCCGATTTGTCCCGCCAGTCAGCTCAGGATTCACCGCGGGACAACTCCTCTAAAGACATTTGGCAGCAGTTGGGCAATCAGAATTTTAACGACGCCGGCGGGAACCGGTCTTCGTACGATTCATTAGTGGCGCCGGGACATTTTAGCGGTACGCCTGAGTTTAGCGGCGGGATTTTAACCGAGCCGAATCAGTCCTCGCACTCTGATACGCTGCTGGATGTTTTCATCTAAATCGGCATGCAGCTGAGTATTTGTCGCCAGGGACGGGTGACTCCGCAGCTTTTATCTTCACGCTGGCCATATTGAATCCGGATTCGTAACGAGGGTGGCAGTGTAATTCCGCTTATTCAAAAAAATTGTTTAATTTTTTTCCCCTTTAGCCATAGTTTATCGGTCCTTAAGTAACCTTTATCAGTATCTCAGCACAAGATATTACAGGGCCGCATTTTTTGTTTTGCCGCCGGAGAGGCAAGACCCTTAAGTCCCCTTTGTCTTCATCGATAATGGCTTTTGGAAGCTTAGCGCGTGCTTGTTGCACGGTAAATAAATCAGGCCAGGGTTGGTCATGCACATGGCAGAAGACAGAGAGGATTTTAACGAAATGTTTTTTAAGGAGTCAGTAATATGTTAGTGATTAAAAACAACATTATGGCGGCAAACGCTGCTCGCCACCTTGGTCAGAGCTATGATGCCTTGGCTAAGTCGGTTGAGAGGTTGTCGTCAGGTCTGCGCATCAACAGTGCAAAGGATGATGCAGCCGGCCTTGCTGTCCGCGAGGTGATGCGTGCCGATATCGCTGTTATTCAGCAGGGCGTACGCAATGCTCAGGACGGTATCAGTATGTTGCAGACGATGGAAGGTGCTCTGCAGACAGTGGATAGCGCACTGGTTCGTATGAAACAGTTGGCTGAGCAGGCCGCTACCGGTACGTATTCGAGCGCGCAGCGGGATACTATGGACTCGGAATTCCAGGAAATGGCCGCCGAAATCGAGCGTATAGCCACTTCCACGAAGTTCAACACAAACGAATTGCTCACCAGTTCCGCTGCCATAAATATTGTCTTCGGCGGCTCGACCGATGTAATTGAAATTGAAGGCGCCGATATGACATCGAGCGGTCTTGGCATCAATGCCTTGAGTATCGCCAGCACCGGCAGCGCTGCGGCCGCACTGACCGCCCTCGATAGTGCTATTGCCGACAAGGATACAGCTCGCGCGAGTTTCGGTTACAAGATGAACCGTCTCGAAAGCTCGGTCGAGGTGCTCAACATTCAGGCCGAAAACCTCTCAGCAGCAGAATCCCGCGTGTCCGATGTTGACGTTGCCACGGAAATGGCCGCGATGACAAGGAACCAGGTGCTTGCTCAGGCCGGTATATCGATGTTGACTCAGGCAAACGCATTGCCTCAGATGGCGTTGAATCTCCTGAGATAACTCAGCCAGATTACTCGGCTCTTTAAGTGGGGGAGGTGACTAATTGTCACCTCCCCATTTCTTAAACAAAACTGTTTACGTTGATAATTCAATCATGCTTATACAAGTCAAAACGCAATCATAACTTTAAATTTCGCTATGGAGTGGTCTGATGAGCGGAGTTGACATATACAAAGAGAACGCAGTCGCAACCCAGGGCAAAGGACGTCTTATCGTCATGCTCTATGACGGCGCAATAAGGTTTATGAATCTCGCCATAAAGGAAATGGAGGCGGGCAATTACGCCGCAAAAGGCCAGTACATCGCCAAAGCTCAGGATATAATCAACGAGCTTAACGCCGTTCTCGATATGGATGCGGGCGGTGACATCGCAACTAATCTCCGCCAGCTTTACTGTTTTATGATTAGACGGCTTTCAGAGGCGAATATCAAAAAGGATCCTCGCCTGGTTCAGGATGTTATAGACCTGCTGGACGAACTCAACCAGGGCTGGAAAGCCGTCACCGGCTAACTGCGGCACCGGCTTCTCCGAAACGGTTTACCACAGCGAAATTGCACATTCCTCATCTTTCAACCTCAAAACGGCTGTGTCCTTCATATCGCCGTGAGAAGAACGGCCTGCCGTTCGGCTCGTCCTCCATAGCTCGCAGAGCGAAGGATGAAGCGCAGCGAAGAACGGAGAGGGCGGGATTCGAACCCGCGGTACTCAATAAAGAGCACACCGGTTTTCGAAACCGGCTCGTTCAGCCGCTCCGACACCTCTCCAACCCGGCTTCGGGTGGTGCTAAGCCGAATATCATATCCTATACATTCTGACACGCAAAATTGCAAGAACAATAGCACCGGCGGGAAGACCATTGAAAATAAGCCGGCGTTGCCCTAAAATACCACCGGCTGATACACTCACTGTTTGGGGTAATCCGTGAACGCTTATTGGAAAAATTGAGGTGCAATTTTGATATGCCGACGATGGACAGATTTGTTTGTTGTTACCGTTTTTTGCGCACTGCTTTTAACGGCCGGCCTCGGTATATGCGCCGACCCTGACAGTCGAGTAAGCAGTCGCGGCGTCGAACCAGTTGCAGATATTAACGGCCCCAACGACTCCAATGGCCCCACGGTTATGTTAAGCTACAATAATATTTCACCCGTGAAAACTCCCACCGCCGTGTTTATGTATTTTATCCCCCTTATTTCGCCCGCTCATATTTCTACCGAAATCAGTTCCAATAACCGGCAGCATGCGATGGTTATATCTTATAAAAAAAGCGTCGTTGCGAATTCTTTCACTGTGAGTTGCGAATTTGAATTGCAGGGAAGCGGCTTTTTCATTGATATTTTCGAGCCCAATGACGTTATAGCCACTTTCCCAGACGAGATAAAGAAAAACGCCCCCGTGAATAATCTCATCGATTATATCAAGTTGGAAGGAGATGGTTTTGGTCGAATAGACGTCAAGGGAACCATAGCCGATTCCAACGTGACCGTTACACAGGTGGATGTGCATTTCAGCACAAAAGGGAAAAAAAGCCCCGTTACAATCGGCCTCTATGGCATAAAACCTGAAAACGGGCAGTATAAATACGAGAACAGGCGTAACGAAATTGTCGCACGAGTCGCCACGCTCACGTTCAAAAAATGCGACGACGAGCCCAGGATGGATATCGAAGTGGTATCCGTCAATAAGGTGTCAAAACCAAACAGCTACATAGGCAGGGTCAAGGGGTTCATCGTCAATTTCTTTATTGACCCCATCAGAATCTCCAAACTTGGCAATGGTACGATGCTCAACTTCGGATACGCACTGCTGAATAAACAATCGTCGTTTACCTTCCCGAAGGCCCGCAATATTAAGGAATCGAAGACGGTGACTATTAATAAATAAGTATAGCTTTAGCCCCGAATACTCGCCCGAAATATATTGCATCGAACATAGTATATTTTTAGAATTCCTTACAATGCGTTTTTAATTTTTTGAAGGACGAAACAATGTATATCATACCGGCTATCGACCTCCGCGGCGGCAAGTGCGTCCGCCTCATACAGGGCGACTATCATCGACAGATTAACTACCAGGACAACCCCGTTAAACAGGCGCAGGAATTCATCGAACAAGGTGCCGAATGGGTCCACATCGTTGACCTCGACGGCGCTAAAGTAGGCAGACCCGTAAATGCCGACACCATCTCCGCCATAGCCGCGTTGGGAAAGCTCAAAATCGAGGTCGGCGGCGGACTTAGAGCCGAGCAGGACATTAAAAAACTCCTCGATTTGGGAATCGAACGGGTAATCATCGGCACTCAGGCCGTCAACGATTTCGAGTGGTTCAGCGATTTAACTAAACGTTTCCCCGGCAAAGTCGCCCTGGGCCTCGACGCCAAGGGCTCACATGTCGTTACAGGCGGCTGGTATGATGAACACCCCAAATCCCTGCTTGAGCTTGCCCGTGAGGCCGCTGTCCTCCCGATAGCCGCAATAATCTACACCGATGTCGCCAAGGATGGTATGCTCGCCGGGCCTAATTTCGAAAGAACAAATGTTCTCATCCACACCGTTTCGGTACCCGTCGTCGCCTCAGGAGGCGTGACGACCGTCCCCGACATCAGGAAGCTCGCCTCTCTCGGCGCAGCGGGCGCAATCGTCGGCCGTGCCCTCTACGAAGGCACCCTTACCCTCACCGACGCCATTAACGCCGCTAATAATCCTTAAGCCATTTGCCATTTCTCATTCGCCTGTCACCGGTCTTTTGCCCGGCGTCCGTCTTCTGCCCTCAGTCATCTGTCCTCTGTTTACGAAAGTCCGGAAAACTCTACCGGATTATCCCCTGAAACCCATATTTTCCGATTTCAGACACAGCCACTACATATAGTATGCGTCTTTTTGCTTAAAAACCTTGGTTGTTCCCTCATTTTGGATGATATTTAACCGGCCATTTCTACTTTTTTTGTGCGATTTTCAGTATTGATACCCGATTTTTTTGCCAAAAATGAATGTAATCCCAGTTATTACAAATGGTTAAGCAAAACTATATCTTGCCCTCGCATTCGCTAAAGTTTTTGAAGTGCCGTTGTCGATAACAGCACTGTAAACAGGATTGGGGTCCCAAAAAGGATTATGGGACATACAAGGTATAGTGGTTGATGCCTTATGGCCGAAAAGACGGAAATTTTCGCCTGTGGCTTGACAGACAAGGTAATATTGATGTCCGATTTTACGCATAATGATTGGCTTGCAGGCCAGCGGTTCAACCTCGAACCCGCCGGCGAATCCGTATTCGAGGACCTGATTGCGGATGATGATCTGCTTATGGAGCAGATTCTCGACAATATGAACAGCACCCCGCTCGGCCAGGTGTTAAAGAAGATTGCCGTAATGCCTGAGGTCAGGAAGCAAAAGGTCCTTAAGGTTCGCCGACAGCTCACCGAAGGCAAATACAACCTTAACGAACGCTTAGACCTTGCCCTCGAAAAAGTGCTCGACGACTTGAAAATATAAAAAAACAGCCGGGTTTACCCCACCGCACCCGGCCGCGCTATCAGTTCCGAGTTTAACGGAACTGTCACTTTCTAATATCGGCGGCCTTATAATATCTGGCCGTCTGCGCTGTGCTCTCGACTACGTCACTATCTCGGGGACTTCGTCATCCGGCTCATCCATATCCACCGGCTTATACCCCGGCTGCTTCGACCTCTCCAGCTCTTCCGTGAACGCAGCCACTACCCTGTCCTGAATCTTCTTCCTGCAATCGGCGTTTATCGGATGCGCTATGTCGGCGTGCAGCTTCATCCTGCCTTTAACGTCCTTCCTTGCCCGGTCGTCAGGAAGCCCCGCTCCGCAGTTGTTGCAGAACTTCGCCCGAAGATGGTTCTTCCCGCCGCACTTCTCGCAATGGTCGCTCATCTTCCTTGACGGCATCGCTACAAAGTACCCGTTGGTCCCCTCGATTATCTTTATGTCACGCACCACAAACTCATTGTCCATCGTCACCGAGCAGAACGCCTTCAACCTGTCGTCCTTGTTCTCTATTAGCTTTACTCTCACTTCGCTGATCTGCATAGTCATGCCTCGCCAATTAACTACCAACTGTTGTTGTTTAATATTATGCTCTTGCAGCCGAATTCCCGCGCAAGCTTGTTTTTGTATGTCACTATCTTTTCCTCATTGCTTTTGTCAATAATACAATACATCGCTGAACCGCTTCCGCTCAGGCATAATGGTCTGATTCCTGCTCGTTCGATCCTCTTTTTCAGCTCTCTAAGTTTCGTATTCAACTCAAAGCAACTTTCCTGAAGCATATTTGCGCACAATTCACAAACTAAATCAATCCTCTTTTTCTTAATATGCCCATTTATTTCTTTGTGCAGCCGTTCATATTTCGCCGAATTGTGCCTATAGTTTGCGTAAACCCTTTGCGTAGAAACATTTACGTTGGGGACAATCAATAATACCCCAAATTCACATTTGTCTATTTTTTTTACTTTTTCCCCTCTTCCGGTACACATTGCCAGTGGCCCGCCTAAAAAAAACGCCACGTCACTGCCTAATTTAGCAGCCAGCTCCATAAGCTTTTTCTTGCTGAGTCCCAGCTTCAAAAACCTGTTGATGCCCATCAATGTCCCCGCCGCGTCACTGCTTCCTGCCCCCAATCCTGTCCCCGCCGGTATATTCTTCGTCAGTGTTATCCTGATTCGTGGCACGGGCTTCCAGCCCGTGGAGTTGTAGGGCGGGGCTTGCCCCGCCGAATCTAAAATCAGTTTTGCCGCCTTATAAACCAGATTATCTTTTCCCTCCGGCACTTTATACGGCCCCTTGCATATCAACTCAATATCCGGTTTTTCTTTACTTTTTCCTTTTTCCTTGCCTGTCCCCGCATGCAGTAAGCGGGGATTTCTTTTTACTTTCTCATTGAGTTTCTCAATGAGTATCTCATCATACCAGTCGATTTTAGCCATTATGGTTTCAAGCTCGTGATACCCGTCAGGCCGCTTGCCTTTTACCAATAAGGAAAGATTGATTTTCCCCGGTGCTCGAACCAGCAACCCATCACCGCGTTTTTCAAACTGTTTGCTTGCCATTTTGTTATCCATATTTTGCTGATTCTAACCTTAAATCGCCGGCCTTGCCAGCGGTGTATATAGATGAGGTTTACTTCATCATTGGACATTCGACATTGGCTATTGGACATTTCCAAAGAGGGTTTAGCCGCCGCCGGTACGGCGGCGCAGGTTGTAGAGCGGGGTTTACCCCGCCGATGTTTAGCTCCTCAACTCAACACTTAAAACTCAACACTAAACACTCAAAACTAATTCCTGCTCACTCATTGTCATATTATTCCTTATTTCAGCCGGGCTTCGAGTAAATCCTGACGAGAACCGGCCGGCTGTGCGGGCAGGGCATACCAGTATGCGGTGCTTCCCCAGATGCAGGGTGTCTTGTTGTCGAATGGGTCGTCATTGCCCCGGTTGTGCGTCCATTTTTCAACGGCCACCCGTATGTTATTGTCGAACTGAAACGCGTCATTGAGATGAAACGAATAGACGCCAACATTGCCGGGATGCGTCGCTATAAACCCCGAGACCGCCTTGCGGTCAAACTGACACCATCCTGAATTAAAATATTCCTCGCTGCCCGTTCCATGATAACTCGGCGGCCACCCCTGTTCATCTGTCCATATCAGCCAGTCGCCCTCACCCCACCATTTTTTATCCGGCCAGGCGACGTGCAGCAGGACACCGACGTATTTTCCGGCACCGGAGTTCCTTTCCAAAACCACGTGCGTCGGAGGCCTCATTTTGCCGTACCCGGGCCAGCTGAAAATATCGTCGCCCGTGCCGCTCTCCTCCGTCCATGTCGCGTGAAATCTGCCCATATCGGGGGCAAGCTTCCTGGATTTATCTATGTCGAGCCGGATAATAAGCTTTTCGACTTCAACGTTTGATTCGTTGGTGAATTTAAATACCGCGCCTTTTGCAAACGGCATTGGAAATTTACTATAAGCATCATCTTCCGTAACACCCAAAAGAAGCGAGCTGAACGGTTTTTTATCGCCGTAGTCGGCGTTGCCGAAAAAGTAGCCCAAAGGTACGTCAACGCTTGGCCAGTCGGCGCCGTCCCAGTAAATTCGCATCCTGACACCCCTGAGCACTTCCGGCGTGTTCGGTTTAACTGATATTCTCATTTCGCGGATGATATCCGTGCCTTTAAGAGTAATCCCCGATGTCTTGCCTGGTTTTATCGAACTTCTGTTTTCAATCGACCATTTTGAGGGAGGAGCCGGGGCGTTGGCTTCCGCTCTTAGCCATTCATGGCGAACTGCCTGCAATTCCTTGTCCTCGCTTTCTGTAAGCGGCCTGTGCAGACTCTCGACTTTGGTTTGCTCCGGATAAATCGTATAAGTCACCTGCCAGTAATTGCCCCAGTTGTCATTCTGGTCGTTTACAAGCTGAATAAGACAATGCCTCGCGAACGGTATCGGAAACAATGTCCCCGGATATGTCTTATGAAACACCAGCGGATATGGTATAGGCCCGTTTTTGTAATCGAAAAACTTATGTATCGGCAAATCAAAAACTGCCTCCGGGCTGCCGTCGAGAAAAATTTGAATATTTGTCCCCGCTATTTCCTTACCGACCACGCCCGTGAATATGCGATTGACGCAGCCGGGGCCGTTCACATCGAGCAGGATATTCCTTCGGCCGACCATGTTTTTAAAATCGTTATTGTCCCCGTTGTCGCCCCGCCTGTCGTATGTGCTGGACATGGCCGTATGCGATTTTTCCAGGTTCGGCAGATGCTCCACCGTCCGCAGCCGGCGAAGGAAATACTCCATATTTCTCACCTCGTCCTGTGCCGCCGATGCACCCGCCGCCCAAATCAGGCAAATAAACACGACCGGATATTTAATCTTCGCGCCCATAAAATTCCCGCCTCAATTGTAAAACTGTGGACAGCCCTTTTATCTTTTAACTTTTTACTCTCCTCCCGATTTTACTTGAATCAAATACCTTTACAATGGCAAAATCTCGCCTTGGCAAATGGTTTTGTCATTCCCGCTTAGGGGGAATCCAGTTTCTTCCTCATCCGTATTTAGCCCCAGGTTTCACCTGGGGTCATAAAAATTGTAGGGCACTCCTGATTCCCCGATAACCTGATTACCTCTGTCCTCCGCCATCCGTCCTCTGTCATCCGTTTTCGGTCTTGCAAATATCCCTACATTGCTTACACTAATTCCTATGGCTAAGAAACCTGCATCCAATTCAAAGAAAACCGGCAAAATCATCTGTGCCCTTACCGTCAAAGACATCCTCGACGAGCAAATCGCCTACGAACTGGCGTAGCAAAAGGAAGGTCAAAATGGCAAACTTATCTATATCGACACCTTACAAAAATAAATAATTAGTGAAAATCTGTGAAATCTGTGGTTGGGAAAAATGAAGAAGGAAATAATAATTCAGCTTCACGGCAGTTCTGAGAAGAGCTTAAGGTAATATGAAAGAAACGAATCAAATTACAATATATGAAACCGAGGACGGCAAAGCGAGAATAGAGGTTCGGTTTGAAAACGAGAATGTCTGGCTGACCCAAAAACAAATAGCGGAACTTTTTGACTGTTCCGCCGATAACGTTTCCCTTCATCTTAAGAATATCTACGCCGAAAAGGAACTCGAGTCAAAAGCAACTACCGAGGAATTCTCGGTAGTTCAAAAAGAAGGGCAAAGAGAGGTCAAACGTAACGTAACCTTTTACAGCTTAGAGGCCATTATTGCCGTTGGCTATCGTGTGAACACCCAGCGAGGCACACAATTCAGGCAATGGGCAACGGATAAATTAAAAAATTATATTCTCAAGGGCTTCGCTCTCGACAGTGAAAGGTTCAAACGCGGCTCGCGGTTTGACAGGCGTTATTTCGAGGAGTTGCTTGAGGAAATACGAGAGATTCGGGCAAGCGAACGACTGTCTTATCAGAAAATAACCGACATTTATGCGACCTCAATAGATTACTCTCCCAATACCGCTGAGGCGGAAAAGTTTTTTGCCACGGTTCAGAACAAGCTTCATTTTGCCATTGTAGGACAGACGGCGGCGGAAATCGTAGCCGAAAGGGCCAACAGCAAAAAACCCTTTATGGGGCTTACCACGTGGAGAAAAGCCCCAAAAGGCAAGATAATGAGAAGCGATGCGGCTATCGCCAAGAATTATCTGGCACGAGAAGAAATAAAATCGCTTAATCATATTGTTACGATGTACCTTGATTACGCGGAGTTTCAGGCAAGCCGCGGTAGGCTGATGAAAATGAAAGACTGGACACAAAAACTCGACGCCTTTCTCAAATTCAATGAGCAGGATATATTGCAGGACAAAGGCAAAATTTCACACGAGGCAGCCATTGCTTTGGCGGAAAAAGAATATGATACTTTCCGTGTAGAGCAGGACAAAAATTACATCTCCGATTTTGACAAGATTGTGGCAAAAACAAAGCAGCTTGAAAAGAAAAATGTGTCCCAAAAAGACGAGAAGAAAAAAAGAATAAATTAGGTCACAGCAGCTTCCACTGCTTGTCTCATTTTTTAGACGCAGTACTTATGGCTTAGAACAATATGAGCCGAAGGAAAAAAGGGGTCAGGAGCCTTTTTTCAGGGCGATTCAAAGACAAAACCGGCAGTGTAAATCTGCCTGCCCTTCGTAGTCCCTTTGCTATTTGGCATCCCTTACGGGAAGGGACGAAGTAGGGTGTTTTATGTCAGCCGATAAATCCGTGTCAAAAAAAATCTCTGCTTGCCACGGCGAAGTCAAAGACGAAGCCGGGTGGCTAAAAAAACAGCGTAATCGGCGCAATCAGCGTCTAAAAAATCCGTGTCCATCAGTGAAATCTGTGACTAAGAACAGTGTCTAAAACCTCTGCGTTCTTTGCGGTCTCAGCGGTAAAAAAATCAGCGTCTAAAAAGAGTCCGCGTCTGTCCGTGTCTTCAGGATTGACTTTCCCCTCGTTTTTTCATATTGTTACGGCATGGAAATGATAACGCAATTATTTGAGTGGTTCCGTTGGTTTATAGATTTTGTCCTGCACCTGGACAAGCACCTCAATTTCATCATCGAAAACTACGGCCTGTGGTGCTACGTGATTTTCTTCCTCATAATCTTCGCTGAGACGGGCCTGGTCGTAACGCCGTTTCTCCCCGGTGACTCATTCCTTTTCGCACTCGGTGCACTCGCCGCCTCCGGCTCCCTGAAGCTGGTCCCCATTTTTATCCTCCTTTCAATCGCCGCTATTCTTGGCGACAGTGTGAATTACGCCATCGGCAAATATTTCGGCGATATCATATTAAAACACCAGGGTAAATGGTTCCTCAAAAAAGAACATATTGACCGCACACACGGCTTCTATGAAAAATACGGCGCTAAAACCATCGTTCTTGCCCGGTTCGTTCCGATAGTTCGAACCTTCGCCCCCTTCATCGCTGGCGTCGGCAAAATGACCTATGGCAAATTCTTCTCCTACAATGTTGTTGGCGGCCTCGCCTGGGTTACCCTCTTTATCTTCGGCGGCTACTTCTTCGGCAATCTCCCCTATGTCAAACGCAACTTCACGATGGTTATCCTTGCCATTATTATTCTCTCGGTTATACCCATCGTCATCGAAGTCGTAAGAGAAAAACGACGCGCCAAAAATTAAATTTAGCCCCCCAATTTATTGGGGGGTTTATCCGCCGTAGGCGGATTGCTCAAATTATGAACAAGACGCAAAAACATGCGTTATTAAAAGTCGCCCGCGATACTGTCGAAGCGGTCATCGCTGGCAAACGCGTCCCGAAAGTAGAAGCCGATGACCCCGACCTCGCCACGCACCTCGGCTGTTTCGTTACACTCAAAACCGGCGAAGAACTTCGCGGCTGCATCGGCCAGTTCACCGCCGACAAGCCGCTCGTGAATATGATCGTCGAAATGGCAAAGGCCTCCGCTACAGGTGACGCAAGGTTTTTCGACAACCCACTCACCCCCGACGATCTGCCAGACCTCGATATCGAAATCTCCGTCTTGTCCCCATTGAAGAAAACCGCCGACCCGCTTTCCCTTCGCCTCGGCGTTGACGGCATCTACATCAAAAAGGGTTACTTCTCAGGTTGTTTTTTACCACAGGTGGCCAGTGAAACAGGGTGGTCAAAGGAGGAGTTTCTGTCTTATTGCTGCTCCCACAAGGCGGGTTTGCCCGAAGATGCCTGGAAAGACCCGAAAACCGAAGTGTTTCTTTTCTCCGCCGAGGTCTTCGGCTCACCCTTCAAAGATATATGAAAATAATCCGTCAAAATAATTTCGCAATGTCATTGCGAGCGACCTGTCCTGAGCAATGTCGAAGGAAGCGAAGGTTACCCGCCGCAGTATCAACGAAGGCGGGCAATCTTTTTTTGCTGTCCTCTGTCCTCCGTCTTCTGTCTTCCTTTTTCTTAATCTGTGGTTGCTTTTACTTTACCGGCTGCGCATCAACTCCTCCAGCAGCTTCACCCAAGCCAGCCGCCGCCGACATAAATACACCAACAGGTATGTCCGCCTACCTGCAAAGGCAAAAACTCCCCGCCCTCAAAACAGTTGACTTATGGGAAAGCCAGTTCGGCTCTGGGTTAAAACTCACCACCGCACATTACGAAATCTACACAACGTTCCTTGAGCCTCTTACGCTCTCAGAGGTTCCCGGTTTCGTTGAGTCCGCCTATCGCGGTTATCAAAACCAGCTCCCCAAACCAATCGAGACCTCAACCCCATTTACCGTTTATCTCTTCGCCAATCGTCAGCAGTGGGAGGCATTCACGAAAGATTTCACCGGCCCGCAGGCGCCTATGTATCTCAAAATCAAAGCCGGGGCCTACTATTTAAACGGCGCGTGCGTCGCCTATAACATCGGTCTCGAACGAACCTTCTCGAGTATCGGACACGAGGGCTGGCACCAGTTCAACTCGCGACTTTTCAAATACCGCCTGCCGAGCTGGCTCGACGAAGGCATCGCTATGCAGTTCGAAGTATCCGAATATGACAGGGGCTTCTTTACCTTCAAGTCCGACCGCAACGGCTACCGCCTCGGCCCGCTCAAAAAAACCTTCCTCAAAAATAACGTTATCCCTCTCAAGGCCCTCATAATGCTCAACCCCGGTGAAGTCGTAACTGAAGGCGATGATGCCGTCTCCGCCTTCTACAGCGAGGCATACGCCCTTGTCCGTTTCCTCCGCGAAGACGAGTACGGCAAACACCTCCCCCAATATCAAAAGCTGCTCTTCGACGGCCTCAACGGCCAGTGGCCCCTGGCCGAACGGGATGTCAGAATCGCCGCCGACAGAAATATACCTATTACCGTCAGCTGGAACAGCGCCGTCGGCAAAATGTTGTTCGAGCATTATATTATCGACCATGAATCGGCTGTGAACAAAAACGAATCAGACCAGGAGGTTATCCCGTTCGATAAAATAGAAAAACAATACCTCACCTTCTGCCGAAAAATCGTTTACAACGTGCGGTTAAAATAGCCACAGATTACACAGATTTCCGAAACGGGCTCTTCGCTTCGCTTCGTGTCACTGAAAATTAAAATTGGATAATAACTCTAAAACAATCATACTGGCATCCGCATCACCAAGGCGTAAACAACTCCTCACCGACGCCGGCTACAAATTCACCGTTGTCGTTTCACAAATAGATGAATCCGTTTTCCCGACTGAAAATATCGCTTCTGTCGAATACGCCAAACAACTTGCCTTCGCCAAAGCAAACGACGTCGCCGATAAATACCCTGATTCGATTGTTATAGGCGCTGATACCGTTGTCGATTTCGAAGGCCAAATCATCGGCAAAGCCCGTGACGCCAAACACGCCGAAGAGATTACGCGAATGCTCTTCAGCAAACCCCACAAGGTTATCACTGGCCTCGCCCTTATCTGTAAATCGCGCAATCTTAAAATCGTCGAAGCTGAAGTTACGATTGTTTACCCCAGAAAGCTGACCGATGCCCAGATTGCCTCGCATATCAAAAGCGGCATCTGGCAGGATAAAGCCGGCGCCTATTCCATCAGTGACAACGACCCATTCGTTGACCACATCGATGGCTCCCTGACAAACGTTATGGGCATGCCGATGGAGTTGTTCAAACGAGTGCTTTTTTAGCCACAGATTCCACAGATTACACGGATTTTTGCTCTTTGTCATTGCGAGCGAAGCGAAGCAATCTCCTCCAACTCAAAACTAAGAACTCAACACTCAACACTAACTTTCTGTCCGCTGCTCACTTCTTCCGGGAAGTTTAGCCGGGCGAATTCGCCGTGGTACTTCTTGGCGGCTTCGTCGTAAGCACGGGCGGCGTCGATTTCGGAATGGAACTGGCCGAGGTGAATTCTTTTGCCGTCAACGGTGATGTTAGCTCTCCAAAGTTTTGTGTCACTACGCTGATACACACCCTTGAAAAGTGAAGTTAAGTTTTTTCTCAATTTGCGCCTGTTGTACATATTCTGCCTAAGAGTAACCAATCGCAAATTGGAACGGCGGTTGTCGAAGCCACAATGATTGATATGGTCAACAAACAATCCTTTCGGGGGCGGCAAAACTTCCCGGTGCATCCAAACGATGGAATATTTTTTCGAGCCGGGGCACCGGGCGTAACGGACGGCATAAAAAGTGGTCGCATTACGCTGGATATACCATTTGAATTTATTCAGGCGTTCGTAATCTTCGGCGCTAACGACGGCGAATTTATGTTTTGACAGAGGTATCCGCCGAAAGGCATTTTTGTAAATAATCAATCGAAGCCAATACAGAAGCGGCCAGCAGTTCGATTCAATCCAGGTCTGTATTTTAAAGCAGTATTCAAACATTTTGTTAATCCTCACTTTTTTAGCCACAGAGGCCACAGAGTTCACAGAGTTTCTTTGGTTTAATTAAAATCCGAAATGGAACTTCTGTTCCTGTTGCCTTGCCCCTACTGGGGCGAAATGCTTGCACTGCTGTGCTACTACGCCGGGCTCCCGACCCAGCGAGTTGGAATTTTACCAAACAATGTTTGTAGGTCAAGGAAAATCTAACTTTTTTGAAAAAGATTTTATGTTTGTCGTAAGCGCTTGTATTTCAAGTGTTTACCACGAAGCGCACGAAGAAACACGAAGGTATTTAGACGCTGATTGCGCGGATGACGCTGTTTTTTGATAATAAAAAAGCTTAGGGTCTTAGTGACTTTGTGGCGGTAAAAATGGTTGTATTCGGGCAGGTTTTGTCGGTAGAATCTATCCGGTGTTAATTTGATGGAAGGGCAAAAAAAGAGGAAACAATATGAATGAGAATAATATATTAACTCGCAATCCGAAGTCGTTTGAGGAACTCAGGCAAATAAACCAGTTCGGCGCGGAATACTGGAGCGCGAGGGATTTGCAGCCATTGCTGGGCTATACACAGTGGCGAAGGTTTGAAGATGCGATTAAAAGGGCAATAACGTCTTGTCAGCAATCAGGCAATGACCCAGGGCATCATTTTGCCGGCGCCGGCAAAATGATAATTTTGGGTAAAGGCGGCGAACGAGAAGTGGATGATTATCAGCTTTCCCGGTTTGCTTGTTACTTGATTGCCCAAAACGGCGACCCGCGCAAGCCCGAGATTGCCAATGCCCAGAAGTATTTTGCGATACAGACGCGCAGGCAGGAAGTTTCCGACATTTTAGCAGCCGATATGGAACGGCTCGAGATGAGAAAGCAGGCCTCGGAGGATTTCCGCGCGTTATCGGGGGCTGCCCGCGATGCAGGGGTTCAAAATAAGATGTTCGGCGTTTTTCATGATGCGGGTTACAAAGGACTTTATGGCGGCAGGGGTGCTGATGATATCAAGAAACGCAAGGGTATCGACAAACGGGAAAACCTGATGGACCGTATGAACGCCACGGAATTGGCGGCCAATCAGTTCCGAATGACTCAGGCACGCGAGAAACTGCAAAAGCAGAGCGTCAAAGGCCAGGAGCGGGCGATACAAACTCATAACAAGGTCGGCAAAGAGGTGCGGGATGCGATTAAACGGATAGGCGGCACGTTGCCGGAGAATATTCATCCAGCCGAGCATATCAAGATTGTCGAGAAACGAATCAAGGGGGTTAAGCCCCGCCTGCAATTAGATGACAAAAACGCCAAAGGCCTCATCGGCGACGAAACCTGATTTTTTCAACACCCGGCTACGTTTTCAACTACGCCGTGGCAAGCACGGATTTTTTAGACGCAGATTGCGCAGATTTCGCTGTTTTTTAGACACGGACTAACAACGCTTTTTTTGACACGGATTTACACAGATTCCTTCGACTGCTGCTCAGGACAGGTAACACTGCTTTTCGATAACAAAAAAACTTAGTGCCTTAGGGACTTTGTGGCGGTAAAAAATGATTGTATTCGGGCAGGTTTTGTCGGTAGAATTTATCCGCCGTAGCTCTTGGCGAAGGAGGATTGCCGGGTAATTGCTATAAATACCGATTCTATTTTATTCGCAAATCAAGTACTTTCATGCTCCGGCCCTCAGTGATTGTTATTTCTCTATAGGTACATTTAGAAATTCTGCTAACCGGGATAACTGCGATGTTATTAAATTCTCTCCATGGTTGTGCACATGCGACAATATCAGTCTCGGTTTTGCCAAGAGGCCCAGAAATTTTTGCTCCCGACTCAGAACTTACATATCCCAACAAACATATATTGCCATTTGTGTGTTTTTGCAATTCGAAGTAACCCAGATACCCAAGGGAATCTACTATAGCTGGTCCTATTCTCTCGTCCCTGCCCTCTTCTGCGAAGTCCAGATATGCGGGAAAAACATAGAAGTATGTACCTAGTGCCGTCTCTGAGATTTTTTTACCGGTTTCCAAGGGCGTAAGTTTTCTCAGGTCTTGCTTCTGGTGTAGATCGCTTAAGACCCCGTTTATGTTGCTATCTGCCACATTGGGAATAATCCTAATGAGTCCAGCGACGTCTTCTGCCCTTCCATAATTTGAAGAATCGCCGCTTGTCTTAACTTCAGTCTTTGGCGTTTCAATTTGCGGGATACTAGGATTAATATTGTTTGGTTTCGGTTTAAGACGAGAACAAACATTGTCACCAATTAGAAATGTTAATATTAGTATCAAAAAAGTAATTATGCTAGCAATCGTTTTTACCCGTCCCCACCTGGCCTTTTTCTTCTCTGGTTCAAGCGTGATTTTATTTATATCTCTGCCAGCATGCTGTGCATTGTTTCCTAACGAAACGTGCTTGGCATTAAGATTCCCTATATAAATATCTCTACCTTTTTCTGTTGTATGCTCTTTATTTTTGTCAGTTTCGCCTTGGCCAATGTCAGCTTTTACCGATTCGAGGTATTGCTTTTGCACATTCGCCGGCAGCGAGTGCCACAAATAGAGTATCCCCTCATCGCTGGTTGATTCATGTCCGCCCCGATTTGCCATTATCGCCGTCCGTATTGTCTTTATGTCTTCCATAATTTTATGCAGCCTTTAGCCGTCTCAGAATAACCGGGGACATCATTATCATTTCTTTGTTATTTATAAACACACCTGCCGGACGGCATAGTTGACGTCCAAAGGTATGATTCTCTCTAATTTTTACCACTAAGTTCCTGATAAGACAATAAGTTTTAATGTCATTAAAAATCCGTGTTATCCGTGTAATCCGTGGCTTAAATCATCAATCATCAATCAAAAATCATAAACCACTTGTCCTATTGCCCTAACTGTCCAATTGCTTTACAACCGTGTTTTTCAGTATTAAAAACGCCATTTTTGGTCAAAACTTGACTTTTGGCGATTGCCCCCTATAATATAGTGCAATAACTTGAGGTTCAGCCCCCCTGATTAGGAGGGCTTTCTTTGTTTTTATATTTAGCCCCATGTTCGACGAGGGGGTTTTGTTGTCTTATGAAATTTACCCGCTACGGGTGGGATTGTTTCGATTCATTAGGATTTCGATTATTGGAATTTGTTTAGGGTTTAGGATTTAGAATTTCGTATTTCCTTGCTATGCCAACTTTCGACACGGGTTTAATTTCGCGCATTCAGCAGGCCAATGACATTGTCGATGTCATAGGCGAGCACCTTGCGCTCAAACGCAAAGGCCGCGAAATGCTCGGCCTGTGTCCCTTCCACGAAGACCACCGCCCAAGCTTCAACGTCAACCCGACAAAGCAAATCTTCAAATGCTTCGCCTGCGGCGCGGGCGGCGACGTCATCAAATTCATCCAGATGCGCGAAAACCTCACCTTCCCGCAGGCGCTCCAGCGATTGGCCGACCGCGCAGGGATACAAATAGAAAAAAGACAGAGGACAGAGGACAGAGGACAGAGGACGGAAGAAGATACCGACCCGAATGCTCTTGCGAGAGCCAACGCCTGGGCCGCCAAATACTTCGCGGCCAATCTCGCGCATCCCGAAAAAGGAAAAGACGCGAGAAAATATGTGGCCGAAAGACAGCTCTCCGATGAGAGCGTTAAGAACTGGCAAATTGGTCTGGCGCTCGGGGCTGATAACGATTTGCTGACGGCGGCCAGACAAAAGAAAATACCGGATAAATTGCTTTTGGCGGCGGGGCTTGTTGTTGGAGCCGGCTCATCGCTATCCGATAAATTTGTCAATCGCCTTATGTTCACCATCGCGGATGCTACGGGCAAAATCATCGCCTTCGGCGGCAGAACACTTTCAGGCGACCCGTCTTCGCCAAAGGGCTCCGCCGTGGCAAGTGTTGCGAAATATATCAACTCGCCGACCACGGCCATCTTCGATAAAAGCAACTCGCTCTTCGGCCTCGACCGCGCCCGCCACCAGATGGTCTCATCAGATACCGCAGTCGTCGTCGAAGGGTACACCGATTGCATTATGGCGCATCAGTTCGGCGTCTCGAACGTCGTCGCGACTCTCGGCACAAGCTTCACCATCGGCCACGCTCGTATCCTGCGCAGATACGCCAAAAAAGTCGTACTCCTCTTCGATAGTGACACCGCGGGCCTCGAAGCCGCCAACCGCGCCCTTGGCGTCGCGCTCGGCTCACATATCGATATCGCGATTGCGGCGGTCCCGCAGGGCAAAGACCCCTGCGATTTCCTCCTCGCCCAGGGCAAAGAACCATTCGTGAAAATCATCGAAAACGCCACCGACGTCTTCGCATTCAAATGGGCCCGCCTTAACGCCAATCTCGGCTCACAGCCGACGCTGGCGGGCAAAAAGCAGGCCGTCGATGAATACTTAGACGCCATCGCTACCGCCATCACCGCAGGCAATGTCTCCGCAATTGAAAGGGGACTCATTGTTAATAACCTGTCGCGAGTTATGTCCCTCGACGCCAAAGAAATTCACAGCGAGCTGAACCGCAGGGCCAGCAGGGCGAGAACCGCTTCGTCATATACCGGCGCAGCCGACGATTCGCATACGCCTCTCGATTTAGGCGAGGGACTCTCCGCCAACGCCCAGCGTGAAATCCTCGAAGTGCTCCTGGCGCACCCCTCGCTGTTCGATGACATAAAAGATAAAATCTCGCCCCAGAATTTCGATGTCCCCGCGCTCCAGCGTGTAGCGCAGGCCGTCTTTGGGACGCTCTCCCAGAAAACGCGGGCGTCGATACAAACCATCTGCTCGGCGGTCGAAGACCCGCAGCTTGCGGGCCTGATGACCACGCTCGAACACGAAGGCGCGGAAAAAGGCAACTTCACCAAACGGCTGGCGGACGCGTTGACCGCGCTGGAGCACGTTGAACAGCAGAAAAATAAACCGGCGGGCAGCAAACACGATTTGACTTGCGACGTCGCCAAACAGGACCGTCGCAATATGGGAATGATTTAATTTTGTAATTTTGACGATAGCCAGTTTTTTTAAGGAAACTTATTGTGGGAAAGAAAAAATCATCGGCTGAGGGCCATAAACAAAAACACAAAGCCGCACACGGCGAGAAAGGTCGAGCCGAGGAAACCCAGCAGGCAAAACCGCAGATGCCCCTCGACGCCGAAGGCAGAATAAAGGTGATGATAGAAAAGGGCAAAAAGAAAGGATACCTCACCTACGAGGAAATGAACGCCGATTTGCCCGAAGACCTTGTAAGTCCCGCCCGCCTCGATACGCTGCTGGTGCTGCTCGATGAAATGGGCATCAGTTTGATTGACGAGGCCGACGTCGATAAGCACGGCGCTCCCGCGGAAATCGCCGAAGAGGATTTTGAACCTGTCGAGGTTGATATACCCGTAGAGCCGGTCGCCGAAGAAGAACCTGTCATCGAAGAAGACAAGCTCATCGAAAAAGAGCTTGTTGCCGCTGAACCGGGACGCAGGGTTGACGACCCCGTCAGGACATACCTCACGCAAATGGGCGAGATTCCCCTTCTTAACAGGGAAAACGAAATATCGCTCGCCCGCAAAATCGAGGTTTCGCGCATGGCCTTCAGACGCAAAATGCTCGAGAACGATTATTGCGCCAAGAACTCCGTCGAAATCCTCCAGCAGGTCCAGCAGGGGGGACTGTCCTTCGACAGAACAATGAAAATCAGCACCGCCGAAAACCTCATCAGAAGCGTTATAAAAAAACGCCTCCCGCAGAACCTTAATACCATCAACGCCCTGCTCGCGATGAACCAGACCCTCTTAAAGGAATACATCGAGGCAGGCGACACCCCCAGGGCCGCCACCATCCAGCGCCGCCTCAACAGAAACCGCCGACGCATCGCCACTCTCCTCGAAGAGCTGAGTTTGCGTACCAGCAGGATAGCCCCGATGAAAGACAAGCTCCATGGCATATCCATGAAGATGCGGCAGTTACAGACCATCATCACCGCCGGGCCGACCAAAGATTATGTTGTTGAAGATATCGACGCCATGAAGCAGGAGCTTGCCGGTCTTCAGGACCTCATTTGCGAAACTCCCGCCCAGCTTGACAGGCGTCTATACGTTATCGACTGCATCTTCACGCAATACGAAAAAACAAAGCGAATGCTGTCGAGCGCGAATTTGCGCCTCGTCGTTTCAATCGCCAAAAAATACCGCAACCGCGGCCTCAGTTTTCTGGACTTGATCCAGGAGGGCAATACCGGGCTGATGCGAGCGGTTGACAAATACGAATATAAAAGAGGATACAAATTCAGCACCTACGCGACATGGTGGATTCGGCAGGCGATTACCCGCGCGATAGCGGACCACGCCAGGACCATTCGCATACCGGTGCATATGATTGAAACCATGAGCCGGCTGCGAACCGCGGGCAAAGTCCTCACGCAACGACTTGGCAGAGAGCCCACCATCGAGGAAATCGCTAAAGAAGCGGTGATGAGCATCGATGAGGCACGCAGGGTGCTGAAAATATCGAGACACCCAATCTCCTTAGACAGACCTATCGGCGACAGCGAAGACAGCAACTTCGGCGATTTCATCGAAGACCACGCCGTCGATTCCCCCGTCTCGACCGCAACCCAGTCAATGCTAAAGGAACGCATCGAGCTGGTACTCAAAACCCTGTCGTATCGCGAACGCGAAATCATCAAACTCCGCTACGGCATCGGCGACGGCTACACATATACACTCGAGGAAGTCGGCAGAATCTTCAAAGTTACCCGCGAACGCGTCCGGCAGGTCGAGGCCAAGGCAATAAGAAAACTCCAGCACCCCGTCCGGGCACGCAAACTCGAGGGATTCCTCGACCATAAACAGCAGGCGCCTCTCTGGCCATCGTCGAAGGAACTGCCTCCGCTGATTATTGAATAGGATCGGAAAACCGGCCTGGTCTTATAAATAAGGGTTTTGCCGGGCTGTAAAAGGGTTGAAACCCCGATTTTGCCCCCCTCTGCCCCTAAGGGGCAAACTGAGGGGGCGGGTCCCCACACCCCTTAGGGGTAGCTGTGGGGGCTGTGCGTTTTTTTATTTTTATTGTTTGCTTTGGGTAAGTTTCTGGTATAATACCGCATTCAGGAAGGATACCCCAACGTCCCTCAGGGATATCCTCATTACGAAAATTGAGGGGCAAAGTTTTAGTGTGTGGTCCGCAAGGGCCAGAGGAGTTACAGTGAGTACAGGTAAAGTAAAGTGGTTTAACGGCAAAAAAGGATTTGGATTCATTGTCCCCGATGAAGGCGGCGAAGAGCTGTTTGTCCATCATTCGGAGATTAAGATGGGCGGATACGCCGACCTGCAGGAAGGTCAGGCGGTATCTTACGATGTCGGTCAGGGCAAAAAAGGCCCCTGTGCCGTCAACGTAGTCCCTCAGTAATACACCGAATATTAAACCGGAATAAAGGCCTCGTTCAAAAGACGGGGCCTTTTTCTTTTTTAACCACGGATTACTCAGATTCTCACGGATTCTATCAACTATCTACTGATCAACTGTCTAATTTCTCGCGAAGCGCGACACAGATTACACTGCTTATGCTCGGCTTGCGTTCTGCGGCAAGGCCTTTTTCCCGAAGTAAACTTCTTCAAAAGGCCATTACCTTGTCCGCGAAGGCCTTTGGCCTTACGTTAATTACGTCCACGACCTCGATTATCACGACCTCGGTCACGATCTCGATTATCAAATTTATCGGGGTGCTTTCTAAAGTGTTCCTCAAAGCGGGGCCGATGGTGGCCGCGATAATGGTCAAAGTGTCTATGCACTACTTCGATGTCCACGGTCCAGAACGGGGCAACCCGAACACCACCTGGCGCATAGTAACCCTCGATATACCATCCTCTGCCCGGGTCGTCATAAGGCACTTCATACACTGGTACAGGCGGAGGCCCAGAGCGCACTCGTACCTCACGCGGTGTTTCTACCCGTATACATCCTGTAAAACACAATGCCGCCAAAATTCCCAACAAGCTCGCAATCATTTTCATTTTTTCTTTTCCTTAAGTTGTTTTAAACCAAAGTTTTTCTATTTATCAGCTTCCCCAGTATAGTCCCCTCATCCGGCCTTTGTATCTAAGCAATATGCTGTATTGACGTAAGGGGATTGCCTAGTTTATGTGCAGTGCGTATTGCGGAAAAGGTTAGACGCTGATTAACGCAGATTTACGCTGAATTTTAATAGGCCACAGATTACACGGATTACACGGTTTTTTTAGCCACCGAGGACACAGAGAGCACAGAGCAATTTTTTTAGACACAGATTGCACTGCTTTTATTCGGCTTGGTGTTCTTGACGAACCCTGCTTATTAAGCAAGCTTAGTCGCAGAATTCGCCATCGACCACCGGTTGGCCAAAAAGGCCGCCCATTCTTTAAAGCCGAATAAATGACACTGATTTTAATTGCCAAATATTGCCCAGATTAACATCCGGCGTCGCCTACGGTTATGCCGTGGCAAGCAGAGATTTTTCAGCCACATCCCTGACTGCTAAACAATGCAGCTTACCCTTGGGATCTTCGCTTCGCTACGAGATTTTTAAGGGAAAAATGGGCGCTTTCATTGATTATTGATGGCTTGGGTCCCTGATTGCTAATCCAAGATAGCTCACCCTTGGGATCTTCGCTGCGCTACGAAAAATATGCGCAGCTTAAACCCCTACAATTAGGGGCGTTCGAAATTCTAAAATGTTGATGGTTGATTACTATTAATTTTCTAAAAAGTTTTTTTGACACTGATTCACCCCGTGAGATAGGCGAAGCCGCCATCTAACGGGGTTAACGCTGATTTACGCTGAATTTTTTTTTAGCCACTGATTACACTGTTTATGTCAGCCGGGGCGTAATCGACAAGACCTTTGCTCTAAATATGATTTATGCGCAAGGCCATTGTCTCTTTCGCATGGCAACTTCGTTGCCTACCTTAGGTATTACCGGCTGATATAAAACACAGATTCAGCCTTCATTCTTCAGCCAAGCAAAAAAACACAGATTTTTTAGGATAAATACTTGTCTCTTTGAAATATTTTACGATATAATGTCACTTTGAATATGGATGAGGGCCCTCCGTCGCTAAAGCTATGGAGGGCAGGTTCGCACCGTTGCCCGTCAGCTTTGCATATTTGGAAGAAGTCTTTGTAAAACATAAATACATCCAGTTCTTTAAAGAAGGCAGGTAATGAAATTACATTGGCTTTGCGCAACAAAAAATAAACATGATGAGGAATATATTCAAAAAAGCCTATGCGAGTTAAATGTTTTTCTAAAAAGGCCACCAACTAAAATAGAAATAAACATAAAACCATTGTCTGTTGGCACCGCAAAAAAAGTAAATCTTATTTTGGAAAAGGGAGTTTTTAATAAAAAGAAATATCCTGTACATGAAGGCCAATCCATGAAGTGTAAGTATATAAATTCTCCACTGATTGAACTATATGAAAACATTAATTCATTAAGTGATTGTATGCCTTTAGTGATTTATTGTGATCCATCTTCCAATATAGCGAAAGCAATTAAAAAAACGAACAAAATAGCAGAATGGGGATTAAGTACTCTAAAACAAATTAGTGCTGTTTATGAAAAAGGTAATAAATACATAATTTGGCATGAAGTTCTACATCTTTTCGGTGTACATGATTGTTACGATATCGAGAACCCTAATGGGCCTTTAAAATGTGAATTAGCAAAATGTCTAATGCAATATGCACCACAGGAAGGAAACGTTGCTCCGTGGCCCTTTTTATGCAAAGGTAATATTAAGCGGCTCAAAAGTGTATAGAAAAATATGGAACATGTTTAAATTCAAGCCCAACATAACACCATGAAATATAAATTTGGAATATGCCTTTATAAATAGTGAGGAAAAAGTATGGTGTCCCCAGATAAACGTGATATATATATTTCCGGTCCGCTGTTTACTCCCGCAGAACGAAAATATCTAGAGGAAATTGCTAAGCTTTGCCAAACGATTGGGCTTTCTACTCATCTGCCGCATCGTGATGCAGGTTTTGGCCCGGCTCGAGGTAGTCAAGCCGAGCACTATTTCAAGGCAGATATTCAAATGCTTCAAAATTCACGATGTGTTGTGGCAGTTCTTAATGGGCCTGATATTGATTCCGGAACTGCCTGGGAGATCGGGTTTTCTTATTCAAATGGCAAGCAAATATTTGGAATTCAAGAAGATATTCGGGATATAGAAATTAATCCCATGCTGGTTTGTTCATTGAATATGACACATTCAATAGAGGAACTCAAAAACTTTCTTCTAGGATGGAAGGAAAATCAGAAGCAAAGGCAAGAAGATGACTGAAGGATTGTCAGTTTGCTTTTTGATAGATGCTTTTATAAAAACGAAGAAATTAAAAGAATACCTATACGTATTCTGTGTATTTCAAAAGGAGAATAATACATGAAAGTTGACAGACTTATTCTAAGGAAGCAATTTGAGGAGCTAAAAATAAAAGGTAGAGTTCCTAAAGATTTTGATTGTACAATCGAAAGCAATCATGTTGCTGATCTTCTTGAAGGCGAACTTTCTGAGAAGCTCGTCAACTATGAACATACGTCAATGAAAGCTGAAGGGGGCGGCGGGTCAGCTGCTGTCATATCAGCATTGTTTGCTCCTTTTAATACGCGAAGAGCGTTGAAATTACCGAGGAAAAGACAATATGAAATGGCAAATCCAGAGGAGGGGCCACTTAAAGTTGATCCTGAAATGCACGCATTATCAAAATTGTCACATAAAAATATAACTAGGCTTTATGAATCCCATTCTCTTATTAAAGGCAAAGGATTTTGCTATATAACAGAATATGTTGATGGCGCAGAACCTTTACATCATTATGTTACTTTATTGTGTGCTAATGAGGATTGTCGTAATAATGATTTTATTTTGTCTCAATGCCTTAATAAATTGGCTCGGCTCGTATATGAAATTGCTGACTCATTAGAATATATGCATGAAACAGCTAAATTATTACATTTTGATGTGAAGCCTGACAATTTACTTATTTCGAGGGACGGACGTCCTTATTTGACAGACTTAGGATTTGCGAGAGATTTCACAAAATATGCTCCTAATGACCTTGTTAAAATTGGTTTTACCTGGAAATATGCACACCCTTCTCTATCGGACCCTTATCATGGAGGATTAGTATCCCATACTCCTGCTAAAGCTAAGAATGAAATTCATGGGTCACAACTTTTACCCATTATAGATTTATTCGCTTTTGGTTGTACTATACGAGAAGTATTAAAGAAAGTCGAAGATATATATGGCGATAGTATTTACTCATTGTATACATTTAATTATCTTCATATTGTAAGTTGTCTCTGCCTTGATGGACAAAATGGCGAAATCAAAGGAGGGGATTTCTTGTCAGATCAAGCGTTATCCATGCCGGTATCTATTTTTGCTAAGCATAAATTTGTAAATTTTACACAAGTAAAAACGGCTTTAGAACGATTGCTCGGCCTTCGGAGACTTGAAGATGAAGTTCCAGAACTTGACCAATGGTCTTCAAATAAGATTAATGCTTCTGACATGGGAGTTGTAACTTTTACCCATCGCATCAATTCTGTTCTTGAACATCCTCTTATGAGACGTTTATCAGGTGAATTACAGCTGGGTATGTTAGATACTGTTTATCCTACAGCAACACATACACGTTTACAGCATTCTCTCGGAGTATATCATGCGGTAACACAATATGTCATTGCTTTATATTACGATCCTGACAATCCAACATTTCGAATCCTTTTCGATGAAACATATGCAAAACGTATAATGCTAGCAGCCCTTATTCATGATATCGGTCAATCAACATTTGGTCACGAATTTGAGGAAATAGATGAAGAAGAATTCTCGCATGCTCGTATAGGAGAAGAAATTATCAAATGTGAGCATATTAAAGACAAGAATGGTCGATCGTTAAAAGATATTATAGAGCATAATGATTATGATTGTTGGGGAGTTAATGCAACAGATGTGATTCGTCTTTTTACTGAAGAATTTATAAAGCCAATAGAAGGTGTTTTACACGATATTCTTGACGGACAACTAGATGCAGATAAGATTGATTTTTTAGTTCGCGATTCAGTTGAATGCCGTGTTCCTTATGGTCATGGAATGGATATTGGTCGATTTCTAAGAATGTTAACAACTGTAGGCAAAGAGGAAGATACAGGTGAATCGTTAATTAGATTAGCTGTTAAAAGAAAAGGTTCTGCAAGTGCAGAAGGATTTGCTCTTGCTCGATACCAACTTTATCAATCAGTTTATTGGCATCATACCTTTCGTGCCGTCAAAGCGATGCTAACTACCGCTTCGAGGCAGATATTTTCTAAATTAGAAAAATCAAAGGATAAGTTGCTTTTTGATCGAGAGTGGAAACTCAAGTCATATATTAGACATGTTATTGGGATTAAAGATGAAAACAGTGAAGATATTACTAAAGATATTGGAAAAGAAACCATAATGAATCGAATTGACAAGTTAATGTTGAAAGAGGAGAAAATAGAATGGCAAGGAAAATATTTCACTGATAAAACTATTAATTTTCTTTGGAATCTTTCCAACGATAAGGAAAGAGAATTATTAAGAGATTTATGTGAACGAAATTATTATAAACGAGTTTTTGAGGCTCCTTTGGCGGCGCTTGATGAGGAGGCATGGATTGATCTTCGCACTGTAATTAAAAGTTCTAAACGCGAAAAACTGCAACAAGTAGTAGAAGAACAATTATTAAATTTATTACGTTTAGCTATTCAAAGTAAAAGCGAAACTCGTGAATCATTGGCTATAGACAATGTAATAGAAACATTTACAAATATATCCGGAAAAAAATATTCTTTTTTAATTGATCTGCCCACTCGAGGTTGGACGGCTAGTGGAGATGATCCGCCTTTTGTAATTGATTATAAACGTAGATATTTTCGTGCGGATGCTGGTGGAGAAGAAAGCTTCGAAATAGGAGCATTATGGACTAGGCATTTAGGAGCTATGATGCGGGGCATTGCTTATTTTAGAGTGTTTTGTGAGCCAAGTCTTCACAGGATTTTGACTAGAGTTCTATCTTCAAAAGAAATTACTCAAGCTGTATTAAGAGCCGTTCCACAACTCAAACGACGTAGTAAGACGAAATAGAATAATAAAAAATCTTTTTTAATATATATTAAAATAATAGAATTTCTTTTGGAATCTTAATTCCTGCTCGCGCACAATGTTGCCAATTAAAAAGCTGGAACGCCTTCCCACCGAAAGATGTTAAAGAAGGGATACCAAGAAAAGCTCTTTCGCCAAGCTCAGGACAGACAGGATGACGGTGCATAGCAGAAATTGCGGTTGCCGTACAACGAATAACCTGGATCCCCTGCTGCTAAACCAAAGAAGCGGCTTTTCGGGGATGATACGAGATTGCAATAAATCGATTGCAATCTCATATCAAAAGTAGTATAAATTACCGTCTTAAAGTGCTTTTTCGACGTATATATTAGGTTTGCATATCAATATAAATCAATTTTATGAGAGGTTAGGCAATTATGGCACGGAGAATGGTAACGATAGACGGGAATACGGCAGCGGCACACGTGGCGCACGCGACAAATGAAGTAATAGCGATATATCCGATAACGCCGAGTTCGCCGATGGGCGAGATTTCGGATGATAAGACATCCAGGAACGAACGCAATATATGGGGCACGATTCCGTCGGTAACGGAAATGCAGTCGGAAGGCGGAGCGGCAGGGGCGGTTCACGGTGCGCTTACAGCAGGGGCATTGACGACGACCTTTACGGCGTCGCAGGGGCTTCTATTGATGATACCGGATATGTATAAAATCGCGGGCGAATTGCTGCCCACGGTGTTTCATATAACGGCAAGGTCATTGGCAGCGCATGCGCTGTCGATTTTCGGCGACCACGCGGACGTGATGGCGTGCAGGCAGACGGGATGGGGGATGCTTTGCTCGTCCTCTGTGCAGGAGGTAATGGATTTCGCATTGATTTCACAGTTGGCGACGCTCGAATCAAGAGTGCCGTTTTTGCATTTCTTTGACGGGTTCCGCACGAGCCATGAGATTCAGAAGGTCGAAGAGCTGAGCTATGATGATATGCGGGCTCTTGTATCGGATGAGCTGGTTGCGGCGGTGAAGGCGAGGGCGCTATCGCCGGACAGGCCGATGATTGCGGGAACGGCGCAGAACCCGGATGTGTATTTCCAGGGCAGGGAGGCGGCGAATAATTTTTATACGGCGACGCCTGCGATTGTGCAGAAGGCGATGGACAAGTTCGCGAAGATTGTCGGACGGCAGTATCATTTGTTCGATTACGTCGGGGCGGCGGACGCGGAGAAGGTCATCATAATTATGGGTTCCGGCGCGGATACCGCTCACGAGACGGTTGAGTATCTGAATTCAAAGGGACAAAAAATCGGCGTGCTGAAGGTGAGATTGTTCAGGCCTTTCAGCGTGCAGGATTTCATCAATGCGATTCCGAAGAGCGTGACGAAGATTGCGGTGCTGGACAGGACAAAGGAGCCGGGAGCGATTGGCGAGCCGTTGTATATGGATATTCGCACGGCGGTCGGCGAGGCGATGGGCAGGAAGCAGACGGCGTTCAAGGAATACCCGGTGATTGTGGGCGGCAGATACGGGCTTGGCTCGAAGGAATTTACGCCCGCGATGGTCAAGGCGGTTTTTGATAATCTTGACGCAGCGGAGCCGAAGAACGGGTTCACGGTGGGCATCATCGACGACGTTGCGAATACAAGTTTGAAATTTGATGAGTCGTTTGTGCTGCCTGCGGAGGGGATTTATACGGCGATGTTCTACGGGCTGGGTTCGGACGGCACGGTCGGCGCGAACCACAACTCGATACAGATTATCGGCCAGAAGACAGACAACAACGCGCAGGGATATTTTGTTTACGATTCGAAGAAGGCGGGCGCGATTACGATATCGCACCTGCGGTTCGGCAAAAAGACGATTCGCAGACCATACCTGATTACCAAGGCGGATTTCGTCGCGTGCCATAACCCGAGCTTCCTCGAAAAATACGATATGTTCTCGCAGGCGAAAGAAGGCGGGACGTTCCTGATGACCAGTTCGCACCCGGCGGACAAGGTTTGGGACACGCTGCCTCAGGAAGTGCAAAAGCAGTTAATCGACAAGAAGCTGAAATTTTACGTCATTGACGCGATATCGCTGGCGAAGGAAATCGGTCTTGGCGCGAGAATCAATACGATTATGCAGGTGGCGTTCTTCAAAATCAGCAATATCATCCCGATTGAGAAAGCGGTTGAGGCAATTAAGGGAGCGATACTGAAGAGCTACGGCAAGAAGGGCGAGAAAATTGTCGCGATGAATAACGCGGCGGTTGACGGAGCACTGGCGAGAGTATTTGAAGTTAAAGTGCCGGGCACGGTTACGAGCAAATTGATGAAGCCGCCGGTTGTGTCGAAGGATGCGCCGAAGTTTGTGCAGGAAGTGACCGCGGAGATTATGAATCTGCGCGGGGACAAGCTGCCTGTGAGCAAGCTGCCGAACGACGGCAAGTGGCCTGTGGGGACAACTAAATTTGAGAAACGCAATATCGCGGTCGATATACCGGCGTGGGAGCCGTCGCTTTGTATTCAGTGCGGGACGTGCTCGCTGGTTTGTCCCCACGGGACGATTCGCCTGAAGGCATACGACAAGAAGTATCTGGATAAAGCGCCGAAGGCATTCAAGAGTGCCGAAGCGAAAGGCAAGGAATTCGCGGGTATGACGGCGACGATTCAGGTGGCCGCGGAGGACTGCACGGGATGCGGAGTTTGCGTGCAGATGTGTCCGGTGCAGGAAAAGGACGCGAATAAGCAGCCCACGGGACGCAAGGCGATTAATATGTCCCCACAAGAGCCGCTGCGTTTGCAGGAAAGGGAAAACTTCAACTATTTCCTGTCGATACCGAATACCGATGCGAAATTGTTCAAGCGTGAAAGCGTCAAGGGCAGCCAGTTGATTATGCCGTTGTTCGAATATTCAGGCGCGTGCGCGGGCTGCGGCGAAACGCCATACGTTAAATTACTGTCGCAGTTGTTCGGCGACAGGGCGATGATAGGCAACGCGACGGGCTGCTCGTCGATTTACGGCGGCAACCTCCCGACGACGCCATATACGACGCGTGAAGACGGTCGCGGGCCGGCGTGGAGCAACAGCTTGTTCGAGGACAACGCGGAATTTTCGCTGGGTATGCGGCTGACGGTCAATAAATTCAAACAGCAGGCGGTCGAATTGGTCGATGCGGTCGCCAAGAAGGGCTGCATCGATGCGGGATTCGCGGGTGAGATAACTGCCGCTGTGATTGCCAATGACCCGTCGCAGGATGCGATTGAAACGCAGCGAGGCCGGGTGGCAAAACTAAAAGAGCTGTGCAAGAAGCAGAGCGATTGTGCCGAATGTAAACGCTTAGTGACATTAGCGGATTATCTTGTTCGCAAATCGGTGTGGGCGCTGGGCGGCGACGGCTGGGCTTATGATATCGGTTACGGCGGTCTCGACCATGTACTGGCGAACGGCGCGGATATCAATATATTGGTTCTCGATACCGAGGTTTATTCGAATACGGGCGGGCAGATGTCGAAATCGACGCCTCGCGGGGCGGTTGCGAAATTCGCGGCGGGCGGAAAACCGGGGCCGAAAAAAGATATGGGATTGCTCGCGATGACCTACGGTAATATCTACGTCGCTAAAATTGCGATGGGAGCAAATACTAATCAGGCGGTAAAGGCGTTTATCGAAGCCGAAGCATACCCGGGGCCATCGCTGATAATCGCTTATGCACAGTGCATCAATCACGGCATCGATATGACGACGGGTTACGATGAGCAGAAAAAAGCCGTGGCGTGCGGGCACTGGCCGTTGTATCGCTTTGACCCGCGGCTTAAGAGTGAGGGCAAGAACCCGCTGCAGCTTGACTCGAAGGCGCCGACAATCAGGTTCGATGAGTATGCTTATAACGAGAACCGTTATAAGTCGCTGCTGAAGTCGAAACCTGAAGCGGCGGCACAATTGATGAAGCTGGCAAACGGCGACGCGGCACAGCGGTATTCGCTTATGGAGCAGCTCGCGAAGATACAGTGCGACAAGTGCCAGTAAGCCGATTGATTATTGATTGAATTGATTTGTCATACCTGCGGAAGCAGGTATCCAGTAATATCGATGGACTGGATTCCCGCTTGCGCGGGAATGACAAAATATAACAAACGTTTGATTATTGATAATTTAAAACGCGGGCTGATTGCCTGCGGGGAAAATTATGGGTAATGTCAGGGCGATAGTATTACGTGCGGCGGGGATAAACTGCGACCTCGAGACGCAGAATACCTTCGAGATGGCCGGTGCGGCGGCGGACCGCATTCATATAAATAGAATCATCGAGGACAAATCCCTGCTCGATGGCTACCAGATACTTGTTGTCCCCGGCGGGTTCAGCTACGGCGACGACGTGGCGGCGGGAAAAATCCTGGCCAACCAGATAAAGCATCATCTTTACGAGAATGTGCGAAAGTTTATCGACGCCGGCAAATTAGTCCTCGGCATCTGCAACGGCTTCCAGGTCCTCGTCAAAGCAGGCATCCTTCCGGGAGACGGACAAGGGCAGCAATCTCTCACGATAACCTATAACGACAGTAATAAATACGAGGACAGGTGGGTATATCTTAAGCCGCAGACCGACAGGTGCGTGTTCATCGAAAAGGGCAGACAAATTTACCTTCCCGTCGCGCACGGCGAGGGCAAGATTGTCACTAAAGATAGCGCCACCCTCGAAAAACTTCAGTCAGGCGGTTTTGTCGCTTTCAAATACGTCGATGAAAATGGCAGCGAGGGCGGTTACCCTGTAAATCCCAACGGCTCAATGGCCTCAATCGCCGGGCTGACCGATTCCACCGGCAGAGTCCTCGGCCTTATGCCTCACCCCGAAAGACACGTTAGACATACTCAACATCCACGCTGGACAAGGGATGAGCGACGAGCGACGAGCGACGAGAACAATGCCGATGGCATGACCATTTTCACAAATGCCGTAAAATACGCATCTCAGAATCTTTAATTCAGCGTTCAGCGTGTAGCGGATAGCGTTTAGTTTTTACGAAAGGGCGGGAACCAAGTCCTTTTCCTTAAAACCACCACTTGTCGTGAGCGAAGTCGAACGGCACCGAGGCCCTTCTTCGTCCCTGAAGGACTACGAAGGGCGGGCCGAAAAGTAAGAGCGTGGCGGGGTCCGCCCGCCGTAGCATTTCTAATCCATATTTTAACACTGCCTTTGCCTTAGGCGGGCGAAAAAGAAACCGGCGCCAAGCCGGGACAATCCCGTATCACGGCGTCGGCGTTATATCAGCACCCTCTAATTTCTGCCCTAAGACCTTGCCTTTCAGCGACTTTATTTCACCGGTAGTCCCGTCAATCTTAATGGTAAGAGTGTTCTTGTCGCCTTTCAAAGTAAGGGTGGTTTCATCCTTCTTTTCGTTGTAACTGCCATTGGCAATAAGATCATAACTGTCGCCATTGGAAATCAGCAGCGTTGCGTCGCCGGACAGCTTCTTGTCACCGGAATAATTAATAGTGAGTGTCGATGTGCCATTCATATCGGCATCCGGCAGCGGCACTGTAAATGTGTCTGTATCGCTCGCTGAATACCCTTTCGAAGATACTCTTGCCTTTACAGTTCCGCGCATTTCTTTGCTTGCAGGGTCGATTTCCGCGGTTATTGTTTCGGAAGCGCTGGCGTTGTATGTTCCCCCGTCAAAACTTGCCGTTCCTCTGGCTTTGATGTTTAACTTTACCAGGTAAAGGCCGTTTTTCTGGCTCACAGAGCCGGTAATGTTAACTGTCATGTCAATATCCACATCCACATCGTATTTCTCTATATACAGCGTGCCGGTAACCTCTCCATCGCCCGTGATTTTTCCAGCAGTATCTTGTGTTACGGTATAATCGATATCGAGGTCGTACAGTTCGCCGGAATAGCTTCCGCTGATATCCCAGACCCCCATATACGGCGAGCCGTCAAGATTGTAAGTGTATGTCTCACCAACCGCCTCCGGCAGAGAAAGACAAAACATTACCAGCAGCATCGCCACCATTCGATACAAGCACGTCCTTCTAACCACAGTTTTCATACCACACCTTCCTTTCTTTTGAGTTGGTTTACCAACTATTTTACCATGCCCGCTGCTTCCAAAACCATTTTATTTTTACTTTGAGCCGCGATAATCGCGAAAAGCAGCGTATAGCGTATAGCGGGTAGCGTACAGGTTTAGCGGACCCGGCTTCGCCCCTAAGGGGCTACGCCGAGGCAGGCAGCGTTCAGCGTGTAGATTTATCTGTCCGCTGTACGCTATTCGCTGTCCGCTAAAAAGGGCGGGAATCAGGGAGTTTTTCGTAAAAGCAAAGCACCGAGGCCGAGAAGCAAAAACGTAGCGGGTTCGGGTTATTCCCAGCAGGCACTTGGCGGGTCAAGGCTACACTCAAGCCAATGCAATGCCATTATTGCGAAATCCGCAAAATCAACTTTATAATCCTCATTTAAGTCGCCAGTGCTTGTTGCCGCATTCGTCTGACAAACCCCGATATTCTTTTTGTAAGTTCCGGTTAGTTCGCTGTTCATGTTGACTCTTTCTGCGGTATTGATGCAAGGACTGGTTGATTGTAAGGTGTAATCTGTGCCTTTAACAACGCCAAACGTTACGCCCGTTCCCTCTGTCCCGTCGCCCGCATTGGAGGCCAGTGTTATTTGCGTTGCGGAGTCAACCGACGCTATATCATAAACGCCAATAATGGCGTGTGTGCCACTGCCCGCCTCGTGAATTATAAACCTGTCCGAACCGGCGGTTACGCCCGTAAAGACAGCAGTTGCCGATGTGAATACGCGTTTTCCCGCTGCAATAACACCATCTGATCCTTTAGCGATTCCGGAGGCTAGAAGCGGGTCTGCGGTTATATCGCTATGGCCTTTAGGAACGTAATCATTTGCAATATCAGTAGTGTTATTCCAGCAGTTGTGGGCCAAAACGAAAGATTGCATTATAGAACCAACCGATAACCCAATGTAATTATCCGACAAAATGTTATTGATAAAACCACTACTATCTCCGGCTAACGGTATATTTATCGCTGTTCCGCAATTCCTAAATACGCATTCAGTGAATCTGTGTGAACCCGCAAGGCCGGAGGGCGGTGTCCTGAAATTGATACCTTTTACGCAAGTATCAATTACGGAATCGGCAATAGTTATAGCCGTAAGGTTGGTAGCATAACAATCAAGACCTATATTGCTGTCGTAGATATAACAATCTTTGAGTGTTTGATAGCCGGTATTGAAATATATTGCTACACCGCGAGGGCAACTGACCTGGCAACCATAATACGAAGCACCATTACTCGTAGCTATTCTATCTGCCGTTGTGCTTGAATTTACAAACGAACAATTTACCGCCCTGCCCAGACCGACAGGTATCGTTACCATAATAGCAACGATAGAAGCTGGTGAATTTCTAAACGAAAGATTCTCCGGCAGCCAGTAATCCTTGAAACTAAAACTATATGTCCCCAAGTTAACATCCGGCCTGTCTGCTCCGTAAGGAATTGTTGTACGCGTTGTTTTATAACCAATTAACTGTATTTGATTCGTCGGTAATCCGGCATTTGCAACAGCTATACTTGCGCCCATATCGTAAGAACCGGACGCCCAATAAATTATATTACCCGCAACCGCGGCTGAAAAGAAACCGGAATCATAAGGACTACCAGCCTTCCCAGTTTTAAACGCTCCGCCAAGACAGGCCGTGCCTGAACTGCCGGTATAAGTTGTCGCCACAGGTCTATCCAGAGTGGCGGTAGGATGAACGGCATTAGCATCTACCGCCGTTACTAAATAGTAACCCGTTAGCGTTGTCCATCCCGTCCCTACCGATATGTGTAATATGTTACCTACATCGCATACGTCGAAATCCGTCCCTGTTGAGTTCCATACCCGATTCTGGTCTGCATAAACCATTTTAAGTGTAGTAGTATTAAAATGATTCGCGTCTTGTTGGGAATAATCCGTTCCGACATTTGGAATACAAGGGTCAAATCCACCACCGTTATATGGACTGCCGGTCGTCCTGATTTCCCAGACCATACTTGCAGGAAGAGCCGCCTGTGCCGTTGGCGCCAGAGCCAAAATCAAAACCAGTGATAAGAGTAGTCGTTTTATTATCTCACCAGCCTTCTCTCTATGTAAGAATACTTCAAAACCATGTTTGTCCCTGAGGCCTGTGCGGATCTGGGATATAAAACGCCTGAACCATTAATATCGAAAACACCCCGTATGCCATAAGAACAATGGGAAGAATGTACTTTTTAATAAACCTTAGTTAAACAGCATTATGCCACCAGTCCCCGTCATAACCGCTCAGCTAATGCAGCAATTTCGGCCTATTTTTTAGGAATCCTGCCCTCTTGGTTAAAAAACCGGTAAAAACCATTATTATGCCTTATGAGTTGAAAGTCAAGGAAAAAACAGGCAAAGCATTGCCTTTTAAGCCATTTTACGGTAATAGCCGGTTAGCTACTGGTTAATGGCTAAGCCATAAGGCGGTTTGAGAAGAATTGCGTCGCCGAGCCAGCGACGGCTAAACGATAAGGAGTCGGGCGGTTAGTCGGAGCTGTCGAGGATGCTCATAAAGGTCTCCTGCGGGATTTGGACGGTGATGGTATGACTATTTTCACAAATGCCGTAAAATACGCATCTCAGAATCTATGATTCGGAAGATCCTGCTTCGCTGAGAAAGCCACACAGAACGAACAAGGGCTGACACCTTTTTTCATAATAACAGGTGACTGTCCCTCTCGGTTCACGCATGAAAACGGCGATGTAGGGCTTCAACGGCCCCGGGGTTATACTGACACCTTAGTCCGTTACTTAGCCATGTCCTTGAGAGCCTTGAAAGCTCTAACCTTGACGACTCTGCGAGCGGGTTTGGCCGCAAAAATCTGCTCCTGCTTAGTGAACGGGTTGATGCCTTTACGCTTTGGCATTGCGGGCTTATTAATGACTATGATCTTAATCAGACCCGACAAAGCAAAGACGCCCGGGCCTTTTTTGCCTATGGCATTCTTGATCTGGTCTGAAAGGGCATCGATTACCGACGCGACCTGCTTGCGGGAAAGCTGTGTGGCTTCGGCTACTTTGGACAGAATCTCACTCTTCGTTGCGGGTTTGGCACTCTTTGCCATTTTGCTGCTCCTTAATCCGGGATTTAACACATAACATTTTATATTCTCGCTCAGCTACATCGCTGAGTCTCATTTATTATAGAATCTCAGCTTTATCTAAAATAGTCAAGGATATTCGGCGGCAAAACCATTTAAGATTAGCATTTCCTTCTCAAAATCACCGCTCGCCTCGGCGTAGCCCTTAGGCAAAGCCGGGCACCAAGGCCGAGTATTGAGAGCCGATTAATCGGAACTGTCGAGGATACTCATAAAGGCATCCTGCGGGATTTGGACGGCGCCGATATTCTTCATCCGCTTCTTGCCAGCGCTTTGTCTCTTTTCTCAATACTTTTTTGGATTGTGGCCCATGAATCTGGTATTATTAAAACTTTGAGGAAACAGGAACAGTGTCCTTGTTATGGAGAAAGATATGGATACTTCTGTAGAGCAAAGATTTTCACGTAGATTCCGTTTGCTGATTGTCCTGTCAATTATCTCGGTAATGGTTTCTATTCTCTCAATGGTCTTGGTAATTCGAATAAATTCTATTTTGACGTTTGAACGGAACGAGCGTAAAGCCAGAGAGTTCGTTGAGAAAGTAATTTATTCGATAAACCTGCGCACGGACTATTACAAGTATTACTGCAGTAAAAATGCCCTATCGGACATAGACGGCGGTTCCATTAACGAGGTTACAAACAACTACAGGATTATACTTATCGAAGTTGATACGCCTTATTATGACTACGATTTGACATTCGATGGGAAGTATAGATTTTCTGTTGAAGTTGCGAAACGGTCTGATGGTAATCTGGAAATAACTAATTTCGCTCCCATTGGCCCTGCCATTAATCCCAGCGGCGTTGATTAATCGGAGCTGTCGAGGATGCTCATAAAGGCGTCCTGGGGGATTTCGACGGCGCCGATGTTTTTCATCCGCTTCTTGCCTTCGCGCTGTCTTTTGAGCACTTTCATTTTTCTGGTAACGTCGCCGCCGTAGAGTTTGGCGGTGACATCTTTTCTGAACGGCTTGATAGATTCTCTGGCGATGATTTTTCCGCCGATGGCGACCTGAAGCGGAATCTCGAACTGGTGACGCGGAATGGCCTTACGCAGGCGAACCAGCATTTTGCGTCCCCTGTTTTCGGCGGTGCTTCGATGCACAATCAGCGAAAGGGCATCGACGGGAATTTTGTTTACGAGAATATTGATTTTGACCAAATCGCCGACCTCGAAGCCGGTGAACTCGTAATCCATCGTCGCGTAACCGTGGCTGATTCCCTTGAGCAAATCGTAGAAGTCGTAAACTATCTCGGCCAGCGGCGCCTTGTATTCCATCATCACGCGGTTCTGGCTGAGGTAATCGGTTTTAATCAGTTTGCATCGCCGGCTTTCGGACAATTGCATAATTCCGCCGATTGTGTCGGTGGTGGTGATAATTTCCAGACGAACAAACGGTTCCCTTAATTCCTCTATAGTTGATACATCGGGCAGGTCGGCGGGCGAATCTATTTTAGTTGTCTTGCCGTCGGTGGTAAGCACCTCATAGCTGACGGTCGGGGCGGTCTGAACGACTTCGATATTATTTTCTCGTTCGAGCCGTTCCTGTACGATTTCCATATGCAGGAGGCCGAGGAACCCGCATCTAAAGCCGAAGCCAAGGGCGGGGGAGTTCTGCGGTATGAATGAAAAGCTCGCGTCGTTGAGCGCGAGTTTGTCGAAGGCCAAACGCAGGTTTGGATAATCGGTATTGTTGCCGGGATAAAAATCAGAAAAGACCATCTGCATCGGGGGCACATAGCCGGGCAGCGGTTTTTCGGTCGGGTTCGCGTCATCTGTAATCGTGTCGCCTATGGTGACATCCGACAACTTGCGGACGTTGGCGATGACGTAGCCCACCTCGCCGGCGCTGAGCCGCTCAACTGGGGACATCTTAGGCGTGAACTTTCCAAGCTCCGTTATAAGGTGCGTCCTGCCTACGCCCATAAACCTGATTTTCTGTTTTACCTTCAATTCACCTGAAAAGACCCTGACATAGCAGATAACGCCCCGATAATCGTCGCATTCGCTGTCGAAGACAAGCGCGGCAGTCGGCTTATCGCCGTCGTCCGGAGGCGGCGGGAGCAATGTCACTACTGCGTCGAGCAATTCGCGGACACCTAAGCCGGATTTTGCGCTGATGTGAAAACAATCCTGTTTTCTGATACCGAGGACGTGCTCGATTTCTTCCGCGGTGATATCGGGCTGCGCCGAGGGCAGGTCAACCTTGTTGATTACGCCGATAATTTCCGCACCGGCCTCGGTTGCTAAATACGCGTTGGCAACCGTCTGGGCCTGGACACCCTGCGTGGCGTCAACGACCAGGAGCGCGCCTTCGCAGGCGGTAAGGGCGCGCGAGACCTCGTAATGGAAATCGACGTGGCCCGGCGTGTCGATGAGATTGAGCATATAGGTTTTGCCGGCGTGCTCGTAATTCATCGTTACCGCCGAGGCCTTGATTGTGATGCCCCGCTCTCGCTCGATATCCATATCGTCGAGAAGCTGGGCCTTCGCCTCACGGTTGCTCACCAGGCCGGTGAGCTCCATTATGCGGTCGGCCAACGTGCTTTTGCCGTGGTCGATATGCGCAATTATTGAAAAATTTCGTATTAGCTCCGTACTCATAAGCTGACCAATATAGCATAGACGGGCGGAAAAAGACACCCTTATCAGGTGGTTGAAAAATCGCACAGGACGGAATCGGCGATTGGCAGGGCGTCACGCGTAAGAAATAATCGGCCCTCGGCTGCTTCGATAAGACCAAGTTCCCTGTATCTTCCAATCGGTTCGGCGAACAGTTTCATCGCGTCGAAGCCGGTTTGTTTTTCGAATTCATCGAGGATTATTCCGCATCGCCTGCGAAGGTTCAGGACGGCGGTTTCACAGGCAATCTGAGTATTATCAGGGGTTTCACTTTCATCGGTTACGGTTGAGCCCTGCTCAACTCCATCGATATATTTTTTTATGTCGGCGATATTTAGTGTGCGGTTGCCTTGCCAGTATGACCCGGCTGCGGGGCCGATGCCGAGGTAGGGTAAGTTCCTCCAGTAATTGAGGTTGTGTTTGCACTCGAAGCCGGGCTTTGCGAAGTTCGATATCTCATATTGTTTGAAGCCCGCCTTTTCGAGTTCGTCGATTGTCGTCTCATACATTTGGCGGTCGGTTTCTTCATCCAGCGGCGTAACTTCGCCCGTTTCAACCGCCTTTTGCAGTGGCGTTCCCTCTTCGTAGGTGAGTGCGTAAGCGGAGATATGCTGAACGCCCAAATTAATCGCTGAACGCAAACTGTATTTCCACGATTCCAATGTCGAAGGGGGGATTGCGAAGATCAAATCCAGCCCGATATTTTCAAAGCCCGCCTGCCTTGCCATCTCGACCGCCCGGCCGATATCGCCGACCGAATGTCTTCTGCCGAGGAAGGTCAACTCATCCGGATTAAAGGATTGTGCCCCGATTGAGAGGCGATTTATCCCTGCGGTGTGCAATCGGCTCAAAATGTCTTTGTTTACCTGACCTGGATTGACCTCGATTGTGAATTCCTCCGGTTTTGGCCATCGGCCTGTAATTTCACCAATTAACCTGAGTAATTGTTTTGCCGGCAGGCAGCTTGGGCTGCCGCCTCCTATATATACCGTTTGAAAGGCCTCGATATGGTCATATTGCCCCAATTCTCTGAGTATTGCCGAAACAAGGCGCTCCGGGGCGTGGTTTTTTATCGGTTCGGAGTAAAAGCCGCAATACCGGCACTTTGCCTCGCAAAAGGGTATGTGCACATATAAACCAGCCATCCGCCTGCCGGACGGGCAAGATTCGGAGTCAAATTTTTGGTTGCCCATCCCCCCAGTTTAGCATAACAGCCGATTAATCGGCAGATTTTTGTTTTTTAACCCTAAATCCGGCTAATCGGCGGCTGTGGCAGGTTTGCCGACCCTTAAATGGACGAAATTTTGCTTCCGGCCCGGGTTTTTTGTGTGTTTTTTGTTGACGCAGATGCCAAAAAAAGTTTATCATCTGTTCCAGTTTGCCGATGCTACAAGTGTCAAGCAGCATCTGGCCTCTGTGGCCTGTCACGGCGGTCGTGGCGGACAGGGGAAAGGTTGCTATGCGACACGAGTAGAGAACCTTATTAAGGTTCGCCCTGTACATTATAGTAGAGAAGGCAACTTTTGATGTTTCAGCAGGGTGGCGAGAGGCGGACTTAGGTGTCTGCCCGAAAGGTAGTTAAGCTACATTTTAGCTCCGATAACATCGGGGTCAGAAAAGCAATAGTGCGGAGAACAAATAAGAAATTGACGTTTCACCCAGGCGTATAATGAAATTCAGAGTGCAAAAATCACAGCGACATATCGAAATTTACAATTGCCGTACCGCGCAGATAAAATCGCGGCGCGGCGGCAGGTTTGACTGTGATTTTGATATCTGATTTTTGACATTTCCTGCCTGCCGAATGGCGGGCGGTTTTACGCTGAAGCGACGAGTTTTCTCCGTAATTGCATTTCCTGGACCGCGACCGTGTTAAGTCGCGTCGTAGTTTTCCTGCCTTTTAGCCCATGATTGGGTCCGCCTGAAGATGGTGTTCTAACATTGTTTAACCGGGTATAGGAAGGCGAAAGATATGGATACGATTATCATAGCCGTAATTGCCGGTATTTTGGTGGGTGTTTCGGGAACCTGGATTGCGGTCTGGTTCATCAACAAGGCCAAGACCAGGACCTTCCACGAAGATATTGAGCGGCAGTTGGACGGCGCAAAAAAGGAATCAGAAAACATAATCAGGGCCGCACAGATAGAAGCTGCGTCCGAGACCATCAAGAAAAAAGAGCAGTTTACCGGCGAAGCCAACCAGGTTCGCGCAGAGCTGCGCGAAACGGAGCTTCGACTCACCAAGCGCGAAGATGCCCTGGATAAGCAGGTCGAGCAGATTCGCCAGAAGGAAAAGACGATTGAGGAGCAGGGCAAGGAAGCCGAACGGCGGATAAGCAATCTCGACCTGAAGGACAAGCAGCTCACGGCGGTTATAGCCCAGCAGAAAAACCAGCTTTTGAAAATGTCAACTATGAGCGTCGAGGAAGCGAGGGAAATGCTTCTCAAACGGCTGGAGGACGAGTGCGAGCTTGAGATGTCCGCCCTGATTCAGCGCAAGGTCGAGGAGGCCACTGAAACCGCCGGCGATAAAAGCAGGGAGATAATCACCACGGCGATTCAAAGATACGTTGCCGAGCAGACCTGCGAGGTAACGGTTTCGACGGTCGAAATTCCTAATGACGATATGAAGGGCCGGGTCATAGGCAGGGAAGGACGCAACATAAGGGCGTTTGAAAAGGCGACGGGCGTAGACGTCATTGTGGATGATACGCCCGGTATGATTGTGGTCAGCGGTTTTGACCCTGTCAGGCGCGAGGTCGCCCGTTTGTCGATGGAACGGCTGATTCAGGACGGGCGCATACACCCGTCGCGAATCGAAGAGCTTGTTGCGCAGGTGAAAAAAGAAATCAACGCCAAGGTCCTGCAGATAGGCAAGGACGCGGCGGTGGAGACAAACATTCGAGGCCTGAGTAACCGGCTGCTTAGCACTCTTGGCGCACTGAATTACCGGACAAGCTACGGCCAGAGCGTGCTTCGTCACTGTGTCGAGGTCGCGTTCCTGGCACAGGTTATGGCAGATGAGCTTGGCCTGGACGGCTCAATCGCCCGCAGGGCCGGGCTGCTGCACGATATCGGCAAGGCGCTCGACCACGAGATTGAAGGCGGTCACCCGGCTATAGGCGCCAATTTCCTGCGGAGGTTTAACGAATCGCAGGTGATATTAAATGCCGTAGAGGGCCATCACGGTGACATTCCGGCCGACAATCCATATACTCCTCTGGTTTCCGCCGCTGACGCCATCAGCGCTTCGCGGCCCGGCGCCAGGAGAGAAACGCTCGAAAGGTACATCAAGCGGCTTGAAAAACTCGAAGAAATCGCCAACAGCTTCCCGGGTGTCGAGAACTCGTACGCGATTCAGGCGGGCCGGGAAATTCGCGTAATCGTCAACGCGGAAAAAGTTCCTGATGAGGCGGCGGCGAAGGTTGCCCGCGACATCGCCAAGAAAGTCGAGGCGGAAATGACTTACCCGGGTGAAATACAGGTAACGCTGCTGAGAGAGCTTCGCTGCATTGAATACGCAAGATAAAGGATTGATAATCGATGATGGATAATTGATAATTGGGCTGACGCCGGCAGACGGACCAGCCGGTTTCTTATTACTGGTGCGTCTGTTAATCATCAATAATCAATTATCAATAATAAAAAAAGTTATGAAACTCAATATTCTTTGTATCGGTGATATAGTCGGCAGGCCGGGCAGGCGCGTTCTGGCGGACAAGCTCAAACATCTTGTGACCGAGCGAGAGATTGACTGCGTGATAGCCAACGCCGAGAACGCCGCGGGCGGCTCCGGCCTTACGCCGCAGATATACGACAAACTTTTGCGATACGGGGTAAACTTAATCACGCTTGGCGACCATACCTACCGCAAAAAAGAGATAGTTACGACTCTTGAGACGCAGGAGAATATCGCCAAACCGGTTAACTGGTCGGAGCAGGCGGCGGGCAGAAGCGTGGCGATATACAAGACGGGCAAAGGTCCCATTGTCGCCGCGATACCGCTGATTGGCCGGCTGTTTATGAAACCAGCGGATTGTCCCTACAACGCCATCGATAAATTGCTGCCCAAAGTGCAGCAGCAGGCGGATATTATCTTTATCGATTTTCACGCGGAGGCCACAAGTGAAAAGGTTGCGATGGGTTATCATCTGGACGGGCGGGTGAGCTGCGTCTTTGGAACTCATACCCATGTCCCCACAGCCGACGAAAAAATAATGCCCAAGGGCACCGCGTATATCACGGATATCGGTATGACCGGCTCGCACGATTCGGTGATTGGAAGAGTGGCCGAAAGCGTGCTCAAATCGTTCAGGACACGAATGCCTGTGCCTTTCGAGGTCGCCACCGAAGACGTAAAGATTAACGGCATATTAGTTACGGTGGACAGCTCCACTAAAAAGGCAGAGCGTATCGAGCGAATCAGGATAAACGCGGATGTTACCGATGCGGACCGATACGACAGCGACGACGGCAGGCCGGAATACTACGCCAATTTCGAGTAACGCAGCTATTTGTTTTCGTCAGGGTTTTTATCTGTGATGACTTTTCTTGCCAGCCGCAAAACCTGAGAGCTGATTTTGAGTCCTTCCTGCTCGCAGACCTTTTGATTAACCTCGAAAACTATCTTCTCGGTTCCCGGTATGAAAGTGATGATTCCATTGAAATCGAGAAAGTCCGCGGTCTCTCCGACCGTCAGCACGCCGTGGCCCTTTACCGCGTCGATGATTGCCTTGTAATTCTCGTGTTCCGAGTTGCAGATAAACAGTACGTGGCACTTTCTCAATTGCTCGATATAGTTGGCGAATTCCAATTTGCCGGCATCATCTTGCGGGAATGATTTGTGGAACTTCCCGAGGTTTTTGATGATTAGCCGTTTATCCTTAACGGGTTTGTCTTTGACGGAGTCGAAGGCATAGCCAAGTTGATCCTCACCAAGGATGCCAATGGTAAACGTATTTGATTCAGCTATTTTCCCTTCGGGCCATTCGGTAAACTTTATGAAATTATACAGAAACGCCGCTTTTACCTGATGCTCTTCGTATCGGACGGGGGCGGAATTGTCCTGGGCATAGGCGAGAACAGGCCCGAAGGTAAACAAGAACACCAAACTGTAAATTTTAATTTTCATAATTTAGAATTTCATTTGCAGCCGGACGAAGAACGTTCTTCCCGGAGTTTCATGTCCCGTGAACTGGAGGCTTTCTACGATTGGGTCACGTGTTTTGTTGAAGACATCCTGGACGCCTATCATGAATTCGCATTTATCATGAGCAAAGGATTTTGAGAGCGCCAAGTCGAGACGATGTGAGCCTGCGGCACTTATTCCGTTGGTGGGAACAACAGGAGTGGTGTCGGCGAATCTGTACTGGGCATTGATAACCCATCCGTCGGAAACAAACAGCCGGCCGGTTAAACCCGCCTTATGGCGGCTGGGCAGAAACGCCTTGATGTCCTGCATAGGAATATCTTCTTTGAAGGCGTTGTAGCTATACCAGGCACAGAGCGATTTGTCCTTTTCTTTGAAGGTCAACTGGAGTTCTGCGCCCCAGGAATCGGCGCCGGCGATGTTATCCGCGACAGCGGATGTTTGCCCGAACATATTGGTTGTAGTGCGGTATCCGATAAGGTTTTCAAAACGCTGGTAGTAAGTATCGGCCTCGATAGTGAATTTATCCGTGAGTTTGCCCCAGTAACCTGCTTCAAGAGAAGTTGTTCCTTCGTTACCTAAATTATGGGGAGTGCTGATATTGTAAAGATAAAAGTCCGGGGCGGCTTCGAGCCGGTTGCTTGCGGATTTTCGAATTACGGCCAGTGGTACCCGATATGCCTTGGCGGTGCTGAAACGAATGATGTGGTCGTGCTTTTCGTCGAGGGCATAGAGTGCGGAGAGGCGACCGGCCCAGTCAGGACTCGTGGGCGTGTAGTCCTCAACTCGAATCTGTCCTTCAAGCGTAAAACGCTCTGTAAGCTGAATTCGGTCTATGGCAAAGGCGCCGGTCGTATATTCATCGAACGGTGCTCCTCGCGCATATACCTGTTCAGGCGTGTCCCTGCCCATCTGGATATGGTCCCACTTGAAATCGGCGCCTACGCTGATCAGGTGGTTGTCGGCCACGGGCAGGTTGAACTGGGTTTCAAACTGGTTTTCGGCGGTATCGAATTGTGCAGCGCTGGGCCAGTTTGCGTTCCAGAATTTGCCGGACCATTGCAGATGTGCGCTTGTGCCGTCGTCGAACTGATGCTCAAGCCGTGTGAAGGAACGGACGTGGTCTTCGCGAATATCTTTCTTTGGGAAATAACCGCCATACTCGATGTTGCCTCCCTCGACATGTGAATAGCCGAGCCCCATACGGAACTTTGTTGGTCCTGAGTCGGCATAGTCGGCTTCGGAGTCAAATCGTGTGATACGGGCAAAGTCGTTTGCGCGGAAGTTGTCGAATCCTATCAATGGGTTAAGGGCCGGTTGTATGGATTTAAATTTTGCGGAACCGTCAATGGCGTCGTCGGAGCTTACGATGTTCTGATAGCCGCCGGATGCGCGCCAGACCCAGTTATCCTGTTTTTGTGCGACCCGAAGATGGGTATAAGAGTCGCCAAATCCGCTGACCGTTGTCGAGCCGAAGGTCCCCTGAACGTCCTGAGGTTTTTTTGTAACGATATTGATGATACCGGTCAGGGCGTTTGCTCCCCAGGATGCGCTTCCGGGGCTGCGGATGATTTCGATTCTCTCGATGTCTTCGAGCATTACGGGCAGACCCTGAAAATCCCGTCCGCCGTAAACCGGGTTATCCGCCGGTCTGCCGTCGATAAGCATGGTTGTTCTGTCGGAGAGAGTTTCATGCAGTCCGTGGATGCCTACGGCTGTTCTGAACCTATCGATTTTCAAGACATCAACTCCCGGGGCAAACTGAAGAACATCTGCGATACTGGTTAGTCCGCCGTAGTGAATATCCTCGGCGGTAATAACGGTGACCGGCGCGGTAAGCTGCCCGATTTTTTGCGGCTGGCGTGAGGCGGAGGCCACGACGGAAACTTTCATTAATTCCTCAAGGGGCATATTAAAGAGGTCTTGCGGCTTGTATGCGTTGTCCTGCTCCGCAAAACACGGCAGCCCTGCGGCCAACAGGACAACGGCAATGAGTGCGGCACTTTTGCCGGCAGAACTTTCTGTGGTGTACATAATCGGCTTCCCTAAAACCAGTGCGAAAGTGGCGGCCTTTCGGCCTTGCCCCTTATAATCGTGGTAACAACATCCACGTAAGTAATGTGTCGGCGCATATTGCCGGGCAGATTATTTTAAAAAAAGATTGATGGCGAACAACAATATAAAAAAGCATTGGAAACCTAAAATGTTTACTGTTGCGGTTTTTTATTACAGGTTTCCCTGTAAGGTTTGAGTAGTTATGGGACGTGGGGTTGTCAGGTTGTCGGCGTCGCCGTGTCCTTTTTAGCTAAAATCGCCAGTGCTGAGCCGGCGACCAATACCGTTCCGAAGACAAGTTGCGGGACGCTCAACTTCTCACTGAAAATGAAGTATGAAATGACCACGACGATGAAGGGCTGCGCAAGCTGCACAAGCGAAGGCGTGGTGGGCCCGAGCCGTCGAATCGCTATGTAATAAAACACGTGGCCAAGAGCGATGCCTGTTATTCCCGAAATAATAACCGCGAACCAGCCGTTAAACGACAGTTCAAGACATTTGGCCGGCTGCCCCATAAACATTGTCAGTATGAAAATCGCGATAACCGTATAAATACTTACGACCGAAAAGCCAATGCGCGAGTCGATGCCGCGGAAGGATACTTTTACCGCGATTGCGTAAGAACCCCATATAAGGCCATATGCCATAATTATCACGATGCCTGTGATTGTGTATGGGTGCGTAAATGCCGGATGAAAAAACACGACTCCCATCAACCCGACCAGTGACAGTATGATGCTGAGGCGAAAAAGCCGGTTGCTGAGATGCTGCCTTTCTTCGGCGAAAAAGATAACGGACAATATTATCACCCACAGAAAAGCCGTCATGGATAACAGCGACGCGAAACCCGGGTCGATATAGTAAAACGCCGCCGCCCAAAGAGTTTGCCCGACGATGTTGGGTATAAAGGGCAATATCGCGCGTTTCCAGACACTCCTTGGCAGTTGCCCTTTTTTCGCGGCGATAAGCAGAACGGGCAGCCAGAACAGGCACGCGGCGCCGTAACGGAGCAGGTTCTGCGTCCACAGGTCGAGATAGCCGGTCAGGTACTTGATAAAAAGCGGTGCGCTTGACCAGCACAGGAGTGTCCCTATGCAGCTCAGGGCGGCCAGCGAAGTCAGGAGACGTGGCGTCGGTTTGTTCATCGCGATAGTCAGCTTAAAAAGGGGTTGTCGGCCTTTTCCCGGCCGATTGTGGTTTCGGGGCCGTGACCCGGGTAAGCAATCGTGTCCTCCGGCAGCGTGAGCAGTTTGTGCTTAATGCCTTCAAGGAGTTGTTTCATATCGCCGTTGGGGAAATCAGTCCTGCCGACAGAGCCGGCAAAGAGGGTATCGCCAACGAAGATGATACTGTCTTTTTCAGAGTAGAGACAGATTCCGCCGGGCGTGTGGCCGGGCGTGTGAATAACGCGCAGTTTGATTTGGATTATGTCGATTACGTCTCCTTCTTCGACAAGGTTGTCGGCTTTTTTGGCGGTTAAAAATGCGCCTGAGAGTACCGATAAATTCCTTATGGCGCTGGTCAGCATTGGGGCATCGAGCTTGTGGATATAGACCGCAATCGTGGGGAATTTTTTCCGCAGAGGTTCCACGCCTCCGATGTGGTCTGCGTGACCATGCGTGAGAATCAGTGCGGCGGGATTGAGCTTGTTTAGTTCAAGAAAATCGAGCAGAGACCCGGCGTCGAGACCCGTGTCGATGATAAGGCAGTCGCGGGCCGTGTCGCTGTTCCGCAGGACATAGCAGTTTGTTTCGAAATCGCCGAGTACCAGCCGGTCAACTTTCATTTGTCTTATCCTTAAATGACTCGACAGGATAACAGCCGCAGTTGCGGCCGTCAATCTTGCCCCGTAAGTAATGATAATTGATGATTGATTATTCGCCAAGGGCAGCTACAATAATCATCGCTTATCAATAATCAACTAACAATCTTAATTGAGAGGCGTTAAGTGAAAGAATTTTCCCGCGTATTCAAGTATATCTGGCCTCAGTGGCCGCGAATTATTGTTGTTCTGATAAGCGCGATAATCGTTTCCACGCTGTTGAGCGGAAGCTTTGTGACCCTTATCCCCCTGCTGAAGGTTATGACGGGGCAGGAAGGGTTACGCGGCTGGGCGGACAGGAAGATATGCCTGCTGCGATACGGTATAGATTTTTACGTTCCCGAAAGTGTGGACTTTGCCGGCGACAAAAGCGCCGAGTATGCAAACTCGCTGCTTGTTGTATCCGTTAAGAAGAAAAGCTCCGGTCAGGACGCCGGGCTTTTGGGTGGGGACCGCATTGTCGGTACCGGCGACCAGCCGCAGACGGGACAGACATCTTTTGACGAGCTGCTCGAAAATCTTGCCATGGCCGGCGAAGAGGGCGTCACGCTCCATACAATACGGGCTAACGAAGACAAAACCCTGCATCTGGCCGACACACACAAAACCGGCTTAAAAGCCATAGCGGTTAATTTGGCCCAGCGCGCTCTCTATATTGTCCCCAGGGATCAGACCGATGCCGGCAAAACAAATGCGATTATTTTTATCATGCTCGTAATAACCATTCTCACCGTTATTCGATGTATAGCGAGATACTACCAGCAGTACATTGCGGAAAAAGTGGTTCAGACCGGGTTAAATCATTTGCGAGAAGACGCCTTTGTGCACGTCATAAATATGCCGATCGCTTTTTTTGCGAAAGAAAGGCCAAGCGATTCGGTAAGCCGGCTTATTCGTGATACCGGCTCTATGGGCAACGGCATCAAGATTATGCTTGGCAAGGCCCTGCAGGAACCGCTGAACGCGATATTTCTGCTTGGAATGGCGGCTTTGCTGGACTGGCAGTTGACGCTTATATTTTTATGCGGCGCCCCGCCTACGCTCTGGATGGTTGTGATACTTGGTAAAAAAATGAAACGGGCCTCGAAAAAATCGCTGATGGCCTGGTCGCAGATGCTTGCGAAACTTCAGGAGACAATGGCAGGGCTTAAGGTTGTCAAGGTTTACAACCAGCAGAAATACGAACAGGCCGCGTTCAGGGACATCAACGCGAGATTGCTGAAACAATTATTGAAGATATCGCGGACCGACGCGGCGACCGCTCCAACGCTGGAAGTTCTCGGAATGCTGGCCGGCGCAGTGGCGATAGTAGTCGGGGCAAGCTGGGTTACGGGCAACAAGATGGATGGCACCGAGTTTCTGGTGCTTTTGGGACTACTGGGCGGCGCGGCGGCGTCGGCGCGAAGAGCCAGCGACGTCTGGAACAAAATTCAGGAGGCAAACGCCGCGGCGGAAAGAGTTTTCGGGATGATGGATAAGCCGCTTGAGCCCCAACGCGCGGATGCGGCTGAATTATCAACGCTGAAGACAAAGCTGGAGTTCAGGGACATTATTTTCACGTATCCCGGCGCGGAGGTGCCCGCGTTGAACGGCATAAACCTGACTGTGCTGGCGGGACACAGGGTGGCCATCGTGGGGCCTAACGGCTCAGGGAAGACCACGCTTGCGAACCTGATACCGAGATTTTATGACCCGGACAAAGGACAGATTCTGGTAGATGGCATTGATATCCGCGAGGCGACGTTAGCAAGTTTGCGGGGACAGATTGCGATGGTCACGCAAAACGTCGTAACTTTCAATGATACGATAGCGGCCAACATCGGCTACGGCAAACCAGGCGCGACCAGGGAAGAGATTGTCCAGGCGGCCAAACGCGCATTTGCGCACGAGTTTGTTGAGCCGCTGCCGAATGGTTATGACACAGTTATCGGCGAACAGGGTTCGGGCCTGTCCGGCGGGCAATTGCAGAGGATTGTCATCGCCAGGGCGATTCTGAAAAACCCGGCGATTCTGATTTTCGATGAGGCGACCAGCCAGGTTGACGCTGACAGCGAGGCCAAGATTCACAGGGCCATCGAAGAAATTATGCACGACAGGACAAGCATTGTAATCGCGCATCGGTTCAGCACGATAGTCGCCGCCGACGTGATAGTAGTTATGAATAACGGTCGGATTATCGCGCAGGGCCAGCACGAAGAGCTGATTCGTTCCTGCCGGCTTTATCAGAGCTTATATGAAACGCAATTAGGCGGAACATAGATTCGCCCAATGGATTGTCTGGGCTGCTGAAAAAGCTGGTATATTGCCGATAATTGTATGCGGCCATCATATAGTAAAAGTGGCTTGTTGATGCTGTTAGTGGGGTTAAGAACATGATAAACCTCGAACGACAAAAAAAAGCGCACGGACTTTTCGAACGGTACTCGGGCAATCCCATATTAACGACGCACGACTGGCCTTATGCCGTCAACGCTGTTTTTAATCCCGCCTCAGTCAGGATAGACAACGAGACGCTTTTGCTGATTAGATGCGAGGATATGCGGGGCTTTTCACACCTGACCGTTGCTCGCAGCAGCGACGGCCTGACTAATTGGAAGATTGACCTGTCGCCGACGTTCGAGGCGGACCATGATTCGCGGGAGGAAAGATGGGGAGTCGAGGACCCGCGCATCATCTGGCTGGAGGAGCAAAAGCAGTATGCGATAACCTATACCTCTTTCAGCGAAGGCGGCCCCGTCGTCTCGCTTGCTATTACAAAAAATTTCAAGACCTTCGCCCGCCTCGGTGCGCTGCTGCCTCCCGAAGACAAGGACGCCTGCCTTTTTCCCAGAAGATTCAAAGGCCGGTTCGCGTTGATTCACCGCCCGATTGTCCGCGGCGAAGCGCATATGTGGATTAGCTTTTCTCCCGACCTCAAACACTGGGGCGACCACCGCGCCCTGATTATGACCCGCTCAGCTTACTGGGATTGCCATCGCATCGGCCTTGGCTGCCAGCCGATTGAGACCGAACAGGGCTGGCTGATTTTCTACCACGGCGTGCGTATGACCGCCGCCGGCGCTGTTTACCGCGTCGGCCTTGCCCTGCTCGACCTGCACGAACCGTGGAAGGTGCTTCGCAGAAGCGATGAATGGATTCTTGGCCCGCAGGCGATGTACGAGCGGGTTGGCGACGTTGGCGACGTGGTTTTCCCTACTGGAGCGACAGTAGATAAAAAGACCAAAGAGCTTCACCTTTATTACGGCGCCGCCGACTGTACCGTTGCCGTCGCAAGCGCTAATCTCGACGATATTATGGATTACGTGATGACCTGCCCCGAAGGCGAAAGCTGATAAACGGTCTCGCTGAATATAGAAAGCCCAATACGCACTTCACACAAGAGTTGCCGTGTAATCTTGCAAGTGGTAGAATTGTGCCGAAGTGTGATTTGTCGGATTAAACGATAGTTTGAAATAATAACGATTAGGTTCCGAATAAAGGGGGCAAAATGAACTGGTTAAGATTTATAACTGTTCAGGCAGTTCTGCTTTCGGCGACGGCTTGTTTTGCCGCTGAGCCGAACGTGCAGAGCGAAAAGGAAAAAATCGCAGTTTCGCGGGAAACCGCGCAGGACTGGATACAGGTTGGTATCGCGCAATCTAAAAAGGGTCTTTATGGGCAGGCCGAGAAATCGTTCCTTGCTGCGAGGGAGTATCAGGAGTATCTGACCGTCGAAGAACAAACGCAGCTCAAAAAGCACATCGCGGAAGCAAATCAGGCCGTGGCAGAAAGACAGGCCGTACTCGAACGTATCAAAAAAGCACGAGAGCTTTTCAGCCAGAACCAGCCGGTTAAAGCGAAGGCGCTTTATGAGAAGGTGAGCAAAAGCCCTTATCTGACCGAACAGGAACGAAAACAAATCGACCAGGAAATCAAAAACGTCGATGGCAGTTTGGACAAGCAGAGGAAGGAATTCACCGAGATTTACAATCGCAGTGTGCAGCTTTACCGTGCGGGTGAGATAGAAAAGGCGAGGGAGGGCTTTGTGGAAGTTGCCCGATATGGCCTGCTTGTCGTCCCGCAAGGCCAAACAGCCGAGGATTATCTGATTAAAATAGACAGCACTCTTACCGAACAGCTTAAAGGCACGTCGCAGGCGAATGCGTTGCCTCTGCCGGTTGCAGCGCCGCCGGCGAAGGAAGAACCGAAAATAAAGAGCGTCAGCCACCCGACGCTGCCTGAAGCCGAGGTGGTGCTTTTGAAACCCGGTCCAGATAAACCGCTTGTCGAAAAGCCGGTGAACAGGGAGCCGGAGGTGAATCGAACACAGGAGCAAACAGCCGAGGCGGCAGCAGCGGCTGAACCGCCGGCGAAGACAGAGATGTCCTCCGCCGACAAACAAGAGGGTACACCCGAAAGCAAGGTCGAAACCGCGCCGGCTGAGGACCCGAGGGTAAAAATTGTTCGTACCTATACCAAGGCGGTTGTCGAGGACGCCGCCGCCAAAGTGGAATATTATATCAGCCGGGACGAGTCAGATAAGGCGGTTGAGGCAGTTCGCGAGGCAACCCAGACCATTAAAGAAAACCGTTCCCTGGTTGGAGACGAGTTGTTTGCTCAGTACAGCGTTCGCCTCAAGCAGCTTGTCGACAAGATTGTTAAGGTTCGCAAGGCATCGTGAAACTTGACGGCGGCTGGTTGCCGTTTTTGCCGAAGAGTATAGCATATAGCTCAAAATGTCAGCCAATCGACCGTCGTGCTATCCAAGACAAGTTTGCCTGCCGATAAGACAAAATCCCCATTTTAACTTATTACCCATTGGCAAAAACTTTCCATTTCTGCTATATTGCCCATATTGGTATTTCGACAATATGCTTGATTTTGTTATTGCGGTGTGGGATAATATAGGACTTTAAGCAGTTATACGGCATTGAAGTCGCGTGGTAAACGCCTGGGAAGATTTTTTACTTGCAAAAAAGGGCGTTTTCGTATAAACTGACCATTGAAACCTACCGATTTACTGACGGGGGTAGAGCATAGCTTTTACTGAAACGGCGGGATATGCAGTGATTTTTGATGAAGCAGATATTCCTGTGAAAAACAGTTTTTTAGAGGAGATCCAACCTTGAACACGCTAATACTACCGACAAGGCGACTCGCAAAAACTCTCATATTGGTCCTGTTGACATCGATTCTGATGGTAACGACGGCGTTGGCGGCGGATGCGCCGAAGACGGCGGGCGACAAAGACAAAGTGGTCCGTCAGATAGTTGACAACTGGATTCAGATAGGGACTGAACAGTACAAGCGGGGCTTCTACGCCGCAGCGGAAAAATCCTTCATGCGAGCGAAGGATTACGAAGAATCCCTGACTGCTGAAGAAAGAGCCAAGCTCAACGAGAGCTTGCAGATGGCACATAAGGCGGCAGTCGAGCTGGAAGCCGTGCCGGCCACAAAGCAGAATGCCGGCGAACCCGCTGTGCAGCAGCCCGTAAATAAGCCGGCCGTTGAGCAGCCGAAAGAACAAGCTGTGGTCGAGATTAATGCGGTCGAGATTAATGAAGTTAATAAAGTCGCAGAACCTGCGCCACCGGCGGCTGTCGATACGGCGTCGGAGGTTGCGGTGACAACGCCGGCAGCCCAGCCGGAACAGGAGCAGGGCTACATAGGTGTTATTAACCAGCGTACAAGCATAATTCGCAGCCGGGTCAAGGCTGTTGTTAATGATTCCACGGCCAAAGCGGAGGGCTTTATCGGTCAGGGCCAGTTCGACAAGGCCAGGGAAGCCGTAGAGGTTGCCGAGAGAGTTGTTTACGAAAATCAGCAGCAGCTTGGTGATTATCTGTTTAATCAATACTCCGGGCAGTTGAAGCAACTGTCGGAAAGAATAGCGGACGGGCAGAAGAAGCAGGCCCAGCAAAAAGAGGACGAAAAGCGGATGAAGGCCGAGCAGTCGCAGAAGGAACATAAAGAGCAGATGTCGGCCGACCGCGAAAAGCGAATCAGCGACCTGTTCCAAAATACGCTGAGCTTCCAGAAGCAGCAGCGATACGTAGAAGCGATTGGTCAGCTTGAAATGCTTCTCGCCATAGACCCGCAGAACAATCAGGCGCTTATACTCAAGCAAACGCTTGAGGATATGGTCAGTTTCCAGAAGCAGCTCGAAATTGAAAAGGAAAAGGGCAAAGAAAGAGTCAACATAATGATGAAGACGGATGAGGCGGGGATACCTTATGCCGAAGAGATGAAGCATCACAAAAACTGGCGTGATATTATCGCCAAGCCGACGCGTCAGCCTCTCCCGGAAGATGTAGTTGGCGAGGAGTCCACCAATGCCAATGCCGCTGTCGAGAAACAACTTGACGAAACCATTAACCTGCCGGGATTTTCGCCCGAGATGCAGCTGCGTGAAGCCATAAATTTGATAAAAAATTCTGTTTCGCCGCCTCTCGAGATATCTGTGAACTGGGGCGACTTGTATAACAATGCCAACATCGACCAGACAGCTCCGATACAAATGGATCCGCTGGCAAATGTTACCGTGCGCACGGCGTTGGACCTTTTGCTGCAGTCCGTCTCAGCCGGCATTTCCCGGCTGGGGTATGATGTCAGGGACGGCGTTGTCAGGATTGCAACTCAGCAGTCGTTACCAAGCAGAATGAAAGTCAAGGTTTACGATGTCACAATACTCGTAGGTCGTCCGGCCGATTACTACGTCAGCGCTGCTGGCGGGCAAGGCGGCGGCGGCGGGCAAGGCGGCGGTGGTGGTGGCGGCGGCGGCGGTGGTGGCGGCGGCGGTGGCGGCGGCGGTGGCGGGCAACAACAAGGCGGCTACTATTCAGAATATTTCGAGGAAACCGAGGAGGACCTCGATAGAGATACCCTCCGTGAGGAAGCCGATGTTCGGATGATTAATCTCGTTTCCCTTATTCAGACTACGATTGACCCCACGAGCTGGTATGATACCGGCGGCGGAGAGGCAACCATAACTGCTTACGAAAGCAAAAAACTTGTTATTTTGCAGACGCCTGAGAACCATCTTGAGGTAGTCAAGTTGCTGCTGGAGATGCGTAAGGCGCTCGGGCATCAGGTTTCCATTGAGGCCAGGTTCCTGGTAGTCGGCGAAAACTTCCTTGAGGAAATCGGTCTCGATACCTGGGGCAATTATTATCTCGGCAGCCGTTTTGGCACGGCACAATGGCAGCAGCAGTCTTTTGAAATGGCCGAACCTTTAGCGACGGGTCTGCCCGGCAGTTTTGATATCAGTAAGAGTCCTGTTCAATTCCCGCCTGGTTATCCCGCAGCGGCTCCGCAGTCCATATCCCAGGGCGCTATGATGACCTTCTTTGGCGGCAAGTTCGGCGGCGTGCTTGACGGTCTCGAAGCGAACTTCCTCATCAGGGCAACCCAGGCGCACGGTGATTCCGAGTCGCTGGTCGCTCCGAAAGTTACGGTACTCAGCGGCGAATCCGCTACATTGCAAGTAAGGCGAACTATTCGCCAGGCGGCACCGCCGGATATCAGCTACAACACTTACAGCGTTGGCGGCGGCACCACTGGTGGTATCGGCGGCGGCGGCGGCGGCTCTCTCCAGAACAACACCTTCCTTATACCTACAGGTCCTACTCTTAATATTACTCCGACTATCACCCCCGACAGGAAACACGTGTTGCTTAATATAGTCGCCGAACTGTGGGACTACCTGGGTGACAAAATCTCATTGATTGATGCGCCCTTCCCCGGCAACGGCGTTACGGCACCTGTGGTTCTTCAATACCATGTGACGCTGCCTCAGACGGAGCGATCCAGGGTCAAAACAAGGGTCAGTGTGCCCGATGGCGGGACGCTGCTGCTCGGCGGGTTGAAACAAACGGCTGGAGTAGAGAAAGAAGTAGGCGTGCCCGTGCTAAGCAAAATACCGGTTATCGGAAGATTATTTACTAACCGCAGCAAGGTTGCCGACCAGAAAATCCTGCTGATTCTGGTCAAACCAACAATCATCCTGCAGGAAGAGGCCGACGCTGAGGCCATTGCGGCTATGGAGGGCCAGCGTTAGGGGTGGAGTTCCCATCAAAAAAACTGTCCAAATACGCAGAAAAAGTGTAACGGATTCCCGCGTATATGGACTTAAGTAATGGCTGTACCTGGTGGGCAGCCAGAAATTGATGGCTCGAGATCGCGAGGAGTGTGGTGATGAATCGCAAGGTTTTGATTGGTTTAGTGGCCTTATTGGCCGCAAATTCTTTATTGTTGGCTGGACAGCCCGCGTATAAACCCGGTGTTGTTCTCGTGCGTTTTGCAAATGAACCGAACGCAACAGCCAAAATCACTATATTAAATTCAGCTCTGGGCACGGGGGGCTCTTCGGTCAAGCGGGATTATACGCTTGTGAAGGGCTTGTCGCAGGTTTCGCTGCCGACCGGTGTTTCGGTCGAAAGTGCCGTAACATCCCTCAAGCAATCTTCCTCGGTTTTATACGCCGGGCCGGATTATATTGCCCATACGTTTATCGTTCCTAACGATACGCAATTCAGCGCATTATGGGGTATGCAAAATACAGGCCAGGCGGGCGGAACGCCGGGCGCAGATATCGACGCTACTGCGGCGTGGGATATCTCCACCGGCAGCACCAACGTTATCGTTGCAGTTACCGACTCGGGCGTCGATTATACTCACCCTGACCTTGCGGCAAATATGTGGTCCGACGCCAACGGCAATTTCGGGTATGACTTCGCTAACAATGACAACGACCCAATGGACGATTTGGGGCATGGAACTCATGTGGCGGGCATAATCGGCGCCGTTGGCAACAACAGCAATGGCGTAGCGGGTGCATGCTGGCATGTCAGAATTATGGCGGTAAAATTCATAGACGCCAATGGTCAGGGTTCTCTATCAGATTCGATAGCCGGCGTTCAGTATGCCGTATCAAATGGCGCTCGTGTAATTAACGCCTCCTGGGGGTTTGCCCCGGGGGTGCCGCTAAGTTTTCTGCAGCCTCTTTATGATGCCATTTCGGCCGCGCGGGATGCCGGCGTCATTTTCGTCGCAGCAGCAGGCAATGATTATGGCAACAATAACGATGTCTTGCCGGTATATCCGGCCAGTTTTGACCTCGATAACGTCATCTCAGTAATGGCCGTGACCAACACCGATTCAGTATCCGGTTTTTCCAATTACGGACTGACTTCCGTTGACATCGGCGCACCGGGCGGAGACGGATTCCCCTATGGCCCGGAGGATATTCTCAGCACGTACCCCGGCGGCGGGTATGCGTATATGGCAGGCACATCTATGGCCTCGCCACATGTTGCCGGCGCCTGTGCGTTGATTTTGTCCATTGACCCGACACTTAACTCCTCAGAGGTCAAACAAATCGTGTTGGACACCGTTGACCTGACTTTGCCGGGTCTTTCCATATCCGGCGGTCGGCTGAATCTCGCCGCTGCCGCGCAGGAAGCGGCAATAGATCGTACCTCGCCCACACCGCACACGGCCGGGTGGCTTATGCCGCCGGTGGCAACTGGTCTGCATACAATCGCGATGGAAGCGCAAAACGAAATCGACCGTTCCGGCGTCGAATATTATTTCGAATGCGTTGACGATGCCAATATAAACAGCGGCTGGGAGCCAAATGCGCTTTATGTATTCAAGGACCCGGGCGAGGTCAGAATCAAACACGGACAAACTTACGGTTTCAGAGTCAAGTCGCGTGATAAATCAGCAAATCACAACGAAACCGCGTGGTCAAACACTCTGTACGCAACTACTGCAGCCGTTACAGATAATCTGCCCCCCGCACCCAGTCCGGCTCAATGGGCTATACAGCCCATAATGATTCGGCCGAACCCGCCCGTCCTCCGTATGAAAATCAAGGGCAAGGGCACCGATGAAAACGGCGAGATGTTCAAATACAAATACTACGACTATACGATATCGGGACCAGTTACATATTACCCGCTTAGCGGCTGGGTGAGCAGCACCGACGGCACTATGCCTAATCTCAACGGTCTCACGACAGGTCACACATACGTCTTTAACTGCAAGGTCAAAGATAATCTCGGAAACGAAACGCCTTGGTCCACAGATGTTTATGTAACATTGACAACCGCAACCGGCCCCAGAATTCTGCATGTACCCTCCGAATATTTAACTATTCAGGGTGCTATCAATGTCGCCAATCCAGGCGACATCGTTGAGGTCAGTCCATACCCGGTTCCTCCTTATTACTACCAGGGTATTAATGTCCGCAGCCTTGAGTCAAATATAAACATTCGCTTTAACGGCAAGGCGATAACCGTAAGAAGCACCAACCCCGAAGACCCCTGTGTAGTGGCAAGGACCATTATCGACTGCAATGGTCCCATCGATTTCACTGGGCCGAGGAGGGCTTTTATTTTCGATCAAGGTGAAGGGCCCAGTAGTATCCTTGCCGGCTTCACTATAAGAAACGCTTACGTAAAAGGCCATCCGGGCATTGATGGTGATATTAATGACGTAAACGGCCGTGCCGGTCTTACTGCTGCGGGCGGGGCGATACTTTGCGGGCCTAACCCTGACCCATGTACCACAGCAGAATTGTCTTACACCAACTGGGGTACCTTACCCGGCAGCCCTACTATTCGTAATTGTGTCTTCATAAATTGTGCCGTAGAAGGCGGCGACGCGGGCAACGGCGCAGACGGCAACGACGGCCTCGACTATCAGCCTCCTGTTTTAGACGCGAATGATGCGAACATCATAGCAACTCCAGAAGCGAATGCCACCCCGGGCTTTAACGGCGGTGACGGCAATGACAGCGGCGCTGGATTAGGAGGGGCAATCTATTGCTCCGCTGGAAGTAATCCTGTTATTAAAAATTGCGATATTATAAATTGTTACGCCCTGTCAGGGCTGGCCGGTAACGGCGGCAACGGCGGCAACGGTGGAAATGACCCCAATAATGGTCCGGCCGCTGGCGGCAATGCCGGCAGTGCCGGTGACATCAATTATGTTGCAGGCGGCGGCATCTGCGCCGATATAGGAAGTAATCCGCAGATTATTGGCTGCGATATTAACGATTGTAATGCACATGTAGTAACCACTTTTGGCACGGCAGGACAGCCGGGAACCGGCAATCCGATGGGCCTGCCCTCCTACAATTACCCCAATTTTGGTCAGGCTTATGGAGGCGGTGTCTATTACGCAGTAACAAATGCCGCGGTTATCAGCTCTACCACCTTTACTCGGAACAGGGCACAAGAAGATACAGAGGGTGGGATATATAAGGATGCTTACGGCGGCGGTATCGTCCTTGATGTATGGGGCACAGCAATTACAACAATGACCGACTGTAACTTCACCGGAAACAGCGCCGATACTTATGGAGGCGGTATCTACTACAGTGGTAATGGAGCGGGAGGGGGAGTAGTCCTTCAAAACTGTGAGTTTACGGGCAATACTGCGACCGTCAATGGCGGCGGCCTGGCTGGATGGTTTTTCGGCACCGATGCTTTAGATGCACACAACTGCGATATCAATGACAACACCGCCCCTTATGGAGGCGGATTTTACCTGGATTCCACATTTCCGGTAATCGGGAATTGCAACTTTGTGGATAACCAGGCCCAGGAAGGCGGCGCACTCATCGGCGTCAACTGTCTGGTCGATATTCACGGCAGCAATATAACCGGCAATGCAGCAGTAACGCCCAGCGGCATAGGCGGCGGTCTTGCCTTGTGGAATTCATCCGGCCTTGTTACCGACTGCATTATGAGCGGCAACCGGACTGACGGGTATGGCGGAGCGGCCTTTGTGGAAGGTTTTGCTCTTGCCCCGCTGCAGTTCATAAACTGTCTAATCACAGATAATACCGCGGTTTATGACGGCGGTGGTCTGTCGAACAAAACATGGGCCTGGACTGAGCTTATTAACTGCACGATTGCGAACAACTCCTCTACCGACCAAATATACGGCAGCGGCGGCGGCGTAAGCTGCGAAGAATTCTGGGCATGGGTTGAAATTTATAATAGTATCTTGTGGGACAACTCCGCTGCATACGGTCGGCAGATTGGCGTAGGTTCAACTTTCGGCTCTTCACCTGACCCCGGCGGATGTAACGCTAACGTCGATGTTTATTACAGCGACGTCGAAGGCGGCCCAGGCCAGGTATATGTCGAAAATTCCGCCTGTATGGCGGTATGGTGGTGGCCCGGCAGCTTCGACGCAGACCCGTTATTTGTGGATGTCGATGTCAATCAACCGGCCTACTATCTCAGCCAGACAGCGGCAGGTCAGTTGGAAGACAGCCCCTGCGTGAATGGCGGCGACCCTGCTTTCATCAGCGTCGGCTGGCTCGAATCATTCGTTGGCGCACTGCTTACCACACGCACGGACCTTGTGGAAGACGCCGACATTATTGATATTGGCTATCATTATACAGTAGGTGCAGCAGGTACAGCGCCGAAATACTCGCTTACCATCGGGGTTTATGAGTATGACCCGAATGAGGGCGGCCATGGTCGGCTCAACGCCAAAACCACGCCCCAGAACGACACCCAGTTTGACATAAACGACCCGTGTACCATCCAGGTCAACCCTGGAACCGTCTTAAACCTCACGGCGTTCGACATAGACCCCGGTTACAGGGTACAGTCGTGGAGCGGCACCGACAACGATAGCTCGACTGCTCTGACCAATACCGTTACCATGAACTCGAACAGAAATGTCATTGTTACGTTTGAGCCGAACGGATTGTATTACCTGACCGTTACCGTAATAGGCGGCAACGGAACGGTTGACCCCAACGGCAGAACGCTTCGTGACCCGTGCGAGGTTGTGCAGCTTATCGCAACGCCGGCTAATCCTGGTGATGTGGTTATATGGACCGGAACCGACAACGACAACGTGGATGTGAACACCAATACGGTAACGATGACCGGGCACAGGAATGTTACCGTTGAGTTCTACAGCCCGAGGATTCTCCACGTCGGAGGCAGCATCGGCTACCCGACTATTCAGGCAGCCATAGATGAAGCCAACGAAAGAGATATAGTCATACTGATGCCGTCCGACCAGCCCTACTACACACAAGCGGGCTATACGATAATCGGCAGGAATATCACCATAACGAGCATTAACCCTGATGACCCGGCCGTTGTCGCATCAACCATCATCGAGCAGCAGACAGGCCCGGATAGCGGTGTTAGTCCCGCGTTCTTGTTCCAGAATGTCGGTCCTTTAATGCGGCTGCAGGGTATTACCATAAGAAGATTTTCCGGCACTGGCTTAAACGGTCTCAATGGGGACCCGTCGCGTGGTTTCTACGACGGCCAATACGGCAGCACAATAGGTGCAATGGGCATCGAATGTGTCACTAATGCGTCGCCTACGATTAAAAATTGCGTTATAGATGATTGTCACTCTTACGGCGGCGACGGCGGCAACGGCGCAGGGGGTAATTTCGGCGCCACCCCGCCCCATCCCAACGCCGGCAACGGCGGCTGGCCAGGCGGCGCCTGGGGCGGCGGACTAACCTGTTATGATAACAGCAGCCCAACCTTCATAAACTGCACATTCTCCAACAACTCCGCCACGGGCGGTAACGGCGGCGACGGCGGAAACGGCAACGGGATGCCGAACATTGGATACGGCGGCCGAGGCGGCGGATGGCACTATGGTATTGACGACCAGCCCCCATCGCCGTGGGAACCAGGCGCTTATTTGGGCGGTGAGCCCAAGGACTTCAGCGGTCTCGGCGCCGCGGTTTACGTCGGCCCCGATTGCACTCCCATGTTTGAGGGTTGCACCTTTACTAATAATACCAGCAGTGGCGGGCTGAATGGAATTTGCGGACAAACCCCGATTGCCAACCTCAGGGCCGAACCGACAATACGCTACAGGATAGACAATCTCGGCGGGGCCGTTTACCTCGCAGCATACAGTTACGCTGACTTCAACAACTGCACGTTTACTGCTAATATCGCCGATACCAACAGGTCGCCGGACAGCTTTGACGGTTTTCTTGGCTACGGCGGCGCGATTGCAGCAGACAATTATGCAACCCCCATCATCAGGAACTGCAGCTTCAGCAATAACACAAGCGACGTGGGCGGCGGAGTTTACACGTTCCTGTCGGAGGCGGAAGTCAATGGCTGCAACTTCTTAGGTAATACCGCCACTCACGGCGGCGGCCTGCTGTTCGCTGATAGTGTCGCTTACGTCACGGGGTCCACATTCAGCGGCAACGTCGGAATCATTTCCGGCAGCGATGGCGGCGCTATCGGCCTGCTTGGGGCCAATGCCGAAATTGCTGACTGCAATATCAGCAATAACCAGGTGGGAGGCAGCGGCGGCGGTATTTACATATCCAGCAAGAACGTCGACGGCAACGAGATTGAGGGGGACAACTATGTCCTCGTTAAGAACTGCCTGATAACCGGCAACGCCGCAGACCTGGATGGCGGCGCTATTTCCGCCAATTGGTACAGTGACGTCAACATTGTCAATTGCACGATTTTCGGTAACAGGGTTTCCGGTTTTGGCGGTGGTCTGTTTAGCTCTTACGGCGGCTACGTCAATGTCCTCAACAGCATTCTCTGGGACAACGAGGCCGGCATCGGCGCAAGCGGCGATCAAATTGCCGTAGGTGGCGGGGAGTTCCCATCTGTCGTCCAGGTGCTTTACAGCGATGTCCAGGATTCAAATGATCCGTGCGCGTGGGTAAATGATATCAATGCAATTGACTTCGTTATCTGTTTCGACACAACCGGCAGTATGGGTGGCGATATTAGCGCCGTCAGAACCACGGCCGGACAAATTGTTAACGCGATTGCCGCGCAGTATGCCGATTACCGGCTCGCTCTCGTTGACTTCCGTGACTATCCCGACGGAAACTACGGTGAAACAGACGACTGGCCATATTTAGACAGGGTGAGATTCACAACCAATGCTAATCAGCTTATTAATGGCCTTCAGCCAATGGTTGCCGGCGGCGGGGCAGATGGCCCTGAAGCGATATATACGGCCTTGATGCATTGCATCGACGCCAATGCCCTTGAGGCAAGATTAACAGACAATGGTTATACGAACTATATCGACTACAATTCGCCCGGACCGGGCGCTTGGCGCCAAGGCAGCAATGTAATGCGAGTGATTCTGCTTTTGACCGACGCCCCGCCTCACGACCCGGAGAATTACACAAATTACGTGCTCAATGATATTATCGCGGCTGCGACCGGTCCAAATCCAATTCGCATAATTCCCGTGGTAATTCGCGGCAACGTGTATGCAGAAGATGCTTTGAGGCCTGTAGCCATCAGGACCGGCGGCTCGCTTATCGTGGCCACGGATTCCAACGAGGTGCCGGGCGCTGTTCTTGATGCAATCAGTATATTATCGCAGATATCGGTACCGATTTTCGTCGAGCCAGAGGGCATAATCAACTGGGACCTGGCCACGTTTACCTGGGCGCCTGGTAGTCATAATATCAACGCGGACCCCCTGTTTATTGGCGGTTTCTTCCTCAGCCAGATTGCCGCAGGCCAGCTCATCAACAGCCCCTGCTGGAATGCGGGCAGCGCGGATGTCAATAGTCCGGATATTAATCTTGGAGGTTATACCACCAGAACCGACGGCGTTAACGACGTAAACATCGTGGATATGGGCTATCACTATCCGCATTCACTGTTGTTTACGACTCACCAATATTCGCTTACCATAGAGGTCGATGGCGTGGGAGGCCGTCTCTTTGCTCTGGGCGGAGGCGACAGCAACTTCACAATCGAAGCCCCCAACACCCGGCTGGTCAATGCAAACACCGTGGTTTCGCTGCAGGCGCTTGCCGATGCGGGCTATGGTGTATTACGCTGGACAGGGACCGACAACGACGCATCCGTCGACCCGAACAATACCATAACAATGGATTCAGACAAAATAGTCAAGGTTGAATTTTTCCAGTACAGGTTGACCATCGAGGTGATGGGGGCCGACGGATTTGACCCGAACGGCTATCTGGTTGCAACAGGAACCGGGTTCGATCCGTTTACCATTAGTACAAGACAGGAGCCTAACAGTCGTGTAGTGACACCCGGCAGAGTTGTCAACCTCGAGGCCTTCCCCGATGCTAATTTCAGGGTCAGGGTCTGGATGGGTACCGACAATGACGCGTGCACTACCCGGACTAATACCGTCACTATGGATTCGGATAAGACGGTTAGAGTTGGGTTTGAGCCGAACGGATTGTATTACCTGACCGTTACCGCAATAGGTGATGGAACGGTTGAGCCCAACGGCAGATACCTTCTTGCCCCGGGTGACGTCGTGACGCTTACCGCAACGGCGACTAATCCTGCGGATGCAATTATATGGACCGGAACCGACGATGATTATTCTACAGCACGTCAGAACATAGTAACTATGAACGGGCATAAGGACGTCACGGTTGAGTTCTACACCCCGAGAATTCTCTATGTGGGAACCGACACCAACTACCCGACGATTCAGTTTGCGATCGATGCTGCACACAACCGCGATATTGTGATGGTAACGCCCGGCACATACAACATATATGAGTCGAGCAAGGACAGGCCCTATCTGTATATATCAGGAAAAGAAATAAGGCTGACCAGCACAAACCCGGAGGACGCGAATGCTACCCAGATTATAGGCGGCTTTATTATTGAGAATGCCAACAGGCGTTTGATTATCGAAGGATTTACCATCAGAGACGCTATATACTTTAAAGATTACGAGCAAGGTAATATTACAGATGCAAGTCTGCTCAGCGAGTTGCATTGGGCCATACCGCAGGGCGCAGGCGTGGACGGCTACGGCGGCGGCACCTGCCGCGGCGCAGGGATGCAGTTAAATGGCGCATCATCTCCGACCGTGCGCAATTGCCTGTTCGTCAACTGTGTGGCTCGAGGTATTCATGGTGCAACCGGCGCCGGCGGAACTGGCGACGACGGCTACAGCGGCAACGGCGGACCGGGCGGCAAGGCGTTCGGCGGCGGGGCATATTGCGGCCAGGACGGCAGTCCTTTGTTTGAGGATTGCTCGTTTATCAACTGCTCTGCACAGGCCGGCGATGCCGGTAACGGCGGCAGCGCGGCTCCATCTACAGGCGGGCACGGCGGTGCGTGGGGTGACAGAAACGGAGTTTGGTGGAATGAATGGAGGACTTTGTATGGGGCTATTCATCCTCTCGAGGAATACTGGAAATACAGCGGCTATGGCGGAGCAATTTATTGCGATGTGAATAGTACAGCCGAATTCAGGAACTGTACGTTTACCGGCAATGCCGCCATGGGAAGCAGTTGCGGCATCAGCGGTTCGTCGGTTCCGTCCGGCTGGCCGACCCAGCACTACAAGATTGAGAGTTTTGGCGGTGCGGTTTATGCCGCAAGCGGCAGTGCACCGCAATTTGTCGAGTGCAACTTCACCGACAACGAAGCGAATATGCAGGGTCCGCCCACCAGCAGAAAAGACAACGCTGCGACGGTTAATGCATATCCGAATGTAAGCTTCGGCGGCGCGGTGGCTTTTGAGGATGGCGCTGCTCCCGAGTTTAACGAGTGCACGTTCAACGGCAACCGGGCGACAATCGGCGGCGGCATCTTTGCGGCGTGGGCGTATGGGATAGTTACCGATTGCAACTTCGAAGACAACTCTTCGTATAGCGGCGGCGGCATTCTCTATGTCGGCGGAACAAGCGAGATTTGGAACAGCAGGTTTACAGGCAACCAGTCCACGGTTTCGGCTGCTCAGGGCGGTGCAATTACACTGCTCGGGGCCAACGCCGAGGTTAGGGACTGCAATATATGGGCTAACGCGACGGCTGGTTCGGGCGGCGGAATCTATGTCTCCAGTCAGGACGTAGAGGGCTATGAGCTGCCTAGCGGCGACAGCGTCCTAATCAAGAATTGCCTCATTACCGGAAACTCAGCCAGTCAAAACGGCGCCGGTATCTCTGCCGTCTGGTATTCCGATCCCAACATCGTCAACTGCACCATCGTAGACAACAACGCACAAGGGATGGGCGGAGGTCTTTATAGCGCCTATAACAATTATACCAATGTACTCAACTCAATTTTCTGGGACAACAACGCCCCGCAAGGCCCTGAAATTGCCATCGGGACGGCTGCCAACCCAGCTTATGTGAAAGTGACCTACAGCGACATTGAGGGCGGAGCGGCTGGTGTGTACCTTCTTGTCCCCGGCATCAACCTCGAATGGGACGTTGCTTTGAGCAACCCTCATTATCCAACGAATATTAACACAGACCCCATGTTTATTAGCAATTACTATCTTAGCCAGATTGCCGCAGGCCAGATATCTGACAGCCCCTGTGTCAATAAAGGCAGCGCGGATATCAATAATCCGGATATTAATCTTGCGGGTTATTCCACCAGGACCGACGGCGTGGCTGACGTGGGCACAGTGGATATGGGGTATCACTATTCAGCGTCGTTTGTCCCGCCGGAGTATCATCTGACGATTATTGCCGTGGACGGTTTGACATCAGCCAATGTCACGCCGGGCGACGGAAATCACGTCTGGTTCAGCAAAGTTCCGCTCCATGTAAATGTCGCTCCACCTCCGGGTTACCAGGTTGTCTGGACAGGCACCGACAATGACGATATTAACGACGGCAATAACTCTGTGCGTATGACCGGAGACAAAACGGTTACAGTTGGCTTTGGAACGAATATATGTACCCTGACGGTAATAGTTGTCGGTGATCACGGCGGCACAGTTACGCCTACCAGCGGCACTTATCCTCGCGGGACAAATGTTGATCTTACTGCGACACCGGCTATGGGCTATCGAGTCGAGAGCTGGGAAGGCACAAACAACGATAGTTTGTTTACCCGAACCAACACCGTGACTTTGAATAGAGACAAAACTGTAAGAGTCACGTTCAGTTTGCCTCAGACGAGGACTGTCCCAGGCGATTTCACCACGATTCAGGCGGCGGTTGAGGCGGCCCGGTCGGGTGATATCGTAACCGTCTTCAGCGGCGTATATCACGGCACTACGATTGTACTCAACAAAGAAATCACGCTGACAAGCACCCATCCGGATGACCCATGCGTGGTCGCGGCGACAATTATTGACTCTACCGGATATGAAGGTGGTCGGGCACTGGTATTCACTGCCGGCGCGACGGCAAATACAATTGTGGATGGTTTTACAATTACAAGCGGCACATACGGGATGGTGGACGTCGGAAATGCCGCGCAGCCAGGTCAAAACGGGCCTGACGGGTACAGTTACCAGGGCGGCACCGTATATGTTGATACTGGCGCAAGCCCGACGCTTAGGAACTGTGTAATCAGAGATACGAGCATAACCGGTGGTAATGCCGGCAGCGGCAGCAATGCCGATGCCACTACCCCCGCCGGTCGAGGCGGATGGGGTGGATGGGCAAGAGGCGGCGGCATCTATGTTGCACAGTTTGCCAACCCGACCTTAATCAACACCACAATTACTAACTGCACGGTCACCGGCGGCAACGCCGGCAACGGCGGTAATTCATCAGGCACTTTGGGTGCGGGCTACCAGGATGCCAATCACGGCGGCTTATGGAGTAATGATTTCAGCTTCCCGTGGCGGCAAATGGTTGGCGCCGATGGTGAACCATGTTATATCGGCGACTACAGATTCTACAGCGGCTACGGCGGCGGCGTATTCTGCGACGCGAATTCCGAGGCCAATTTTATCAACTGCAATATAACAAATAATATCGCCAGAGGCGGCATGAGCGGCATCGGCGGCTCCAGGCCGGCAGGCGTTTTTATTCCTGACCCTGTTACCGCTTATAGAATACCCAGCTATGGCGGCGGCGTGTATTGCGGTGCAAACTCCGATATTAATTTTGTCGGGTGTGTTATCAGTGGTAACGTCACGCCAAGACCCGATGCTACTTACCATACAGACCCGTATTTAGGCCACGGCGGCGGCATCGCCTTCGAGGATACCGCGAGTATTCGGCTTGAAAACTGCACGATAAGCGACAACAACTCGGCGGTGGGCGGCGGCATGTTCTGGGCGGGCGGCGAGCCGGAAGTGGTGGGTTGCGAGATAATTCGTAACACTGCGTATCTCGGAGGCGGTATTTATGCGATGGAAAGCGCAGGCCAAATCAGAGGATGCACACTGCGCAATAACTTTGCCGGCGCATCGGCTGGCGACGTTGATGTAGTCGCGGGACAGGGAGGCGGTATATTCGGCTCGTCGATAGACACAAGGATTGCCGATTGCTTCCTGACTAATAACACTTCTTCGACATCGGGCGGCGGCATACATATTTACGGGCCTGGCGATGCCAATACGGTAATCTGGAACTGTCTGCTGACAGGTAACCAGGCGGGTCGTGACGGCGGCGGTATTTCCGCCAACTGGGGTGCGGCTGTCTCTGTCGAGAACTGCACGCTTTACAATAACCGGGCCACCGGCACGTTTGGCGCACCGGGCGACACGGGATTCGGCGGCGGCTTGTTCTGTTCTTACCAAGCCCAAACCGGCATCAAAAACAGCATTTTCTGGGACAATAACGGCTTATTCGGTAAGGAGATTGCCGAAGGTATAGGCTTCGTTGAATCCGGAACAACTGACGTTTATTATTGCGGCACCATTAGCGTGTCATACAGTGATATCGAAGGCGGTCAGGCAGGTGTGCTTGTGAGCGATGGCTGTCCGCTTATCTGGGGACTTGGCAACATGGATGTTGACCCGCGTTTTGTCGACGCGGTCAGCGGTGACTTCCACCTTCAGCAGATTGCCGCGGGACAATTGGTCGACAGCAACTGTGTCAATGCGGGCGGGGACCTTGCCGCATCACTTGGATTGTTCATGTATAGTACATCCACGCTTGGCGCATCCGACACGGGAATTGTTGATCTTGGTTATCATTACCCCATATCGGACTATTGCAGAAAATGGGACCTGTACGTGGATAATATTATCAACTTCAGGGACTTCGCAGTTTTTGCGTCGGCGTGGGTTGCTGATTTGGGAGACACGGGATACGGGATAGATGACCTGAAGGAGTTTACATTCTGCTGGCTGGAGGAGTTGGCAGGGGATATGAATGCTCCGGTACCAGATCCTATGACCTGGGAAATCCCGCCTCGCCCGTTAACCAGCAGCTCGGTTGAAATGAGAGCCACCACCGCTGTTGATTCGAGCGGACAGGTTTATTACCAGTTTGAACAAGTCGGCGGCTCCTCAAGCGATTGGCAGACCGGTACGTATTACGTGGCTACGAGCATCAGCCCCACGGGCGAGTATTGTTTCAGGGTAAGGGCACGTGACAAATATAATAACATGACCGCCTGGTCCGAGCCGGCATGTGTAAGCGATATTGGTGACGTCAACTCGCCGGCGCCTGCTCCGGTATTTGTCCCCGTAGCGGCCGAAAACATCACTCGCGAGGATCCGAACACTGCCAGCGGGCAGTTTGAGTGGGACCCGGTTAACTTCCAATTCGATTGGTGGCACAGGGTCATAGTTGATGTGACCGGCGTAGCTGATGATATCACCCCAACAAGTGAGCTTGAAGTTCGCTTTATCTGCGGCAGTTCTGCGTACAGCAGCGATAACGTGATTCCGGCGGAGTTCCGTCCGATTCGCATAGGTTACCCTGTTGCGATTGGAGGCAGGATTCCTGAGGGAAGTGATGCTGCTTCCGGCAGCTATCGGCTGACGTGGAACGGAGTCAACCAAATTGTCTATGAGGTGCATGTTGACGCATGGGGCGGTTCGTACGGCAGGCAGTTGAGCTGGCGTGTGTGCGTCTACGATGAGGCCGGCAACGATGCGTGTACCGGCTCGCATTTGATTCCGCAATAGCAGCGAGCAGCGTTGAAATGGTAAAAATAAAAGGCCCCGGTGAAAACCGGGGCCTTTTTTGTTGCGTTTTATTTTGCGTAGTGCAGGTCTTTTATGTGCTGGTAGCCATAGTGAGCAAGCAGGTGGTCGAGCAGCACGATAGCGGTATAATTTTCCGCGACGGGCCAAATCCTTGCGGTTATCGTCGGGTCGCGTCTTGTTATCGCCGCTAATTGTTTGGTTTCGAGGGTATATTTGTCGATGGTATGCTGCGGCTTTGCGATTGTAGGCGTTGGTTTGACGGCAAGACGAACGACTATCGGCTGTCCCGTCGTCAGGCCTCCGGTTATGCCGCCTGCGTTGTTGGTATCGAAAACCACTTTGCCGTTTTTGGCCTGCATCTGGTCATTATCCTGATAGCCCGTCATATCCTTAACGGCCATACCTGCACCAACCTCAACTGCCTTGACTGCGCCGATACCGAGCATCCTGCCGAGTTCGGCGTCGAGCTTGTAGAAAACAGGTTCGCCGAGTCCGGTTGGCACGCCGAGCGCTACGACTTCCACGAGACCTCCCGCTGAATCGCCGCCTGCGGAGATTTTATTGCAGGCGTCTGTCATTGCCTGTGCGGCGTCAACATCGGGGCAATTGACGATATGATGGACGCCGTATTTATCTTTGACTTGTTTTGCGGTGACTTTCGGCGCCTTATCGCGTATGGCGTCGATTTCCTTCTCGATTTGTGCGAAGACGGCCGCTTTTTCGAGAAACCGCATATTCATATTGACCCGGCCTTTGACGTAGATTTCCTGGTAGAACGGGTCGAGGTCGCATCGCATCTTTTTGTAATTCTCGGTTTGTTGAAACGCCTTATTATGGTCGATATCGGGGCATCGGACGCCCGCGATTTCCTTAACATACGCGAAGACATTGATGCCGCATTTTTTGAGGACTTTTTTTGCGATGTAACCGGCGGCGACAATGGTTGAGGTGTATCGTCCGCTGAAGATTCCCGCGCCGATTGAATCGTCGTCGGGGCCGTATTTGACGAATGACGCCCATGAGGCGTGGCCGGGGCGAGGCGTGCGGTTGGTGTCCTGATATTGCTTGACGTGAACGAAGTGCCGGTCGAGGTTTGGTATCAGGATAGTCAAAGGCGTGCCGTTGGTGTGGTTTTTGTTGCCTGCGTTTTCAATTGTGTCTTCAGCGTTAAGGCCTGTGTAAATAATCGGCAAATCCGGCTCTTTGCGGGGGCTGGACAACTCATCAGCGCCTGGTTTTCGCAGGAGTAAATCGCCGTAGATTTCCTGCTCTGTCAAAGCAATAGCAGGCGGATGACCCTGTACGACAGCCGTAAGGCCTTCCTGATATGACCCGCCCGCGACCGTTACCTGAAACATTCTTCCGATATGACAACCAATCATTTTTGTTTCTCCTGCTACGTTAACTTTATATTTGCGCCCAGGTTCTGCATCAGTTTAGCATATTCCGGGAAAGTTACACTCATTGCCTCAGCGGTTCCGATTGTGCAGGTATCCTTCATAGCCATCGCCGCGATTGACATTGCCATAACGATACGGTGGTCGCCTCTGCCGTCGAGAACGGCCGGTTTTGGCTTGCTATGGTTGATTATAAGGCCATCGGGCAGTTCCTCGGTATCGATGCCGAGTTTTTTCAGTTCTTCGGCCATACATTTGATACGGTCGGTTTCTTTTGCCCGTGCCTGGGGGACATTAACTAAGCGTGTCTGTCCTTCGGCGAATGCGCCGACGACCGCCATAGCGGGCAATGCGTCGGGTGTGGCGTTCATATCTATCTCGATGCCTTTAAGCTGTGATTGCCTGACCGTTATCGAATCATTGCTAATCGATATGTCAGCACCCATCGCTTTTAGATACTCGACGACGGCCTTGTCCGGCTGGCTGTCGGAAAAGTCCAGTCCTTTGAGAGTTACCCCGTCGCCGATAAGGGCTGCTGCGCACAGGAAAAATGTTGCGCTTGAGAAATCCGCGGGCACGGCTGAATCAAAGGATTTGTATTGCTGGCCGCCCCTGATTTTAAAATTCCGCAGATTATCGTTCTCGTATTTAATGGATTGTTTATCGAGCCAGTCGAGCGTCATCTGGACATATCCCGGCTCGTTGAGCAATGTAACGTTAATCTCTGTATCTTTTTCAGCTAACGGCGTGCACATAAGCAGCGATGTTAGATACTGGCTGCTGAACGCGGCGATTGATGTTTTGCCGCCGATTAGCCGGCCTGTTACGGTTGTGGGGGCTTTGCCATTGTTTTTGGTGGCGACGCATTTTGCACCAAGCTCGTTTAGGGAATTAATCAAAGGCCCGATGGGTCGCGACTGGATTTGCTCATCGCCGGTGAAGTGCGTTGTTTGTCCCGCAGGCGCGAGGGCAGCAGAGCCCATGGCGATGCGGAGTGTTGTGCCTGAATTGCCCACGTCTATTGTTTGTTGAGGGGCGATGATTTGCCCCGCGATACCGGTAACTTTCCAGCAATCGTTATTTGAGGCATCTATTTTTGCGCCAAGTGAGCGGTAGCAGGATACCGATGAAAGGGTGTCGTCAGAGGCGAGCGGCCTTTTGATTGAACTTTCACCTTTGGCTAATGAGGCGATTGCCACGGCGCGAATCGTGTGCGACTTCGAGCCGGGGATGGCGACTGTGCCCTTCAACCGGGATTTTCCTGCGATAAGCTGCATAAGGGGGATATTTTAACCTGATGATTGCGATTTGTCCTGCAAATTTAGCGGCAAAATAAAACCCGCCGGTTAGTTTCGGGCCAACCGGCGGGTAATAGTTACATTCTTACTGTTTTAGTTCCAAACCGTGATACCGGGGGCTTCTTTGCCATCTGCGCCAACGACGCGGAGCATAAACTGGTATTCGCCCGTGTCCTGGTCAACTTTGATTAAGATTAGATTCTTGCCCTTTTTGAGTTTTACCTTGTGGGTTTCCTGATCCATCTCCATCGCGCGATATTCGTGCACTTCGGCGACGAGCTGATGATTAATCCAGAGCTTGTAGCCGTCATCTGAACCGACTCTGACTTCGACATCCTTATCGGCATCAGCATCGAGCCAGCAGGCGCAGTAAACCAGGATTTTTTCCTGGTTGCTTTCGATTTTGAGATGAGCGACATCGCCGAAGATGATATCGGTGCCGGTTGTGGCGTAAGGCAGGAATTTTACGGCTGCGCCGCCGTCAATTTTGATTTCCATGCCGTTCGAGGGCGTGAAGGCCGCTTCGCCGCCGTAGTTCTTCAGATAGTCGGTGCCGAATCCGGTGTTATCAGGTCTGTCGCCCGGATTGGGGAATGTGCCGGCGATAAGCCAGTTGGCGACAAAACCCTGTTCTTCCGCCCAGTTCTTCGCGAGCTTGAAGGGGCCAAGTGCCGGGGCTGCGACTGCGGCGGCTGGTTTCGGTGCTGGTGCGGGCGCTGGTTTTGGTGCGGGTGCTGGCGCCGGTTTCACAGCGGCTGCGGGGGCCTTTTCAGCGGTTGCCTTTACATCTTTTGCCTTGGGGCATGCCGCCTCTTCCTGGCATCCGGCTATGACCGTGCACAGGGCTGCAAGGCACAATACTAACATCATCGTGCGAAACTGACTCTTGTTCATAATCCTACTCCTTTCCAAAAAGTTTGTCCGTAAGATAACTTTCCAATACTACACCGGCATCTTATTTTGCCTGTCGTGCCCATAAGCTAACAACCAAAGGCGATTCGTGCAAGAGATTTTTTTTCATTCAGGCGGTTCGACTTTGCTCCCTTCGACTTCGCTCAGGGCAGGCACCACAGGCGGTTTGCAGCTGATTTTGTGCTCGAAGGACGGCGGCGGCGTCGTTTAAGACCAGTTGTTTGACTAAACCGGCCGGAATAACAGGCAGGCCCATATTGAAGACCTTTTCCTCCACCATCGAGGCAACTGTTCTGGCAATCTGTCTGTGCAGATGGTGTTTAGCGACTAAGTATTCGACAATCCGTGATTTATTCCATCTGCTTTTGACCTGCTGTGAATGGTCTGTAGAAAGGTTATCGGCGTCCGATAGTCCGCCTGGCCGACTCCGGGCAACCTCGATGCGACAGCGTTTTAACCTTCGCCCGAAGTGATGTTCGCTAAGTGCGACTGCCGCCTCCTCGAAACAGGTGCCGGCAAGAGCCGCTTCGATTACCGAAAGAATGTGGTTTGCGCTGACGGCCCGGTTTGTGGCGTTGCGGTAAAGGAAAAATGTTACTGCCTCAGCAAGCTCCTGAGCGGCGGTTATATCAGGTTGACCCGCTGCGCCGAGGGCGTTTGCGATGGAGCCAATGACCTTGGTATGAAGATACGGCTCCCTTGCGCCGTCGGTCTTGACGACTGTCAATTTTGGCGTCCTTGCCGTCATAGTTTTCCACCGTACAATAATTATCTCGTGCCCGGCTTACTGGAAGAGCTTCGGCTGTCCTGCCGTATCGGGCTGCGATATTGCCTGGGTTATTTCATCAATCAGGTCGCCGGCGTCCTTGAAATCGCGATAGACGCTGGCGAAACGAATATACGCCACTTTATCAACATCCCGAAGGTGCTTTATAACGCTCTCGCCGATGAACGAACTGGTAACTTCCTTGTCGAAATTTCTGAATACATCTTCTTCCACCTTGTCGGCAATCTGGCGAACCTGCTCGGCGGAAACAGACCTTTTATAACATGCCTTCTGAAGTCCCGCTATAATTTTTTCCCGGTCGTAAGGAACGCGAGAGCTGTCTTTTTTAATAACGTACATCCTGAAACTCTCGCTGGTTTTTTCGTATGTGGTGAAGCGCTTGTTGCACGCGAGGCACTGGCGTCTGCGCCGGATGATTCGCCCGCCGTCGCTGGAGCGAGAGTCGATTACTTTATCCTGCTCTTCTTTGCAGAAGGGACATCTCACGGTCTAATCCCGCCTCGTTTTCAAGCAACTCGTATGTTTACTGAAAAGTGCCCCTGGTCGCATATCCATTCGCAACCAACAATTGCATTGTAAAAGCACTTCGCTGAATGTGTCAAAGAAAATCCGTGCAGAATCACATTAACTTTCGGCGGGCCCCGTTAGAAAAAATCGTGATACAGAGTTTTCCAATAAATCGCGGATTTCTAACGGGGCGGGTCTGATTTTCTTTTTGACAAGCCCGGCCAATCAATTAGCATAGGTATCATATTAACTAATCTGATTTTAAGGAGCAGTCAAATGGCGTCCAACAACGGTCATATATCACGTCGGGAGTTCTTAGGTAAAACCACACAATTCACGGTTGGAGCGATTGCGGCGGGGATGCTGTCTTCTTGCGCAAGCCCAACGGCGGTCAGCACAAAAGCCGGAATCATTGGGGCTAATGACCGCATTAATATCGCTATAATCGGGGTGCGAGGCAGGGGAATGTATCTGGCGGAGGGTTTTGCCAAAATCCCGAATGTTAAGATAAAGACGCTGTGTGATATCGACGCGAACCTTTTTGCTGAGCGGGTCAAAAAAATCGAAGATATACAGAAATTTGCGCCGGCAACGGAAAAAGACCTCAGGCGGGTTTTCGAGGATAAGGGGATAGACGCCGTACTGGTTGCGACGCCGAATCACTGGCATGCGCTTGCGACGGTTTGGGCGTGCCAGGCGGGTAAGCATGTTTATGTCGAAAAACCCTGTTCGCACAATATATTCGAAGGGCGAAAAATGGTCGAGGCGGCGGCCAGGTATAACAGAATTGTCCAGTGCGGCTTCCAGAATCGCTCGCTTAATAACGTTCAGCAGGCAATGAAGTTTTTGCACGAAGGCGGCATAGGCGAGGTTTATATGGCACGTGGACTTTGCTTCAAGGAGAGGGATTCCATCGGCAAGGTTCCCGATGGGATTGGCAAGGGGCCTCAATATAAATACTTCGTCTGGAATAATCCGGGTGTCAATTACGACGCGGATTATATGAGCAGGGTCGATTACGACAGGTGGCTCGGCCCCGCGCCGCAAAGGCCGTTCAACTATAACCGCTTTCATTATAACTGGCACTGGAACTGGGATTATGGCAACGGCGATATCGGCAACCAGGGGCCTCACCAATTTGACATTGCGCGCTGGGGGCTTAATAAAAACGAGCACCCTGTAAAGATTTCCTCGATGGGCGGGTATTTCGGGCAGGAATCCGACCAGCAGACGCCAAACACGCAGTCGGCGACTTTCGAATACGCTGACGGCAAACTATTACAGTTTGACGTTCGCGGCCTTTACACCAATGATGAGGCGGCAATGTTAAAGGCGATTAAAAAAACCGAAGCAAACGTCGCGGACGCAAATGCCGCTCCAGTAATTGTAAAAGAATTGCAAAAAGTTCAGGATGGTATTTTGCTGGGAAACCTTTTCTACGGCACAAAGGGCTGGATGTATCTCAACGACACGGTCTGGAAGACGTATTTCGGCAGAAAAAATGAGCCGGGGCCAAGCTCGCAGACACAGCAGGCAACGGCTAATGCGAGTACTGTGGCAGGGGCCGTTTCCGACAGCCATTTTGTGAATTTTATCGACGCTCTTCGCAGCGGTAAAAAAGAAGACCTCAATTGCCCAATCGAGACCGGCTTTATGTCAACAGCGCTGCCTCACCTGGCGAATATCTCGTATCGCCTCGGCAGGACGGTTGTGTTTGACGGCAAAAATGAAAAATTCATTTCTGACGGCCAGGCAAACCGGATGCTCTCTCGTAACTATCGAAAACCTTATGCTGTCCCCGACCGGGTATAATGCCCTTTTTCATTGCAATTTGGCCTTATATTCGGTATAATGGCGTTTGCATTATAGTTGTGGGGCAAAAGGTTTGGTTATGAGGAAGGTGTTGTTGGCGTATCTAATCCTTGTCGCGGTATCTCCCGGCCTTGCCAAAAACACCGGTGGGGCGGGCGAGCCGGTTCCGGTTAATATTGAACAGATTAAAAAGGCCCCTGATACGATTTCTCAAAACAAGGGGCTGGAACTATACAGCAGTTATTACCAGAAAAATGCCGGTCAGGTTGAAGTATATTATGACAGCGTCGAAGACGGCAAACTTGTTGGAGGGAAAGTGCTCCTGGCATTGCCGCCGGTTTTGGAATATCAAAGCACTGTTCAAGCTCCCCTTGCTCCCTCTTCGTGGAGCTATGAAACTGTTATCGACAGCGGTCCTTCAGAAAATCGTATCGACATTGTTGTAGTAGGTGATGGTTATACTCAGTCCGAGCTGAATAAGTACCAGCTAAACGTCAATAGCATTTTAAGCGGGTATTTTGCACAACAACCGCTTGCTTCATATATCAATTTTTTCAATGTTCACAGGGTCGATGTCATCTCCAGTGAATCTGGTGTTGATGAACCCGACAAAGGCATTTATCGCGATACTGCTTTGGATATGACGTATAACTGCTCTGGAATATCCCGGCTTCTTTGTGTTAGTACCGCAAAAGCCTGGGATGCCGCAAGTGCTGCTCCAGATGCAGACCAGATATTAGCCCTGGCTAATTCAACCAGATACGGCGGCGCCGGTTACAGCAATCTTGCCACTATAGCCGGGGACAACAATGACAGTGCGGAACTTGCTTTGCACGAGTTTGGACACTCCTTTGGAGTGCTTGCAGATGAATACAGCGAAGGCGAAACCTATACAGGTCCTGAGCCCTCGCAAATAAACATCAGCATCTACAATGCTCAGCAGCAGACCGCTTTACAGACAAAATGGTATAGATGGCTTAATTTGCCAAATGTTGATACATACGAAGGCGCTTATTATTACCTGCACGGGATATACAGACCGACAAGTAATTCAAAAATGCGCTCACTTAACAGGCCTTTTGAGGAGGTGAATGTTGAGCAGATCATTTTTAGAATATACGAAAACGTTTCCATAATCGATGATTCTACCCCTTTGTCGGAAGAACCTGTTCCATATTATACATATTTCTATGTCACTACGGTCGAGCCGACACCTGATACAATCAGCATTCAATGGCGTATTGATGGTCAGCTTGTCCCTGACGCTAACGCGAAAACCTTCAGCCCGGATATTTCTGCGATGACTATCGGTCTTCATGAAATATCGGTTACGGTAACTGATAACACCTCTATGGTCAGAGATGAAATTAAAAGAGCGCAGCTGATGACAAAATCGCTGCAATGGCAGATAGATGTTACAAAATACGCCGGCGGAACGGGTGAACCAAATAGCCCATACCAAATCGCCCACGTTGCCGACCTGATGAGGCTGGCAAACGATGCCAACGACTACAACAAATGCTTTATCCTGACGGCCGATATCGACCTCGACCCCAATCTCCCCGGCAACCAGGTCTTCGCCACAGCCGTTATTGCGCGCGATATTAACAACGCAAACTGGTTTTTTGATGGGAATTCCTTTTCCGGCATATTCGATGGCGCGGGGCACAAGGTAATTAATTTAACTATTCGCTCGTATGGCGACAAAAAAAGTTATTTGGGATTGTTTGGCGATGTCTGCGAATGTGAGATAAAAAACCTCGGTCTCGAAAATGTATTTATCAGCAGTGATACAAATTCGGCATACGTCGGAGGTTTAATAGGGTCCAATGATCATTTCAGCAATTTAAACTCTGTCCGTGACTGTCATTCGAGCGGCAGCATAGTTTGTGGAAGTGGTTCGCATTTTATCGGCGGCTTGGCGGGGTGGAATAACGGCAATATCAGCAATTCCTTTTCAGAAATTGCAGTTACCGTCGGAGATAAAGCAGGTATGCTTGGAGGTCTCGTTGGAGTAAACAAAGGTCCCCTCGCTAATTGCTTCGCAACAGGCAATGTTGCTGGCGGAAACGATTCAGTTTCCCTAGGAGGATTGGTTGCCGACTACTTCGCAGACATTAACAATTGTTATTCAACGGGTAATGTTTCCGGCGGGAATAATTCACGTTATCTTGGCGGATTGGCTGCTTATTGCTATTTCGGGAACATTAGCAATTGTTATTCTACGGGCAATGTTACCGGCGGAAATAATTCAAATACTATCGGAGGTTTAATTGCTGCTGGCCAGGGCATTAGCAACTGTTATTCAACAGGCACTGTCAGCGGTGGTAGCGGATCAAACTTTCTTGGCGGATTAGCGGCAACAGGCAATCCTTTTAGCATTACTTCTTGTTATTTTCTCACTGGTAGCGGCCCGAACAATCACCTCGGGACTCCGTTGACAGATACACAAATGAAGCAGCAGGCGAGTTTCGTCGGCTGGGATTTCAACAACGTATGGCATATCTGCGAAACCACGAATTATCCAAAACTCACATGGCAGATTTTGCCGGGGGATATTGCCTGTCCCGACGGGGTGGATTTTGAAGACATTGCTGAACTGTGTGACCAATGGCTGGTTGAGGAGATACCGGCTGATTTGTCGCCGCCTCCTTCCGGCAACGGAATAGTCGATTTTGCCGACTTCGCTGTCTTCGCAGGACAATGGGGCATCACAAACGGTGTTGATGAATTGCTCGATTTTACCGGACAATGGTTAAAAACCGGACTGCCGGCCTGTTCCGCGGATATTTCATCTGATGGCCGGGTCAATTTTGCTGATTTTGCATTGATGGCCAACAACTGGCTTAAAGGTTTTTAGCTCAATTCAGCAGGTAAACCATGCCTCGCCACCCCCGATAAAAACATTCGAGGGCAGGCAGGCGAGCAAGCTTCAGCGGATAACATTTGACAGGTGAGTGCCAGCAATCTACAATCCTTACCCGGCGGAGAAGAGAATTTTACCGCCGAGCACGCTGAGACCGCAGAGTTTTTTTTGTAATGTTTTCTCTGTGAGCTTTGTGGCCTCTGCGGTAAAAGGTGAAGGTAAATGGCAGGCACGATAAGGGAAAATACGGGGAAACCTGAATCCGGAAGACAGAAGACGGAAGGCGGAAAACAGAAGAACAAGTACGAACGCCTGTCTCCGGTCGCCAGTCCTTCGTCTGCTGATAGTTTGATTAGCAAGATAATGCCTGAGTCGCTTGCCGCGGAGGCGGCGGTTCTCGGTTCGATGATTATTGACCCGGTCTGCATAGGCCAGGTGGTGGAGATGCTGGGCCGGGATTCATTTTACCGGGTTGAGCACCAGCTGGTTTACGATGCGGTAATCGCCCTTTACGAAAAAAACAGGGGCGAGGGCATCGACGGCGTTCTGCTGCGTAATGAGCTTGAAGGCCGCAAGCAGCTCGAACAGGTTGGCGGCGTGGAATACCTGGGCAAGCTCGCCAACTCGGTTCCCAGCTCCGCCAACGTCGCCTATTACGCGGGAATCATAAAAGACAAGCATTTGCTTCGCGAGCTTATACAGACCGCTACCGAGATTCTAAACGACGCCTATGACCCCACAGGGGAGTCCCTCGCGAAACTCGACGAGGCGGAGCAGCGAATCTTCGCGATTACCGACAAGCGGACCGCCGGGCAGGCGATAAATATAAAAGACCTCGTTACGCACGCATACGAGCTTATCGAGAAACGCGACGGCAAACACATTACGGGACTGGCTACCGGCTTTATGGCGCTCGACCAGATGACCTGCGGGCTGCAAAACGGCGAGATGATTATAATCGCGGGCAGACCGAGTATGGGCAAGACCGCCCTTGCGCTCAACATCGCGGAAAATATCGGAGTTGTTGAGAAGACGCCCGTCGCCATTTTCTCATTGGAAATGGGCCAGCAGCAGCTGGCGGAGCGTTTCCTTTGCAGCGTGAGCCAGGTTGAGAGCCAGCTTGTGCGAAAGGGGATGTTGTCCACGGAACATTATCGCCGGCTCGTCGATGCCTGCGGCATACTTTCTGCCGCCCCTATATTTGTCGATGACACCTCGACGCTGACGCCTCTGGAATTACGGGCCAAGGCAAGGCGATTGAAAAGTCAGTATGACATAAAATGCATATTTGTCGATTACCTGCAGTTGATGCAGCTCGGCAATTCTCGTATCGAATCCCGCCAGCAGGAAATCACAACCATATCCCGCTACCTCAAGGCCCTTGCACGCGAATTGAATCTTCCTGTTGTGGTGCTCAGTCAGTTGAACCGTTCGCCTGAAGGCCGCGAGGGACATCTGCCGAAGATGAGCGACCTGCGTGAAAGCGGCAGTATCGAGCAGGACGCGGACGTTGTTATACTGCTGCACCGCGAGGATTATTATCACAACGGAGAAAAGGATTACGAGCCGAACAATATTGCCAACGTGATAATCGCCAAACAGCGAAACGGTCCGACGGGGACCGCTGACCTTACGTTCCTGGATAAATTCACGCGGTTTGGGAATGCCGCTTCGTTTGTGGATGAGCCATCCACGGCTTTGCAGCAGGGGCCATCCGGTGAAGAAACGCCGTTTTGATATTGGAATCGAAAGGTAAACGTGAAAACAATCTGGTGTAATGTTTTTGTGTTTGCGGCCTGTGTGTTGATTTTTGCGCAGCCGGCGTTTTCGGTTGACGTTAATGATTCCAATCAGGCCGTTTCTGCCATTCGCGTGGAAGGCAACGTCAGCGTAAATGCCTCCGAAGTCCTCACGAAAGTCCGCACAAGGCAGGGCGACATATTCAATCCGGGCGTCGCGGCCGAGGATGTCAAGCGTATAGCCGAAATCAAAGGTGTCGAATACTGCTATTACAACGCCAAACCGGTTGACGGGGGCATCGAACTGACCTTTGTCGTCGTCGAAAAAAATCTCATAAGGTCGATTAGCTTCACAGGTAATAAAGCGTTTAAGGACAAAAAGCTCACGGAGAAACTTGGCTTCAAAGTCGGCGACTATCTTGACCCGGTCATTGCGCATACCTACGCGACCACTATCCTTGAGTTCTACCGTGAGAACGGCTTCCCGTACACCGAGGTAACGCTTGATACCGCGAAATTATCCACCGGCAAGCTGGTTTATACTGTCAAGGAAGGCCCGCGGGTAAAAATAGACGCGGTCAAGTTTGTCGGCAATAAATTCCTTAAATCCGGCGAGCTGAAGAAGGCCATCAAGGCCCGCACTCGCAAGTGGGTATTGTTCCGAAAATACTACAGCGAAGAGGAGCTTAACGAGGATGTTTCGAAGCTCCAGCGGATATATCAGAAAAAAGGTTTCCTTAACGCCAAAATCGAGGCACAGCGGGAGTTTAACGCCGACAAGAGCAAAATCCGCATCATCTTTGCCATTGAGGAAGGCGTTGCTTATTCGATTGAAAATACTATTTTTACCGGCAGCGAGCAGTACGACAGCAAGAAGCTGTATGAGCAGTTGACGCTGCTGAACGGCCAGACCTACAACGAGCAAAAGGCCGAAACCGATACCAAGCAGCTTACTAAGCTGTACAGAGAAACCGGCTTTATTGACGCGAAGGTCGAGCGTGGTATCAAGTTTGTTTCAGACAAGACGGTCGATCTTGAATATACGGTCAAAGAAGGCGGCCGTTTTCGCATAGGCCAGATAACAATCACCGGCAACGAGCAGACCAAGGACAAGGTTGTTCGACGTGTACTCGACGAGTATGACTTCCAGCCGGGCAAATGGTACAACGGCGATATCGCCCGCGGGGACGGTAAAGGCGAACTCGAAAAAGACCTCCAGCAGATTCTGCTTACCGAGCGCGAGGGGGCGACGATTACGCCGTCCGGTTCAACCGCCGGCCAAAAGGACGCCCAGGTCAGTATCATCGAAGGCAAAACGGGTATGGTTATGCTTGGCGCAGGCGTATCCAGCGACAGCGGCGTTATGGGCCAGCTAACATATGAGCAGAGAAATTTAGACATTGGCGACAAGCCCAAAAGTTTCGCTGATTTTGTCACAGGCAAGGCCTTAAAAGGAGGCGGGCAAACCCTGCGAATCGCTCTGCAGCCGGGTACCCAATTGAGCACATATTCCATCAGTTTTACCGAGCCATACCTCAACGACAAACCCGTCAGTTTGGATTTGGCCGGCTCAAGCTGGGCAAGATGGCGGGAATCATACGATGAAAGCAGAATGAAAGGATTTGTCGGTTTAGGCAAGCGAGAGAAAAACAAATGGCATGAGAATATCGGGTTACGCGTGGAAAACGTCAGTGTCGAAAATGTTGACGACGATGCGCCAGTGGAAATAAAGGATGTTGCGGGCAATAATCTTCTTACGGGTGTCCGGGTTGGCGCCGGCAAAGACCTTACCGATAACAGGTTCAATCCCTCGAACGGTCAGAATTTTGACTTTTCTTATGAACAAGTTGCCGGCGACTTTACTTTTGGTATCGCCAGCGGCACTTACAGGAGATATTTCACCCTTTACGAGGATTTGGCCGAGCGAAAAACCATTCTGGCCACCAAACTTTTAGCGGCGAGCGTCGTAGGCGATGCGCCGCCCTTTGAGAAGTTCTACGCCGGCGGCAGCGGCACCTATGGTATCCGCGGTTTCCAGTATCGCGGAGTAAGCACAAGGGGACTCCAGACCAACGTCGCTGACCCGGAGCGAAAAGACCCCATTGGCAGCGACTGGATATTCCTGGCAAATGCTGAAACTGTCGTTCCGCTCATAGGCGACAGCATATCGTTGTTGTTCTTCGTTGACAGCGGCGCCATCGATACCGGCAATTACCGCGTCGGCGCGGGCGCCGGTCTTCAGATAATGATACCGCAGTGGTTCGGGCCTGTTCCTATGCGGTTCGAACTTGCATCGCCCCTGATGAAAAGCGAAGGCGACGAGACACAGGCCTTCAGTTTTTCTGTGGGAACCTTGTTTTGATGTCCAATTTATTGGGGCAGGGGGGTTTGCGGAATACTTTGTTTTTTCGTAGAATATCCTCCGTGTAAGGATTGGTAATCGATAATTGATGATTTACCAGTATCGCTTGAAATGTCCGAACGGCGTAATAATCAATAAGAAAGGGAAAATTATGAAGCTTAAGTCAATCATTGTTATGGTTCTTATAATAGTAATGTCAGGTTTAATTACGAACGCCGGGGCCGCTGATAATAAGTGTCCCAAAATAGGCGTCGTCAGTGTCCGCAGGATATTCCAGGAGTGCAAGCGCAACACGAAGTACAAGCAGGAAATGCTGGCCGAGCGAGATAAGCTCGAAGCGGAACTTGAGAGTTTGTCCAAGGATATAGACGCCAGCAAGAGCAAGTTGAAGATGCTGAAACCTGGCAGCGCCGATTATTTGTCAGGTATGAAGGACGTATTCGATAAACAAGGGAGTTTGCAGGCGAAACAGGAGTACTTCAAACGTCAGATGGATATGCGGGAGCAGGCCGTCATTGAGCAGCTTTTCAAAGACGTTATTAAGGCCACCGCTGGAGTCGCCAAAGAGAAAGGATTTGACCTGGTGTTCGAAAAAAGCGAGCTGGACCTTCCGGCTTCCAACTCGAATGAGCTTACGCTGACAATCAGCACATACAAGGTCTTGTATAACGCCGGCTGCGAAGATATTACTGATGCGGTTATGGCGAAAGTTGACGCGAATTAGATATAGAAATCACCGCCATAAGAAGGCATTATGGAACTAACGGTCAAAGAGCTGGCTAATCGACTTGGGGCTGAGTTAATCGGCGATGGGGCCGGCGTTATTCGTTCGGTTGGGCCTGTCGGTTCCGCCGACCAGGCCACGCTGACTTTTCTGGCGAACGAAAAACATCTCGCTGAGCTGAAAAAATCCCGTTGCGGCGCCGCGATAGTCAATAAGGCAATCGAAGGGTTTTCGCAACCCCAGTTGCTTGTGAAAAATGTCAACGCAGTTTTGATTGATGCGTTGAAGATTTTTGCGCCGAAACTTCGGCCTGCCGTGCCGGGCGTGGACTCGACCGCCAAGGTTGCCGCCGGCGTTAAAATGGGCAAAAACGTTTCGATTGGCGCCTGTGTTGTTATTGAAGACGGCGTCGAAATCGGCGATGATACGATTATCGCCGCTGGATGCAAAATCGGCCAGGACACCAAAATAGGTCGTGGCACGCGGCTCGACAGCAACGTCGTTGTTTATCACAAATGCACAATCGGCAATAGTGTTATTATTCAGGCCAACACTACTATCGGTTCTGTCGGCTTTGGTTATTCTTTCATTGATGGTGCTCACCGGCTTATTCCGCACAACGGCGTTGTTGTTATCGAAGATTATGTCGAAATAGGCGCAAATTGCTGTGTTGACAGGGCTAAATTCGGCGAGACGCGAATCGGGGCAGGCACGAAAATGGATAATCTTATTCAGATTGGTCATAATGTGATAATCGGCAGGTGCTGTCTGATAGTAGCCCAGGTCGGCATAGCCGGCAGTAGTAAACTTGGTGACGGCGTTGTTCTGAGTGGGCAGGTGGCAGTGGTTGACAATATCGAGATTGGCGACGGTGTTATGGTAGGTGGTCAGGCGGGTGTGATGAGCAACGTTCCGCCGGGCAAGCAGATTCTCGGGACTCCCGCGATCGGACACAAAGAGGCATTTCGCCAGTTTGCCTGTATCCAGCGACTGCCCGCAATCATCGGGGAGTTCAAAAAATTATTAGCAAGGATAGAAAAACTTGAAGCTGCAAAAGACGATAGCGACTCCAACAGCCATTAGCGGCAAGGGCCTGTTTGGCGGCAAAGAGGCGTCGGTTGTTTTTCGCCCCGCCCCGGTTGATACCGGTGTGGTCTTCGTCCGCACCGATTTGGCTGAGCCAGTTCGCATCAGGGCTATCGCCATCAATATCGGCGAGCGAACACGCCGAACCACTATAAAAAAAGGACCCGTCAGCGTCGAAACTGTCGAGCATTGCCTGGCAGCCGTCGCTGCCCTTGAAATAGATAATCTCGCTATCGAAATCGACGCACCTGAGTTGCCCGCGTCGGATTGCAGCAGCGGAGAGTTTTTCCGGCTGCTCAGTCAGTCGGGCCTTGTCGAACAGGAGGCGCCGCGGCACGAATTCACAATCACGGAACCCGTTTTCATCACCTCCGGCGACGCTTCCATATACGCACTCCCTTTTCCGGACGATACTCTGAATATCACATACGACCTCGACTACGGCGGACACACCGGAATCGGGAGACAAATTTACAGTTGTCGCCTCACTCCCGACAGTTTCGAGAAAAACCTCGCCCGCGCCAGAACGTTTCTCCTTGAGGTTGAGGCCAGGCAGTTTCAGGCGCATGGTATGGGGACTCATCTTACGCCGAGAGATATTCTCGTTATTGATTCCGACGGCCCCATTAAAAACTCATACAGATTCCCGGATGAGTGCGTCAGGCACAAGATAGTTGACCTGATAGGCGACCTTTCGCTGGTCGGCAGGGCGATAAAGGGCAGAATCGTATCTTATAAGAGCGGCCATTCGCTTAATCATCAGCTTGTTCACAAGCTTTACGAGGCGGCGGAACGGCAGGAGCGGACGGCACAGTTCGGCACCGATGCCCTGCTCGATATTCGCGCAATCGCCAAAATCCTTCCGCACCGCTACCCGTTTTTGCTTGTTGATAAGGTAATCGAACTTGAAAGCGACGGCTTCATAAAAGGTATAAAAAACGTAACTTGCAATGAGCAGTTTTTCCAGGGACATTTTCCCGGCACGCCCATTATGCCGGGCGTTCTTATCGTCGAGGCAATGGCCCAGATATCAGGCCTCCTTTTTGCCCAGCGGCTTGAGCACACAGGCAAGCTGGCCTTTCTTCTCAGCATGGATGGTGTCAAGCTTCGCAAGGCCGTTGTGCCCGGCGACCAGCTTGTTCTCATATCGGAAGCCGTAAAAAGCCATACGCGAAGCGCCCATTGCAAATGCAAGGCGATGGTCGGCGACGTGATTGTCGCTGAATGTGAGCTAAAGTTCATGCTCGTGGATAATGACAAGCTATAGAACATTAAAATAGAAATACAGGATGCCAAAATGAAACAGGTTCATTCCACCGCGGTTATTGAAGACGGGGCCGTTATACAGGACGGCGTCGTAATCGGGCCTCACTGCTTTGTCGGCAGCGGCACATCAATCGGCGAAGGGACCATCCTCGAAGCCAATGTCGTCATTGATAAAAACGTCCGTATCGGAAAACGTAATCATCTGTTTCCCAATTGCGTAATAGGCGGCCAGCCCCAGATACTCAATCTTGGCCCCGACGCCAAAATCGGCGGCCTGGTAATCGGTGACGACAACACAATTCGCGAACAGGTTACCATTCATCCGAGTATGCACCACGATGCCTTTACCAAAGTCGGCAATTCCAATCTGATTATGGTTGGTGTGCATATAGGCCACGATTGTATTATTGAAGACAAAATTGTTCTCAGCAACTTCACGCAGATAAGCGGCCACTGCAAAATCGGGACCGGCGTCTGGCTTTCGGGCGTTGTTTTGCTGCATCAGTTTGTTACTGTCGGCAGATGGTGCTATGCCGCTGGCCTTGCGGGAATCAACAAGGATGTACCGCCGTTTCTCATTGTCAGCGGACACTACCCGCCGGAAGTTCGAGGCGTCAATAAGCGGGGTCTTAAACGCGCCGGCCTGAATGAAAAACAGCAGAAAGCTGTCAATGATGCCTACAAGCATCTCTACCGCGATGACAAAAAGCCATTGCTGCAGAAGGCGAAGGAAATGGCCGGAGAAAAGGGTCTTGATGAAAACGTCCGCGATATGGTTGATGCCATTCTAAAAAGCAGCGAGCATCGCTACGGCAGGTATCTCGAAAAATTCAGGTAGAGCGAAAAAGGGGTCAGGCCACTTTTTCACGTGACTCGCCTGGCCATTAAAAGGATTGATATGGATAAATTGCGAACCGCGGTTGTTGGCGCAGGCAAAATGGGCGAAATCCACGCCCGTGTTTACTCAGAGTTGCCCCAGAGCAATCTCGTTGTCATTGTCGATGTCGATGCTGACAAGGCAAAACGGCTGGCGAAAAAACACCGCTGCGAATCAGCCCAGAATGTGACCGAACTGATTGGGAAAGTCGATGCGGTAACAATCTCCGCCCCGACCACCGAGCATTTTTCGCTGGCGAAGCCGCTGATTGAGGCGGGTATCGCGGTCCTTATCGAAAAACCACTCGCGGCCGACGTGAACCAGGCCAGAGATATTGTCGCGCTCGCCAGGAAGACCGGCTGTCTTGTCGCCGTAGGTCATTCCGAACGATGCAACCCTGTTGTTCAGGCGATGAAACGGCTGCAAATCGAACCGAAGTTTATTGAGGCGGCGAGAATAAGCCCGTATCCTTTCCGCTCAACCGACATCGGCGTCGTCCTTGATATTATGATTCACGACATCGATATTATCCTGTCGCTTGCCGCGAGCAAGGTTGTCAAAGTTGATGCAGTTGGGATAGGCGTTATTGACCCGAATAACGAGGATATCTGCAACGCCAGAATCGTGTTTGAAAACGGCTGTGTCGCCAATGTTACCGCGTCCCGGTTAGCGCTGAAAACCGAACGCAAAGTCCGGGTCTTCAGCAGGCAGGCGTATCTCAGCGTCGATTATTTTAAAAAGACGGGTGTGGTAATCAAAGCCGCCCCGAATATAGACCTTGTCGAAAAAATCAGGCAGCTTAAAAAAAGCGGCACGTTCGCTTTGCTTACGGCCGGCTGGCAGGACCTTCTGCATCGCGAAACCCTCGATGTTGACGACAGAGAGCCGCTTCGCCTTGAGCAGGAGGCGTTTCTGCGGGCCGTTGCCGATAAATCTCTTCGGCCCGAAGTCATCGCCGAAGAAGGCCTTGCGGCGATGGAATGCGCTGCTATGATTCTCGAATCTATGAAACAGCATAAATGGGAATGATGTTTTATTATTGATTAAGATTGGATGGTGTTATATGAAATATGGCAGGAACTGGCGTGTTTATTTGTTGGGTGTGGCGGCTGTAATGGTTTTTGTGCTCGGCTGCCCGGCGGACAGAAGAAATAACGAGGGTCGAACAATGGTAAAACTGGAAACTACAAAAGGCGATATTGTGATTGAAGTCAACGAAACGGCTGCCCCGGTAACGGCCGCCAATTTCCTGCAATACGTCCAGGACGGCTTCTACGACGGTATGATATTCCACAGGGTCATACCCAATTTTATGATTCAGGGCGGCGGCTTTACCCCTGATATGAAGCAAAAAACCACTCGTCCATCAATTGTTAACGAAGCCAAAAACGGCCTCAAAAATAAACGCGGCACACTCGCGATGGCCCGGACCAACGACCCAGGCAGCGCTACCGCCCAATTTTTCATTAATCACGTTGACAATACAAATCTCGACTATTCTCCTCGCAACCCCGGCTACGCCGTTTTCGGGCAGGTCGTAGAGGGTATGGACGTCGTCGATATAATCGCCAAGGTCAAGACCGGGACGAATGGAATGTTCCAGGATGTCCCCGTCGAGGCGGTTATTATCAAATCTGCAAAGGTTGTGTCGAAAAAATAATCTGGGGATAAAACCTTGATTTTTTGAAAGGACAAGCAGATGAGCAAAATCGTAAAGGCAAGTTTGATAATCCTGGCGGTTTTGCCTGTCCTGTGCAACTGTGGAGCTTTCGCCGCTGATAAACAGGAGGCAGACGCACAGCCGAAAATCGAAAATCCTTACGGTGGGGCACGTGTTCTTGTAGAGGCCCTTATCGTTGAGGTCAAACCGGAGGCGATTGAAAAGGCCGGCATTGGGCCTTTGGGCAAGGAGCGGGCCACGGCGGCGAAAATTCTTGAGATTATCAAAGACAAGAACGCAGGCCGGATACAAAGTTCGCAGAAACTGGCGATGGTAAATCCGGGATCAGCCAAGATGGATGTTTCAGCTAAAAAAGAGGTTCCCGCAAACAAGGATGCAAATGGGAATATTACCGTCTGGAACCCGTATAACATAGGGAGCAAGATTTCGGCCGACCTTCAAATACCACCTGACGGCAGGATATTCATTTATTTCAAAATGGATGTCAGTGGATTTAACGCTGATTCGCGAATAGAAAACCAGCCGCCTGATATGTTTAGTTACTCCTGGGAAAGCAGGGTTTCGATGAGGTCCGGCATACCTATCATAGCAAGCTCTGTTGACAGCAAAGACAAGGTGACATATCTGATTCTTCGGGCCAATATCGAAGAGGATAGTTTGCCTCAATCGCTTCAGCATAAGAAATGACAGCCGAGCAGATAATAAAACATTTTAAGATGCAGCCGCTGCGGCAGGAAGGCGGGTTCTTTATTGAAACCTACCGCGCCGCAGAGGTGCTGAAAAAAGAGATTCTTCCTGCCGGCGTTTCAGGCGACCGAAACCTCAGCAGTGTTATTCTTTATCTGCTAACCGCCAAAACCGTATCGCTGATGCATCGGCTGAAATACGATGAGATGTTCCATTTTTATATGGGCAACCCGGTAACGATGCTTCAACTGCATCCCGACGGCTCAAGCGAAATTGTCACCCTCGGCCACAATATCCTCAGTGAACAAAAGGTTCAGGTTCTTGTCCCCAAAGGTACCTGGCAGGGGGCTTTTATCCAGCCCGGGGGGAAGTTTTCACTGATGGGCTGTTCGGTCGCTCCTGGTTTTGACGAGGCCGATTTCGAGATAGGCGACAGAGAAACGCTGCTCGCCAAATATCCTGATATGCGGGAGATTATCCTGCACCTTACTCGCACACACTAACTCTACTGCTCTGTTGAAATGCACTATTGTCATTTCGACCGGAGCGACGTTTGGCGTCGCGCAGTGGGGACACGAAGCGCAGCGGAGAGCCCCGAAGGGCAATCTATTAAAAAAGATTCCTCGACTCCGCTTCGCTGCGCTCGGAATGACGTTTTCAACAGAACATAACGCTAACCGAGTTTTGCCTGCCCGACTAATTGATGTGCTAATCGACTCGGTTCAGGAAGCCGATACCTTGTCGTGCATTGCAGAACAACATTTATCGCATCATCCAGCGTACATTTGTGCCCGACTGAGACATAAACCGGCTTGATGTTTGAGCGAGTTCGTAAAACCACGCCAATCTTTTCATCCGAATCAACCAATGGGCTGCAACTGCCTTTTTTGTTTCCGGGTTCATCGAATGTTCCTATGAGCCGGCTTTTTGCGCAGCCAATCGTTGGTTTATCAATGAGCAAACCGATGTGCGAGGCGATTCCCAGCCGCCGGGGATGCGCAATACCCTGACCGTCGACGATTAAACAATCGGGTGTGGTTTTTAGTTTCTCGATTGCGTCGATACACGCAGGCGTCTCGCGGAATGACAACAAACCCGGTACGTAAGGGAAATCTACTTTGCGAGTTGCTGTTACTGTCTCGATAATCGAAAAATCGGATAAGTCAATCACCACGGCCGATGCGAATATCTGTTTGCCGTCTTTGCTGAACGCACAATCCAGCCCCGCGATTATTTTGGGTCTTTTCTTCATCGCGGCAAATAGCACCCGTTGTGCCAGCCGAAGCTGTAATTGTCTTGCCTCTGCGCAGGACAAATCCCATTCGTGCAATTTTCTTGTTTTCATTCTGGTGAATATATTAGGTCGCAGAACAAACCCCTGCAAGGGTTTGTGAAGGATTTGTTTATTGCAGCCAGACCTGCGTAAACAGGTCAAGGTCGTCGATATTAATTATACCGTCGCCGTTGAGGTCGCTTGTCTGGCGGGTTCCGCTTTTTTGCCATTCGCCCGCCAATACGGAGAAGTCCCTGAAATTGACAATGTCGTCAAAGTTAAAGTCGGCTTTATCCGCCAACCTTGTATTCCCCATTCGCATCCAGTCATCGCTGAATAATTTTAAATCGGATATGTCAACGCTTCCATTGCGGTCCAGGTCCGCCGGCAATTCGCTGCCTTTGGCCAGCCAGTAGCCGGCAAACCAGGCAAAGTCGATATTATTGGTTATCCCGTCGTTATCAATATCAGCGAGCAATCTCCACTCATCAGGGGGCAAACTTGCTTTTACTGTCCCGCCTGCCGCTCCCATATTAATACGAACGTTTGCTGTTATTATTCCTTCGTTGCCGAGGTCTGAACCGGGATTGCCTGCGTCGATGCAGGGGCTGTTGTTTTTCCCTTCATTCCATCCGTTAGCATCATCCCACTGCCATATCCGGCTTTGCAGGCTATAATTATTACTGTCGGGATTTACAAAGCATGGGTCAATATCCAGGTTTCCCGGCCCCCAGACGATTTGGCAGTTCGCTTCGGTATATATTTCCGTCCGGTTGCCATCGACGTTGTTATACAATACTTTTAGCGATGAGGGCGTCGATGAGCCGGCTAATGCAATTTCGTGTCCCGATGGTGCGATATTATTCCATAAAATCGAATTGCCAAGAGTTGCGCTGCTGTAATAATCACAAAACAGGGCGCCTCCTTTCGATAAAGCGGTGTTTTTACTGAATGTGCAGTTTGAAATTACCGCGTTGCTGTCGTAGCAGTAAATACCGCCGCCGAAGATTGACGCGGTGTTGTTTGTGAAGGTGCAGTTTTTAATTGTCGGGCTGCTGTTTTGACACAGGATTGCACCGCCTGAGGCCTGATAGCCGTTGATAATCGTCAATCCCTTTACGACAGAGTTGACGTCTTCGCCTGAATGAAAATTAAATGCCCTGCGGTTGTTTGCCGAGCTGCCCTGGCAGTTGATTACCGTTGTTGTCGCCGTATCAAAATCATATGGCTCAATCGCCCGAACCGTAATGGCCTTACCCCTGAAATCCAAATCTACATTTCCGGTTCCCGTATATGTTGCCGGCACTGGCACAACATGGCCCGGCTCATTAACTTCATCAATTGCTTTTTGTATAGTTTTGAAAGGAGCGTCCGGACTTCCGAGGCCGGTGCTGTCATTGCCGGAAGGCGATACACATACTCTTACCTGCTGCCTGTAAACATATACCCAATAGTTGCCATAATAAGGACAATCTGTCAGCCAGTTGGCATATTGAGGTGGCACTTTTGGCAGGTTCACAATCTGGTCAACTATGTCCATTCCGGAAATGACCTGTCCGAAGACGCACTAGCCGTTGGCATCGACGGCGGTGGGATCGCCGCGGTTGAGAAAAGGATTATCAACGACATTTATAAAAAACTGCGATGTTGCGGAATTGGAGTCGTTGGTTCTTGCCATTGCGACGGTAGCTCGCAGGTTTTTAAGGCCGTTGTAGCTTTCGTTGATTATAGGCGGGCGAAGACCATTTGTCTTAAGGTAGCCGCCCGGCAGATAACCGCCGCCCTGAGCCATAAAATTTGAGATAACGCGGTGAATGATAAGGCCGTCATAAAAACCGCTGTTGACGTATTGAAGAAAATTAGTAACAGTTGCGGGCGCCTGGGTCGGGAAAAGCTCGATGGTGATATCACCCAATATCGTTTCGATAACGACCTTGGGCGTATTTTGACTGGGGGTATAAGGAGGCGCACCGAGGGCAACAGCCGAAAAGACAAGCCCCGCCGCAAGAGATAAAAAAGCAAAATATTTCACCCTCAACCTCATTGCCTCAGAATATTGTATGCTTTGTAAAAAAGCATGATTTGTCATTTCGACCGAAGCCCCGATTCATCGGGGCTGAGTGGAGAAACCTATTAAAACAAACAGATTCCTCGACTCGCTTCGCTCGCTCGGAATGACATTCTTAACAGCAAAAATCCCGCCATCCCTGGACGATATGATAATATGTTGATTATACCATATTTTTCCCGAAGGGTCAAGTGGCGTAACTGTTTATAATATAAGCAGTTACGGCTGGTGTGGCAGTGAAAAGAACTGTGTTGTCGTAGCAGTAACCGCCTCGGCAAATTTGGCCAATTCCATCCCTCTTAGTGCTGCTACAAACTTTGCGGTGTGGATAAGCAGGGCCGGCTCATTGACCTTCTGTTTACGCATCGGCTCAGGTGATAAATAGGGGGCATCTGTCTCAATCATCAGCCGGTCGAGGGGGACGTATTTTGCGACCTCGCGGGTTGTCTCGGCGTTTTTGAATGTTACTACCCCCGTCAGCGAGATATGCCAGCCCTTATCTAAAATTATTTTTGCCTGCTGGAGATTGCCGGAGTAGCAATGGAAAACCAATCCCTTCAGGCCCGACTCGTGTGCCTCCAGAATCTCCATCGTCTCATCGAACGCCTCCCGCGAATGAATCACAATCGGCAGTTTCAGTTCTTTTGCGATTTCAAGGTGCCGAACGAAGCTATCCTGTTGTTGCTGTGGCGTCGAAAATTTGTAATGCAAATCCAGCCCCGTTTCGCCTATTGCGACGACTTTTTTACTCTGTGCGAGTCCTTTAATCTGGGTGATTGTTGACGGGTCTGCTGATTTTGCGCTGTGAGGGTGAATTGCTACTGTAGCGAACATATTTTCAAACCGGTTCGCTAATTCAACAGCTTTTTGGCTGTCCGCTAAATCCGTCCCAATGGTTACCCAACTCGTAACGCCTGCGTTGGTGCTTCGCTTGAGGACAGCATCGATATCCGCGAACGGCTCATACGTCAAATGGCAATGTGCGTCTATCAGGTTCATATATCTATCTTACAAAGGCATTTTTGTAATGGCGGAATTCGGCAGGGCCGCGTTGGCCGAGCGTTATGGTAACAATATCGAAGCGGTATGGTCGATTCTCGATTTCGTTGGCTGAGATAAAATACCGTGCAGTCCTTGTCATCCTGTCCATCTTCGGCTTTGTGATTACCGATTCGGTCGGAGTAAACTCCTCATCGGCTCTTGTTTTGACCTCGACAAAGACAATCGAGCGGTCGCTATCCACCATAATCAGGTCGATTTCGCCGGCCTTGCAGGCGTAGTTGCGCGTGAGGGTTTTGAGGCCTTTTTGTTTGAGGAATTTCTCGCATTGCCACTCTCCCCATTTGCCGAGCAGCTTAGTATCCTTGAGCAGCTTGCTCCTCTGGAAAATCAATCCGAGCAAAGATCAGCAATCCTCCTGAAAGGGCCACCTAACGGCGGAAATCTGCAATCAGCAATTTAGCTAACCACAGTATGTTCGCTGTGTTCCTGGACCAGCTTGGTTGACTTGCCCGTTCGCTCGCGGAGATAATACAGCTTGGCCCTTCTGGTCTTGCCGCTTCGAGTCGCCTTGATATCGGTGATATTGGGCGAGTGCAGCGGGAATATCCTTTCGACGCCTTCGCCGGCCACGATTCTGCGAACCGTGAAGGTCGAGTTGATGCCCCGGCCTTTGCGGGCGATTACCGTGCCCGAAAATACGCCGATACGTTCCTTCTCGCCTTCTTTGATTCTGCAATGGACGTCAACTATGTCACCGATTTCAAAATGCGGAATATCCTTCTTCAGGCATTTGCTTTCGACCTTGTCAAGTAATGCTGTATTCACTTTGTAACTCCTGATACTGACTAAACTTATGACAAAACCAGCCGGGCTGGGTTTTCTGCGAGCAATTTACGCCCGCCCCGAAAACCGATGATTATAACTGTTTTCGCGGTGATAACAAGCGTTTTTTTTGCAAAAATAGCGCGAAATGAGGGAAATTAAGGCGGTTTTTTTGAATTTTTTCGAATTTTTCGGAATTGTAATCGGGGGCGGCGATCGAAATCTTTATCTCCCTTATATCAGCGCTCCGAGCGCCTTGGGCTGTAATTTTGGTCAACGACCGATTCGCCGCCCCCGTTGAACTTAACATTGCGAAGGGCACTTTCTACAATAATACTACTGTTGTGCTGAGAATGAGAAAATAGGCACTTTGCTGATTATGGGTTGCCCAATTGCCTATATGGGCCGGGGCGTATGGATTTGCCTGTATCGTAAGTTAAATAAAAACGGCGGGACTTTTTGGAAAGCCCCGCCGTCGTATGTTTTTTGTTTGTTATGTTTTAGCCGTGAACTTTTTTGAACCCTTTCAGTGAAAGCTCTGCGCTTTCGAGCGGGGAATAGCCGCCGGATTCTTCTTCGAGTATATAATACTGAGTGCCGGCGGTTGATTCGCAGACCTCAAAGACCTCTTTCCACTTTATGTCGCCCTCGCCGATAACAGCTTTTTTGTTGGTGGCGGAATACTCCTTGAGGTGAACCGTTAAGGAACGTCCCGGATATTTTTTCAGTATTGCGATGGGGTCGCCTTTACCCTGTATGCAGTTACCCGTATCGATTTGCATACACACTTCTTTGCTGGTATTGCCGAAAAGGATATCCCAGGGGGTTTCGGTGTCTATCAATTCGAAATCGCCTGCGTGCGCGTGGTAGCCGATGTGCACGCCTTCGGCTCTTGTCTTATCGGCGAATTCATTGAAGGTTTTGGCTTTTGCCAGCCAGTCGGCTTTTGTCTTAAGCTCTTTTCTGTCGAGCCAGGGCACAATGACGAACTTGTTGCCGATTGTCCGGTTATATTCCATAGTCGCCGCGAGTTTTTCGTTTGAGAGCAAATCAAACGCGGTATGCGAGCCGCAGCAAAGCAATCCGTTGTCGTCGAGCATCTTACGGACGTCTTTTGCTGAGCGTTCGTAGAAGCCCGCGAATTCGACGCCGTTGTAGCCCATCTTGGCGACTTTGGCGATTGTGCCGGCGAAGTCCTTTTTACATTCTTCCCTGACGGTCCATAGTTGCAGACCTACCGGGATTTGCTTTTTTGATTCCATCGCTTTTTTCACTTCTTCCGCTCCTTTGGCGATTGCTTCGAGCGAGCAGGCGCCGACACAGGCAACAAGTCCGGATTTCAGAATCATTCGACGTGACAAATTTTCGCTTTTCATTTTTCACCTCTCATTATGATGAATTTTTCAGCGGGGCATTCACCCCGGCGTTTGTTTCCACGACAACTGTAATTTTATGCTGTATTGTGCCGATAGGCAAATTGTTTTTAACCACAGATTACACAGATTCCACGGATTTTTTTAGCCACAGAGGACACAGAGAATTATTTTTTTAGACACGGATTTACACAGGATTAACACTGTTTTTTATTCTGCCGGTTTCCCCCTTCGCTAAGAGCTACTCCCAAAAGGGACGCCTAACGGTGGGCGGGACAGGTTGTTTTTGAATCGCCCTGAAAAAAGGCTCCTGCCCCCTTTTCTCTTGGGTGATTTATTAGATATTCCAATTGTTATGATACTGTTCAAACACATGGAATTGTGGTTTATCAAATGCTCGTATCGGATTATCTACACGAACATGTCCTCCACGTCCCGGGGTAGCTAGCCAATTCTGGTGACGCTTAGTGATCCACTTTGCGAATAGATTTTTTGGAATTATATAATAATCTGGTTTTTCATCCTTTCCAATTAAGTCAACAAAAGCTATGTAGAAATTATCTTTGGGTACTAACGTTTCTATCCCTTTGTTTAAAATCCAACCCTGCCTATTTCCAATCGATCTTGTCTTAACTTGAATATTCAATGTTCTTAATCCGTCAATTGTGGTAGCGATAACATCAATGTTAGGAGTATTTTTTAGTGTCATTGTTGCAATCCACCCACGTCTTGAAAGTTCAGCGGCAACAAAATATTCTCCGGCAACTCCGGTTATGTTGTAGGTAGCTCTTCGATTTTCTGATTTATCCAATAATTGAATAATAGTTTTTTCTTTCGAGCTCATATTTTGTGACGTGAGTTTCTTCTTCATATTATCAATTTTAACCCCTTCTATAATTTGGACTTAAAGATATGCTAAAGGGCGAGTAAAGTAAACTAAGTTATCCACAGGAATAAGCGAAAACGTTACCAGACTAGTCTGATTTTTCAGCCGCATTCTTTTTTGTTATCAATCCGCTCGCAGCCGCATCGCCATATCGACAGAATAAACCGGCGTTGTGACCTTTAAATTTCCGCCGTTCCATTTTATGGTGTCTTTGCTTATGACGGCCCCGGTTGCCGGGTCGACCCATTCCAGCTTATACTCCCCAGCGGGAACTGCTGTCAGGGTTATGGTATCCTTATAATTTCCCGGTTTGGTGCTGAAGTGCAACCCCCATTTACCGTCTTCCGCGCCGTAGAAAAGATAAAGAGCATACTGTTTTCCCGGCTCGGCGAGTGCGCCGGCGAAAGCGCCGGACGGCACGCCATTGAAATCAGTAAAACGCGACAGACCTGCAAGATTGAGCGAATTTAGAAAATCGAGCAGGATTTTTTTCTGAGGAACGATTATGGACTGGGTGTCATTTCCGCCGGTTTCCCGGCCGGCGTCGTATTCCCCGTTGAGATTTATAAATCCCGCTCCGCCGTTGAGCATAAACCACCACCCTTCTACGCGAATGCTTTCCGTAGTATAGGATTGTCCGACGAGGTAATCTGCGCCGAAGTAATCTGATTCGACGTTAACGATTGGTTTGTTGGCCTTATAGTCCTTTTTAATTGCATTTCTGCCCGGCCTTACATATTCTGCGGGCAGCCAGTCACACCACGCCTGGCTGGACAAATCCGGCGAAAGATTCTGCACGGTTTGGCCGAGGATGTGCTTTTTGGGCAGTGATTCTTCCGCTTTAAGGAAGGTGTCTTTCATAGCCAGCAGCCAGGGAATCACGTTGCTGTCGGGCAATCCTCCGATGGTGCCGTCGGGACGACCCACAAGAGAGGGTTCATCGGAGATGTCAAATATTACGTTGTCGAACTCGTTTAATTCGGTCGTGATTTTGGCGATATAGGCCTGCTGGTATCGCATTACGTCCCTGTTTCTGCTGTCACTCATGGTAAACAGACCGCAGTCATTGGCTTCGTACTGGCCGATGTTTTGTATGTTGTTGCCGTGATACATTGCCATTAACGGCCAGCAATCGGCGTACATACCGTTGAAAAAGGCGACTTCGACAATGATGTTTTTGCGATTAGCCGTTTCCACGAAATTTTTCAGGCGGGCAAAGTACTCAGGATTCCATTTGTCGAGGTCGAATTTGTATGAGGGCTGGTTTGGTTCCGCGAGGGCGGGATTTGCATCTGTCTGGCCGGACTTTGCCCATGGCAGTATTTGCCGACCGGGGCGGGGACCCAACGGATTGCCGGTCTTGAATTTGCCGGGTGGCTCAAACATTGCGCCCGGATAAATTCTCGTCAGATTCATTCCGCCCGCGGCGAGAAAGTCAAGATACCGGACATAGTCAAAATCCCGGTTCATGACCGCTCCATAATGTTGGTCGGAAGTTATGAGAACCAGGGGTTTTCCGTTATAGAAAAAATAGTGGGGATTGGAATGCCATACAGTGACGGGTTCCGCCCAGCAGGGGGACACCAGCAACAGGAAGACAGCGGCTATTTCGAATAAGTAAACAATCATGTGTTTTCTGTATCTTTGAGCAGATCCGGACGGTGCTGTTTCGTTCTTTCGAGGGATTGCTGCCTGCGCCATTTTTCGATTTCGGCGTGATGGCCGGAAAGCAGAATATCCGGCACCTTCATTTCGCGGAATGTCTCAGGTCTTGTATATTGCGGGTACTCTAAGCCGCCCGCAGCAGTTTCGCTGAATGTCTCGTCTTCGGCTGAACTCCCATCGCCCAGTGCGCCGGGAAGGAGGCGAACAACTGCGTCGATAATTACCATCGCGGCCAATTCTCCGCCAGAGAGTACGTAATCGCCGATTGAGATTTGCTCAGCGTTCAATCCCGTCCTGATTCGTTCGTCGAAACCCTCGTAATGCCCCGCGATGAATAGGAGTCGTTTTTCGCCGGCAAGGTCTTTTGCTAATTTTTGCGTGAATGGTTTGCCCTGTGGTGTCAGCAGAATTACCCGGCCTTTATCAGGTGATAACTTTTCGACCTTTTCAAAGCAATCGAATACCGGCTGGCACATCATCACCATTCCCGGTCCGCCGCCGTATGGCCGGTCATCGACTTTCTTGTGCTTGTCTTTAGAAGAATCCCTGATATTCGTCAGGACGATATCGACGATGCCCGCTTCTTTGGCGAGTTTGAGTATCGAGTGATTCAGCGGCGACTCGAACATCTCCGGAAACAGCGTTAAAACATCAATCCGCATAGTCATATTTTTCAGCCACAGAGTATTTTAGCCACAGAGGGCACAGAGGTCACAGAGAAAAAAAATAAAAACCCCCGGTTTTTGGCCGGGGGTTTGGTATGTAATTTTATTTTACGCCTGAGTCTTGCGGCCGTTATTTCTTCTCGGCTGCCGGTGCAGCGGGGGCAGCACCTTCTGCGCCTTTTGCCGGCTTTTCTTCGGTCTTGCGTTCTGATTTCAGGAACGGTAATCCTGCTGCTCTTGCCCGTTTTCTCGCCAATGCCCGGCGGGTCTTCTTTGCAGCCGCGTATTTATGCTTGATACCCTTGCGGAGCAGCATCTCTGACACTGAGTCCGAAGGTATCGCGCCTTTATCGAGCCAGTACTTGGCTCGTTCAATATCCAGAACCAGTTGCTTATCGGTTGCTTTTTCGAGGGGGTCGTAATACCCCAGTTTCTCGACAATTCTGCCGTCGCGGGGCGTGTGGGTATCAATCACGTTTATCCTGAAAAACGGCCTGTGCCGTCTTCCGTGCCGCGACATTCTGATTTTTACTGACATTTGCTTCTCCTTTTCACTTACGTTTATAATCAATTCCCGCATTGGCCATACAAATTGGCCGCGGGACACGTTAGCCGGTAAAGTTCAGAAGTATAGCATAATCACACCCCAGCGGCAACGGCTTTTTTGGCTATCTGTGCCTCTGAAGACCGCCGCGGTTTGCCAATTATCGGGTATTTTTGCGGTGCAGGGCGTAGCCATTTATGAAAATGGCGAACAGGGCGGGGTCAACTTTCGCGTCGTCAGCGATTTTACGCACCTGGTCATCGATAAGATTCGCGGCATTTGCCTTCTCGTCAGGGGTCATAATCGCCACCGCCCGGCGTAATTGCTCCAATTCCTCAACAGTGGGGCTTGCCAGCATACCAAGCTCGCTGATTTCAACGTTATCTTTGAATTGCTCGCGCACGATTCGGCCGTATTCATTGCCTACAAATTGCGCCAGCTTATCAAGATACTGGGTGATTGAGATGTTTTGGGTTAACGCCGTATTCTTTTGCCTTTGCGGATTATGACTTGTTTTCTTCTGGAGCGTTGTTTGATTTTTTTGCCTGCCGTCATCGCCGCGCCTAAAGATTCGAGATTGAAACCGCCCGAAAACAGCGCCTTCAACCCGGCCATTTTCCCTCCCGACAGCGACTTGAGCATATCCCTGCTTCGCACAAACTGTTTTACCAGCCCGGATACGTCGTGCGGCTGTGTCCCTGAGCCGGCGGCAATCCTCCTGCGTCTCGATGAGTCAATAACGTCCGGGTCCTGGCGTTCATGGAGCGTCATCGAATAAACTATCCCCTCCATTTTCTTAAGCTCATTCTCGTCGAAATCCATATCGCCCATTTCCGCGGCGCCCGGCATCATTTTCAGCAGGTCCTTCATCCCCCCCATTTTTTTGACAGCCTGCATTTGCTGGAGGAAATCATCGAACCCGAAACTCCCCTCGGCCATCTTTTCCTGTAATTTAGCGGCTTCCTCCGCATCAAACTGCTCATGTGCCCTCTCGACCAGCGTAACGATATCGCCCATACCGAGGATTCTGCTTGCCATCCTGTCGGGGTGGAATTCTTCGAGCTTGTCTAATTTTTCGCCTACGCCGATAAATTTTATGGGTTTGCCTGTTACCGCCTTTATGCTAAGCGCCGCTCCGCCTCTGGCGTCGCCGTCCAATTTGGTCAGGATGACGCCGTCTAATTCGAGGCGGGTGTTGAATTCCTTCGCGGAATTGACCGCGTCCTGTCCGGTCATCGAATCGCATACAAGGTAAATCTGGTGCGGCTGGACGGCTTTTGCGACGTCGCTTATCTGCGTCATCATTTCTTCGTCGATGTGCAGCCGACCGGCGGTATCCAAAATTACAACGTCAGCGCCGGTTGTTCTGGCGTGTTGAATAGCGTTCTTCGCGACCCTTACCGCGTCCGTGCTTTGCTCGCTGTAAACCGGGATATTCAACTGCTGGCCAAGGGTAATCAACTGGTCGATAGCGGCAGGTCTTTGCAAATCGTCGGCAACAAGCATCGGCTTCCTGCCTTTATCCATAATGTATTTGGCTAACTTCGCGGCGGTGGTCGTTTTGCCGCAGCCCTGCAATCCCGCCAGAAGTATCAGCGTCGGCCCGGGCGAGACGTAATAAATCTGCGTATCCACAGGCCCCATCAGTTTGGTCAGCTCATCGTTGACTATCTTGACGAAAACCTGCCCGGGGTGCAGCGACTTGATAACCTCCGCTCCGACGGCCGCCTGCGTAACGTCCTTGCAGAATTGTTTGACCACCTGGTAGTTGACATCCGCTTCGAGCAGCGCCTTGCGAACGTCGCGCACCGCGTCCGAAACGTTGGCTTCGGTAATCCTTCCTCTGCCCGACAGCGACCGAAACACTGAACCGAATTTTTGCGTCAATGCGTCAAACACGAGTTTTTATGCTTTCCTGAATTTTGATAAAGCCATACCGGGAAAAACCATCCCCGACGGTAATATTATAGGGTTATCCGCCTGTTTTTTCAACGTCCAAATCCCGCTGGTCGGTTAAGTCACAACTCAAAAGTGCGATAATATATATTGATGGCTTATAGTGACCCGCAAAACAGACGTTTTATTTATCCCAGTTGGCTCAGATTCTTTACCATTGCAGCCGCATTGGCCGCGTTTTTTCTGTTGGGTGGTTCGTCGTCTTTGTTCAGCAACTCTGACCCATCGTTGCCCTGGAATGAGCAGGCGAGTATCCTGCCGCCGGGCAAAACGCCACAGTTCAAACTCTCCGAAGACCACCCCTCGTTGACCGGCAACCTCCGCTACAAAGCGCAGGTCGAGCAGGATGGCCAGCCGCGAGGCAATATTAACGTTTTGATATACCCGGACGGCACTGTCAAAGGTGTCTGGAACGGCGAATACGACCGGGCCGACGATACCCATTGCCTCATTATGGCCGCGAGTTTTAAGGGCAATATCGACCCGACCCGCAAGTTTGTCGAGAATGGCATTGAAGACCCGTCAAAACTGTATTTTATAACAGCCGGCGCATACAATGTACTTGAGACAGTGCCGTCAACCGGGAAGTCGCGTGATGTATCCGGTTTTGCTTACCTTCGCGGCTGGCTCAACTCAAATTACACTGTCGTCGGCGAATTAGTCATTACTCAGAACAAAAAAACCTTCGAAACTTTCTCCTGGGCCGCGTTTCCCCTCAACTGACCTGATTGATTTTTTCAGCACACGTTTCACGCTTGCCTCAATTGCCTGCATCATTTATCTTATGACCAAATGGTCGTAACCAAAAAAATCCAGGTCACCACAAATGGCAACAGTGAAGTCCTCGATATAACCCCACAGGCCGTAAAAGCAGTCGCCGAATCAGGCGTCTCGGCGGGGACAGCGACACTTTTTGTCATCGGCTCGACCGCCGCAATCACTACCACCGAATATGAGCCGGGCCTGGCCAAACACGACATAAAAGCCGCCTTTGAAAAAATAGCGCCGGCAAACGGCCGCTATGAACACGAGGAAACCTGGCACGACGACAATGGCCATTCACATGTTCGCGCATCGCTGCTCGGTCCTTCACTGGTTGTCCCAATCGTTGATGGCGAACTTACACTTGGCACCTGGCAGCAAATCATCCTTATCGATTTTGATACACGCTGCCGCACCCGTCAGGTCATCTGCCAGATTGTCGGAGAATAATTGTTTTTTCATGCGGTCGGGAGGCAGCTTCTATTCTTCTCGAGATTAAGGATTTATAGCCGCCTGTCGCATATTATGCGATTAAATGCTGTATCCGGCGGTGTTTGGCCGATAAATCCATTGACGAATTTCAAAAAACGGGTTAGTATTCTGTTTCGGCAGGGATAGCCAAATTATACAGGAGTTAGGCCTTGTTTATGAAAATTTACCTCAGAAAAACGTTATGGTGCGTAACTTTAGTATCGCTTCTGGTTGTGCTTGGCTGTGGCGGCCCCGGCGGGCAGACCGCTAAGAACAAGTCCGCCGCCGACAATAACGGGATAGATGATACCATCGGTATGTATGCGGAGATATTCGCTTCCGATGCCATACCCTTAAGCGGCTATGGTTTGGTAGGGGGGCTTAACGGCACAGGTTCCTCTGAATGCCCCACGCAGATCAGGACTTACCTCGAAAAATACATCCTTCAGCGCCTCGCCGGCGCCAAAGTTAATGTCGATGACCTTATCAGCAGCCCCGATACCGCCGTCGTAATCGTTGAAGGTATAATTCCGCCCGCTGCCTCAAAAAATCAGCGGTTTGACGTCAGGGTTACCGCATTGCCCGGCACACAAACGACCTCTCTCGAAGGCGGCTGGCTCTATGGCGTTGATCTTTTTGAGGCACGTCAGGTCGGCATAAGCATCAAACCTCTCGCTGCCGCCGAAGGCCCTGTATTTACCGATTCCGCAATTTCCTCCGGCTCGCAAGACCCGAGGACCGGCTATGTCCTGGGCGGCGGCTCGGTCATCGAAGAGTACAAAGTCAATCTTGCCCTTCGCCTGCCGGACTACCGCGTCGTCAGTCAAATCCGCAATCGTATAAACGAACGCTTCGGCTACGAAATTGCCGTGGCGCTGGCGCCGGGCAGTATCGAGCTGCGAATCCCGGCAAAGTATCTGGAGGCAAAAGGCAGATTCATCCAGCTTGTCAGGGCCACGTACCTTATGGGGTCGCCCGAGCTTACCGAGAAAAGAATAATGACCCATATAGAGAAGCTCGCGGGCTCCAAAGATAAAAACGCAAGCGAGATTGCCCTTGAGGCCATAGGCAACGCCGCAATGCCGAAACTTGCGGCTCTGCTTAATTCCTCCGACCCGGAAATCCGCCTCCGGGCCGCTCGATGTATGTTCAATCTTGGCGACCAGAGGGGCAGGGAATCGCTCTGGAGTGTTGCTAATGATAAAACATCATCCTACCGCACAGAGGCCACCGAAGCCCTGGTCAATACCTCCTCAGGGCAGGACGTCACCTCAATGCTTCAATCACTGCTGCGAGATGATGATTTGTCAATTCGTCTTATTGCCTATGAGAATCTGGTTCGCCTCAAAGACGTCACTGTCTTTCGTAAGCTGATAGCCGACAGTTTCTATCTTGACCAGGTATCCCAGACCGGGAAACCGGCGATTCTGGTCTCTCGACGAATCCAGCCCCGCGTCGCGCTTCTCGGCTCTCCCATATACTGCCGAAGTAATGTCTTTGTTGAGACGTCCGACGGAACTATCACTATAAATGTACCCGCTGGCGAAAAATATGCCACGATAATACGCAAACACCCCAGACGCCCCGATACAATCATCCAGTTGAAAAGCTCCCTTGACCTTGCTGACATCATCGAGACATTGTGCCGGGAGCCGTTGACCCCGACAGCGCAGGGCGGACCGGGACTTGGCGTCCCCTACTCGACTCTCGTCGGATTACTTAACAAAATGGTCGATTCCGGCGCCGTCCAGGCAGAATTTTACGCCGGTCCACTCCCAAAAACACTGCCAAATATAAAGAAATAACATCTCTTCGACCGATAACATTAGGACAAAATGTAAGAACCCGATTGAAAGGTTATGACCAAAGGCAAAAAATATCGGACTAAGTTTGCTTCGCTGGTCGGGGTTTGTAATAATAATAACTTTGAAATTATAGGACTATACGGTTTTGAGTGTCCTGGTTTTTACGGCAGAAGACCGCGAGGGCAGGAGGGTTTCCGATATCCTTTGCTTATACCGGCTCGTGCCTGAATATTAAGGATTTATAAATGCGACTTGAAAAGGTTATCCTCGACGGCTTCAAAAGCTTCGCAGACAAGACAGAATTCGTATTTTCAGCGGCGGTAACGGGCATTGTTGGCCCCAACGGCTGCGGCAAAAGCAATGTTGTTGACGCTGTAAAATGGGTTTTCGGCGAACAAAGCGCAAAAAGTTTGCGCAGCGGACGAATGACCGACATTATCTTCAGCGGCAACGCCAGCAGAAAACCCGCCGGCTGCGCGGAAGTCAGCTTGTTTCTTTCAAATACCGCCGGCACCGAGTCGGGCCGATTGCCCATCGATGCCGATGAAGTCCAGATTACACGACGCATATACCAGAGCGGCGACAGTGAATATCGCATCAATAACAAGCTCTGCCGGCTAAAAGACGTCCGCGAATTATTTATGGATACCGGCGTCGGCGTCAGGGCGTATTCCATTATCGAGCAGGGACAGGTCGAGCGTCTCCTCTCCGCATCATCCGTCGAAAGGCGAGTGATATTCGAAGAGGCGGCGGGCATAAGCAAATACAAGGCGCACAAGGAAGAGGCCCTCCGCAAGCTCGAACGCACCGAACAAAATCTCCTTCGCCTTGCTGATATTGTCAGCGAGGTCGCCAGCCGGTTGAGAAGCGTCAAACTCGCCGCGGGCAAGGCCAGAAGCTACGTCCAGTACACTCAACGGCTAAAAGAGCTTCAGGTCAATTATTCGCTCGCCGAATTTGACAAAATCTACAAAACCGCCGCCCAGAAGAAAGCCGCTCTTGATGAAGCGGAAAAGAACTTTGCCGTAATCGCCGCTGACGTGGCAAGACACGATACTCTGCTTAGTCAGATAGGCCAGCAGATAATCGATACGGAAAACAGCATCAACTGCACCGATAATTCGCTTGTGGCCGTGCAGAGCAAAATCGAGCAGCAGATGCAGCGGATAGAATTCCTGCGCACCAGAATCAAAGAGCTTGAGCAGAGAAAGGCCGCCGCGGTAACGAGAGCACAGCAGCTTACCCAGCAAAAAAGCGAGTTCACAATCGACCTCGAAAAGTACCAGGCACAGCAGCAGGAAAACGAACAATCATTCGAACAGTGCAATCTTGATATCGAGCAAACCAGTCGGGAAATCGCCGATATTAACGCGCAGTGCTCTTCGCTTGAAGCGGAGCTTGAAGACGAGAAATCAGGCATAATAGATATTGTCCGGCATACCGCCCAGCTTCACAATGAGCTTCAAAGTATATCTGTATATCGCACCAATCTTTCTTCTCAAAAAGACCGTCTCGCGGGCAGGGCGCAGGTGGCGGGCGCAGAGCTTGAAAAACTCCTGACTGAAAAGGCGCAGTGCGACGCGAGATTAAATGATATTGAAAATGTTTTGTCTGATTTGACTAAAAACCTCGACAACAAACGCAAGGAATCCGACAACTGTATCACTCGCGCAGAAGCTGACAAAAAGCGCTTAGCAAACAGCAAGGAAGCCAGAAGCGCACTGGCCAGCGAGCTTGCCGTTCTTACGGATATGGAAAACCGCCGGGAGGGCGTCAAGGCGGGCGCAAAACGTATTCTCGAAAACCAGTCGCAGTTCGATTATGTCGAGGGGATACTTGCTGATATTATCACCGCACACATTGATTATGCAGCAGCGGTTGAAGCGGCTCTTGAAGACAAGACCGATGCCGTGGTTATCGCCTCGACTGAGAAGCTGCTGGCGGGTAAAGACGCTGTAGATAAGCTCGATGGCCGGGTACATTTCATAAGCGCAGATAAAATTGAGCCGTTTGTGAATACTGATGACCTCTCGACGCTATCCGGCGTGAAGGGCCGTCTTGTTGAGTTCGTAAATTACCAGCCCAAACACGCGGCGCTTGTCTGGGCTTTGTTAGGCAAAACGCTCATCGTTGATTCAATCGAAAAGAGCGCCCAGTTAACCGAAACGCTTGGGCATGATTATAAATTCGTTACGCTCAAAGGCGAGTTTGCCGCGGGCGACGGCTTCATCAAACTTGGCCCTCTCGGCAGGGCGGCGGGGCTTATCTCCCGAAAAAGCCGGCTTCGCCAGCTGCAGGACACCATTACCAATATCACTAATGAAATAGACACGCTCCAGAGCCAGATTGACGAATCAATCCGCACGGGCGACCATCTCACGAAACTCTGCAAAGACCTCCGCACCGCGGTTTATGAGGCGAATACCGAAAAGACGCAGATAAACTCGAAGCTGGGAGCGCTCGAAGAAAGTATAAAACGGCTCAGTGAAGAGCAGCCCCTCATCACGGGCGAAATTGACCAGCTCGAAAAACAAATCGCGCAATCGGTGCAAAAGGAATACGAGTCAAAGCAAAAGCTTCAGGAGCTTGAGACCGTCAACAGCCAGCGTAACGCCCGAATCAATCAGCTTCAGGGCGATTACTCGAATCTCAAGGCGAATCAGCAGGGGCTTTGCGACAAACTGACTAACCTCAAGGTCTCGCTTGGCCAGATATCCGAGCACCGTCAGTCATTGATACAGACAATCCAGTCGCTCCAGACCCAGCTTGCGGCAAATGCCGGCGCTGTTGCGGCTGCCGAATCTGAAATCAAAAGCTGCGCCGACCAGGCGCAGGCAGCCCAGAGTGACATCCTTGCTTCTGAATCGGCTGTCTCTGAGCTGTTCAGCGAAAAAGACCAGAAGCAGCAGAGCAGTTCTCAACTGCACATTCAAATCGAAGGCCTGCTTGCCGAGCAAAAGAGCAATGAACAAACGCTTAGAGAAAAACGCACCGGGCAAAGTCAAATCGAGCAGCAGATAAACGAACTGAAAATAGAGCTTGGCCAGCTTGATGTAAGACAGCAGGACCTTACTGCCCGTGTCCGCGACGAATTGCAGCTTGACCTGCTCCAGTCCTACCAGAATTATCAGGACACAGCCGTTGACTGGGAAAAGGTGCGTGAGGAAATCGCCGAGCTGCGAGGTAAAATCGAACGACTTGGCAACGTCAATCTCGACGCTATCCAGGAACAGCAGGACCTCGAACAGCGGCACAGCTTCCTTTCGACTCAGGTCGAGGACCTCAATTCGAGCAAGGGCCAGCTCCAGCAGCTAATCAACCGTCTCAACAAGGTCAGCAGGGAAAAGTTCCTTGAGACATTTGAGCTGGTTCGCGGCCATTTCCAGCAGATTTTCCGCAAGCTGTTCGGCGGCGGAAAGGCCGACATTGTTCTTGAGCAAGCCCCGGATATGGATGTCCTCGACGCAGGCATAGAAATCATCGCGAAACCTCCCGGCAAGGAAACCCGGAGCATCTCGCTATTATCCGGCGGCGAAAAGGCAATGACCGCCATCGCGCTATTGTTCTCCGTCTTCAAGGCAAAACCCTCCCCGTTCTGCTTCTTAGACGAAGTTGACGCCGCCCTTGATGAGGCCAACAACGAACGCTTTGACGCTATCGTCAGGGAGTTCCAGAAGGAATCCCAGTTCATCATCATCACGCACTCCAAGCGAACGATGAGCGTTACGGATATGCTTTATGGCGTTACGATGCAGACGCAGGGTATCTCCAAGAGAATATCCGTCAACTTCGACCATTACAGCTCCGAACCCGCCGCGGCGTAAACAATCGGGACAGGTCTGACTCGTCATTCCCCCTTAGGGGGAATTCAATCGTCTGCTTTGACGAATCCCCACAAAAGTTCTATAATACCCCGGTTCTATTGAGGGCTTGATTATGGAAATGATTTTGCTGGTCATAGTGGCTGTTCTGCTGGCGATAGTTCTGATTCACCAGTTCAGCACCAGTTCTGCCAACAGGGATAAGCTCACCCAGCAGCAAACCGCTGTTGCCTCTCTTCAGCAGCAGCTCGATTCCATTTTGAAGTCGGCGGATTCCACCCGGAACACCCTTCAGGATTCCCTTCAAAAAGGTCAATCCACGCTGACCCAGGGCCTGCAATCTTCGTCGGATACGCTCAGCAAACTGAATAATCAAATCGGTCAGTTAATCACCGCCAGCACGCAGATGCAGAAAGTCGGCGACGATGTGAAGCGCCTTCAGGAAATCCTCGCAAGTCCCAAACTTCGCGGCGGTCTCGGCGAATGGTCGCTTGAGAATCTGCTGGCACAGGTTCTGCCCAAAGACAGTTTCGAGCTTCAGTATTCTTTCAGGGATGGCCTGAAGGTAGATGCCCTGATTCATTTGGCCGGCTATAACGCCCCAATCGACGCCAAATTTCCGCTTTCGAGTTTTGAGTTGCTCCTTAAAGCGGAGAAGGACGACGAGCGGATTCGGTTGCGAAAGCAATTTCACAATGACGTAATCAAGCACATCGATAAAATCGCGGCAAGTTACATCAGGCCCGCCGAGGGCACTCTTGATTTCGCCCTTATGTATATCCCAGCCGAAAACGTTTATTACGAGGCGATTATCAAATACCCGGACGACGCGAAGGATATTCTCCAGTATTCGCTTGATAAAAAAGTTGTCCCTGTCTCGCCGAATCTGCTTTATGCGTATCTGATGACTGTCGTGATGGGGCTTCATGGATTACAAATCGAAAAACAGGCAGCCGAAATACGCCAGAACCTCAAAAAGCTCAACGCATCCTTTACTGATTTCACCGGAACCTGGGACGTTCTCGGCAAACACCTCCGCAATGCCTATACCCAGTTCGACGAGGGTCACAAAAAATTAGACAGGTTTGGTATGGAACTTACTAATATTCAACAGGAAGATAACAAATGATTTGCGATGACAGTAGAATTATGAAACGCCGCATATGTACCATATTAATTTTCACATTGCTTTTCGCTGTGCCTGTTTTGTCCGCGGACAAGCTTTATGACGGGTTTAAGAATCCGCCGATGTCCGCCCGACCGATTATTCGGTGGAACTGGGACGCCAACAGTCCGGGCGAACAGGAAATCATACGCCGGCTCGATGCCTTCAAAAAGGCGGGTTTTGGCGGCGTTGAAATTTCAATTCCTGAAGATGTAAACGCGCAAACGCTGAAGTTTGCCGCAGACGCCGCGAAACAGCGGGGGATGATTGTGGATTTGTCGCTTGGCTCAGCCCTGGGCGGCTCGTTTATCTCGCCTGCCGAGCAAAGCCATAAAATCATAATAGGCAAAAAACAATTTGCCGGGCCGACAAATTCCGTTGTAAATGTAAATGACCTCGTCAGCGGCGCCGACCCGAATCGCAAGCTGATGTTTCTGCGTCTGATTAAAACAGGTGTGCGATATTTGAGGTCCGGCGAAGAGCTGATCGAAAAAATAAAGCCCGACGGGTCAGTGGCCATCGATATTAATGACGCCAACAGCTATATCCTTTATGCGGGCGTCCTGCAATCCGGTACAAATGCCGCCGGCGTTCCCGCACTCGATTTGCTCAACAAACAGGCCGTGGAAAAATATCTTAACAATATCTCCGCCAAACTTGGCCCCGCCCTGGGCGGCAAACTCGGTAATTCCGTCCATTCTATAGTATGTCCTCCTGTTGAACTGTCTGCCGCAAACTGGACAAGCGATTTTGCCCCGTATTTCTTTAAGCGATGTGATTACGACATAAAACCATTCCTGCCGATTCTTCTCGATGATGATTTCCCCAAGGCCAGGACCCGTTTTTACGATGCTGTCCGCCGCACACGTTATGATTTTTACGCGACCCTCGCTGAGTTGTACCGCGAGCGTTTCACCCAGACCTTCCAGAATTTCTGCCGGGACAACGGCGTCTTGTCCTGTGTCCCGGCAGGCCCCGTTGATATTCTCGACGGTTGTTCTGTGCCCTCCGATATAATTCGGGGTTATGCCTCACCGGACCGCTTTAGCCATAACGCATGGGACAAAATAGCTTCCTCTGCGGCGCATCTTGCCGACAAGTCCCTCGCAGCCGGCGAATCGATAACAGGTGTTTGGGACAATCTTGAATCAGTAAAGAGAAACGCAGACGCTGCTTTTGTTTCAGGAATCAATCAATCTGTTCTGGCCTGCGGTTCTTTTCCGGATGAGCGCAATCCCTGGTGGCAAAATGCGGGAAACTGGACCGCGAGAGATGCCCGACTGTCTTATCTGTTCCAGAACGCCCGCCATCAGGCCAGAATCGCGATTATTTATCCGGGAGCCGACCTCTGGAGTGATTGCGGCTCATTAGAATCAAGAATGGTCAGCTATTTCTGGTATTTGTTCCCGCTCGGACACGCCCTCAATCAAAATGGCTACACCATCGATTACGTCAGCGAGGGAATTTTACCGCAAACGACCTTCGAAGACGGCAAACTTCACTTTGGCTCACAGGCCTACGATGTCGTAATAGTCCCCGATGTGTTCTCAATGGAATTCCCTGCCGCCAAGGCCCTGCGTTTCTTTGCTGAGAATGGCGGCAAAATCGTCTTCGTCGGACAAAAGCCGCTGGCCGCACCTGGCTTCAGAGACCCCATCCGGCGCGGCGTCCCCGTCGAGGTAACGATGGGCCATATCCAGAAAAGTGACCCCAACCGCGTCGTATTCATCCCAGCCCCTGACAAGGACAAGGATAATCTGCTCTCCTGGACGTCTGAGCTGATGAAAAAAATCAAGGTTTCGCCAACCGTCGGAATTTCTCCGCCGGGCGATAAGTTTCGTTTTGTCCATTATCTTGCCGAAGGCAGGGATATATTCTATTTCGTCAATACCGATAATGCCGCCGTGTCTTTCCGTGCGAAATTTGATATCGCGGACAAAAAGCCGTGGAGCTGGAATCCGGAAACCGGCAAACGCGACAAATTTGCAAATAGCGGCAAGTCCGGCGAATTGAATATCAGCATCAGGCCGGCGAGTTCAGTGTTGCTGGTTTTTGAGCCTGACGCAAAGGCTAAAACAGCTAAATAAAAAAATATGATTTACGAAGACCTCAAAGGCAAAAAAGTTCTTGTCACCGGCTCAAGCTCCGGCATAGGGCAGGCGGCGGCTGTCGAATTTGCCAGGCAGGGCTGTTTCGTCGGCGTTCATTACTTCAGAACAAAAAAGGGGGGCGAGCAGACACTTGCCGAAGTTAAAAAATACAGTGACGGCATATTACTCAAAGCCGACGTCAGAAACCAAAGTCAGGTAAAGAAAATGGTTGAACGGTTTGCCAAAGCGGCAGGGGGGCTGGATATTCTCGTCAACAATGCCGGCGACCTTATCGAACGCCAGCCATTCGAGACAGCCGCCGCTGCGTATCACGATAATATTTACGAAACAAATATTCGCTCCGTCTTTTTTGTTACTCAGGCGGCCCTGCGCTGGTTAAAAAAGTCCAAGGGCTGCGTTGTCAACGTCGGTTCCGTCGCGGGGCATCATGGCGGTGGTGATGGCGCAGGTATCTATGCCGGCGCAAAGGCGGCCGTCGCCACTGAAACAATCGCAATGGCAAAAGAATTTGCCAAATACGGTATACGCGTAAATACCGTCGTGCCGGGCTTCATCGTAACACGTTTTCACCAGCGATACAGCGACGCACAGCGGATAAAAGCGACTATTCAGCAAACCCCGCTGGGCAGAAACGGCACAGCTGAAGATATTGCCGGGGCAATTTTGTTTCTCGCCAGCTCCGAAGCCGCCGGCTTCATCACGGGCGAATACATAGCCGTCAACGGCGGCCTCTATATGCGGGCATAATAATAGATTACGGTTTTTGAAAGGAAGGAAACAAAAATGAATCGCAGAACTTTCATTAAGGCGACAGGCGCAGGTCTTGCCGCGATAGCAACTCAGCCGATAAGCGTTAACCTGGCCCAGGATGCCGGCACCAAAAAGACCAGGCTTGCCCTCATCGGCACCGGCTCTCGCGCAATCGATATGTGGGGGAAAAACGTCCTCACCGATTACGGTGACCGCTTCGAATTTGTCGGCCTGTGCGACCCCAACCAGGGCCGCGTCGAATTTGCAAAAAAATACATCGGCGCAAATTGCCCGACCTTTACCGACTTTGATAAAATGCTCGCCGAAACCAAACCCGACAGAGTCATCGTAACCACCGTCGACGCCTTCCACGACCAATACATTATCAAAGGTATGCAGGCCGGCTGCGACATAATCACCGAAAAACCCATGACCACCGACGAGCACAAATGCCAGGCAATCCGCGACGCCGAAAAGAAAACAGGCCGAATCTGCACCGTCGCATTTAATTATCGTTATTCCCCTCATCGCACAAAACTAAAAGAGCTTATCGCCGCCGGCGAAATTGGTACGGTTACCAGCGCCGATTTCCACTGGTATCTCAATACCAGTCACGGCGCCGATTATTTCCGCCGATGGCACCGCCTGCGCAACAGGAGCGGAACGCTGCTCTGCCATAAATCCACTCATCATTTTGACCTGCTCAACTGGTGGCTCGACTCCGACCCTGTCGAGGTTTTTGCCTACGGCGCTCTCGAATTTTACGGCAAGAATCACGAATTTCGTCACACCAATTGCCGGGGCTGTCCGCACAAGGACAAATGCAAATTTTTCTGGGATGTCACCAAAAACGAAAAATATATGCAGCTTTACGTTGCCAACGAGCAATACGACGGCTACCTCCGCGACGGCTGTGTCTGGAAAGAGGACATCGACATATTCGACAAGATGGCCGTGCAGATTAAATACGCCAATAAAGTCCAGGTCAGTTATTCGCTCACCACGTACTCTCCATACGAGGGCTACCGCATCGCCTTCAACGGCACAAAAGGCCGCCTCGAGGCCTGGATTAAGGAAATTCAGCCATGGAAAGAGCCCGCCAGCGATGAGCTGCGCCTCACGCGGAACTTCGGCGATTCGCAGATTATAACCATCCCGCAAGTCGAAGGCGGTCACAACGGCGGCGACGTTCGTCTCAAGGAAAGAATCTTCAAAGACCCGTCAATGCCCGACCCGCTCAAGCATGCCGCCGGCACGCGTGACGGCGCTATGTCTGTCTTAATCAGCATCGCCGCACGAAACAGTATCGATACCGCCAAACCCGTTCTAATAGCCGACCTTACCGACATAAAACCGCAGGCAGTCCGGCCGGTTTGACGATTAACGTTGACTTTTGAAGATTATTCTGATATAAGAATCAAATCGACAGTTGAAGCAACGCTCTATAAGGATTGCCGGAAATGCGAACATCTGCACGGACGCAAAATAAATCATCCGCCAGCGAACCGCTCCATAGAAATCATCGGCGTGCCAACTCCGCTGACAAAACATGGGTCATTTCGCCTGCCGACCCGCGCGCAGACCAGCTCGCCAAATCGCTCAAGGTTTCACCTTTGCTTGCTCAACTGCTCATAAACCGGGGTGTTACTGACCCGCAATCCGGCTCCGCTTTCCTCAGGCCCAAACTAACCGACCTCATCAGCCCCGAACTGCTTCCGGGCGTTCGTGATGCCGCACAAAGGATTAAACAGGCCGTCACGCAAAAACAAAAAATCACAATCTATGGCGACTACGATGTCGACGGCATCACGGGCGTCGCCATCCTCTGGCAAATCCTCACGCTCCTCGGCGCAAACGTCGATTACTACATCCCGCACCGCATCGACGAGGGCTACGGCCTCAAAGTTGACGCTGTCGAATCAATCGCCAAAGCCGGTACGCAGCTCCTTATTACTGTTGATTGCGGCATCACCGCTCACGCCGCCGCCGAATTGGCGAAAAAACTCGGCCTCGACCTGATTATCTCCGACCACCACCAATTCACCGACACGCTTCCGCAGGCGTTTGCCATTGTTCATCCGGCGCTCGACAAATCCTATCCCAACCCCGACTCTTCCGGCTCTCTCGTTGCTTTCAAGCTCGCCTGGGCCGTTGCGGACATCTTCAAAACCGGCGCAAAGCTCAGCCCCGAAATACGCGATTTTATGCTTAATTCCACGTCCCTGGCGGCGATGGGGACTATCGCTGATGTTATGGAACTCCGCGGCGAAAACAGGGCGCTGACCTGCTTCGGCCTGAGCTTGCTTTCCGACCCCAAATTACCCGGCCTGCAGGCGCTCATCGAATCCGCCGACCTCACCGGCAAAGGCCTCGACAGCTACCATATCGGCTTTCGCCTCGCCCCTACGCTCAACGCCGCCGGCAGAATCGGTCACGCCCGCCTCGCCGTCGAACTTCTTACTTCCACCTCGCTTGCCCACGCTACGCAGGTCGCCGAGTATCTCAAAAGCCAAAATGCCCAGCGCCAGCGGTTCGAGCGGAAAATCTACAACCACGCCTGCCAGCTTATCGCCGAACAAGGCCTCGATAATCCCGAAAGGAAAACTATCGTGCTGGCCGACTCCTCCTGGCACAGCGGCGTCATCGGTATTGTCGCCTCCAGAATCGTCGACAAATTTTTCCGCCCCGCGATTATGATTAACTCCGGCTCAACACCCGCGCAGGGTTCCGCCCGTTCCGTTCCCGGCTTCGATATTCTCGCCGCAATCGCCGCCTGCTCAAAACACCTCGTTACTTTCGGCGGTCACAAAATGGCCGCGGGCGTAACAGTTCTGCCGGAAAATATCCAGAAGTTCGCAGAGACCATCGAAAACTACGCTCAACACCATATGCTTGATGAACAACGCGTCAGCAAGCTCCATATCGATGCGCTCGCATTGTTGTCCGAGTTCAATTACGAAAGTGTTACCGAAATGCAAACCCTCGGCCCGTTCGGCCAGGGCAACCCCGAACCCCTGTTTGCCACAAAAGGCGTCCGCCTCTGCGGGCCTCCTCGCAGGGTTGGGACAAATGCCGACCACCTCCAGCTTGCCGTCACCGACCACACCAATTCAATCCGCTGCATCGGCTTTAGGATGGGGCCGCTCGAAAAGAAGCTCCTCGAACACGACTGCTTTGACATTGCCTACCACGCTGCGATTGATTCATTCAACGGCAACCGCTCGGTCCAGTTGGTTATCGAAGACATCCGTTTCGAATGACAGCTTTACTTTCCGGGTTCGACTGTAACTTTTTCAATCCTGAATTTGCCCAGCGTCGTCGCCATATTGAAAAAGTTCACCGGCTCGCCGTTGCCCGTGGCAAGCGCGATATGTCCAGCGTCGAATTTGCCTAAGCCGCCCGCTTTGAATGCCGAATCAAGCCCGACCCATTTGTCGCCTATATATGCCTCTGTCCAGGCGTGTCCGCCAAAGCCGGTTCTGCCCTCAAAATCATTCACGTATGCCACACCCACTGTTACTTTTGCCGGTATCCCCGCCGCCCGGCACATCGCCGCGCACAGGACCGCGAATTCCGTGCAGTCGCCTCTCCTGCTCGCCGCGACCTCCGTCGCTGAGGCATAACCAACCGAGAAGCTTATATTTTTTACGTATTTCGCCACAAACTCTTCGATTCTCCCTGCCGCTTCAGCCGAATCCTTTGTGTCGCCCATTGCCTGTTTAGCCAGTGCTATTATATTCGCGTCGTCGCTCTGCACGAATCTGCCCGGCTTTATCATCTCCGCGATGTTCGCGTCTGTCCCCTTATATGGTAATGTTCCGCCCGTTGGCATACTCACCGGTTCGACTTTAACCATCACCGTTCCATCTTCGAGCTTCTGAACCTGCTGGTTATCGCTTGACGGTATTGTCAGATTCGTCGTTTGAGCGGTCGGCTTCAGGTAATATGTAATTGATTTTGCAGTCCCTGCGTCTTCAATCGGCTCCGGGCTTGCCAAAAACATCTTATCTATTATTTCAGTGGGCTGGTTGTTGCTCATCGCGAATTCCTTTGTGCACGCCAGCATTTCCACGTTCATCCCCGCCATCGGCATTATGCTCTTTAACGCCCGTAACTGTTCGTCCACGTAGCCCGTCGAAACAATCTCGCCCGTCCCGGGCATGCTCATCACCGTCTCGACTTTTGTCAGCTTTACTATCCTGCCCAATAAATCTATTTCCTGTTTTGCCCCGACTTTCACGCTGGATTTAACAGCCGCCATTATTCCGGGGCTGAACACACTTACATCGTAACTTGTGCCTTCTTTCAGTTTTTTCTCCAGCTCAATCAGGCGAAGCCCCTCCGCCATAACCGCGCCGGCCGGCCAGGGAATACTATTTTCCTGTACGGCTCCCCCTACTCCTGTTGTCCGTATCCGGACCGTCCCGTCTTTGTTTACGGTTCCATTTGTTTTCATTGTTACTATGCCCATATCCTGCTCAGAGGCAAACGATACCGGCTCTCCCTTTAACGTCTCAACGCAGGTCTCTTTTGTTTTCAGGAGGACCGGCTTTCCCAGGCGGTTTATTGTCATGTTAACTGTTTCCGTTGTTGTGACCTGTTGGCCTGTTACGACCCTGCTGTGTATTGCGTGTCCTACTTTCGAGCCATCGAGGAATACAGCGTAGTATTCGAAGTTATCATTTTGGCCAAGAGCCAGAACCGCGAATTGCAGAACGATAAGCCCAATTGCGAAAATTTTTGCCTTCATAATCATTCCCGTATTTCAAAGTTATTTGGAGTTTGCGAATATCTTCTTTGATTAGTATAAACCTTTCATTGCATCCGACAAGTTATCATTCTAAAATACTCCGAACGCTATGAATTTTGATGAACTATTGGCACTTGTTCGTTCGGGCAATTCACCCCGGCTGTGCGATGATTCCCGTATCATCGAGCCGGGCGATATCTTCGTCGCCGTCAAAGGCCCAAACGTCGATGGTCACGACTTTATTCCGCAAGTCCTCGCCAAAGGCGCAAAATATATCGTCTGTCAGCATCCCTATACGAGTCACGAGTCACGAGCGACGAGTCACGAGATTATCCCCGTTCCCGATTCCTCCCTTGCCCTTGCTGTTCTCGCACAGGCCGCCAACGGTAACCCCGCTGATAAACTTACCAATCTCGCCGTCACGGGAACCAAGGGCAAGACCACTGTAACCTTTCTTGTCCGCTCCTGTTTCCATGCCGCCGGAGAAAAATGCGGCTTAATCGGGACCGTTATTTATGATAACTGCGTTGATGTTTCGCCTGCCCCTCTCACTACTCCCGACTGCCTGACCATCGCGAAATCGCAGGCACAGATGCTCAAAGCCGGCGCAAAATATATGGTCATCGAAGCCAGTTCGCACGCCCTCGACCAGAACCGCGTCGCTGCGATTAATTTCAAAGCCGCGGCCTTTACCAACCTCACAGGCGACCACCTCGACTACCACAAAACTACCGAAAACTACTTCGCCGCAAAATCGAAAATATTCGAATCGCTTTCTCCCGACTCAACCGCTGTTCTTAATAAACAATCCCCTTACTCAGAACAAATCGCCGCGGGCACCAAGGCCAAAATTATCTGGTTTGCTGTCGATGAAAATGCGGGCCTTTCCGCTGAAATTCACTCAATCGATGATTCGGGCACTGCGTTCACTCTTTCGTATCAGGGGCAAAGTATCCGCGTAAAAACGCCTTTACTTGGCCGGTTCAACGTCGCCAATCATTTGGCTGCCGCGGGCTTATGTCTCGCCGCGGGTCTTGACCTCAAAACGGTTGCCCGTGGTTTATCCGCTCTCGATGCCATCCCCGGCCGACTTGAGAATATCAAGTCAGATGCTCCCTTTACCGTCCTTGTCGATTTCGCCCATACCGACGATGCCCTTGATAACGTTCTTTCAACACTAAAGCCATTGTGTAAGGCCCGTCTCATCGTTGTTTTCGGCTGCGGGGGCGACAGGGACAAAACCAAAAGACCCCGTATGGCAAAGGTGGTTGAGAAATACGCGGACCTCGCAATCGTAACAAGCGATAACCCGAGGACCGAAAATCCCGATGATATAATCAGTCAAGTCATCGCCGGCTTCGCAGACCCGAACTCCCCTAAAATCAAAATCGAACCCGATAGGAAGAAGGCGATAGCTTTTGCCATTGAATCAGCACAGAAAAACGATGTTGTTATCATCGCCGGCAAGGGCCACGAGAATTATCAAATCATCGGCAAACAAAAATTCTCCTTCAGCGACCAGCAAATAGCCCTCGATTTGCTCAAAAATAAAAAATGAAGAAACTTTCAATCGAAAATCTGGCCAAGATAATAAAGGCGAACCATAGGACGCCGGGCACAAGTTATGACGTTACTGATATAAGTACTGATTCGCGAACTGCAAAGCCCGGTGACTGCTTTTTCGCCATTGCGGGCGATAATTTCGATGGCCATAACTTTATCGCGGATGTTTTTGACAAGGGCGCTGCCTGTGCCGTTGTAAGCAAAACCGCCTCAATCAGCAATAAAGTAATTCTCCAAGTTGATGATACTGTAAAGGCGCTGGGCGACCTCGCCTGTTGGTATCGCAAGGATTGCAAATTCAAGGTTGTCGCAATTACGGGCTCAGTCGGCAAAACGACAACAAGGCAAATCGTTTACCACGTTTTGTCGCGGCATTTCAAGACGTATCAGTCGCCGAAAAGTTTCAATAACTTCATCGGCCTGCCCCTAACCCTGCTGGGGGCCGAACCAAATCAGCAAATTATCATTGTCGAGCTTGGCACTAACCACCCGGGCGAAATTGAGTATCTGACCCGTATCGCCTCACCGGATATCGCAATGGTCACCAATGTTTATCCCGCTCATCTCGCCGGCTTTGGCTCCGTCGAAAAAATAGCGGAAGAAAAATTGGCCATATCCAAAGGCCTAACCTCCGCTGGAACACTCATCATCAATGCCGATTGTCCGCCATTATATGATTCCGCCCGCCGGGCCGGTTTAATCTTCAAAACATTCTCCTGCAAAGAGTCCGCCGATTACCTCGCATGCGATGTTTCTATCGGCCCGCTTACAAGTGTTTTTACCATCGATGGTGTTTCAGTCGAAATTCCGTTGCCCGGCCGGGGAAATGTTGAAAACGCCCTTGCCGCATGGGCAATCTGCTCATACCTCGGCATCTCCGCCCGCGATTTTGCCGACGCCGTAAAATCAATCAGCCCCGTCTCTATGCGAACTGAAATGCTGCAGCCTGGGTCGATTACTGTCATATCCGATTGCTATAACGCCAACCCCGCCTCGGTGAAAAACGCCCTTGATATCCTCGCTAACCTCGCCGGCAGTCAAAAACGCAGGACCGTTTTTATTTGCGGCGATATGGCGGAACTCGGCGATTCCGAACAATTTTTACATCGTCAGCTCGGCGAACAAATCGCAAACGCCCGCGTCAACCTCCTCATAACCATCGGCAATCTCGCTGCTATCGCCGCCGATGCCGCTAAAACCAAAAGACCCGACACCCAAACCCGCTGTTTTGCCGACCAAACAGACCTTTGCAATAACTTACAGCTTATGATAAAAGATTCCGATATAATACTTGTCAAAGGCTCACGAATTAATAAGCTTGAGTTGGTTGTTGATAAACTGAAAAAACTCTTCAGTGAACCCCGGTAAATCGGGATTCGCTGGTCACGGAAGACGAGAATAGAATGATTTATCATCTTCTTTGGTTTTTCCGAAATACTGTTACGCATCGACTGGGTTTTTACGCATACCAGGAGGTGATTTTTCGTGCCTTTGCCGCGCTGCTGACTGGCCTTGTTATCGCGCTGGTTCTTGGCCCGCCGCTTATTCGCTGGCTTATGCGAAAAAAAATCGGCGACCGCCCCGAATTCTATCTCGCGTCCCTCAATGAGCTTACAAAACAAAAAGCCAATACCCCGACTATGGGAGGCCTCATCATAATTGCCGCTGTCTTTATCTCTACCATTCTCTGGGCAAAACTTAACAACCCCTTTGTTCAGAAGGCAATCATCATCCTTTTCTGGTTCGGCGCGCTGGGGGCTGTTGACGACTGGCTCAAACTCACCGCCGAATCACACCATCGCAGCAGGGACGGCCTCAAACCCTGGGAAAAAATCCTCTTCCAGTTCGGCGGCGCGGTACTCATCGCCTCTTTCCTCTATATCGACTTCGCCAATATCGAAGATGGCCGAAAATTCTGGCTGCCTTTCTACAAGCACGGCCTGCCTCTCGCCAACTGGATGTTCATCCTCATCGCCATTCTGTATTTGTCCGCCACCAGCAACGCCGTTAACCTCACCGATGGTATGGATGGTCTCGCCGCCGGCTGCACGGGTATCGCCTCATTCGTCCTGGCCGTTCTCTGCTACGTCGCGTCCGAAACGATGAGCCGAACCTCGACGGCCACCTGGTCAAGTTACCTGCTCCTGCCCGCGATTCCTCAGGCAGGCGAGCTGGCTGTATTCTTTTCCGCCATCCTCGGCGCAGTTCTCGGTTTCCTCTGGTATAATTGCCATCCCGCCCAGGTCTTTATGGGCGATATCGGCTCACTGCCCCTCGGCGCAGCTATGGGATACGGAGCGCTTGTTACCCGCAACGAAATACTCCTGCTCATCATTGGCGGCGTCTTTATGATAGAGCTTTTCAGCGTAGTCCTCCAGGTCGGCTATTTCAAATACACCGGAGGCAAACGTCTTTTCCGCTGCGCCCCAATCCACCACCATTTTCACCTCGCCGGCTGGTCCGAACCACAGGTTGTCGTCCGTTTTTGGCTCGTCGCCGCCGCCTTCGCCGCACTTGCTTTGGCAACCCTTAAAATCCGCTAAACAAAGCTGATAGCGGTAAATCTAAAATAGAAAATAGTAAATAGAAAATTTTTTCGTTATAATGCCTTTCCCCTTGCAGGGGATATTATGCTCGATGAACAGCTCACATCTGATTTGGAACCGGAGGCGCCCAGGCCGCCCAGAGTCGCCCTTATAGCGTCGCGACAGACGCTTGCCGAATATCCTTCCTATCTCAAGCACCTGCTCATAGGCCTCGTGGACGAGTCCGTCCCCGTTATTCTTATTTGTCCGCCGGTCGGCAATGTTGACTCTATTGTCCCTCCTGCCGTCGAAGTCGTCCGGCATCCGGCTATTGATATCCCCCTGATGCAGCATTACAACAACCGCCTTCTCCTCGACAGGGTCGGCAAATTCAAACCCCAGATACTCCATTGCCTCTGCGAAACCTCAGCTTCACTGGCGCGATGGCTCGCCCGCAACCTTGATGTTCCCTATCTGCTCAATATAAATTCAATTTCTTCGCACTGGTCCGCAATTACGTTTTCCGCGACTCGTTGCGCAAATATCATCGTGCCCGCCAGGACCATCGCCGACCATTTCATAAAGGCCCACCCCAAAGTCGCGGACCGCCTCAGGCAAATCGATATCGGCACCTTCGTTGACGACTCCACCGCCTGTTTTGCCCATCCCGAACACCTGCCCGGCATCGTTGTCTCGCCGCCCACCGATAATCCGGCCAATCTTGATAATATCTTCCAGGCGCTCCATCGTCTCACTGTCGATGGTTGCCAATTCATTGTTGCGATTATCGCCGCTGGTCGCTCGGAAGGGCCGCTCTGGAAGCAGCTTCGTTCCCTTGGCCTTCTCCACGCCGTTACTATTGTTCCTCCTTCGCTGGGCCTCTATTCCGCCGGCTCTGCCGCCGACATATTCATTGTGCCCCGGCCGTCAGGCAGTTTCAATATGCTGCTGCTGGCTGCGATGAGCGCCGGCTCCGCCATCGCCGCTTCAAAAGGCGGTGTTGACGACCTCATCATCGAAGATAAAACCGCGTTCACCTTTAACCCCGATGACCAGCTTAGTGTTTATAATTGTCTTAAACGGCTCTTTGACAGACCCGATGAAGCCCGGCGTTTGGCTGCCGATGCCCAGCAGTTCCTTCGCCAAAACCGCCACGTCAGCGGTATGATTGCCTCGACTCTTTCTCTCTACAGGCAGGCCGTTTGCCCTCAGAAATCTGCAAACGCCTGATATTTGAAATAAATATAAGTGCCGGAACGTCTTACTTCCGGTTGTTTTTGTGAATAACGTGAATCCTTTTAACGTTTTTTTGAGGAGAATTGAATTATGAACACCAAAATGGTTGTGGCGGTTGCGGTGCTGGCGTGTGTTGTGCTGGCGCCGGCTGTTTCAGCAGCAGAAGGCGTGGTGGGTGAATGGGAATTCAAGAACCAGATGAAGGCAACAATGACTATTTCCAAGGAAGCCGATGGCAAATTGGCGGGAACGTGGTCAACGCAGCGAGGCGAAAGCCAGTTGTCGGATATTACTTTCGAGGGCGGCAAATTGAAGTTTGTCCAGACCAATAATTTCAACGGGCAGGAAATGAAGACAACATACGAGGGGAAGGTTGAAGGAACAAAAATTACAGGTAAAGGGCAAGGAAGGCGCGGAGAATTCGCATTCGAAGGGGCTTTGGAAGGCGAGGCAAAAACGGGGGCCGATGCGGTTGTTGGCAAATGGTCAATAACAGTTATTATGTCATCTGACAAGCTGACAATCACCAAAAACGCCGATGGGAGTTACGCCGGCAAATGGGAAGGGATGAGAGGCGAAAGCAAAATTTCGAATATGAAGTTCGAAGGCGGAAAACTCACTTTTATCCGCACAAGCGATTCCGGAGGCCAGATAAGGGAGTCGGAGTTTGAAGGGACCGTTGAGGGCGACAAGATAACGGGTAAATTCAGCACCGAAGGCCGCGACCGTGAGGCAAACGCGACGCGAGTGGCAGCAACAACCAAACCGGCGGAAGAAAAGAAATCCAATGCAGGCAAGGCCGAGCCGAACAAACCAGTTCCGCCTGCCAAGCCGGAACCCAAAAAGCCGGATGCGCCAAAACCAAAATAAAGCAACAAATTTATTGAGCAAAATGAAAACCCCTCGACTTGTCCGCCTTAGGCGGATTTATCGGGGGGTTATTTTTTGGGCTTATTGTCGATGATATCAAGAACATCGGCTGGTGTTTTGATAAGAACTTTTGCGCCGGATTTGAGCAGCTCATCAGCGGTGCGATAGCCCCATATACAGCCGACGGGAAACATCCCCGCGGATACGGCCGTTTGCATATCGGTGCTGGTATCGCCAAGGTAAAGAAATTGTTCGGGCGCAATTCGGAGTTTCTTTACGATTTGCAGCGCCATCGTGGGGTCGGGCTTGAGAGGAACGTCAGGCAGTGCGCCCTGGACGATTTCAAACTGCCACTGCGGAAGTATTTTTTTGACCATAACCTTTGTGAAGCGGTCATTTTTATTGGAGAGGATTACTAAAGTCAGACCGCGTCGCTGAAGTTCCGTGAGCAGTTCCGGTATGCCTTGGTAGGGGTGGGTGTTATCGCCCCAGCATTTGTCGTAGATTTCTTCAGAATATGCAGCAAGTTTTTTGACGAATGCGGGGTCGCGGGCGGATTCCGGAAGGGCACGTTTGGCTTCGGTCTCAACGCTTTCGCCGATAAAATATTGGTATGCCTCGACGGGATGGGACGGATAGCCGAAGTGCACTAGCGCCTTATTCATCGCGTCGGCAACATCGGTCAGCGTGTAAAGCAGCGTCCCATCGAGGTCAAACAAAACGGCTTTGAACATCTTCGCAGTGTCCGCCTTATGTGCCTTCGCCGAATGCGGCGAGGTATTTGACCTGCTCAGGCGTCAGCTTGTCAATCGATATACCCATCGATTTAAGTTTCAGCGTGCATACGATATTTTCGATTTCGACGGGGACATTATAAACTGCCGCGCGCATTGAGCCGGCTTTTTTTACGACGTGTTCGGCTTCAAGCGCCTGTGTCGCGAAGCTCATATCCATAACCGAGGCAGGGTGGCCCTTGGCGGCGGCGAGGTTAATCAGCCGGCCTTGGCCGAGCAGATGTATGCGGTGGCCGTTTTTGAGGATATATTCATCAACGTGCTCGCGAATGCCGAGGTTAATTTTTTTGCTCAGTTTCTCCAGTGCCGGTATGTCGATTTCCACGTTGAAGTGGCCCGAGTTAGCGACGACTGCGCGGTCTTTCATAACGCGGAAATGTTCTCCGCGTATTACGTTTTTATTGCCGGTAAGTGTCAGGAACAGCTCGCCTATTTTCGCGGCCTGAGCCATCGGCATAACTTCAAAGCCGTCCATTGAGGCCTCGATTGCCTTAATCGGGTCGATTTCGGTAACGATGACGAGTGCGCCCATACCTTTGCATCGCATCGCGAAACCGCGTCCGCACCAGCCGTAACCGACGACCACGACCTTCTTGCCTGCGAGTAAGAGGTCGGTGGCTCGAATCACGCCATCGACGGTTGACTGGCCTGTTCCGTAGCGGTTATCGAACAGGTGTTTGCTTGCCGCGTCGTTTACCGCGATGACCGGGAATTTCAGTTTGCCTGATTTTTCAAGCGCGCGAAGCCGGATAACTCCGGTTGTTGTCTCTTCTAAACTGGCGATTATGCGGGAAGCGCCTTCGGTTCTGCTTGTGTGCAGCTCGGTAACAAGGTCTGCGCCATCGTCTAAGGTGATGACGGGCTTATGGTCGAGCGCCGCGTGAATATGTTTGTAGTATGATTTGCGGTCTTCGCCGCAGATTGCGAAAACAGGTATTCCGAAATCCTTGACTAATGACGCCGCGACGTCATCCTGTGTGCTGAGCGGATTTGACGCGCACAAAACCAGGTTTGCGCCTGCCGCCTTGAGTGTGCGGGCAAGATTGGCGGTCTCGGCGGTTACGTGAAGACAGGCCGAGACGTTTTTGCCTGCCAACGGTTTCTGTTTCGCGAATCTTTCGCGTATCGATGCCAGAACGGGCATATCATTGTCGGCCCAGAGAATTCGTTTTTTGCCTACGGGGGCAAGCGACATATTGGCTACATCTGATTTCATTTAGATTTCCTTTCAAGTAAAAACACGGATTATACATATCGGATGCCCAATTTTCAAGCATAAACGTTGACAGATTGCGTTTCGGCCGGGTTGATTTTCGCCGGCGGGGGGGGTATAGTAAGGGGCTTAAAAGGCGATTGCCGAGAATGTATTCGAATATCTGTTGATTAAGGGGTCAGCTATGCCGGTAAACCAGCGTTATGGTTACTTCGATAACAAAGCCAGGGAATTCGTTATAACCAGGCCTGATACTCCTACGCCGTGGATAAATTACCTCGGCTGCCAGGATTATCTCGGCATCATATCCAACACAGCGGGCGGCTACAGCTTTTATCGCGATGCATGCCTGCGACGCCTGCTGCGATACCACTATAACGCGATACCCAAAGATAATCCCGGCAGGTATATTTACGTCTGCGACGGCAAAAAAACATGGAACCCCGGCTTCAAACCTGTAAAGACCAAGCTCGATGATTACAAGTGCCGACACGGCCTTGGTTATACGGTTATCGAAGGTGCACTCGATGGACTGAGGGTCTCGACGACATATTTTGTCCCAATCGACACTAATGCTGAAATCTGGTCGGTTGCGGTAACCAATGAAAGCCGCAAATCAAAAGATATCGACCTGTTCAGCTATGCGGAATTTTGCCTTTATAATGCTGTTGATGACTCCACCAATTTCCAGCGCAACTGGAACATCGCGGAAATGGAAATTGAAGGCAGCGCTATATTTCACAAGACCGAATACCGTGAACGCCGGAATCATTATGTTGGTTTCTGGTGCAGCGAGAAAATTGCTGGCTTCGACACAATGCGGGATGCCTTCCTCGGTCGGCTCAATGACTATGGCTGTCCCGATGTCGTAAAACGTCGTCAGGCGACCAACAGTGTCGCGCACAGTTGGCAGCCGGTTGGTTCGCACCAGGTAAAATTATCATTGAAGCCGGGCCAGACCAAACGCCTGCATTTTGTCCTGGGCTATATCGAAAACCCGCAGCAGGAAAAATTCTCGTCACCGGGCGTTATAAACAAAAAGAGATTCTACGAAACAATCGCTGGATTAAAAACCTCAAGTCAGGTTGATGCCCAGTTGAAGAAACTCAAAAACTTCTGGGCGGATGCCCTTTCCGGCTATCAGGTTAAAATCGATAACGAGCACGTCGAGCGAATGGCAAATATCTGGAATCAGTATCAGTGTATGGTGACTTTCAACCTTTCCCGTGCGGCCAGTTCATTCGAAACCGGCGTCAGCAGGGGGCTTGGTTTCCGTGATTCGAATCAGGATATTCTTGGCTTTGTTCATATTGTCCCCGAACGCGCACGCCAGCGGATAATCGATTTGGCTTCGACGCAGAATCACGATGGCTCGTGCTATCACCAGTATCAGCCGCTGACAAAGAAGGGTAACGATGCGGTCGGAACAGGTTTCAGCGATGACCCGCTCTGGCTGATTGTCTCGACTGCTGCCTATATCAAGGAAACCGGCGACTGGACGATTCTCGACGCTCCTGCCGGCTATCAGGATGTCCCCGGCAGCGAAAAAAATACGAAGATGATAGACCACCTGCACCTTTCGATGAAACATGTCCTTGACCTTCGCGGCTCGCATGGCCTGCCGCTGATTCAGCACGCTGACTGGAACGATTGTCTCAACCTCAATTGCTTCAGTAACAACCCCGGCGAGAGTTTCCAGACATCGGGCGATATCGAGGGAGGCAAGGCGGAATCCGTAATGGTCGCACAGTTGTTCGTTTACGCCGCAAAAGAATTGAACGGAATACTTGAGCATCTCGGCCAAAAGGAAAAAGCCGGCGAATATGTTCGCCAGGCGGATGATATGCGAAAAGTCATTCTCAAACACGGCTGGGACGGCAAATGGTTTATCCGTGCTTACGACCATTTCGAGAAGCCGGTTGGTTCCAAGGTGTGCGATGAAGGAAAGATTTTCATCGAGACGCAGGGCTGGGGCGTTATGGCGCAAATCGGTCTTGATGACGGTAAAGCCGTCACAGCACTCGATAGCGCATGGCAATACCTCGCGGACGCCAATGGTATGGTCCTTAACCAGCCCGCTTTCACATATTATCAGGACCGCTTGGGCGAGATTACTTCTTACCCGCCCGGCTACAAGGAAAACGCCAGCATTTTCTGCCACAACAACACATGGGTCATCATCGGCGAAACAATCGTCGGCAGGGGTGACAAGGCCTGGGAGCTTTATACGCGAATCTGCCCCAGCACCAAGGAAGACAAGGCCGACGTCTATAAGTGCGAGCCATATTGCTTCGCGCAAACAATATCAGGCCACGACAGCCCGCTGCCGGGAGAAGGAAAAAACTCCTGGCTTACCGGCACCGCTTCCTGGAGTTTTACCGCTTTGGCGCAATACATACTCGGCGTTCGGGCCGAACATGATGGGCTTAGGATTGACCCATGTGTTCCGCCGGACTGGAAAAAATTTACTGTTACACGCAAGTTCAGAGGGGCGACATATAAGATAAAGGTATCGAACCCCGATGCCGCTTGTCGAGGCGTAAAGAAAATGTTAGTCAACGGCAAAGAAACCGCCGGGAATGTCGTCGGTGTATTTAAGGCAGGCAGCGTTGTAAATGTCGAGGTGCGGTTAGGATAACAGCGGGTGAGAATAAAACGCGATTTAATTGTTAAACGGCGAAGGAAGTGTTCAATGAAACTTGACCCCACGAAAATGAAAAACTGGGAAATTGCCGAGGCGGCTGAGAGGAATATCAAACCCATATTTCAACTGGCAGATGAGATAGGGCTTAAAAAAGACGAGATACTTCCCGCTGGCTACACTTTGGGCAAGGTTGACTTCGCCAAGGTCATCGAACGGCTTAATGGCGCTCCAACGGCCAAATATATCGATGTTACAGCCATCACGCCTACACCTTTCGGCGAGGGTAAAACCACTACGACAATAGGTCTTGTCCAGGGACTTGGTAAATGCGGCAAACACCCCGTAGGCGCGATTCGCCAGCCTAGCGCAGGGCCGACTTTCAATATAAAAGGCGGAGCAGCAGGCGGCGGGTTGGCCCAGCTTATCCCGCTGATTCCGTTTTCAATCCGCCTGACCGGTGATATTGACTCGGTAACGAACGCTCACAATCTCTGTATGGTTGCCCTTACGTCGCGGATGCAGCATGAGAAAAATTACGACGACGAGCGGCTGGCCAAAAGAAAACTTCGCCGGTTGGATATAGATCCTAACGCAGTGCAAATGGGCTGGGCGATTGACCTTTGTGCTCAGGCTCTTCGCAGTATCAGAATAGGTCTTGGCGGCAAAAATAACGGCGTCGAAATGGATTCTGGTTTTCAGGTTACTGTTTCGAGCGAGGTAATGGCAATCCTGGGGATTTCGAAAAACCTCAGGGACTTCCGCGGCAGAATCGCGAAAATGGTGGTTGCCAAAGACCGACGGGGCAGAGATATTACAACCGCCGACCTCGAGGTCGATGGGGCGATGACCGCCTGGATGCTCGACGCGCTGAATCCGAACCTTCTCCAGACAATCGAGGGCCAGCCGATGTTTGTTCACGCCGGGCCTTTCGCCAATGTTGCATTGGGGCAGAGTTCTGTGATTGCAGACCTAACCGGCACAAAGCTGGGCGATTACCATGTTACAGAAAGCGGCTTCGGCGCCGATATCGGTTATGAGAAATTCTGGAACATCAAGTGTCGAATTTCAGGCCTGTGTCCGGACGCCGTAGTTATAGTCGCTACTGTCCGCGCCTTGAAAATGCACGGCGGCGGCCCGCCGGTCAGGCCGGGCGTGCCGCTAAGTGAGGAATACACAAAAGAGCATTTCGACCTGCTCGAAAAGGGCTGCGAAAATCTGGCTGCCCACATTGACACTGTTAAGAAAAGCGGTGTAAAACCGATTGTGTGCATCAACAGCTTCAGCACCGACACAAAAGCGGAGCATAATCTTGTCAAAAAAATCGCCGAAAGCTACGGTGCCGTTTCGGTCGTTTCGGAACACTGGCTCAAAGGAGGCGACGGTGCTGTCGAGCTTGCCGAGGCTGTCATTGATACCTGCAGTAAAAAGAACGATTTCAAATTCCTGTATGACCTCGATATGCCGATTCGCAAACGCATCGAGCTGATTGCCAGAGAGGTTTACGGTGCCAATGGCGTTTCGTATTCGGAAATCGCTTTTGAAAAGCTAAAGCAGCTTGAGCAGGACCCAACGACGCAGAGGTTTAATACCTGTATGGCCAAGATTCATTTGAGCCTGTCATACGACCCGGAATTCAAGGGCAGACCCATCGGCTGGCAGCTTCCTATCAGGGATGTGCTGGTCTACAGGGGCGCGGAATTTATCGTGCCTCTGGCGGGCGAAATCAAGCTGATGCCAGGCACAAGTTCAGACCCGGCCTTCAGAAGAATTGACGTTGACGTGAATACCGGAAAGGTGCAAGGATTGTTCTAATGACTGCTAGAATAATAGATGGTAAACAAATCGCCGCTGATATGCGGGCAAAACTAAGGACCGATGTTGCCGCCCTTGCCAAAAAAGGTATTGTACCGGGGCTTGGCGTTATTCTCGTCGGCGATGACCCCGCCTCGAAATCCTATGTTACCTCCAAAGAGAGGGACTGCGAGGAAGTCGGTATATATTCCGAGGATAATCGTCTGTCCGCCTCTATTTCACAAATGGAGCTGATGACACACATCAATCGGCTCAATAAAGACCCAAGAATCCACGGCATTTTGACACAAGTGCCTTTACCAAAACACCTCGACGAATCAGAAGTTCTCCTCGCAATCGATCCTGCCAAAGACGTGGACGGATTTCACCCCATAAACGTCGGCAAAATGGTAACAGGTCAGAAGGCGTATCTGCCCTGCACGCCGCACGGTATCGTCCAGCTCTTGATTAAAAGCGGCGTAAAAATCGAAGGCGCAAACATCGTCATCGTTGGTCGAAGTAACATTGTCGGCAAACCTCTTGCAAATATGCTCATCCAGAAGAACCCGATGGGTAATGCCACTGTTACTATCTGCCATACTCGAACAAAAAATTTAGCGGAGCATACAAAAAGGGCGGATATTGTTATCGCTGCCGCTGGCTGCCCAAATACAATCACAGCCGATATGATTAAAGATGGCGCAGTAGTTATAGATGTTGGCAACAATCGCATTGAGGACTCCACAAAAAAAACAGGATTTCGTTTTATCGGAGACGTAGATTTCGAGAACGTAAAAGAAAAGGCCTCGCTCATCACCCCCGTTCCCGGCGGCGTCGGCCCGATGACAAGAACTATGCTTCTTTATAACATCGTCGAATCGGCAAAAATCGCCGCGGGGCTGTTAAAATAAATTATTTTGCAACCCTCAGTTGTTCCCTGTCGGGAAGTTTAGGAAACAGCCCGTGCGGCTCGGTCTGATACCAGAATGCGACCGATGAGATGTCGTCCTGCAGAGGCAGATACTTTCCGCCGTCCTGCCAGCCAAGCGCCTGCATTGTCACTTTAAGATTGCGCTCGAACCTTATCGGGTCCATTATGTGCCAGCGATACAGCGCAAATCTCGGCTGGTCCTTCGGGTTTAAAACTGTTCTTTCTTCTACAAATTTGCCGTTCTCGTAAACTTTTGTCTTTTTTACGGGCTTGCCCTTGGGATTAATCACCTGCGGCATTCCCGCGTATGGACCGCTGAACGTCTGATACCCGCCTCCTTTGGGGTTGTCAAATCCGTATGAGCCGCAGAAATAATCCTCTGTCCCGGTTCCGCATATTGTCGGAAATTCTGTGTCCCCATCCATATAAAATTTTATCTCGCCTTCGCCCCACCAGCCCGGGCTGTTCGCTCCCCAGGTCATATATATCCCCACGTAATGCCCTTTTCCCGCGATGCCGTCAGCGATTGTGTAAACTTCCTTGAAGGGCACGGGATTGACCCTGCGAAATTGCGAGTGGAAGTATGCGGCGTTTTCGGTAACTTCTGCCAGACAATAATCAATCTGAAAATATAGCGTCATCTGGTTTTTATCCATGTTGGTCACTGTCATCTTGCAGCTTTTCCTGAAAGGCATAGGCCAATAGCAGTTAAACCCGCTCTTGGGATGAACACATACCGCAAGCGAATTGACTTGCGCATACTCGCCCATGCCGCAGGCGAAAAAATCACCGAGGGGACACTCCACCGAAGGCGTCTCTTCGCCGTCCCAGTATATTCGCAATATATTGAGGCGGTCGTTGCCTGCGGGCGTCATCCAGATATGCTGGATTGAGCCGCTGCCGTTTATGTCCGCCAGCACAAACGTCTGGCCCGATTTGATATTAACATACGGATTTACTTTCCAGCCCTGTCCCAGGTCGCTCGCGGCATGAGACGCCGACCCTTCGCCTAATTTTGCCATTCCGCCCTTGCCTTTTTCGCCCGTTGGGTTCTCCGGCCCTATCGAGCGTGTCTTGGCGTTCGACAAAATAGCGAGATTTCCCAGCCCCGTATCGAACCAGCCGGAACTTGACTCGGCGCCTTTAGCGAGCCACGTTAATGCCAATAATATTACAAGAACAAAGCAGGTTTTTGCATTTGAATGTTTCATATATCGCTCCTTTGCTAAAAATTTTAATGAGACAATGCGTAATTTCCAAGCACTCTGATATTATCTATCGGAGTATCTCTTGTTACTTCACATCCAGCCCCGACTATGAAATTGTCGCCCGCTTCCTTGTGACAATTCTCGACTGCCTTGTAAATCTCTTCAGGCGACGCCTCACGCAGCACCGAAACCGGGTTGATATTACCACAGATGACCTGTTTTTGCCCCATTTTTTCTCTTGCCATCCGGACAGGCGATGGATAATCCAGGTCAATCATCTCCGCCCCAAGCCGGCTCATCCCTTCCAGAATCTTCCGCGTGTCCCCGCAGATATGCAGCCGAACAGCCGCGCCCATCTTGTGCACACCATCTATCAGCCGCTTTTCGTATGGCCACACGAATTCCTCGTATATCCTCGGCCCAACCAGCGACGCCGCGGCATCTCCTATTCCTACCAAATCCACGCCTGCCTCTACCTGCGCCTTGGCAAATCTCAACCCCAATTCAGTCGCAAACTCAAAAAGCTCTTTCACAAACCCGGGGTCTTCAAAAAAATCAGTCATTATCGTATTGATGCCGCGTAAATCCGCTCCCTCCGCGCAAGGCCCTTCAATCCATCCCTCGATAATTTTATCTTTACCTGCTTTTTCTTTGAATAATGCCGCTGCCTTTATCCTGTCGTGCATCCTTCCGCCGCCAAGCGGGTCAGGCATCTTCAGTTTTGCCAATCTGCTTTTATCCGCGAGCAGAGCGTTGCTTTCGTCGATATCAGGAGGTGAATCTTCGTGAAAAATAATCGCCGCTCCGCAATCCGCTGCCTCGCGTGTCGGGTCGGAAATGCAGCCGACATGGTCAAAACCGAACTCCTCCGCTACCCGTAACTGCCCCTCTACCAGCACACGGTAGTCCGTTACGTAATCGTAATATTTCCTCCAGATGCGGCCTGCCGCAAATTGCATCGTAATCGGCATACAAGGCAGGTGGTCAACGTACCTGCCTTCGAACATCGCCAGGACCCGTTCACGACTGGTCATAATCACCCGAGAAAAAATAAGTGGTTTTTCATACGGCTCTTTTCTACACGCCGTTATGGTTAAAAGCAAGAGGAGGGATGAAAAAAAGGGAGGGATGGCTAAGGCCATCCCTCCCCGCATAAACAATATCTGCTAATTTACGGCAGCGTCTTGACAGAAACCACATTGCTGTACGCGCTGTTGCCTGCCGCGTTCTTTGCCGCAACACGGAAATAGTAGGTAGTGTTGCGTTTCAGGCCGGTGCGAGTATATGACGTCAGGTTCGGAGTTTTGACTGTGGCCGACGCTTTTCCTTTCGTGAAGGCGGCGTTCGTTGCCCGCTCGATTACGAAGCTGGCCTCATTCGTTGCATTGTCCGTCCAGGTTAGGGCGACGGATGTTCTGGTCACGGTGCCTGTCGCCAGGTTCGTAGGAGCCACCGGAAGCTGGCCCTTCGCCGTGGCGACCTTTACAACATTGGTGAACGCTGAGTTACCGATGGAATTGGTTGCCCTTACCCTGTAGTAATACTTCTTTTTAGCCAGGACTGTGGTATCGGTGTATGTAGTTACGTTTGTCCCAACCGTGAAGGTCGTCAGTCCTTTTGTGAAACGGGAATTCGTTGCCCGCTGAATCGTAAAGCCGTCCTCGTTGTCGGAGTTATCAACCCATTGTAAACTCACTGTCGGTGGATTGATGCTGAGGACAGACGCGGTAGCAACCAGAGTCGTCGGCGCTGCAGGGGCGGTAGTGGGCGCTGTCGGCGTTACGCTATTAGAAGCGGCTGATGCTGCGCCCATTCCAACCGCGTTCGTTGCCCTTACTGTGAATGTATAGGCAGTACCGTTTGTCAGCCCTGTTACCGTTATCGGGCTTGCAGATCCTGTGCCCATTAAGCCGCCGGGGCTTGAGGTCACAGTGTACAATGTAATCGCGCTGCCGCCATCAGATGCAGGTGCAGTGAAGCTCACAGTTGCCTGTGCATTACCTGCGGTTGCAGTTCCTATTGTTGGCGCTCCAGGTACCGTAGGTTCCGGCGTCGAACCTGTTGGTGTTACGCTATTAGAAGCGGCTGATGCTGCGCCCATTCCAACCGCGTTCGTTGCCCTTACTGTGAATGTATAGGCAGTACCGTTTGTCAGCCCTGTTACTGTTATCGGATTTGCAGTTCCTGTGCCCGTTAAGCCGCCGGGGCTTGAGGTCACAGTGTACAATGTAATCGCGCTGCCGCCATCCGATGCAGGCGCAGTGAAGCTCACCGTTGCCTGTGCGTTGCCTGCTACTGCGGTTCCTATTGTTGGCGCACCAGGTGCCGTTGCTGCAGGCGTTACACTATTAGAAGGGCATGATGCCGGGCCTGTTCCATTTATGTTGGTTGCTGTTACAGTGAAGGTATAGGCAGTGCCGTTCGTCAGCCCTGTTACCGTTATCGGGCTTGCGGCTTCTGTGGCTGTTATACCGCCTGGGCTTGAGGTCACAGTGTATGATGTGATGGCGATGCCGCCATCAAACGCTGGTGCAGTAAAGTTCACAGTTGCCTGTGCGTTGCCCCCCGTTGCAACTCCTATTGTGGGCGCTTCAGGTAACGAGTTAGGGTCATAATAGTTAATATCCGCGGCGATGAAATTAGGCGCATCGATCGCGAAGTATATAACTACCTGGTTAAAGGCGGCGCCGCTGTACGCCAGGCTGCCAACCGAATCGCCCAAAGTTGGGTCAACGCCAGGACTGTATGGGGTAAAAGTCGCTGTTACTGAAGTGTTGGCGTCAACAAGATTTCCATCGCTGAAGGTCAACATTGTCAGGGCATCCACTGTGTTCTGGGGGCCGGTGGTAACTCCCAGCAGTGTAAAATTTAAGGATAGTGCCGTTGCATTGGTGTCGAAAATGAGGATGAGGGCGCCGGCCGTGCTCCCAAAGACACCGTTTACGTCTACCGAGGCAGTATCGACCCCGCTTCCGAAATCATCGTAACTTAAAGTAACTCCGTTGTTAGTAAAAGCGTTAGGTAGTGTAATATCCGTCAGAGTCGTAACACCGCTAAAATCCACGGCTGTCGCTAACGCATTCACTGAGATTCCTGTTGTCAGTGCGAACAACAAGATAACTGCAAATAAGCGTTTCATAATAAGTTTCCCTTCAAAAATATTGGTTTCTTATTAACTTTTTTATTATTACTGGCCGGCAAGGGATGTTCCCTTACCGGCCATAACAAACGAAATTACCGTGTAGTTACTGTTAGAGTATTCGAGTAAGCGGAAGTACCAGCGGCGTTATAAGCCCGCACTCGATAGAAATATGTGGTCCTTGTAGTCAAACCGGTGTTGCGGAAAGTGGCCGTGTTGGCCGCAGTTGAGCCGACTTGTGTCCACCCTGTTGTACCATTAGGGCTCCGCTCAATATAAAATCCTTGTTCATTGTTGGACCTGTCGTTCCAGCCGAGGGTGACAGAAGTGGCGTTCCTTGTTGTGGCTATCAAGTTGGTCGGCGCCGCCGGAGCAGCAGGCGCTATAATCGTTACGCTGTTGGAAGGGGCTGATGACGGACCCGTCCCAGCTGCACTCTGTGCCGCTACGGTGAATGTATAGGCAACGCCGCCTGTCAATCCTGTGATGGTACGCCTCCTTGCGGTTGCGCTGAGAGTACTATCCGTACCGAGCGCAGCCCCCGGAGTTGCAGGGATTGCCGTCACAACGTACCCTGTGATAGTGCTGCCGTTTGGTAGTGGCGCAGAGAAAGTTATCGTTGCCTGCCCGTTGCCCGCTGTTGCCACTACGTTTCTCGGCGCCAGCGGAACCGGGGCTGCAGTCGGTGTCACGCTATTAGAAGGGCTTGATGCCGGGCCCGTTCCAATTGCGTTCGTTGCTGTTACAGTAAATGTATAGGCAGTGCCGTTTGTCAGCCCTGTTACCGTTATCGGGCTTGCGGTTCCTGTGGCTGTTATACCGCCGGGGCTTGACGTAACCGTGTACGATGTAATCGGACTACCGCCATCCGATGCAGGCGCAGTGAAACTCACTGTTGCCTGTGCGTTGCCCGTCGTTGCAACTCCTATTGTCGGTGCCCCCGGTGTTGTTGCGGGCGTTACGCTGTTAGACGGGCTTGATGCCGGGCCCGTTCCAATTGTGTTCGTTGCTGTTACAGTAAATGTATAGGCAGTGCCGTTTGTCAGCCCTGTTACCGTTATCGGGCTTGCGGTTCCTGTGGCTGTTATACCGCCGGGGCTTGACGTAACCGTGTACGATATAATCGGACTACCGCCATCCGATGCAGGCGCAGTGAAACTCACTGTTGCCTGTGCGTTGCCCGCCGTTGCCGTTACTGCTGTCGGCACGCCGGGCGCTATCGCGGTTGGCGGTATTACAGTTACGATATTTGACGGAGGAGAATCACCAGTAGCGTTGTTTGCAATGACGCGATACCGATATGTCAAGTTCGCCAGGGCCGTAAGGTCCGTATAGCCGACCGTGTTGGCGAAAACTGTTGCTATGGTCGCAAAAGCTTCTGGAACCGTTGCCCGTTCGATCCTGAAATTAGTTTCATTGTTCGAATTGTCCGTCCATTGCAGCATGACTTGCATAGGCGTACCGGCAACCACAGTGTAAGTCAGGCCGGAAGGCGCCAGCGGCAGTGCTGGAGTTGGCGTTCCTGCGGCCCTGACTACTATTGGCCGCATCATATCCATCTCTTCGTGACTCAGGATATGGCAATGCCAGACGTACTCCCAGCCGAAGTTGGTCAGAACGTTCTCAACCAGCGGGGACATCGCGTTTCCGTTATACGGATTAAGCTGTGAGAATCCCATCATCGAGCCAAGGGGTTCAGCCGGATTCAGAGGACGAACGCTTTCAGGAACATCGAACGGAACTGTCGGAACGACCGGTCGCAAGGCCACGATAGTATCTTCCAACGGGCTCATCCTGAGTGTATCTTTCCAGCCAAGCTCGTTGGCATTGGGCAGCCGGATAGCGCCATCCCAGCCGACCCGGTTGAGCAGCTGCACGTCAAAGAGATGGAAATGGATGGGGTGAGTGTCCACGCCATTGTGGGTAATCTTCCAAATCTGGGTCCCGTCACCGGAAACCGGTACGCCCTCTAACGGAGATGCCGTAATTAGCTCGGTGGCTGGGTCAACATAGGTCTGGAGAACGAAGTTCTGGGCAAAAGGCCCGGTGAACGGAATTTCGAGACCCAGTTTGCCGCTCATGCGCCCATACTCATCGAAAGCGGCGCCCATCTCATCATGAATGGCCTTCGGCTGCAACGGAAGCGTCAGTGTGTTGCCGTCGAGCGTATTTATGGCCATCGAGAAATCGTGGATTCTGGCATAACCCCAGAGCGGCCAAGTGGTGGGGAATGTCTGGTTGTAAGCCGAATCGTAGGCGGTCTGCGTAGCGATGATAGGGGGCTGAGACCTTGCGAAAACACCGTTATTGGTGTCGGTCGAGGCAAATTCCGTATTCAGCGCATTTATATCAAAAGCGGTTGCTGGAGCTACGTTGTTGACTTCTATTTGCATAACTGTGCGAATATTCGGGCTGAAGCCTGCGAGAGGCCCTGCCGTGTTACCATCTGGAAGCGTAACGCCGTAGCCGCCGGTGTCTCTAAGATCGGGTGCGCCGGCATAGTAGTCGTAGCGATCGTCTATCGCCGGGAATGCCGCCGGAGCATCGTTGTAAAGGATGAGTGTCTTGCCGGCATAACCCGAAAAATCAACGATAACGTCAGCACGCTCGGCCGGGGCTATGAGCAGCGAATGATCATAGACGTTACCGAAGTCGAATGTTGTCGGTATAAGGTTCCAAACTATCGGTTGTGGCGGGATGACCACAGGTGCAGGCAGGAAACCGCCTTCGGTTCCTATCTGTATCCAATTTGGACCGGCCGTGTTCGGGTTAGGCACGCCGCTTACCCTGCCATCTGTGGGCCAAGTCGCCGGAAAACCGGCGGTCTGTGCGGCTGGAACCATGTTAACTTCTGTATTTGCTCTGCCGTCCGAGCTGATAATACAAGGGTCTGCCAGATATATGGAAAGGTTGAAGAAACGGTCATTTGCCGCATTCAAAATGCGTAAACGATAGGCCTTCGGCTCCACTTTAAGGGTGGGATAGGCCACGCCATTGACCATGACAATATCGAAGAACGACTCGCCAGGCATGGATGGATTAGGCGTACCGGGCATTTCCGGCGGCTGCCATGGGGCAGTGTTTGGGTCGTAGTATGGATTAGCCACTGGGGGATACATGATGTCCAGTGTTGGCGGCCAGAACCAGGGGCCATAATGCCACCGGCCAAACGGGTTTGCGCCGCCGACGTCATAGGGATTCTGGGCCGGTACATAGACATGGGGATACCAAAGGTCGCCGGTTACCGGAGGACGAACGCCGTTGGCTTCCGGTATGCCTGTTCCCCAATTCCACGTAGGATCTGTAACGCGGATAGTGTTGACGTCCACGAAGCTCTTGTCCTGAATGATCAGAGGAATTTCATCAGCGGGAATGACATTGCGAGCGATCAAGTCCAATTCTGTATCATCCCTGATCACGTAACCCGCCGCTTCACCCGCGTAAACATTGAGGCGTGTGATTCCCCAGGCATGGTCATGGTAAAACATCAGCCGTGCGCTCTGCTGGTTGGTATAGAAAAATGTCATTGCTCCCGGACCCGGGTCCGGCATATCAGGGACATCCTGGACGCTGACGCCCTTTGGATAGGGAGTCATTTCGTCGGCAGGCGTTATCCACTGGTGGGGCGTTCCATCGCTGATCCACGGCGTACGACCGCCGTGAAGATGCAGGGTAGCGCGGTTCTGTGTAAAAGAAGTCATCCCGTCGGGGCCCATTCCAGAACCCATAACAGTGGTATCTACGGGTATGAACAGGTCGCCCCCGCTGCCGGTTGGAAGCAGGTTGGTAAATTTAATACGAACAGGTTTATTCTTCTGGGCGACAATCACAGGTCCCAGATAATGCGGCGTATTGATATTCGGATCCGTCGTGTTAGTCTGCACATAACCGCGCAGTCTGGTCGGAGGCAGCTCCGAATGCATCACCTCGTTATATTCAACTACCGCTATCTCATAATAATCACTGCCTGGATAGGTATTCGTATCCGGAACAGCGACGGGAATAAACTTTCCGTAGTTGTTCCTGTTGGCATACCCAAGACCAGGAAGTGAATCGATGAACTTCTTGATAATGGGACTGTTGGCCCAGTTGGCGACGCCAACGTAATCAGGTACCCCACCGGGGCTGGCTGCCATAGGCATGGGCGGCGGCATGGGCGGACCCATTGGCGTGGTCCCTCCGGCAAGCTTAAGCGTTCCCTTGCTCGTTTTAACCTTAGGGGCGGCTGCGGCGAGACGTGCCGTGGCCGCTGCCTGCCTCTGGGCTTGCGTTACTTTTTTAGATTGGCTCTGAAGGATAGAGGCCAAGTCATTGCCGTCAGACGCTCCGAGCGCATGACCAATTCCAAGGAAAAGAATTGCCGTCGCCAATATACACGTTGCTGTCAACAATCTTAACTTCTTCATAATTTCAGTCCTTTCCGGCGTATCCAACGCCTCAAATAAAAATTCAAATGTCACTGGGGTTAGTTTATGAAATTCAGGGAGAATGGAAATTAGGAGAATCCTTAATCCCGCTAAGAGAAAAACTTATTCGGAGAAGATATCCCAGTAATGTGTAGGGATTAATTGAAATTTGGCGTGAAGACAAATATTTGCAGTTCTCGGCAAAAAAGCAGAGGGGGAGCGAGGTATGTTTTATGTGGTTTTAAAGCTACAAAGTTATGTTTTTTACTGTCCCTTTACGTTCATTTGTATTGAGTAAAAGGAATCTCTGGCGGTGATGAAAAGCGTTTTGCCGTCTTTGCCGCCGAAGCAGATATTCGAAGTCGAACTGGGGACATTGATATAGCCGAGTTTTTTGCCTTCCGGGCTGACGATATTAACGCCTTTGCCTGACAGGTCCGTCAGGTACAAATTGCCCAGCTCATCAAGCTCTATGCCGTCTGCCCCGATGGGGACAAACAGTTTCTTGTCATACAGCGTGCCGTCTTCCTTGACTTTAAATACAAATGTTTTGCGTCCCGAATAGTCGGCGATGTAAAGCAGCTTGCCGTCTTTTGTGCCGACGATGCCGTTGGGGCCGCTCATATCCGATACAACAATGATTGGCTCTTTCGAGTCAGCGGGTAAATAGAAAACATAACTGCCGTCTAATTCCGATTTGCCTTTGCTGTATCCCGGGTCGGTAAAGTATATGCCGCCTTTTTTATCCCGCCACAGGTCGTTGGTGCTGTTGAATTTTTTGCCTTTGTAATTATCGCAGAGAACGGTGACGTTGCCGCTCGGGTCAGCTTTGCTGATTCTCCTGCCGCCGCCCTCGCAGGTATAGAAGTTGCCCTTATCGTCAATATCCTGACCATTGGCGCCATTTGTGTTTTCGCGGAATGTCGAAAGTTTGCCGTCGAGCGACCACTTGTGAATCCTGTTATTCGGTATGTCTGCGAAATAAACATTTCCCTGCGCATCAGCGATTGGCCCTTCGGTAAAGCCAAAGCCGCCCGCCAATTTTTCGGCCTTCGCATTGGCTGCGACGACTGATTTTGTCTCTGTCGCTGCTGCCCATGTAACGCCCTTGGTTCTCATCTTAACCGAGTAAAGCGATTTTGAAGCGGTGATGAAAAGCGTATCCTGGTCTTTGCCGCCGAATCGCACGTTTGCTGTCCACGGCTCTTTTATCGCAATATGCTCGATTTTTTCTCCCGCGGGATTGAAAACCGTAACGCCTTTACCCGTAAGATACACATTGCCCTCGTTGTCGATTGTCATACCATCCGAACCCATTTCGCAGAACAGCTTCTTATTGGAAAGCGTCCCGTCAGCGTTGATTGTATAGACGTATGTTTTTTTTGCGCCGATATCAGCTACGTAAAGCAGCTTGCCGTCGGGCGTGCCCGTTATCCCGTTGGGCTGGGTGAGGTCTTCGGCTACGCGAATTACTGTCTTTCTGTCAGGCATAAGATAATAAACGTGCTCGCCGTCCTGTCCCCTGTTGGCGTCGGCCCACCAGGTTCTAAAGTAGTAGGGGTCGGTGAAATATATTCCGCCGTTTGGATGCCGCCAGAGGTCGTTTGTGCTGTTGAATTTCTTGCCGTTGTATTTCTCGACGACCGGCGTAATTTTGCCGTCGGGGCTAATCGCCACAATGCGATTATGCAAATCCGCACAGGCAAGCAGCGTTACCCCGTTGGCGTCGAAATACATCCCGTTTGAGCGTTCGCAGCCCGTTAGAAACGTTTCTAATTTGCCGTCGATGGTCCATTTATATATTTTGTCATTCGGCTGGTCGGTAAAATACACATTTCCTTTCGGGTCCGATGTCGGCCCTTCCGTGAAGGCAAACACGTTGCTTAGCTTTTCGACATTCGCATCCGGGGCAACAACCCCGGCCAGTGCCATCGAACTCAAAGACAACAGTAAAATCGCGGTTATTGAAATAACTTTCATCGTATCACCCTTTCAAAATTTTAGAATAGAATACCTTCCGTACTATTAAGAGTAAATATAAAAAGTAGCCGCAGATTAGGGGGAATTAATTACGCACGTCAGCTCCATTTGACCTGTTCGAGCAATTTGGTTTTGTTGTCGAGGTCGAAGATTTTGCGGGCGTTTTCATGCATAATTGTATCTGTCAGTCGTAACGCGTCATCGATATCAAGCCAGCCCTCATCGACAAGCTCCGACAAAGCCAGCGCAATGCCTCGTCTTGCAATGGTCGCGTGTCCGAGTACGGGCTCAACCGGGACGTAATCACCTCCGAATGTGAGGATTTTGTTGGCCGGCGCAGTTACGAGAAACTTTTTGAGAAAGTCCTTGGCCCCTACGGGGTTGATAATCCATGACCAGCACATATCTACATAGGCGTTTGTGAAATGTTTGGCCAGTGCAATCATCGGTTCATAGTAAGGATAGCAGATGTGCATAAAAACAAAGCGTGTTTTGGATGATTTTTCACATAATATCGATGCGGCACCCGGATTATTCATAAGCTGCGAAAGAGGCATATGGTTGATATAGAAGTAATATCCCGTATGGAGCTTGACAGGAAGATTGTTCTGAGTTGCCTTTTCAACGGCATACCAGAAAAGGTGGTCTTCAATCGCCTTTTGCTCGGCGGGGGCAAGCGGCTGACGGTCGAGCTTCTTTTTAAAAAGTGATTCAGCGGTCCCGGCGTCAACTTTGTCGTAATTGATATCCCTGTTGTAGGCGTTTTGAGATTTGGCAGCGACAGCATATTTGGCGTATTTATCAAACCACCAGTCACAGACCGAGTGCCAGTCGTCCAGCGTTTTCAGTTTAATGCCGGTCGGCCCGGTATAGGACTTGAAATCCATTTCTATGATGCCTTTTATGCTTATGTCCTGCATCAAAAGCGCAGGTGTTGGGGATTCTTCGAAGGGTCGGGCATTGCTGTTGACTTGGCAGGATTCGATTTTGGCCAGGTCGCAGAGGATGCGTTTGTAAAAGCCGGGCTGTCTGGTTTTTTCGTAGCTGGCTTTAACTTTTTCGACGCTGTTTGCCGAAAGGTCATCGACGCCATAGAGCCGGCTCATAGCTATTCGCACGGCAAGGCCGTAACCGGTAGTTTTAATTGCCGGCCAATATGGCTCGAGGAGCCGCCACTTTTCGACGGGGTCGGACATATTGGAAAAAAATTTATTTAGAATGTTTTTGGGCATACCGGCGGACAACATATCGGAGTTGAGATAATGTTTGAAAATGTAGGTCCAGTCATCGACTTCGTATTTGCGGATGTTGTCGCCGGTGCGATAGCTTTCAGCAGGCAGGTGTTCATGGGTATCGATGAATGGAGTGGCGAATACTTTGTCGAATATCTGTTTATTTACTCCGCGGGGAAGATACCCAACTGAAAACGGGCTGGATGCCTGCTCGTTATTGGCGGCTGTTGTTCCGGTAAGAAATGCGGTTGCTCCAATCGCTCCCAGGCCTCCCAGACCTTTAAGGGCTGTCCTGCGGCTGACAAAATCTCTTTTTGCCATTATTTTATCCCCCTGACTACGGATTTATTTGCCCGTATGTTTCGAGTAAAAAGAAAAGCGCAGAAATTATAGCACACAAGGTTTACGCCTGTCAAATTAACGGGTCGTGTGTTTATTGCTTTGAGCGGCGATTAATGATATGATACTTTGAAAGCGGGAATCGCGCAAGCGAAATTGAAAAGTTGATAAGGGGGCGAACGGTTTCGACCGGATGTCGGAAACTCGAGCTGCATACCCAGGACGCCGGTTGGCCTGGTTAATCATTTCCGGCACTAACTTTAATTGGCAACTACCAGTTGCAAATGGCCGCCTAATAGGCGACCCGTCCTTTCAGGTTGCGCCTGCGGACCTGACTGCGGCGTAAAGAAGTGGGCTGCTCTTGTCGGAGCTTTCGGGCCGACGGGTTAAGACAAATTCCGAAATAGCCGAAGCGATGGGCCGTCGTTTGCCTGTCGCAGAGGCGATAAAATCCAAAGACGACTAAGTGTGTAGTACGCTCGTCTTGAAGCATACCGGGACGGGGGTTCGAATCCCCCCGCCTCCATTGGGTTCGCTTCCTTGAGGAGGGGGATGAGAACCCCGCAGATGCGAAGCATCTGCTTAAAGGGTTCGACACGCCGAAGGCGAGCCTCGTGTCTTTTCGAGAATCCCCCCGTCTCCAGTTGGCTCTTGGCCAACAGAGCATTTGAGCAGGTGAGCAGTGGAACAGGAGAGCTGATGCAAATGCGGTCTATTGTTCAACTATCTAATGCTCAAAAATAATCAGTAGCGGGCGGAACTACGCCTTGGCAGGCCATCCTCCGTCGACCCTCAGGGCGTCTTTTGTCACCTCATCAGGTTTATGGGTATCAGCTTCTTTGGACCATTGACTATCGCTTCGTTCACATCAGTCGTGCTGATGTAATCGCCTACTTTAATCTCGACAGTCAGCGGGCAGCCAAGACCTGACAGGTTGACGTTACTTGCCGCAAAGGTGAATTTGCCGGTCTTCAGATTGTATTTAAAGGACTTCTTTACACCGCTCTCGGTCCCTGAATAACTATAATTGCTTTTCTTAAAGGTGTTGCTGTTAACGGGGAAGGTTAGAACGCAGGGACTATTCATATCGCTGGAATCAACAGTAACCTCGACGGCGCTGGCGGCCGAAATATGACCCTTGGTGGCGTTCATCGTACCTGAAAATGAAATCTTGTCGCTGTTGGGCTTGCTGCCTGCGGCGACGCTGCATTTGTTGACCGCGATTGTCGGAACAATATGTGAGGCGGTTATCTCAACATCGTCGATGCCCCAGTACCAGGCATAGTTGGCTTTGTAGTAATGCCAGCGAATTTGCACGTTTGGGTCGCCGTCCGCCCCAAAACCGGACAGGGCAAGCTCCACCGGTCCTGCGTAATAGGTTTTCTGATACCTTTTTACGTTCCGCCATACCCCGCCGTTTATGCGAACGTCCACGTCACCAATCTCTTTAGTATCATATAAAAAGTCGTGCTTGAACCTGAGTTTGACACCGGACAAATTTGTGCAGTCAATACTTTGAGTTATCAACTGCTCATCCATATCGACCGGTCCGGCGTAGTCGCTGTCAACAATCATAAACACGCCGGTCCAGTACGGACTGCTCCACCCCAACGGATTGTCTGACTGCCAGGTATCTGATGAACCGCCGCCATCGACAATCGTCCAGCCGGCCGGCAGCCCTGTATCAAAGCCGGTTTCGTAAATGACCCCAGGCGGCAACCCCTGGACAGTTATGCTGACGGTGGCCACGCTCGAATCCCCGCCCGTTGGCGGACTGCCGCTGTCATTGGCCTTGAACTGAAAGCTGTCGGCTCCCCCATAGCCCGTAACCGGCGTGTAAACAACATTATTGCCGAAATTGACCAGCGAATAAGGCACACTATTGATTGCGCCGGCGCAAGGGTCGGCCAAAGTCCCGTGGCCGGGCAGTGATGTGATTATATAGGTAAGCGCGCCGGGGGGATTGGGCAGACCATTGTCGATGGCCTGCATCGCAATAATCTCGGGCACGCCTGCATCAACAGTGGCCGTTGAATCCGAAGCAACCGGTATCGGTTCCATCAGTAGCCCCGTGAAATCAATCGCCCAGCAGTTTCCCGATACCGCATGGTTTTTCTGAGACAAACCGGTGCTTGCGGTCTGACTTGTGAAAGAATAACCGGATTTGGTAACACTAATCGTGTAAGTTGAATTTGACGGGACATTGGCGATTGCGTAAATGCCTTTAGCATTGGTCGTGGCTTCGTATGTTGAGCCGGTCTTCAGGGCGGTTACCGTTGCACCGGAAATCGGCGCACCTGAACCGGCAGCCGTAACCCGTCCGCTTATAATCTCGCCCGTCCCGCTGATGTAGATGTTGTAAATTGTCTCGTCAACGACGTCATATGGATAATACGAATTGTCGATATTCGGCAGATTATACCAGACGTCATAATCGCCATCCCAGCCCAGATTCAGATGGTGATAAAGCGTTAAGCCGTTATACCCGTAACCATCGGCAATAATCTCGTGCCCGCCGCTCTCGCCGTCCACGCCCAAAAATACCGGATTGCCCCAGTCGAGGTTTGGATTAATCATACCGTTGAGGCCGGCGCCGATGTTATTGCTGCTGTTATAACCAAATATCGCGTTGCTGTAACCAAACGTGGTGACTAACGTCAAAGCAGCATCAGATGTGGATGCGGAGGATCCGTCCGCTGAATAATCCGTTCCCACGGCAACGCCTGCGTCGTAGGCAAGAGCGCCTATTGCCTCTCTCTGCGTCAGCGTCGTGCTGCAGCCAGGAACGAGCACCATCTCACTCCAGTTGTATGCCCCGCCCGCGCCGTCGCCGCCGCGCAGACACATGGTCTGGGAAATGCCATTAACGGATGCCGTATAACACCCGGTCCCCAGCCCAACCGTGGGGTATTGCCAAAACCGCATATACTGCGCCATCGCGGTAGCCACGCAGCCGCAGACGTAATTATCATAGTTTCCAGCAGAGTATGGCGGCGTGTAGTAATTAAAACACGCGCTCCCGCAGACGACATCCTGCCCCCACTCGGTCTGCAAAAGCGGCGCAACCCGAACATCTGAAACACTCGCAAACCCGGTCTTCAACCCGGGTGAATTGCTATCGGCAAGCAATTTTCTCCATTTGCCAATGGCCTTCTCTGTTGAATCTCGCACGGCGCTTTTCTGCCCCGCAAGGCCTCCTTCCGCCTGGCCGGCGGCGGTCTTCTTCTGAATCACCCTTGCCGCATTCACTCTGGCCGGCAGGTCCCGGCTGACCAGAGCGCCTAATGAATTGCGGCCTGACGGGTCGTAACTGCCTCCCGATGAGAAGCACACGACCGGCTCGATCAGATTATCATCAGGAACTATCACAAATCCGTTGGGTCGCAGATAAACAACATGGTAAACGGGCTGGCCATTCGCATCAGTGAACGTTTCAACGCTTTCGACCTGGTTGCCGAGCCGGCTGCTCATGGGCCTGGCATCCTTCGCCAGCCACGCCTTCACCATTTTGTGTGCCCGGTCCCGACCGACCGGCGCTGCCAATGCGGTGTCGCACCACAGCCCCGGCAATGCCGAAAGCCAGAATGCCAGCAAACAAACCCCGGCCCTCCCAAGCGAGCAAAAACACACCCTTACTCTGTTGTTCATCATATTTATATCTAAACGCCCTTACCCCCGCAAATCGTCTTGTTGCCTGTTATTAACGACAAGTTATACTATAAGCTAAATGGCTTTAATTTGTCAAGACACCTCACGAACACAAGCAGGATAGCCAATATTTTTGCGAGGCACCCGGACAGCAGCCGCATTGTCTAAACACACAGTGCCTTTGCGGCACAAGAATCCTCTCTCGATATGCCGAGATACAGGTTTCCTTGATAATTAATACGTTTGTCTGGGGTGTGTCGCGATATAATTTAACAATAATGCCGCGGAAGCGAACTATTGCACAAATAAAGCCGGTTTTGACGATATATGGTTGTGCGTTAGAAGCCATTTCATAACCAGGCAGCACCCGCATTATCAGTATTGAAATCGCGGATTATAGGGGCTATGAAATGTGTTCTAAGGAGAAAAGAATGATAAGCATAAAGGAATTGAGGCGCAGTTTCGGGGCGATTATCGCGGTTGACGGCGTTTCGTTCGACGTCCAAAAAGGCGAAGTACTGGGCTTCCTCGGACCAAACGGCGCGGGCAAAAGCACCGTGATGCGAATGCTTGCCTGCTACCTGCGGCCCGACAGCGGCACCGCGACGGTTTGCGGCTTCGACATTCTCAAAAACCCCCTCGAAGTTCGCAAAGCAATCGGCTATCTTGCCGAAAATGTCCCCGCCTACAATGAGATGACGGTAGGGGGAGTGCTGAACTTCGTTTGCGACGCCCGGCAAATCACCGGCAAAGCACGCAGGCAGGCGCTCGACCGTGTCGTCCCGATGTGCGCAATTGACTCTGTTTATCATCAGGCCATCGACACGCTCTCAAAGGGCTACCGCCGGCGGGTTGGGCTTGCTCAGGCGTTGATTCACGACCCGCAGGTGCTGATTCTCGATGAGCCGACCGACGGCCTTGACCCTAACCAGAAACACGAAGTGCGGCAGCTCATCGGCAAAATGGCAAAGGAAAAATGCATCATCATCTCGACGCATATTCTCGAAGAAGTCGAGGCAATCTGCGGCAGGACCATAATCATTGCCAGAGGAAAAATCCTGGTGGATTCGACGCCGGAAAAGCTTCGCCGGGAATACAACTGCTCGCTCGAGGAGGTATTCCGGAAAATAACCCGAAGCAGGGTGGCCTGAACTTTTCGGTGATAAAAAGTTTTTTACTGGAGTAAAAAATGAGTGGTTTTAAGGCGGTATTCAAAAGAGAATTAAAGTCATATTTCACGACGCCGATTGCTTATGTCTTTCTCGTGGTGTTTCTCTTTTTCGCCGGCTATCTTACTTTCAAAAACGGCTTCTTCGAGATTCGCCAGGCGGATATGACGGCGTTCTTCGTCAATATGCCCTTGTTGTTCGCCTTCCTGGTCCCCGCGACAGCTATGCGGCTCTGGGCCGAGGAACGCAAAACCGGCTCAATCGAGCTTCTCTTCACGCTCCCCATTACCGTCATGCAGGCGGTCCTCGGCAAATTCTTCGCCGCATGGGTCTTTCTTATTATCGCGCTTGCGTTGACCTTCCCGATGGTCATCACGGTCTTTTACCTCGGGCGCCCCGACCTCGGCCTGATAATCACCGGCTATCTGGGCAGCATCCTTATGGCGGGCGGGTTCCTGGCCGTGGGCTGCTTTTTTTCCGCGCTGAGCAAAAATCAGGTAATCAGTTTTGTCCTGTCGGTCGTCGCCTGTGCCGTGCTCGTTTTTGCCGGTGTCCCCACGACGATGAATTATCTTTCCACGTTCCTCCCCGCAGGGCTGGTGACGGCGGTCGGAAATATGAGTTTTGAAGCACACTTCGAGTCGATTCAAAAGGGCGTCCTCGAATTAAGGGACGTTTCCTATTTCCTCTTTCTGATTGTCGGCTGGGTGGCTGCCTGCGCAATTGTGCTTGAAGAAAGGAAGGCGGGCTGATGAGCAGAACAATAAAAGTGATACTCGCGGTGATTTTTGTCCTGCTGATAACCTTCGGCGCGATAAGCATATTCCAGGACCTCGGCAAACGCCTGAAAGTAGATGTCACTGACCATAAGCTTTACACGCTCTCGGCGGGCACCAGGTCGATTCTCGCCAAACTGAACCAGCCCGTAAAGCTCAGGCTCTACTATGCTAAAACCGCCGCGATGAAAGGCCCCGACCAGATTAAGTATTTCAACAACTACTATGAATTCGTCAGGGCCCTGCTCGAAGAATACGTCGCCGCCTCGAAGGGGATGGTTGTTCTTGAGATAATCGACCCCAGGCCGTTCTCCGATGACGAGGTGGGGGCCGCCCGCAGCGGACTCAAAAGATTTCCCATAACCGAAGAGGAAAATTTCTTCTTCGGCCTTGTCGTCCAGACGCAGTTCGGCGTCGAAAAATCAATCTCGTTTTTCTCCCCCGACAGGCAGAATTTCGTCGAATACGACATAAGCTCTCTTATCGATACGGCCGTCGCGCGTCAGAAAAAAAATATAGGCGTCCTCAGCACGCTTGCCGTTATGGGCGAGACAAGCGACTATATGGCCCAGATGATGCTGATGCAGGGACAACAGCCCAAAATGGCCTGGACCATTATCGAACACCTCAAGCAAAAATACGACGTCAAAGGCATCCCGGCCGACACCAATGAAATTAACGATGTCGATGTCCTTCTTGTTATTCATCCCAAGAATCTTCCCGCCCGGACGCTCTTCGCGATAGACCAGTTTGTTTTGAAGGGCGGCAGGACCATTGTCTGCATTGACCCCTACTGCTACGCCGACCAGCAGAATCGGATGACGGCGATGATGCAGCCCGACAAGGTTTCGCAGGCGTCAAACCTCAGTCAGTTGCTAAATACCTGGGGGCTTGATATGCCCCAGCTTGTTTTTGCCGGCGACAGGCAGTTAGCGCCGGGGACATCAGGGGCCGCCAGCCGTGAGTCGGAAAAAATTATCGGCTTCCTGAACCTTGCTCCTCCCGCTTGCTTTAATCGCAACAGCGTCATTACCGCCCAGCTTAACAGCGTCAGGGTCTGGTTTGCCGGTGCTTTAAATGTAATCGACTCGCCAAATGAAGTCGCCGGTCAAATTGAACGAACTCCGCTTATTATGACCACCGCGAAAGGCAACACCTTCGAAGCCTCCAGCCCCTACGATTTACAGATGCTCGACGCTTCGGCCCTTATGAAAAATTTTTCCGAAGGCACTAAGCCGGTGGTTATGGGCTATCTGCTCACCGGCAAATTCAAAAGCAGTTTCCCCGACGGCGTTTTAGCGGTGTCCGATTCGAAGGCCGAAGACGCTAATAAACCAGAATCCCAAACGCGCATTATGGGCCTTGTCCAGGCGACGGAAAATTGTGCCGTGGCTGTGTTCTCTGATGTCGATTTTCTCAGCGACCCGCTCGCCTATTATCGCAACGCTGTCTTCGGCAATATCGTCGTCGGCGACAACAGCTCGCTGTTGATGAACACAATCGACGACCTGGCCGGCTCAACCGACCTTATCTCAATCAGGTCTCGCGGCAATTTCAGAAGACCGTTTACCGTTGTTGACCAGATCGAGGATAAAGCCGAGGCCGAAACCGCCGATGAGGTCGCCAAACTCAACGCCGAAATTACCGGCTTTGAAGATGAATTAAAAACGCTCGTGACTTCCGCTAATGAAAAAGAAAAACAGGTCATAGGAAGTTCGCTTGCCCGCAAAACCAAAGACCTCGAACTGAAAAAACTCAAGGCCCGGCAGCAGTTGCGGCAGGTCAAAATGCAAAAACGCCAGCGAATCGAAGCCCTCGGCAACAGGCTGCGGGCCTTCAATATGCTGGCGGCGCCGGCGGTAATACTGCTTATCGCCGTCGTGCTCGGCATTAGGCGCAGCGCCATGAAAAGGCACTACATCAGCCACGCCAGCGACGCGTGATGTATCACGGGCTTCCAGCCCGTGAGAAACACGGCCAGGATGGCCGTGCTACACAAAAGGAGTTTATGATATGAGCAACCGTAATTTATTGATACTTGCTTTTACGGCGGCTGCTATGGTGGCTCTCGCCGTCGTGGTCGCGGGTATTGGCGACAGACCATACGCCAGAAAAGACCAGATCGCCTATCTTATCCAGGGACTTGACCCCGACCAGGTCGCGCGAATCACAATAGGACAACCCGGCCAAGAGCTAATTCTCAACAGGCGAGGCGCCAATTTCGTGGTCGCCAGCCTCGACAACTACCCCGCACGCACAAGCGAAATAAACAAGCTCATCACCACCTGCCTCGATATTCAAACCACTGAGCTTTATACCGACAATCCCGCCAACCACAAAGCCCTCGGCGTTTCGGAGCCGAACGCTCGCCTTATGGTTAAATTCTATAAAACCGCCGAAGCGGACAAAACCGATTTGTCGCTGATTACAGGCGTCATCGTGGGCAGGGAACAGCAAAAGGGCCGGGGCATTGGGTACATCAGGCGGGTCGATGATAACAAGGTCTATCTTGCCGCTGCACAGATACCCATGATAAAAGAGCTGGCGATGGATTATGTCGAACAGGGACTTACCAGCGTAAAGAGGGAGGACATCAACTCTATTGCGGTAAGCTCCCCTAACGATACTTACCTCCTCTTGCCCGGCGACGACGACAAGACCGTCATACTTCAGGACCTCGCCGAAGGCAAAAAGCTCAACAATGTTGCCGCCAACAGGGTCTTCACTGCCCTTGCGAATTTGATTTTTGAGGACGTCAACGCCGAATCTTCAAAGCGGGGTTTGCTGTTTGACAGGAGATACCTTTGCCGGCTGAAGGATACCACCGTTTATTCCATCTGGCTTGCCAAAGACGGCGATTTATGGTTTGCCAGATGCGACGCCCGGTTCGCCGACCAGACGCCTGTAACAAAAACCCAGGGCGAGGTCGAATCGGATGAGCAGTTGAAGATAAAAGAAACCAAGCTTATCGCTCGTGACGCCGCGGAAGAATTTTCGGATACACACAAGGGCTGGGTATATCAAATACCCGATTATATGGCTGTGAATCTCACAAAGACATCCGCCGAGCTGCTCGAAACCGCTAAACCAGTGCATGCGGAAGTTAACGAGCCAATGGATACCAATGCAGCGGATGAATAATCTGTTGTTTAGGTAATTGTATTTAGCCCTGGGTTTTACCCAGGGTTGTTGATGTCAAGTCCGCTTAAATGGTTATTTCTCGCATCTCCCCACGCTCGCTGTGCTGCGCACTTCGCGCAGCAGGTCAATAAAAAATTACATCCCGGTATGGTGTCCCGGATTTCCCAAGGGCATTGTAGGGGTTCGATTCCCGTAGGGGTCGCCATTTAAATCAATGTTTGCCAATCGCCGTGTGATTGCCGGCCGACAACTTAGAAACGGCTGGTTAATCTCACAGTCACCTGATTAGCGTAGTAACCGCTATTGTTCCAGTCGTAGTCGTAAACGGCTTCGAGCGACCATGTTGTCGCACTACACTCGCACGAGAGGAGTGTGAGGCCCCCGCCGACATTGAACATATCGTCAGCCGTCGTTAGCCCTGGCGTTGTAAACGACCCCGAGCCTGGGGCCGTGTACTTCGCGGTCTGTTTCATCTCTGGGTTGGAGAGCTCATGAAACCAGTTGAAATGTCCCTCAGGAACATACGACATCCCGTTACGATCGCGGAAGTAACGCTCCACCTTCACTCCCAGGCCGGACTCGAGGAAATCGTAATCCTGGGACTTCGCCTTCAAATCGATATCACCGGCGCCCTTTTCCGTGTAGCCGTCTATATGCATACGGGTGTACTGGAGTGAAGCAAGCGGCGTGATCGTGAATTCCAGAGGACCGGAAAGGTGAAACCCGGTGCTCGCAAAAGCGGTGTAATCCTGTCCGCTATAATCGGCGTTCGCCTTACGGTCCACACCGGGAAACTCAATGTGCCGCATGCTTGAATACTCATTCCAGCCAAATGACGCACTACCGTTGACGAACCAGGGCCCATCCTCATGACCGATGTAGGCTATTGCTTGATAGGTATCGAACTCGGTGCTGGCGTCGAACGTGTCTCCATTTATTGTGCTTCGTGCATAGCCAAATCCCAGGCCCGCGCGCGTGTTAAGACCAATAGGCGTGTCGCAGGCGATCATTGTGCCGAGAGTTCTGGCGTTATATCCTGTGAAGCCGTCCCGGGCATCTTGGCTGCCGGAATATCCGAAGCCTTTCAGCCACCAGCCGTTGCGCGGCTCGTTGTTTCGACAGTTCGGATTTTCTTTATTGGGCTCGCTGACCTCGCGGCACATATCCAGGCGAGACGTCCAAAGATTCCGAAATTGTCGGATCCCCCGGAATGTCACCAGAGGCGCCACTATAGACGGAGTCGAGGGGGTAAGCTGTACGATAGCATTGACGACCGCGACTGGGTCGGTGATAGCATTGATTGGAGCCAGGATCTCGACGATATCGGGGGTCGGAGGAATGGCTATTAATATTGGCACTACCGGAGCGGCTATCGGCGCAGCGGGAGGCAGAGTTACTCCGGGAGGAGGAGTTACCGGTACCATTAACGGTATGGTGTCCGTTCTTATTGTTACCAGACCATTCGTGGTGCCGGCGAGAGGCACGGGTGAGAACGCGTAAAGCGGATTGGTGGGAACCACGGTTGTCACTGTGACAACACTTCCATCAGTGCCGCTTGTAGCATCGACGATATTGAACAGAGATCCAACCGGGATGTAAGATGTCGAGGGAACAGTCACGTTGACTCCGAGCCTTGGTCCAAGGTTTGAGGCCCCCGTCGGAACGATGTGGCCGTAGAGCGTCGGGCTGGCCAGGGTCGTATTGATTATCCCGTCAGTGGCGAGCGTTAGGGCGCCGCCGATATTCAACGTATTCGTCCCAAGAGAAAATGAATTGGCGTTCGTCGCGCCGGTGATTGTTGCGCTCACCCCGGCAGTATTATCTCCCCCGACGACATTGATGGCTCTAAGCCCAACCGCGCCGCCGACTGCGCCATCCAGAACACTCCCGCCGCCAAGCGACAACGTACCCGTATTTGCCCCCGCCGTGGTCGTCAGAGCGCCTATCACTGTCGTATTCGGAGCAAGACTGATCGTGCCGTCGCCGCCAAAATTCGTGGCCGTGATGTTCGTGGACCCGCTGTTGAAGTTCACTGCGCCGGTTCCGGTGACGTTCAGCGTGGTCGCAAAGACCGACCCAAGATAATTTACCGTAGTGCTGGCGGCGCCGGCGTCGATGTTGAGAAGAAATGGTCCCCCTGGCTGGGTTACGCCTATGTTTCCAAACACAGTCGAGCTGCTATTGAACACGATATTGCCCTGGCTGGAGGCCGAGGTTGAAACGGCAAGGGGAAAAGCAGCCAGAGAAGTGTTGCTTGTAAAGATATCCATTTCCGGGCCGCCGGGAACCCCAACGGTCAATGTCCCTGTAATACCCGAAACTGACATATCGACGCCGTTCAGCACGCCATCTGCATCCAACGGAATGATGCCGGGGCCGACGGCTGCTTGCCTTGCAGCAAAACTCAGCGGACACCAAACTGCGATAGCGGCAGCTAAAACCAGGATAAAAAATATTCGCTTCATAGAAATACCCCTTTAATTGAAATTGTTAGTATATAAATTTTATTGCCCTGAGAAAACCAATATCGATGAGGATTTCATAAATGAACTTGTTAACCCTGCCTCTTTGTCCCGGGCACCATTGATTTGCTCGCTTGTAACCAGCTTTTCTTTTAATAGGGCATCGAACACAGGAGTCATGACAAAGCTTTCTACATGATGAAGATTTAATTTTTTTACTCAGTTGCGGGTAGAAACCATCTACCCGCGTTTCTTAAGCACAACCTGTCACTGGGTAGCTTCGAGAATAACCTGTCGTAAATTGGTTTCCGCTTTCGAAAGAACCCCATCAATTTGTTCTGTCACGCTTTTCATATGGTGCAGAACATGATACATATGATATAATCGGCAACGCAAGTATTTTTTCGCTATATTTTTTTAAAGCAAATATTATGCATCGGCGATATTTTTTGCTTGGTTTATCCGCTGCCTTAAACAGCGTCTTTGTGGTGAAATGTATTTTCGCCTAACTGCCTTAAAATAAACGACTTATCAACCTTTTTTGGCTAAAAAGACAGTGTTACCTGTCCTGCCTGCCCTCGAATGTCTTTATCGGGGGAGCAGTAGTCGAAGGAATCTGTGTAAATCAGTGTCTTAAAAACTTTGTTTCTTCGTGTCTTCCGGCGCAAGCCCCAGCTTATGGAAGCGTAACCAGGTCAACCTCGTTATAATCGGCAAACGCCGCACCGAAATCAACAGTGCCGGATATTACTGGAATATTCGCGTTCTTTATCGTCAGCGTGAAAGAACATTTATTGAAATCGAAGCTGGCCGCTGCAACACCCCCTCCTGTCACTTCGGCCTTTGAGCAGGTAAATTTCCCTTTTCCTGCCTTGAGTGCGCTCTTAGGTATGGTGAAAAGCTGCGTGTCTAAAGTAACAACAAGGTCTTCACTGACCCTGTCCGCCATATTCGCGTCCGCGTTTTCAACCGCGAATCCGCCGCTGGCTGTCAGTTGGTCGCTGTCCGATTTTTTATTGTTTTGCTTGACCTGACATTTATCGACTCTCAGGACGTTCTTTACTCCCGTCATCAGTTTGATTGGTATCGGTTTTTTTGTGCCGTTGACTATGGTTTCATTGACTTCGGCCGTGCCGGTATAATCGCCGATTTCAATCTCGATAGTCAGCGGACAGCCAAGCCCGGACAAGTCGACGTTCTTTGCCGTAAAGGAGAATTTGCCGGTCTTCACATCGTACTTGAAAGATTCCGTTACTCCGTCCTCTGTCCCCGAATAACTGTATTTGTCATTCTTAAAGGTATCGCTGTTTCTGGGGAAGCTCTGAACGTAGGGACTGGCTATGTCCTCGGAAACAACAGTTACCTCTATATTGTCTGCACCGGACAGGTCGTCCGCGGTGGCGTTCATTTCGCCCGAAACAACAATTGTACCATGGCCCTCAGTTTTACCGGCAGTTACCGTGCATTTTGTTATTGTCAACTCGGATGTGTTCGAGTCGTCGCCTGCCTCTCCCCGCAGCGCAAGGCTGTGAGACGCGCCCGCGGCAATGGCTACAAAACCTCTCCCTTCCGGAGGCGTCGCCTGACCATAGGTATTGATTCCCTGGGCGACGATACTGCCGTTGGACTTAAGGGCAAGACTATGAGATCCGCTTACGGCAGCCCCGCCCGCGTCAATGGCTATGAAATTATTCCCTGCCGGAGGCGTCGACTCACCAAAGGCATTGCGCCCCCAGCCGACGATACTCCCGTCGGACTTAATCGCAAGACTATGATAATAACCTGCGGCAATGGCTGTGAAATCATTCCCTGCCGGAGGCGTCGCCTGGCCGTCACTATTGTACCCCCAGCCGACGATACTCCCGTCGGACTTAATCGCAAGACTATGCCACCCGTTTGCGGCAATAGCTGTGAAATCATTCCCCGCCGGAGGCGTCGCCTGGCCGTCACTATTGTACCCCCAGCCGACGATGCTGCCGTCGGACTTAAGAGCAATATTATGAGAACCGCCTGCGGCAACAGCTATGAAATCATTCCCTTCCGGATGCGTCGCCTGACCCTCGTTATTCCACCCCCAGCCGACGATGCTGCCGTCGGACTTAAGGGCAATACTATGAGCAAATCCTGCGGCAACGGCTGCGAAATCATTCCCTGCCGGCGGCGTCGCCTGGCCGTCACTATTGTACCCCCAGCCGACGATGCTGCCGTCGGACTTAAGTGCAAGGCTATGATAAGAGCCAGCGGCGATGGCCGTGAAATCATTCCCGTCCGGAGGCGTTGCCTGACCATTGTCATTGATGCCCCAGCCGACTATTTCATACCCGCCGGCATTGGGAGCAAACAGAGTCGTAAAGAGCAAACCTGCCGCAATAATAGCAATAACATAGCCGTGTAGAAATGTGCTTTTCATTTTCTATCCTTCCAAAAACCCGCTTAAACTGGGATTCCCCATATTTATCCGCCAGAGCTTACCCGCCATAGGCGGGCAGAGTGGCAAAATCAGTACCCGCCCGGCCCGGCGGAAAGGCCCGTGTATCGTCTGCTGCCTACCGCAAGCTCCGGCAATCCATCGGGCCAAATACTAAACATAATCGCCTGCCGGTCAAGCGAGGCGTCCGCGCTGAATGACAACGACCAGAATACCCGGTTGTAATGCCTGATGAGTGTTATATTGCTTTGCACGTTGGCCCCGTAGTCAAAATCATACTGTTGCGAAAACGCAATCGTATATCGCGGGTCGAGAATATAACTCGCCGCGAATACAAAGGCGTTGGTCCCGTGCTCGTCGAGCACCTGTGTGTTTCGCAGATACCTGCTGCCGATGTAATAGCTCAGGTCAGGCCATCTCGTCCGTGAAAATCCGATATCGAACTGCTCAACCGTCCCGCTGTGAATGTCATAATACCCGCTGCTCAGCAGCGCCGTCGTATCGCTTATCTGCCACAAATAATCCGCATCGTAATAATCCCTCACCGGCCCGTATCTCTCGAATTTTTTAAGTCCATGGTCGATGTCGCCTTTTTTGTCGATATCGCCGTTCAAAATGCCCGGCATCGCAAACGTCCGCAAAGGCGTCATAGGATTATTCCATAAATATCTGTATGGCCCCGAATCCGGCGTCCTCTCATCATTGTCCGCGAACCACGTCCCGCCCAGATTCAGCCGCATCCAATCCACGGTTCGTCCATCCGGTCCTCGTTTCGTCTGTAATCGCTGCAGCAGCCCCAGGTGCACCACGTTGTGCTGCTTTACCACATCGTCGCTTTCTCCGTAAACCGACGCATCCACTTCAGGCCTTACTATATGACGCAGGCCATCCAAATCCCACAGCCGTGACTTGACATTATATGTCTTCCAGAATTCGCTCGACGTCCGCACGCCCGCCTCGCCAATCCCAACGGTGTTCTCGCCGGCATCGCCGCCCGGGTTACTCCCATCTACCAGCGACCGATTAAACCCGCTGCGGTCGTCGTAACCTACGGTCCCCGCCACGAACGGCACCGCCTTTATCCCGCCCAGCCACATAGGCATATCAAGCTCGGTCCGGTGCGTGCCAAACCCGAAATCTTCCTCGTTCATCGCCGTCGTGTGGTCTTCGCCTATCCGCTGTCTGTATCGTCCGCCATAGGTGTCGCTGTAAAGCGTCATCCTGTCGTCAAAAATCGATTGTCCCGTCAGGTGATACTCGCCTGTCGGCGTCTCTTCTAATTCGTCAGCGAAATCATTCAACCTGCCCTTGGCCAAAAACGCAAGTCCCCAGTTGTCTTCAACTCTTTTCAGGTGGGCATACGTCTCGCGGTTGGCGCCGGTGTTGAACTCCCTGCGGTAGTAGCTTTCAAGAAAGTTTTCGTCCGATTCGTAGTCAATGCCTGTGGTAACCTGCCAATTGTAAGGCAGGAACTGCCGATGCACCCAGTTGAATCTTCCCCGCAAATCTTCAGCCGGCTCAAGGTCTCGCCTGAAGGCAACCCGCCCCAGCCGGTCCTCGCCCCTGTCGTCTATCAGGTAACCGTTAATTTTGCCCAATCGGTTCTCCTGTGCGTAATCCACGTCCATTCCTGTGCCGACGCCCCGTTTGCTGAGGTAATCCAAATCAAACGTTCCATCTGTTCCCTCCGGCTCGCGCAGTCCCAACAGGCGCGACAAATACCATCGGCTTTCCACCGTAGTTCCCCAAATTCCATCATGGCCTACGCGTAAACTCTTGATGGGCACGTCCGGCCTTTCCAGGTTGCTCCGCATAACGGGCCAGTAGAATACCATCATGCCTTCCGATTTGAGCCGGACATTGCGCATCTGAGCATCATAGGAACTGTCCTTAATCTGGTTGCCGGGGGAGGACTGGTCTATCGTTGTCGTATCGGTCAGAAGTATGCTCGATGCCTCCAGCGAAATCTGGGGGACGGCGAATTCGCTGGTCGTAACGACCACGTTATCAGCTGCGAATTTACCTTCCGCCAACTGCCTTACCCTGGCCGCACGAACGTAAATCGGAATCCCGCGCCCGACGTCAAAAGTTCGTATGGTGGCGTTGACCGCCAGTCCTCTTTTATTCTCGAAATCATAATATATCTCGTCTGCCCGTATCGTGCGCAGGCCCTCCGTCATAACGACGTCGCCGCGAACGTAAATTGTCTTTATCGCTCCCTTGGCCCCGATGTCCTTTGCCTTGTCCGAGTCCTCGTCTGTGTTAAGTTTCTCTCCTGAGTAGAATACAACCGCGGCGTCCGCCTGCATTTCCAGCAATCGGCCGGCCTCGTCCTGTTTTTGCCACAGATAAAACCGCCCGATTACCGTGGCGAACTCCTCACCTTTTCTCGAACCGCCCCATTCGATGTTGGGCTCCTGCTCTCCCGCCGGCGCCAGATTCACTGAATATTTTATCTTTACCTGCGGGGGGATTTTTTCGATTGGTGTTTGCGGTTTTTGGGGCGGGCCAAAGAGCTGGTCAAGAAATCCGAATGCGCCTGATTCCGGTTTGGCCCCGGCTGCCGGCGTCGCGGTCGGTTTGGCAGGGGGGCGAGTTGTCCCTGAGATTTGTTCAGGTTGCGCCGCCGGGGGCGTTGGCTGCGGCGGCGAGACCGCCCCGCACTCATCGGCGAAAGTTTTGTGTACCTTTGCGGTCGCAACGAACGCCTGATTGTAAAAATCCTCTTCGCGAACGTCGCTTTTCTTAATTATATTGGCTGTAACGAATACCTCGCCGGTCGCCTCGAACCGGATTACTATCGCCTTACCTTTCTCGATTGTTTCCCAGTTAAGGCCCACTAAGCTGGTGCCGGCGCCCTTTTTTGCGGAGACCCTGTCCAACACATAGCACCAGACGCCGACGTTTTTGCTTCCGGGGTTTCTCTTGAGCCATACGACTGCATTATTGCCGGCGAAGGTATCCGCGCCTGCTGCAATCGAGAATTTTCCCTCGGCGACAAGGACGTCTGTGCCGCCGGCGTCGTGATAATTAGTTAATTTGTCAGCGGTGATTTGAACGTCGCGGCCCGCGAAGGCTTTGGCCTGCGTGTTGTCAATCGCGTATGCCGAATTGGTCAGCATACACATTGCAATCGCAGTCAAAATCAGTTTTGCTGTCTTTGCTCTCATATCCTCAATGATTATTCACTCCGGCCATTCCCTCGACTTCGTTTGGGACAGGCCTGGCCGGCGATTTCGTAAGATTATACTCAACCCCGGCGCCAATGCCAGTGTAAACCTTGCGAATGTAGTTCGTATATCGTATTGCCGAAGCGGGCTCTCCGCTTTGCTTCGTGTCCGAAGCGGGCTCTGCGCTTCGCTACGTGTCGTCATTTGGAAGTCTGGGTCCCCTGTTGTAAGTCCAAAGGAGCATCCACTCGGGGATCTCCGCTTCCTCCTTCGCTTACGCTACGGAGGACGGGTCGCTACGAGAAGTTGAGGCGGGCGAATTCGCCATGGTACTTTTTCGCCGCCGCGTCATACGCCTTCGCCGCTTCGATTTCGGAGTCGAAGCGCCCAAGATAGATACATTTTCTGTTAAGGCAGATTCTGGCGGTCCATCGCATTCTTCGTTTATCAAAAGTAACGCCGACAAAGCGAGACAGGGACTTTGATTTGTCCCTTCGTCGGTTAATATTATTCTGTGAATATGTCGCCAAACGTAAGTTGTCCCTTCTATTATCGAGTCCATTACCGTTTCTATGGTCAACGAGAAGCCCATCGGGGGCATTCATAATCTCCCTGTGTAAATTCACCTTTTTTAAATCATAAGGGCCAATTCTTTGGCACCTTGCGGCATAAAATTTGCCTTTGCCTCCGGCAAGACACCATTTGAATCGGGCAAAACGATAGTAATCTGCCGTATCCACAATAGCCCACAACCCTTCGTCCAAGTAAATCCGGCGGAAGGTGTAGCCGAAACGGAGCAGGCGATAGGCGAGAAGGGGACAGGCGAAAAGAAAATCGAGCCAGTTTGGAATTTTGATTTGAATGGATGTCATTTTATCTCCTCCTTTTTTTAGCCACCCCCACACTTTTCTTCGAAAAGTAGCCGTGGGGGCAGGCAGATTACACAGATTTATTTTAGACGCAGATTAACGCTGATTTACGCTGTTCTTTTAGCCACAGAGAGCACCGAGGACACAGAGAATTTTTTTCAGACACGGATTTACACAGATGGACACTGTTTTCGGCCGGGGGTGTGTACTCGACACGACCAATTCTCCCCCTTAGGGGTGCGATTGGTTCGTATCTCGTCCACAAGACCGACGGCGTCGTTCTTCGGCAAATTTGCCGATGCTGGCCGAAACTCATTTCCGTTTTCCATTGTTATTTATGACCCTCCGTCGCACTTCGTGCTATGGAGGGTAAACCCCCGGATAAATCCGGGGGCTAAACATACCGCGGGGAGCAACACAATGTTGCCCTCTATATATGGCGCGAACTTGCGCGCTTTTGACGAAAATTCCGATTTTTGGGATGCCTCGAAATGCACTTAAGTCGTTATGGGAAAAGGAATAGAAAATTTTTTCAGAATTTTGGGAAATGGCCAAAAACACCTGCGCGCTTTTGACGAACAAATGTATCATACAACTGTTTTATACAACCGTTTGTGTCCAGAATTTAAGCCGTTAGACAGAAAGAGGTTACAGCAAAAGACCTGCCTGAAAAACATGCAAAAAATAGGCCCAAAAATGGGCAAAAAAGCAAACAAAAATGCACAGAAAAATGTCCCTGCGTTGTTTGTAAGTGCTGATTAATAAGGACTTTAACGCTGCTTTTTGCTGTGCCCTTAACGCTGTCCGCTGAGCGCTACCAGCGCGGCCAACAACGATTTTTAAGCTAAAAATGGGGCAGGGGAAAAACGGCTGTCCCCATTATTCCAGCAAGACCTCACTAAATAGCGAATGAATTAGCACTGATTTGGCAAAACAAGCTTATTGTATTTATTCAATATTGACCGAGCAGCAACTGATATATTTAAACCTTTTGAGAAAAACATTATTTCACTTCCTTTGGATGGGCCCGTAGCACTATAGTTCAAATCGTATTTTATTTGATAGCATCCTTTGTATAATCGCTTTATTTCATCTCTATTATCATAAGATATTATCCATTTTACTTTTTTTATGGCTTGTACTAGTTTTGATATTTTAAGATGGTCGTCGTCATTATAAAAATTGACATATAACTTCTTGCCTTTTTTGTAATAAGGAGGATCGAAGTAGATAAGCGTTTTTTCTGTATGCAAAGAACGCATCTTTTGTAGCAATTGGATAGCATCCAAATTATGCACTTTTATTCTGTCCCCGTATTCTCCAATCCGCTTTATTCTACAAATCAAATCTTCTTTGTTAAATCTTGCATCTATTTTCCATTTTCCATCTTGTTTTTTACCGCCAATAATACCTCCATTGATTATGCCAGAGCGGTTGGTTCGATTAAGGAAAAAAGTAGAATAGCCCAAATCGAATATGTTGGCTGTTTTTTTCCCCCTTTGAATCCGCTTACATTCTTCCCATGTTTTTATATTGACTTTAGTTTTATCAATCCGCTTGCAGAATTCATCATTATTAGTTAGTACAGATCGCCAAAAAGCGTAAATTGACCGATCGTAATCGTTAATAATTATATTTGAAACATACTCATTAAATAGCAAAGATAGGGCAACGGAAGCACCTCCGGCGTATGGTTCTATGTACGTACCGTCAAACAGTTCGTTATCTTCAACGATAGCATGAAATAATTTTGCTATTTTCCCTTTACCGCCTGGGTATCTTAACGGGGAATTGTAAATTGTCATACGTTGTCCCAAAGTTTCTGCATGAATATCTGAATGTTGTCCCAATTAGTCTTTAAAGAATCAACGGTTGGCGAAAAAAAACGATTATGAACATAATCGTTGAAGGTGTCTATGGAATACATACTATCCTGACCTTGCGTAATAGACCTAATTCCTTTAAGCTCATTTGTTGTTGCCATACCATTACCGCTCATATATTTGGCAATGTTATTTAGTTTGGCACATAGGGATAACTTCTTGTCTCTGCTCTTTTCTTTAAGAGGCAAATTGTATTTCTCAGAAAACTTATCTGCACTCATTTCCATGAATACGCGAAACAAAACAGAAACAGCATATTTAAACCTTGCTACTTCCAAATTTCTTAGTTCGCCATATATCTTTCCTGCTTTTATTTCGGTTACGTTTAGGATGCAATTTGGAGGAATTAAATACTCCCTTTCAATAGACGGAGGATGTGTCTTTTTTTTGGTTTTATTTCCAACGTTAGTAGGGGAATTTAATTGCCAAGGGTTCTCGGCAAGCTTTTTTAAATTGGGAACATCTTCCTCTTTGAAATATTTGGATATATATTCTCGCCTATCATCTCTTGTATAGATATCTTTTACTTTGACCTTTCCGCCACAGAGATCATCTACTATTTTTAGTAATCCTTTTTTGATTTCCTCTCTTGCTATATTTGTTTCTAGCCTCCCATCATTAATCTCAAGACCTAAAACAGATTGGATGTACCTGTCTGTTAAAAGGCGCTCCAAATTAGTTATAGAAGTTTTCTGAAGCTTTTCTTCTATGCCCTTATCATTAAAATTTTTAAGAAAGTTAATCGCTTGCAAGCCGATTCTTTCTTTGCCACCCACCATTGCATCGAAACGTCCTATCTGCTGTGAATCCCAAGGAACAATACCTTTGCCGTTATTCTCACCCGTATGCCTTAGTTTAATCCATTTATTTGCCTCGGATTCATCAGCAAATACAGCACAATCTATTTCGTTTATCCTACTTTCATGCTTGCCTTTCAATATATTGTTTAACCCTTTGGTAAAACTTTTATATTTATCCTTAAACATATCTGGCGTTTGTATTAGCTTCAAAGCAGCAATCCTTCTATTGCCCTCCAGCACTTTGTAATTGCGTTTGCTTGGTGTAACTATAGGTAATTCACTCGGATTTAAACCTTCTTCAACAATGCTCCTAATTAACACCAGCATCTTTTTCCCTAATTCAGAGATCATTGTGCTTATAGCTTCTCGTTGATTAGTTGTCGTATCAAATCTTGGGTTGTCCACATTCAGTAAGAGATTTGTAACCTTTATAGCTTTTTTGCTCTTTTCGCCCATAATGTCACCTTTGTGTTCTGTGGCTAATCATATAACCTTTTGCCGCCTTAAAAAACAGTTTTAACTAAACCCACTATAGAATTTCAGAAAGGAGGAGTCAAAGGTTAGTTTTGAGTTTTTAGTGTTTAGTTTTGAGTTATGGAGGTGGGTAACCCTGCCATAAATGGCAGGGCTAACTTTTATAAAGAATCAGTGTTAATCCGTGTCTAAAAAAGTTATCTGTGTAAGACAACCCGCCGTGATCCCCCTTCGGTCGGGACAGGAACGGCGGGCTAAATATATTCTCTGCGGTTTCTGCGCAATCTGCGTCTAAAAAACTGTCTGGCCGGGCCTTGATTTTCCCGCCGGTTTGAGGCAGAATCAAGGGGTGTTCATAGTTAAGTGTTCATGGTTCATTGCAGGGAAAATAGAACGCAGGCGAAGCTATGGCTAAACAGGAATACTCAGCGTATCAGAAAAGCGTAATAACGAACTACTACAACAACCGCAGCGATATTGCCCTGAGCAAGTTAAGCGAATTAGTCAGCGAGTTGTTCTTAGCCGACACTGACGCCAAACGAGACCGGCTGTGGGAGCGTGCGCATAAGGCGATGGTCAACCTCAAAATACCGCCCGCAATCATCGACCACATAATGACCAAAAAGGACGTCAAAATCTTAGCCAAAAATCTCAACGAATGGTTGGCCAAGAAGTAAGGCGGGCAGGGGCCAAATAACGGTCCAAAAAACGCCTCAAAACCGCCAAATTCAGCTTTTGCGACCCCTGTTTTTTGCCGATACACCCCTTGCCTATATTAGTGCTCGCAGGTCTTTTTGAAACCATGATTCCGGAATTTATAATTTTTTGACAGGTAGCGGGAAATGGCGGTCGTTGGCGAAATCACAAAAAGCGTATATCCCACGGAGAACAAGGGGCAGTTGAGTATCCAGGATATGCTCAACTATTTTGAGCAGGTGGGTACAATGCGGGTTTCGGACCTGCACCTCAAGGTTGGCGCTCCACCTACCTATCGCGTCGATGGCGACCTCGAAAAGCTCAAAGGCCCGGTGCTGACAAAGGAAATGGCGGAGCAGTTGATATTGCCGCTTCTTAGCCAGAACAATATCGATAAGCTGCGTGAGCTGCACAGTGTTGATTGCTCATATCGGCTGGCCGCGACGCATTTCCGAATCAACGTCTTCAAGGAAAATGAGGGTATCTGCGCAGCCATCCGTGCGCTGTCAACCGATATACCGGCGGTGGAGAATATCGGATTTCCCAATGATATCTGGAAGGACATTATAAATCGCAAAAACGGTCTGGTATTGTTTACCGGCATAACCGGGGCGGGCAAATCGACGACAATCGCATCGCTGATTAACCGCATAGCCGAGGAACGCGCCTGCCGGATAATCACCATCGAAGACCCGATTGAATATATTTTTGAGCAGAAACATTCGCTGGTCTCGCAGCGGGAAATCGGCAGGGACGTATGTTCGTTTACCGACGGCCTGCGTTCGATGCTCCGCGAAGACCCCGACATAATCTTCGTCGGCGAAATGCGCGACGCGGAGACAATTGCGATGACGCTTATGGCGGCTGAGACGGGACATCTGGTTTTCTCAACGCTGCACACAAGGGACACCTCGGGGACAATTATGCGCGTCCTGGATTATTTCCCGCCCGGCAGGCAAAACGAGGTGCGAAACCAGCTTTCGCTGGGGCTGGCGTATATCATCAGTCAGAAACTAATCCCGCGAAAGGACGGCAAAGGCCGAATCGCCGCGATGGAAATTCTCAACAATAACTACGCTACGGCCAACCTCATAAGAACAGGCAAGGTCGAGCAGATATATTCGCAGCTCCAGACCAAGACCTCGGACCGCTACGATGAAAAGATGATTGCGATGGAAAGACACCTTGCCCGATTAGTTAAAGCCGGCAAAATCGACATAGACGAAGCCCGGAAATGGGCCAACAACCTGACCACCTTCGCCGAGGCAATGAATCTCGAATAACGGACTGCACATACCACGGCAGTGTTTAACCCCTGTTCAAGCGGGGGTTTTTCTTTGCGCCGGCTTTGATGTTACTTCACCAGTTTCGCGATTTGTTTGAAGTGTGGATGGTCGGCGGATTTGAGGATTTCGAACAGGGCCATTTCGGTGGAGCTTATGCTTGCGCCTTCGGCGGTGATTTTTTGCAGGCCAATTTGTTTATTCTGGGGTATTCGAGATGAGACAGCATCGGCAACACAATCGACGGCATAACCACGTTCGATAAGGTCAACGGCGGTTTGATATAAGCAGACGTGGGTTTCGATTCCGCAAATCAAAACATGTTTGCGGCCAAGTTTTTCGAGTTTGCTGTTAAATTCATCACAGCCACAGCAACTGAAACAGGACTTGTTTATCGGCTGGTTATCGGTAAGCAGTTCCGCGAGTTGGGGTATTGTAGGGCCGAGCGCCGCGGGGACCTGCTGGCACCATAATATGGGGATGTTAAGGATTTTGGCGGATTGAATCAGGATACGGATATTCTTGAAGAGCGTCTCTTTATCGTGCATCAACTGGGCGAGTTTGCCCTGGACATCCACAACAACAAGGCAGCAATCGTTTTGGTTAAGCATGTTTTTATGACCCCGGCTAAAAGCCGGGGCTAAATATTTATTTATGATTTGTGACGATGATATTCAAATCCACCTGAACCTGGTCCCATGCGCCTTTGGGGGCGGTTACGGTGTTCTTGTCGCCCGAGGTCAGGACCGGCTTGGGGATGGTTGTCAGTTCCGGCATCGGCTGTTCCGTCGCGGCGAGCATTTTTTCGTCGGGCATAATCTGCTCGACGCTGTTCAGCGTCGCGAAATCTTTTGCCAGTTTTACGCGACTATCGATTGTATCCTGTCTGGCAATATCGGCAATCTGCTCCGGCTTTACGGATTCGACGGTGACATACCGGCCGACGTCATCGGTGCGCACAATCAGTGTTGTCGAATCGAACTTTGACCAGACCGTCGCCAAATCGCTCATCATCGCCTCAAGGCCGCCTCTGCTGCAAAGGATTCTGTATGCGCTTTTGCCCGGCTGGTCCTTTGTCGCTTCGTATCGCAGCCAGGGGCTTTCTTCGAGGAGCTTATTTACATAGGCGTCAACCGCGGTAAAGTCGGCGGTCTGCAACTGGAGCGAGTAAAGACCTATGCTTGTTGAGTTCTCAGCGGCGGCGACGGCAACTGCTTTTTTTGCTTCCACAGGTGTTACTGCCGACTCGACGGTGGGCGCCGGTTGCACCGCTACGATTGGCATAGTAGTTTTCTCTGGTCCGACAATTTTGTAAACCACTGCGCCAAAAATACCAACAAGCCCGATTATTATTGATGCCGCCAGGATATGGCGAACGAAGAGGTGTCTTGCTCCTCGCCTGTTCTCGATATGTTTAGGTTCATTTGTGCCGGCCGAATGGTTTCGCAGCAGCTGCTTGATTCCTGCGACTACCCGGGCGGGCGGTTCGGCAGGGGGCAATGAGCTTACAAGCGCCTTGCATCTTTCGAGCTGGCGTAAGCGTTGTGCGATAGTGGGGTTTTCGCGGACAAGGCGCTGCACCTGCGAACGTTCATCAGCCGACAACTCGTCGTCGATGTAACTATTCAGCAATTCCTCAATTTTCGGGTTTTGTTCAAAATTCATAAGGCCTCCAGAATCTGCCTCAACGCGGCGCGGGCGCGGCTCAGCCGGCTTTTGACCGTCCCAAGCTCTGTGCCCAGCACTTCCGCGATTTGCGCGTAATCCATTCCTTCGATATCCCTAAGCACAATAATTGCTCTGTGTTCGTCATCGAGTTCGCGAATTCCTTTTTGTATCAGTTCGCAAAGTTCTTTGTTTTCAGCGATCTGAGCGGGGTCAGGGGACTTATCGTCTGATAATATCGCCGCCAAACCCTGCCTGGCCTGTTCATCGCCCGCAGCCAGCTCGGCGTCAAGCGAGGTAAACCCGACCGTTGCCTTTCTCTTGCGGTAATTCAGCGTCAGGTTGACCGCGATTCTGAATGCCCAGGTGTAAAAGCCGCTGCGACTCTCAAACTTGTCAATGTTCTCTATTACTTTGACAAACGTATCCTGGGTTAGTTCCGCGGCGTCGTTGGGATTTGAGCAGATTTTCAGGATGATGTTGTAGATTCGGCCCTGGTATTTGCAGACGAGTTTCTCGATGGCTCCGGTATCACCATTCTGCCATTTTTGAACCAAAACCGCATCTTCGACGTTTATATGCTGACTGTGTGCCACTCGTTTGGCCCTTATTGGACAATCTTCTGCCCCAACAACCCCTCCGACACAAGTGAGGTCATTAAACCCGGGGAATATAATCACAGATTAGGTCCTTCCGGTCAATTGAATTTACGGATATGGGAGCGCTATTCCACGGCCTCCAAGAACCTGCTACAATGCCGCAAATTACAGGTTGGCTGGAGCAAAAAGTTATGAAAACCTACAGAAAAGAACTTTGGTTTAATACGCCTCATCGCAGGGACTTTATCAATATCACGGGGGAAGTTGAGCAGTGCGTTGCGGAGTCGGGCGTCAAAGATGGGTTTTGTTTGGTCAACGCCAAGCATTTTTGATTATGGTTAGAAGTTCTCTTTGCTTGTGTTCGCTGCTATGCTCATCAAAAAAAGTTGCTTTACGAGAATCACTTAAAGGGATTAAACCCTGTTCATCAATTAGTTGACCGCGAATATCAAACTTCCATCCCTTCTCGTTCCACTCAACGTGAACCCCCATTCTCTGGCCATCGGGCGTTTTACTGCTAAAAACCATTTCCATTAATGCCCGTTTTTCGTCGTATGTCATCTCGTCGTATGGTTTATGAGCTGCTGCCCTTCTGACTGTATTTACTCGTAGTGAGTAATCTCTGAATCGAGCAGAAACGTTTCTCGATACTGCTTTAATCTTGTCAGGGCTAGGACGATTCTCCAAACTGTCATTTATCTGCTGTTGCTTGATTTGCAAGCTGATTTCTTTTTGCTTGAGTTCGTCAAGCTGATTTTCAGCGTCACTATCGGCTATTTTGCCGTTCGCAATAAGACGGAGTATCCTCTCCCTGCCCGACTTAACTTTATTGAGTTCGTCTTCTATACGTTCAAGCTGTTTTTGATAATCTTTGATTTTCTCAAGATTAGGTATGGCTTTTTCGATAGCTTTTTCGACAGCTTTGGGATTACCGAAGCACTCAAACAAATGACGCATTACAATATCTTCTAACTCATCGGCGTTTATCCACGTTTTGGATAGGTTGCATTCTTTTTTGTGTTTGCTATGGGCGTGGCGGTAGTATCGTCGTTGTCCGTTATCATTGGCTTGGCCAGACAGCGCATATCCGCAATGCTTACAAAAAACCATCCTGCCTAAAAGGTACTGATATTTTGCTCGACCATGACCGTGCAGGTATGTTCTGTTGGCGTCTGCTTTTTTTACGATTGCTGTAATGATGTTGTCCGGCAGCAGTGGGGGGATTTTCATTTCGATTTTATCGTGGATTTTTAGGTCATCAGAATTGAATTCTATTTCCCACAAATTCCCGCAACGCTTAGTAAGTACCTTATGCAAATTGGAGTGATTCATATCGAATTCTTCTGCTAACTCCGGTAGCTTCTCACCTGCCAAGTAGCGTTTAGCTATCGTTTCTATTTTAGCTTGTGCTTCTTTAATAATGACCCATTTCCCTATGTCTTTATCAAACTTTCTACCATAAGGTTCTTTTCCACACGTAGGGATTCCTCTTTTGGCTCTGTGGATACGACTTCGGAGTGATTTTAGTTTCTGATTACCTGCATAAAACTGCCCCATAACCGCAGACATACCAAGAAATAGGTAATCTTCGGGCTTGTATAAATCCCATTCTTTCATCCCAGTGAAAAACTTAATCCCGTTTCGTTTGAGGATGTCAAGACCCTCTGAGGATTTGGCATTGTCTCGGCTCCAGCGGTCTGCGTCAGTTACGATAACTGCTTCGAACTTCTTTTTCAGAGCGTCATTGAGTAGCCGGTCAATTTCCTTTTTCTCATATCCCGGCGTAGCGTGTTCTTGTCCCCCATACCAAGCAACAATATCTCCACCAAGTTCTTTAACATACTTTTCAATATCCGTTTTTTGAATGCGTAAGGATTCCCCTTTTTTTTCTTGCTGTTCAGTTGAAACGCGACGTAACGCCGCAAAGCGAGGTTCTGAATTGTTTGATTCCGTTTGCTTGACCATTTTGCTCGACCTTCCCGCTTGACCTAAAAGTTTCAAAAGAGGGGCGGTTGACTGCCGGTCAAGCGAAGCAGTTCAGTTTGAGACATGACTCTCAAACTGTACCGCCCCGAATTTATTATAGTTTATAAGTAGATAAAAACAATCGACATTATAATAATACGCTAGGATGTCGACGGTCATAATCGTCGTTTGGAATGCCTTTGCCGTTCACGTAAGTTTAAAAAAAGCCCCTCTGTGGAGTTTTTTTGCGACTTTCCTTGATTTCTTTCTTTTTTTTGTTCCAGCGTTTGTTGGCTGTATTTTTTCTGGCCTTTAGTAATTCCACCTGCTCTCGAAGTGCGGGTGACTTGAGGGAAAAATCAATTCCAAAACCGTTATTGCGCATAGCTATACCTCTCAATAAATCTGGTTAAACTGCGGTTGTCTAAACACTTACTTGAGTGTTAACAAAAACAACCTTAATGCTGAAATTATCAGGTAACGAAAAAAGAAGGTATGACTATGATATGACGAAATTATGACCCAATGATTTTCTGTAGCTTATAACCTTCGTTAGTTAAGGTTTTGATTTCATAAGGAATGTGTGAGTTTTCGAGACGTTTCCTGATATCTGATATGTAGTGCCGGTACTTATCGAGGGTTGTTATCTTATCAAATTCTGAATAAGTGACTGTTTTACCCTCCGAGTCGACAAGTATTTTTAAGACCTCCTGAATCTGCCCAGAGGGGAATTGCAAATCTTTTCCGTTATAAAATACCTGCCCGTTTTTAATATGCCATCCCTGTTTAGATTTATCAGCCTTTTCAATATTTGCTATAATTTTTGGTAAAGTTTCGATTTGTTTATGCAGCTGTCTTGTCGCTTGTAAAGAAAGGGGGTTATCAGTCGGAATTAGATTTCGATACAAACTACCGTCAAAACCATTCTCGTCAGCAAAACGTGCCACCTGTTCCGCTTTTTCACTTGTGGCAGGTAAAGCGTCAGGGGCAGGCATTACTAAGTCCTCTCTGCAAAGTTCCGGCAGTATCCGAGCTTTTTTCTGTAACTCCGTAAGATATGTTCTTAGAAACGCGACATCTTCTTTTTGTGACATGCTTGACCTTTCCTGCTCAACCGAATATTGAAAATGAGAATCGAGCGAAGTCAGCCAATAACTTAAAAAATTCCTATTATACGCCCTATTCCCGGCTTTATTCCGGCGAATGGTACGCATCATCCGCTTCAGAAAAGGCGATCCCATAATTAAGGGCACTAAACGCTACCGGCCTGGGCTCGCCCCTCTTAAACCGGATTAAGCAGGATTGTATATTATCACACCGAAATGCAAATAGGTAGGGCATTGATACCCTTCAACACAATTTGACCTTCCCTAGTTTAGAGCATTGCAAGCCCTTTAATTGCCTTAACCCCCTCCAATCCCCCCTTTCCCATGGAACAACGTTCCTGCAAAGGGTGGAGGGGCTTGTTTTTGGTATTGGAAAGGTTAATAGGGTACTGAGATACTAAAAAACCTTTAAAGACACCACCACACCCACCACACAGGCCATAATCTAAAAACTTTTTGTAACCTGTTGTTTCTTATTACAGAAATATATTCTAAAAAATTAAGGGCTTTTTCGTTTGAAAAGGTTTATTTATCATATGGGGAACACATCGCTGGTCAAACCGAAGAATTTTGTGCTTTGATGGTTTAATATCGTTAATTCAACTTTTTAGTTTAACCTTAAAGGCAGAAAAGCCCATAAGCCATTCCCTGACTTTTTACTGGCTTAATGGGGAGCATTGTACTACATTATTCCGTATCCCATTATTCGTTTATTTTAGTATCCGAGGAGACTGGATTATGTGGGAACAACTAGATCCCAAAACCGCGAATTTACAGTCCTTATATGAGCCATTGCTGAATAAAGCCAGTCAAGCTGTACATCCATGGTCGATAGCTGAGATGAAGCTTTCCTCAAATGATATCCAGTGGCTAAAAACTTGGTTTGCAGACATAAATCCAGAAATTGTTAACACAATTATTTATGATAGATTTAACCTCGATAACTCAGATTCACATCGTAAAATGTTCGGCGGTATTCTTCTATGTGCTGCTGCTGAAATTTGTCGTGAAGAATGCCGAGAGGATTATGTTTGGCCAGCAATCTGCCGAATTATACCGGCAACAACTCGTCTAAAGGATGCCCTTTTCCTTTCGAATGGTCAGCCATCGCAACTCACAAAAGAGATCATTACTGATGCCGTTAATGCACTCAACCTTCGCCATGCAATGGATATCGAAGGAACACAACAATGGTTTGTGACTATCAAGCTACAGTTTGGTTTCACCTATAAGGGGGCAAAGTCAAGATTGGCAGAATGGCTTGTCGGCTTAGGAGAACCTGAAGCAGTCAAATATCTTAATGGAGATTCATTATTTCCTGAATTGGCTTCAGATAGTTTCCAAGCATTGTGGAAAAATCTTAAACAGTTTAGAAAGGGATGGGTAGATGAGGATAAAATCCGTGAGAGTTTATTGTCATGCCCATGGATAAAACCCAAATGGATTGATGATTTACTGATCGAAGCAAGAGCAAGAATAGAAACATTAGGCACTGGAGAATGGCTTGGAAAAGAAGCAGGCGGAAGAGAAGAGGAAGTATCGATTGAAGATTTCTGCCCAATTGCTGATATTTTCCTTGACTGGCCAACGGGTTCTCAGCCACACCTCCGGTTTAAATTGGCTCGAGAAGCCATTCAGTGTCATCTCAGCGGGACGAATACCACCGAATTGGATTTTCTTGTTGATGGAAATAAAATTACTCGATGGTTATTGCAGCAAGATGGCTCTTGGGCAGGAGACGACCAAATTTCTGTCGAGCCAGCAAAACTAAAAAGTAAGCCGAATCTCTGTCCCAAGCTTTTGACCATTCGTTCAGGATCAGGAGAGGATTTATTGAGTTGGGATATTGACGATTCTGGATTGTCCAATGAAATCTTAGTTTTTGACCTCAAAGATAAGCGGATGCTTGATACTGATTGTGAAAGGCTCGAGCCTAACCGACATTATGCAATTGTCTGTGATAGGCATTGCGAAATTCAAGAATGCACACCTATAGAGCAGTATCTTGGTCTTAATAGAAAGGTGCTTCGGTTGCCAACCCCATTGGACCATAATCTCCGAATTATGTACGACGATTTTGTGCTTTGGCAACCGGTTCGACTTGAAAACCACCAGCGTAAACATTTTACGCTAACTATTACGACTCCACAGTCTCAAATACTCACTCTCAATGAACAGACTTCGATTCTGATAGAAGGATTACCGGAAGATGCTGATCAGGTGGAGCTACTGATTCATCGGACAAAACATGCCGTCAATCGAAATGGAGTAATATGGCAAACCGTTAAAACAATAACGATGACGCCGGAATTAGCCAGCGGACAACGAAGAGTGCGTGTGCGTTTTTTGCATGCTAATCAAAGCTATACACTTGAACCACATATCTGCTTTCGATTATTAGTCGCAGCTATGATTCGCCACAAACGAGAAGCAAATATCGAAGTGATTTCGCTTGCACCTCTCCTTGAAGGGCATGAAATCAATTGTTCTGAAGGTGCAAATTTTCTAAGAATATGGACACCTGAACAAGAAGGATTAGTAACCATATTTGAAGGAGATTATAAAGTCGGCCCACTTCGACATTCAAAAATAAAGTTGTGCGATATTCCGGGATATGGGGAAGAATTATATGTTTCAGTAAACAATAAACGTATGAATCTCGGCGTAGTATGTCAGAATACAGGTCGTGTTCGATCATTTCTTCCAGCTATATTGGGTGCACCTGCACAATTATCATTTTTAACAGATACTGACCCAAAGAGAATAAGTGAAAACGAGTATTTAATTTACGAATGGATCTTGGGAACTAAACATTCTCAGCTTAAGGCACTTCCTTATAATGCTATATTGTCCGACTCAAACGATCGCGTTTGGAAAATTCATTGTTCACCGAGTATGTTAGCATTAGCACTTACATGGAAAGGTGTATGGCTTGGAGCTTGGAGTAATATCGAAAGAATTCGTGAATACATTTGCTCGAGAACTGATTTACCTGAGTATGATTTTGCTATTATGAAATGGAACCACACGCCTATTCTTCATTGCGACCTGGAAGATTCGTTTAGAAATACTGTAATACAAAGACCGATTCGTTTTGTTAGAGCATGGCTTATGGATAAAAGTTTGGCCGATACAATTCAACCGGACACTCGTATCTTAGCCAGTGATTTTATTGTAAGGCATTTTCTCTGGAACGACTTCCCAGTGGCCTGTTGTGAAGAAGCTGTTACTGCTTTAGGATTATGTAATCATCGCTTTGATAAAGAGCGGTGTCTAAATCACCTTAAGAAACTTTTTAATATATCTCTCCCTCTGTATTGGAAAGGAATAGCAGAATGCCGACGGATATGTAAGGTAACAATAAATTCTTTTCTTGACACATTTTTTATCCCAATGCTTGTAGGTTTGAATGAAAATGCTAAAACACAGATGATATCTAACAGAATTTATTCATTGGAGGCGAATGTTATTAATATAACTGGCATAAATAGTGAAAGACTCAAGGAACTTATAAGTAGCCGTATTCAATCTATGAACCATCATTATGTTAAATTGACGAAAGAAGATCGAACAGAACTTAATCGACTCGGTGAAATGCAATCTGGTAGAAAATATTTGGCGATAAAACTTGCGCAACATTGGCTTAATACTGCATAAATGACAGGAGGATCATAAAGTGGGACAAGTAGATGCGTTAAAAATGGTCGAGCATGTTCGAACGCGATTAGTAGATATGGCGACTTCTGAGAATTTCTTGCGGGACGAAAATCTTTCCGCAGCATGCAGAGGAATATGGAACAAAGGAGGAATCGATGGAGGATTGGTTAGTGAATTGTGGATTGAAGGCACTTTTCCGGGTGAGCTAAGCAAAGACACCTTGCATAGCTTAGCAAAAGAAGGGGAGTTCCCGAAAGATCTTTGCGACCATCTGGATGGCAGAGGTGTTTTTCCTAAAGATAGGCATCTCTATAATCATCAGTCAGAGGTACTTCGGGCAAGTACTTCAAACAAACAACCAAAACCCACATTTATCATTACCGCACCAACGGGTTTGGGTAAAACAGAAGCATTCTTATTACCTATGTTAAATGATCTATGGAAAGCGCCACCTAGGCAAAAAAACGGAGGAATGCGATGCTTAATACTCTACCCCATGAATGCGTTAGTGGCTGATCAGATTGATAGGATATATCGTTGGCTTCAGGGACAGAATCGACTCTCTGTCTTTCATTTTACCGGTGAAACACCAGAGAATTCACGATGGGCGAATAAGGTCGGGGAACCCAAATGGGAATCATGCCGCATGCGAACTCGACAGGAAGCACGTGGCCTTGAGACACACGATGGCGAATCCATAAATCAAGAACCTTTTGGTAGTGTCCCGGATATTGTTATTACAAATTATTCTATGTTGGAGTATATGTTATGTCGTCCACAAGACCACCGCTTTTTTGGCCCTGACTTGCGTTGCATTATTCTTGATGAAGCCCATTTATATACTGGCGCTTTAGCCACCGAGATTATGATGCTACTTCGTCGGGTCCGTGAAAGGTGTGGAGTCAAAGCAAATGATGTTCTGCAAATGGCAACATCCGCAACTTTAGGAGGAGACGAGCAAATTCTTGGGGAGTTCGGTTCCGCATTATTTTCGACAAAAATAGAAATGACGCATGTAATTCGCGGGCGTTCTGCTAAACATAACCTCGGTAATATAGAGTCTCCTCCTATTGCAACGTCCCTTGCTTCTGACTTGGCTAAATATGTAACCTTTGATTTTGATACCCTTACGGTTGATGACGAACTGGTAGATGATCGTGATTTAGTTAACCAGCTTGGCGAGAAAATATCTTGTCTCGTCTCGAATGAAGCGTTAGAGCGTGCAAAGGAAACTTTCCCTGCAACACCTGCACGTTTTCTTCATATGACTTTGCGAGAAGCACCACTTATACGAAAAATTGCGGAAATATTATCAGAGGAGAATGGTAATGTGATTAGTTTAGATAAAATGGCAGAAAGGATTTTCCCCGAAGCCCAAAAACATGAGTCCCGTAACGCCACGATCTTGCTTCTTCGCTTAGCAGCAGCCGCAAGATTACAAGCAAAAGAACTTCCTCTTGTGCCTCACCGTTTGCATTTTTTGGTGCGAGCACCTGAAGGGTTATCTCTTTGCTTAAATCCTAACTGTTCTGGTCCCGGCGAGCTTCGCATTGAAGGAGTTGGTTGCCTTCAAGAAACAGGCGAACAGCATTGCAGATACTGTGGTCATATTCTTCTACCGGTACATCGATGTGATAACTGTGGTGAATGGGCACTTGCCATACATATAAATCAAGAGGCATCCACGGTCGAACCGGGATATTACGCTATATCAGCACACGATAGAACCTTTTATCTTCTTGCTCGTCCTCATAATCTTGAACTGGAAGAGATGGTTGTTGACTCTCAAAATGGTACTATTCGAGGTCATGGGGCTAAAGGTGTGTCTCTTTGGAAAGCTCCGATGGAATCAGATGATGACCATATTCAACAATGCCCTACATGCCAATCACAATGGTCTATATCTGTTGATGAAGAACAGGAATATGAACTGAAACAAAAGTGTCATCCTTTATATGGCGGACGACCATTTGCCTTGTCTGTCATTGCTGAAACTATTCTGAACGACCTTCCCTCTTTTCGTGGTGTTTCACGTAACTGGAAGCCTGCGGAAGGCCGTCGACTTCTTTCCTTCAGTGATTCAAGATCTTCTGCTGCACGCCTTGGGCCGTTATTGACACGACAGCATGAGATGCAGGTGCTTAGAGCAGCAATTGCTCGAAGTGTATCCGAACTTCCAAGTAATGAAATACAAGAACAGGAATACTTGAAAAATGAGATACGCAAAACAAAAGATATGCTTAGGAATACCAAGCTTTCCCCTTCGTTGCGGCACCGCTTGGAGAATGAGCTAAATACCTATCAAAAAGAATTGCTACAAATCCAATCGGGAACACCTTTTCACGTCTTTGCCAAAAGAGTAGCGGATAGAGAAGAAATTGCTCAAATACTTGACCGTGATACTGCTGACCAACAGAGGGCAGAAGAGTATGGACAAAACAATTGGAAAAGAAATTTTGAAGCAGTACAGGAACATATCGAAGGTTTAATTGCCTTGGAGCTGGCGCGTCCTATGAGAAAACGAACCTCGGTTGAATCCGCAGGTCTCATAGAGATTGTTTATCCCGGAGTGGATAAACTTGAAATACCACCGTTGTTGGAAGAAAGATTGCCTTCGGCAAAGATACAGGAAAAACTTAACTCTGTATGGCCTGATTTTATTGCTTTGCTTTTGGACACTGTTAGAGGAGATGGTTGCATTACATGGTCATCTGAGACTCCATCTCGACTCTGGCTTGGAGAGTCCCCTTTATATGGACGTTGGTTAACAAGAACCCAAAATGGCTGGGGAGCCAGAGCTTTCGTTGGCCAAGGAGATCGACAGCTACGCCGAAGATTTACTAAGAATATGCTCTGTGCTGCCGGTTGTTCTGAAGAGCAAGCTGCAACATTATCTGAAAATGTTTTGCAATGGGCATTTAACCAATTGTATGAACGTGCAAATATGGATTTTAACTGGCTTAAGCGAGAGGAACATCATCAGACGAGCCATGAAGAAGAAGATATTGCGATACAAATATTAATGGATCGTTTGTCTATTCGCACTCCGACACATTTTTTCCGATGCGAAGCCACTGGTACCATTTGGACACATTCGGCTCTCGGTTGGGCTCCTATTGAAGGTTGTATAGGTACACTTCGTGAGGTGAATCAGAAAGATATCAATGAAGACCCGCGGTGGGGTCGCGCCCGACGAGATTATTTGGAGTCGCTGATCTTTAAGAAAGGACTCTGGGCTGAAGAACATTCAGCGCAGCTTGCGCCGCAAGAAAACAGGCGTCTGCAAAATCTTTTTAAGGAAGGGATAAGAAACATACTTTCATGCACCACTACAATGGAATTAGGTATTGATATTGGTGGTTTGAATGGCGTGCTTCTTAGTAATGTTCCTCCTGGCCCGGCTAATCATCGTCAACGAGCCGGTCGTGCAGGGCGACGCTCTGATGGCTCTGCCGTTGTAGTAACATTCGCTCGAGGTTCTAATTATGAGAGGGAAGTATTTAAGCGGTTTGGAGATTTCTTAAAAAAAGAATTGAGAAATCCTATGGTATTCTTAGATCGCGAACGAATTATACAGCGTCATCTTAATGCTGTTCTGCTATCTGAATTTATTCGTGGCAGACAGCCGGAAAAAACTGGAGCAATGCAAGCGTTTGGAAAGATGGGTTCCTTTTGCGGTATTGTTCCACCTTTACGTTGGCATAGTGCATCTTCGGGCAAACCAATTTGGGACCCTCAGATTATGGGCGATGCAAATCTTTTTTTGGTTTTTCTTGAATCCCTTAGAATTGCAAAAGGCGGCTTAAGACGCCGATTTTCGGAGCTTGCGACAAGAACTGAAACTGATTTGAACAACCTCCATCAGGAAGATGTTTGGCAAGCTTTCATAGATACAGCCGTTAAATGCTATCGAAATACAATTGGAGAATGGAATGAAGAGATACAGCAGTTACGAGATACATGGAATGAGATACCCGTGAATCCCAAAAGGGAGGACCGAGATAGAGAGATGGCTAAAGCCAATTCAATTCGATACCAAATATATACGCTTTCTGAAATCACGGTTATTGAATGGCTTGCGGACCATAGGTTCTTGCCTCGATATGGTTTCCCTATCAATCTTCAGCAACTTATCGTTCGAAAAGCATGTGATGATGACCGTCGCGATTACTCCGAACCGGATGAGCGATATAAACTTGAGCGAAGTTCACTTTTAGCTCTGAGTGAATATGTTCCTGAATCGCGTGTGCTCGTGGGAGGGCGAGTTGTTATATCTCGTGGCCTTAGAAAGCATTGGACGGACAGCAATTTGGACCGTGCGCTTGGTCTTCAATACTTTTCATTGGAATGTCAAGAAGAACATGTATATATTCGCCAAGATCAAAATGAGGTGTGCCCAATCTGTGGCGGAAATCCAATAAAAAAGCAACAATTGGTGTTTCCACGTTTTGGCTATACAACAGCCGGATGGGAACCTGTGCGTAGAGAAATTAATCCTGAACGCATTGGAGAGCAAACAGTGTGTCCCATTGGCTTTGCTGAAAACAGTGCAGATGAACCGATTGAAGCTTTTGGCGGAATAAATGGTTTGCGAGTAACCTATAAGGAAGAAGCAGAACTTCTCGTTAGAAACGCTGGCAGTAATAACTGTGGTTTTGCAATTTGCACACGTTGCGGCTTTGCTATGAGCGAAGATGACTATGGACAGGGACGAATGAGCTTGCCTCGTGATTTTATCTCCCACGCTTCTGTTTTCTCCACTAATGCTCGCAAATTCTGTTGGGAAAAAGGAGAAAAAACAGCTCCTGTGCTTAGGAATAGGGTACTTGCCGCTCGCGAATTTACAGATATGTTGCGTATTGAATGGCCCGGAGCAACAATCTATGATTTTGATGGTGTATATTCGCTGGGTAGAGCAATGATTCAGGCAGGAACACGCCTTCTTGAACTTGATGAACGTGAACTGGGCGTAGAAACAATGCCTCTTAAAAATCCTAACCTTGGCATTGTAATCTTTGAGACCTCTCCCGGAGGAGCGGGTCATTGCGTGGAGCTAAGTCGCCTTGGTAGTGAATGGATTAAAATGACACGACAAGTTTTGTATGTTAATGATGAACATCATGCAAGATGCAAGCGGGCTTGTCTTGATTGTATTCTTGATTTCTCCGGACAATATCGTGCAAGTCAACTCAACAGGATCGCCGCCCTGCAACTCATTGAAAACGCGTTGCAGAGAACGTGAGATCTGAGTTAGGTATTGCCGAAGGCGAGCTATGAATTGGCAGATTATAGCAACCTCCTTTAATAGCGGGTGAGGATTCGAACCTCTGGGTTATGGGCCTGACTCCGCTATGCTTGCCACGTCAATTATACTGCTAATTTTAACGCTTCAGGCAGGGTGTTGAGGTCAATAGCTTCTCTTTTCAAAGCGTTATAAACCGCTTGTCTGGTTTTATTCAACTTCTCAGCTACCTCTCCGATAGATAGGCCGTTTTGTAATAATGGAACAATATCTTTCGCAAACAGCTTAGGTCGTTTGCCCAGTTTCACACCTTTGGCCTTTGCCGCTGCCATGCCTCGTTTGGTGTTCTCTCTTAGATTCTCCCGCTCCATAGCTGCTACTGCAAATAAGACACTTGCGATTAGCTGGCCGACAGCACCGGAAAAATCTAATTGTTGAGCTATAGCGATAACCCGCACATCCTTTTCCAGCCAGTCAGTAAGAATGTTAATGCCATCTTTCAGGGAACGGCTTAGTCTGTCCAACTTCCAGCATACTACCGTACCGACCTTGCCATCAAATATATCGCTTTGTAACTTATTAAATGCGGTACGGTTTGTCGTGGAGCCGGTTATTTTGTCCCTGTACCAAAGCAAGTTAGTAAGCCCGTGATTGTTACAATACTCTTTGAGAGCCTTTTCCTGTGATTTCAAACCCTTTTCTTGGTCAAAGGTCGATACCCTACAATACACTGCAACCATCTTTGAGTTATGTCGTTTATCATTCATGAAATGAAATTATAGCTTAATGTATCTTAAAATACAAGTATAAGGTACCTTTAATTTTTAGATTTTTTTAACTATTTTAGCCCCCAAAACAAAGGGTTTATCCCGACGATTTAGCGAACCCTTATACTTTACTTTTTTCTATGGGGTGGCATGTAGCTATGTAGGCCATAGCTCTTGACACAAAAAGGGCTTAGAATGGATATGCAACGAACAACAGGATATATAATCTTTATGAGCGTTTCCTTCTTACTATCACCGCTCCCAAGCCGAGAAACGATAAAGTACAGGGTTCGGGAACAATGCTCAAATTAATGCTTAGATAGTCAGAATTGACTCCTAGTCCTGTATTGTATACGCCAGAAGTTAAGGTATAGATATGACCAATGTCTGACTGATTAAACAAGTTACCGGAATATAAAAAAGACAACAAATCTGAACCACTCTGGTTTAGCTTGCCGTCTATTTGAAAACTTGCTCCTTCCAAATAACCTTTAGAATTAAGAAGAGATAAGTTTAGCGTGGGATTATCAAAAATGTTAATTGCGACTGTTTCCCCATTCATTACCGATAAACTATTAACCATAAGTGCTATATCCGGCTGCCTCAGAATAGTAACGGTATCGTTATCAAATACAGTGCCAGCCTGATTAGTACCTGAGAATGTGGATGCCCAGGTCTGGCTGTTGCCGCTTGTTATCGAGTAAGTATGAGAATGCGAGTTAAAAGTCGGATTTGATTCAATTACCCCATCTCCCCAGTTCATCGACCACGACGTAAGCTCGTCAGCATAAGGTGTTGAGTTATTCAGGTTTACACTAATACTAGCCGACGAACCGCTAGGAGCGTTAGAGTTTATCCGAACGCCATTCTGTTTCTGCGAAATGTTAATTTGAGGGCTGTACACCACTTTATACATCCCGACATTATCAAATGCACCCCAACCTATTTTGCCATTCAACATAAAGAACATTGCGTGTGGAGTACCGTTGCATGTGATATCGGGAAGGATCCCCTCAGCCGTCTTAGTCGTCAAAGTTTGACTATAATCCGGCCCCCACCAATCAGTAGCAAATTGCCCGAAAGCTTCTATTCTAATTTGACCAGAATGATATTGCCTAACTCCAGCATCATAGTACCCGGGAGAGCCTTGCCCAGAGATTCTATATCTCTTGTACGGTTCAAACGATACCATTTGAGTCATCTGTGTTTCACCCGAATAATGACAACGGACCTGACCATTAGTAAAACTCCAATCATCACCCCCACTCCAGTTCGCTCCTCCTGCTGAGAAGTCCCCGTTTGTTACGAGATTAGGTCCGAGCCACTCTGCCTCCAAAGCTTCCACATTGAGTAATACAATCATACCTGTACAAATAGCTGTCAACAGTAATGTTTTCATTTTCCTTCTCCTTCAAAAAATTGCTAACATTTAGGGCGTGTTCTGCGCGTACCGATTCCGGCTGATTGTAAATGATGAACCTTGACCCTTCTCCGGTCATCCCTACTCTCCTTCTTCTTTATCGCCTTTTGCCCCCAGCCAAAGGCGATTATCATTGTATGCTTTGTAGGCAGACAGTCAAGGCAAAATAGGGGAAGTGGAAACTTGTTATAGTGCGTTCAATTAGCGTTTGGTATCCGTTGACAGGTTGTTATGTAGGGGAGTAAAGGGTAGATAATAAACTAACGGTTTTTAGTTATTTTCTTTTTTATAAAACAAGGTGAAACCCCTCTTTTCTTTAAGTATAAGGGGTTTTTAGGCTTTTTAGAAAACAAAGAAACCGTTAGTGTTAATAAACACCAAAATCATATACACTGCATATACACATAAACACCCCCTCACCTACACTCATTCTCATCAACATCACTATCAATAAAACACCTAAAAGGCAGCACTCCTCGTTTAGCCACTCTCCTGCTTTAACCATAATTCCATAAGCCCTTAATAGAAGTTTATTAAGCATACCTCACTATCCAATCGTTAACAGTGCTAACCGGTACAAGGGTAAAGGCAGCAATTTGACACGGATTTACGCCTTGCTTATGTAGCTCTATAACCTTATCAAGTTTTTCTTTCCTTCGTTGTTTTTTGTATCCCGGTCTTTTCTCTCTTGGACGACCACCTTTATTACCCTTAGCTGATTGTCCCCACTTTGATTGATAGCCCCTTACTTCCTCAGGAGACATATCCGGGAGCAGTAATGTTACAAGAGGAACACCACAGGTCAACACTATCAGTTTCTCAAACTCTGCCTCAGTCGGTAATATGTCTGGCTGGTCAGTGGTGAAGAATCTATTACGTAGAAATCTATCACTCGATGGAGCTACAATAACTGCCTGTATTCCTTTTGCGATAAGCTTTTTAGCTTTTTCTACGGCCTGCTCCAATTTCCATCTATTGTCAAAATCCGAGCCAGAGCATATTTCACGGTAGCAGCGACCTACGATAGATATACCCCTCTGATTAAGTTCTCGTCGTAATACCTCTTCGTAGGTGTCAAGGTTGCATCCCTGATGGCGAGTCGAATCTCGGCAGTACAGTATTGCTTGAATATCCGGGTGTTGTTTGTAATACTCATCAAGGTGCTGCAAATACTTGCTTGCTTGGGCTGTTTTGGACTTTGGTCCTATTCGCCTCAAAACATTTTTTCTTAGTGACCTTTTTAAATTGTTTTTGTTCATTGTCGTTTCCCTTTCGTTATGGTTTTGTTTTGTTATAATTAATAGCACTTTGAAGGCCTAAACTATGAAAACACTGACAAAAGAAATTTGGATGGACATACCGCAACGCAGAGCCGTTGTTTCGATTCATAATGAGATTGAGCGGCTTGTTAAGGAATCCGGCGTTAAGGATGGCTTTGCTCTGATTAACGCAATGCACATAACAGCATCGGTATTTATCAACGACAATGAATCCGGGTTGCATCACGATTTCGAGGTATGGCTTGAGAAGCTTGCGCCAGAAAAACCATACTCTCAGTATCAACACAACAACGGAGAGGATAATGCCGACGCTCACCTCAAACGAACGATTATGGGCCGCGAAGTTACCGTCGCCATAACAAACGGAAAACTTCATCTTGGACCGTGGGAACACATATTTTATTATGAGTTCGACGGCAAACGCCGAAAACGCCTCTTGGTTAAGATTATCGGCGAGTAGCATATTGGCCTCCCTGTTCTCGTGTGCCAGATAAGGTGAAATGGTATGAGTTATCAAGAATGTTTGGTAAATGCGATGCACATTACCGCATCGGTGTTTATTAATGATGATGAGCCGGGCTTGCATCAGGATTTCGAGACGTGGCTTGAGAAGCTTGCGCCGGAAAAGCCGTATTCGCAGTATCACCATAATGGCTCCGAGGACAACGCCGATGCGCATTTGAAGCGGACGATTATGGGCAGGGAGGTTGTCGTCGCGATTACCAACGGGAAACTCGATTTCGGGCCGTGGGAACAGATTTTTTACGGCGAATTCGACGGCAAACGGAAAAAACGAGCACTGGTTAAAATCATCGGGGAGTAATGATTAGCCCGCAGGTTTATCCTGCGGGTTTAATCTAACCGGTTAAAATCATCGGAGAGCAGGCGATACGGGTAATGGAGCTGATTTGGTTTTTAATTCAGGTGTTTATCATATCGATATCTGGCGCGATGCAGCCGGGGCCTGTTACGGCGACGGCGATTACGATGGGGACACGCAACCGCTGGGCCGGAATTCTTCTGGCAGTGGGACACGGTATTGTCGAGTTTCCACTGATGGTTCTGATTATCTTCGGTCTCGGCACAATTTTTCAAATGACCCTGTCACAAATAATCATTGGTATCGCAGGCGGTCTTGCCCTGCTTTATATGGCGTACGGGATGTTCAGAACGGCTTCGCATCCTGCGGCTGTTCAGGCCGGCGCAAGAAAAGACAAGCCGATTCTGGCAGGGATAGTTTTAACAATCTCTAATCCGTATTTTCTGATATGGTGGGCGACGGTGGGGCTGGGACTGGCAATCACTGCGACAAAGTTCGGCCTGCATGCCTTCGCGTTGTTCGCGATTGTTCACTGGCTGGTCGATTTGCTCTGGGTTACGGCGTTGTCATTGGCGAGTTTTCACGGCACAACGCTGTTTGGGCCGAAAATTCAGAGGCGGGTCATTCAGGCGTGTGCCATCGCAATGCTCTTCTTCGGCTTATTCTTCCTTTATAAAGCCGGCGTTATGCTTTTTGCTTAAGTTGTCTGGTTGTCTTCGCGGATGAGCTGCGTGACGTTGAATTGCGAGAACATTTCCTGCTGTGACTGGGCAACTTTACGCAATCCTGCGGGCGCATCGGCTGACTGACCAAAACCCGCCAGCGAGATGGCGGCGGCGATTTCAGAGAGTTTCATATCGTCGGGGGATTTGGCGGGCAGGAAGCCGTCCCTTGGTTCGGATACCCGTGCTAAAATACCATTTGCCGCCAGGTGCGAGAGGACCTTTTCCGCGAATTCGGGCGGCATATTAAGTTTGTTCGAAATTGTTCCGGTTTCGACCGGGCCGTTGCCTGCCTTAAAGGCGGAGGCGATTTCGCCTACCATATTCATTATGGTCAGGTCGTTGGCGATAAAGTAATCTTCCTGCTTTTGCGCGGCGGCGATTTCAGCGGCGTCGAGGGAGCTTAGGTGCTGAGTGGTATATGTGAGCTGAAGGCCGAAGAGGACAATGAACCAGCTAAGATAAATCCAGAATATGCCGAGGGGTATGAGGCCGAGGACGCCGTAAACCTCGTTATAGGGGATGAATTTAACGACGTAGAGCTTGAATCCCCATTTGGCGATGGTCCAGACAATCGCAGCGATAACCGCTCCCCAAATCGCCGCGGGAACCTTTACTTTTGTATTTGGCAAAAGAAGATAGAGCAGGAAAAACCCGGCGACCGACGCTAAGTATGAGACCACGACGGGGGCCGTGTGCGAGAGGACGGTTTTTTGAATCTGGCTTATCGCGGCGTAACTGGTGGCAACGATTATCGCGGCAGCCAGGAGCAGGGATCCGCCGGTCAACAGGGTCCAGTAGTTGACGATTCTGCGGATAATGCTTCTGCTTCTGCCCACGCCCCAAATCTGGTCAAAAGCCCCTTCGATAGTTGACAGCATCATCAACGCGGCGAAGATAATGAAGACCGCGCCTAAAACGGAGATTGTTCCCTGATTGAACCCGGCAAAAACCTTGGTGACGATGGCGTCGAGATTGTCGGTTAGTTTTATGTTGGAATTTGGGTTTGCGGGGTCGGGGTATTCGATTGTGGAAAGGTGCAGCTGCGAATAAACGGAGTCCTTGATTTTCTGGCCGGCATCCTTATAAGCGGGGAGGAACTGGAAGACCATCAGCATCACCACCGCCAGGGGGACAAGGCCGAACATTGTGTAATACGACATCGCCGCGGCCTGCTGGCCTGAGCGGTTTTTCTTGAGCAATCGAAAACAGTGAATCCAAAGTTTGATTTGAAAGATGGCGAATCGACCGATTCTGCCGACCTGGGCTGTCGGGGTTGACAAGACCTTATCAAACATATTTCAGTACCTCCCGGCCTGAATTGTTATTCGGTTATTTTTTCTTTTTGGCGCCTTGCATCAAAAGCTCCAGGCCCGTCTGCACCGCCTGCTCCTGAAGCATCTTTCCCACGTCGAGCTTCGGATTATTGGGCGTTCCCTTGACATAGGCGGTTATTCTCTGCGAGCCGCTTTCCTTGCCGACCTTGACCAGCTTGCCTGTTGCGCTGACCGGCAAAGCAACGCTGAAACTTTCGATTTTTCTGTTGGGGTCGATGGGTACACTGCCGCTGAAGTTGATTGGCATAGTGCCGATATCCATCTGCATATCAGGATATTTAACGAAACCGTTTCTGACGGTGAAAGGCGTGGGGTGAATCGTTATCAATTGTCCATCCGATGTACCTGTGGCGGTCAATATCGCGCCCATCAATCCAGTTGACTGCATTTTGACCTGTGTGAGGGAAATTGTGCCCGCGATATCGGCGTCTTCCGGTTTGCCGCCGTTTATCGGCACAGCCAGCTGGTCGCACTGGAAATTGGCGGCGCCGGTGATACTTTCTACGCCGAAGAAAATGGGGTTAACTTTGGCGAGGAGTTTGTTGGCCATTTCCTTATTTATCTGAACGTCCTTGATTATGCTCATCGGGCCGGGCGTTCTGAATACGGCGGGTTTTTGTTTGAAGTCGGCGGAGCCGCCGAAATTAAACTGGCCGTTGTTGACGACGGAGGTGAACGGCGCAATTGTCATAAAACCCTTATCTACTTTTATATCCACGTTGGTGGTGCCGACGCTAAGCCCCATATAACCAACTTTGTCGAAACCTACTTTGGCCTGGGCGTTGAGGTTGGCGAGCATCTGGTTGGGATCTTTCGTGGGATATTTGCTCGCAAAATTAATCGAATCCTGGCGTTTGCCTTCGATAGTCAGGCCCGCGGGCATAAAGGGCGACAACATTCCCGTAATCGTCTTCCAGTCGTAATCGAGCTTCGCGGTTCCCTGTATGGAGCTGTTTTGCCCTTCGATTTTCTGCTGGACGTCTGCCTTGAGTTTTATATCCGGGCTTGTAATTTCTGCCTTAATCGCGCGTGTTGTCGGATTCATTTCGGCATCAAGGACGATAGCGACGGGATTCTGGATAAAGGCCTCTTTGCCGGGGGATTTTACCAGCAGGTTGGCGATTTTTGTTGTATCGGTAGTTATTCTGTAGCCGCCATCCTTGAAATTGACGGTTATATCCGACTCGACCACGCCGCCGAGCACCACGTTCTTTGAAATGGTCTTTGTCATTACAAGGTATGGCTGGACTTTGGCGAGGTCCAGGCCTCTTATGGAGGCAGTAAGCGAAATCGGCTCTTTGACGTTATTACCCATCGGAAGGCGTCCATCCTTGACACTGAACTGTCCCAGGCTCGTGTCGACCTTCAATTGTTTCACCAGAAGAACGTTGGTTTGTTTGTCAAGCGAGGCGGTTAAATCGAGCGAGGCCGTCGGCTCGTTAATAGTTATATCAGCCGAGGGACTTAGTTTTAGATTCGATATATTCGACGAACTGGTGACCATCGTTGTTTTGCTGTTGTTGGTTATCTGTCCTTTGCTCGCGACCTGCCCGCCGAGTTTGTATTTGCCGAGGTCTGCGAACTGGCCCAGCTCGCCGGCGAGTTTGGCGAGGTCTATCTGCGCATCGTAGTTAAACGCCTCCATAGTGCCCGTGCAGTTGACTGTCGCGAACGCTGAGGAGACGCCGATTTTTTCAAATTTTATTTTTTCGTTTTCAGCGGATATTTTTGCCTGTGCCTGAATCGGCTCGGAAAGCGATATCGGTTTGCCTTCGACCATCCCTGCGAGCCCCTCGATACTCACCTGTCCGGCGAGTTTTTTTGCGCCCGTCTCACTGATGGTTTGCACGCTGCCGAGGAGTTTGCCGCCCGTCAGTTTAGTTTGTTCTTTGAGGCCGAGCGTTTTTGGCAGCATTGCCGCCACTGCCGGCAGGTCGCATTCGAGATTTGCCTTTACTTCATACTTCGAGTCGGGTTTCATAAATTCGGAAACAGACGCCATATTCATCGGCGCTGTGCCGCTGGCCTCGGCCTTGAGCCAGTCGGTCGCGACGCTCATTTTTTCGATGTTGACAAGATTTCCCTGCTGGCTCATCTTTACCGCGACGTTCAGCATGCCGGTCTTTATTTTGTCCCCTTTCAGCTGCGGGGCCGTTATCTCAAGTCCGCTGCCTGTTACGTCAACGCCGAGGTTTTCTATCGCTCCCTGTTTCAGCTCGCCCTTCATATTTGCCGAAACAATTCCCTTTGCGCCTATATCGACGCCCGCAATCGCCAGTATCGATTCCAACTGGCTCAAATTCAGGTTATTGACTTCGACTGTCACATTTCCGCTTGTTTTTTTGAAGTCCCAGTTGCTGCCGGGGTTCACATCGCCTTTCACGTTTATCGTCGAGGTCGTGCCCTGCCCGGCGATGGTGGCGCCCATTGCCAGCGTTGTCTTCTCGCCCGGCGGCCGTAAATTTACCGCGCTGTTTATTTTTGAAATCTCAACGGAACCGCGGCTATCATTTATTTTTATGTCCCCATCCCGGACGACAAGGTCTATTTTTTTGATTGGCACGCCGGCTGAGGATTTTGCATCGCCCTTGACTGCCGGTTTAGCGGCGGCCTTTTGTGTCTCGGCGGCTTTCTGTTTCATCCTATCGACATTTATTTCCACCTTTGGCTCATCGATGACCGTTTCGCCGAAAGACAGGCTGCCGGCCAGCAGAGCGCCGTAATCGGGCATGGTCGAGACGCCTTTTACGGCGACGGAGACGCCCTGGTCGGCGTTTTTGAAGCTGATATTGCTGACGCTGATACCCTTAAACCAGCTCATCGACAGTTTTGCGAAATCGATGGCACCTGCGCCGGAGGCGTTGGCCTTCGACAGTATCAGTTTGCGTGCGCTATCACTGGAGACATACGCCGGCACGACGAACGCTACCAGCACAATCAAAAGCAGAAATAAAATCAGCACTGTGCCGGCCGCTATTTTGAGTATCTTCTTGCCGGTTTTTTTACCAGTTACAGTTTTGTTGTTTTCCGAAGGTTCCATAAAGCAATCCCCAAAAATATTTCAAACCCATATCATTCAGAAAGAATCAGTGCAATGTAAGGAAGGATAACCCTTCGAGGCAAGCCGCTCAGGGCAAAAACGCGGGCCAAATTGACTCCGTCCATTGGCCTCATACCAAAAACACAGGAACGGCAGGCATCATCCTTAATTTGCCGTCCAGACCATGCCTAACTTTGCATTATTTCGTCCGACTTGTGTTTGACCACGTGGTCAACTTTGTCGGTGTACTGCTTGGTCAAATCGTCGAGCTGTTTTTTGCCCTTCTCAAAGTCGTCTTTGGTTATGAGCTTGCCGGTTTCTTCTTTCTCAAGCGACTTTATTTCGTCTCTTCTGACATTGCGAACGCTTACCTTTGTCTGTTCGCCCATTCCTTTTATCTGATGCGTCAACTGCATCCGCCGTTCCTCGCTCAGTGGTGGAACAGTCAGCCGTATCGTCTTGCCGTCGGTCATCGGTGTCAAACCCAGGTCGCTGGCCAATATCGCCTTGTCTATATCCTTGACTGACCCCGGGTCGAAGGGCTTGACCAGAATCATATCCGGCTGGGGTATTGACAGAGCCGCCAATGCCTTCAAAGGCGTGGGGTTGCCGTAATACTCAACCCTTATATTTTCAACCAGCCCCGTCGATGCCCTGCCCGTGCGAACACCTTTAAACTCGTCGGCCAGGACATCTACCGCTTTTTTCATCTTGGCTTCGCTGTCTGTTATTATCTGCTTAACGGGCATAGCTTTTCTCCTGCCTCTAACAAATCACAGTTCCTACCGATTCGCCGAGAATCGCCTTGGTTAGATTGCCTTTTTTGAAGATGTTCAGCACGATTACCGGGATTTTGTTATCCCGGCACAAGCTGACGGCCGAATGGTCCATTACGCGGAGGTTCTTTTCGAGAACCTCCTGGTATGACAGTTTGTCAAAAAGCTTGGCGTTGGGATTTTTTTTTGGGTCGTCGCTGTAAACGCCGTCAACCTTCGTCGCTTTTATCAGCAGGTCAGCGTCAAGCTCCGCCGCCCGCAGTGCCGCGCAGGTATCGGTGGTGAAAAACGGATTGCCTGTCCCGCCTGCCAATATCACGATTCTGCCCTGCTCAAAATGCCTCATCGCTCTTCGGCGAATAAACCGCTCGCACATCGCCTCAACTTCTATCGCGCTCATCACTCGCGTCGTTGTGCCGAGTTTTTCGAGCGTTTCCTGCAGGGCGCAGGCATTTATAATGGTCGTGAGCATCCCCATATAATCCGCGGTATTTCGCGGTATCATTGTTTTTTGCGAGAATTTTTCTCCCCTGATGAAGTTTCCCGCACCCACCACGATAGCCACCTGAGGACCAAGCTTGTTAATCTCGGTAATTCTGGCCGCTATTGATTCGAGATGCTCGCCGTCAATCCCGAAGCCGCCTTGTTCACAAAAACTCTCCCCCGATAACTTAAGCAGCACCCGCTTGTATTTGCTCGCTGGCATTTATTTGTTTCCCACATCCTTTGGGTCAGCGAAAATATATCCGACAAACCGCTTACCCGACGTCGAATCTGACAAATCGCTTTATCGTCGCCTTGCCGCCCGCCGACCTGGCTGCGTCTTCCAATACCTGCGTCACTGTTTTGGAGTCATCCTTTACGAATTTCTGGTCGAGCAGGCAATTGTCCTCGAAGAATTTATTCATTTTGCCTTCGACTATTTTTTCTACGATGTTGGCCGGCTTATTCTTCACCTGGTCGGCGTAAATGCTTTTTTCCTGCTCAATCACCTTGGGGTCGATGCCTGATTTGTCAAGTGCAAGCGGTTTTGTGGCGGTAATGTGCATCGCAATATCTGCGCCGATCCGCTTTAACTCTTCCGATGAGGCCACCTTCGGGTCGCTTGCGGCGATTTCGAGCATCGTTCCGACTTTCTTGTTGAAGTGCACGTAAACAGATATAAGTCCGTCGCCATCGAGCTGGAATTTAGCGTAGTCGCCGACTTCGGTTTTCTCGCCGGTTTTGCTTACCAGCTCTGTGATAACGTCGCTGAATTTTTTGCCGCTGACGGCTGTCCCCAAAACGTTCTCGACTCCGTCATTTTTGGCGCAAACCAGTCCATAATCAGCCAGTTTATCCGCCGCGCCTTTGAAATCATCGCTGTTGGCGACAAAATCCGTTTCGCAGCACAGCGACGCCAGCACCGCAGTTTTGCCGTCCGGACTTGCTTTGCTGACCACCAGCCCCTGAGTAGTTTCGCGCTCCGCACGTTTGGCCAATGTCGCAAGCCCTTTTTTCCGCAGTATTGCCATTGCCGCGTCAATGTCACCGTTGGCCTCTTCGAGCGCCTTTTTGCAGTCCATCATACCCTGGCTGCTCATCTTGCGAAGTTTAACTACCAGTGCTGCCGGAATTTCCGCCATTTCAAAAGCTCCTGCTAAAAAAACCTTTTCGGTATTATTGTTTTTTGGTTACTGTGCCTGCCCGCCGTTTGTTGGGGGTGTTTCGCCCGTTTCTTCAGTCGCCGGCTCAGCTTCCGTCTTATCCGCTCGCGCCATTACCGTTCTTTTTGACCTGATATGCTTGGGTTTGGACGCGACGTCCTTGCGAATCGTATCCATTGTTTTGCCCTGGGCTACCGCGTCGGCAAGCTCGTCCAGTAACAAGCTTATCGCTCTAATCGAATCATCGTTGGCTGGAATCACGATGTCCACGGTGTCGGGGTCGCAATCGGTATCGATTATCCCCACCGTCGTTATGCCGAGTTTCCTGGCTTCCCGCAGGGCGAGATATTCTTTTTTGCCATCGACTACGATAACGACGCCGGGCAGCCGGCCCATCTTGCGTATTCCTTCCATGTTGCCTTTTATTTTCCGCAGTTCGCGTTTCAGCCGGGACGCCTGCTTTTTGCTCTGTGATTCGAGCGTCCCTGTTTCCTGCATTCCTTCCAGCTCTTCGAGCCGCTGAACGCGAGTCCGTATCGTCCTGAAATTCGTGAGTGTTCCGCCAAGCCATCGCTCCGAGACGCAGTGCATTCCGCATTTTTCCGCCGCGGCTTCAGCTGCCTTTTGTGCCTGCCGCTTGGTTCCCACGAAGACGACGTCCTTGCCTGACGCTACTACGTCAACGAGCAGTTTCTTCGCGATTACCAGGCCCGCAAGTGTTTTGCGCACGTCGATAATGTGAATCTGCCCGCGCTTGCCAAAAATAAAAGGCTTCATCTTGGGGTTCCATCTGTTTGCGCTGTGCCCGAAATGGACGCCCGCACTAATCAACTCTTTTGCCAACTCTTTAGCCACAAAAACCTCCAAAAACCTTAGTTAAACAGCCACCTATTGGTATCAAACGCATAAGACCAAACACGGGAATCTAATCCAAATCCCGCGCTATGTCAAGTCCTTTTGCCACATTAGAGATGCTCTTATATACCTGCTGTCTGCATCCAAGTAAAGCAAAAACCCCTATTTTCCGGGCCGGAGCAGGGCGAGCAGGGGGTAAATATGCGGCAATGGTGTCCATCCGCAACTTTTTGGCTGCTTGCTGGGGAATACTATGCAGCCGGGCCGCTGCCTGGAATGTCAAAAATTCCTCAAAAAAATTGTTGAATCCGGGGACGTCTTGAGATATTTTGTCACCGTGTAAAGGGCGCTTTTTTAACTATCCTCGGAAGAGCGCTTTTGGTAAACAGCGAGGAATCGGTAGTGTGGGTTAAAAGGAGAAGAACGTGGCTACAGGTAAAGTAAAATGGTTCAATGAGAAAAAAGGTTTTGGTTTTATTGTTCCCGATGACGGCAGCGAGGATGTGTTTGTTCATCACTCCAAGATTGCTGCCGAGGGCTTCAGGACGCTGAAAGAAGGTCAGGCGGTGGAATACACTCTCGCTCAGGGCAAGAAAGGCCCGGAAGCGACAGACGTCAAACCTTCCTAAAACGGTTTGCCGAACTAAAAACCTGTGGTCCCGCCCCCAAAGCGGGACCTTTTTTATACGCAGAAAATCACAAATTATGATTCAATCTCGCAAATTGCGATTCCGAGTCATTGAGCCGCATATTTTTTTGAAAGGGTTTGCCCGGATGCGCACAAGACGGAACGTGAACGATTTTAGTGTTATTTTTATGGTGGTTATAACTATGGCGATTGCTAATCAATCATCATTCGCAGATGCCAATACTCCCGACATCAATGGCCTTGCGCATATTTGCGTTTATACGAGAGATATGTCCAAGTCCCTTGTTTTCTATACTGATACACTCGGTTTTGATGTGGTTCACAGGACGCATCTGGATTCCGGATATGGTTTCGCGATGGTGCGTCGAGGTTCGTGCATAATCGAGCTGCTTGAGCCGGATGATGCCAACAAGGTCAAACCAAGAACAGGCGGAGTTATTGACCATGTTGCTCTTGAGGTCAAGGATATCAATACTGTTTTTGCGAAGCTCAAGGCCAAAGGCGTCAGTTTCACCACGCCCATTATTGATGACCCGAATCTGATGGGCGGCGTAAGAATAGCGTTTTTTAGAGGCCCATCCGGCGAGTCGTTCGAGCTGTTCGAATATCTAAAACCCGTCCCAGCCATACACGGCACTAAGGCTGCCAAGGATTAATCATTGCTATACACTGTTATCGGACCGGCTTTATTTTTTTCAAGTCGTGCCAGGGGAAAATACCTGAATTTTAGCTGTTATTGTTGTTTGCGTAACCTATTTGATAACAAGTAGTTAGCTGCAACCAAAGCCGTAACGGCTTATCGCCGCAACCATTCCTGTCTTCCAGAAATTTTCTTGATTGAATCATCCCTCTAAGGTGTCGATTAAGCAATATCTGTATTCAGATTTCAAAAACATCTTGAAGGATTTGAATGATGAGCGGGCAAATAACGCGGAACGACAAAATATTGGCGATATTATTGTTGTTTTCGACGCTGATTATTTTTACGGCAACCGCGCAGACATTCGCGGCGAAACAGCAAACTGATTTGACCGAGCTATCCATCGAAGACCTGATGAACGTCGAGATTAAATCGACCGCCACGCTGACGGATACAAAGCCGCGTCTTGTCCCTGCGGCAGTAACAACCATTACCGCCGAACAGATTAAGGCCTCCGGCGCCCGCAGTTTGTTCGAGCTGCTTGATATTTATGTCCCCAACCTGCAAATAATACGCCATCACTGGGAATCAGACCACATGGGACTTCGCGGGATTATTAACGACAGGGATGATAAATACCTGCTGCTCGTCAACGGAAAAGTCATAAATGAACGCACGCACTTTGGAGCGTTAACCGAGCGAGACCTGGTGCTGCTGCAGGATATTCATCACGTTGACATTGTGCGAGGTCCCGGTTCAGCTCTTTACGGCCCCGGCGCTGTATCGATGGTTATTAACATAGTTACTTATAATGCCAAAACCTTCCAGGGTACGGAGGTCACCGGCCGGACGGGGGCTATCGAGGAATTCTATTCGGGCGAAGTAAAACACGGCCAGGCGTTTGACGGAAACGACGGCGGCTTATTCGTGTATACCGGCGTCGGCAAATATGTCGGAGCAAGCAAATATGACGCCCCTGTGGTTTACCCGTATAATTTCTCTGATGGCTCTTATGATGCCGGCGACTCATATACAGGCCCGGGTATCATTCGCGACAGGGTATCATTTTTTGATTTGCCTCTAAAAATGCATGCTCAATTGACCAAGGACAATTGGGATATCTGGGGACGTTACACGCGCGGCGGTCAGGAGTATGTCTGGACTCCCGGCGGTCTGCTCCCATCTCCTGCCGGATATGGCGCAAGGCCTGTAACTAATAATTTATGGGGTTACCAGCAGTACACCGGCTTCATAGGGTACACGCAGGAACTGAACAAAAGTACCGATATCGACTACGCATTCAGCTACTTAAGAACCGAATTTTCATCATACAGACAAAATATCCCAACCAATGAATACCGCGAAGATGAGTACTACGGCAAGGTGTTATTGAAATGGCAGCCCAATGACCAGCACAAGATTGCCATTGGCCCTGAAATATCTCATCGGGAGCTTGGACTAATAACCTCTCTGTGGCCACATATTGATACACAGAACCAGCGGTTTGGTGCGGATATGCCGCGATGGAGAACCAATATGTATTCGCTGTTAGGCGAATGGCAATGGAATCTCAGCGACCAGTGGACAACCTTCGCCGGCGGCAGGGTGGATAAACACACATTTACTGATTATATGTATTCTCCCCGTTTAGCAGTTGTTTACACGCCCACAAACAAAGACGCGTATAAACTGATTTGGTCACGCTCGGTGCGTGCTAATAATGAAGAAGAAATGAAAGCCCAGTACAATGCCGAAGGCACTACCAGTGCCCCGGAGATACTTGACAGCGTTGAATTCCGTTACGAACGGCAACAGAGCAAAAATCTTGACCTGGCTGCGTCGATATTCGTTCACTACAACCTTGAAATCATCTCATATAGTTTTACCGACGGCCGCAACACCAATATCGGCACAGAAAGAGAATATGGCGCCGAGCTTGAGGCATCCTATCACACCGATAAAACACGTTTGATGATATCGCATGGATATACAAAACTTTATGCTTTCGCCCTGGCGGAAGACCAGGACACATATATTACAGCCAAGCCGTATGGCTACGGCGACGATTTGGCAAACTGGTCAAATCACATAACCAAATTAACTGCCCAGCAAAAGCTCGATGACAAGTGGACCCTCGACGCGTCGCTGCGCATCTACTGGGGTTTCCCGGGGATGAAGGATTATGAAAAGTACAGTCCTTATATCGGCGGAGGTGACCAATTTGTCCAGGATGGCTGGGAAAAAACATATCGAGGCAGCTACTACCTGAACCTTGGTCTGCAATATCAGCCGAGCAAGAACCTGACCATCGGCGTGATGGGCTACAACCTGCTGGGTATTTTCGACATAAACCTGAATAAGCGTAATTATATGGCGGGTTCCGGCGATTACCGCTGCGAGGCGCCGGCTGTCGGCGTTTCAGTTACTTATAAATTCTAACGTCTGACCGGCTAATCGAGCGACATCCCAAAATATCTCTCTGCGTTGTTAAAGCAGATGTCTTCGACCATTTTGCCGAGCAATTGCATATCGTTGGGCAATAACCCCTGCTCCACGTCGCCGCCAATGATATTGCAAAGTATCCTGCGGAAATACTCATGGCGAGGAAATGACAGGAAACTCCTTGAGTCAGTAGTCATTCCAATAAACCGGCTCAAAAGCCCCATATTCGAAAGCATCCCGATTTGTTCTTCGATGCCGGCCTTCTGGTCTAAGAACCACCATCCGGAACCGAATTGCATTTTGCCCGGACAGGAGCCGTCCTGATAATTACCTATCATAGTAGCCATAACGGCGTTGTCTGCCGGGTTGAGATTATAAAGAATCGTCTTCGGCAGCTTGCATGCGGCATTGAGCTTATCAAGAAACATCATCAAAGGCCGGGCTGTTTCAAAATCACCGATTGAATCGTAGCCGGTATCGGGACCGAGCGTCCCAAGCATCCGGCTGTTTGTATTTCTCAATGCCCCAAGGTGCAATTGCATAACCCATCCGGCCTCGGCATCCATACTCACCAGCTCGAACATCATCGCTGATTTGAATTTCAGTGCTTCGCCGGCTTCAAGCGGCCTGTTTGCCCTGATTTTTTCAAAAATCTTCGCAATCTCGTCAGCGCCGTATTGCTCGGCGTATGCGGTTTCAAGCCCGTAATCCGACAGCCGGCAGCCCTCGTTATGGAAAAACTCATGCCTCTGTCGCAACGCCTCGATATACGAATCAAATGTGCGTATTTCACTGCCGCAAACCTGGCCGAGCTTGTCTATGAACGCGTTGAGGGCGGGCAAATCCTCAGTCGCCAGAGATTTGTCGGGCCGAAACGCCGCGTAAACTTTTAACACGGACGAGTTTTCGCGGATTTTCCTGTGATGCACAAGATTATCCAGCGGCCCCTCGGTAGTGCAAACAAGCTCAACGTTCATTTTGCTTAAAAGTTTGCAGACGCTGAAGTCCTCTGAGTTCAGCATCTCGCTGCACGCGTCATAAATGTCCCTTGCGTTGTCACTGTTGAGCAGTTCATTTATGCCGAAATATCGTTTCAGCTCCAGGTGTGTCCAGTGATAAAGCGGGTTTCGCAGGGTAAAGGGGACGGTTTGCGCCCATTTCTCGAATTTTTCATTGTCGGGCGTGTCGCCGGTAATGTATTTTTCATCAACGCCGCTGGTCCTCATCGCCCGCCACTTGTAATGGTCGCCTGCCAGCCACACCCTGGTTATATTTTCGAACATGTGGTCTTCGGCAATAAGTCCGGCGGGCAAATGACAGTGGTAATCATAAATGGGCATCTGCTCGGCGTATTCGTGATAAAGCCGGCGGGCGATTTTGCCCTGCAGAAGAAAATCTTCGGTTAAAAACGTTGTTGCCATTGGCGTTTATCCCTCCTGAGGCGGTTTTGTGTCTGTCGGCGTGGCGTCTTGGCGTTTATATGTCGGCTTTTTGAATTCGGCCAGTTTCTTTGCGTAATCCGCGACTGAACTTGACGCCTGCTCGTATCGCTCGGACCGCACCTTCGGCCTTTCCTTTTCGAGTTTTTGTTCACGCCAATCCCATATCCCGTAGGCAATCCAGCCGATAGCGACAAGCGCCGCACTTGCTATCATTATTTTCCAGAACAAATCCATAAGAGTTCCTGTGAAAACATCGTTAAAAACCTGGTTCTTTCACTTGCCGGAATATACACGACGATTCTGTGTAAGTCAACTTTTAGGCAGATTGACTACCCGCAAGACGGTGGTGTATTTGGACGAAACCAACGTCCTCTAATCCTTGCCCAAATCGCGTCAAAGGCAGCAAGTTAACGCTAAAGCCGCCTCTTTTTCGAGCCGATAACCTATCAGGGAATTTTTCCATAAGGTTACGGGTAACGGAATCAGGGAACCCGAGAGCAATTTATCGCTTGGGTATAAACTCGGGAATCGCTGATTTTAAAGATTTGTGAGGAGAATCATTATGGCGACCAAGGGCCGATTAAGTGCCGATAATCCAGCGCATACCGCGACAATGCAGTTGGCGCCCGGCGAAATAACCAGAGCCAAAGACATCGCGCAATATAGCGTTGTTTCAATCAACAAAAATGCTTCTGTTTATGATGCCATAGACCTGATGGTCAAACACAACATCACGGGCCTGCCAGTAGTCGATGATACAGGCCTTCGCGGGATTATTTCCGAGAAAGACGTATTAAAGCTTCTGTATGACACCGAATTTACCGGCGGATGCGTCGGCGATTATATGACGACGGAAATTCTGACTTTTGACGAGGAAGATGACATTGTCGATATCTGCCAGTGCCTGATGAGCAATAATTTCCGCAGAGTTCCGGTGTTGAGCCACGGCAAACTGGTCGCCATCATAACCAGGGCCGACCTTATCAGGGCAAACAAAAACAGATTCAGACCCGTTTTGCCGCATGACATAACTATGGCCCATCCCAATTTCCTTCTGGCCAGGCACGTTATGACCTGCGGCCTGCTTACCGTCAGCAGGCATACCCCAATTTACAGGGCAATGGAGCTTATCGCGGCAGGCGACATCACAGGCCTTCCTGTCGTGGACGACGAGATGAAACTCGTGGGCATCGTATCCGAAAAAGATATTATCAATCTTTTATGCGACCCCGACGCCAAACCGGGTCTCGTGCAGGATTGCATGACAAGGGAAGTGGTTAGTTTTGACTGGGACGACTCGCTGTTTGAGATTTGTCACTGCCTGATTAACAACAATTTCCGCCGAATCCCGATTCTCGAAAAGGGAAAGCTCACGGGTATCATCAGCAGACGTGACATAATTATCTACATAATGCAGAACCGCGAGCACTTCTTCAGCCAAAGATCCAAGCAGCGAATTTAACGGGCATGTATAAGACGCCGGATTTGATTTAAGGAATTAAATAATGGCCCCGACAGAGTATTTTGCAGATGATAACTCGAACGCAACCGCGACGCTTCAATGCGGGCAGGAAAAAACAAAGGCAAAAGACGTAATGCAATACGGCGTGGCCACCATAGATAAAAAAACCTCTGTTTACCAGGCCATCGCGTTGATGGTAAAAAAGGGTGTTACCGGCCTGCCCGTTGTCGATGAGTCAGGTCTCGTAGGTCTTATCTCCGAAAAAGACGTTCTCAAACTGCTCTACCATACCGAGTTCGTCGAAGGCTGCGTCCGCGATTATATGACAACCAAAATATTCACATTCGATGAAGAGGATGCTCTTGTGGATGTTTGCCGATGCCTTATGCAAAATAGCTTCCGGAGAGTCCCGGTGATGCGCCAGGGCCGGCTTGCCGGAATCATAAGCAGGGCCGACCTTATCAGGGCCAACAAAGACAAATTCAGGCCGCGTGTTCAACAGGATGAATCCGCGTCGTGTCCTGATATGGTAGTCGCAAAGGACGTTATGAAATCCGGTTTGCTAACCGTCAGGACGTCAACTCCGGTTTACGAGGCGATGGAAATACTCGCTACTAAAAATGTCACGGGCCTGCCCGTTGTCGATGAATATATGAACATGCTCGGCATTATCTCTGAAAAGGATATGCTCAAGCTGCTTTATGACCCAAACGCAAAGCCCGGCCTGGTGGAGGAGTATATGACTGCCGGAGTTATCGGATTTGAACAGAGCACGTCCCTTTTTGATATCTGCGACTGCCTGATTAACAACAGTTTCCGCCGCGTCCCCATTCTCGACGGCGGCAAACTTGTCGGCATCATCAGCAGGACCGACATAATGGCTTACATAATGAAAAACCACTCGCGGTTCTTCAGTCAGAAACCAAAAGATTGACATTTACTGCCGTGTTTGGCGTTACACGGTATATGCGGATGAGCTTGTGTCGCCGCCCCGGCCTGTCCAGTTGGTATGGAAAAATTCACCCCTCGGCTTATCAACCCGCTCGTAAGTATGCGCGCCGAAATAATCCCGCTGCGCCTGCAACAGGTTCGCGGGCAATCTCTCGTGACGGTAACCGTCGTAAAATTCAAGAGCCGAACTTATTGTCGGAATCGGAATGCCGAGTTTGACAGCCGTTGTCGCAACCCGCCGCCATGAAACTTGCGCCTTTGTCATTATCCTCTTGAAGAACGGGTCGAGCAAAAGGTTTTCGAGATTCGAGTTTTTCTCGAATGCCTTTTTAATGTCACCCAGAAATACCGAGCGGATAATACACCCGCCGCGCCACATAAGTGCGACGCCGCCGTAGTTGAGGTTCCATCCGTATTCTTTGGCCGCCGCTCGCATCAGCTGATAACCCTGCGCATAACTTATTATCTTCGACGCATACAGCGCCTTGCGTAAATCGTCGATAAATTTTGCCTTGTCACCTTTAAACTGTGCCTTCGGGCCTTTCAATATTTGCGATGCCTTTACTCGTTCATCCTTAATAGCCGACAAACACCGCGCGAATACCGCCTCGCCTATCAGTGTCAGCGGCTGGCCCGAATCCAGCGCGGCAACAACGGTCCACTTGCCCGTGCCTTTTTGTCCCGCCGTATCCAGTATCAAATCAATAACCTCTTTTCCCTGCTCGTCTTTGTAAGCGAGAATGTCCCGCGTAATCTCAATCAGGTATGAATTCAGCTCGCCCTGGTTCCACTCAGCAAAAATCTTGTGCATTTCCGGGTTGCTCAAACCCAATCCTTCCCTCATCAGTTGATACGTCTCGCATATCATCTGCATATCGCCGTATTCGATTCCGTTGTGGACCATTTTAACGAAGTGTCCCGCGCCGTTTTCGCCGACCCATTCGCAGCAGGGTTCCCCCTTGTCCGTTTTGGCGCATATCGCCTGGAATATCGGTTTGACAGTCGGCCACGCCGCCGGCGAACCGCCCGGCATAATCGACGGCCCGCGCAACGCGCCCTCTTCGCCGCCCGATACGCCCGTGCCGATATACAGCTTGCCTTTGCTCTCCACGTATTTGGTTCTGCGAATCGTATCCGGGAAATGCGAATTGCCGCCGTCGATAATGATGTCCCCATTATCAAGGTGCGGCAAAAGCTGCTCGATGAAATCATCCACCGCCTGTCCCGCCTTGACCATCAGCATTACCTTCCTCGGCTTTTTCAGATTTGCCGTCAGTTCCCCGATTGAGCGGCAGCCGATTATCTTTTTGCCCTTTGCCCGCCCGTTTACAAAATCGTCGACCTTCGCAACTGTCCTGTTGTAACAAGCGACGGTAAATCCCTTACTCTCCATATTCAAAATCAGGTTTTCGCCCATTACCGCAAGCCCGACCAATCCGATATCCGCCTGTGTCATTTTATAATTCCTTTCTTTATTCTCTTATTCGCGGGATACTTCCGTCCGACAATCGGTATAGCGTTTCGCCCGCGTTGTGAACAACCAAAATTCCTTTGTCCTCTTTGTTTTCGTAATTTGCGATGTCGATTTGTTCCGGGTCCATATACCCCAGGTTTATCTTCTTGCATCGCTCTCTGCTTATGCCCGTTGCCAGCACGACGTTGATTCTCGGCTTTTCCACGCCGTTGTTATACGAGCCGATTCCTTTGACGTGCGTGCAGTGAGCAATCGCCCCCCAGGGATAATCCTTGAAGAGGTCCCACTGCTTGAGGAAATAATCGCGGGTATGATAGCCCACCTCTTCGATTGTTTTGCCGTGCGTTACCGAAACCTCTTTAATATGCGGCGCGTAAATTATCAGCATCCCGCCGTCCGCTACCACCGGCTCCAGCTTATACATTACCTTGCCCGCCGTCCAAATCTCGTCATACATCTTCGGCGCTATGCCCAGCACTGTCTTGTAGGGTTTGTCCTTATAGACAATATGTACCTTTGCCGACAAATCCGCCGCCCGCTCCCACGTTTCAACGGTGTCGCCGATGAATATGCCTTTGACCTGTTCCTTGTTTGCCACCAGCGCAAAAAGCGTATGCGGTGTTTTAATGTATGATGCCGCGTTTTCGACGACCTCGCGGGTCGCTGTCCACTTGGTGCCGTTTATCGCGGGGTTGGTTATCACTGCGCCGAGCCAGTGGAAAAAGTTTATGATTTGAGGCCCCGCGATGCCCGGGAAGATATATTTATGCCCGCCCGAAAACCCCACGACCTCGTGAGGAAATACCGGCCCGACGATAAAAAATTCATCGTACTCGAAAACCAGCTTATTAACCGTAACCTCAACATCTTCACTGAAAAGTCCCTTGGTCAGCCGTTCAATCTTGTCGGCGTGAATCTTGCCGATACTTTTGAATGTTTCAGGTTTGTCCCAGAGATGGTTGAAAAATTTTACGGATTTATATTTGCTGTTGCGCTCCTGGCTGCTCATCGTCAGCCGTTCGCAAATCTGCTCTTCGCTTATCGGCTGATGAGTTCCCAGCGCGACCAGCACGTCTAATTGCTTAACGTCGCTGCCGATGCAGTCGTAAACGGCCTTGAACACTCCGCCAATCGGCCCGGACCGGGTATTATCAGGAACAATCACAAGGATGCTTTTACCGGCGTATCTCCTTTTGCCGAAATACTCCGCCACCGCCTCCTGCATCTGCTCCTTGCTGATTACTCCATCCACATATTGCCGTTCAACTACCATTTTTGTCATTCCTGCGATTATCTGTCATTCCTGCGAAAGCAGGAATCCAGAAACTAAACGCTATCCGCTACCCGCTATTTTTACTTTTCCCACGGCGGTTTGCCGGGCAGCGAGTTATCAAATTCCGTAATCAGCTTCTTCTCATATCCGCCGGCGAACTGCCCCTTGAGAAACCTGTCAAACGCTTCATTATGGAACCGTTTCCACGATTCCGGCTCTTTGCCGGGCACTATCGGGTAAAATAACGCCCCCGCGGCTCTTGCCGCCTGCAAATCGCCCGGCGCATCGCCAACCATCAAAACATGCTCCTTATCGTATCTGTTTTTCGTTGCGTATTCAAGATGCTGGGCCTTCGTTCCCATTTCCTGCCCCGCGATTACCGCCACGTATTTTGCGATATCGTGCTCCTGCCATTCCCGCACTAATGCCTCCCCGGGCGTCGCGGAAACCACTATAACATCCGCTTTTGGCCCGATTTTCTCCAAGCTCTCCCGCACAAACGGGAAGGGCGGTATTCCTTTTACGATATCCGCGACCGCCTTGTTTACTTTTATGCTCCAAGCAAGCGCCTGTTCTAATTCCCTCTTCGCCGCAGGGTCTTTCGCCGCATCGATAGCTTTTTTTAATCCGTCATTACTTAATACGCTCTTGGGGTCATCGACCCACTCGAAATAATGCGTCGGCTGCGGAATCGAAAAACCCCTCTGCTTTACGTGCGGATGATTAGGAAGCAATTCGAACAATAATCTCTTGAGGGTTTTGTATCTGTTGTTCCCGCGTGTCTTGCTGAATAAATCCGCGAAAACCCTGCATTCTCTCGCCGCCTCCGCCACCGGCTGCAATCCGTAACACGCCACCGTCCACGGGCAGAAACACTCCCGCTGCTTTATCCCCATCGTATCGAATACGCACCCGTCCGAATCAATTCCCACAAAAAACGACTTAGTTGCCTTGAACTCCTTCAACGCTGCCGCTGCATCTGTCATCACAATCTCCATTAAAATCAGCAATCAGAAATCGAAAAATTTCTAAACCCCGCTGAAGGCGGAGAAGCCGCCATCGACGGGGACAACTATCCCCGTCACAAACTTCGCGGCGTCACTGACCAGCCAGAGCATTGTGCCGGTCAGGTCATCGGGGGTGCCGAATCTGCCCATCGGCGTATGTCCGATTATTGTTTCGCCGCGAGGGGTTAACTTGCCTGTTTTTTCATCGGTCAATAGGAACCTGTTCTGCTCGGTCAAAAAGAATCCCGGCGCAATCGCGTTAACTCGTATATCCTTCGAGTAATTCTGATTGATATGCACCGCAAGCCACTGTGTGAAATTGCTCACGGCTGCCTTGGCCGCTGAATACCCGCAAATTTTCGTCAATGGCCGCAAAGCGTTCATACTCGATACATTCAGTATCACTCCCGAGCCATTTTTTGTCATCTCTTTGCCGAAAACCTGGCTTGGCAAAAGCGTTCCGAGGAAATTCAAATCGAACACGCCGCGAATCGCCTCGGCAGGCAAATCAAAAAACTTCATAGTATCCGAGGTCGTCGCGTCTTTTTTGTTGCCTCCCGCGCCGTTAATCAGGATATCCACCTTGCCTAATTTCTCGATGATTTCCTTCGCGGCTTCTTCAATCTGCTTTTTATCCAGCACATTGCATTTGACCGCTATGGCTTTGACCTCAGTCGTATCTCGTCGTTCATTCAGTCTCCTGTTCTCTATCGTCTGTCTTCTATCTTCTGCACCCTCTCCCTTGTCTTCTGTCCCCTGTCTCCTGTCTTCCGTCTCCCGCCTTCTGTCCTCTGTCCTCTGCCCTCTGTCTTCATTAATCTCATCAGCGACCCTCTTTGCCGCATCGGGCGACAAATCCATAACCGCGACTTTCGCCCCTGCATGGGCCAAGGCCTTTGCCATCTGGCTGCAAAGCACTCCGCCAGCACCTGTTACCGCCGCTACTTTACCCGTCAAATCAAATAATGTTTTCATATTTCACCTTTATCTCTGTGTCCTCTGTGAACTCTGTGGCTAAAAAATTTCTGAGTCCTCTGTGGCTCAGTCAATAAAAATCGGCTTGATGTGTTTCCGATAAATATTCTCAGTTACATGCGGCCCGATTATACCCTCACAGTCGGCGACCGCATCGGTAAATTCGCTTCCCAATTCCGCCGCAACTTTATACCCAACGTGGATTAGCTGGCGCAAATCCGGATTATACCGCCCGCATGATTGATTATGCTGAAGCGCCTCCGCGAATTTTTTGCCGGTCCATTCCGCGACAACCTCAGGATTCGGCAGCCGGCCCTTATCGATATTAATCACCGTCGCGTATGGCGGCGTCAGCTCATCCATCCTCTTAAACGCCTCTGCGTAAATACGCCTGGCAATCCTCAATCCATCGCCTTCCGCCAGTGCAAGTCCTGCCAATTCCTCAAGCCACGTTGTCCCTGCCGTCTTGACGTGCAGCCCCGCGTCAAATTTCCTGATCGCCTTGTTCATCGCTCCATATATTGAAAACTTGTCGCTGCCCGAATGAACACTCAATTTCAAATTCTTCGGCAGTCCGAATTCCTGGACCGCGTACGCAATTACCGCGACATCCTGCTCGAACTCCTTCGCGAATCGCTCGACGTCGCCGACGTAATCGACTCCCTTGTTGAACCTGCCCGAAAATTTCGGCGCAATCGTCTGGATCGGAATTTCTTCCTGTGCCGCGGCGGCCAGAATGAAAAACAGTTCCACCGGCGATTGAGGCGTATCCGTCTCATCCATTGACATCTCGACAATGAAATTTCCCACGCCCTTCTTGGGTACGATGTGCCTGTATAATCGGCTCGCCTCTTTTACCGCCCACAAGTACTTATTCGCTATTGTCCGCACGGAGTCCTCAGTAACAATCAGATTCCCTTCAATCCCCGGCACAGACAAGCCGTCGATATATTTGGCGCAGCCGTCGATAAAGTTATCAATATTTTCCTTCTCTGTCGACTGACCTATAAAATCGGCGACATCGAGCGTAAAAAAGTCGCTGTATTTAATAAACCCGCTAACGTTGCCGAGATTTATATGGTCCGCGTCAACGTAGTAATTGCCGCCCCAGCTCTTTGCTTTAACCGCTTCGTCCGCTTCCGCGCGAACCGCCGCTGGCTTTGTTCCGATTATCGTATGCTCGCGATGCGACTTGTTCCAGACGGGCGTTATCTCTACGCCGGCCTTGCCTGCCTCGATCATTGCCGCCAGTTGCGCCTTGCCCTGTTTGCCGAACCTGTCCCCGACACCGAATGAATATTTTCCTAAATTCATAAATACCTCGGAAGTTTCTTTTCCACCCATTTTTTTGCCAGCCGGCCATACACAGGCAGACCGTCTTTGCCTACCGTTATCGGCGCTTCGCCCTTAATCAGCGGCCCGATATATTTACGGCACGCCTCAGTGATATGATTGCCCTTTTCGTTTATGAATTTCTTTGGCACCTTCTTTTCGCCGTTTGCCACGTCTTTCAATTCCGCAAGTCCAGTCGTGCATTTATATTTTATGCCTTTTTCGCGGACAAGCGTTATCATTTTCCCGTTGATACCGCTGGTCGCTGCCTTAACTGCCGCCTTGCCGCACATATACGCCTCGTTGACATCCGTCAGCGACGCGAAGTGCATTGAGCTTCTCTGCTGCGTCCCTAATTTGTTCCAGCGTGCCTTTATGCCCGCTTCTTTTTCAATAACATTCTTCAGCATCTCCGCCACGCCGCCAAGTTGCACGTGCCCGAAGCTGTCCTTGCCGAATCCGGCGTTTTCCTCGGTAATATAATTACCTTTCTTGTCTTTCAGCCCTTCGCCCACGATGATAAAGACCCTGCCGAATTCTTTATAGACCTCTTTAACGTTCCTGATTAACTTTTCAAACGTAAACGGCGCCTCAGGCATATAAATAAGATGCGGCGCGTCCTGCGGTTCTCTTGTAGCCAATCCCGCGGCAGCAGCAATCCAGCCGGCGTTTCTGCCCATAACTTCGACAATGCTGCACGTATCGAAGGTCGATAGGGCTTCGTTATCGCGTCCTGCTTCCATCGCGCATGTCGCCACGTATTTCGCTACGCTGCCGAAACCGGGACAATGGTCCGTATATGCGAGGTCATTATCAATTGTCTTCGGTATGCCGATACATACAAGCTCATAGCCGCGTTGTGCCGCTAATTTATTCACCTTGTCCGCCGTATCCATCGAGTCGTTGCCGCCCGCGTAGAAAAAATATCGAACATCATGCGCCTTAAAAACATCCAGCACCCTGTCGAAATCGGATTGTGCCTGGTCGAGCGACTTGAGCTTATACCTGCACGACCCCATTGCTGCCGCGGGTGTCCGTTTAAGCCCTTCGATGACTGATGCTTTTTCCGCCGAGGCGTCAAATAGTTCCTCTTTCAAAACGCCCAGTATGCCCTCGTGTGCCGCCAAGACCCTGCCTATCTTTTTGGTTTTCGCCGCTTCCTGAATCACCCCGCAAACGCTCGAATTGATTACGCACGTCGGTCCGCCCGATTGCGCTACTATCGCGTTTGCCGTCACCTTTGCCATATTTTTATCATCTCTCAAAACCCTAACTATTTATGCCTTGCGAGGCCTAAAATCAAGGGAAATTCGAAGAGATGTTACGTGTCGGTAAATAAAAAAGGCCCCGCGATGCGGAGCCTTTCTTTGGCGTCAATTGTTGGTGCTTATTTTGGAACTACGTTTGTCGCGCAGGGACCTTTTTTGCCCTGGCCAACCTCGTACTCAACCTTCTGCCCTTCGCTCAAACTCGAGTACCCGGATGACTTGATTTCCGAGTGGTGAACGAACAGATCCGGGCCGCCGTCGTCGGCTACGATAAACCCGAAACCTTTTTGATCATTGAACCATTTTACTGTACCTGTACTCACAAAAATTCTCCTTGGCCTGTAATCCGGCCATCAATTATGTACCTTTCACAATTTTTTGGGAGGATATCCTTGAAAGGTGAAAAGATATGCCCTACAAGCCATTCATTATACCACAAATTTACCCGTCCGCCACAAAAATAATAAAAAATTATTCAAAATTCCAATAAAATCGCCCATAACCTCGAATCTGGTCTTATATTGCCCTGTAATTCGACTCAAAATTCAACACCGGGCACTTACTGTTTTTATCCTACTTTGCCGTCGCCGTCGATGTCGGCACCCTGCATTTCCTCGAGCTTTTTTACCAGCGAACGAATGGTGTTTTGCGTTGCTGTCAGCCGGTCTTCGAGAATCAGAACCCTGTCCTCAATTGTATCGGCTTTTCGTTTTTGACCGTACATCAGGCCCGTCTGCACAATTTCCCAGAGTAGTCCCATTTTTTTCCTCTTTTTATTTTGAGAAGTAATTTGCTTTGACCCAGTTGAAGTTAAGTATGAAGTGGAGGGCGATGAGGGCGAGTAATACGCCGCCTGCGCCTTTGTGAAAAGTTTCGAATGCCCAACGCGGCAACTCGTCGAGAAGCAAAACTGTTATTGTCTGATTGATAAACAGCACCAGCAAAATGGGGTTCAAAATCTTATGCAACGTGTTTTTTTTCATAATCGCCTCTTTCTAACTAAAAACGCAACGAATACGTCGTTCCAATATAGGCATTTTAATTTGATTGGTCGATTACGACAAGCTACAATTACTCTATGTTCAAGCGAAATAAAACCAGAACGGTTGACGCAGGCGGCGTGAAAATAGGGTCGGCGGCGGCGGTTGTGATTCAATCGATGACGAAAGTGCCGACGACTGACGTGGCGAGATGCGTCCGGCAGATAAATCAACTTGCGGAAGCCGGCTGCCAATTAGTTCGTGTGGCTGTGCCGACGCGGGCGGATACGGTCGCATTCGCCAAGATTGTTCAAAAAGTAAAAATCCCGCTGGTAGCTGACATACACTTCAGCCCTGACAGGGCGATTGAGGCGATTGAAGCGGGCGCGGCGAAAATTCGGCTCAATCCCGGCAATATAAAAAATCGCGGCGACATACTGCGGATTATTGACGCTGCGAAAATGCACAAGGTCGCAATCCGCATCGGCGTCAATGAAGCGAGCATAAGAGACCTGAGAAAACCGGATGTCGTTTCCGGCAAACGGGTAGCGTTAATGCTGAAGGAGCTGAAAGGATACGTCCGGCTTTTTGAAGGACGGGGTTTTTCGCAAATCGTCCTCAGCGCAAAAAGCAGCGACACGATTCGAACCATCGAAATCAACAGGCGCATCGCAGAGGCATTTGATTATCCCATTCATCTCGGCCTGACGCATGCGGGGCTGCCTGAAGACGCCTGTGTGCCATCTGCTGTTACGCTCGGCACACTTCTCGCGGAAGGTATCGGTGACACCATACGCGTCAGCGCGGCAGGCGACCCTGTTATCGAAACCGGAATCGCCAGACAAATTCTCATATCGCTGGGACTTTACCCTGCACCCAAATTACAACTGATAGTTTGTCCGACCTGCGCCCGGACTGAGATTGATATAGCCGGGCTTGCGCGAAAGGTAAAACAGGCGATTATCGCAATTGATAAGCCGGTGCGTTTAGCGGTAATGGGATGTATTGTCAACGGGCCGGGCGAGGCGGCAGACGCGGACCTGGCGGTATGTGCCGCGAAAAACAAGGCGTTCATTTACCGCAAAGGGAAGAAAATCGCGACTGTCGCAGAAAACCAGATTATACCGACGCTTCTGCGGCTCCTGAACAACCTATGACCATTTCACCAACACTCCCCAAAACAGCGATAAGCCGTTTCTGGCTCGTCGTGATACTGGCAATCGCCTTTGGCTATATCGAGGCGGCGGTGGTTGTTTATCTGCGGCAGATTTTTCATCCCGCCGGCTTTGTCTTTCCCCTTGCGTCATTTCCTCTTACCGCCGAGTCCAATCGTATCCTCCTGATTGAGGTCGCCAGAGAGGCCGCGACAATTGTTCTGATATTCGCCGCATGTTTTCTCGCCGGGCAAAATCGCCGGCAGCGGCTTGCGTACTTTATGATAATCTTTGCCGTCTGGGATATATTCTATTACGTCTGGCTGAAGGTCATATTGGGTTGGCCTGCTTCGATTATGGATTGGGACGTTCTTTTCCTGATACCCTGCCCATGGGCAGGCCCGGTACTGGCGCCTGTGCTTGTGTCGCTTACGATGTTTGTCTTCGCGACGCTGTTTTTTTATCGCGATTGCGTCGGCAAACCAATCAGGGTATCACTTTGGGACTGGCTCGGCTTTTTGCTCTCCGGCTTTGTCATAATCGCATCATTTTGCATCGCCGGGCAATATATGCAATCGTCCGACTACGCCGATCGCTTCTCGTGGCTGATTTTCGCCATCGGCCTGCTGGGCGTTATTATACTGTCGGTAAAATGTTTTTTGAGAAGGCAGTAACCCCGCCATCTGCTTTCGGCGAAGATGGCGGGGCTAAACACAAATTGTATTCTTCCGGCGGTTATTGCTCGGTATATCCTTCGAACTTGCCGAAAATCATTTTTCCGGCGGACGTCTGAAGCGAGCTTGTTACCGCAATGACAATCTCTTTGCCGATTTTGCCGCGGGCCTCCTCGACAACCACCATCGTGCCGTCGTCGAGATATCCGATACCCTGCTGAGGTTCTTCGCCCGGCTTTATGATGCGAACCTTCATATTTTCTCCGGGCAGGGCGATGGTCTTGAGCGAGTTGGCCAGGTCGTTTATATTCAGTACGTCCACCTCTCGTACGGCCGCAACCTTGCTGAGGTTGTAATCCGTTGTTACGAGTCGTCCGCCGCAGTTTTTGGTGAAGGGAATCAGCTTCTGGTCAACGCCTTTTACGCCTTCGATGTCCGGCACAACGGTGTCGTCGACGGTTATATCAATTGTGGGATTCGTCTGCATCTCCTTGAGTATATCCAGGCCGCGTCTGCCGCGATTGCGTTTCAGTTTGTCCGCCGAATCGGAAATCAACTGTATCTCGTTCAAAACGAATCTTGGGACAATCAGCGGCGAGTCGAACAGTTTGCTCTTGTACAGGTCAGCAATCCTGCCGTCGATAATCGCCGAGGTGTCCAGCACGAAGGGCCTCGCTCCTTTGGTCTGCTTTGTAAACTCGACGTATGGAATCACGAAGCGCACGTCGTCTTTTGTGCGTATGACAATAGTGATAATGATAAAACATATAGATATTCCGAGCATCCATTTTATGGCCGTAGTTGCCGTCGGGCTAAGCGATATCCGATAGATATCGATAACCATATCGAACACCTGGGTCAGCGCCCAGCTGGCCACTATCCCGACGAGCAATCCGAAGAAGATGCCCGCCAGGGCCGCCAGAGATTTCTTGGGTGTCATGATATCCACGAAGAACGCAGCTAACACCAGTATAAGGCCGCTCCAGAGTATGGCGTAGAAATTGGCCCGGCCCTTCTCAATCGAAATTTCCGGCACCGTCAGATTTACAAGAAGAACGGCAACAATTATAACGATAAAAAACGCCCTCATAGCCCATAGCAACATATCTGCAACCTCCAAATTTTATGATATATTTTTATATTAGAATTTACCTGCCGATAATTATATCTGTCCTTTGCTTTTTAATTCTGCCGATTGTATCGCATCCGCTAATTGCCCAGCACCTTTTGTGCCCGGTCCGCGTCTCTGGCATTGACCACCACAAGCAGGTGGTACCGATTGTCGCAGACCATTGCTGTGCCGGCAATTCCGCGAATGTCTTTTTCGGCAAGACCTTTCAATACATTTGCCGCCGCACCCGCGCGGTCAACGCCATCGACAATAAAACCTGCCGCCTCAGTTGTTTTCATCTCGGCTTCACGGGCAAAATCCTCAAAACTTTTGGGGTCTTTTGCGCTTACATAGACGCGGCTATGATTGTCGCCGCAGGAGAATGCCAGGAAGCACAGGTAATCCGCGCCTGACAAACTGCTTTGCGTCAGAAATTTCTGTAAGCTGCCCGGTTTGTCCTCGATATCAACGCAGTGGACGGCGATTCGCTTAACACTCATTTCCGTACCCTTTCATTCCGAAATTGTTTCGCCTGGACTGCATCATCCTAATCGTCGTTTCTGCATTGTCAATATCAATATAGAATATCACCTGCCAAGAACTGCTTCGGCAATCGTTTTAGCGGCGTCTTTTCGGGCGACCAGTTTGCAGGCGTTTTTCATTTGCAGGCGTTTTTTTTCATCTTTCAGCAGCGGCTCAAGTTCATCCCAGAGCCACTCCTGCCGGTCTTTTTCATCGCCGAGGTCATCCACGATAACCGCCGCGCCCGCATCGACGAGTTTGCCGGCGTTGAGGTACTGATGCATATCCTTATGATACGGGTAGGGCATACAGATACTGGGCAGGCCCGCCGCGGCGTATTCGGCGACGCTGACAGCGCCGCTTCTGCCGATGACGATGTCTGCTGCGGCGAGCAGGTCCGCCATATCGTCATAGTAATCGACGACTTTGTTCCTTACAGGGGCGTTTGCGTAGCCGGCCTTGACCTGCTCGAAGTTTGCCCTGCCTGTCAGATGCACTATTTGCCAGTCATTGGCGTAATTCGATAATTTTCCCAGCAGCGAACAAATTGTTCTGTTTATATTCTGCGAGCCGGTTGATGCGCCTGTTATCAGGAGAATCTTTTTTTTGCCGTCGAGGCCGAGGGTTTCTTTTGCTTTTTGCGGATTTGGTTTTTGGAAACTATTTCGCAGGGGACAGCCGGCGACGGTTACTTTTGTTTTTTGCCTGCCGAAGTATTCGGCTGTGTCCTCGAACTGCACAAAGATACGGTTGGCCCATCTTCCGATAAGTTTATTGGCCTTGCCGGGAATGATATCCACGTTGAGCAGGAACAGGGGTATTTTTGATTTGTAGGCCGCCCGGCAGACGGGTGCGGCGACGAAACCGCCTACGCCGACGACAATTGGATTATCGCATTTGGTTAAGGCGTCGGCCGCGATTTTATAACTCGACACAAACGAGCTGCAAAACCCGATAAGGCGGTCGGGTCTGATTGAGAACCCGATGGCGGGCAGGGCGGTGTATTCGAAGGCGGTTTTTGACAGGACGTGCTCGTCGATATCCCGGCTGCTGATAAAGAAATGAATTTTCGCGGTTGGGTCGAGTTCGGCTATTCTTTCCGCTACCGCCAGCGCGGGATAAATATGCCCGCCTGTTCCTCCGCCCGCGAAGAAAATGCTTTTGCCTGCCATTACTCGTCCTCCCTGAGCTGTGTTTTTTCGCATTGAGAGGCGATATTCAAAAGCACGCCAACTGCTGCGGCGGTCAGGAGCATACTCGTTCCGCCTGCGCTGACGAAGGGCAGCGGCAACCCCTTCGTCGGCAGCACAACCGTTACCACGCCGATATTCAAAGCCGCCTGCACTCCGACCGCCAGTACGATGCTTGTCGCGAGCAGCTTGCCAAACGGTTCTTTGCAGCGATTTATTACCATAACACCAAGCACTATAAATATGATGAATAGCGCAATAACCGTTAGCGTTCCGAGCAGGCCCATTTCTTCGCCGATAATCGCGAAGATAAAGTCGGTAGTGTCTTCAGGAAGATGGCCATATTTACAGACACCCATTCCCAGCCCTTTGCCGAACAACCCGCCTGAGCCGATGGCGACAAGCGACTGGCTTGCCTGATAGTTTGATGAGCCGGTAAACTGGTCGGGGTGCAGGAAAGATGTGATTCGTGTTATGCGGGTTGGCGAGGCAAGTATCGCGGCGGCGAAACCAATCGCGGCGACTGGCAGCGGGGCAACGAGGTATCGCCAGTTTGCTCCGCCTATGAGCAATATGAAAAAAGCGAGCATCGCAATCAAGGCCGCTGAGCCGAAGTCCTCGATGATGATAAGTCCCACCACCAAGCCGAGGACGATGCAAACAGGCAGAAACCCCTGCTTGAAGGATTTGAGCCGGTCGCCGTATTTGACGCAGAAGGCCGACAGCGAGAAAATGACCGTCCACTTTGCCAGTTCCGAGGGCTGAAAGCTGATTGTCGCGGGGCCCAGCGGAATTCTTAACCAGCGCCTGGCCTGGTTTATTTCCGAGCCGATGTGGGGGATGAGCACCAGCACCAGCAAAATTACGCTGATACCGAATAAATAAGTCATCGGCGAACGCCACAAGCCATTGTCAAAACCGAGCCGACGATAGTTGAATCGGGATACCACCAGCATTACCGCTACGGCCAAGGGGAAAAACAGGGTTTTTCGCAGGTTGGCCGACTCGTAAAACCGCGACAGGTTGACGCCTTTGGCGACCTCGACACCCGCTGAAAAGACAAATACCGTGCCGATTGCCATAAGGGTGATGACGACCGCGCCGATACACCATCCCAGGTTCTCTTTATAATCCAGTTCAACTAAGGTTGTTGCCGTTTCAGCCATCGCAGACCCCGAATTTTTACCGCAGAGACCGCTGAGACCGCAGAGAAAAACAAAAAATAACCTCTGCGCACTCCGCGTGCTCGGCGGTAAAATACAATTCCTCTTCTATTGTCGGCTTGCCTGCCCGAATCGCACCAAAAAATCGTTTCTGCGTTGAAAATCCTGTTTTTTACCGGAATTTCCCTTGACATTTTCCCTAAGACCGGCTACCCTTATATTCGGCCCGTGAAGAAGGGGCGAGGAGGATGACTGTAGCTCAGTAATGATTGTCTGGAGAGTTTTTCTAACAATCAGAGAGCAGGAGAAACAGTTATGAGAGGAAAAAACACACTTTTTTCAGCAGCGGTAATTTTATTGGTTCTGGGCAGTCCCGTTTTTGCATATCAACAGGTCATTGACCTCGGAACTCTCGGCGGGCAGCAAAGTTGTGCTTATTCCATAAACGATAACGGTCAAATAGTCGGATGGGCTGGTCAGAATCCAAGTTCATCTGGTGACCAGAGAGCGTGTCTGTTTGATGCCACAGGCGGTGGCGCAAATATAAATCTGCAGCCGGCTAATTTGACTTCTGGTGCTGCGCAATCTATCAACAATAAAGGACAAATCGTAGGTTGGGCTAAAGATTGGTCGTCAAATAATGACTACGCTTGTCTTTTTGATCCTACAGGCAGCGGCGCAGATAAACAACTTGCATCCAGTAGTGGTCAAGGAAGTCGTGCCTATTCTATAAACGATAGCGGCCAGATTGTCGGTTACTTCACAAATAGTTCCGGTAAAGGTCGTGCCTGTCTTTTTGATTCAACAGGAAGAGGAGCCAATAAAGACCTTGGGAATGGATGTGCTTATTCTATTAATGACATTGGCCAAATTGTTGGCGAAATCGGTATTACTACTTTTCCCCTCACTACTCATGCCTGTATTTTTGATTCAACAGGAAATGGCAATAATATCGATCTTGGGTCTAGTAGCTACAAGGAAGCTTGGGCTAACTCAATCAATAATATCAATCAAATTGTTGGTGCTGTCTATAATCCTTATCCGCCGGCCGATTTGCGAGCTTATCTTTTTGATTCATCTGGAAATGGAAATAATATTGATCTGGGAATACCTAACAGCAGCTTCAGTGAAGCTTGGTCCATTAATGATTCTGGTCAGATTGTAGGCGCGTATAGTGATCGTTTTGGTGTGTATGCTTGCCTATTCGACTCTACAGGCCAGGGAAATAATATAGATTTGAATACTTTAATAGACCCATCTTCTGGCTGGACATTAAATTATGCCTACTGCATAAATAATTCCGGCTGGATTGTAGGACAGGGTACTCATAATGGAAGCACACATGCCTTTCTGCTTACGCCTGAGCCGACGACGCTTTTACTGTTAGGCCTGGGCGGATTGATTTTGCGAGGACGGAAATCTTCTTAAATATTTTTAGAGATAAGTAAAATGAAACGGTTAAACAAAATAATTTTAATATTGATGCCGTGTATTTCGTTGTTTTTCGTAACCGGCAACTCACAAGCAGGCGTAGCATCCCTTACCTGGTCGGGCACATTAACTGCAAATGCAAAAGCCGGATCTTTGCAAAAAAGTGATGTCGATTCTTACTCAGTTGACGCATCTGTAGATTATTGGAACTTTTCCCCGTCTTTATCTACTGGCTCTGCTCACGCAAGGGCGTCTATAACAGATGGTCAGACAGCCTCAATTGATGCATTATTGGATTTATGGGGATACAACCTCATTCCTTCCGCCTCTTTTTCGATTGAAGGTAATTTCTCTATAGCTTCAACGCCCGCATTTCCCTCCGGGACGCCTTTGCTTTTGAAAATTTCCGGAAATATGTCATACCTTAATTCTATCAGTAAACTTTTTAGAGACGACGTTTTGATATGGAACCGAAATTTAACAAATGGTTCATTTACTGATTATTGCCCTGTTTTTGCCGGTGAAAGTATCGCATTCATTAACTCTGGTACGTATGCTGATACAACTTGCACTGAAAAAATAACTCTTGAAGTCGTTCCTGAGCCCGCCACGCTTTTATTGTTAGGCCTGGGTGGATTGATTTTGCGAGGACGAAAGTCGTAAACAATAGGCAGGAGAGGAATTATGAAAACTCATACCCCCGTTTTTTCAGCAGCGGTAATTCTGCTTGGTATGGTTTGCGCACAAGCAGGCACTTGGAAAACCATTGATATGTCTGGAGCAAGCACGACGTACATACTAGGCATTTATGGGGGTAATATGGTTGGATGGTATAGAAATGCTTCAGGTCCCCATGGCTTTTTCTATGATGGGACAAACTGGACTACTCTCGATATGGCAGGAGCGCGCCTTACAATGATAGGTAGTATTGATGGAAGCAATCTTGCCGGGGCCTACCAGGATACGCTTTATAACTATCACGGTTTTCTATTTGACGGATCGACTTGGATCACCCTTGACTTTCCAGGAGCAGGCCGTCGGTCTGCAATCGGCGGGATCGATGGGAGCAATTTTGTTGGCACATATACAGACGCCAGCAATCATTTCCACTCTTTTTTTTATAATGGATCAACTTGGACTACTCTTGATTTCCCAGGAGCAGAGCAAACGTTTGCATTTGATATTTATGGCAGTAACGTCATTGGTTATTATGAAAATTCTTCTGGTACCCATGGTTTTCTCTATAACGGAACATCTTGGTCTACACTCGACAATCCTTATGGTGTGAGAACGGAAATAACAAGCATCGACGGCAGTAATATTGTTGGTTGGTATAGTGATGCATCTCTAAACACCCACGGATTTCTCTATAACGGGTCAATCTGGACCACTCTTGATATGCCGGGGGCAAAGGATACTTGGATAGAAGGTATTGATGGTAGCGATCTTGTTGGTTATTACCGGTTAGATGGGGATGTTATTTATCATGGATTTATTTACACAATTCCCGAACCCACCACGCTTTTATTGTTCGGTTTAGGCGTATCATTGCTGCGAAGAAAGAAATAGCCATCACGGGCGTCCACTTTTACCCGCCAAACGTATCAATATAAGAACCTCTAATGGATTAAACCCGCATTTTTAATTTTTATTGGGCAAGCCAAGCGGTTATAATCCCTTGCTTTATTAAAGGTTAACTGCATAAGCCGTGAATCTCGCAGAGCTTTAATTTTGTTTTTCTCTGCGGTCTCCGCGTGCTCTGCGGTGAAGGATAGTAACCCAATGTTCGAAATAATGAATAAAGAGACGCTTGGGCCGAATGTGACCCGCTACGAGATAAAGGCGCCGCGGGTCGCCAAATCCCGGCTGTGCGGGCAGTTTGCAATCGTCCGGGGCCTGGAACATTCCGAACGCATACCGCTGACGATAGCAGACGTCAATAAACAGGCGGGCACTATTACGCTGATTGTCCAGACGGTCGGTAAAAGCACTTTAGAGATGTCAAAGCTGAACAAGGGCGATTCATTTTGCGACGTGGCGGGGCCTTTGGGCCAGCCAAGTCATATCGCCAAATACGGGACAGTGGCGGTAATCGGCGGGGGACTGGGGACCGCGGTCGTATATCCGCAGGCGGTCGCTCTGCGAGAGGCGGGGAACAGGATAGTCAGCATTATCGGCGCGCGCACCAAAGAATTGGTCATTCTCGAAGAACTGCTTGGCTCGGTAAGCGACCAGTTGATTGTCATAACCGATGATGGCTCATCGGGCAAAAAAGGACTCGTAACCGATGCCTTGAGAGAGCTAACTCAATCTGATAATAAGGTTGATGCTGTTTATTGTGCGGGACCTGTAATAATGATGAAGGCGGTGGCGGAGCTGACCCGGCCAATGAATATCCCGACGATTGTAAGTTTGAACCCGGTTATGGTTGACGGGACGGGGATGTGCGGGGGCTGCCGGGTAACGATTGACGGCAAACGCAAATTCGCCTGCGTCGATGGCCCTGAATTCGACGGGCACAAGGTTGACTTCAACGAGTTAATGGACCGGCTGAAGACCTATAAGGGACACGAGAATAAGAAGTATGAGGAGCATCGGTGCAAGATTGACCTGGGTGCTGTCTCTGACAAAAGTAAAAAGTAAAAAGGAAAAAGTAAAAAAGTTCAGTGTAATCTGTGTAATCTGTGGTTAAAGGTAAAACGTGACTGAAGAAGCGAAAAAGTTGACGGCTAAAGAACGAATGGCGATACCGCGACAGCAGATGCCTCAGCGAGATGGCATCGAGCGAAGTAAGGACTTCAAAGAGGTCAATCTTGGTCTTGCCGAGCAGGTTGCAATCCGCGAGGCGCAGCGATGCCTTCAGTGCAAAAATCCCAAATGCGTCGAGGGCTGTCCCGTCGGTATCAATATACCCGGTTTTGCGAAACTCATTACGGAAGGGGATTTTCTCGGTGCGGCGGAGCTGATTCGCAAAGATAACGACCTGCCCGCGGTGACGGGGCGGGTTTGCCCGCAGGAAATTCAGTGCGAGGCGTTATGCGTGCGATGCAAAAGCGGGGCGCCTGTCGCAATCGGCTGGCTTGAGCGGTTTGTGGCTGATTACCAGATGAAAAATCAGAAGACAGAAGACGGAAAACAGAAGACAGAAGTTAGGAAGATTGGCAAAAAGGTCGCGTGTATCGGTTCGGGGCCGGCGGGCATTACCTGCGCGGGCCAGTTGGCCAAGCTCGGTTACGATGTTACTGTTTTCGAGGCGTTTCACAAAGCGGGCGGCGTGCTGGTTTATGGCATACCCGAATTCCGTATGCCCAAGAAAATCGTAAGTGCTGAGATTCGCAATCTCAAGGCGCTGGGCGTCAATATCGAGACAAACGTCATCGTGGGGAGAACCGTAACAATCCCGCAGCTTATGAATGACGAAAAATTCGACGCGGTTTTTATCGCGGTCGGCGCGGGACTGCCTGAGTTTATGAATATACCGGGCGAGAATTTCAAGGGCGTTTACTCTGCCAACGAATACCTCACCCGCGCCAATCTTATGGAGGCGTACAACCCGGAATCGGATACGCCGATTATACGGGGCAAACGCGTTTGCGTTATCGGCGGCGGCAATACCGCTATGGACGCGGTGCGTGTTAGCAAGCGATTGGGCGCGGCCGAAAGTATCATTGTTTATCGTCGCAGCAGAAAAGAGATGCCCGCCCGTGTCGAGGAAGTTCATCACGCCGAAGAGGAAACAATCAGGTTCGAGATGCTGACCGCTCCGCTCGAAGTCCTCGGCGACAAAGACGGCTGGGTTGCAGGGCTGAAATGTATCAGGATGCAATTGGGCGAGCCGGACCAGTCAGGCAGACGCAGACCTGTGCCAATCCCCGGCTCGGAATTCGTAATTGATTGCGACCTTGTGATTGTCGCAATAGGTATCGGAGCAAACCCGCTGCTGACCAAGACGACACCGGGATTGAAGCTCAACAAGTGGGGCTATATCGAGGCCGACGAGAATCTTATGACCAGTATCCCCGGCGTATTCGCAGGCGGCGACATCGTCCGCGGAGCGGCGACGGTCATATTGGCGATGGGCGACGGCAAAAAAGCCGCTCAAAACATTCATAAATATTTATCTCATTGAGTCCTTCTCCACCTGCCTGCCCCCGAGAATTTACTCCTTTGGTTTTGCAACAGGGGGTCCCGCTAATCACCTTACTTTTATAGTTGGATATTGAAAATTGGATGTTGGATATTCAATTCCATTCTCCGTCCTCTGCTCTCTGTAGCTATTGTCGAAGTAGGATCGGTTATCCGTTTTCTGTCTGATATTAATCGTTGCTCTTCTCCCCACTATAACGATATACTGTTATTTTGATGCTTGGTTGTAGTCCGCAGCCTAAATGATGTGAAATTGCGACGATATAACAAATGACAACTGTACCTGCTTTCCATAATATCGGGTTCTGATATGGAACAATTTTATTCTGCTCAAATTATCGTTCATAGGCCAAAATCTGAATTATGGTCAATGCGGGCGTTTAAAATTTATATTGATGGCAGAAAAAAAGGTATTATTTACAACAATGAATCGCGTTCATTTCTTATTTCCCCGGGGGTTCACGCCGTATACGTAAAAGCCGGAAAGTATAAAAGCGAAGAGGTTAATATCGACTTAAATGCCAATCGTCCCATCTTTTATTTGGAGTGCGGATTTATTGGCTGCGTGCATGACAATCAGGATATTATGGTAATCTTGGGGTCTATAAAAAAAGGTATATACCTGAAGGAAATAAATGATGCCTCTGGAATTGCCCGGGTAAATGAGTCGTTACTCAGAACTTCCAAGCAAAAGGGTCGTAAATTTTTCTTGCGTAGTTTATCTAAAATATTTTTAGTGATTGGTCTGCTGGGGTTATTTGGCTTTATGAACGGCTTTTTAACTTCATGCGGATTGTCTTTTTGGGTAACCCCGCAAACAGAATTACCTTTAGGAGACCCCGGCCCCGTAGCAGTTGATAACCAAGGTAATATATACCTAGCTGTAAAATTCTACTATAGAATACAAAAATATTCTCCAGATGGAGTGTTTTTAAAAGGTTGGCCATCACACGACAATAACCCGAGAATGAGAGTAAACGAAAATGGACAGTTGGAAATAGCGAATGACAACCGTAATCGTTCAAGTGACAATCCTGATACTTTAACAATCTTTGATTCGGATGGAAACATAATCAACACGAAAACAGAAAACAGTTGTTATGAGTTATTCGGCAAATCCTGCGAACATTTCTGTCGTGACAAGAACGGTAATACATATTCCATACATAGTAAGTATTGGCGACCGTATGTAATAAAAACTGCTCCTTCAGGCAAAAAGACAAAAGTAATTGCTTCGCCTTTATATTTATGGATGATTCAGGGGCCTTTGCCGGCATGGCTATTCTTTGCGGTTGGTTTGATCCTTTTTTGGAAATTAAGCGAAACAGCTTTACGTTAATCTGAGCGATCTACAGTCAACCTTTTGTGGCCATAAATTCTCTCTGCGGCCTCCGCGATCTCCGAGATAAAAAATTTCAAAAATTTCCAAAAGATTCAATCGTTTCCTCAAACTTTGGCCCACTTTTTTGTGCGTTTTGTGCCTCTTTGTGGCTTGTTTTAGTTCATTTCGCCGCTAAAATCGAGCATCGAGTATCCGTAATTATGCATCGAAGTGTGTTAATCTGGGCAACTTGCCCCTCTGCCCCCCAGCACACAAAAATGAGGGACAAGTAGGGACAAGTACCGTTTTCAGCGTAATAATGAGGATTTTTTCTCAAAACTCAAGGGCAAGTTGCGTTTTTAGCGTCCAAATGAGGGACAAGTATCGTTTTTAGCTCAAAAACGAAGATTTGGTCTTCATTTTCGAGTCATGAACATCTAACCCTTGACCAAACGCCTTATTCCTGCTAATCCTTATTATATGTCAGTGAATTTTAGCCAGATACCGGAAGTGCTTGACGAGCTTCGCGCGGGCAAAATGATTATCCTCGTTGATGATGAGGACCGCGAGAATGAGGGCGACCTTGTCTGCGCCGCGGAGAAGGTTACGCCCCAGATTATCAATTTTATGGCGAAATTCGGGCGGGGGTTAATTTGCCTGCCTTTGACGGGCGAAAAATGCGATGCACTTGGCCTGCACCCGCAGGTTTCGGATAACACCGCACGGATGCATACCGCTTTTACAGTCAGTATAGATGCGGCTGAAGGTATTACCACAGGTATCAGCGCGGCAGACCGTTCGCACACAATTCAGGCGGCGATTGCCGATAAGGCGAAACCATCCGATTTTGCCCGGCCGGGACATATTTTCCCGCTGCGGGCACGCCAGGGCGGGGTGCTGGTTCGAGCCGGGCAGACCGAAGGTGCGATTGACCTGATGCAGATGGCGGGGATGAAGCCGGCGGCGGTGATTTGCGAGATTATGAACGATGATGGGTCGATGGCTCGTGTGCCGGAACTGCTTGAATTTTGCAAAAAGCATAACCTGAAAATTACCTCAATCGCCAAGCTGGTTGAATATCGCCTGCAACGGGAAACGCAGGTAAAGCGAGTCGAGGCAGTACATTTGCCGACCGATTTTGGGGATTTCAAACTTATCGCTTACGAGTCGCTTTCATCGCCTGAGCCGCATCTTGCGATTTGCAAAGGCGGGGTAGGCGAGCTGGATGAATCGGGCAAACCAGTTCAGCACGAGGAGCCGGTTCTTGTCCGGGTACACTCGGAATGTATGACGGGGGACTTGTTCCGGTCACAGCGATGTGAATGCGGCAGACAGTTAGAAGCTGCGTTGCAGATGATTGAGAAGGCGGGCAAAGGCGCGGTTGTTTACCTGCGACAGGAGGGCAGGGGTATCGGCCTGACAAATAAACTGCACGCTTATAAATTGCAGGAACAGGGATTTGATACGGTGGATGCGAATATCGAGCTGGGCTTTTCGCCCGACAAACGCGACTACGGCATAGGCGCACAGATTCTTCGCGACCTGGGCCTCAAGCAGATTAAAATTCTTACCAACAACCCCAAGAAGACCAGCCGGCTCGAAGTTTACGGAATAAAAATCGTCGAGCAGATTCCGCTGAAGATTGACCCAACGCCCCACAATATCGACTATTTGCGCACCAAGAAATATCGCTTCGGCCACATCTTAGACAACGATTTATAGCCAGCTGTTGGATTTTCATTTACAGGATGGATTAGCTGAATGTCGCCGTAGCGGGTGGGCGTGAAGATATTTCTAGTTCCTTCGGTTTATTTCGGAGAGTGATTTTCACGCCAAATTTGTAAACACAGTAAGCTACTGCAACCGAACACACCATGCAAAGCAAGAATTCAGCCGAATTTAGAATTTCCGGAAACACTCTGCTGATCAGGAATGAAATCATCGACAACGATAAAAACACAAACCAGCCGAAAAACCGCTTGACGGATTTTTCCCTTTGTGCCCAGTCGGTGGCTGTTGGCAGATTAAACAAACTTAAAAGCAATCTATTAAAAAAGTAAAAGAAGATTCCTGCGGGTATCATTAACAAGGGTGCCAAGAAATTTGCTATTTCCTCGGATTTAAATAAAAACCTGAAAACCGGCAGGAAAAAAAAGAAAAAAATAACAGACGAAACAAATGAAATTCTCCGTGTGTTTTCGGGCGAAATTTTGAGCCAGAGACAGCAACCGGAATATATGCAGTAACCGCCAATCGCAATGAAAATTGGCAATGGGAATACAAACAGGAAGATAAAATCGGCGGCGTTTTTAAGCGATATGCCGTTTTTCAAGAAGGAAGCTACTATAATGTAGATAAAATATGCCCCAACAGCCGCGACTAATGCAGCGATTGTTCTGGCAATTGCTTGTTTAGTGTCTTCCATTTTGAAATCCTCAGAAAGACATTAACGCATTTTGATATCAGTTTGTCAATCCGGCGATAGCGGAGCCGATGAGGGTGGCGTTATCGACGCTGATAATCTCGTAGTAAATCCCCAGTTTATTTTCGAGGTATTGCTTGAGGTAAAACTCGACTCTGGTTTTTAAGCCCTTCATCTGGTAAAAGGTCGTGCCTTCGGCGACGATGCAGATTGGGCGTGATGGGTCGGTTCCTTGTCCCGATTTGATTGCCAAAGCGGAGAGGTTGATGGCGGTAAGTTTGGCGGCGCGTTCGGTGAGGCGGTCGGCTATATAATATAAGGTAAGAGAATCGTCGGCATTGCCCTGTTTGGCAGCGTCGGCGAGGGGGTTGTTGCCATAGGGATACAGCAGGAAGGCGTTCATATCTTTTGTGTCGAGCTCGGAGATTTGCCATAGGGCATTTGCGGCGCCGGTTGAGAACAGGCCGTTATCGCAGGCCCTGTGAATGGTCTGAAGAAATAGAGGCCCAAGATATGCCCCTGAAATCATCTTCTCGAACTTCTGAACACCGGGGTTTATGGTTGATTTGTCTAAGGTGATGTCGGTTTTGCCCTGTTTGATTTTGCCGAAGTTGCCCGATTCAGTATTAATAATCTGGCATTTCAAAAGGTCGAGGCCTTGAGTTTTTTTGATATTACTGTTTTTTTCGATGTAGCAGGTGTTGGTGCCTGTGCCTAAGATGAAGCCGATGTATGAGCCGAAGGAGCGGTTCTGATAACCGATGCCGGCAAGCAGGGTGACTACTGTGTCGTTGAGCAGAACGATATGTTTGTCGCCGCCAAGCCCCATAGAGACAATCGCCCGGTTGAGGCCTTCGCCGATAAACTCGCCAATGACCTCTTTTGCTTTGATTTCTTTTGAGAGGCGAATCAGCCGGCCGTCCCTGTTCGGGAATATTTTAGCCGGGTACGAAAAGCAAAATCCTATGCTGGGTGAGGCGCCAGCAACGTCTTTGAGGAATCCGGCCATTGTTTTGAAGAATTCTTCCTTGCCGATTTCGTGCTGAACGCCGGGCATCTTGTATAACGAAAGGTTTTCGATTATCGGCTTTTTCTGCTCGTTGAAATGAACGACAGCGACCCTGAAATTTGTGCCGCCGGCGTCGATGACAATCACACGTTTATTTGTCGGGACTTCGACCCCGGTTTCTATATAAGTCGGTATCATATCGAGGGAGCTTTTTTTGCCGGCCAGACCTTTCTGCATCTCCGACTTAAACGCGTCAATTGCGATGTCGATATCGACGTCGAGATAATCCATTTTATTTTTTCTAAGAAAACGAATGGCATTTTGCTTTATTTTTTTCATGTGCGCATATCCTTTATTCGATGTACCCATCAGGGTGTTTGCTGTGCCATTTCCAGGCGGAGGCGACGATTTTTTCGAGGTCTGTCCATTTGGGCTGCCAGCCGAGTTCGGTTCTGGCTTTTGTGGAATCGCAGACAAGCACAGGCGGGTCGCCGGGTCTGCGAGGCGATTCGATGACTTTGAAATTTTTCCCGGATACTTTTTTAACGGTATCAATCACCTGTCGGACAGAATAGCCCTTACCTATCCCCAGGTTGTAAACCGACTCGGCCTGGCTTTGGAGTTTTTTTAACGCCAGAAGATGCGCAAGGCAAAGGTCTTCGATATGAATATAATCGCGGATGCAGGTGCCGTCTTCAGTTGGATAATCGGAGCCGAAGATTTTTATTGCATCCGTTTTGCCCATCGCGGCAAAAATTGTCAATGGAATCAGGTGCGATTCGGGATGGTGGTCTTCGCCGAGGGTACAATTGTGTCCCGAACCGCAGGCATTGAAGTATCTAAGCGCGACGTAATGCAGTTTGCCCGCGATGGCCTGATGGTGACACATTTTTTCGACGGCCAATTTTGTCTCGCCGTATGGGTTGATTGGATTTTTTGGCGTGTCTTCGGTTATGGGAAATTTTTCGGGTATGCCATAGACCGCGGCGGTGCTGCTGAATACGAATTTGCCAACGCCTGCCGATTCCATTGCGCTAAGAACCACCTGTGTATTGGAAACATTATTTTGGTAATACTTAAGGGGATTGGTTACAGATTCGCCCGCTTCGATGAACGCGGCGAAGTGCATCACGGCTTCAATTTTGTGTTTTTTGAGGGTCGCGGTCAGCAGGTCGAAATCCGCCAAGTCACCTTTAACGAATTCGCATCCTTTTATCGCGGCTGTATGTCCCTTGCTGAGATTGTCGTAGATAACCGGCTGATGACCTTCGGCGGCCAGCATCGCTGTCATATTACTTCCAATATACCCGGCTCCGCCGGCGACGAGTATTCTCATCTGTTTTGTTCCTTCTTGGTCGCTGCGAGTTTTTTCTCGATGCGTTTCAAAATTTCTGTTTCTAACTGGTTATCCCTGCCGAGGTCTGTCCATGTCAGGTTTGATTTCTGCTCGCGGCCGAGTTTGAACTTTTGGACGGACCTTTGGTCCGAGGACATTACTGGATGGCTCTGTCCGGCGGCGTTTTGGCTTTGGGGCAAGCTCAGCCGTTGAGTGGCTGCTTTGCAGTTGATGCAGAGTTGGCCGGCTTGTTCGCTTACATTGATTTCGACTGCCCTGCGGATACTGTGCAGGTCGGCTTCGGAGCGGTTGAATGAGCCGACGTTATCCGAACGCCAGAATTCAAGTGACTGTGCACCTGAAAGCGGAGCGGTTCTTATATAGCCGGCATCGACGTCGAGCTTTTCGATACCGAAGTGCATCCCGGTGAGCACCTGTTCTGCGGCCGTCATCGCCTCGGCTTTGGTCGCAGCCGGCGGACAGAGCTGTTCAACTGTCTTTGTGTATTTGTTTTCCGCGCAGCCGGCAAAAGACAGAAGACAGAAGACGGAAGACAGAAGACAGAAGACAGACAGCACGGGGCGGTTTTCTGTCAATCGTTCTCTGGCATACGTTGGCAATTGGTTCAATATCAATTTATTCATTCTTAATACCTCAATCATTGTGCCAATTCAGCATCTGCTGGTGATTATATGCCCATAGCGTCTATGACTCAAGAAAGCATTTGGCATAAAAATCCTTACCGCAAAGACACAAATCCACAAAGAGTTTAACCGCGGATTTTTCATCGCTGCCGTTAGGGGTGTTTTGCGGCAGGAGAACGCGGAGAGTAAATACATTTATAATTTATGATTTGATCGACGATTGCAAAATTAAGAAACGGCTGCTGTTCACAATGACAGTTTTGCTTTCCGTCTCTTTATCACTGAAAAGGTATGTTTTTAAGTTTTCCGAAATTATGTTATAATAAACAGCGGTTGCACCGGAATTACATTAAGCCGGGCAAGAAGATGTGAAATGTGTTGGTTCAGTATGAAAAATAATTTCAGAACCACACCCAGATGAGAGAAAGGTGAATTATGCATGAAGATTTAAACCGCCGGAATTTCCTGAAGAAATCCATTTTTGCGTCCACAGGCGCTGCCCTGGGTTTAAACCTTGACGGTAAGCATGCGTCAGCAGAAGTAAAAGAAGATGCCGGCAAACCCGGAATAGAGGTTTCCGGGAAAGGGATGCCGATGGGTAAAATCGGCAATCTCAAAATAAGCCGGCTTATCTCCGGCGGCAATCTCATAAGCGGCTGGGCCCACAGCAGGGATTTAGGATACGTCTCGGACCTGATGAGGGGCTACAATACCGATGAAAAAGTCCTGGATACCCTGCAGTTGATGGAGGAAAACGGGATAAATACAATCATAACCGACCCGAGAGAAAAACCGAAGAGGATTATCCAGAGGTACTGGAAGGAAAGAGGCGGCAAAATTCAGTGGATTGCGGAGGGGCACCCTAAAGTAAACGATATAAAGACAGACCTGAAGCGGTCAATCGACTGGGGAGTATCGGCGATATATATGCAGGGAGTCATAGGGGACAAATGGCTTAAGGAAAATCATTTCGACAAGCTCGGCGAGTCGCTGGACTTTATCAAACAAAACGGGATACCCGGCGGCATCGGGGCGCATATGCTGAATGTGATAATCGCGTCCGAAACGGCGGGGTTGAACCCAGATTTTTACGTCAAGACCCTTCACGGCGGCAATTACTGGTCGTGCAAACGGCCGGACCAGAATTTAGATGTCGTCGATAATCCCTCCGACAATTACTGGTGCATTGACCCCGAACAAACCATTGAGTTTATGAAAGATGTGAAAAAGCCGTGGATAGCGTTTAAGGTCCTCGCGGCCGGAGCAATCCCTCCCAGAGACGGCTTTAAGTACGCCTTCGAGAACGGCGCCGATTTTATATGTGTGGGGATGTTCGATTTTCAGGTTCAAAAAGACGTCGTAATCGCAAAGAGCATATTATCAAAAGAGTTTGCGAGAAACCGTCCATGGAGAGCGTAGGTTCTTAATTTCGGATTGTTTTTCACGGGTTTCGTCCCCCGCACTTCTCTTAGATAAGTAGCCGTGGAGGCTTTGCGGATCGGTTTTGCGATTTGTTCCCTATTTTATTTCCAGCAAGGCGGGACTTCGCGAAAAATAAGCTGCGGGGGCTCCGCAATGCTTCGTCTCAAGGATTCTTCAAAGTATGGTCGATGAATTTAGTAATGGCACGAACGGAGAATCTCTATGCCTTCAGTTCAGACACAGACAATTACAAGCAAACTTGATGAATTGCCATTGGGTCGGCTGGTTCGGGACTTTTTAGGTTACCTGACAGTCGAGGGGGGATTATCTGACAACACAATTCAGGGTTATGGGCGTGATTTGAGGGATTTCCTGGAATTCTGTAAATCCGGCAAGGTCAGCGAAATTAAACAGATTACGCCTGCCCTGATTCAGAAATATATGATAGTGCTGGCAAAGGGTGATAGGGCGGAGGCGTCCGCCAAACGTGCGCTGGTGGCGATTCGGATGTTTTTGCGGTTCGGCAAGCTGAACGGGCTGGTTGAGGATGATTTTACGGGGATTCTGGAGGGGCCGAAGCTATGGCAGCGGCTGCCGATTATATGCTCCAAGAAACAGGTAGTGGATTTGCTGGAGGCGCCGTCGCCGAAAGAGAAGTATTACCTGCGCGATAAGGCGATTCTCGAATTGCTTTACGCGACGGGGGTCCGGGCCAGTGAGGTTGCGGGTCTTAAGATATCGGATTTGAATCTCGACGTGGGGTATTTGCGATGTATCGGCAAAGGCAGCAGGGAACGGGTGATTCCGCTTGGCAGGATGGCGGCTGCCGCGACGCTGGAATATCTCAAAAATATGAGGCATAAGCTGGCGAAGTCGTTTAGCGGAGATTTTTTACTGTTGAGTCGAACAGGCAGGCCTATGGGCCGTATCGAAATCTGGCGTCTTATTAAAAGATACGCGGCTCGTGCCGGGATGCCGAAAAATTTGACGGTGCATACGCTGAGGCATTGTTTCGCGACACACCTGCTGGCAGGCGGGGCGGATTTGAGGAGCGTTCAGGAAATGCTTGGACACGTGGATATATCGACAACACAGATTTACACGCACGTTGACCAGGAGAGGTTACGGGAGATTCACAGGAAATATCACCCGAGACCATAGGTTTTATAGGACTATTTCAGAATCGGCGGTTGACGTGTGTGGCGACTTGGGCTTATTATCGAGGATGATGGACGTAATGATGAATAATCAGTTCAAAAAGATACTTGGAATAATGATACGACAATTTTATTTGGTTATCTTGTTATTACTGGCGGGGTGCCAGCAGGGGGCGACTAAAGTTGGTAATACGGCAGCGCCAGCGGCGGAGACATTGCCGAGCGGTGAGACGGACACACAATTAAAGGTAAACCAGGAGTCGCTGCTGCGAGGGGCTACGGAAGATGTTCGTCTGGATGCTGCGACGGTGATGCTTTTCAGTGACAGCACTCGCGCAAGACAGGTACTGATAGATACATTAAAACAATCGGAAAACAAGCAGGCGAGAATGGCGGTTTGCAGGGCGCTGACAGTCAGCAGGGAGACCAGACGGCCGATAAGGAACAAGAATGATTTTATTGAGCCGTTGGCGAATGTTTTAAAAACGGAAGAAGGAAATCCCGCCAAATTCGCAGCGGAGGCATTGCTGATTTTCGATTATGACGCGATAGCGAATGTTCTGGAGCCAATGGCAAAGGACGAATCGATGCCTGTTAAGGCGCGATTGAACGCGATATATGCGATGAAGATGCAGCTCGATATAAAAGCTGTAACGCGGATAGCTGAGCTTGTGGAGGACAAGGATAAGCAGGTTTCAGCCGCCGCTGGTGATGCGCTTCGGTCGTTAGGCGTACCCGTCAGCAGGGACGCGAGGAGACGGGCTCAGATATTGAGCGAACTGCGAACCAGGGGAATGGAGCGGTTTCAGCGGGACTGGCTTGTTCGGCAGGAATCGCGGGTAAACGAACTGGAGAAGGAACGTGACCAGTGGCGGAAATTGTATCTGGGTTCACTGGACAAGATATATGAGGGACTTGGTGAGGAGGGGCAGCGAGGTAAACTCCTGATAGAGCAGTTGAACAATTCCGAATCGATGATTCGGCTGTGGGCTCTGGATAAGGTTTCGCAGTGGCGGATTGGGACGCAATCGAAATTGCCCGCGGAGCTTGGCCCGGTTTTGGTAAAGCTGGTTTCCAGCGACAACAGGGACGTGCGTCTTGCGACGGCGAAGCTGCTTTCGCTGACGGGCGAATTAAGCTCGGCGGAGCGGCTGGCGGAGCAGTTCAAGGTTGAGCAGGACGAAGAAGTAAAGACAGAGTTGTTTGTCGCCCTTGGCGCGGCGTGCCATTACGCGATTGTTCCGACATCGGGCGGCCAGCTTTCGCCTGAGCTTCGCAAGCAGACACTGGAATGGGCTGCCGGGTACTTGAGCGATGAGGACGCGAAAAAAGCGCACAGGGGGGCAGAGGTAATAAGGAAACTGATTGAGCCGGGCGGACTTACGGAGGACGATGCCGCCAGGTATATGGATATGCTCGTGGAAAGATACAGCCGAGACAAGCAGAAAGGAAACAGCGTTCTGCGAGGCGATTTGCTGGGAACAATGGCGAGATTGTGCGGACAAAACATTTACAAGCCGGAGTCGGCCAAACGATTCGCGGGGCTTTTCGAGCAGGCGTTGAGTGATGAAAGCGACTTGGTTAGAGAGGCGGCAGTCGATGGCCTTATTTGTGTCGACAGGCCAAGGGCGCTTAAATTGCTGGCGAAGGATTTTGTTAATGACCGCAGCCAGATTGTCAGAGACAGGGTGATGGAACTGGCCGGGGAAGTGGGCGGCAAAGATGACCTGGCGTGGTTGTGGGACAAGCTGGGAGCTAATTCTGAAGGCAAGACGGCGTGGCAGGCGATGCTTAAGATATTTAACAATTGCGACGTCAATGTTATTGAGGACTGGATTGGCAGATTCAATTCCCAGGCAGGCAAAGGTAAGCTGTCCGACGAGCAGTACGTAGCGTTTTTTGAGCTGGCGGAACGCAAGGCAGTTGCGGAAAACAAGGCGGAAATGGTAAGGGCCACCAAGGAAAAGCTGGCACAGCTTTACGCAAAGGCGGGGCAGTTTGAACAGGCGGCGGAATATTTGGGCAAGCTGCGAGGGTTGGCCAAGACCGCGGAACAAAAAGAGGCGATTTTGGGGCAATTAGTAGATGTATATCTGCGCTGGCCAAGGGTGGAGGCGGCGACCCAGCTCATTGGTAACTGTTTGCTGGAAAAGGATTTGGGCAACGACAGTGCTGTTATTCGCTCAATTGATGCGTTTTTGGATAATCCGTCGGAAGGGTCAGACCCCAATGTGGTGGTGAAATCACTGCGGAGAATAAAGTCGGCTGACCAGCGTCCTTTGTGGCATCAGCACCTGGCCCGGTGGAGCAAACGGTTCGGCTCGGCTAAAGAGGCAGAAGACCCAAACGGCGGCGGATAGTAATACTGATAAAGGCGTTGATTTTGCGGGTGGGGCTGTTAACGGCCTTCTGACACGCTTCCCCCACAGCTTCGTTTGCGAAGCTAACGAGTGGGGGAGCAAAAGACGGCCTATATGATGGGGGTATAAAAAAAATTACATTTTTTTATTTTTTTATGTTTGCAGGCTGACCCGGATTTTTGTAAACTACCCTACTCACAATTAGTTGAATAACGTTTGATTGGCTGTCAGTGCAGGATTTGTTGTGCAAAGATGGCGTGGTTTTGAGGCCTGCGGCTGAGCGTGGGGACTGTTTTTAGTTCCCACCCGTGTTTTTGCGCGGTCTTGGGCAGGTCTTTGATAGTGCTGCTGTAGCTCAGTTGGTAGAGTGCGTCCTTGGTAAGGACGAGGTCATGGGTCCAATTCCCATCAGCAGCTAAGTGCAGATATTTCGGGCCGAGGCAACGGCAGGAACAGGGCCGTGGCTCTGGCTGGAAGTTGATTCTATAAAAATTTGAAATGGTGTTACATCGGGAAACAGGAACAAGGAAATGAAAGTACTGATTGGAGGTTCATATAACCATGGCTAAGGCGGTATTTGAAAGAACGAAGCCCCACGTCAACGTCGGAACGATTGGACACGTCGACCATGGCAAGACGACGCTGACGTCGGCGATGACGAAGGTAATGGAACTGCAGGGATTTTCCAAGTTTAAGAGCTATGACGACATAGCCAAGGCCTCGGAGTCACAGGGCCGACGTGACCCGACAAAGATTTTGACGATTGCGACCGCGCACGTCGAGTATATGACGGAGCACCGGCATTATGCTCACGTTGACTGTCCGGGTCACGCCGATTATGTGAAGAACATGATTACCGGCGCCGCCCAGATGGACGGAGCAATTCTGGTGGTCAGCGCTTATGACGGCCCGATGCCCCAGACCCGCGAGCACATATTGCTTGCCCGTCAGGTAAACGTGCCGAAGGTTGTGGTATTCCTGAATAAGGTTGATCTGGTTGATGACAAGGAGCTTGTTGACCTGGTTGAGATGGAGGTGAGAGACCTCCTGAATAAATACGAGTTCCCGGGCGACACGACGCCGATTATTCGCGGTTCGGCGACTGCGGCGCTTGCCGCCAAGACGATAGATGACCCGGGTTGTAAGCCGATAGTTGAGCTGCTCAAGGCGATGGATGAGTTCATTCCGATTCCGCCGCGGCAGGTTGACAAGCCATTCCTTATGCCCGTCGAAGACGTTTTCAGCATTAAGGGCAGAGGTACGGTCGGTACGGGCAGGATTGAAAGAGGCGTTGTGAAGGTCGGCGAAGAAGTGGCAATCATCGGTCTTTCGCCGGATATTCGCAAGACGGTGGTTACGGGCGTGGAAATGTTCAACAAAACGCTCAATGAAGGACAGGCGGGCGATAATGTAGGATTGCTGCTGAGAGGCGTCGAAAAGAAAGACCTCGAACGCGGACAGGTCGTCGCAAAGCCGGGAAGCATTACGCCGCACACGCATTTCATGTCTGAGGTTTACGTGCTGACGAAAGAAGAAGGCGGAAGACATTCGCCCTTCTTTGCTGGATATAAGCCCCAGTTCTACTTCAGAACGACAGACGTGACCGGCAGCGTCAAGCTCATACAGAGCAGAGATGGTAAAGCCGCGGAAATGTGTATGCCCGGCGATAACATCGCGATGGAAGTCGAGATTATTTCGCCCATAGCGATGGAAGACGGGCTGCGATTCGCCATTCGAGAAGGCGGCAGGACCGTAGGAGCAGGTGTTGTAACCAAGGTTATTGCGTAGTGAACGATTAAAGGACGGCACAGCAGGGTCGTATGGCTAAAAAAAGCAAAAGAGAAAACGTTTGGCTTGAGTGCAAGGACTGCGGGCAGCGCAACTATCGAACCAACATCAGTGTGCTTGAGGGCACGCCCAAACTGGAGTTGAAAAAGTTCTGTAAGTTTGAACGCAAGCATACGACTCACAAGCTGAAGCGGAAATAAAACGGGTTTGGTGCAAAGAGCAAATGATAGGCCAGTAGCTCAATTGGCAGAGCGTCGGTCTCCAAAACCGAAGGTTGGGGGTTCGATTCCCTTCTGGCCTGGTGTGTGGCCAGTCGTCGACGCTCCGGAGCTTTCGCCTTTGTCCTGATAAAAGATATTGGGGTTATGGCGAATAAAACATGGATGGCGACTAAGCGGTCAGGCTTGTCACGGCGAAGCGTAGCGAAGACGGGCAAGGATTCAGGTGCATTATGGGTTTAAGTGTTTATAAGCGTGGCCAGGGCAAATATACGCGGATGGTTAGCTCATTAGGCGGCGCGGCGATAGTGGCTATCGGGTGTTTGCAGCTTTACCGAACACTTGATGCGGCGGACGTCAATTTGTGGGTTGAGACAATGGTGCCCGTCGGGCTGTTTATTGCTCTGTCTGTATTGATGATGTGGATGGTTAACAAACCCAACGTCGCTGACTTTATGATTTCTGCCGAAGGTGAAATGAAAAAAGTCAACTGGTCCACCAGGCAGGAAGTGGCGGTTTCGACGATTGTTGTGATTTCGGTTGTGATTATCTTGGCGGTGCTGCTTGGTGTCTCGGATTTTGTTCTTCAGTTGTCTGTAGCGTGGCTGGTGCAGTAAAAAGCGGCCGCAAGCAGGGTTTCAAGGCATATGTTATTGAGTCGGGGCGTTTTGATGAAATGGTACGTGCTGAGAGTTGCATCCAATAAAGAGATGCACGTAAAAGAGGTGCTTTCGCAGAAGGTCAATGCGGCCGGTCTGACTGACATTATCGGCAGGATAGAAGTCCCCGTCGAGAGAGTCAAGAAAGTTCGCGGCAACAAGCAGACCGTGCACAAGCGAAAACTGTACCCCGGCTACGTTTTTGTGGAGATGGAAGCCGCCGAGGGCGGGAAGGTGCCTGAAAGGGCGTGGTTTGTAATAAAAGAGATTCCCGGCGTCGGCGATTTTGTAGGCACGGAGGGCATTCCGACGGCGATGCGGGACACCGATGTCGCAAAGATGATGCAGGAAGTTGAAAAGCCGGAGGAAGCGCCGAGCATCAAGGTGGACTTCAAGAAGGGCGACCAGATTAAGATTCGCGAAGGGCCGTTCGAGAGTTTTGAGGGGATAGTTGAGGCGATAGATCAGGACAGAGGTATTGTAAAAGTGATAGTGGAAATATTCGGGCGAAGCACCCCGCTGGATATAGAATATTGGCAGATTGAAAAAGTGTAAAGTGTTCAGCGGCGATCCAAGTGCCTGTTTTGAGGTTGAATGATGGCAACAAAAGGAAAACCAGCAGCAAGAAGCGGCGTTAAAGAGGTAATGGTCAAAATAAAGTTGCAGGCGCCAGGCGGGCAGGCGACACCGGCCCCGCCGATTGGTCCTGCGCTTGGCCAGCACGGCGTCAATATTGGGCAGTTTGTCTCTCAGTTCAATGAGCGGACAAAAGAGCTTAACGGGACGACGGTACCTGTCGTGATAACTGTTTATACGGACAAGAGTTTCACCTTTGAGGTGAAAAGTCCGCCGGCGGCCGTGTTGTTGAAGCAGGCGGCGGGTGTGGCCAAGGGCAGCGGCACGCCGAACAAGGAAAAAGTGGGCAAGGTTACGGCTGAACAGGTGCGCCAGATTGCACAGACAAAAAGCAAGGACCTCAATGCATACAGTTTGGATAAGGCGGAGAAAATTATCCGCGGTACTGCCAGAAGTATGGGCGTTGAGGTTGTGGACTAATAGAAAAGTAAACCAAAGGCGATTCGAGACATAAAAACTATGATAATTAGCAGAGGCAAAAGATACCGCAAAGAAGCAGAGCAGGTCAGCGAGACGCCGATAAGCTTGGCTGATGCGGTAGCAAAGGTTAAGACGTTTAACTCAACGAAGTTTGACCAGACGGTTCAGTGCATATTCTGGCTTGGTATCGACCCGAAGCAATCGGACCAGATTATCCGCGGCGCGATATCGCTGCCTCACGGGATAGGTCAGCAGAAAAAGGTTATTGCATTCTGCGAGGGGGCCGATGCGGAAGCGGCAAAGCAGGCGGGAGCTATTGAGGTAGGCGTTGACGAGCTGGTTGCCAAGGTAACAGCGGGCTGGTCGGATTTCGACGTGGCGATTGCCTCAACGAAGGTTATGGGCAAGGTAGGCAAGCTGGGCCGAGTTCTTGGTCCGCAGGGCAAGATGCCCTCGCCGAAAAACGGCACGGTAACTGCTGACGTTGCTACCGCGGTGCGTGAGTTTGCCGCGGGAAAGGTCGAATTCAAAAACGACACGGGCGGAAACGTCCACGTTGTGGTCGGCAAGGTGAGTTTTGACGCACAGAAACTGATAGACAACGTTGACGCGGTTATATCGCATATCAAGAAGATTAAGCCGGTAAGCTCAAAAGGAACTTATATAAAGAAGATTAGTATCCACGCGGCGATGAGCCCGGGTGTGTTGATTGCAGTATAGGCGGATTTGGACTTGGTTGTGCGCGGAGATTCGCTGCGCATAACACTTTTGTGAAAGAATCAGGCAGGTGAAAATATGAGCAAGTTCGTAAAAGATTTACTGTGTTCAGAGCTGGAAAAAAGAATCGTTAACGAAAAGGTTACCGATTTTATTGTTATCAGCACGCAGCAGGTAAGCGGCGTTGAGAATAACGTGATGCGAGGGGCGCTCAAGAGCAAGGGCATTAAACTATTGGTCGTTAAGAACGCCCTTATGAAAAGGACCCTGACGAATCTGAAAATGGAATCAGCGGCGTCGCTTTTTGTTGGGCCTTGCGTGGTCGCATACGGCGGCGACAGTATCGTTGATACAGCCAAGGAACTGAGCAGCTGGGTGGGCAAGGTGCCGGCGATTCATATAAAAGGCGCATATCTCGAAGGCGCGGCGCTGGACAGCAAGGGTGCTGCGGGGCTTTCGAAGATGCCGAGCCGGGTGGAATTGCAGGGCAGGATTATTATGCTGGTCAAGTCGCCGGCGGCGAGATTGGCCGGCGCTATTGGCGGACCTGCCGGAAGAATAGCCGGCTGCATAAAGACAATTGTGGACAAAGGCGAAAAATCGGAGACCAAGGCCGCATAAGGAGCGGCTCAAAACAGACACAAACAGCTCAGGTGGCTGCTCCCTAAGGGATTAAACGGGACGGCGTAGTTCCGGCTACCATCGGGCGATTCGATATAGGAGTTCAACGAACATGTCAGAAGAAACAAAACAGGCAAAAAGCTGGAGCGACGAAACAAAGAAACTTGGCGATGCGATTGTAAAGCTGACGCTGATGCAGGCCAAGGAGCTTGGCGATTATCTTAAGGAAGAGTACGGCATAGAGCCGGCGGCGGGCGGCGCGGTAATGATGGCCGGTCCGGCGGCGGCAGCGGCTGAAGCAGCCCCTGAAAAGACGATGTTTGACGTTATTCTCAAGGCTGCCGGCGACAAGAAGATTCAGGTCATCAAGGAAGTCAGAGCGTTGACATCACTGGGCCTCAAAGAAGCGAAGGACCTGGTTGACGGAGCTCCGAAACCGGTAAAGACCGGCGTAAGCAAGGACGAGGCGGAGGCCGCCAAAAAGCAGCTCGAAAGCGCGGGAGCAACGGTAGAAATCGCCTAACGAGTGCAAATGTGCCCCGAAGGGGGCTAAAGACAGTAATCGGGCAGTGTAAAAGTTGCCGTTTAATTCGGGACTGAAAAATGGCTGAATTGAAAGTTCGTAATTTCGGCAAAATGCGCGAGAAGGTTGAAATCCCTGACCTTGTAGTCATACAGAGGAAGGGCTACGACGAGTTTCTGCAAAGGGACGTCGCTCCGACCAAACGTGCGCGCAGGGGACTGGAAGAGTTGTTTCGCGAAACCTTTCCGGTAGAAAGCTACGACAAAGGAACGATACTGGAGTATCTTTATTACGAGCTTGAGCAGCCCCGGTACAACGTAAACGAGTGCCGGCAGTTGCGTCTGACATACGGGTATCCCCTGAAGATAACCTGCCGGCTTCGCAACAAGGACGGGCAGGACATAGCTGAGCAGGCGATATATCTGGGCGAAATACCCGTGATGATTGGCGGCGGCGAGTTTGTAATCAACGGCGCCGAGCGGGTTATCGTAAGCCAGCTGCACAGAAGCCCCGGCGTTGATTTTCTGGTCGAGAGCAAGGAAGGCGACCGCATATTGCACGGCGGCAGAATTATCCCGGAACGCGGAAGCTGGATTGAGATAAGCGTTACGCACAAGGACGTACTGGTGGTTAAAATCGACCAGTCAAGCAAGATTCCCGCGACGATTTTCCTGCGGGCGTTAAGCTCCGATTTCAGCGAGACCGAACAGATAATCAGGCGGTTCTACGAGACCAAAGAGGTCCAGAAGAACAAGTTGACGCCTGATATGTGGGTGGTGCGTGACATCGTCGATACCGAAAGCGGCGAGATAATCGTAAAGGCGGGCGCACAAATCGGCGACAAGGTTTCGATAATTCAGCAAAGCGAAATAAAGCGTATCGAGATAGTCGAAGGGTCGTGTGATGCGCTTGTGTTCAATACGCTTGCGGAAGATGACTGCAAGAGTCACGAGCAGGCGTTGTTGAAATTTTACGTCAGGCTGCGGCCCGGTAATCCGGCCAATCAGGAGAAGGCCAAACAATTTTTCGATGAGAAGTTCTTTGATGTAAACCGGTACCGGCTGGGCAAGGTCGGCAGGTTCCGGCTGAATCGCAAATTCGCGCAAAACGTCGGCCTTACCGAAATGACGCTGCGGGCCGAGGATTTTATCAATGCAGTGAACTACATAATCGGGCTGCGGAATAACAAGGGCGAGGTTGACGATATCGACCATTTGGGTAATCGCCGGCTTAGGACCATTGACGAACTGGCCGGCGGCGAAATTCGCAAGGGGCTTTTGAAACTTCGCAAGACCGTGCAGGAACGAATGAGCACGATGAAGGAAGGCGAGCAGCCCCTGCGGATAGCGGACCTGGTCAACTCGAAGAGCGTGTCGAGCAGCATCAACTTTTTCTTCGGGCGCGGAGAGTTAAGCCAGATAGTGGACCAGACCAATGCGCTAAGCCAGTTGACGCACGAGAGACGATTGTCGGCGCTTGGACCCGGCGGATTGAACAGAAGACGCGCGGGCTTCGAAGTCCGCGACGTGCATATCAGTCACTATGGCAGGATATGCCCGGTTGAAACGCCTGAAGGTACAAACATCGGTCTTATCAGTTCGTTAGCGATATTCGCCACGGTTGACGAATACGGTTTTCTGCTGTCGCCTTATTACAAGGTCGAAAAGGGCAAGGTAACTAATAATGTTGTCTTCCTGCGGGCAGATGAGGAAATGAAGGCGATATTCGCTCCGCCCAGCGCGGTGGAACCAGAGACGGGCAAGATACGAGAAGGAATGGCGCTGGCACGACAGCGAGGAGAACTTGCACAGGTATCGCACGAGGAGGTCAATTACGTTGACGTCTCGCCCAAGCAGATTGTGGGCTTATCGGCTGCGCTGATACCGTTCCTGGAGCACGATGACGCGAACAGAGCGCTGATGGGTTCGAATATGCAGCGGCAGGCAGTGCCGCTTTTGAAGAATGAGGCACCGCTGGTCCAGACAGGTATGGAGGAGATGGCTGGCCGGTATTCGAGTATGTCTGTTCGGGCGCAGAAAGCCGGCACAGTTACTGCGGTCGATGCCACCAAGGTCGTCATCAATCATACGGATGAATATAAACTGGAGAAGTACTTCGGATTAAACGAGCGGACGTGTCTTAATCAAAAGCCGGTTGTAAAGCTGGGACAGAAGGTTGAGAAGGACCAGACGCTGGCCGACGGCGGGGGTACTGTCGAGGGCGTGCTGGCTCTGGGCAGAAACTTGCTGGTCGGTTTTATGTCTTACGAGGGGTTCAACTTCGAGGACGCGATAATTGTCAGTGAGAAGTTAGTCAAGAACGACAGTTTCACAAGCATTCATATAAATGAGTTTGACGCTGAGATACGCGAAACGCCGCTGGGCAAGGAAGAATTTACCGGCGATATTCCAAATGTCAGCGAAAAGGCGTTGCGTAATCTCGATGAGCATGGCGTGGTATTTGAGGGCACCAGGGTACAGCCGGGCGACATTCTGGTGGGTAAGGTTGTGCCGAAGGGCAAGACCGAGCTTACACCGGAAGAAAAACTGCTGCACGCGATATTCGGCAGGGCAGGCGAAGATGTGAAGAACGATTCACTTGAACTGCCCAACGGTTATGAAGGGGTTGTAATCAAAACCGAGCGGTTTGTGCGGCGGGGAGCAGGCGGCGAAGAAGGCAAAAAGGCGCTGAATGCCCAGATTAGGGAATTCGAAAAGGATGTAAGGGCCAAGCAGTGCGTGATATTCAGGCAAATGGTGGCCGCGATTCATGAGAAGTTCGAGGTAGATATTATTGATCCGTCCAGCAGACAGAAAGTCGGTGTCAGCGAGGATGACGAGGTCGTTTACGAACAGGTTACCAACTGGGACCTCAAATGGGTCAAGCCGGCTGCGATGCGCGAGAAGGTGGAAAAACTTGTGGACAAGTTCCTTGAGAAAATCAGGGCTCTTGAGGAGGAAGGCAAAAAGCGTATCGAACGGCTGAAGCATGGCGACGAGTTGCCCAGCGGCGTGATAGAAATGGTCAAAGTATATGTCGCGACGAAGCGCACTCTGTCGATTGGAGACAAGATTGCGGGTCGCCACGGCAACAAGGGTGTTATTGCCAAGATATTGCCCGAAGAGGATATGCCGTTCCTTGAGGATGGCACGTCGCTTGACATACTGCTCAATCCGCTGGGGGTGCCGAGCAGAATGAACGTAGGTCAGATTCTTGAGACGCACCTCGGGTGGGTGGCGAAGGCGCTGGGATTTACGGCGGTTACGCCTGTTTTCGACGGCGCCAAAGAGCAGGACATCGAGGAACTGACCGAAGAGGCCAACGTATTGATGAGCCGGCGAAAGGTTGAGCTTGAGAAAACGAATCAGGCGCCATCTGACGAGGAGCTTTTCGTTAAGGTTCCCAAGTCGCTGAAGACGCAGTTGTATGACGGGCGGACGGGCGAGATGTTCGACCAGCAGGCGACGATTGGATACATTTATATAATGAAGCTGCATCACCTGGTGGACGACAAGATTCATGCGCGTTCGACGGGTCCGTACAGCTTGATAACTCAGCAGCCCTTGGGGGGTAAGGCACGGACGGGCGGTCAGAGGTTCGGCGAAATGGAAGTATGGGCTCTGGAGGGTTACGGTGCGGCTTATACGCTGCAGGAGATGTTGACCGTCAAGAGCGACGATGTTGAAGGCAGGACCAAGATATACGAGTCGATGGTTAAGGGACGCAACACCCTCGAAGCGGGGACGCCGCTTTCATTTGACGTGCTGTGCAATGAAATAAGAGGGCTGGGGTTGAACATCCAGCTTGAAAAGAAGCGGCTGGGAACTACGACTTTGTAAATTAAAACGCCCCTTAGGGGTCTGTTTTTGATAATAGAATAAGGAGCAGAAAATAAATGATAAGCAATATCTATGATCGGATAAACGATTACGGTTCGGTCAAGATTTCGCTTGCCGGTCCCAATGATATTCGCAGCTGGTCGTTTGGCGAGGTTCGCAAGCCCGAGACAATTAACTACCGGACGTACAGGCCGGAGAAGGACGGGCTTTTCTGCGAGCGGATATTCGGGCCTGAGCGGGACTGGGAATGCGCGTGCGGCAAGTACAAGGGGACGAAATATAAGGGAATAATATGCGACCGCTGCGGCGTGAAAGTTACGCACAGCAGGGTTCGCCGCAAAAGGATGGGGCATATCAATCTTGCGGCTCCGTGCCTTCATATCTGGTTTTTCAAGGCCGTTCCGAACCAGTTAGGAACAGTTCTGGGAATGAAAGGGTCGGACCTTGAGAAGGTAATCTATTATCAGGATTATTTAGTTACTGACCCCGGGCAAAGCCCGCTCAAACTTGGGCAGTTGTTTACCGAGGATGAATACCGCGACGCGACCACCAAATACGGCAACAGTTTCAAGGCGTTGATGGGCGGCGAGGCGATAAAGACCCTGCTGGGCCGGCTTGATTTGGAGGCCATCAGCACGGAGTTGCGGACCGCGATAAGCAAGACCAGCAGCGTCCAGCGGATGAAGGATTTGAGCAAGCGTCTAAAGACAGTGGATGCCATCAAGAACAGCTCCAACAAGGCGGAGTGGATGGTGCTTGAGGTGATTCCTGTTATACCGCCTGATTTGCGTCCTTTGGTGCTTCTGGAGAGCGGTAATTTTGCGACCAGCGATTTGAACGACCTTTACCGGCGCATAATCAATCGTAACAACCGGCTGAAAAAGCTGATGGACCTCAATGCCCCGGAAGTGATTATTCGCAACGAGAAGAGAATGCTTCAGCAGGCGGTGGATTCGCTGATGGACAACGGCAGATGCCGCAGGCCGGTGCTGGGAAGTAATAACAGGCCGCTGAAGAGCTTGAGCGATATGATAAAGGGCAAGCAGGGTCGATTCAGGGAGAACCTGCTTGGCAAGCGAGTAGATTATTCGGCCCGGTCGGTGATTGTAGTAGGGCCGACGATGAGATTGCATCAGTGCGGTTTGCCGAAGCGGATTGCGCTGGAGTTGTATCAGCCGTTCATTATCCGCCGGCTCAAGCAAAGCGGGCTGGCCGACACCATCAAAAGCGCCAAGAAGATGATAGAACGGCGAGGTGAACAGATATGGGATATCCTCGAAGAGGTGATTCACGAGCACCCGGTGCTGCTTAACCGGGCGCCGACTTTGCACAGGATGGGCGTTCAGGCGTTCGAGCCGGTGCTGGTGGAAGGCAATGCGATAATGCTGCATCCGCTGGCCTGCAAGGGGTTCAACGCCGACTTCGACGGTGACCAGATGGCGGTGCATTTGCCTTTGAGCGTGGAGGCCCAAACCGAATCGCACACGCTGATGATGACGACGAACAATATTTTCTCGCCCGCCAACGGCTCGCCGATGGTCGGTCCTTCGCAGGATATGGTGCTGGGTAATTACTATCTTACCAGTATGCTGGCGGGACAAAAGGGCGAAGGTAAGGCATTTCCAAGCACATTCGAGGCGATGCTTGCTTATGATATGGGCAAGATTGCCCTGCATGCCATAATCAAGGTTCGGATAGCCAAGCCCATTGTTAAGGAGGGCGAGCGGGCAAGGGACTTGAAACATAAGGAAATCACAAAGCCGATTGTGGTTGAGACAACTGTGGGCAGATGTATTTTCAACGATATTCTGCCGGCCAAGATGCCATTCTACAACTGGTCGATGGGACAAAAACCGTTGGGCCAGGTAATCAGCGATTGTTATGCGATTGCCGGCAGCGCGGCGACGGTTGATTTGTTAGACAGGATAAAAGAAAAGGGGTTCAGACACGCGACTCTGTCGGGGCTGAGCTTTGGCTTAGTGGATTTGAAGATTCCGCCAAAGAAGAAGGATATTATCGACGAGACGGAAAAGCGGGTCAAGAAGATAATTAAGAACTACCAGGCGGGTGTGCTGACCGAAGGCGAGCGGTATAACCAGGTTATCGACGCCTGGACCAACGCCCGTGTCGCTGTAACGAGCGAAATGATGAAGGGCCTCAAGGAAGACAAGAAAGACGACGGTTCAGCTTATCTGAACCCGATTTATATGATGAGTATATCAGGCGCCAGAGGCAGCGTTGACCAGATTCAGCAGCTTGCGGGTATGCGAGCGCTTATGGCCAAGCCCAGCGGCGAGATTATCGAGACGCCTATTAAGTCAAACTTCCGCGAGGGATTGACGGTTCTTGAGTATTTCAGCTCGACGCACGGCGCCAGAAAAGGTCTTGCGGATACGGCGTTGAAAACAGCCAACTCCGGGTATCTGACGCGCAAGCTGATAGACGTGGCTCAGAATATGATAATTACCGAGCGGGATTGCGGGACGCTGCAGGGCATTACCAAGAGTACGGTTACCAGAGGCGAGCAGGTTGATGTGCCTTTGACGCAGCTTATCATCGGCAGGACCGCAAGGGACAACATCCGCAACCCGATTACCGATGAGATGATTGTCCGGGAAAACGAAGTCATAACGCCTGATGCGGCCGTGAAGATTGAGGCGCTCGGGCTTGACGCAATCAGGGTAAGAAGTCCGCTGACCTGCGACAGTCCGTTCGGCATGTGTGCGAAGTGTTACGGCTGGGATATGAGCACCGGGCAGCTTGTTGAAGAAGGCCTGCCCGTTGGGATTATAGCAGCGCAATCGATTGGCGAGCCGGGCACACAATTGACACTGCGGACGTTCCACACAGGCGGTATTGCCTCTCGCGCCATTCTGGAGCGTGAACAAAAAGCGACTCATCCGGGCAGGATTAACTATCGCGATATAAACGCGGTAGCGTTCAGCAGTGAGGACGGCAGTACGAGAGCTGTTGCCCTGAAGCGCAACGGAGAAATCGCTATTTTGGATGACAAGGACCGTGAGCTTGACAAGTTCAAGGTTCCATACGGCGCTATTGTCAAAGTCAAAGACGGCGAAGAGGTCAAGACCGGGGCGATGCTATTCGAATGGGACCCGCACCGCACGCCGATATTGGCTGAGATTTCCGGTTTGATTCGCTTTGTTGATGTTATCGACGGCGAAACGATTCGGCTTGAGGAAGAGCGCAAGGGGCAGTTGGGTAAGCCCGTCATAATCGAGCACAAGGGCGACAAGCACCCGCAGATTATGATAGAAGACGCCGATGGCAAGATTCTCGACGTGCACTATTTGCCTGCCGGCGCCAGAATAGAAGTTACGGAAGGCCAGCAGGTGCAGGCGGGCCAGTTGCTTGCTCATCAGCCGAGGGCTACCGGCGGAACGCAGGACATCACGGGCGGATTGCCGCGTGTGACGGAAGTGTTCGAGGCACGCAAGCCCAAGGACCCTGCGGCCATAGCGGAAATCAGCGGACGCGTTGAACTAAAGAGCGACAAGCGCAAGGGCAAGATGACGATTATTATTCGTTCCGAATCCGGAATGGAAAAAGAGCACCACGTGCCGCGTGACAGGCATCTGAACGTTCACACCGGCGATTTAGTGGAAGCGGGCGATACGCTGACCGACGGCCCGCTGGTGCCGCACGATATTCTGCGGATTAAAGGCGAAGAGTCGCTGCAGAGATACCTGATAGGCGAGATTCAGAACGTGTACCGCTCGCAAAACGTGACAATCAACGACAAGCACATCGAAATAATTTGTTCCCAGATGATGCGCAAGATTGAAATTGAGTCGGTAGGCGACAGCGAGTTTTTGCCCGGCGAAGTGGTTGACAAGTTCGAGTTCCGCCGGGAAAACACGCGGCTTAACGAAAGCATCAAGATATCCAGCGTCGGTGAGGCGACTGATCTTAAAGAGGGCCAGGTTGTCGATAAGGCCAAGCTGGCGACCATCAACGAGAAGCTGGAGGCAATCGGCGGCGAAGCGGCGAAGGGCAAAAAGCCGAGAATGTCGACCGCCAAGACGCTGCTTTTGGGTATTACCAAGGCGTCGCTGCGTTCGGACAGCTTTATAGCCGCGGCCAGCTTCCAGCAGACGACTAAGATATTGACTGAAGCGTCGTTAGCTGGTAACATAGACAAACTCTGCGGTTTGAAGGAAAACGTTATACTTGGGCATTTGATACCTGCGGGCACGGCGTTCAAGCCGTATCTTGAATTGAAGGTCAAGCACCTTGCCGAGGCGCCGTTGCCCAAGGAATTCAAAGAGGCCGGTGAAATTGAAGATGCCAAGGCGGCTGAGTCGCGTAAGGACGCGGCTGTCAAAGAAGCCCTGGGCATCAAGTGATTTTTATAGACGTTGGAGTGATAGAGTTATGGCGACAATGAACCAGTTGGTAAGAAACCCGAGAGCCAAATCAAAGGGCCAGAAAAGACGGTCGGACATAAGCGGTTCGCCCCAGAAACGAGGGGTATGCCTGATTGTCCGGACGATGACGCCCAAGAAGCCCAATTCGGCTTTGCGGAAGGTTGCGCGTGTTCGGCTGACCGACGGCAAAGAGGTTACGGCTTATATACCGGGAATTGACCATAACCTGCAGGAACACAGCACGGTAATGATACGAGGCGGAAGGGTACGGGATTTGCCGGGCGTTCGTTACCATATTATTCGCGGGGTGCTGGATTGTGCCGGCGTTGCCAACCGCAGGCAGGGCAGAAGCAAATACGGCGCTAAGAAAGGCAAATAATTTTACTTTTAAGGTTTGAGTAGGAACAAAAGAATGGCAAAAAAAGCAACGGCATCAAAAGAACAATTGAGACCCGACGGCAAATACAACAACAAGCTGGCGGGTAAATTTATTAACTGCCTTATGTGGGCAGGCAAAAAGAGCGTCGCGCAGCGTATATTTTACGATGCGATGGATATTATAGCCGAGAAGGAAAAGGCCGCGCCTGCGATTGATATTTTTGAAGCCGCCGTAAATAACGTCAAGCCGGCGATTGAAGTTCGCAGCAAGCGAGTTGGCGGCGCAAGTTACCAGGTTCCTATGCAGGTAAGCTCGAAGCGTCAGCAGTCGCTTGCGATACGATGGATACTCGACGCCTCCAGGGGCGCAAAGGGCAAGCCAATGTGCGAGCGGCTGGCGGCGGAGCTGCTTGAGGCCTACGGCAAAAAAGGCGGCGCAATGATGATGAGGGAGAACGTGCACAAGATGGCGGACGCCAACAAGGCGTTTGCTCATTTCGCGTGGTAGCAAGGACGTATTTAACTGCCATGGTGCCTTACGGTGAACCGTGGCAGTTTTTTTTATACTTATTTGTGTTTGTTGTGGCGGTCTATTCGAGATGATGTTAGACGAACTTAAGAAGTTGCGCAATATCGGGGTTATCGCTCATATTGACGCCGGCAAGACTACGGTGTCGGAGCGGATTCTTTATTACGCCGGCAAAACCTACAAAATGGGCGAAGTGCACGAAGGCACGGCGGTGATGGACTATCTGGAGGAGGAGCAAAAAAGAGGGATTACCATTACTTCGGCGGCGACAAGATTTCCGTGGGAGGGCGCAGAAATCAATTTGATTGATACGCCGGGACATATTGATTTTACGGCGGAAGTGGAAAGGTCATTGCGAGTGCTTGACGGGGCCTTGATGGTTTTCGACGGCAGCGAAGGGGTGCAGGCACAAAGCGAGACGGTGTGGAGACAGGGACAGAAATACGGCGTTCCCTGCCTTTGCTTTATCAACAAGATGGACAAAACCGGCGCCGATTTTGAAATGAGCGTTGACAGCATCCGGGAAAAACTTGTCGCCAATCCCCTTGTTTTGCAGCTTCCTATAGGGGCGGCGGACAGTTTCACCGGCGTTATAGACCTGGTCAAAATGCACGCGGTCCTTTTCGACCTGAACAAGCTTGGGGCGAGTTTTGAGGAGACCGAAGTTCCGGAGAAATATCGCGCCAGGGCGGAACAGGCCAGGCATACGATGCTTGAGCATGCGGCTGAGCACGATGAGGAAATGATGGACAAATATGTCCACGATAAACCGATAGAAGAGGAGTTGATTAACAGGGCGATAAGAAAAGGGACGATTGCCAACAAACTGCACCCGGTATTTTGCGGGTCGGCATTGCAATATATCGGCGTTCAAAGGCTGTTGGACGGGGTTGTGGCGTATTTGCCGTCGCCGCTGGAAAAGCCCCCGATTGTTGCCCATACGCCCGGCGATGAGGAAAAGAAAATTACGGTCAAATGCGACCCCGACGCAAGTTTGGTCGCACTTGCCTTTAAAATTGTCAGCGAGCCGCATGGGGACCTGAATTTTATCAGGATATATCAGGGGACATTGAAGTCGGGCAGCAGGGTGCTCAACGTTACTCGCGACAAGAAAGAAAACATCACGCGGCTGTTCGAGATGCACGCCAACGAACGCAAGATTCTTGAGGAAGCTCACGCGGGCGATATAGTTGCCGTGGTTGGTCCCAAGCATACGATTACGGGCGACACACTGAGCGACCCGAAGAAGCCGGTTCTGCTGGCCAGCATTACATTTCCACAGACGGTTATCAGTATGTCGATTGAGCCGCGGACGTCTGCGGACAAGAATAAGCTGGGGGAAGCGCTTGCGGATTTGCGGCGGGAGGACCCCACTTTTGAATCGAAGGTTGACCACGAAACCGGACAAATGGTTATAAGCGGTATGGGAGAACTTCACCTTGAGATTTTGCAGCACAAGCTGCTGAAGGAAAAAGGGCTGGATATCCGGGTAGGCAAGCCGCGGGTGGCTTATAAGGAAGCAATTACAAAGCCCGCTGAAGCGGAAGGCAAGTTTGTTCGCCAGAGCGGCGGCAGGGGGCAGTACGGGCATGTTATTTTGCGGGCGGAGCCGATGCTGGGCGAAGATGGGCATTGGAGCCGCAATATAGAGTTTGTAAACGAGGCGGGAGGCGACAGGGTGCCCAGGGAGTTTGTCGGGGCGGTCGAAAAAGGCGTCGAGGATGCTATGGGAACCGGGATACTTGCGGGCTATCCCGTTATGGGAGTTAAAGTTACGTTAATTGACGGCTCATATCATACGGTGGATTCATCGGATATTGCATTTGAGCAGGCGGCAATGATTGCGGCTAAAGCGGCGCTCGAAAAAGCGGGTTCTGTGCTTTTGGAGCCGGTTATGAAGGTCGAAGTGGTTGTTCCGGAGGCCAATTTCGGGGTGGTTCAGTCCAGCCTGCTTGCCAAGAGGGGATTTATTACGGATTGCAGGATTCACGGTAAAATCCGTACAATTGACGCAAAAGTGCCTTTGTCTGAGATGTTTGGGTATTCCAGCGAGATAAGAAGCGCAACGGCAGGGCGCGGCACGTTTACAATGGAGCCGTGCAGCTATGAGAAGGTGCCTGGGCAGATTGCCGAACAGGTTATCTCGCTATAAATAAAAAATTTATTTTTGAGATTTTTTTTTGTAAGTTGTTGACGGATGTCAGATGGTATGTTAAATTACCCGTCTTTCAGCCGTAGCGAGCATTGCCAGGATGGCTTTGCGATTGACGAGTTGGGCTGTAACACGTCTACGAATCGTGGTCGTCAAGGACGGTTTGATTGGTTGTTTGTTTTAGTTAAGGGGTACAGCTGGGGCTGCCAATAAGCCCCGTAAGACTGGGATGCGTTGCCGGTTTGGCGAATAGTCAGATATCAACGCAATCTGAAAAAGTCGGAACCCCGATTCGTTAAGGAAGGCGATTGTGGCGTCGGATGTCCCTTAGGGACGTTTGATAACCAGGTCAGGTCCTTCCTGCTAAAAAGGCAAGACATATTGCTGAAGCCGGTGAGATTATCCGCCAGTGGCAGTGATAGTGGAAGTGTAGTAGTTGTGGTCAAAGGTGCGAAAAAACAGGTTGTAGTAATACTGAGAATTTGGGCGCAGTAATATGGCCGGTGAGACAGAGAGAATAAAAATAAGGATGGAAGCATACGATCACAGGATTCTGGATGCCTCCGCGAAGGAAATAGTGGAACACGCCAGAAGAACCAATGCTCGTATCAGCGGCCCCATTCCTCTTCCGACAAGAATTGAAAGATATACTGTGCTGAGAAGTCCTCATGTTGACAAGAAATCACGCGAGCAGTTTGAATTGCGGACACACAAGCGTCTGATTGATATTCGCGAGGCGAATGCGCGGACGGTTGAGGTGCTTAATCGGCTGGTAGTGCCGGCCGGTGTTTTCGTAAAGATTAAGGCATAATAAAGCAGGTCAATAACAGGGAAGACAAACGTGGCAATGCTGCTTGGAAAAAAAGTTGGAATGACGCAGGTTTACGATGAGAAGGAACGGCTGTTGCCCGTTACGGTCATACAGGCCGGCCCCTGTGTCGTTATGCAGGTAAAGACCGTTGAAACAGACGGCTATAACGCGGTGCAACTGGGTTATGACGATAGGAAAGCGTCACGCAGGACAAAGGCCGCGATTGGACACGCTGAAAAAGCCAAGACCCTGCCGAAGAGGTACATCAGGGAAATGCGGCTTGCGGGCGATGCCAAGACGGAGTTGAATCAGGGTGACTCGATAACGGTTTCAGTTTTTGCCGAGACGAAACTTGTAGATGTCATCGGGACAAGCAAGGGCAAGGGTTTTACCGGCCCGATGAAGCGATGGCATTTCGGCGGCATGCCTGGTTCGCACGGCACAGAACGCAAACATCGTTCGCCGGGTTCTCAGGCGGGTTATGGAACCGACCGTGGTCACGGCGGAGACATAAAGAAGGGCAAGAAGATGGGCGGACACCTGGGCGCTGCACGGATTACGGTTAAGACCCATCGCCTTGTTTCGATAGACCAGGAAAATAACCTGCTGGTAATCAAAGGGTCGGTGCCGGGGCCTGCGGGCGGTTATGTTGTAGTGAGAACTTCACAGAAGAATAAGGTATAGAAACAATCGCAGGGATTAGCGGATGATTAGCTTAGCTGTATACGATAAAAACGGTAAAGAGGTCGAGAGCCTGAAGGTTGACGAGTCAACATTCGGCGGGCGCGTGAGGTATTCGCTGCTGAAGCAGGCGATAGTGATGTACCAGGCGAACAAACGGGTGGGGACAGCGACGACAAAAAGCAGGGGCATGATTGCGGGTTCGACCAAAAAGATATACGCACAGAAGCATACCGGTAACGCCAGGGCCGGCACAATCAGGACGGGCAAGCGGGTTGGCGGCGGCGTGACGTTCGGGAAGAAGGCGAGAGATTTCAGCCAGCAGATGCCTAAAAAGCAGAGAAAACTGGCAAGAGATTCGGCGATACTGTCGAAGCTTTTGAGCAATAATGTGGTTGTCGTTGACCAGTTGAAATTTGAGAAGCCGAAGACCAAAGATTTCGCGAATATACTGGGTAATCTTAAAATCGATAGAAGCTGCCTTGTGATAATCGGGGAGTACAACGATACGCTTTGGCGTTCGGCGAGGAACATAGCGAAGGTGTCGGTGATGCCTGTGGTCGAGTCAAACGCGGGGGACATTTGCAGACATACCAAATTACTGTTTACCAAAGAGGCGTTTCTGTCTCTTATGAACAAAGATGAGGCAAGTGAGAATTAGCTGTTGGCATTATGAAAGACCATAATATCATAGTTAGGCCATTGATTACGGAACAGGGGACGCACCTTGCGGGCAAAGTAAGCGCGTACGCGTTCGAGGTTAACAAGGACGCCAACAAGATGCAGATAAGAGGCGCTGTTGAGCGGCTGTACGCGGTGAAGGTTGACAAAGTTAGGACCGCGAACAGGAAAGGGAAGTTCAGACGCAAGGGCAAAACGATGGGGTTCACGCAGGACTGGAAAAAGGCCGTCGTGTACCTGAAGCCCGATTATCATATAGACCTGTTCTAATAGAGAGCAAGAGACGCAATATGGGAATTAAAATATACAAGCCGACGAGTGCAGGACGCAGGAACAGTTCGGTCAACGATTTTGCCGAGCTGACCACTGACAGGCCGGAAAAGACGCTGTGTATTCGCATAAAGAAATCAGGCGGCAGAAACCACAGCGGCATGACTATGTGCAGGTTCAGAGGAGGCGGCGCCAGACAGATGTACCGCCTCATTGATTTTAAGCGGGACAAAGACGGCGTCGGTGCAAGCGTGGCAAGCGTGGAATACGACCCGAACAGGAATTGTTATATATCATTGTTGCACTACGTTGACGGCGAAAAGCGGTACATATTGGCCCCGGATGGCGTAAAGCTGGGCGATAAGGTTGAAAGCGGCATGGTTTGCGAGCCGAAGGTCGGCAACGCGATGCCGTTAGAGGCGATTCCGAGCGGTCTTGAAGTTCACAATATCGAAATGTCAGCCGGCCAGGGCGGCAAGCTGGTGCGTGTTGCCGGCGGGGCGGCGAGAATAATAGCCAAAGAAGGCGACTGGGTAACGCTTCAGCTGCCCAGCGGCGAGATGCGAATGGTTCGCAAGGAATGCCGTGCGACAATAGGCAAGCTGAGCAACACGGACTATCAGAACATCAGATGGGGCAAGGCGGGACGGACAAGACATAAAGGTCGCAGGGGTCACGTAAGAGGCAAGGCACAGAACCCTGTAGCGCATCCGATGGGCGGCGGCGAAGGCAGGAGCAACGGCGGACGTCATCCCTGCTCGCCGACCGGCGTGCTGGCAAAGGGCGGAAAGACAAGAAACCCGAGAAAGGTCAGCAGTCAGCGTATTATTCGCAGACGCAGAAGCAGCCCGCATGGACAACAGGAAATTTGATGTGAAGGATGTTATCGAGGCCGGTTAGCCGGCCTGAGGAAATCGAATGGGAAGATCGCAGAAAAAAGGACCGTATGTTGACGTAAAACTGTTTGCAAAGGTTAACAAACAGATACAGACGGGGTTGCGCGACCCGATAAAGACCTGGGCACGAAGGTGTACGATAATTCCGGAATTTATTGGTTATACTTTTATGGTGCACAACGGCAAAATGTTTCACAAGGTATATGTCACCGAGGATATGGTGGGGCATAAACTTGGGGAATTTTCGCCGACCAGGGTATTCAGAGGACATTCAACAAGGAAGGTAGAAGAGACGACGACGGCGGCACCACCGGCAAGGTAAGGTTTTGAATAGCTATGTTGAACGCAGAAAAATTGAAAAAACTCAGTAAGCAGCGAAAGGTTAACGTAGAGCAGTTAGCCGGGCAGATTGTAAACGCCAAACTTAAGAAGCAGGCTGCTATATCGGCCGTGAAGAACTGGCAGCACGGTTTATTCAAACCGATACCCAGCACCGAAGACGTAAAACGTCTGGCGACGGCGCTGGGTGTTGAGCCGAATGATATTGCCGGCTGGTGTTCAACGTGCTGGTATGCTCCGTTCGCACCGCGCAAGGCACGGTTAGTTACGCAGCTGATAGCGGGTCGCAAGGTGCAGGACGCGCTGGATATTTTGAAATTCACGCGGAAGCGTGCCGCGGAAATGATAAGCAAGGCGCTTCGCGCAGCAATAGCCGACGCGGATGAGCAGGAAGCAGATGTGGATAATCTGTATGTGAGCGAGGCACGAGTGGATGACGCGGGTGTCAGGATTGGCACCAAGCGATGGATAGCCAAGGACAGAGGCAGAGCTCATTCTCTTACTAAAAAAGGTTGTCATATACATATTACGGTTTCGCAGCCATAAAGGCAGATTCAGAGGCGAATTAAACTATGGGTCAGAAGGTATCGCCAATAGGTTTCAGGACGGGAATAACCAGGGGCTGGGCGAGCACGTGGTTTGCGTCGAAAGCGGACTACGGGACGTTTCTTGTTGAGGACCAGAAGATACGCAAGTTCATCGACAAGAAATTTAACCGGCAGATGCCCAAGGGCGGCGTTGCGAAGACGGAAGTAATCAGGACCCGCAACGAGGTAACGGTAACACTGCACAGCGCAAGGCCCGGGGTGGTGATTGGACCGCGAGGCGGTGAGGTTGAGAAGCTGCGTGAAGAGTTGGAAGCGTTGACCGGTCGCAAGGTAACCGTCAACGTTGTTGAAATAAAGGACCCGGACCGGAATGCTTTTCTGGTTGGCGAGGCGATGGCGGAGCAGCTTTGCAAACGAGCGTCTTTCAGGCGCACGATGAAGCAGTTCTGCGATACGGCGATGGACGCCGGCGCCAAGGGTGTCAAGATTATGTGTTCAGGCCGGCTGGGCGGAGCTGAAATAGCCCGGCGTGAGACGCAGAAAAAGGGAAGTATCCCGCTTCATACTCTGGACGCGGATGTTGATTATGCTCAGGCCCGTGCCGAGACGACGTACGGGACGATAGGTATCAAGGTGTGGATATACCAGGGTCTTTTTGGTGCGCAGCAGGAGTCAAGGCAGGGACCTCGTCGTCGTCCGTTCGGGCGTGGCGAGGGTCCAGGCGGGCCGCCGGCCGGTCGTCAAAGGCGGCCGCAGGCGGGTGGTGCTCAGACCGCTCAGACAGATGCCGCCGCACCAGTGGTCGAACGACCTGAGGGCGAAAGTCCGCAGGGGAGTTAACGGTCGAAACGACGGAATTACAGGATTTATAGATTAGCGTAGGGTATGCAAAATGGCATTGATGCCGAAAAGAGTTAAATACCGTAAGAGCCAGCGTGGCAAGATGAAGTGCAATGCCGCCAGGGCGAATTATGTTGCGTTTGGCGAGTACGGTTTACAGTCGCTGGAGCAGTGCTGGCTCAAGGGTATAAATATAGAGGCCGGCCGAGTCGCGGCGACGCACTATCTTCAGCGAGAAGGCAAGGTATATATAAGGGTATTTCCGTCCAAGCCGGTCAGTTCCAAGCCGCTTGAAACGCGAATGGGTAAAGGTAAAGGTGAGCCGGCATTTTGGGTGTCGCGAGTCAGGCCGGGCGCGATTCTGTTTGAGGTTGGCGGCGTTGATGAGGAATTAGCCAAACGGGCGTTGTTGCGTGTGGCGCACAAGATGCCGATAAAATGCAGATTAGTCCGGCGCAGGCGCACGGTGGGATAAGGGTATAAAGATGAAGGCACAGGTTTATCGTGAAATGAGTACGGATGAGCTTGAAGGCAAGGTGCAGGAGCTGCAGCGGCACGTGTTTGATTTGCATTCGCAGGCGACGACTGAAAAACTGCAGGATTGCCGCGCGGCGATTAATGCGCGTCGTGATATAGCGAGGATAAAAACGGTATTGCGTCAGCGTCAAATAGAGGCCAAACCGGCAGTAAAAGCCGGCGGTAAGGAATAATAAGGATGCAGGAACACAAGGAAAAGACAACGAAAGCGGTAGTGGTGAGCAAGGGCGGCAGCAAGAGCATAAAGGTTGCCATAGATTACGTGTACAGGCATCCTAAGTACGGCAAGACCCTTAAGAGGCAGACGCGGCTGATAGTTCACGACGAGCGTAACGAGGCCGGCGTAGGGGACGTGGTCGAAGTGACCGAGTGCAGGCCGTACAGCAAAACCAAAAGATGGCGTCTTGTTCGCATTTTAACAAAAGCGGCTCAGGAGCAGCTGGCATAATAGCTGGAAAGTAAAAAATGATACAACAAGAAACAATGTTGAGTATAGCCGACAACTCCGGCGCCAAAACGGCGCAGTGCATCAGGGTTGTGGGCATGAGCGGCGCCCATGGCAAGTTCACCCGTGCGGTGGCGGGCGTCGGGGACATCGTGTGCGTGGCGATAAAGAAGTGGCTGCCCACCTGTCAGCTTGACAACAAGAAGGTGCACAAGTGCGTTATCGTTCGCACCAAACATCCGCTAAAGCGGGCCGACGGCAGCTACGTGCGGTTCGACACAAACGCGGCGGTTATGATTGATGAGGAAGGCAACCCGATAGGCACGCGTATTTTCGGTGCGGTTGCCCGTGAGCTTCGTGAAAAGAACTATATGAAGATTGTCTCGCTGGCAAGCGAGGTTGTTTAACAGGCGACAGGATACGGCAGATGGCGATGCACATTAAAAAAGATGATATGATACAAGTTATAGCCGGCGACTATAAGGGTACGACGGGGAAGGTGCTTCGCGTGCTGCGAGATGAAAACAAGGTAATCGTTCAGGGTATAAACCTGGCGAAGAAGCATGTTAAGCCGTCGCGAAAGAGTCCATCCGGCGGGCGTATAAATATCGAGCAGCCGATACATGTAAGCAATGTTCAGCCGGTCAACCCGAAGACATCGAAGGCCAGCAAGGTGCACTATGAGCTCGGCAAGGACGGCAGCAAGCAGCGGGTTGCCAAAGACGGCACAAAAATAAGCGTAATCAGACATCCGAAAAAGAAATGAGTAGCGGTAAATAACGATGGCACGTTTAAAAGATTTATACAAATCGAAGGTAGTCGGGGAACTGGTAAAAGAGTTCGGGTATAAGAACCGAATGGCGGTGCCCCGCTTAGAGAAAATAGTTGTCTCGATGGGCGTAGGCAAGGCGGCGCAGGATAAGAAGTACATTGAGCTGGCCAAGGCCGACCTGACATTGATAACGGGACAAATGCCGTTAGTGTGCAAGTCCAAGAAAAGCGTCTCGAACTTCAAAGTTCGCGCGGGTCAGGAAACCGGATTAAAGGTTACCATGCGAGGCGATCGGATGTTTGAGTTCATGGACCGGCTCATCAGTTTGGCGATACCGCGGGTGAGAGATTTTCGCGGGCTTAATCCTCGCGGTTTTGACGGTCGAGGCGCCTATTCGATGGGACTGAGCGAACAGACGGTTTTCCCTGAAATCAACCCGGTGAAGGTTGAGTTTCAGCAGGGTATGAACATAACGTTTGTAACGACGGCCAAAAGTGATGATGAGGCAAGACGGATGCTGGCGCTGTTTGGTATGCCGTTCAGGGTGCCAAAGGCCGATTCGAAGGATTCTAAAGCGGAACAGGACTAATTTGACTTATAGAACAAGTTAAGGATTTTAGCAGGTAACTATGTCTACGAAGGCCCTTGTTAACAAGTCAGAAAAGAAACAGAAGTTCAAGGTAAGGCAGTACACTCGTTGTAAGATTTGCGGCAGGGCCAGAGCTGTTTATCAAAAGTTTAAGGTTTGCCGGCTTTGCTTCAGGAAGCTTGCCCACGAAGGCAAGATACCCGGAGTCAAGAAGGCGAGTTGGTAAAAAAAGATGTCGGATGAGTCGGTAGGAGTATAAGAGAATAGAATATGAGCTTGAATGACCCAATAGCGGATATGTTGACAAGAGTTCGCAACGCTGCTCGGATAATGAGCAAACAGGTGAACATCAGGGCCTCGAAGGTCTGTGTGGCGGTTGCGGCTGTACTGAAGACGGAAGGTTACATAGAGGACTTTGATAAAATCGAGGACGGCACGCAGGGTATATTGCGGATTACGCTGAAATACGACCAGACGGGCCGTTCGGCTATTGAGGAAATCAAGAGAATAAGCAAGCTCGGTCGGCGGGTTTATTCGTCGGTTGACGATTTGCCCTGTGTTATGAACGGGATGGGCATAGCTATAATATCGACAAGCAAAGGACTAATGAGTGACAAGGGTTGCCGGCAAGCTAAGATTGGCGGCGAGATAATCTGTACGGTGCGTTGATGAGTCGAATAGGCAAAAAACCAATAAGTATTCCTCCCGGCGTGAAGCTCGAGCAGAAGAGCGGGCAGGTAAAGATATCAGGGCCTTTGGGCAGTATCGAAGTGACCTGTCGCCCGCAGATAGAAGTTCGGCTCGATAAAGCGACCGGCAATATAGTGGTTGATAATAAGAACCCGCAAGTTCGGGAGGACAAGCAGCTGCACGGGACAATGCGGGCGCTGATTGCGAATATGGTTGAGGGAGTGAGCAAGGGGTTCGAAAAGAAGCTCGAGGTGTACGGGACGGGTTATACCGTCAAGGAACTGGGAGGCAAAATAGTTTTGCAGGTGGGTTTTGCCAATCCGAGAGAGATGGAAATACCAAAGAGCGTTAAGGTGAAAATAGATGTGGCGGCTACCAGAGGCGATGATACGCCGGCGAAATTCAGTTGTACGTCGGTGGATAAATGCGAGCTGGGTCGATTTGCCGCGGACGTGCGAAAGATAAGGCCTCCCGAACCTTATAAGGGCAAGGGGATTCGTTTCTCAGGCGAAGTTGTGAAACGCAAGGTTGGCAAGACGTTTACTTCAGGCACAGCATAATCGAGGATTGATTGATAAGTAATGAGAAGGAAAAGCATACAAAGAGCTGCACGGCGACGTAAGTTTCACGTGCGCAAAAAATTAAATGGAACGCCTGAGCGGCCGAGATTGTCGGTATTCCGCTCAAGCAGGCACATATACGCCCAGGTGATAGACGACATGGCGGGATTGACCCTTGCTTCCGCCAGTACCAAGTCGAAGGCCATGCGCGACAAAATTGCCAAGACGAGCAACAAGAAGGCAGCGGAGCTGATAGGCGAAGCGATTGCCAAGCAGGCGATGGGCGTGGGCATCAAGTGCGTGTGTTTCGACAGAGGGTCATACAGATATCACGGCAGAGTAAAAAGTCTTGCGGATGCGGCCAGAAAAGCGGGACTGGTATTCTAATGGCAATAGTAATGCGGTAAGTCTGGAGAAAAAAATTGGCAGCAGAACAATTTAGACAAGGTGAGCGGGAAGAGTCGCCGTTTGAAGATACGGTGGTAAAGATATATCGATGCGCTAAAGTGGTAAAAGGCGGCCGCAGATTCAGTTTTGGAGCTTTGGTGGTCGTGGGCGATCGTAAGGGGACAGTCGGCATTGGTTACGCCAAGGCCAACGAAGTTCCGCAGGCGGTCGAAAAAGGCGTAAAAGAGGCAAAGAAAGACCTGAGAAAGATTCCGCTTTTGGGCCGTACGCTTCCTCATCAGGTTATGGGGAAGTTCGGTGCGACGCGGGTAACGCTGGTGCCGGCTAGTCCGGGAACGGGTGTTATCGCCGGTTTGAGCGTGCGTGCGGTGCTGGAATACGCAGGAGTACAGGATGTGCTTACCAAGGTGTATGGCGGCTCATCGGCCAAGAATGTTCTGAAGGCCACAATGGACGGATTAATGAAGCTTCGAACCAAGGAAGTTATTGAAGGGCTTCGAGGCGTGGAAGTGCAGCAGGTAAAAAGGTGGTGATGATAGATGTACGAGTGGCAGATAACATCTGTTGCGGGTAAACATAAGGCGCGCAAACGTCTGGGCAGGGGTTCAGGCAGCGGTCACGGCAAAACGTGCGGCCGAGGACACAAGGGCAGCCGGAGCAGGTCTGGCGCGAGGCGGTCCGGAGAGCATGAAGGCGGACAAATACCGATGTTCAGGCGGATGCCTAAACGCGGTTTCAGCAACTTCGATTTTGCCCAGCGGTACGAGGTTGTAAACGTCTCGCAATTAGAGAGATTCGAAGACGGCAGCGTCGTGAGTTTGCAGCAGTTTTCGGATGTCGGCCTGATTGACAGCGGTACAAGCAAAGTAAAGATTCTCGGAGGCGGAGCGTTAACGAAACGTCTGCAGGTGACGGCACACAAATTCAGCAAGGCCGCCGAGCAGAAAATTACTGATTGCGGAGGAACGGTGCAGCTTGCATAGCGCATCGTTCATAATTTTAGGGATTATTGCCGGCTAATAATACGAAGATGCTTAAAACAGTAGTCAACATATTTAAGATAGCTGATTTGCGGAACAAGGTATTGTTCACGCTGGGGATGCTTGTTATCTATCGCATCGGTTTTCATATCCCTATACCAGGGTTTGATATTAATGCGATAATAGATGCGGCAGGCGCCCGCGACACAGAAAGTCCCTTCGGGCGGGCCGCCGAGATGATGCAGATATTCACGGGCGGCAACCTTGATAACAGCAGTTTGTTCGGTCTGGGTATTATGCCGTATATCACGGCGTCGATCATTTTGATGCTGGTGCAGGAAGTGGTGCCGGCGTTGAAAAAGCTGCGTCAGGAAGGGCAGACCGGCTACAAGAAGATACAGGAATACACACGGTATCTGACGGTGCCGATTTGCGTTATACAGTCTATAATGTATATGCGTCTGTTGGGCGGCTATACTTATGCCGGAATGCACTTCCAGGCAGCGGTTATGGGTGTTGTTGGTATGACCGCAGGGACGATATTCCTGATGTGGCTTGGTGAGCAGATTGATGAGTATGGCATAGGCAATGGCATCAGTTTGATAATTATGGCAGGTATTATTTCCCGTATGCCATGGGCATTGCGCAAGCTGATGCTGTCAGTGTCCTTTGATGTCGCACCCCCTCCAGGCAGTATCGGTCCGACGAAGATTCTGATTCTTATAGGTGCGTTTGTTTTTGTTGTTGCAGGCGCTATTTTGATAACACAGGGCCAAAGACGCATACCAGTTCAGCAGGCAAAGATGATGCGTGGTCACCGGATGTACGGCGGCCAGAGGCATTATTTGCCTTTGCGGGTTAACCATGGCGGCGTGATGCCGATAATCTTCGCCTCGGCGTTTATGTCCTTTTTGCCGGTGATTGTGGCGCAACTGACACGGATAGAGGCGGTTGCACGTTCAACGATATTCGTAACTATCCAAAGCTCTTTAGGCCCGAACGCGTTCACCTATAACGTTATCTATATGATATTGATATTCCTTTTCGCGTACTTCTGGGTTTCAGTTCAGTTCCAGCCCAAAGACCTTGCCAAGAATCTTCGTGATTCGGGCAGCTTTATCCCCGGATTGCGTCCTGGTCGCAGAACCGCAGAGTATCTTGAGACGGTGATGACCAGAGTGACTTATTACGGCGGGGCATTTTTGGCTGTAATCGCGGTGGTGCCCTCAGTGGTGATGGGACTGTTGGGCGTTGACTGGCGAGTAGCTACGTTTTTGGGCGGGACAGGGCTATTGATTGTCGTCAGTGTTTCGCTGGACCTCGTTCAGAGGATAGAAGCCAGCTTGCTTATGCACAGCTATGAAGGATTCAGCGAGACCGGCAGAATAAAGGGAGCGTATTCATGAGGATTGTGCTGCTTGGCGCTCCCGGTGCCGGCAAGGGCACACAGTGCAAGTATATAGTAGAAAAGTATGGTTTGCTGCATCTGTCGAGCGGTGACATCCTTAGACGTCACAGGGCGCAGGGAACGGCGCTGGGCAAAAAGGCGCAGAGTTATATGGATTCCGGAGCGCTTGTGCCGGATGATGTTATTATAGATATGATGATTGATGAAATCGCCAGGGCGCCTGCTGGCGGTTATGTGCTGGATGGTTTCCCCCGCACGGTAAAGCAGGCGGCGGACCTTGACAAGGCGCTTGAGAGCAGGAAACAAAGAATAGACGCGGTTTTGAATCTGCAGGTGGACGAAAAGGTTATCGTCCGGAGAATAACCGGCAGACGGATTTGTCCGAAGTGCGCCGCGGTTTATCACGTTGAAAATTTAAAACCCCGTGTTGAGGGGAAATGCGACAAGGATGGCAGTTCGCTTTTACAGCGGCCGGATGATACGGCTGAGGTTGTGATAACCCGGCTGAAGAATTATAACGAACAGACGGCACCGTTGGTTGATTACTATAAGCGAAAAAGTACAGTATTTGACATTGACGCCAACGAAGAAGCAGAAGATGTAAGAGACCTGATGTTCAGCAAGCTGGCCTCTTTGGCGTGATGTATGGTTTTTTAGATGGCTATAACGCTTCGCAGCAGACGTGAAATTGAGTTGATGCGTGATGCAGGCGCCGTTGTAGCGGGTGTTCTTTCAAAATTGCAAGAGATTGCCAGGCCCGGGGTGAGCACGGCTCATCTGGATGAGGTGGCGGCAAAACTGACGTCCCAGGCGGAAGCGCAGCCCCTGTTTAAGGGGGTTCGCAGTCCCTACGCCAGGATGCCGTTTCCCGGAGTAATTTGCGCGTCGATTAACGAGCAGGTGGTTCACGGGATACCGTCGAATGAGGTAACGCTTAAACCAGGTGACATCCTGAGTATCGACTTCGGCGTGCGGCTTCGAGGATATTGCGGTGACGCGGCTGTTACGGTCGCAATCGGCGAAATATCCGAAGAGAACCGCCGGCTGATGGATATCACCAAAGGGGCGCTTGATTTGGCGATAAGAATGGCTGCCCCCGGAGTTCGCTGGAGCAAAATAGCGGGCGAAATGCAAAAGATGGCTGAATCGGCGGGTTTTTCGGTTGTGACCGAGTTTGTCGGTCACGGAATCGGAACCCAGATGCACGAAGAGCCGAGAGTGCCGAATTTTGTAAGCAAGGAGCTGTTGGCGAACGACATTGTCCTGGCAGAAGGAATGATTTTGGCGGTTGAGCCGATGATTAACAGCGGAGTCAGCGACGTTCGGACGCTTAAGGATGGCTGGACGGTTGTAACTGCTGACGAAAAGTGTTCGGCTCACTTTGAACATACTATCGCGATAACCGGTCGCGGATGTGAAGTGTTGACGTTAAAGTAGGTTATGACCAAAAAGGACGCAATAAGATTGCAGGCAGAAGTGCTCGAAGCGCTGCCGAACGCGATGTTCAAGGCCAAACTTGAAAACGGGCATCAGATTCTGGCGCACGTTTCCGGCAAGATGCGGATGCATTTTATCCGGATACTGCCGGGCGACACGGTTACGGTTGAGATGTCGCCCTATGACCTGAACAGGGGCCGGATTATTTTGCGAAATTAGACGATTGATTGTGTAGCGTTTGTTTTACAAGGCGGATTTAGGCAATGAAAGTAAGAAGTTCAGTAAGACGTATTTGTGAGAATTGCAGGATTGTGCGTCGCAAAGGCGTTGTGCGCGTGATTTGCAGCAACCCCCGTCATAAGCAGAGACAGGGGTAGTTTGGCGGTCACGGCCTGAAGGCAATTTATAAGGAGCAGTTATGCCGCGTGTTGTTGGTATTGATATTCCGAATCAGAAGGCAATGTGGATTGCGCTGACCTATGTTTACGGCATAGGCAGGCATACCTCTGTGGAAATTCTTAAAGAGGCGAAGGTTGACATAAATACCAAGGCAGGCAAACTGACCGAAGACGAGCTGAGCCGAATCACGCAGATTATCGAGCGCAGTTACGTCGTCGGCGGACAGCTTCGCAGGCAGGTAAGTCAGAATATCGCCCGTTTGCGTGATATCGCCTGTTACAGGGGCGTTCGTCACAGGAAAGGGCTGCCTGTTCACGGCCAGCGGACGCGGACCAATGCCAGGACGCGCAAGGGGCCGAGGAAGACGGTTGCCGGGAAGAAGGGCGTGAAGGAAATACGAGGATAGTTTTTTGTTTTCATAATTTGGTTCGCGGAGTTTTTTGAACAATGGCGAATGTCGTAAAACATAAAGTCAGGAAAAATATAGCGAAAGCGATCGTTCACATAAAGGCGTCTTTCAATAATACGCTGATTACAGTGACGGATGTGGAAGGCGGCGCGATTTGCACGAGTTCCGCCGGCTGTGTCGGCTTCAAGGGCGCGCGTAAGAGTACGCCGTTTGCTGCTTCACAGGCGGCACAGCGTGCTGCCAGCGCGGCTATGCGCAACGGCGTCCGTGAGGTCGAGGTGAGAGTTAAAGGCCCCGGCCCGGGACGGGAATCCGCGGTTGCCGCGTTACAGCAGGCGGGATTGCGAATATCATCAATCGAAGACGTAACGCCGCTGCCGCATAACGGGTGCCGGCCTCGCAAACGCAGGCGAATATGATTTTGTGTTTGGCTGTTGGTGATTAAAAATAATGTTTTGTATTAGAGAATATTAGGAGCTTGGCTGGAACAAATGGGACGTTACCTTGGATCATCTTGTAAGCATTGTCGTCGTGAAGGCATCAAGCTGATGCTGAAGGGCGGCAGATGCGAGACGGCGAAATGCCCGGTGGAAAAGAAGCAGAAGAATCTGGCGCCTGGGATGCACGGCTGGCGGCGAGGCCGGATGAGCGAATACGGTGTTCGGCTTCGTGAAAAGCAGAAAGTAAAGCGATACTACGGCATTTATGAAAGCCAGTTTATGCGGTATTTTCACCAGGCCGAACGGCTGAAAGGCAACACGGGCCAGACACTGTTACAGCTTTTGGAAAGACGCCTCGACAACGTGATATACAAGCTGAATTTTGCGCCGTCGCGGAAAGCCGCGAGGCAGTTGATTACTCACGGGCACATACATGTCAAGGGGCACAAAGTTGATTTGCCGGATTACAGCGTTATTGTAGGCGACAAGATTACGATAAAAGGTTCGGAAAAGAGCGTTAAGGAAATCAAACAGCAATTGGCGTTGAACCCGAATTTCACGACGCAGGGCTGGTTGCAGCTCGACCGTGATAAGCCGGAGGCAACGGTAGTGGCAGTCCCAACAAGAGATGATGTGCAAATTCCTGTAGAGGAACAGTTAGTTGTTGAGTTCTGTTCGAGATAGTTTTGAATTGGCTGATTTTGAGGAGGCCAGTATGCGAATTACATGGCGTGGTCTTGAGTTACCGACTCGTGTCGAGCGCGACAGTAAAATAGCGAGCGACAGGTATGGGAAGTTCTACATTGAGCCGTTCGAGCGAGGTTTAGGTACGACTATTGGCAACAGCTTGAGGCGGGTTTTACTCAGCTCGCTTGAAGGCAGCGCGGTAACCTCCATCAAGATAGCGGGCGTCAATCACGAGTTTACCTCGATAAAGGGCGTGATGGAGGATGCGACGGACATTGTTCTAAACGTCAAGAATCTGACGGTCCGGCTTCAAACGGACGGGCCGAAGCTGATGAAGATTGCCGTCAACAAGGCGGGCGTAGTGACTGCGGCTGATATCGTTGCCGACCCCGCGATAGAAATCGTGGACAAAGACAAAGTTATAGCCACTTTGACCGAAGACGTGAAGTTCGAGATGGAGATGGTAGTTGAAAGCGGTCGGGGCTATATACCTGCTGCGGAGCGGATTGCCGCGGCTGACAGATACGAACAGGAAGTCGGCAGGATAATGCTCGATGCCGTGTATTCACCCGTTACCAGGGTTCGATACATTACTGAGGATACGCGGGTCGGACAAAAGACGAATTATGACCGGCTGATACTTGAGGTATGGACCAACGGGGCGATTACGCCGGATATGGCGATGGTCGAGGCGGCCAAGATTCTGCGCAAACACATCAATCCGTTTGTGCAGTATAGCGAAATGGGAACCGAAACAGTATCGGGTGAAGTAACAGTTGACCAGCCGCAGCCCAAAGTCGGCGAAGAAACGCAGACCAAGCTGAATATGCCCATCCAGGAGCTTGAGCTTTCGGTTCGGGCAAACAATTGTCTCGAATCGGCTAAGATTGAGACCGTCAGGCAGCTTGCCAAATTGACAGAGGCGGAATTGCTTGAGATTCGCAGCTTCGGCAAAACCAGCCTGCGAGAGGTCAAAAGGAAACTCGTGGATATCGGCTTGTCGCTGGGAATGACGGGAATAGAATGATTTTGATTTGCCCTGCGTTTGACTGCGGGGCGGTAATTTATCCGCAGAAGGCGGAAAGGGGTTTTTAGTTTATGCGTCACAGAGTCGCAGGCAGACAATTAAGTCGGACAAGCTCGCATCGCATAGCGTTGCGTCGCAATCTGGCGGTAGCGCTTTTTGAGCATGAAACGATTTCGACGACCATCCGAAAGGCAAAGGAAGTCAAGGGTTTCGCCGAGAAGCTGATTACGCTGGCCAGGAAAGGGACATTAGCGGCCAGACGGCAGGCAATTTCGCAGCTGGGCGACCGTAACATATTCAAGGATGAAGAGGGTCAGCAGGTCCGCAAAGGCACGATAATCGGCAAATTGTTCAGCGAGCTTGGCCCGCGGTACCTGGATAGAAAAGGCGGATATACGCGAATTATTCACCTGGCAAAAAGACGGCTTGGTGATAACGGCGAGCTGGTTTTGCTGCAGTTGGTCGGTTCTGAACACGTTGAGAAAAAGCATAAGGGCGAAAAAGGCGAGCACTCCAAAGCCGGCAAAAAGGCCAAGACCGTTGCGGCCGGCGCACAGCAGTAAGCCGTTGTTGATTATTCGGTGAGGGAGTCAGACAATGGGTGTTGGGGATTGCATTTTCTGCAAGATAGCATCCGGCCAGATACCATCGGCCAAAATTTACGAAGACGAGGTTGTCATCGCATTTCTCGATATCGGTCCAATCAGCGATGGTCATACGCTCGTGATGCCTCGTCAGCATTTTGAAAAGGCGCATAATTGCCCGCCTGAGCTGCTGGGACAAATCTGGACTCGTTTGGGCAAAATCGCCGGAGCTGTTGCCTCAGCGACCGGCGCTGATGGGTATAATGTGCTGTGCAACAACGGCAGGGCTGCGGGACAACTGGTTGACCATTTACATTTTCATATAGTGCCCCGCAAAACAGGCGATGGGGTTTTTGCGAAGTGGTCTTCGTATAAGTACGGACCCGGGCAGATGGAGATAATTGCGGAAAAAATTAGAAAGCTTCTATGACGGGTTTTCTTCTTGCTGAAAAGACAGTTTGGTGATATGTTTGATTGATAATGACCGCGGGGTAGAGCAGTCTGGTAGCTCGTCGGGCCCATAACCCGGAGGTCGGAGGTTCGAATCCTCCCCCCGCTATTGCTTGTGAATAAAGGACTTGCGTTAAATCGTAAGTCCTTTTTTCATTGCCAAAAAGCCAATTTGTACATCACTTTGTACATCACTTGGCAATGATAAGGGGACTCCAAGGATTATTAATCTAATTCTAAAGGAGTTCTAATTATGGCAAGCTTAATCAAACGTAACCACAACTATTACATTCAATGGCGTATCGGTAAGAAGATTAAACGTAAAAGCCTTGATACCGAAAGCTATCAGATAGCAAAGGAAAGGTTAAGGCAGTTTGAATCTTCTAAGCTTAGAGGCGAAGATATACCTTTGCCTACTAAAACAAGGCTAACGGATATCCTAACAAGGTATGTAGAGCATATAAGGGTTATTAAGACACCTAAGAGTGCCCAGACGGATATCTATTACCTTAGGCAAATGTTTGGACCTGTTTGTAATGCTTTAGAGGTAACAAGCAGGAAGTTTAGCCTAAAGGCCTTAAAGAGGCCTCCTAAGCCGGGCCAAGACAGGCGTTTTAAAATGAGTGCCATAGAAGTTGAATATTTGGAGCAGATCACAACCGCCGATGTTGCAAACTTCATGACAAGCCATGTAAGAAGCAGGGGGCTTGCCCCTAAGACTGCCAACCGATACCGGGAGATAATCAACCGTGTCTTTAACTGGGCCATGCAGGAGCAGGGCGTAAAGATACCGGGAAACATAAATCCTGTCTCCAAGGTCTCTAAGTATAAAGAACATGCCCCGGAGATCCGTTTCCTGACCTTGGCTCAAATAGAGGAACAGTTAAGGGCATTGCAGGATTATCCTCAGTTACAGGCTATGGTTGCGATGTATATCTATGCAGGCCTGAGACGTGAAGAATTACTATGGCTTACCTTCGATGATATCGACTTGAAGTCTGGCCCCTATGGGATGATAAGATTACGGGGCAAAACAGTTGACGGGGAATTCTGGCAACCTAAGACCAAAGTAAATAGGGCGGTCCCCATAAGTTCGTCACTAAGGTACTATCTTGAAAGATATACACCAAGAATTACGCCGGAAAAATGGTTTTTCCCGTCTCCTCAGGGCAAAAGGTATGACCCGGATAATTTTAGCAGTGACCTCAGAAATGCTAATGAAAAAGCTGGTTTGCAGTGGACTTGTTTGGACTTTAGGCATACCTTCGGAAGTCAACTTGCAATGAAGGGTGAATCGTTGTATAAAATATCTACTCTGATGGGAAACTCTCCTGAGATATGCAGGAGGCATTATGCGGCCTTGATACCAGAAGCAATGTGTGAAAGTGTTGAGTTTGAAAATGAGAAAGATTTTAAGTCTAAATCCGCCTAAGCTCTTTAGGATCAGGAATTTGTAAAGGAAGAAACGTGCGAAGACCTTGGGAAAGCTTTTTTATTCTGTTGAGATATTATGTAGAAGGTAAAGATACCACTATTATACCCCAAGGATATGTTACCGAAGAAGGTTACAGGTTGGGAGAATGGGTAGCCAAACAACGTCAATTGTATAAAACAAATAAATTGTCTTCTGATCACCGGGCACAGCTTGAGCAATTAAGAGGTTGGGTGTGGGATCGATCAGAAGCGTTATGGCAGGAAGGTTACAAGCATATACGCGAATATTCAGAACGTGAAGGTCATACATCAGTACCTATTAAATATGTAACCAATGATGGTTACGTGCTAGGGGAATGGTTGGCCAATCAACGTAGATTATATAAAATAAATAATTTGTCTCCATATTGCCGGGTACAGCTTGAGCAATTAAAAGGTTGGGTATGGGGCAAATCTGAAGCGTTATGGCAGGAAGGTTATAAGTATATACGCGAATATTCAGAACGCGAAGGTCATACATTAGTACATATTAAATATCGTACCAATGGCGGTTACAAACTTGGACTATGGGTGTTTTATCAGCGGCAATTATACAACAAAAACAAGTTATCTTCAGATCATCGTACGAAGCTTACGCAATTAAAAGGTTGGGTATGGGGCAAATCTGAGGCGTTATGGCAAAAGGGTCTTAAGTACCTGCGTGAGTATTATGAACATGAAGGTCACGCCTTAGTACAGGAAAAATATCGCACCAATGACGGATATCATCTTGGTCTATGGATTAAATCGCAACGTCAAGCATACCTCAAGGGGGAGTTGTCTATGACACAGCAGCAAGCCCTTGAAAGTTTACCTGGATGGACATGGCCGAATGAAACTAAAATCATATTTGATACAGAGTGGCCAGAGGGTTTTTATGAGCTTTTATGTGAATACGTTGAAAGTAAGGGGCATAGTAGGGTACCTATCGATTATGTTACAAACGATGGTTATTGGCTTGGGAGGTGGGTAGTTAAAATAAGAAGGGCTTATCGATTAAATAGATTATCTCAGGAACAACAACGTGTATTGGAGAAATTAGCTGGATGGGAATGGCAAGTTGCTATTAAAGATAGCAATTCTGACCAGAGTAATCCTAATAATAATGACAGATGGTCGAAGGGGTATGAATATTTATTGGAATATATTAAAGATAATCACAATTCAGTAGTTCTTGCCAAATATGTAACTAATAATGGATTTAGATTGGGTACATGGGTTCAAAAACAGCGACTACTTTACAAACGAGGTAGACTGAAGGCGGATCGTCGAAAAAAGTTAGATAGAATAGCTAAATGGTTTTGGAGCCAAAAAGAGGCTAAACAAATTATCACGCAAAAATATCACCGTGAATCTTCTTTAATTTACAAAAATAATAACAGAAATCAAATTGAAATAGATGATTGGCGAGTCGGGCTACAAAAATTAAGTGAATTTGTTCACAACAAGGGTCACACTAAAATCCCTCATAAGTATGTTACCGAAGATGGATTTAAATTAGGTATATGGACGCGAAATCAACGTGGTTTTTTTAGTAGAGGGGAGTTGAGTGAAGAACATCAAAAAATATTAGAAAAAATACAAGGGTGGTATTGGAATCAGCACGATACCCAATGGCTGAAAAGGCTGGAATACCTCTTAAGATATATTAGGCGTAACGGTAATACTTTAGTGCCCAAAAAATATGTCGAAGAAGATGGTTATAAACTTGGCCTATGGGTGATGTCGCAGCGGGAAAGATATAAACATAAAAGATTATCTGCAAAACGTAGACAGATACTTGAAGGATTACCATCATGGACGTGGGCCTTTAGGGGTAATGCGGGGAAACCTACCGCTAAATGGTATAAAGGTCTTGAATATTTAAAGGAATATATAAAAAACAACGGCAATCCTTTAGTGTCTCATAGATATGTTACAAAAGATGGTTTCAAACTTGGTATTTGGGTTAGGGGGCAAAGATATTTATACAGAATAAAGAGATTAAGCGAGGAACGAAAAACAATCTTGGGAAATATTCCCGATTGGAAATTTGAGACGGAACGTGTAGATATTTGGGGAAAAGCATTTGAACGGTTAAAATTATATGTAAAACAAAAAGGTACTTCTAGGGTGCACCAATATTATAAAACAGAAGATGGTTACGGTCTAGGGACTTGGGTTCATAGACAACGTCGATTATATAAAAAAGGAGAGATGTCTTCTAAACAAATAGAGCTTTTTGAACAATTACCGGATTGGGTTTGGGATGGGCGTGAAGCTCATTGGTCAAGGTCTTTCAAACTACTCCAGAAGTATGCACAGGAGAAAGGACACGCAAATGTGCCGAGTAGATACAAAACGGAGAACGGCTATTGCCTTGGATCGTGGGTTGCTATTAATAAAGAATTATATAGAGATGATAAGCTTTCTAAGGAGAGGCAAAACGCATTAGAGCAAATGCCCGGATGGACATGGGGTGTATCAAGATCAAGGTTTCGTACTATGACTTGGTCAGAAGCCTATGAATATCTAAAACTATATTCAAAAGTTCATCATCTCGCTTTAATGACAATTAATTATGTTACTGATCATGGGTACCCTCTTGGTAAATGGGCAAGTCATCAACGTAACCTTTATAGAAAAGGAAAATTGCTTTTGCAACACCAGAAAGCTTTGGAAAAGTTACCAGCTTGGTCATGGGGAAAGCCTACAATATCTTGGTCAAAGGCCTATGAATACCTAAAACAGTATTCAGAAGTTCGTCATCATTCCATAATACCGATTAATTATGTTACTGGTTATGGGTATCGTCTTGGTAAATGGGTAGATAATCAACGTTACCTTTACAAGAAGGGACGATTATCTTTAGAACGCCAAAAAAACTTAGAGCAAATATTAAATTGGTCTTGGGTTGTCAGAGGGAATCAGCCAAAATAAAATTTATAAAAAGAGGGACGGACCTATGTGGCATACACAAAATGGAGATAGAACACTAAAAGGGGCAGAAGCTAAGCTCTTTGCAGAAGCATTGTTGAATTTGGTCGAGGATGCGATCCTAAGTCCTGAAATCGGATATGAATTGGGGATACCGGTTTTCGATAATATTACTTACAATCAAAAAATATCAATTCTATTTACAATTAGTAATGGCCTGTTCAAAAAAAGTGTGCCTGCTATTAAACTTAGCGCTCTCAATGAAGGGGCCATTGCGTCCATATTTGAACACATAAAGAATAGACTCTTTTTTGAGATTGAGGAAGATATGAAACCTGATTGGAGAGTTTTGGTCAGAAAAGCTTTAATCCAATCAGGAGAAGAAGATGTTCCTCCATTAAGATCAATAGAATTAGGCGAGTGGGATTGTTGTATTGACTGTTTATCTGAACATATTTTGTGGGATTCAGATTATCTTGAGGATAGGATATTAGATGAATCTCCAAAATCATCAAAGCATCTCAAACAGGCTCTTGGAATTAATAAAGATTATTTTATCGATATTCCACCAGATCCGGGCGATAAGGAAACAGAAAAACAGTTAAAAAAACTTAAAGGACTATGTATTAAAATAATTAGATCAAAATAAGAATTGCTCCGGAAAAGGACTTGCGAACATAAAACTAGTGTACTTAACTATTTTCGAAGGAGATCCAGATGAGTGATATTATCGAATCGGTCAAAAAATTGGCTGTCACTGACATTTTAGTAATAGTTTATGTTTTCCTTGCTACATTAGCTCCTGGATTATTAATACTATATTTATATAAACCTGAATATATAGAAAAACTTGAAAGTATTAAATTAGTATTATTTTCTTTTTGTTTGACGTCACCTGTTTTGTTGTTTAATACTCTTATTGTGGCAATGTTGTCACCGAAACAACTATATTCACCTCCAACATTAGAAGAGGAAAGAAAGGATTATTATTTGGGACAATTTATTGGGGGTTCAGCTTTCACAATGTTTATCTTCTTTGTCTTACTCATCTTGGCTTACTATCGCAACTTTAGCTTTAAATGGTTTGTTGGTTGGATTCTAATTATTGAGAGTCCTATATTTCTGTTGGGAGCGATTATTAGCTTGAAGTATTTTAAAAAACAGGACAAAAGCAGTGCCATCTAAAAACATGAAACTAATACAAATCTAATTAAGGATGAAAAATAATGCCCCGGAAAAGGACTTGCGATCACAAAACCGGGGCAGTTTAAAAGGTAGCTCGTATTAGATTTTGTTTTGGCTGGGTGCTAATTCATAACCTCCAGCCTTTTGTTTTCATAGGCAACAACCTCCTCTCTTAGATATCTGACAGTTCCATTTTTGCCTTCACCAAGGCAAAGCCGGGTTAATCCAGCCTTGCGGGCAAAACGATCGACACTTGAACGTGAACAGTTCCATCGCTGGACCAGTTCCTTGGGCGATACATAGGGATCCGTATGATTATTGTTTTGATTATTGTTCATTTTTAATGATCTCCATGTGCTTTAAAATTTAAACTCTTATTAATTGGTTTTTGGACTTTATCCAGTCAACTTCTCTTCCGGCAGCGGCTTCTATGATTTGTTTAGCTTGGCCGGGGGAATGTGCTAAAAGGCTTCTTCGGGGACGATCTGGATTACCCGGATCGAACAAGTTATCCATAACTACCGAAGCTTCGGCGTTAAGCTGACCTACCCAACGCCGTGTTGCGGTAATTTCCCCGGTTTCAAGATCGAGGGATTCATCAACTTCAAATAGATTTACAGATTTGCCACATGAAGCAATGCGATCAATGTATGAATGGCTTTGTCTTTTCTGCGGTGAAACTGCGTTTTCATGTGGAGGTTTATGCGGAGTATTCCAAAATCCCCGGCTTGTACTAAACCTGCGAATCCGGCGATCTGTGTAATGGTCCAGCGGTATTTTTGAAGCCAAAAGAATCAATATACAAACAATTTTAGGAGGTGCTGGTTACACCATGAAGTGCTTTTGCCCTCATTCAGACGAACAGCGTGCGGAGAAAAAGCGAATAAAATCGTAGTCATAGCAGACCATTCGTGTCATTTGTCGTAGAGATAATAAAAATAAAACATATCGTTACAAAGCCGGACTCAAGCGGCTCGCTTTAATTTTATTATCGGCAAATGCCTATCACCTTCAAAGAATGTCACGATCAACCTAATTTTTTCACCTGTGTTTAACTTGAAAGTATCTGGCTTTTGTGATTTGGAGTCGTAGATTTCGGCAGGTATCATTCCGTTAAGTCCTTGGTGTGGGCGGTAGCAGTTGTACCAACGGATATATGTCGTGAGCTTTTTTCGCATACCGTTGAAATAGAGTGGAACGATAATTTTTCGCAGCCATTCCGATTTGAGCGTTCTAAATGACCTTTCGATTATTGCGATACTTCCATATCTGCCTACGGCCCCATAGCGTAAATCAATATTTTTGCGTTTACACCATTTTCTGAATGTTTTTGATCTGAACTGAAGGCCATTATCAGTAATGATGTGCCTTGGCTTACAATTAATTTTGTTAACGGCTCTTCCAAGAAAAGACCGTATTTGTGCGGCGGTTGGCGGTTTTTTGAATATAGCGAAGCCGACAATGCATCGAGAATACTGGTCGAGGGTGCAAACTAACCACCAGCAGAAAGGCCAGACTTGAGGAACAGTGAATGGCAACCAGCTTGTCCAAAAGCCGCCTGATGTGGGTATAACGGTCAAGTCAACATTCCAGATGTGATTTGGATATCGAGCAGAGAGAGTTTGTTTCAAATCGCGAATTGAATCGCAGGCAGGTTCTTTGGGCGGCATATTATTGCTTTTGAGGATTCTCCCGACAGTGCTTGTGCTGAGAACCAAACCGGCTTTGGTGAGAGCTTGTGCTATTTTAACTTTACCCATAGCAGGGCAGAGAATTTTTAACCTGCTAACGATGTATCTTATAAAATCGGGCAGTTTATTTACCGGCTGAAGCATTCGCACTAATGCCTTTGGCCCAGTATCGTCAAGCATCTTTATCCAGTAAGCAACTGTTTCCGGATTTACCAAGAAAACTTCGGCAGTTTGGCCGGTTGACCAGCCCCTTATTGCTTTGAGTTCAAGAATGGCCAGCCTTTCGGTCGGTGTGTAATGTGGCCTATGGTTTGGAGGGATATGTTTCATACGTGTATCTTTTATCCGCAGTTCTTCTCTTAATAGATTGATTTCGTCTCTGGTTTGCTGGAGTTGGATAGCGGTTGCGCTGCTTCTATTTTTAGCACAATGGGACATTGCATAAAGTAAGGCGATATGTGCCATCGAGATGATGTGAATCAGAATTGATTTTGCCTGTTTTGGCCAATTCTCTGGTACAATCATGCGATTCGGGTGTATTTCCATCTTCTCCTCCAATATACAGACTGTAACTTAATATGCTTGCGGATTGTTATACTATAGACGGCTCTTTATTGCTACAGCGATCTGTTCTTGACTTTACGTAAAAATGCTGATACAAATTTTGCACAATGGAGGAATTAACAGTTAGAACCGTTTCGTCAAAAGTGAGTTATTCTGATGGGAAAAGAATCTGAGTTGACTCCTGTTAGTAGGCCTTGTGGCCTACACCGAGAATACATCAAGGGCGAAATTAAGAAAATCTTACTTTCGGAGGATATCCTTGTTGAAATTTTAATCGATTGGTACGGCCGGCCGACATTTAACACGCAATCATGGCATAAATACTGGGAACCAGTGACCCCATTGCTGTCACCAGTTGGCCTTAATGTATTGGAAAATTTTGAAAAAGCCAGAAGGCAATACATCCAGACGAAATTCAGCCACCAAACGATAATAAGCTATTGTTTCAATTATTTTTGTTTGCTGGAAGAAGTTTTAAACATTCTGAAAAAAGGTTGCGACGAAACAGCCAAATCAGTTTTGCTTGGTAAGGTTCTTGGTTTTGAAAATTTTGTCATCAGATGGGCCAATGGAGAAAATGGAGCAGCTTGTGGTACTTCAACTATAAGAAATCCCTGTTATTTACTCTCAAAAATCAAACAGCCCCAAGCTCAAGACGACCCCAAGTTTCTTGCGTTGATAACAGGACCAAACATTACTCATTCCGGTGAGGCCAGACTCTATTACCATTACCGCCAGTATAAAATCGATAACGAATTCGGCATTTCTCTGCTTTTGTATCCAGCGGCATCTCTTTCGGAACGAGCAATCTCTTTTACCTTGATTGAGTCGTTAACCTCTGGTTTCTCGGATAAAACGGACCCGCGAAGTAAGCAGCGTTCTCAAGTTTTGGCTGATTTGGCGATTTCACCTTTTATTTCAAAGTTGTTTTCAAAAGCAGATACAGAAACCGGCGTAGAAATTAACTTTGTTGATGTCGGCAGCGGTAACGGAGCATTGGCAAGTAATATTTGGCGTCAAGTTCTACAGACACAACCTGATATTGCAAAAAAATGTAAATTGGCCTGCTCAATGGTTGGGCTGCGTGTTCAGAATCCTTTGCGTCATTTTAATAAAGGTTCCTTGCGAGGAACCATAACCTATCTGGACTACCATCAATCCGATTATCTTCAATGGCTTCAAGAGCAAAAGTTAACACAAGGAAACTATAAATTTGACGTTGCATTGCTATGCCGGTTGCTTAATAATCTCAGCGAATTCAAATTGGATTCCTCAAATGATTGGCGAATAATCCATAAACTTGGGGAAGACGGATTAAGTAAAACCTTATGGACGGATAGGAATTTTCAGCCGAATAATTGTCTCTGTCCTGACAACCTTTTGCCCAAGAACATCTTTTTGAAAAACAGTAGTGTTTCTTTGGAGCACGGAAAGAGTTTTAAACATCTGTCATTGACCAATTATTATAAGGCCTTGCAATTATTAGATAGCAAAGGCACTTTAGATGCAGGCGATTACAATACGATATATTTTCCAATCAGGCAGTTTAACCAAGCGAGCTTACAATTGCCTGATGGAAAGAGCGTTTTGGGGAAATTATGCAACTTTGCCAAACTTATAGTCATCGAGGACGTTGATTTGACAAAGGAAGATTTGATACGCCATCTGGTAGAAAATAATCTCGAAAATATTGCTGCTTCTCATATAAACAGGCATAATCGGCTGAATTCCGCATCGATATTTTGTCTGTGTAACAAGGAATTTGCGGATTTGCTTCCTGGGAAAAAGATATGGCCGGACTTATTACAAAAAACAGAATATCAAATGTCCTTACGCCTTCGCAGCTTCGTTGCCTCTCAAAAATTCCGACCATCAATATAACGGCGGGCTGCTTTCATAATTGCATTTACTGTTATACGAAGGGCTATTCGCAGTACCCCGGCGACGGCAAAGTCATACTTTTTGACAATACCGCCGATAAGCTCAAGCAGGAGCTTGTCCGAAAACGAAAAAAACCACAAGCAGTATATTTTTGCCCTTCCTGTGACCCGTTTCAGCCGATTCCCGAAATACTTGACCAAACCTATAAAACGATGGCGATTTTGCTTGAAGCAGGAATTGGCGTTCAATTTCTCACAAAGGCTGTTGTCCCGCCTGAATTCATGAAGCTGTTCGCTGAACATAATCATCAGGTATGCGGTCAGATTGGATTGACCTGTGTCGATGATAATATCAGGAAAGTCTTCGAGCCAAAGACCGCGAGTGTTTCAGAGAAACTGGCAACGATGAAAACCCTTATAGAAATCGGCGTCACAACCGGTGCCCGTGCAGACCCGCTCATTTATGGCATTATGGATTCAGAGAAAGCTCTGACCGATTTATTTTCAGCGATTGCCAAAACCGGTGTTAAGGAGGTTGCAGTGAATTACTTGTTCCTCAGACCAGCTATCAAAGAAAGTATCAAGAGGAACATATCCGATAAGGAGTTGTTGTCCAAGGTGCTCAACCCATATCGGAATAGTGTTAAGCTTCCCATCGGTTTGAAGAATTCCTTTGGAGTCGCTTTACCCAAAGATATAAGAGAAAATGGGTTTAAACGGACTCGAAACATTGCCAAAAGTTTTGGATTATCCATTCATATTTGCGGCTGCAAAAATTCGGATATCACGCCCGAATCCTGCAATATCACACGACTATCGAAATCGTCTCAGTTAGCCCTGTTTTGAAAAAAATGCTTAGTTAGAGGTGGGCCTAAAATCGTGTCAGGGTGTGGATGAGTGACATCTGATAAAGGTTTGATGGGTAAAGACTTACGTGTTTTGGCAGTGTCCAAATAGTGACAAAAGTGCCATCAATTTTCGGCATATTTTGCCAAAAATACGGTATCTCCTGGTCCTTATATGATTCCCCCGCTAGTGGTTTACAGAGATAATTTCCTGGCAAGCAGGGAGTTATCTCTTTTTATTTTGTCTCGGATTTTAACCCGTTACGGGGTCGGGAGATATACCGCGAGATGACTCTAAGATTATCCATTTCCAAGTATGCCTTGTCAGGCTTGAGCTTTCTCCCGAAAACTATGCAATGGTATGCAAACCTTGCCAAACGATAGTTTTTTAAGTTGTAGACGGAAGATTATGCTGCTGAAAAACATCAATTCTTTGAAAATTGACCAAAAATAGCAAAGCGGCAAATATGAAACGGCTTTGTGGCATAAAAACCGGTTGCTATTGTAAAATCTTGGTGTTTTGGCCAAATATGCTATTGCTTTTTTGCGGCACTTTTTGGTATATTAATAAAGGTGCTGCTCTTTGGTTTGATAGGGCTTAAAGCGGCCCGACGTTAGCCAGACAGCAAAAAAGGAATAATAAGGGGTTGTGGAATGCACATAATTAAGGGATGTTTAATCATTAGGAATCTGTTACTTTTAACGATCATTGCGCTGATGGTATGTTGTGGTGATGGATACGGTGCTTATCAGCTCGTTTGGTCGGATGAGTTTGACGGGACAACTTTGAATACGTCGAACTGGAGCTATGATATTGGTAACGGAAGCGGCGGTTGGGGAAATAATGAGCTTGAGTATTACAGGTCCCAGAACGTAAGCGTTTCCGGCGGGTATTTAATCATTGAAGCCAGACAGGAGGCCTACGGAGGTTTCAGTTTCACTTCGGGTAAGATCCACAGCAGAAATAAACAAGATTTCCTGTATGGAAAGGTCGAAGCAAGGATGAAGGTCCCTTACGGCGGCGGGATGTGGCCTGCATTCTGGATGATGCCGACGGACAGTGTTTATGGGGGTTGGGCGGCCAGCGGTGAGATAGACATCATGGAAACTAAAGACCTGGCCAGTTATATTGGCGGGACAATTCATTACGGCGGAGGTTGGCCTAATAATGTTTATTCGGGCGGAACATATTCGCCGGGCGGCGTGAATTTTTCAGCTGCGTTTCACATTTACACAATTGAATGGGAACCCGATGTGATGCGATGGTATGTCGATGGGATACTTTACTCGACAAAGACAAGTTCGCTATGGTACAGTGACGCGGCTCCAAGTAATCCCCGCGCACCTTTTGACCAGAATTTTTATATCATAATGAATGCGGCTGTCGGCGGCAATTACACGGAATGTACAAATCCCGGATGTATTACGGCCAGTTTACCACAGCAGTTTCAGGTTGACTGGGTGAGGGTTTACCAGGACATAAACAATATTTCTCCAACCGTTTCCATCACAGATCCAAATGACGGTGCGAATCTTCCCGCGGGTAATATCGTGATCTACGCAACGGCATCGGATAGTGACGGTTCTGTTACGACCGTCGAGTTTTATGAGGGCGCCAATTACTTAGGGCAAGATACAACGGCCCCTTATGGCTTTCTGTGGCCATCTGTGCCTAACGGTTGTTATACGATAATGGCAAAGGCCATCGATAATGCCGGGGCTTCAAGTATAGCTACCGTCGAGATTACCGTGGGAAGCGGCTGCGGTCAATTGCCTTACTATGGCACTCCATCTGCGATACCGGGAACCATCCAGGCCGAGAATTTTGACCTTGGCGGCGAAGGGGTCGCCTACCATGATACAACCAGCGGTAATAGCGGTAATCAGTATCGAACACTTGAAGACGTAGATATAGAAAACTGCACAGACGCAGGAGGCGGGTACAACATAGGATGGATGGGAACCGGCGAATGGCTGGAATATACCGTCAACGTCAGCGGCACGGGAAACTACACCCTCGAAGCCCGTGTCTCGGCAATGGCTGCCGGCAAAACGTTCTATGTCGAATTTAATGGTGTGAATAAAACAGGCAATATCACTGTACCCAATACCGGGGGATGGCAAAACTGGACGACCGTATCTGTGCCGGTGTCATTGTCGGCGGGTACCCAGATCATGAGATTTGTTTCCAATTCCGCCGATTTTAATCTCAATTACATCCGGCTTACCGCGACGATGGTGACCGTTCCTACTGTTACAGGCATCAGCCAGGCCAGTGCGCAATCCGCAATTACCGCGGCAGGTTTAACCGTCGGTGTGATCAGTCAATCCTTTAGTAACACGGTTGCAGCCGGGAATGTACTGAGTCAGAATCCGGGCGGCGGAACCTCTTCGCTGGCTGGCAGTCCGGTTGACCTTGTAATTTCTCTTGGTATTCGCGGCGACTTGAATATTGACGGGACCGTGGATATTGTTGATATTGACCAGATGTCAAGCGAGTGGCTAAGCAGCGGCGTCTCAGCGGATATCGAGCCGGCTGGCGGGGACGGAGTGGTGAACTTTCTGGACTTTGCCGTATTAGCCGCAAGCTGGGGCCAGAGCATTTAAGGGCTCCAATTAATTAATGTGGGGCAGATGTGATGTTTTCAAACAAGCATAGACACGTTTCGTGCCCTGCTCCCGGAAGGGATGGCCAGGCCCATTCGGGCAATGCTTTCAGGTTACCTTCGTTTGTATCGGCGATTTTTTTGGGCATCCTGTTTAGCGCTCCGGCCTTTTGTGATGCCCCTGATATCTACTTTACCTATGTGCCGCCTTATGGAACGGCGGGCAATCTCAGCGGGCAAGTAACCGGAGTAGTTTATGATGATTACAAAGTGCTGGTGTATATCTATGTCGGGGGCTGGTGGAACAAACCTACATGGGCAAACCCAACGACAGCGATTGATTCTAACGGCAGCTGGACATGCAATATAACTACATCTATTCCCGGCGATACTCTCGCAACCAGGATAATCGCTTTTCTGATACCTAATGGTTCGTATAAATCTTCGTGGGAGATGGCGGGCCAGTCAGTACTTCCGGCGGAACTGTACGCCTTTGTTTATGAGGAGATTCCGCGGAGGCAAACTGCCCGGGCAATTCGGTTTTCCAATCATAACTGGGCCGTAAAAACCGGTTATGAGGGACCTGGGCCAAACTACTTTTCTGACAGTGTGAACAATGTATGGGTAGATACAGGCGGACATCTCCACCTTAAGATTACTCATCAGAACGGTTTCTGGTACTGCAGTGAGGTAATTTCGGATGAGTCCTTTGGATATGGCACGTATGTGTTTACCATCGAAAGCAGAGTCGATTTGCTGGATAGAAATATTGTTCTTGGGCTATTTACCTGGGATACATACGCACCGCAGTATAATTATCGCGAAATTGATTTTGAATTCAGCCGCTGGCAGAATCCGTCCAACGACATCGGTCAATATGTGATCCAGCCATGGGACACGCCGGGCAATATAAACCGATTTGATTTTAACTATGCCGGCCAGGGCGATACTACAACCCACGTTATGACCTGGCGGCCTGACGGGATATATTTTAAGAGTTATTACGGCGATTTTGAACTGGCTCCGTCTCCGGAAAAAGTTATTAAGGACTGGTATTATACCGGTCCTGATAATCCGCCTCCGGGAGGAGAAAATGCCAGAATGAACTTATGGCTGATCAATGGAATGTCCCCGAACAATGGATTGGAATCTGAAATAGTTATTAAGGACTTCATGTTTATGACGGAAATCAGCGATCAGCCGGGTGACATTGATGATGATTCAGATGTCAACCTGTTTGATTTTGCAAAAATAGCAGAGCATTGGCGCAATGAAGATTGCCAAATCTATAATAAATGGTGCGGCCAGGCAGATCTTACTTGTGACGGCAATGTCAACATTAACGACATTACGGCATTCGTTCAATATTGGCTTGAAAGTAATTAACGCCGACTCGCTGCAATATCAGCATTCCCGGAAAGTAACAGCGACTTCCCCCCTTTTATTACCAAATCAAACTCCCTTTAGCAAAAGGATACATACGAGAAGAACATTACAATGCTATCAGGAAGATTGCTGAAACCATCCGAAGCTTATCTTTGTGGATTAAAAAAACAAGGCCCCTCAATAAGAGAGGCCTTGTTATAAAACATACTAGTATGTCTGCTTCAAGCGGAACTTATTTTCTCTTGCGAAGCAGCAAACCGCCCAAAGCCAGAAGACCCATTGTTGCCGGCTCGGGAGTGACCGCGACATCATCAACCAGAAATGCAGCAGAACCCACATAGCTTTTGACAACGAAGTTCCACTGTGCCGGTGTAGATACAGTGATATCGAAGCTGAATTTTGTCCAGGCATCCGCCGTAGCTGATGATACGTTTGCACCGCCGCCCCACCAGTATCCACTCCAGTCAGGAGCGAACATATCAACGCCGATATGTCCAAGTGCGCCAGCGCCTTTGACATAACCACTTATATGATACACACCATTAGCCAGAATCCCAAGTCCATATGTCAGAGCTACATCAGAATAACCTGCACCTGGGTCCATCTTGAAAGACGCCGATCCACTGAGCGCATCCTCGGTGCTAATTTGAGTGTTGGGGATGTTGCCCCAGTTTCCGGCATCAGTCCAAAGACCATAACCGGCAGGCATGATTCGGCCATAGCCATCGTCAGCGTAGCTTTCAAAGCTGGTGTTGGTCATCGGGTAACCAGCATTTGCCAGCCCCGCTGTAACACATACAGCAACAATAATTAACAATATGTTCTTCATACTCAACTCCTCCTTCTTAAATATAGTTTTAAGTAACGTTACTTACACCTTTCTTCTTTATATTCCAAAGCCAATCTCCGCAAGGCTCTGACAGCACCTCGCAGGGCAGCTTTTTGCCATACGTTTACTATGTACATATATCACCAACGGATTTTGGTGTCGCAGCACTACGGGCACGTTCTCCTGAGCGAGTCGCAATCAAGCCATCTATCGGCGAATGAATCAAAGTCATACAAGTCAACCTTGCAGTCACCGTTAAGGTCGCCGGTTCCATCGTAGGGGTCATCCGGGTCTGCAATGGCCGCGGCGGCACAGGTGCCATAGACACCAACAACTACAGTATCCGCAGCAGTCTGACTGGCAGCATCTGTCACGGTTAATGTAAACTGGTAATAACCGGTAACGCCGCCAGTTGTATTCGTAAGCGTGACGGTAGTATCCTCTGTGGATGGGGAATTAATCGTCACCACTGTGGCCGGGTCCTTGTCAGCAGCAGCTGTAATATCGGTCCATGCGTACGTTGAGATCCCATGGTCATCTGAAGCAGCAGCATTAAGGGTTAAGGTCATAGGGCTTGTTGTTGCCACGAGATATTGATCCGCACCGGCATTCACATTCGGAGGCGAATCAAACGTCTGGAAATTCCAGACAAATCCTGGAACCACATTTACTGCTGGATTGGCCGCCATGTTAACATCAACCACCCAGTAATAGTACTTATTGGCCACAATGGACGGTACAGTAAGCGATTGAGCAGTTGTATTCTGGGCAATCATCGTGCCCTCGGCCTGGGGATTCGGCGCGTATGCGGGGAGCTCAGTAAATCCCACCATATAGACATCTGCGTTGACAGCTCCTTGGGGATTGGTCCAGCTTATTACCTTGTTAGCCAGATTCATCCCTGCTCCCACAATGGGAACGGGCCTTAAGGCCGGGGTGCCGCCTGGCACAAGAATTTCGATGTTATCAAAGCCATACCTGCCGGCGGCGGTGGTGGGGATGGAGACAAGAACAGCTTTTAGAGCTGTGGCGTTAGAGGGGATAAGATAAGGAGTAGTCGAGTGGGTCTCCCAAGTGTTGTTGCTTGCAATGGTAACTGGCGTCGCCAGCTCTTCAATTTTGGCAGAAGCCCACGATTCTATTTTAAGCGAGGCATCGGTGAGGAGGCTGGTACCTATCGCATTGACGTCGGCCTGCAATATTACGTACGTACCGACGGGGATTCCCAACGTATTAAGATCCTCAACGCCAACTTGGTACCAAACGCTCCAAGCGCCCGTGTTCGTCCATAGGACCGCATACCCACCGGGGTTGCCACCGATCGTACTATGTTCAGCGCCCCAAGGAGCCCCGCCGCCCGCTGCATTCCACCCCGCCATGTTGGTAGTGAAGTCGCCGTTGGTGACGAGGGTTGCGCTCGCCGTGCTGACTATTGCAAAAACCAATAACAATACCAATAAATTCTTCATTTCAGTTCCTCCTTTTGGCCACTTTCCTTTCATCATTAAACTCACAGCTACAAACATCTTTTTCATCGCTTTTCTCCTTTAAACAATAAATTGTTATTTATCGACAGGGTCGTGCTGTAGTGTCACGAAACACCAGTTTTTCCTGAATTTTCACATTCCGGGATTGGGCCTGCTCGGGATTTTCAATTTTCTCTAAAAGCATTTCGGCGGCAATCAGTCCCATTTCTCTCGAACCGAGGTCAATAAACGTCAGGCCCGGACTCATTACGCTTGCGGCATATTCATCGCAGAAAGCGATAAGACTAAGCTCTCGCGGTATGGCTATGCCAAGGGAGTGGGCTGCCTGCATAATGTTTAGCGCGCTCATATGCCCATAGGTAATGACGGATGTTGCTCTTTGTGTAATAACGGCGGATTTGAGATAATCCACCGCGGAGGTAAAAGGTTCCTCATGACCTTTAATTGTTTCCAGACCGCGTGCGTTAAGCTCTTTGACGTAAGTATCGTGGCGGTCCCTCAAGCTGCTGTGGCCGGCTAAATGTCTTAATGGGGCGCTTGCATAGGCAATTCTGGTGTGTCCAAGTTGAATAAGATGTTGGACGGCAAGTTCTGTGCCCCCAATATCATCTGGCGACACTGACGAACCGGATGAATCGGCCGGCCCATTTATTACTACATATGGCGCACCGCTGTGTTTGATTTCCTCAATAGTTTGGCTGGTGCATTTGGCCAAAATAATAGCGCCGTCGATTTTCCACGCAGGCAGTTCGTTTGTCCCGGGTGCATGCTGCGACATATCAACGGTCACATCAAATCCGCCGGGGGCGTTATCGAGGACATTTGTAATGCTGTTAATTGCGGTCTGGTAGATGTTTCCCATGTCGCTGAGTGCGTGTGCCCCGCCGAGCACTGAAACCATCCGCGTCCGCTGATTCGTAAGGCCGCGGGCCATCAGATTGGGACGGTATCTGAGTTGTTCGGCGATTTTAATGACTCGCTGGCGTACATCAACGCTGACGGAAAAACCGTTATTCAGCTTATTGTTGAGTACCCTGCTGACCGTGGATTTGCTCACCCCCGCAGCCGCAGCTACATCGCCAAGATTTGCTACCGATTTTGCCATACTCTACAACTCTCTTCTCTGACCTTAACAATGTTGCTGTTATCTTAGCAACCGTTTGCTATTATAAGGCCTTTGAGAAGCATTGTCAACATAAACGGCGAATTCAGTTGACCTTATTATAAGGGGTTTATAGCGATAGTTGGCTTGTAAGGTCTTTTCCGGCAATGAGTTATGAACCGCACGGCTATTCGGTGATTTTTATGAAAAAAAACAGAAAAACTGCGGATTTTTTGGAAAAAGAGGGGCATTTTCTGGAAATATCAGGATTATTATTGGAATCTTTCCTAAATCCGGATACAGGGCATCTAATCCGCAGAACACTCGCTAAATTTTGTGTGAACACTTAGCTTGCCGGCTTGCCGCGGCGTTTTTCCAGCTCAAGGCGAATCTCATGCGCTTTTTCTTCTGTTATATTGAAAGTTGCGATAACAAGAATTGCTATCACGGATGCTATCATTGGAATACCAACATCGAATACTCTAAGGAAAAACAGCGTTTCTACCGGCTGAACATTTCCCGCGGCCACATCAAATCCAGAAGCGTTAAGAAGGAATCCAGAAAGAAGTGCCACCACAGTCATGCCAAGTTTTACCATCCACCAGTAAACAGCTCCATACATTCCCTCCCGGCGTTTGCCGGTTTCAAGCTCGTCAAGGTCGCACACATCAGCCACCATTGCACTAACCAGCGTAAACAGCGAACCAATCCCGAATGAAACGAATGGGGCGGCAATAAGCAGCAAATAAGGATAATCAGGATTATAGCCGACCCATTTCAATGCATATCCAACAAGAGAAATAGATATTGTTATTAAGAAAGTTCTTTTTTTTCCTAACCTTGTGGAAATCCAGGTGACCAGAGGAATGATACCAAAAGTAAAAATAGAAGTAAGTGTGCCAAACCATCCCAGCAAAGCCCCGGCCTTGCCCGTATTTCCGCCAAATACATAATAAATCATTACATATATCGAAAAGGACATTCCGAGCTGGAAACCGTTGAAAACGAGGAAGGTTGCAGCGCAAAGTTTAAGAAACGGACGGCATTTGAAGGTAATCAGAAATACCTTGAAAAAGTTGATTACATGTTCCCATGAATTCCTGATTTTATCAGTTTTTTTAACTTCTTCTGCCAGCGGCACATTAACAACGCGCTCCCGATTGAAAATGGCAGGCACTATTCCGCCTACAAGAATAAATATCCCAACAGCAATACCCAAAGCACGCGCTCCCTGGACTATGCCGCCTTTAAATAAACTTTGGTCTTGCATTATTGCATAAAACCATGGAGCTACAATCCATGCAATTTGGCCAACCCAGTTAGCAACACCCTGCAGTCGAGTCCTTTCATGATAATCTGGTGACAATTCATATCCGAGGGCGATAAAAGGTATTGAGAAAACAGCATAGGAAAGAAAAAAGGCAATTGACGTTATCAGGAAAAACCAAAAATAGAAACTTTGACTGTGGCCGGTGTAGAGCTGCCACATCAGGGCAAAGGTAATTCCAGAAAAAATGGCGCCAAAAAAGAGATAGGGTCTGCGGCGGCCCCACCGAGTCCTCGTATTATCAGAAATATGGCCTACAACAGGGTCTGTTAAGGCATCAATAAGACGAGGAATTGCGCCGATAGTGCCGACCAGGGCAGGATTCATTCCGAGGCCGAGATTGAGTATTACCATCATAGCTCCAAGTGCGGCGGCCTGCATATTATTAACAAGCATACCGACCGCATATGCGGCCTTTTGTATTATAGGAATGCGATCCTCCGGGGCTGTGGCGTAATGTTCAGGTTTACTCATTTGGACCTCTTTTCTAATGTTACAAATTAATATTGGGAACAGTCCCTGCTTTTTCTAAACTCTGTTTAAAAACCGCTTTAAAGTATTCCTGTTAGTGAAATATAGCGGTATTTACATCGAAGTCAAGATGCTCTTGACGAATGGGCGGTGTTTTTTTATAATAGCAACCGGTTTCTATGTCATAATAGAGAACGGATGGTTGGGGGCGCACGGCTTGCGGCCTTCCATAATTTAAATGCGAAAGACCCAAAGTATGGTTCAAAAACAACGTTTTTTAAGGTGCGATATGAAAAACATATTCATTATTGGATTGGTCATTGCTCTGATTGCGGGTTTTTGTATGCCGGCGATGAGCAGCGAGAAAAGCTCAGCAACAGACAAACAGAAGGCGGGTGAAGAACACAGCTTCGCCGTTAAACAGGATAGTAACGGGAAGTTCTGGTTCGTTGACCCTCAAGGGCGCAATTTTCTGTCTGTCGGAATCAACAATATTCGACCGTCAGCGTGGAGCCCACGTCCTAATACTGATTATTATGATGCGGTACGGACCGTTTTTGGGGGAGATTACACGAATTGGAAAGATGATGTTTTACGGATATTGAATAAAAATGGTTTCAACACACTGGGAGCATGGTCAGACCCCTGCCTTTATGACAATCAGATTTACGGAACTATATGCCTGTATGTCGCCGGTTATTCTAACGAACGATGTCTCGAGGGGTTCAAGCCGGATTTTGAACAGAGTGTTTTAGAAAATGCCAGGCAAATGCTATCCACATATAAAAACATAGATAATGTTATCGGTTTCTTCCTCGACAACGAAATGCCGTGGTATGGTAAAAACGGCTGGGAGGACATCCCCAATTATACCCTGCTGGAAACCGCCATCGAGCTGCCTGTTTCTCATCCTGCTCACCAGGCTGCAATACAGTTTTTAAAATCCAATTATCCTTCGGAAAGCAGCTTCAACGAGGCATGGGGAGCAAATCTGAAAAGCTGGGAGGATGTTAACGCCGGGATGCTGCGGCGATGCCAAAACGATAAAACTCAAAAGGACAGGGCCGAGTTTACCGGTCTGGCGGCGGAGAAGTTCTTTGCTCCTGCCTGCCGGGTGGTCCGCCGGCTTGCTCCGGGCAAGTTAATCCTTGGTGTTCGCTTCGCCGGTCACGGCGCTGCGGCTGGGGCAATAGAGGCCTGCGGCAAATACTGCGATGTAGTATCATTTAACAATTATCAAAAATCACCAAAGGCGGATGAACGTATGCTGGCCAGCTATTATATTCTTAGCGGCAAAAAGCCGCTGATGGTGACGGAATATGCCTGGCGGGCGCGTGAAAACACCAGCGGCAACCCAAATACGGGTGGTGCGGGTGCAGTAGTAGAGACACAGGCCCAGCGAGCCGCGAACAGCAAGGCCTATGTCGAGAGCATAATCTCTTATCCGATGGTCATCGGCGCACACTGGTTTGAATTTGCGGACCAGTCCCCGCAGGGACGTTTTGACGGCGAAAATTCCAACTATGGTGTCGTTGATATAAAGCACCGGCCTTATACCGAAGTTCTGGCGATTATAGCTCAATCTAATGTAACGCTAAACAAAATTCACGCTGAGTCCGGCATCAAGGCATTCGAATCTTTGCCTGAGCGGACCAAGGTTGTTTTTGAGCCGGCCCGGCATCCTGAAAGGCCGCCGGCACTTGACCTTCTGAAGAGTGAGCCCGTGCGAGGGCCAGAATTATTCAGCGCACCTGACGCAAATGTTTTTCTCAAACAGGAGCCGAATAAATTGACAATCGAATACAATACCGGCGGCGACTGGGGCTGCGGCGTATTGTTTTTCGGCCCTAAAATATACTCGTTGAGCAAAGGGCCGGGGTTTGCCGCCGACCTGAGCGGCTATTCCGCGCTGGAAGTTGACGTCTGTGTTCCGAAAGGTGTTTCATTTGAAGTAGTAGCCGATGAAGCGGGCGTGGCGGAATCGGCAGGCATCAGCTATAATATGGAAGCCGGCGACGACGGTGAATCATTTGCGTTCAAAGCGACTTCCGGGACCGGCAAAAGGGAAACCATAAGGTTCAATTTTAAAGAGATGCTTGTCCGCAAGACATGGGGCAACCAAAAAGGAGCAAGCAAAATAGACCTGAATGCCATGAAGGGGTTCGGTTTATATATGCGCGGGGGACAGGGCAAGGGGCAAATCGAGCTGTATTCCTTCCGTCTGGTCAAGTGAGCGATGAAAGACAGTAAAATGCAAAATAACAGGAAGGTCGCTACATTAAACGATGTTGCGACTGAGGCAGGGGTAAACAAATCCACCGTCAGCAGAATTCTGAATAACCGGCTTGGAAACGGTTTTTCGGTTACCGAAGAAGTGCGTAAGCGTGTATTGGCCGCGGCAGCGAAACTCAGCTATCGACCGAACCTTATCGCCAAAGGGCTTACTTTACAGACAACCCGTATGATACATATCATCGGGGGCCGCTATGCTCTGAGCGACCTCGGCAATATCTACCAGACGGTCGTAAACAGCGTCACGAGTATTATGGATTGCTCCGAGGATGTTTTTGATGTCACTGTGGATATGTCGCATCATGACGTGCAATCGAGTGAGCTGCCTCCCTGGAAGATTAATGGGGCGATTATACTGGCCAGGGCGAACCCATCTACGCTCAGGGAGCTTGAAGACAGTCAAATACCGTATGTAGTTGTAAATGGCCCGGCAGGCAAATCCGGCTCTTCGGTAGTGCCTGATGACGAGTGCGGAACCAGGATAGCCATTCAGTATCTGGCTGAGCTTGGGCATCGGGTAATTGCGTATGCAAACGCAAGGCCTGATTACCTTGTCGGGCACAGCAGTTTGGCCGACAGGCATCAGACCTACCTGAAAGAGATGAAAAAGCTCGGTCTTTCTGTTGCGTCTGGCCACGACAAATGGCTTAAATCCGCCGAAGAATTTCTGACTGCTGCCGTTATCGAAAATGGTGCGACGGCAGTGCTCGCTTATGGTCACATGGAAGGTCTTAATTTGATGCAGGCGGCACATAAACTCGGAATTACTGTGCCCGGCCGGTTAAGCGTTCTTTGTTTCTGTGACCAGCAGGCGGCGGCCGCGATGAGCCCGCTGCTTAGCTTTATCGATTTGAGGTCAAGCGATATGGGCAGAATCGCAGCCGAGCTTTTGCTCAAACACATTAAAAAATCCGGCGATGCTGAACCGACAACTATAAAGCTGGCCGAGGAGCTGGTTATCTGTGGTTCAACTGCATCGCCGCAAAAGTGACCGGATTTAGACCGGGTTAAAAATGTTTCTGTAAGTTATTGATAATTAGAAAAAGGTTCATAAATGAAAAAGCAAAAAGAATGTGCCAAACCGGCTTTGTGGTCTTTTTCGGACGAGCTGGTAACTCACGAACTGGAAGCCGACGGGAGCTACAGAATCGACAATTATGACAAGATACCTTCCTTCGCGAGTTTTCTGCCGGGCATAGCCGGCGCAGATGGCGTGCCGATATGGTGTATGTACGTAAACCGCGCACAGGCGGTAGTATCTTTCGGGCTGAGTAGCAAGAACCAGGCCATAGCCGAGTTTCTGCCCGCGACATGGGCTTACCAGTTGGTCGGCGTTCAGGGATTCAGAACCTTCTGCAAGGTAAACGGTCAGTATTACGAACCGTTCCAGAATGATTCTCAAACTCCCGGCTTTAAGCTCCACCGCTCAATGTGGCCAAGGCCGGAAAGGTTGCTGCTAAGAGAAGATAACGAAACGCTTGGCCTGCGTTTTGACGTGGAATATTTCAGCCCGGTTAATCAGCCGATTGGTTCTTTAATCCGGATGATTAAAATCACCAACACATCGGACAAACCGGTAAAACTGGAGGGGCTGGACGGATTGGCGCTTATATTGCCGGCCACACTGCCCGACTACATAATAAAATCAATAAGGCGTATCAGCGAGGCCTATGCCTCCGTTGAGCTAATCGACGGCAAGGTTCCTTATTATTCGAGCAAAGTGCAGGTTCATGACGAGGATGAAGTAACTCGGATACATCATGGACATTTTTATGCTGCCTACCACAGCAGCGAAAAGACGTTCTCTGCGATAGAGCCTTATGTTGACCCTGACGTAATCTTTGGGTGCGGCTGCGACCTCATAACGCCCCGTAATTTTCTTAAAGCAGAAGCAATTGCCCGTGATGCCCAGGTCTGGGAGAACAGATTGCCTTGTGCGCTTGTTCCTTTCGACAGCGTGCTCGATGCCGGCAAATCCATAAAGCTCGTTTCTATCATTGGCCTGGCGCCAAGCCAGGCGATGCTTACCAGATTCCTGGCCAACATCAAAGAAGAAGCGGATATTGACAGGATGCGTGCGGAGCTTATTAATTTGATAGATGACGTAATGGCTCCCGCCACAGCAGTATCCGGTCTTCCGGTACTCGATGCTTATTTGAAACAAAATTTCCTTGATAACATTCTAAGGGGCGGCATTCCGAAGCTTTTACCGTCGAAAACCGGCCCTAAATTACTGCACCTGTATTCAAGACGCCACGGAGACCTGGAGAGGGACTACAACCATTTTGAGTTGTCCCCGACACCGCTGTCCATCGGACCCGGCAATTACAGAGATATATGCCAGAATCGGCGGCATGACGTGTGGTTTCACCCCGAAGTATCGGACAGGGACATAAAAATGTTTTTGTCTCTATTGCAGCCGGACGGTTACAATCCGCTGAGTGTTGACGGTTACAGGTGGTCTTTGCCCGGCGAAACCGACCCAATGGACTTTTGCCCGGACGTCGATACAAAAGCTTCCACTGAGTTTAGAAATATACTTCGCAGGAGTTTTCATCCCGGCGAGCTTCTCCAATGGTTAAACTTTTTTAACGTGACAGTAGAAGACTGTTCGGCCTGGTTAAACTCTATTCTGGAAAAATGCCAGCCCCAGCTTATTGCCGGCGGTTACGAGGGCGGTTACTGGATAGACCACTGGACATACATCACGGACCTGCTGGAATCGTTCGCCGCTGTTTTCCCGGAAAATATTGAGCAGATGCTCACAGAAAAAGCTGACATTACCTGGTTCAGCGAAGGCGGCTGCGTGGCGCCGCATGCTGACAAATATGTCCTTAAGAATTCCGGGCCTCTCCAGCTTAATTCCGTCGTGAGCAGTTCGAAACCACAGCAGCAAATGCCGCTGGTAACGGCTTTCGCCAAGCTTTGTGCTCTTGTCGCAATAAAGGCGGTGTCATTTGATTTCAAAGGAGCCGCCATAGAGATGGAAGCAGGAAGGCCGGGCTGGAACGACTCTCTTAACGGCCTGCCTGCGCTATTTGGTTCCAGCACCTGTGAAGCCGTAGAGCTTGGACGTCTGGCTTCCTGGCTGCTCGACAGCTTGCCGGAAATCCCCAGGACGGCATTTCCGGCGGAGGTTGCCGACCTGATTGACAATGTTGTTGCCGACCTGATTGAGCCGGAATATTCGTGGGAAAGGTCTATCGATATTCGAGAGGGATTCAGGAAACGAGTCAGGGATAATTGCCGAAGCGGGCTCGTCGCAGAGCTCCGTGTCAGCAGCCGCACAAGGTTTGTCGCCGGCGATGTTTTAGAGCAGCTCCTGGCTGGAGCAATAGGGCGTGCCGATGCCGCTATAGAAAAATCAGTTGACCATAACACCGGACTGATTCATACCTATTATAGAAATATTCCCATTCCGGCCGTGAAGCCTGAAGCACTCGATCCTCTTGAGCTTGAGCGAGGTATTCCGCTGGGGCCGATAGCAAAGTTTGAACAGAAACCTCTTCCACTCTATCTGGAAGGTCAGGTGCACTTGCTGCGGCTTGTGGCAAAATCCGAACAAATCAGGAAGATTTACCATTCTGTCAGACAAAGCCCGCTTTTCGATGAGGATTTACAGATGTACAAGCTCAATGAATCTCTAAAGGACTGGCCTCATGAAATCGGGCGAGCACGGACGTTTACAAGGGGCTGGTATGAAAATGAGTCGATATGGCTGCACATGTCGTACAAATACTTGCTGGAGCTGCTGCGTGGTGGTCTTTATGAGGAATTTTTCACGGACGCCCGGACAATGCTGGTGCCCTTTATGAATCCGAAAGTATATGGCCGGAGCATTCTCGAAAACAGTTCATTCATTGCGCCGAGCGTCTGCCCTGACCATAATGCCCGCGGCCGAGGTTTCGTAGCCAGATTGAGCGGCAGCACAGCCGAATTCATACATATTTGGCTGCTGCTGACGATTGGAAACCATCCTTTTACAATGAAAGACGGCCGGCTGTGTTTTGCTTTAGCGCCTGTCCTGCCCGGCGACTGGTTCACTGCTGAAGCAAAATCGTTCAGATGGAAAGATGCTTCTGTTCAGATTCCTGTTAATAGTTTTGCCTGTACACTGTTAGGCGGGACGCTTCTGGTTTATCACAACCGACAACGTAAGAACACATTTGGCAGCGACGCTGTCAGGCCTGTTCGCTACACATTAGATGAAACGCAGGAAATTAAAGGTCATTCAGTTTCCGACGGTCTGGCTGAGAAAATTCGGAGTGGATCCTTCAAACGCATTGACGTTTGGCTGGAGTAGGTAGTGAATTAGGTTATATATAAACCACCTGTGGTTTATGCAGGCCGTCTTACTTCCAATCCTCACATAGTTTTAACTTGATAATTATGAGTTTTCGGGTTTGTCTTGTCCGTCGCCGAAAGAAACGGTATAAGCTAAGGGACAGGTAAATTTGTCTTGTAGAAGAAAACCAAAATTAATCCTGTGCTATTGCGGTGAGTGTGGTAGCAAGATATAATCGTTGTTGTTTGCTCTTTGGTATATATTGTCACTGTAGCAAAATGTAGCAAATATCGTGCACATTATGCGCAACATGCACAATATGCAGATTTAAATAACTCCCTATGTGACAATGGGTTAAGCTGTAAGTTGTTAAACAGCAAAAACTTATAAAAAAGCTGGTTTTTAAACCCATAACCCGGATGTTCGAATCCTCCCCCCGCTATTGGTTTACAGAGATAACTTCTTGGCAAGCAGGAGGTTATCTCTTTTTCTATGCGTCCCAATTAACCTGTGTTATACTGACCATATGACTACCAAGGATGAACGTCATTTTGCCAAATTAGTGGTGCCGGTAAAGAAGGTAAAGTTTCAGGGGGGATATTTTCGCCGGTCCCAACAAGCGGTTTTGAGGATATATCAGGATAAAGAGATTGCCAACTGTGAGGCATATCGTCTAATCATTTCCCGTGAAGGAATTGAAATCCGCGCCGGTGCAGATGCAGGTGCGTATTACGCTGTGCAGACGCTGCGAGAGCTTGTTGCGATATACGGGAAGGTGCTGCCAGTGTGCAGAATAGAGGATGAGCCGGATTTTCGCAGGCGGGGCGTATATCTGGATTGTTCAAGGGGGAAAGTGCCCAAGCTCAATACACTGAAGGAATTGGCCGCGCGGCTTTCGCAGTGGAAAATAAACGAGTTGCAGCTTTATGTTGAAAACGTATTTACTTTTAAGAGGCATCCTGATATTGGGAAAGGTTACAGTCCGTTTACGCCTGAGGAAATACTGTCTTTGCAGGAGCATTGCAAAAAGCATCATATCCGGCTTGTTGGTTCGCTTTCGAGTTTCGGGCATTTCGAGAAAATTCTGTTTCTGCCGAAATACGCGCATTTAGGCGAGAAACCAGGCTTTCGCGGGTTTCCGGGCGGGACAACACTTTGTCCAATCGACCCCGGCTCAATCAAACTTGTCGCAGAGCTTTACAGCGAATTTGTGCCGCTGTTCGAAGCGGAGGATTTCAATGTTTGTTGCGATGAAACCTGGGAACTCGGGAAGGGGCGCAGTGAAAAAAGAGCGATTCGTGTCGGGGCCGGGCAGGTTTATCTCGATTTTCTCCTGAAGATTCACCGTCTCTGCGAAAAACACGGCAAGCGAATGAATGTGTGGGCGGATATTGTATTGAATCACCCTGAATTATTGGGCAAACTGCCAAGCGATATCGTTTTGCTGAACTGGGAATACGAGCAGGATGGCAGGAACATAAAAAGAACGAAAGAAATAGCAAATGCCGGACTTTCAATGATGGTTTGTCCGGGGACAAGCGGCTGGCTTACGCATGGGACACGACTGCCTAATTCGATGGGCAACGTAACTAACTTTGCGGCACAGGGGAGAAAATATCACGCGGAAGGATTGCTGAATACGGACTGGGGCGACAATGGTCATCGTAATTTCCTTGGAGTCAGCTTGCACAGTTTTGCGCACGGGGCCGCCAACGCGTGGAACGGCAGGGCGGTTGATAATGACAGGTTCACGGAGAATTTCTGCTATCAGATGTTTGGTCAGCGGGACAGCCGGATGGCGAAAGCGATACGGTTGCTGGGCAGCACCTATATTACCTGTGGGAAAACTTCGCCGAACAAGTCATTGCTGTTTATGTCCTTTTTTGAGCCGATGCTGAAAGACGAGGCAATCGAAAACAGCGCAATTGATTTGATGAGCAAGAAAGGTTTACAGAAAATAACGACAGAATTGTCTGATGACAACCTTTGGCCTGCGGATGTAAAACAGATAGGGGATTTTGAACGGCTGGCATTAAGTGAATTAAGGTTGGCCGCCCGAATGGATTGCTTAGCGAGCAGGAGGGCTTTAATAGCGAAGGCATTGCGTTCTGGGCAAAACATCAAAAGTCTGGAACTACGAAAAATGAGCAGGCAAATGCGAGATATCGGGAGAGATTTCAAGGGGCTTTGGCTTGCGCGCAACAAACTTTCACGGCTGAATGATAATATGCGATTATTTAATCTTGCCGAAGATGAGTTGAAAAAAGGGTTGTGATGAAGAAAAAGATGCGAGTTGCGGGGTTGATGTCAGGAACGTCTGCTGACGGCGTTGATGTTGCGATTGTTGATATTGATAAAAACAAAGTGCGAGTCCTGGCGTTCGATACATTTGCTTATTCAGCAGAGCTGCGTCGTGTTATCCTTGGGCTTTGCAGTTCACAATCCGGCAGTGTGGCTGATGTTTGCCATTTTAATTTCGTGATTGGCGAGGTGTTTGCGGAATCGGTTATAAAGTTATGTAAGAAAAGCGGCATAGGACTTAATACGATTGATTTGATTGGTTCGCACGGGCAGACGATTTATCACAATCCCAAAGGGACACGTTTCGGAAAAAAAATTATTTGTTCGACTCTGCAAATAGGCGAGCCGTCGATAATCGCCCAGCGAACAGGTATTACAACGGTTGCGGATTTCAGGCCTCGTGATATGGCTGCCGGCGGGCAGGGTGCACCTTTGGTGCCATTCGCGGATTATTTTCTGTTTCGTGATAAGCGTCGCAATAGAGCGGTTCAGAATATCGGCGGCATTGCCAATGTGACTTATCTTCCTGCGGGTTGCAGAGCAAAAGATATAATCGCTTTTGATACCGGCCCGGGCAATATGATAATCGATGGTATCGTTTCTATTATCAGTAAAGGCAAACAGAAGTTTGACCGGGGCGGGAAAATTGCGGCACGAGGTACGGTTGATACAGATATTCTCAACAATATGCTGAGGCATCCGTTTTTCAGCAGGCGTCCTCCTAAATCCACGGGCAGGGAGGAATTCGGCGAGCAATATTGTAAGCTGCTGTATCAAAGAATGAAAAAGAAAGCGGGCCTTGCTGAAAATATATTGGCCACTGTTACCGCTTTTACCGCCGAGAGCATTATTGGGGCGTATCGAAAGTTTTTGCCTCGAATGCCTGATGAAGTAATATTGTGCGGCGGCGGTGCGCATAACAAGACGCTGGTTAAAATGCTGCAACGAGAGCTTGGTAAAAGTAAAATATTATTCAGCGACGATTATGGAATCAACTGCGACGCAAAAGAGGCGATTTCGTTCGCTATTCTTGCGTATGCGACAATAAAAGGGTTGTCGAATAATGTCCCCGGAGCGACAGGGGCGAAACAGCAGGCGGTTTTAGGAAAGATAGTACCCGCATAATGAAAAAACACAGACCATTGCCGATAACGGAGCATAGCAACAAGAGGAGTAAGAATATCGACCGATTGTCAACGGCCCGGATAGTCACCCTTATGAATTCCGAAGATATGCTTGTAGTGCCTGCGGTGGGCAAAGAGCGAAAAAAAATTGCAGCCGCCGTTGATATGATAGTGGAGCATTTCAGAAAAGGCGGGCGATTGTTTTACGTCGGCGCGGGGACAAGCGGCCGGCTCGGTGTTCTTGACGCTTCAGAATGTCCGCCGACTTTCGGCGTCAGTCCGAGGTTAGTGCAGGGAATAATAGCAGGGGGCAGGCGAGCATTAGTCAGGGCTGTCGAGGGGGCCGAAGATAAGCCCGATGATGGAGCTAAAGCGGTAATTAAACGTGGTATTTGCAGCAAGGATGTGGTTGTCGGTATTGCCGCCTGCGGCCTGACGTCTTATGTGCGTGGCGCATTGAAACAGGCGATGAAGCTTAAGGCGGGAACGATTTTTATTACCTGTGCGCCGGAGAGTGTTAAGGATATTCCTGCTGAGATTGTTATTAATCCTGTTGTTGGTCCTGAGATTATTACCGGCTCAACGAGAATGAAGGCGGGGACTGCGACCAAGCTCGTACTAAATACCCTCACTACGGCAGCGATGATAAAAATGGGCAAGGTTTATGGAAATCTGATGGTTGACCTGACTGCGACAAATAACAAACTGCGTGACAGGTCTGTGAGGATTGTTGTTGGGATGACGGGACTTTCTCGAACGAAAGCGGCTGAGCTGCTTGAAAAAGCTGAGGGGAAAGTAAAAGCCGCGATAGTAATGTACTTCCGCAATATTAATCTGCACCAGGCCGTTACCGTTCTCGACGAATGCGGGCAATTGCTGCGAAAAGCCATTAAGGAAGGCCAATGAGCGGTCTTATCGCTTTGCAACAGTTAGGGGCAATTGGCCGGATTGATTTGGCAGTGGTTGGCCTGGCAGTTATTCTCCTTTTTGTTATTTCCTATGTCTTCGGGCGTGAGGAAAAAGACACTAAAGATTTTTTTGTGGGCGGGCGAAAGGTTCCTTCGATTGTGGCCTGCCTGTCTTTTGTCGCGACCGAAGTCAGCGCGCTGACTATTATCGGCGTACCGGCGACCGCATACAGCGAGAACTGGCAATACTTGCAGTTTTTCATTGGTTCAGCGACGGCGCGCGTAATGGTTGCGTTTCTGTTCATACCGGTTTTTTATCAGTATAACTGCACGAGCATTTATGAGTTTCTCAGACACCGTTTTGGTCCCGAGACGCAGTATGCCGGCTCGATTTTCTTTTTTATTACGCGCCTTATAGCATCCGGTGTCAGGTTGTATGCGGCGTGCCTGGGGGTGGGGATAATTCTGGGCTGGTCTTTGGCGCAAACGCTTTTGATATTTACAATTGTAAGTGTCATCTTCATTACATTCGGCGGTATAAAGGCAGTTGTTTGGGCGGGCGCTTATCAGGCGACGATTTTCTTTTTGGCGGGAGGCGTGCTGTTAATCTATCTTCTGCTCCAAATACAAGGCGGGCTGTCGACTGCCTGGCAAATCGCAGGTGAGGCCGGCAGATTAAGTGTCTTTAAATTTGATTTTGACCTCAACAACCCGACGACTTTCTGGGCGGGCACCGCCAACGCGTTTTTCATAGGCCTGGCGGTATTCGGAACCGACCAGGAGTTGATGCAGCGATTGCTTACCGTGAAAACTCGCAGAGCAAGCCAGAAAACAATTATTTCAACCATTTTGGTGGGGTTGCCTGTTCTGTGCATATATCTGGGAATCGGCACCTTACTTTATGTTTTCTATCAGCAGAACCCGGGCGTTGCTCATCCCGAAAAAGCCAAAGAGGTCTTTTCCCATTTCGTTGCAAATTCTCTGCCTGTCGGATTAAAAGGGTTGATGCTTTCAGCAATCATATTGGCCAGTATCGATTCACCATTGAGCTCGCTTTCCTCTTCGTTTGTAACGGATATCTATCGGCCTCTTATTAAGAAATCCGCGACGGAAAAACATTATCTCCTTGTTTCGCGGATAGGGATAGTGGCATTCGGCTTTATCCTTGCGATTATCGCTTTTGCCTGCGAACCCGTGGAGAATATTCTCTGGTTTGCCTTTGAGATAATTTCTGTAACAGGCGGAGCTACACTTGGCGTTTTTCTGCTTGGCGTATTGACAAAACGAAAGTCCAACTATGGCAATATAGCCGCTATGATTATCAGCACGGCCAGTATGATGACGCTTTTACTGCTGTCTCATGGGGGGTACATCAAGTTGGCCTGGAGCTGGCTGATAGTAGCCGGAACGGTCCTGACTTTGGCCATGGGCTATATGTTCAGCCGGCTTGGGGAAAGATTTAATCGGAAAAGTTTGATTTCACGAATGGTTAAGAATTTTTAGTGTCAAGGCCGGTTTTTAAGTAAATCCAAAAGTGATTGTTTTTGTAATCCATCGCCGTTTTTACTCTTTGACAGAAAAGATGAGATTTAATATAAGTAGTTGGTATGAAATCGTTACAAAATATAAGGGGGCACTAACAAAAAGTTTTGCGACAGGAAGATGAAAACGAACAACCCAAAAATTTGCGTGGTCGGCAGCTCAAACATAGACCTTGTGGTTAAATCACAGCGACTGCCTTCTTGCGGGGAGACAATTTTGGGCGGCGAATTTCTGATGGTCCCCGGCGGCAAGGGAGCAAATCAGGCAGTAGCGGCAGCAAAGCTCGGGGCGGAGGTATATTTTATAGCTAAATTGGGAGATGATATATTCGGGGCGCAATCTTTCGCCAATTTCACAAAAGTGGGTGTGAATACAAAGTATGTTACTCGAACGAACAAAGCATTGTCCGGCGTAGCTTCGATTGCCGTTGATAAAGCGGGCAATAACACAATTGTAGTAGCCCCAGGTGCTAATCATATGCTGTCGCTGGAGGATGTAAAAAAGGTCGAACAGGATTGCAACTGTTCCCTGTTTTTGTAACAAAATTATCGTTTTTCTCTTGAGCAAACCCTTGCGCAATAATAATATGATATATAAATAGTTAGTTCTGTCAAGGAATAGCGAAGAAGAGTCAACAACATTTTTCGGGAGACATTATGTTAGTAGTAGAATCATATGCGATAGCGGTGGCAATGTGTTTTGTAACGATGCTGTGCTGGGGGTCATGGGCGAATACGCAGAAGCTTGCGACAAAAGAATGGCGGTTTCAGCTTTACTACTGGGATTATGCAATAGGCGTATTTGTATTGTCACTGGTACTGGCATTTACATTAGGCAGCCATGGGACAGCAGGAAGAAGTTTTATCGCAGACTTAAAGCAGGCACAGTCGAGCAATTTAATGTTAGCATTTATCGGCGGAGTGATTTTCAATCTTTCAAACATTCTGCTTGTGGCGGCAATCGATATTGCGGGCATGGCTGTTGCATTTCCTATAGGAGTTGGTCTTGCACTTGTTATTGGTGTGGTAATTAATTATATCGGCAGCCCGGTCGGCAATGCGCCGCTGCTGTTTTTGGGCGTTGCATGTGTTGTTGCTGCGATTATACTTGACGCGATTGCATATAAAAAACTCCCAAATACCGGGCAGAAAACAACTGCAAAGGGCGTGATAATTTCTATTGCAGCAGGTTTGCTGATGGGATTTTTCTACAGGTTTGTCGCCAAGTCAATGTCGCCTGATTTCGTGAACCTTGAAGCGGGAAAACTAAGTCCATATACGGCCATTGTACTGTTTTCTTTTGGATTACTGATTTCAAACTTTTTATGGAACAGCATTGTAATGGCAAAGCCATTTGTGGGTGAACCCGTTCCACTCGGCGACTATTTCAGAAAAGGGAATATGCGGCTGCACCTTGTCGGGATACTGGGCGGTATTATCTGGAATATTGGTATGTCGTTCAGCATAATCGCATCCGGCTCAGCGGGGTTTGCAATTTCTTACGGACTCGGGCAGGGCGCTACAATGATAGCAGCCTTCTGGGGTGTTTTTATATGGAAAGAATTTAAGCAGGCTCCGGCCGGAACAGGTAAGCTGCTGTCGCTGATGTTTCTGTTTTACATGGCAGGGTTAGTTTTGTTAATAATTTCAAAATTGATGTAATAAGGATAGAGAAATAATATGGCTAAAAAAATCATTGTGGTCGGCAGCAGTAATACCGACATGATATTGAAAACAAAATGGATACCTAAGCCGGGAGAAACGATAATCGGAGGAAAGTTTTCAACGGCAGCCGGCGGTAAAGGTGCCAATCAGGCGGTTGGGGCGGCCAGAGCCGGCGGGCAGGTGACATTCGTTGCAAAAGTTGGGAATGATGTATTCGGCAGGCAAGCCGTTGAAGGATTTTTGAAAGACGGCATAAACATCAAGTATGTTTTAAAGGATGATAAAGAACCTTCTGGGGTTGCGTTGATATTTGTTGCTGATGACGGCGAAAACAGCATAGGCGTCGGCTCAGGCGCAAATGCAAAGCTTTCGGTTGCCGATGTTAAAAAATTAAAAGAAGTTATCCTTTCCGGTGACATACTTTTGACACAGCTTGAAACACCATTGCCGACAGTTAAGGCAGCGGTATCGATTGCAAATAAAGGCGGCGTTAAGGTGATATTGAATCCGGCTCCGGCGGTAAAGCTTGGTAATGATATTTTGAAGAACGTTACAATACTGACTCCAAACGAAACCGAGATCGAGATATTGACCGGCATAACAATAAAAAATCAAAATGATGCTCGGAAAGCAGCCGAGATTTTGCAGAAAAAAGGAGTTAAGATAATAATAATTACGCTGGGTTCGAAAGGAGCATATGTTTGCTGTGATGAATTTGAGGGTATGGTTGAAGGATTTAAGGCAAAAGCTGTAGATACAACCGCTGCCGGCGATGTATTTAATGGTGCGCTGGCTGTGGCGATATCGGAAAAAATGCCGCTTGCCGACGCTGTCAGATTTGCGAATGCAGCAGCGGCGATATCAGTAACACGGCTTGGCGCTCAGCCTTCAGTTCCGCAAAGAAAAGAAATTGAAAAACTATTGAAAACCAAAAAGTAATTCTGGTATAAGAAGTTTTGTGAATAACGCAAAAAAATAATTTTGGTCTGCATCAGTGCAGTTTTGGTAATGTTGCTTGGTTCATGCAAATGCTGCAAAGCCGATAAGCAGGTGAGAAGAATAAGCGTTGACGAATATGTCGATAAGATGAAGGGCGGTCGCGGCTCGGTGATAAGCTCATTCTTCGGTGTGCTTATTATCGCGGTCCTGGGTGCCGGGCTGGCCCAGATAGGTGCGCAGGAATCGACCAAACGCCTTATCACCGGGTGCGTTATCATCGCGGCCGTTATCATTGACCAGTATCGCCACCGGATTCGCAAGTCAAACAGGCATGTCACGCTATAAAAGATTCATCGCCATTCTCCTATGATGCCCCCGCTATTAACTTTCGACCCTGCCTTTTTACAATATCGCAGATAAGGAGATATTCCCCTTTGTTTGAGGTTGGAATCATCAAAAGCCCCTTTCAAAGACCCGCATAATAAGTTATTAAGAACGACAGACAAGATTGTTAATTTTAAATTAAAGGGTGTTCTATGATTATTCGGCATATTGTTCAACAAATGGGTATGCGGGCAAGGATGTTTTGGCTTGTTTTTCTCTGCCCGGTTTTGTTTAGCTCTCTGGGTTGTCAGGAACAATATGTGGGTTCCAATATCGGTAAAGACGGTTTTTGCATTGCGCAAAAAGGCGAGGTAGCGGATATCTACGTTGGTTTGAACGATTACGCCGGTGTTATTCGCGCGGGCACGGACCTGCAGGCGGATATTAATCGCGTCACGGGGCAAACAGCAAAAATAACAAACAAAGAAACCGGTTTGGGGAAAAATACGATAATCATCGGAACGATTGGCAAAAGCCCGATTATCGACCGGCTGATTAAAAATGGCAAAATCAATGTGAATGAAATTGCGGGCAAATGGGAATCGTTTGTTATTCAGATAGCGCCCAAACCCATGGCCGGCGTCGAAAATGCCCTTGTTATCGCGGGCAGCGACAAAAGGGGCACGATTTACGGCATATATGACCTTTCGGAGCAGATAGGCGTGTCACCGTGGTATTGGTGGGCGGATGTGCCTGTGCAGCATAAAGATGCTCTTTTTGTAAAGGCGGGAAGATATGTTCAGGGACCGCCCGCGGTAAAATATCGCGGTATTTTCCTCAATGACGAGGGCTTTGCGCTTAGTCCCTGGGTCAAAGAAAAATATGGAAACTACAACAGTCAGTTTTACACCAGAGTTTTTGAATTATTGCTTCGGCTAAAGGCAAACTATCTTTGGCCGGCGATGTGGAACAATGCCTTCAATGAAGATGACCCGAATAATCCCCGTCTTGCCGACGAATACGGCATAGTTATGGGAAACTCTCATCAGGAGCCGATGCTTCGTGCGCAAAAAGAGTGGGACAGGCGATACAGCAAAAAATGGAACTATTATACCGATGCCAATACTCTCCAAAATTTCTGGCGCCAAGGCATCAGGCGCAACAGGAATTATGAAAGCATCATCTCCATCGGGCTTCGCGGGGCTGATGATACGCCGATGATTCCAAACGGCACGGTGGCCGAGAGTATGGCCTTGCTGGAAAAAATTGTGGATGTTCAGCGAAAGATAATAGCAGAGGAGATTAATCCCGATGCGTCCAAAGTGCCGCAGTTATGGTGTCCCTATAAGGAAGTTCAGGAATATTACGAAAAGGGCCTGCGTGTTCCCGACGACGTAACAATGCTGTGGTGTGACGACAACTGGGGCAATATCAGGCGTCTGCCGACCGCGGATGAACGCAAAAGAAGCGGCGGGGCGGGCGTCTATTATCACTTCGATTTTCACGGCGGGCCGCGCTCATACGAATGGCTCAATACCACTCAAATTATAAAGGTCTGGGAACAGATGAACCTCGCGTATAATTACGGCGCCACGAGAATATGGATTGTCAACGTCGGGGACCTGAAGCCGATGGAATTTCCCATCGAATTTTTTATGACTCTCGCCTGGGATCCGCAAAAATGGCCGAAGGAGAAAGTATCGGAATTTACCCGGCTGTGGGCCCAGCGTGAATTTGGCCCGCAATATGCCGACCAGATTGCTGATATCATGTCCAGGTACACCAAATATAATGCCAGACGCAAGCCCGAGCTTGTTGATACTAAAACTTTCAGCATTATAAACTACCGGGAAGCGGAAAATGTAGTTGCTGATTTTAACGCAATTACAGCCAAGGCAGAGCAAATCTATGCTGCTTTACCTGATAATGCCAAAGATGCGTTTTTCCAGCTTGTTCTTTACCCGACCAAAGCAAGCGCAGTTGTTACGGAACTCTATGTTACAGCCGCCCAAAACCAGTTATATGCTTCTCAGGGACGTGCCGCGACTAATGCCCTTGCCGCAAAAGCCCGTGCGTTGTTTGAAGCCGATGCCGAGTTGTCCCAGTATTACAATAGTAAAATGGCCAATGGCAAATGGAACCATATGATGGACACGGTGCATATCGGTTATACATCCTGGAATCCGCCGCCCAAAAATAATATGCCTAAAGTTGAGGAAATTAATGTTCCAGCCGAGCCGAATATGGGCGTTGCGGTTGAAGGTTTGAAATCCGTCTGGCCCGGTTCTTCGGATGAACCGGTTCTGCCGGGATTTAGTGCATTTGGCGAGCAGCATCGATATATCGATGTGTTCAATCGCGGACAAACACCGTTTGAATTCTCGGCTAAACCAGGCGCTGACTGGATTGTGCTAAGCGCCGGCAAAGGAACCGTTGATAAAGAAACGCGCCTCTGGGTGAATATCGACTACAGCAAAGCGCCCGCAGGCGACGCTAACGGTTCTGTGAAGATTTCCGGCCCAGGCGCAAAAGAGGTAAACATCAAAATCAATTCATTTAATCCTGCCGAACCCAACAGGGATTCTTTAGAGGGTTTTGTTGAAGCCGACGGGTATGTTTCGATGGAAGCGGAGCATTACACGAAGAAAATCGATGCAGGCGAAGTTCGCTGGGAGAAAATCCCGGATTACGGCAGGACCAATTCCGCAATGACGATTTTCCCGGTTACAGCTCAAAGCGTTACGCCGCCTCCGCTTGGGGATGCCTTACGGCAGAAGGATTCTCCTTGTCTCGAATATAAGATGTTCCTGTTCCATTCCGGCAATATCGCAGTCGAGACGATTGTCGCTCCCACGTTAAATTTCGTCCCCGACAGGGACCTGCGTTACGCTGTATCGTTTGATGACCAGCCGCCGCAAGTCATAAGCATTGTGCCGAAGAATTATATCGTTGCGTACTCAAATGAGGACTGGCAGGAATCTGTAAGAAACAATGCTCGTATAGTCACAAGCGGTCACTTGCTGTCTGGCGCGGGTTATCATACGCTTAAGGTGTGGATGGTTGACCCGGGTGTTGTATTGGAGAAAATTATTGTTAATACAGGCGGCGTCAAACCGAGTTATCTCGGTCCGCCTGAAAGTTTTCGTAAATCTTTAGGCAACGAAAAAATCAAAGACCGCTAAAAATTATGAATCATATTGATGGCTCATGCGCTTTCGCGACGGGAAATTATCGTAATCTGTTTGTAGAAATCGGCCGCTCTCAGAAGGAAGTTACAGAGAAGGTCAATACCGCTTTTCAGCAGTTATTTTACGGTGACCCTTGCACGCAGGCGATTTATTATCCCGTCGGCAGAAATGCCAACGGGCCTCTGGCCTATATCTGGGACGTAGCCAATAACGATGTGCGTTCCGAAGGTATGTCTTACGGGATGATGATTGCCGTGCAATTAGACAAAAAAACCGAGTTCGATGCCATTTGGAACTGGGCGAAAACATATATGTATCACGACTCTGCTAATCACCCCGCATGGGGTTACTTCTCGTGGTCTGTGAGAATCGACGGTACGCCAATTGATGAAATGCCCGCGCCGGATGGTGAAGAGTACTTTGCAATGTCGCTTTACTTCGCAGCGAACCGCTGGGGCAATGGTCAGGGCATTTATAATTACAAAGCCGAGGCCGACCGGCTCCTGTCTGATATGAAAAATCGGGAAATAATTACAAACCAGACGATAAACGGACTTCGAGTGGTCGGCAATATCTTCGACGATGAACACAAAATGGTCCGGTTTTCACCCGTCATTGAAATCCGCGACCACACAGACCCTTCCTATCATTTACCGGCATTCTACGAGTTATGGGCACTATGGGGCCCCCAACAGGATAGGCAATTCTGGGCACAGACCGCTGCCGTAAGCAGGGATTTCTTTTTGAAAACTACTCATCCCGTTACCGGGCTATCTCCCGAATATGCCAATTTCGATGGTTCACCCTGGGTTGGCTCCCATAACAGCCAGGCGGTTCATTTCAGCGGTGATGCCTGGCGCACCGCGATGAACTGGTCGGTTGACTGGGCGTGGTGGGGCAAAGACGCACGCCAAAGACAGTTAAGCGACCGTCTGCAGGCGTTTTTTGAGTCAAAAGGGTTATCAACTTACGGAAACCAGTTTACTCTTGACGGGAATCAGCTTGGCTCAGACCGCTCGGACGGATTGGTGGCGGCCAATGCCGTAGCTGGCCTGGCGGCAACCAATCCGCGGGCAAAACAATTTGTCGAGGCGTTGTGGAATGCGTCTGTCCCAGCGGGGCAGTACCGTTACTACGATGGGATGCTCTATATGCTCGCAACACTTCATTGCGGCGGCGAATTTCGAATCTGGCACCCAAATAAGCCCTGATACAGGGCTGTTGCTTCTGATTTGGCTTCGTAAGCGGTTTCTGAAAGCCCTAAAAAGGCGTAGGAATAGGGAGGATGCCTTTTTGCCTGGCCGGAACCTCGTTTTTTTCTTGATTTTGCGGGTCAGGGGGGATTTGCCCGCAAAACAAAGCTTTTTGGAAAAAAGCAAAAAAACTCTTGACTTATCCTTGCTTAAAGTATATCTTGTAAGTAAACGCTTACTTGACGTGAAGGTGCAGGGTTTTATAGGTCTTTATATGCCTTCCGACGGAGGAGGGCACGCAAAGTTGATATGAGGATAACACTGAATTCTTTACTGAAATAATGCGCCCGAATGCTGTCAGAGTTTAGACGCGTATATCGTAAAGAAGTAACGAGTTATTTTTTTCACGTTGAACAGGCGCAAGGTTTAGGATGAAAGTCAAACTTAGTGCGTGTTTGATGTTGTTCGATGCAAGCGCTGCGGAAAGGTGATCACCGTGCTTGTTGAGAACAGGAAAAAATGGCTTTAAGTCAAAGAGAAAGAGAAAGAGAAAAGAGCAGTTTAAACATTTACGAAGAAGGAGGAGTAGAATATGGGTAATAAAATTGTTACTATTTTGCTTGCTGTTGCTCTGACATCTGTAAGTTATGCAGGTGTTGTTGGTAACTGGGAAGGTATGCCCACCAGTGGCGATGGCTGGATTGACTGGTCTAACAATTCGGGTGCTGGCGCGGGTGTTCAAACGTTACCTGCTATGTACAGCGCCAACACAAGCTGGTATACGCTTGGCAGCCAAAGTCTGCAGCTCACTAAAAATGGCTGGGCTCAGACTCTTGCCATTAAGCTGAATTACCTGGGCAAGAATGCCGAATTTCTGAACAATACCAAGCTGGAATTTGACGTTGCGGTCCCGAACCTCGGCACAGATGGCGGCTGGGGTAAAATCGAAAATGTTACGCTTAATGCAACGGGTTTTAGCTGGGCGAGCCTTCCAAATTCTACCTATATGATTGGACTTTGGGCAGGTTCCGGCACGGTGTCGCAGCATGTAGTGATTGACTATTCCGCAGCGAAGGCGCTGGTGACGGCGACTGCGACTACCGGTTACATAGAGCTTATCTTCACAACCAACAACGATAGCTTAAATAATCAGATGCTTTTCGACAATGTAAGGTTTACACCTGAGCCGGCGACAATGGCTCTGCTTGGACTTGGCGGTCTTGCTCTGATTCGCAGGAAACGCTAATTGATTGTTTGAAAAATGAAGTAAACTGAAAAAGCGCCGTCGCGATTCCGATATTAAGACCTTCCGTCGGAAACGCGGGGGCGCTTTTCTTTTGCGCTGTATTTCGGTTGTGTGGGTATGAGCACTTGACTTGAAGCAGGACTTTTCGCAGGTCCTCGTTGCGTGAGGAATTGCCGGCCATAACGTTGCCGCAAAGCTTACTTCATTAAAGCAGTTACGAAAGAATTCAATTGCTGAGAGTCAATTGCTGCAGAAGCCTTTCGCTCTCGCATTTCTTTAATGAATTGCATCACTATTTGCGTTAATATTGCGCCGGGCCGAGGGTATGCGGCAACAATATAATGAGGGCCTGGTTTCGATTCCCCCGCCTCTTTTTCCATCTCGGCCCTGAGGTTGTCCGGCGTTATTAAGGAATTGGCGTACTGGAAGACGACCTTATCCATTGCCTTATATACCTGCTTGCTTTCTTTGACCATTCCATAATAATCAAGAAGCTGTGCAAAAACATAATTAGACGTTGTATATACGTCCTGGCCCTGTTCTGATTCTACTTTACCTGCGTCCTTTGTCCGGCACATAGCCCAGCCCATCGTGGTCTTGTTATTGGCGTAAATTGTCCTGAGGATTTGCTTTGCTCTCTCGGCGGGGATAAACGGCTCTTCACCTATCGCAATCAAATACCACAAGGCATCGAGCTGATTGGTCCAGACGTCGGTGTTTGTCTTTCCCGTCACCGGGTCGTAGCAGGTAATGTAATACTGCATCCTGCGGCCTTTTTTATTTTTCGTGTCTCGCCATAATTTTTCCAGGACAGCGTTGGCCTTTTCAAAGCACGCCTCGTAATATTTTTTGGCTTGATTATCTTTCATCATCTCTGCCATTCGTATCATTGCCTGGCAGCCGGCGAGGAATGTAGTGGTATCATAAGCGTCTGCGCCGAAAAGGACCAGATTATCAAAGGTATTCTTGACTTCTTCCGGATTGCCTTCGGGGACGCCGTCTCCGTCTATATCAAGCTCCAGCAAATGCTCGAACCCGAATTTAAGCGTCTCCCAGTTTTTCTTCAGGAAGTCAGTATCGCTGAAGAACTTTATGTTGCGCAGCACCCTTAAGACCAGCTTTGGGAAAAGGTCAACCCAGTAGTTATTGTTGTACCACGCGTAATCGCTGACATTTCGAAGGGCGTGTCCTTTCGGCATGGCGCCTACATCGTGTGCGACGCTTCCCTTAACCTTAAACGCGTCTCTTATCTGGACGAGCGACACGTTCTCGTATTCTTCCGGATGGTCTTTAAAATGCATTCTCGCTTCAACAAAAGAGGCGTGGTAATGATAAAATCGGGGAGTGAGGTCTTCGGCCTGAATCGAGTCGATGAACCGCTGGCAAAGTTCCTTTTCTATATTGGGGAAAAGTATCATTAAAACCATCGAATACCAGTCCACGTCCGATGGGTCGATATAGGCATAGTCAAAACATTCGAGGAACCTTGCTCTGTCGTTGCCTTTCTCGTCTTCGACCCAGACGGCGGCGTTTGACAACGGGAAACTGAATTCGTTAAAAATCAACCTTGTCAGCATCAGCGCGCCGGCCCTGTCATTTTTATAGGAAGGACTTTGTTGTATCTGTTCGAATATCCTGCTTTGGATTGTTTCGGTCCGGCTCAGCCATTGGGGATAATTATCGAGCGCAACTTTTGCCATATCGACGGCTCTTGTGTCTTTGTTCTTGAAACTTTTAACGTACTTACGTTCAAATAGTTTTCCGTCGATAAACCGCTGCTGCGGGAAGTCCAACGCAATGGCAAACGGAATCGTCATCGTTTCCTTCGGCTTTAACGTGAAAGTAACGCTTATGGCTGCTCCATAATCCTGATTGAGGATAGGCGTTCTCTTTTCATAAAAACTGCCGTCGCCATTCAGCAATAAATCCTGTTTGAGCCGGTTTAAGCAGAAAGAGGGATGCGTATCTATTTTAACGCCTGCCATTTCAGGCACAGCGATAACCATTCTGTCTTCACATTCAGTGCTTGCCATTACCACGCCTCTTATGCCGGCCAAACTGAAATCCTTGTGAACCTGATTTTTTATCGGCGTTGAGCAGACATAAACGGTGTCCTGGTCGGTCGGCTTTAATTCCTTTTCCTGGAGATTCACAAGCGACGGCCTGGGTATTACCAAAGTAATCTGCCGCTCTTTTTTCGAAGTATTCTCAACCTCATACTCCTCTACGCCAATTGGCATCAGGGCCTGCGCGTTTCCGGACAAGAATGGGGAAATCATTTTTCTCGCAACTTTGACGTTTTCCAATTTATAACCCAATTCCGCCAGAGGCGTGGCGAGGGATATCGTTATCTGTTTTTCGGCTATGGCTGGATGATAATAATTTTTCAAGGCAGGCACATCATCAGGCCCTTCCGCTGTTGTCGGATTTTTTGCGGTGAGCATAACAGGCTTTTCGTTATCGATGCTGATAAAAGGCGCTGAGGCGAATTGAATCGCGTTTTGATTTAATAAAATCAGCCGGCCTGCATTATTAAGCCGGTTGTATAATCCATCGGGAGATATGCCTATCGAGCAGGTAGGGGCCCCCTGAAGAAAAATAGTATGGGGGAATTGCAGGGTTTTTGACATTCCCTGAAAATGGACCGTCATTTTATTCTTGACGTAAATCTCGGAAATTTGCGACCCTGATATTGTAAAAACGTCGCTAATTTTCAAGCCGCTTGCCTTTGACATTAAATATCTCCTCAGCTTCAGACATAATCATTTGTTTTAAGTGCTTTTCCTGATGCCCAACGCAAAAGGATGAGCAGACAGAATACAAGAGCGCACCTTGTATCATAAGGTGCGCCCTTGTATCCCAAGAATATTATTGCCCGGTTCCCAACTTGTCAACCGAGGTCAAGCCCGTTTATTTATACATCTCGTCGAATGACTTTTGAGCGGAAACAACTGCTGCCCGCATCATATCCTCGGCCTTGGCGGTCTCGCGTTTGGCAAGGACGTTCATCAGGGCCTTCGTATCAAGGGCTTTGGCCGCCTTTTCGCAGGCCTCCCAGCTCAATACACTTCTTACGACCCTGTCAATCCCTTGTTCGGCGTTATCGTAAGCCCGGGTCTGCATATCGTGACCCTTCCAGCGGGCGTATCCTGCCTGCTGCAAAAGTCCGGCGATGGCGATATTCATACCGTTGATTCTCGTGCCGTGGTCGATATCGAATTTGCCGGGGCCGCCGAGAATAATGCCGTCATTGTAGCCCTGACTGTTAAGGTGCATATGCACCATCATATCGTTGTCCAGCTCCTCGACGCTG